>ENA-UOIW01000001-UOIW01000001.1-human-gut-metagenome-genome-assembly--contig:-P58-NODE-1-length-406195-cov-129.886081_pt1 | contig 406195 bp, 360 predicted proteins | sample MGYA00242334_ERZ723881 | MGnify/ENA metagenome assembly ERZ723881 | reverse complement strand
TGCGCTCCCGCGCTCGCTTTTTTCTTATGCCCGCGCTCGTGCAAGCACGGAGCGGGCATAAGAAAAACGCCCGCACTCCTAACGGAGCGGGGCGCTTTTGCTCGTTGGTGCCGGTGGTCGGACTCGAACCGACACGGATTTTACTCCACAGGATTTTGAGTCCAGCGCGTCTGCCAGTTTCACCACACCGGCGCACGAAATAATATAGCACAACGCCGCAAAGTACGCAAGCGTTTTGTTCAGACGCGTTTCGCCCTCCTCAACGCGCGCGGGCGACATATGAAACAAATTGCACATTGACAAAAGTTGCCGCTCATCATATACTTTTCGTATGGTAAGGAGGTTGATTTATGTCTGTTTCGGAGAGTAAGGTGAGGACTACTCCGCTCGGCGGCAAGGTATGGTTCTGCCTGCTGTTTTTCGGTCTTATCGGGCAAATTGCCTGGATAGTCGAAAATATGTATTTCGCCAAATTTATGCAGGACGAGTTCGTGGACGAGGCGTGGGCGACCACGCTTATGGTCGCGCTCTCGGCGATTTTTGCCACCGCCGCCACCGTCGTGACGGGCGCAATATGCGACAAAACGGGCAAACGCTCCGTATTCGTGTCGTGGGGGTTTATCGTGTGGGGGCTGACGATTATGGTGTTTGCTCTCTTTCCGATAAACTACTCTCCCGACCAACTCCGCGGGCTGGTCGCGGGCATCATAATAATGGACTGCGTGATGTCCTGGGTGGGGTCGTCGGCAAACGACGCGGCGTTCAACACCTGGCTCACCGATATGACGGACACCACCAACCGCGGCAAGGCGGACACGATACTTTCGATGATGCCCGTCTTTGCAATGGTCATAGTCTTCATAGGTCTTGACAGCCTGACCGCAAAGGGCACGGAACAATGGTGGCTGTTCTTCGTCATTCTGGGCGCCATCCCCATAGTCAGCGGCATACTCGGACTTTTCGTGCTGCGCGACAAGCCGAACCTTCCCAAAAACACCAACCCCGATTTCGGCAAGGAACTGATTTACGGCTTCCGTCCCTCGGTAATCAGAAAAAACAAAATGATATACATCGCTCTCGCAGGCTCGGGAATAGCGGGCGCAAGTATGCAGGTGTATATGTCCTATCTCATCAATTTCGTGGAAAGGACGCTGGGTATGACGGACTACGTTATGCCCCTTGCCGTCATCATAGTCTGCTCCGCCGTGCTGGCGGGTCTTTTGGGCTTCCTGATGGACAAGTTCGGCAGAAAACATTTCTTCATCCCTCTCGTGCTCGCCGCCGTGATAGGCACGCTCGGAATATATCTGCTCAAATTCGTGGGGACGGCAAATACCGTCGCCCTGCTCGGAATGCTCATCCCCGTTGGCATAGTCACGATGACGGCGGAGCTTTCCGTCAGCGGGCTCTTCGTGTCCTCTTTCCGCGACTATATCCCCAAAGGCAAAGAGGGCTGCTTCCAGGGCATAAGAATGTTCCTTTTCGTGCTGCTGCCGATGATAATAGGCCCCGCGATAGGCAACGCAATCATAGACGCATACGGGTGGTATTCCGTTTCGGAAATCACGGGCGAGGAAATCCTCAACTACCCCTACGAAATGTTCCTCGGCGCGGCGATAGTCGCGGTGTTTACGCTCATTCCCGCAGTCATCGTGCGCAGCAGGGACGCGGACACACGCGCCCGCCTGCTTGCCGAACGCGACGCCGCGGCAAACGGCAACGAAACAGTAGAAACCGACGCATTATGTGACGAAACTGCGCAATAAAACGCCGTTTTGTGTGAAATTAACAATCCGCCGCAAAGGAATTCCCGCGGAATTCCGCTGCGGCAAGAGGTGAAATATGGAGAAAACCGCACAGACGCCCGCGGCAAAATCCACTCCGCTGGGCAAAAAAATCTGGGCTTGCGCGATAGTGTTCGGGCTCATCGGACAAATTGCGTGGGTGGTGGAGAATATGTTTTTCGCCAAGTTCGGACAGGACCTGTTCGACACGCGCGGAAACCTCTATTTCACAGTCACCACTCTGATGGTCATACTCTCCGCGGTCACCGCCACGGCGACGACGATTTTTGCGGGCGGGCTCATCGACAAGACGGGCAAACGCAAGCCTTTCATTACGGTGGGTTACGTCCTCTGGGGTGTGACGATAATGCTCTTCGCCGCCATCCCCATCGACTTTTCCGACGACCGCAGCTGGGGCATCATAACCGTGCTCGTCGTGCTGGACTGCGTGATGACTTTCTTCGGTTCCACCGCCAACGACGCCGCGTTCAACACCTGGGTCGCGGACGTCACGGACGTGAGCAACCGCGGCAAAGTGAACACCATACTTTCCGTGATGCCCGTCATCGCGACCGTGCTCGTGTTTGGCATAGGGATGTTCACATACGACAGCGGCGCAACAGTCACGAACGAACTCGGCGAAGTGATAAAGGTGCCCATCTTCGAGCGCGACCCGCTGAACATCAAGCTCTTCTTCATCATAATGGGCATTTTCCCGATGATTGGCGGGCTGCTCTCTTTCTTTATGATGAAAGACGCGCCGGGCATAGTCAAAAATTCCAACCCCAACTATCTCAAAGAAACTTTCTACGGTTTCCGCCCATCCGTCGTCAAGGAAAACAAGATGATGTATGTGACGCTGGGCACGGTATGTCTGCTCGGAATAGCCCAGCAGATATTTATGTCCTACCTCATCAACTTCATCGAAAAGACCCTCGGCATAACCAACTATATCCTGCCGCTTGCCGTCATCATAGTCGTGGGCGCGGTGATTACGGGCGTGCTGGGCGTGTTCTTCGACAAATGCGGAAGAAAACATTTCTACTATCCCCTGCTCGCAATACTCGTCGTGGGCGCGATAGTGGTGTATTGTATGAAATTTATGGACTCGTCCGCATACCTGCCCATACTCATAGTGGGCGGCTCCGTGCTTCTCGGCGCGATACTCTCCGTTTCGGGCGCGCTTACGGCGTCCTTCCAGGACTATATCCCGAAGGGTGCGGAAGGCAGGTTCCAGGGCGTGCGTATGTGCTTCACGGTGCTCATCCCCATGGCACTCGGCATAGGCATAGCGCAAGCGGTGGGCGTAAACTCCCTCGACGCGCACAGCGCGGGACAGATGCAGCCGCCTTTCGAGCTCTTCCTCGCTGCCGCGATAGTGGTCGCGTGCGCGGCAATCCCGCTCTTCTGGGTGCGCAAGGACTCCGACAGACTGCGCTCCGAACTGATGAGCCGCAAAGCCGCCGCGGAAGAAGACGCGGCAGCCGAAGAGCAACTTCCCTCGGAAAGCACGGCAGACTGACCGCCGCACACTATGCGGCATCAAACAAAAAAACGAAAGGCGTCCTCGAAGGACGCCTTTTTCGGTTTGAGAGAAGATGTCGTTGCGCCGCCGTATGCCCTATTTCAGCCTGCCGAGCCCGACGGAATAGGGCTGCGAACGTCCTATCTCCCTCCGCGTCATTCCGTCAAGCAGCTCGACGCAACGGACAAAGGTGTGCATCTGCTCGTACATAAGGTCGGGATTGAATTTGTCCATATGGCTGTTGCCCGTGCGGTCGAACGAACACAGATAGTCGGGAGCGGTGACAAGCGCGATTTCGGGGATATGCTTCCGTGACAGCGGCTGCCCTTCTCCGAAGTGCATCGTATTGTGCCCGCGTAGCGTCATCGTCCGCAAAAGAGTCCTGTCTTTCACCGCTTCGTAATACACCGCGTCGACTTTCCTGTTGCCCGTATACACCAGCTCCGTATCTATATCGTTTGTTCGGGTATACTTTCCGTCCCTGTCTTTCCATTCCGTGCAACCGAGATGCTCCACCGAACATCCCGCCACGGCCTTGTATTTCTTCCCGTTCCACATCTCCTTGTTGTCCGCCAGCCATCTGCCCGTAGCCTGATTGGACGTCATAATGCCGACGCGGAACACGGGCAGACGGAAATGTCCCGTGACAAACACGAAAATCAATGTCCGCCTTGTCGGATGCACCTTGAACCAACGCATCATTTCCAGCATAGCGACTCCTCCGTTTTCCTCCGAGAAATTGCAGCCGTCCGTATGCGTATTGATTATGATTGCCTCTCCGTTTTTCTCCGTGCCCTCAATCACGGCGTGGAAGGACTCCGTCTTCGCTCCCTTTTCGATGCCGCCGACCAGCCGAAGGGTCGCGCTCTTTCCCGCCTTCGCGGCGGCGAGCACCTTTTTCCCTTCCGTTTCGTTGACCCACAGCACGGGGACGCCGAGATAACCCAGAATGAAATTCAGGCATTGTCCGTCCACCATATCGTCGGACATATCCTCCCATATGCAGACCATCCCCTTGACGCCCGCGAGTTTCAGCGACCGGAACGTGAGCAGCGTCTTTACGAAAGACGTGCTGACGGGTCCGCGGTAACTCTTTTCCACCGCAAGGTCGGCAGGCAGGGAGTTGCGTTTGTTGAAAGCCACGCGGCTGCTGATTGCGGAGAGATTGCGGATGTGGCACACCGCGATTTTACCCCGCGCAAGCTGAAAGCCCAAAGGATTGTTGCACACGGTGCAAAGGCGCGCCGTCACGCCGTCCTCCCCCGTCAGCCCGCTGTAATGGAAAGGCGACGACACCCCGATGTTTTCTCCGTCCACGGTCAGCGAAAAGTCCCTCGCCTCCCAGCGGTCGAAGGTATATTGTTTCGACACTACGGGTATGCCCATAGCTTCGATTTCGCTTTTCAGCCAGGCGCAGAATTCCCTCTGACCGCGCGTCCCCGTAAGACGGTCGCCTCCGCCGAAGGAATTCATCTTGTCCATATTTTCGGACACACGTTGCTTTGACGTGACTTCGTCGAGAAAAAGTTTCATACAATCCCCCCGAAAAGTAATTACGGTTACAGTATATCCCCCGCGAACCGCTTTGTCAAAATTCGGTTTCCGCCGCGTGTGCGAAAACACATACGGAAAACGAAAAGCGTCCGATATACGGACGCTTTTTCCGTCTTTGCGCGTCAGTCCCGCGCCACGCTTTCGCCGACTTCGTCTATGGAGTACGGCGTCACCTGATAGACATAGTAGTTGAGCCAGTTATAAAACAGCAGATTTGCCGTCGACCGCCATTTCATATCCACTATGCCGAGGTCGTTGTTGACGAAATAGTTTTTCGGCGGGTCGATGTCCAAGCCCTTTTCGAGGTCGCGGACGTACTCGTTCTTCAAGGTGAAACGGTCGTATTCCGCGTGTCCCGTGAAAAAGAACATACGGTTGTCGTGCGTCTTGGCGACGGATATGCCCGCCTCCGGCGAGGACGCGAGTATCTTGATGTCGGGACACGCCCTCACCGCGTCTTCGTTCACGCGCGTATGGCGGGAATGGGGGATGTAGAAGGTGTCGTCCATCCCTTTGAGCAGCATATCGTTCTCCTGCATGGCGTGGGTGGCGAACACTCCGAACAGCTTTTTGTCCAGAAGCTGCTTGCCTATCCCCCAGAAGTGGTAAAGCGCCGCCTGCGCGCCCCAGCAGATGTAAATGGTGCTGGTGACGTTTTCGCGCGCGAATTCCATAATCTCCACCAGCTCTTTCCAATACTTGACGTCCTCGAAAGGTATGGTTTCCACGGGTGCGCCCGTGACTATCATACCGTCGAACTTCATCTTTTTCACCTCGGTGAGCGTGCGGTAGAACTTCTGCATATGCGCCTCGGAAACGTGCGTGCTCTTGTAACTCGCCGTCCCGATGAGGTGTATGTTGACCTGCAAAGGAGTGTTGCCCAGAAGCCGCATAAGCTGTGTTTCCGTGACCTCTTTCGTCGGCATCAGGTTGACTATTGCGACTTCGAGCGGACGTATGTCCTGCGTCACGGCGCGCACGGAATCCATAACGAAAATCTTTTCGCCTCTGAGGTTTGCGTATGCGGGTATGTCTTTCGGTATGATGATGGGCACTTTCGTCCTCCTTCCGCACCGCCGACGCGCGGCGCGCAGTTTCGTTTAAGCCTGTTCCAGAGCCTGTTTCACGTCGGCGATGAGGTCGCCGATGTCCTCTATGCCGACGGAAAGACGCACCAGGTCGGGAGATACTCCCGCCGCGTGCAGTTCTTCGTCGGTCATCTGGCGGTGCGTCGCGCTGGCGGGATGCAGACAACAGGAGCGCGCATCCGCAACGTGCGTTTCTATCGCAATGAGTTTGAGGTGTTTCATAAAGTTCTCCGCCGCTTTCCTGCCGCCCTTGACGCCGAAGCTGACGACGCCGCAGGAACCGTTGGGGAGATATTTCTTTGCAAGCTCGTGATACTTGTCGCCGGGCAGGTCGCAGTAAGTCACCCACGCGACGTGCTCGTCGGATTGCAGGAATTTTGCCATGGCAAGCCCGTTTTCGCAGTGCCTCTTCATACGCACGTGCAGGCTTTCAAGACCGAGGTTGAGCAGATACGCGTTCTGCGGCGACTGAATGCAGCCGAAATCTCTCATAAGCTGCGCGGTTGCTTTTGTGATGTACGCTCCGCCGAGCCCGAACTTTTCGGTGTAGGTTATGCCGTGATAGCTTTCGTCGGGAGTGCAAAGCCCCGGATACTTGTCGGCGTACGCAGTCCAGTCGAATTTGCCGCTGTCGACGATACAGCCGCCCACCGCCGCGCCGTGTCCGTCCATATACTTCGTCGTGGAATGCGTCACGATGTCCGCGCCCCACTCGAAGGGACGGCAGCCCACGGGAGTGGCGAAAGTGTTGTCGACAATGAGGGGCACGCCGTGCGCGTGCGCGACTTTCGCGAATTTTTCGATGTCAAGCACCGTGAGAGCGGGGTTCGCTATCGTTTCGCCGAACATCGCCTTGGTGTTGGGACGGAATGCCGCGTTCAGTTCCTCTTCCGTCGCGTCGGGCGAAACGAAAGTGAAATCGATGCCCATACGCTTCATCGTGACGGCAAAGAGATTGAACGTCCCGCCGTATATGGTGGAGCTTGCCACTATGTGGTCGCCGTTGCCCGCAATGTTGAACACGGCGAAGAAATTGGCAGCCTGTCCCGACGACGTGAGCATCGCCGCCGTGCCGCCTTCCATCTGACAAATCTTTGCCGCGACATAATCGTTGGTGGGATTTTGAAGCCTTGTATAAAAATATCCCGACGCTTCGAGGTCAAAGAGCTTCGCCATCGCCTCGCTGGTTTCGTAACGGAAGGTCGTGCTCTGCACGATGGGTATCTGTCTGGGCTCGCCGTTGCCGGGCGTATAGCCGCCTTGCACACATAAAGTGTCTATTTTGCTCATATAAAACTCCTTTTCCGTCGATTTCGCCGCGCGGACAAAATCATCTGGCGTTGAATTCCTTTTTTATCCTGTCGAGCTTCCGCGCCTCTTCGCGGCGCTTTATGCTTTCGCGTTTGTCGTAAAGGTCCTTGCCGCGGCACAGCCCCAGCTCCACCTTGACCAGACTGTCCTTGAAATAGACTTTCAGGGGCACGAGGGTGTACCCTTTCTGCTCCGTGCGCGCTTTCAGACGGCGTATCTCCGCCTTGTTGAGCAGCAACTTTCGCGGGCGCAAAGGGTCGACGTTGAAATAGCTCCCCTTTTCGTAAGGCGAAATGTGCGCGCCCGTGAGAAAAACCTCGCCGTTTTTTATGGCGGCGTAACTGTCGCGGAGATTGACCTTGCCGAGACGCACGGACTTAACCTCCGTGCCGACGAGCACTATGCCCGCCTCGTAGGTTTCTTCCACGAAATAGTCGTGATAGGCTTTCTTGTTGGTGGCGATTATCTTCATTTGCCCCTGCTCCGCGCGCGGCGCGCGCATATTTATGATATAACTCTTTTTGTATTATTTCAACCTAATTTTGCAAGCGTTGGTTTCCGTCGTGTCCCGCCGCGCTCCCGCGCGCCTTATTCCGCGTCCCGCGGACCGCCGCCTCGCCGAATAAAAAAAGGCGGCTCCGCTTCGCGAAGCCGCCTGTCGGTTGCGTTTGTCAGTTGACCATACCGATGACGAAACAGATTATCGAGCATACGAGGATGAATGCGAACAGTCCGAATGTGACCTTTTTGAGCACGCCTTCCTTGCCCTTTTCCTTGTTTCTGCCGTAGTAGGTGTCCGACGCACCGGAGATGACTCCGACGTTGTCGTTGGTCCCTTTCTGCATCATCACGACCACAATCATTCCGATGCTTGCGACCAGCATCAGAATCATAAAGGCTATGAGGACATTTTCCCTCGTCTGCTGGGGAATGGAGCCTGCGGGGTCGCTGGTGGTGGAAGAATCGCACGCCGCGAGCATAACTCCCAGACAAGCGACAAGCACCACGACCAAAGCTATCAAAAGCACTCTTTTCTTCATACGGTATGAAACCTCTTGGGTGACGGTCTGCCGCCAGAAACGGCGCTCCGCCGTTTACAAGCTAGAAAAGTCTATCACAGTATTTTCCAATTTGCAAGCGTATTGCACCATTTTCCGCGAAATGCGCCCTTTTGTCCTCCTCCGCATTCACCACCCCTCCCCAAGCGTCATATATTGACAAAAAAAGGAGAACGGAATGGAACCGAAACCTTACGCCTGCGAGCTTCCCTACCCCGAAATCGAACCCGTCGAGAACATCGCCGACAGCAAACTGCTGATGCCGAATTACGGCGGTCCGTCGGGCGAACTCACCGCCGTGACGACCTACTGTTTTCAGTTCTACATCACCGAACGCAACAAGGAGCTGAAAGACGCGCTCGAAGGCATCGCACGCACCGAAATGCACCATCACGAGTTGTTGGGGGAAGCCATCTTCAAGCTCGGCGGCTATCCCGTAATGGGCGGCAGGACTTATTGGAGCGGCAGCTTCGTGAACTACACCCTCGACCCCAAAAAATTCCTGCGGCAGAACATAACGGCGGAAGAAACCGCGATACTGAACTACGAACGCACCGTACTCGCCCTGCACACCGAAAGCGTAAAAACCCTCCTCGAACGCATTATCCTCGACGAGGAACTGCACATCAAAATCTTCAAAGAGCTGCTCGCGGGGCTGTGACCGCGGCACGTCATACTGTCACGGAAGGGACGCTCACGCGTCCTTTTCCGCTTGCGGGGAATTTTTTTCGACAAAGTCCAAAACAGCGGGGACCAATGCCTCGAAAATGTCCGCCGTCGCGTCGTAATCCGCCTGCTCTCCGCCGTAAGGGTCCGCGATTTCGCTGCCGCAGAATGCGGAAAGGCACTCGACGCGAAGTTCGGGATAACGCAGACGCAGTTCGTCGCGCTGTCCCTCGTCCATAGTGAACACGAAGTCCGCCCATCCGGCCTCCGCGTCCCCGAACACTTTGGAAATATGCCCGTCCGAGTCCAGTCCGCGCGCCGCAAGCGTGCAGGCGGCCTTGGGATTTACGGGCGAACCTCCGCCCTTCATCCCCGCGCTGTCCGTGGCGCAGCCGAACCCGACCTTGCGGGCGTAGTCGGCAAACATACGCGCAAGCATCGGCGAACGGCAGGTATTACCCGTACAGACGAACATTATGTTCATACCGTCTTTCCTCCGACGGCTTTCATCACGCGGTTCATCACTGACGCCTCTCTTCCTCCGCCTTTCAGCATTTCCACGATTATGACGTCGTATTCCCTCTCCGCTTCGCGCAGCGCGGCATATACCCTGCGCATATAACCGTCCGTATCCGAGCCGAGGGATATTCTGTCCCTGCAGCCGAGCGCTTCCGCGGCACAGTCGCGGAACAGCAGCACGGGACGCGCCCCCTTCTTCGTGCATTCGTCGTAAAATTTTGCGGCAGACTCCGCGCTTTCGGCGGCGTACGCCTCTGCCGCGGGCGCATAGTGGATGTACTTCATCCCCGGCGACTTCGCGACGCCTATGACTTTCCCGCTGCCGGGCGCGATGCCGAGGTAGGGCGCGAGCATTTCCGCCGTCACGGCGCCGGGACGCAGAATGACGGGCACATCCGAAGTCAGGTCCAGCACGGTGGACTCTATGCCCACTCCGCACTCGCCGCCGTCAAGGATGAGGGGCACTCTGCCCGCGAGGTCGTCGTAAACGTGCTGCGCCGTGGTCGGAGAAACGTGTTTGCTTCTGTTGGCGGACGGAGCGGCAAGAGGACGGGAACGCGATATAAGTTCCCTTGCGACATCATTGTCGGGCATACGCACGGCGACGGTATTTCCTCCCGCGGTCACAATGTCGGGAATGCGGTCGGATTTTTTAAGCACGACGGTGAGCGCGCCCGGCATAAAAGCCTTTGCCAGAGCGTAAAAAACGTCGGGGATTTCCGTCGCGACGTCCTCCGCTTCGGCGACGTCCGAGATGTGGACAATGAGCGGATTGTCCTGCGGTCTGCCCTTTGCCTCGAATATCTTTCTCACCGCCGCGGCATTGTATGCGTCTGCCCCGAGCCCGTACACGGTTTCGGTGGGGAAAACCACCAATTCGCCGTTTTTTATGAGCGAAACCGCCTCGTCAAGTCCGTCTTTTGCGTTTACTATGCGCGTCATATCACGCCTCGCCGCCCTTTTTCTTCCTGCGTGCGGCGTATATTATTCCCGCTGCAGCGGCTATGACGATGAGCGTGCCGCCCGCTGCGATGAGCCCTATCGCCCAATCGGGCAGAACTGCCCCGTTCCCGCCGTCCGCGGCATCTTCCGCAGACGATGTGAGAAGGTAGACGCGGTAGTTTCCGTCCACGTCGTTGCCGAACACGAACACTATGCCGTTATCGGAAGACGGAGAATATATCGTGCAAGTCGTGAGCGACGCTTCGAGCACGGTGTTGGCGGAATAGTCGCCGCTCATATTCTTCACACCGTAAAGGCGGGTGTTGTCCTCCGCAGTCGTATAGAACGCGTAGCAGCCTCTCTTTTCGAGCGCGGTGCTGCCCGATGTCGCGATGTCGTAGAAATGCGAGGTCTGCCCTTCGGGAAGAGGCGCGGTCACGCCGTCCATACCGAGCAGGACGCGGGTGTTGCCCTCCGCAGTCACGGCGTAGGTGTAGAAGCTCCTGAACGGTTCGATGTAGCTGTACGAGAACGGAATGACCAAATTCCCTTCCGTGTCGAAACCGCCGTAAAGCGTGTCGCCGTCGTCGTCAATCCCGACGATGAAAATCCCGTTCTGCATACTCACGCTCAAAAAGTCGTAGTCGTCGTTCTCGAACGCAAGACTGCCGTCCGTGCGGTAGACGCGGAGCGCGCTGGGGGTGAGCCTGGCATAGCAGTATCCGTCCGAACACTGCATAAGCATATCGTAAAATCCGACCTCGTCCCTGTCCGTCGAGCCTTCGTATTCTATGCCGAAATTGCCCGTGAGGGAGAAGACGATGTCGAGGTCGCCGTCGAGTATGAACTGGTCGTAATACGCCGTCTTGTCCTCCGTCACGAAGAGTCCGAAGGAAGAATAGGTGTACCCAGGGTTGAGGAAGGAAGAGGGACTGACGTTGACGCTTGTCGAGCCCGCGTCGTAAGTGCACCTGCCCGAAGCGTTGTCGTAATACGTATTGACGCAGTTGAGGAAGATGTAAGAAGAGTTGTACTGCGTGCGGGAGTCCGTGTCGGGATAGTAGAAATAGCGCACCGCACGGTAATATTCACCGCCGTAGGAATAGGTGTATTCCGCGCCGGAGTCCACCGTCCACTCCGTGTGGACGTAGAACCTGCCGTCGCCGAGGTAAAGCGACTCGGTGTAATAGTCGTCAAAGCCGTTCCTGTTGTCGAAAGTGCCGTTCTGCGCGTATGCGAGATTGGGGTTCTCGGTGCGCGTTTCCGGCACGGCGTAAATATAGGTCAATGCGCCCGTGCTGCCGGCCGAGCTTTCCACCGTGAGATATTCGCCGTCGAATCCGAGCAGCCCCGAAAGCGAGCCGCCCGTGCGCACGCGGCACACCATCTCCCCAGTCGAAATGCGGTAAACGGGAGTGTACGCCGAATTGCGGGTGTCCGCCGTAGCGGGGTCGTTTTCGTAGGCGGGATTTATCGCGACGAGTTCGTCGTCGAGTATGCGTATCGCCCCCGACAGTGTGGAAGAGGAAATTTCGTCAAGCCCCGCGGTGACTCCCGATGTCAGCGAAGAGTTGACCACCCATCTCCCGGACGAGTTCATCACGCCGACCTGTCCGCCGCTGCTCGCCGTGCGCACGGCGAGATACTGCCCCACGACGTGTATCGCCTGCACCGCCGTGCTTTCGGGAATGACGAACTGCTCTTCCGTCACCGCCTTGTCATCGCCTTCGGGCACCTTGACGAGAGAGAGCACGTCCGTCGAAGTGTTGACTATGATAAAGGCGTCAAGCCCCGCGACATAGCCTATGTCGGAGTCGGCGTGATTGCCGGACGCCGAGGTCAGCACTTGCCAGCCGTCGGGCAGGATAATCTGCAATTCCGCGGTGTCGATTTCCGCCTGCGTCGCGTCGTATTCGCGGTAAATGTCGTTCAGCGCGGGAAGGTCCTCTCCGCCGAAACGGTCACAACCGAACAGCGAAAGCGCGATTACTGCGGCAAGCGCCGCCGCGGCGATGAATGCGATTGTCTTCTTCTTTCTCATTCCTGCTCCTTGAAATAGCTGCTGTCGGGACGCACGCCCTGCGTGCGGTAAAGAAAATCCGAAAGCAGCATAACTGCCCTTATTTTTATAGCTTCGGGGACATCCCTGTTTTCCCCCGCGATGAAAGCGCGCGAAGCGGCGTCAACCCTGATTGCATCCCAAGGCGCGCAATGGGGGCAGACTATTCCGTCCGAATCCGAAAACGCGGCGTCGCCTTCCAGAATGCAGCCGCAGTCGGCACACACGGAAAAATCCAGCCCGTTGCCGCCCTCGCGCAGCGCGGAAAGCAGAAAATCGCAAGCGGCGGAACGCGCGTCCTTGCCTTCGTAAGCCATTGCTTTCAGTTCCTTGACCGCGCCGAGGAATATACCGGGTTGGGATTCGGGAGAGAGTTTCGTCAGAAGTTCGAGAATCATACAGGCGGCGTAATACTTGTCGATGTCCGCCGTCACGGGAGAAAAGGAATCGTACTGCACGCAGTCCGTAACTATGTATCTGTCCCCCTTCCCCGCAAGCATATATTCCCCGAAATTCATCGGTTCGGCGGCGTAACGCAGTTTTGCGCGCGGTTTGAGACATCCGCGCGCGGAAGCGGTGAGCCGCCCCTCTTCGAGGGACACGAGAGTGAGCACCATGTCACTCTCCCGATAAGGCACCGCCCTTGTCACTATCGCTTTGACCTTTTTGTCCATTCTCTCCGCCGCCGAGGGCGCGGTAGGCGTTGTAAAACTCGATTTTCCCCGTCAACTCAAACATCTTCCAGAAGTCTTTGTCTGTCATCATGGATTTAGTTTGAGCGGGCGGTCGGTTTCTATGCGCGCCTGCGCGCTCCGCTCGTATCGTTCCGCATTTTCTTTTCGTGCACTATGACACAACGCACGGTTTATCGTCCGAAACGGAACGGTCACATCCCGTTTCGGTCAGTTTTTCAGGTCCTTGACGTCGTATCCCAGCTCGCGCATAAGATAATCGCTGTCCCGCCACTCGTTCTTGACGCGGACGTAAAGGGTGAGGAAAACCTTGCATCCCGTAAGCTCCTCTATGTCCTGCCTCGCCGCCGTGGATATCTTTTTGAGCGTCGCGCCGCCCTTGCCTATTACAATGGCTTTGTGGGACTGTTTTTCGCACACGACATCGGCGTCAACGTCGTATATCGGCTTGTCCTCTCGCAGCTCGAACTTGTTGATGTGCACCCCTATGCCGTACGGCACTTCCTTGTCGAGAAGGTACAGCGCCTTTTCGCGGATTATCTCCGCCGCCATAAAGCGCATCGTCCTGTCCGTGTACATATCGTCGGGATACATCGCCTCGCCCTCGGGCAGAAACTTTTCAATCTCTTCCGTAAGGGGAGCAAGGTTCTCCGCCTTCTTTGCGGAGACGGGGACGACGGCGCGGATATCCTTGTAGGAATTGAGCTTTTCAAGCACCGCAAACAGCGTGTCACGGGTCACGGCGTCCTCTTTGTTGAGCGCTACGACCACGGGCAGCGAGGACGGCCTCAATGAAAGGAATTCCTCGTCCTCTTCCCTGATTCCTTTCGCCGCGTCGACGACGTAAAGCACGCCGTCCACGTCTTTCAGCCCGCTGGCAACGGACTGCATCATATACTCGCCCAGCTTGTTGCGAGCGCGGTGTATGCCCGGAGTGTCGATGAAAACAATCTGGGCGTCTTCCGTGTTGACGACGCCGAGGATTTTGTTGCGCGTGGTCTGCGGCCGCCACGAAACTATCGCGACCTTTTCGCCGACGAGCGCGTTTATGAGTGTGGATTTCCCGGCATTGGGCATACCGGCAATGCAAATAAAGCCCGATTTCATTCTGTCTCCCGCGGCAAAGCCGCTTCCCTGCGGGGACGCGGACGGCGGCCCGCCCTTCCCCTCGTATTCAGTATGACACGGAACTTTCTCCGCGTCACGCCTGCGCGCGCAGGCAAAAGAGTTTTAATCCTGTGTTTTTCAGTCCCTTTTCAGCCCCACCGAGTCCATAACCTTTTCGGCAATCGCATTCATTTCCCTTTCCTGCTCCTCGGTCATATGGTCGAATCCGAGCAGGTGCAGCAGCCCGTGGCAGGACAAAAACCCCAGCTCTCGCTCGTAAGAGTGCCCGAACGCTTCCGCCTGCTCGTGCGCCCGCGGGGAGGAAATCATTATGCTGCCGAGCGCGACTCTCCGTCCGTCGAACGCCTCGTCGGAAAAGTCCTCCTTTTTCACGGGAAGGCTCAGTCCGTCGAAATACGGAAAGGAGAGGACGTCCGTTTCCGCGTCCACTCCCCTGGTTTCGCGGTTGTATTCCCTGACCGTTTCCCCGTCCGTGACGGCGAGGTCGACCGTGAAAATGTCTTCCTGTCCGAGGACGGCGTACACCGCCTTTTCCACTTTACGTATGAGCCGCTTTTCTGAAAATTTCGCTCCCGTGAACTCTATCATGCCTTCTTCTTTTCGTAAGACACTCTGCCGTGCTGAACTCTGGGCAGGGTTTCGATTATGGTGGTCTTTATGACCGAAAGGTCTTTCATCGTTATGGGGCATTCGTCGAACTGTCCGAGTTCCAGCTTTTCGTCGACGAGCTTGTTCACTCTCTCCGCAAAAGCCTCCGTGGTGTCGGGCATATAGGAACGGCACGCCGCCTCCACCGTGTCCGCTATCATCACTATCGCCGAAATCTTCGTCTGCGGTTTGGGACCGGGATAGGTATAATTGCTCACCGAAAGGTCGCCCTCTTCCGTAAGGTTGAGCGCTTTGCGGTAGAAGTAACCGACGGGCGCGGTGCCGTGATGTTCGCGGCAGACGGCGACTATTTCAGGCGGCAGACGGTACTGTTTGGCAAGTATTTCGCCGAAGACGGTGTGCGAGGTTATCATACTCACGCTGACTTCGGGGATGAGCTCGTCGTGGGGGTTGTAGGTGGACTGGTTTTCGGAGAAGTAAACCGGCGCTTTCAGTTTGCCTACGTCGTGGTAATACGCCGCCGCCCTCGCGAGGTGCGGATTTTCGCCGATTGCGTTCGCGCACGCCTCGGAAAGGTTGCCCACCACGAGAGAATGGTTGAACGTCCCCGGCGCTTCGCTCGCAAGACGTTTGAGCAGAGGCTGGTTGAGGTTGGTGAGCTCGTTCAGCCTGAAATCGTCCGCTATGTTGAACACGCCTTCCAGTATCGCGACAATCGGCGTGAACACCAGCACCGCGCCCACGGAAGCTCCGTAGGACCACAGCAGGTTGTAAAGCAGGTTCATACTGATGTCGCCCATAACGAGCGTGCCCGCAAACACGAGCAGAGTGCCGAGGGCGGACGCGGCAAACGCCGCAAGTATGAACATCAGGCGGGTCAGATGACGGCTGACAAGCACATTCACGGAAAGCGCCGCGGCGAAGTTGCCCACCACGGAAAGGATTATCTCCGGCAGCATAGTATCGGGATAATTTTCACCGTGTATGAACACCACGCACAGCATAGCCGCTATCGTCAGCGAAGCTATCGTGGACGAACGGCGGTTGGAAAGCTCCGTCATCACCAGCGCGGCAAGACATATCGGCAGCGCAAATACGCTGAGAAATTTGCTCGTCGTGAGGCACACCATATAAGTCAGCGCCGCCATCACGAACGAAAGCAGACAGTTCCTTATCGGAAAACGCGCGTCGTCCGCCGACGCATACGTGGACGCGATAAGAAAGCCGGCAAGCACGGCGTTGATGACGAACACTCCCGCCGTCGACGCGGCGCGGGCGGGCGTGAAAGCGTCGTAAAAGTCGCCCGTCATAAATATCGCGAAAACGGTCAGCAGCCCCGTCGCCACGAAGCAGGCGGGATACACCTTTGCGAAATCGATGACGAATTTGCGCCGTTTTGCAAGTTTCGTCTTTTCGGCGGTCGTCAGTTCTTCGGGTCGTTTTCTCATACTACTCCTTTAAGGAGGACTGCTCCTCCGCGGCACCGTCCGCGGCGGCGCCGCCCTTTTCCGCGGTCCTTTCCGCTCTTTCCGCGAGGTCGTAGGCGCGGATTATGCGGCTGACAAGTTCGTGGCGCACAACGTCGCAGTATTCCAGTCTGACCACCGCTATCCCCTTGACCCCGCGCAGCACTCTTTCGGCGTGCGTCAGTCCGCTGGGTACGCTGCGGGGCAGGTCGACCTGCGTGTCGTCGCCCGTCACCACCATCTTGCTGCCCTCGCCCAGACGGGTGAGAAACATCTTCATTTGTTCCTTCGTAGTGTTCTGCGCTTCGTCCAGAATGATGAAACTCCTGTTCAGCGTTCTGCCGCGCATATACGCGAGCGGCGCGATTTCCACCAGCCCGCGCTCTATGTTTTTGATATAACTCTCGCTGCCGCCCATAAGTTCTTCCAGAGCGTCATAGAGAGGACGGAGATAAGGGTCGACCTTTTCGGCGAGGTCGCCGGGCAGAAAACCGAGCTTCTCCCCCGCTTCCACGGCGGGACGGGTGAGAATTATCTTGTCCACTTCGCGGTTTTTCAGCGCGTCCACGGCGAGTGCCACGGCAAGATACGTCTTGCCCGTGCCCGCGGGCCCTATGCCGAACGTGACGGAATTCTCCCTTATGGCGTCGCAGTACAGCTTCTGTCCGAGGCTTTTGGGATAAACCGTTTTGCCCCGTCCCACGGTGACGGAAGACATAAGGTCCTTCACGCCGTGCGCCTTGCCCTTGCGCACCATATCCACGACGGCGGCAATCTGCTGCGCTCCGAGAGGCTCCTTCGCGGACAGCGTGATAAGCGCGTCGATGGCTTCCGCCGCGCTTGCCACATCCTCCTTTTCGCCCGTGATTTTCAGGCTTTCCGCACCCGTGAACACGCTCACTCCGAACGCCTCTTCCAAAAGCCGCACGTTGGTGTCCAGCCCGCCGAACAGCTCCTGATAAGCCGCGTAATTTTCAATGCGCTTTTCTTTCGATATCTTCATACACTCCGTTTCAGTTCAGTTTTTCTTCCGCTTCCGCGGTGACGGTGACATACACTCCTCCGTCCCCGCGCACGCACTCCGCACGCACTTCTCCGAGCTTAGCCCCCGCGGGAAGTTCTTCCAGCAGCCGCAGCTTCACTTCGGACATCATTTCGTCTTCCGTGCGGTCGTTCTCTTTTTCCGCCGTGTGCACCTCCGTGAACGTGTAGGTGTACAGCGTATAGCCCAGCATAAAGTCGTTGCGCACCGCGCTCACTTCGAGGACATAGTCTTCGAACGGACTTTCGGGCACGGCGGGTTGCTTTCCCGAAAACGACAGCCGCGTTTCGGTGTGCGTCCTGCCGTATTCCCGCACGAATTCGGTATCGGGGAAAAACCTCGTTGCCGTGCGGTAAGTCAGTCCGTACACTTCGCCGTCCGCGGGACAAGGCACTTTGTCCTCCCCCGACACGACGTATGCGCCTATCAGTTCGTCACCGGGACGCACCACGTCGCCGTAACTCACCAGCGCGGTCCCCGACCACACCACGACGCGCGTCACCGAAGCCGTTATCTTCGCGGTCACGGGCTGTGTGGGTACGTCGACGAAATGCTCGTCCGACCTCTCCTCCCGCACGTCGACGTAAACGTGGGTGCCCCTCTTCGTCACCGAAGCGAACGCCACCCCGTCCAGCGCGAGCAACGCCTTTTCGAGCGTCTCGCCGTCGAAGTCGGGCAGGAACGCGCCCCTTTTCACGCCGCTCTCTTCCACGACGCGGACGGCCTCCGCGATATAGTCGCCGCCGTACTCCACCTCCGTCACGAAAAGAGGATAGACGGCGGTCAGCGCTATTGCACTCAGCGCGCCGAGCACGATGCCCGCGCGCCCCAGCGCGCGTACGAAAGAGAGCAATATACCCTCTTCTTTTATTATTTTGTAATTGTAGCATAAGGATGCGCAGATTGCAACCACCTTTGCCCTGTCGCGCGACGGCACGCAGAAACGGAGAGCTTCGCCGCCGCGCACGGTCTTTACGGTCGTGACTTCCGCAAGCGCGGTGAGCAGTCTGCCCGAATTGAGCCTTTCGGTTTCGAACCAGGTGCGCGAAAAGGGTATCTTCGCCGCGTCCGCTTCCCGACGCGGTGCGCGTTCACTCTCCCGCCTTTCCTTTTTGCCGCGGCGGTATGCGCCGCGCTCGTCCACGACCTCAGTCAAATTCCACCCCTTTGACCGCGCCTCTCACGAAGATGTCGCCGCCGCCTATCTGAGCGATAATCAGCTCCTCGCCGCGCACGGTGAGGGTGCGGCGTCCGAGCCGCACCCTGACTTCCGTGTCCGAGGAGAACGCCACCCCTTTTATGCCCGAAAGCGCGACGCCGCCGTCGCCGAACAACGTCACGGTATAAGGCACGAAAGCGTCGTCCATCTTCAACTTTCCGAGAGCCTCTTTCAGAAACATATTAAAGGATATGCCGTGCGCTGTCCGGCTATGCAAATTCGCAAAACAAGGCATTTACAGCGTAAAAACACATAATTAACGCTCTGTATTGTGATTATACAGCAAATTGTCCGGCAAAGCGCGCCGTGCCTTATGCGCGCGGCGGCGCAAAAAAAAAGCCCCGCGCAAGCGGGGCCGAAAAGCCTTGCCGTGACCTCAGAAAGGCAGGTCCTCGTCCTCTTCGTCGTCGGAGTATTCGTCCTCATACTCCTCGTCGGCGAGTTCTTCCGCGGAGTCGTCGTATTCGTCGCCGTCGTCTTCCGACGTTTCGTCGTTATCCTCCGCTTCCTCTTCTTCCGTATCGAAGGGGGGCGCGTCGTCGTCATCGGGCGCAGGTGCGGCGTCACCGAACGAAGCCGCGTCGCCGAACGGCATAAGTCCGCCGTCCGTCTCGGTGACATCCTCCAAAAACGCGTCTTCCCCGTCGTCACGGACGGGCGCGTTTTTCTCCTCTTCGCGCTCCTCCTCTTTCGCCGCGGCCGCCGCATAGTCGGGACGGGGCGAAGGCGCGGGCGCGGCAGAAGGCGCGGAAGACGGCACGGGCATAACTCCGTCCACACATTCGCGGAACGTCGTCGTTGCGCCCTCCCATTCCAGATTTATGTCGCCTATCGGGCCGTTTCTGTTTTTGCGTATCAAAAGCTGAATGAGGTTTTCGGGCACGGCGGGATTGAACTGATTCTCGCGGTGCAGGAACATAACCATATCCGCGTCCTGCTCTATCGCGCCCGACTCGCGCAGGTCGCTGAGTTTGGGCGTGTGGTCGTTGCGCTGTTCCACTCCTCGCGACATCTGCGAAAGCAGAACTATCGGCACGTCCAGCTCTTTTGCGTAAATCTTCATACTTCTGGACATCTCGCTGACTTCGAGCTGTCTGCTCTCGTTTGCGCGTCCTCTGCCGCCGTTGCTCATCAGTTGGAGATAGTCTATGATGATGAGGTCCAGCCCGCTTTCGCGTTTCAGCCTGCGGCACTTGGAGAGCACGTCCGTCGGAGTGTTCATCGAGTAGTCGTCTATGTAAAGGTTGGTCTCCGAAAGCCGTCTGTACGCGTCGTAAAGTTTGCCCGTATCGGCGGGCGTGAGCCCTCCCCACTGGTCCATCGCGGAAAGCGACACCTTGGACACATATGCGAGCGTACGCTTGACGAGCAGATGCGCCGGCATTTCGAGGGAGAATATCGCCACGGTCTTGTTGTGGTTGAGGCAGGCGTTTGCCGCAATGTTGAGCGCAAACGCGGTCTTGCCGACGGAAGGACGGGCGGCTATGAGAATGAGCTCGCCCGGTTTGAACCCTCTGGACATCCTGTCCAGCGACGGGAAATCCGTGTTGACCACATTCTTGGAAACAACACCCGCCTGCGCGTCCTGAATGTTCTTCATCGCGACGCCGAGAGCGACGTCCGCACGCACGAGTTCCTTTTCGCTGATGTCTTCGGAGATGGAATATATCTCCCTTTCGGCATTGAGCAGCGCGTCCGTGCCGTCCACGGACTCGTAGCCCTTTTTCGCGATATTGTTGCCCGCCGAAATGACGCGGCGGATGAGAGAATCGCGCTTGACTATGTCGGCATAGTGGTCGCCGCTCGCCGCGGAAGGCACGCTGTCCGCAAGTTCGGTGAGATAATCTATGCTGCCCGCTTCGTCGAGTTTGCCGTGCTGTTCAAGCATATCGGCGACGGACACGGTGTCCACGGGCTTGGAAGCCTCCTGCAACTCCCGCATTGCGGCGAACACAAGCCTGTTGGCGGCAATGAAAAAGTCGCTCTCCCTAAGCGTGGGAATGAGCAGGTCCGCAGCGTGGTTGTCAATGAGTATAGAGCCGAGCAACGCCTGCTCGGCTTCGGGATTGTGCGGCATCCCTTTGTAGGTCACATTGTTTTTTTCCGCCATTTTCTTCTCCGGACAATGAGTACGACTGCGACGCACACCGCGAGCGCGGCGACCGCAGAAGCTGCCAGCACCGCATACCACGCGCCGCTGACGGGCGAGCGCAAAGTCGCCCCGAACGTCACCTCGCCGTCTGTCGGGGACGCGGTGACGGTGTGCAGATACACCCCGTCGCTCTCCGACCTTTCGCCGTCGGATGCGATGCTTTCGTTCATTGTAGCATAGACGAAAACGATTTTCAAGTTTTCGTACGAAGCGCCCGTTTCCGCGGGCGCGCAAGCGAGAGCGGTTTCCGCCGCGGAAGCGGCGTCGAAACGCACCCCGTAGCCGCTCACTCTGTAAAACGCGCCGTCGGACACTGCGTAGGACACCGTTTCGCAAGCCGCCTCGGCATACACCGTCTCCGTCTGCGCAGTGGTGAAAAGCGCATATACGCTTCCGTCCTCACCCGTCCGCCAGCCGTAAAGCCGCATTACGGAGGCGGCATACTCCGCTCCGCCTTCGTCCGCAGGCGCGCCGCAGGCGGCAAGGCAAAACACGGAGAGCACAAGCACGGCAACCGCCGCAAATGTGCGCGCAAAACGTCTTATCCCGCCCCCGCGGGCGTCCGCCGTGCCGCCGCGCGTCATTTCCGTTTCATTCCCGCGGCACCCTCTTCGTACATCTTTTCGAGCTCGCCGAGAGTGTCCGCAAACTCCCTCATCGCACGTTCGTACGGCGCGTCGGATTCCAGGTCGACTTCCGCCAGGCGCAGTATGTCGAGAGGGGGCAGACTGCCGCCCGCGGAGAGGAATTTCTTGTACTTCTCGAAATACTCCGCTCCTCTTTCCGTCAGGTTGTCTGCAATGGTCACCGCGGCGGTTAGCCCCGTCGCGTACTTGTAAACGTAGAAGGAAGAATAGAAGTGCGGGATGCGCGCCCATTCGTAGCGTATCTCGTCGTTGTGCTTCACAGCCCTGCCGTAATATTTCTTGTTGAGCGCCAGGTATGCGGCGCAGAGCGCGTCCGCCGTGACAGGCTCTCCCCTCTCCGCAAGCGCGTGCGCCTCCGCCTCGAACTCCGCAAACATCGTCTGGCGGAAGAGCGTAGTGCGGAACATATCGAGATAATAGCTGAGCAGATACACCCTGTCCTTGCCTTCTGCGGTTTTGAGCAGATGTTTGAGCAGCAGGACTTCGTTGACCGTGGAGGCAATCTCCGCGACGAAGATTTCGTATCCCGCCTTTTCTTCGGGCTGGTTGGCATTGGAATAATAGGAGTGGATGGCGTGTCCGAGTTCGTGCGCGATGGTGAAGACGTCGTGCGTGGTTTCGGTGTAATTCAGCAGCACGAAAGGATGCACGCCGTAACAGCCCCAGCTGTACGCTCCGCTGCGCTTGCCGCGGTTTTCGTACACGTCCACCCAGCCGTCCGTAAATGCGGAGGCAAGAATGTCGCCGTACTCGCTTCCCATAACTTTAAGTGCCGATTTGACCGTTTCAACTGCCTTTTCGTACGGCATTGCAAGTTTCGCCTCATCCACGAGGGGGACGTGCAGGTCGTACATATTCAGCTCTTTCACGCCGAGCATTCTGCGGCGGAGAGCGACGTAACGGTGCAGAGATTTAGTCCCTCTGCCCACCGCTTCGAGGAGTTTTTCGTAGCAGGTCGGCGGCACGTTTTCGGCAAACATACTGCGCTCCAAGGAAGACTTGAAACCGCGTATCTTCGCAAAGAACCAATCCTTTTTCACGTTGCCGGCATAGTTTGCGGCAAGGGTGTTGATGTGCGCGCGGTATGCGCCGAACATACTCTCGAACGCCGCCTTGCGCACCTTCTGCGACGGATTCTGCAACAGCAGGGAATAGGTCCCGTGGCTGACTTCCACCTTTCTGCCCTTGTCGTCCCTGACATCTTCGAATTTCACGTCAGCGTTGTCGAACATCGAAAAGACTTCCTCTGCCGTATCCGCGAAAATGCCCGCTTCGCGCAGCAGTTTCTCCTCTCTTTCGGGCAGGATGATTTCCTTGTTGCGGATGACTTCGCCGAGCATCACCGACCAGTCGGAAAACTTCTTTTTGCCCGCAAGTTCTTTCAGCTTCTCTGCGGGGAGCGAAGCGAGTTCGGGCGTCAGAAAGGACGTGAGCGACGAAAGGCGCACGGCAAGCGAGTCCGCCCTGTCGGTCATCCCCTGATAGAGCGCGACGCGGGTATCCTCGTCGCGGCGCATACGCGCATACTGATAGAGCTTGGAGATGTCGTGCGAGAGGGACGTGTCGAATTTCAGGCAATCGTACAGCGCGTCCTCGTCGGCGAGTCTGCCCTTGTAGGACAGTATTCCGCCCATACGCTCGGAGAGCGCGAAAAAGCACTCTTCCCACGCCTCGTCCGAGGGAAAGATGTCTTCCAGCCGCCATTTGTACTCTGCGGCGATTTCGTTTCTGTTTCTGAGTTTCATAGCACCTCTTATGACCGCGTCGCATACGCGCGGGCGCGGACATAATAATTATTTTGTTTCAAACGCTCTTTAATTCCGCACGGACAAAACAAGCGCGGAATTGCTTTTCCGCAAAGTGCGAAGCATCCCCGCGCACGCGCGGAGATGCCCTGCCCTCATATTCCCGTTACGGCTTATTGCCAAACGAGATTTTCTTCCGTTTCTCCCTGATAAGGACGCTGACGCGCATCGAAGCTGCCGTCCGGATTTATCCTTATCTCCGTGCCGCCGCGCTGTTCGATGTCGCTCGCAATTCCCACATACGCGAGATAGTCTATGCTCATCCCGTAAGTGAGGCGAACGGTCCCCGTCACTTCGTTGCCGTCCGCGTCCTCTACGGTCGCGGTGACGTCGATTGCGAAGGTGTTGTAATGGTCGTGGCCGCAGAAGGTGCCCTGTCCGCCGTGCAGAAGCATCGTTTCGAAAGTCAGGCAGTCGTTCACGCCGGGGAAGGATTTCTCGCCGCTCTCGCCCGCCTGTCCGAAGACGTAATGCACGTTTTCGGTGTCCTGATGCCCGTTGTTCTTATACTCGTCCCAATACCTGCCGTATTCGGTGAGCGGGATGTGGAAGAACAGCAGATTCTTGACCTGCGCGTCTTCCGCCGCGACGCCGTATTCCACATTCTTCGCGGTGAGCTTGTCCATCTCTTCCGCATACCAGTCTATCTGGTCCTGGTGGATGTTGTCGTACTTCCACGCGATGCCGAAATAGTCGCCGTCGGTGTAGGAGTGGGAGTCGATGGTGACGAGCGCCTGCGTGATTTTGGTGGAGTTGAGATTGGCGTTGTAGGAGTCGAGGTCGGTGACGGTCACGCCGTCCGCGACGGGATGTCTGACCACGTACACGTTGTTGCCCTTACCCGCGATGTCTTCCGGACCTTCGAGGAAGAGGCAATGCTCGTACTTCTCGTCCATATACACCATACTCGCGATTTCTTCACGGGTGTAAAGGCTGTAAATCTCGGTGTCGTGGTTGCCGAAACAAACCGTCCAGTATACTCCGAGCTGCTCCATAAGCTCGGCGAACATCTCAGCCTCGCGCTTATTGTCGAAAGTGCCCGCCTGGAAGGGTACGGGATACGCCACGTCGCCCGTGATAATGACGAAATCGGGCTTGACGCGCTGCACCACGGTGCGCACGGCGTCGATTGCCCACCTGTCTTTCTGCGCCGAAAACGCACCCGCGCCGATATGGACGTCGGTGAGTTGCAGCACGCGGAACTCCGTCTCTGCGTCGGGCGCGACGAATTCGTAGTAACCCGTGTCGCTGTCTTCGGCGTCGATGAGCGTGAACGGACTGTCGTAGTCGACGGCTTCGACGGTGGCTATGTAATCGAAGTTGCCGCTGTAACCCACCCAGCTGCACAGAGCGCATATGGCAAAGAACACCAGCACGACGCCGAACACCGTGCCCGTGATGATGAGGTCGCGTATGGTGCGGCGCCTTTTCTGTTCGGGCGTCATATCCTTGCGGCGCAGCCTCTCCTTGCGTTTGGGAGGCTCTTTCTCGGAGAAAAAGTCCTCCTCGTTCTCCGCCGCGTCGCCGGGAACCTCCGTCTGCTCCGCGGCTTCCGTGTCTGCCGCCGTGTTTTCCGCCGCGGTCGTCTCATCCGCGGCTGCTTCGGCAGCTTCGTTGTTTTCTGCGGGAGGCGCCACCTCCTGCCCGGGAAGGTTGTTCTTTTCGTCTTCCGGTCTCATTGTCCCTCCTTGAATTCCGCAAACGTCACGGCAATTCCGTGCTGCCGTACCACAGCGGATATCTTATTTTCCGCGGCAGACCTGTCTTCCTGCCGCACATTTTCATCAAAAGTCAGTTCCACGACCGCTTCGGCATATTTGGTGCCGAAATCATACACTCTCACGCGCGCGTCCGTCACGCCTTTCTGCGCAAGACACAGCTTTTTAAGCCCGCCGACCCGCCTTTCGTCCGCTCCGCCGGCGAGCCTCACGAACTCACCGACGAAAAGTTTTACGCCTGCGGCAATCATCACCGCGCTGATTATCAGCCCTATCACCGCGTCTATCGGGAAAGAAATGTAACGCGAGAGGAAGAGCCCCAAAAGCGCGAACGTGGTTATGCACGCGTCGAGGACGCTGTCCAGCGTCTGCGCTTTGAGCACGTCGGAGCGGTATTTTACATAGGACAGACGGAACATAACGGCAAGCCCGATTTTGACCGCAATCGTCGCCGCGATAATCCCGAACTGCACCCACGAAAACGTGATGACGGGATGATAGAATATCCTGTCCAGCGCGGAATACGCAAAGCCGCCGCCCACCGCCATAATGATGATTGCCATAATGAACGTGACGATGTACTCCACTCTGCCGAACCCCGCGGGGAACTTTTCCGTGGGAGCCTTGTTCTCCACGGCAAAGCCGACCGCCGCGCCCGCGTTGGAGAGCACGTCGCCGAAATTGTTCACGCCGTCCGTGATGATGCTGAGGCTGTTGGTGTAAATGCCCGCAAGCACCTTGACTATGCCCAGCCCCATATTTACGGCGCTGGCGGAGGACGACACCGCAATCTTTATTTTTCTTTCGCGAACCTTGTCGTTCATTGCCCTCTTGTTGCCGTTCGGTTTGCGCAAACGGCACTTTATCTGCCGAAATCGGCGGATAATCAGTTGTTGTAGAGATGATTGTCCAGAAATTCGGGGTCGCAGGTCAGATTGACGCCGAGTTTTCTGAACGGGTTTTCGTCCGCTTTCAGCAGCATATGCGAGGAGTGCGCTTCCATCCCCGAAAGCTCGGAGAGCTTTTCCGTCGCGCGCGCCGCGTTGGCGTCCGTCGCCGCGCATATGGACAGCGCGATGAGCGCTTCGTCCAGCGTCAGCGGATTCTCGCGCTCGTTGAGTATCTTGGTTTTGAGGTCGAGAATAGGCCCTATGACGTAAGGCGAGATGAGCTTCACCCCGTCGTCGATGCCCGCAAGCACCTTGACCGCATTGAACACGCACGCCGCGGACGCGCTCATCATTTCCGTATTCTTGCCCGTCACTATCCTGCCGTCGTCAAGCTCAATCGCGACCGCGCCGCGACCTCCGTTGCAGTCGCTCTTTGCCCGCGCCGCCGCCACGACTTTCCTGTCCGCGGGAGATATTCCCAGCCCGGACATAAGGAATTCCAGCCTGTGCACGGTGGACGGCTTCGCCGTGCCGTTCTTGTAATCCACCAATGCCTTGAAATAACGGCGGATGACTTCCTGCTTGCTCGCTTCGACGCACGCGTCGTCGTCCACTATGCAGTACCCCGCCATATTCACGCCCATATCGGTGGGAGAACGGTACACGAGTTCCGACCCCGAAATTTTGGTCAGTATGCTGCGCACGACGGGGAACACGTCTATGTCGCGGTTGTAGTTGACCGCCATCTTCCCGTACGCTTCGAGGTGGAAATTGTCCACCTTGTTGACGTCTTTCAGGTCCGCCGTCGCCGCTTCGTACGCGACGTTCACGGCGTGACCGAGAGGCAGGTTCCATATCGGGAAAGTCTCGAACTTGGCATATCCCGCCTTTATGCCGCGCTTGTACTCGTGGTAAAGCTGGCTGAGGCAGGTGGCGAGTTTGCCGCTGCCGGGACCGGGAGCCGTCGCGACCACGAGAGGACGCGAAGTGGTTATGTAAGGATTTGCGCCGTAGCCCTCGTCCGAAACGATGGTGTCTATCTCGTGGGGATACCCTTTCGTGGGACGGTGGAGATAGACCTTTATGCCGCGGTTTTCCAGCTTGTATTTGTAGGCGAGCGCCGCCTGCTGGTCGCAGTACATCGTTATGACGACGCAGTTGATGAAGATGCCCATCCCGGAGATGTTGTCTATCATCCTCTCCACTTCGCTGCCGTAAGTAATGCCGTAATCCGCGCGCACTTTGTTCTTTTCTATGTCGCCCGCATTGATGCAGATGATGAGTTCCGCCTTGTCGCGGAGCTTTTGCAGCAGCTTTATCTTCGCCGCCTTGTCGAAACCGGGCAGCACCCTCGCCGCGTGCAGGTCGTCGAACAGTTTGCCGCCGAATTCCAGATACAGCTTGTCGAACTTCGAAATGCGCTCCAAAATCTGCTCGGACTGCTTGCGCATATACATTTCGCTGTCGAAACCAATTCTTTTCATATCCTCTGTATTTCCTCTCGAAACTTTATTCCTCTTTCATTCCGGGAGCTTTACCGCTCCGCTTATTCCCGCCTTGAAAGTCATCTTGCCCTTCGTCGTACGGGTGTCAATCCTTATGCCTTCGGTGTTGAGAACGTACGTTTCTCCGCCCGACGACACCGCAAGGTCGTAAGGCATCTTCACGCTGCCCACAAACACGACCGACCCTTTGTCCAGTTCCACGATTTTGACGCCTTTGAGATAACGCGAACCGGGGTCTATCGTGGACGCGATGACGCGTTTTGCGTAGCCCGTGTCCGTCATTACGATTATCTCGCCCTCGTCGTCAATCTGTCCGCCGAACGCTATGCTGTCGCCCTCGCCGAGCTTGACGCCGCGCACGCCCGCCGCCTTTCTGCCCTGCACGGGTATCTCCGTCACGCGGTAAACGAGGCACAGCCCGCCCTTGGTGACTTCCAGCACGTTGAGGTCGTCGTCCACGGTTTCGACGTTGATGACGCTGTCGCCTTCCGCAAGGATAATCGCGCTTCCGGGCGCGCGCATACTCGTGAAATCGTTCCAGTCGCTGCGCTTGACTATGCCGCCGCGCGTGAAGAACACCAGCTCTCCCACGGGTGTGGACGGGAAGAACATAATCTTTACGGGTTTCTCGTCCACGTGGAGTTCGCGGTTGAACTGCGAGAGGTTCATCCCCTTGTCCTTCCACTTTCTCTCCGTCACGTCCGAGATGTCGAGCCGCGCTATGTTGCCGCGGTCGGTGAAGACGTAAATCCAGCCCTTGTTGTTCACCGCGACCGCCTCCGCGGGCAGTTCGCCGCCGAGCGTCTTCGCCTCTTTGACCAGCGCGGACCAGTTTTTCTGCGACATAAACCGCAGAGTGCCCGCATTTGACCTCACCAGCACTCCGTCGCGGTAGGTCACCGCCTCCTCTGCGGTGGGCAGCTCCACGCTTTCCCCTTCGCTGCCGTCGAGAATGACGGAAACGCGGGCGGAATTCATATTCTTTTTGATTTGCAGAATCTCGTCCTTGATGACGCCGTACTGCCTTCTCGGCGACGCCAGTATCGCGGAAAGATACGCAATGCGTTTTTCGAGCTCGGCAAGTTCCTCTTCGAGTTTCCCCACTTCCAGATGGGTGAGGGCTTTGAGGCGCATATCCACGATTGCCTGCGCCTGGTCGTCCGTGAGGTCGAAGCGTTCGCGCAGCGCGAGTTTCGCCTTGGGCGTTGACTCGGAGGACTTGATTATCTTTATCACCTCGTCGATGTTGCGTATGGCGATGAGCAGCCCGCGCACGATTTCGGCACGCTGTTTCGCCGCTTTGAGGTCGAACGCCGTGCGGCGCACGATTACGTCGCGCTGATAGGCGACGTAATAGGTCAGTATGGCTTTGAGCCCCATCTGCTCCGGCTTGCCGCCCGCTATCGCCACCATATTGACGGAATAGCCGAGTTCGAGATTGGTCTTTTTGAACAGGAATGACACGATTTTCGCCGCATCCGCTTCCCTTTTCAGTTTTATGACGGCGCGCATACCCGTCTTGTCGCTCTCGTCGACTATCTCGTTTATGCCGCCGAGCAGCTCCTTGTTTTCGTCGCGGAGTTTCGCAATCGATTTGAGCACCTCGGCTTTGGACACCTGATAAGGCATTTCCGTGACGACGATGTTTTTCTTGCCGCCGTCGTCCTCGATGTGCAGACGGGCGCGGATTTTGAGCTTCCCTTTACCCGTTTCGTATATGCTCTCCATACTGTCCACGGGGATGATGAACCCGCCCGTCGGAAAATCGGGGCCGTGGATGATGCCGAGCAGTTCCTTCGTCGTGATTTTCGGATTGTCTATGACCGCGACGACCGCGTCTATCGCCTCGCCCATATTGTGAGGAGGAATGTTGGTGGCAAGCCCGACCGCTATGCCGCTCGCTCCGTTGACGAGCAGGTTGGGGAACCTGCCGGGGAGCATATTCGGCTCCTCCATACTGTCGTCGAAGTTGGGGCTCCACGTCACGGTGTCCTTGTCGAGGTCGCGGAGCAGTTCGAGCGCGAGCGGACTCATCCTCGCCTCGGTGTACCTCATTGCCGCGGGCGGGTCGCCGTCCGCCGAGCCGAAGTTGCCGTGCCCGTCCACCAGCTTCATACGCATCGAGAACGGCTGCGCCATCCTCACCATTGCGCCGTACACGGAGCTGTCGCCGTGCGGATGATACTTGCCGAGGCAGTCGCCGACGATACGCGCCGACTTCTTGTACGGCTTGTCGGGCGTCAGCCCCATCTCGTGCATAGCGTAAAGAATGCGCCGCTGCACGGGTTTGAGCCCGTCTTCCACACGCGGAAGCGCGCGGTCGAGGATGACGTTTTCGGAATAAGGCAGCATACTGTTGTGCATAACCTCTTCGAACACTACGTCATAGACCGCCGCGGTGAATTGCAGATTTTTGTTTTCCTTGTGTTTTGCCATAATCTTCTCCGCCGCACCTGCGGCTCCGTTTCATATCCGTCCGCCCCTGTCGGGCAATCTCACTCCCCGACCGCGAAATCGTCCACGCGGTTGAAATCGGCGTATTTGTAGATGTAGTCCTTCCTTATCGCGCTGTCGTCGCCCATAAGCACGGTGATGCGCTTGTCCGCCGCCGCCGCGTCCTCAATCGTGACGCGGGTAAGCGCGCGGTGGGCGGGGTCCATGGTGGTGTCCCAGAGCTGTTCGGGGTTCATCTCGCCCAGCCCCTTGAAGCGTTGCAGCAACGCGGTCTTGCCCATCTCCTTCTTGCCTTCTTCCAGCGCCGCGTCGTCGTAAAAATAACGCACTTCGTCCTTCTTCTGCATTTTGTAAAGCGGAGGCATCCCGATATAGACGTGCCCTTCCGTGATGAGAGGACGCATATAACGGAAAAAGAAGGTGAGAAGCAAAGCGCGTATGTGCGCGCCGTCCTGGTCCGCGTCCGCGAGAATGATGACCTTGTCGTATTTGAGGTCGTCGATGTCGAAGGCAGGCTCTATGCCCGTGCCGAGCGCGCTGATGATGGTGGAAATCTCTTCGTTGGCGAGTATCTTTTCAAGCGGCGCCTTTTCCACGTTGAGCGGCTTGCCCCTGAGGGGAAGTATCGCCTGAAAACTGCGGTCCCTCGCCTGCTTCGCGCTGCCGCCCGCGCTGTCGCCCTCGACTATGAAAAGCTCGTTTATCGCGGCGTTCCTGCCCGTGCAGCTGCTCAGCTTGCCTATGAGATTGGAGCCGTTGAGCTTGTTCTGCTGGCGCGCTATGTCCTTTGCCCTCTTGGCGGCTTCGCGGGACTTCGCCGCGCCCATCGCCTTGGCGACAATCTTCTCGGCAGAACTCTTGAACCCGCGCATCGCAATCAGCGCTTCCAGCCTCTCGCCGACAAGGCTCTCCACTTTGCTCTTGACTTCTGGATTGCCGAGCTTGCCCTTCGTCTGCCCCTCGAACTGGACGTTCTGCATTTTCACGGTGACCACCGCCACCATACCTTCGCGGAAGTCCTCTCCGAGCAGATTGGCCTGCTTTTCTTTCAGGATATTGTTCTTTCTCGCAAATTCGTTGAAAACTTTCGTCACGGCGGACTTGAACCCCACTTCGTGCGTGCCGCCGTCGGGGGTCGGGATGCTGTTGACGTAAGAATATATGTTTTCGGCATAGCCGTCCGTATGCTGAATTGCGACGGCGACCTCGAAATGCTCTTCCTTCGCCTCTATGTACAAAGGCTTGTCGTAAAGCACCGTCCTGCCCTCGTTGAGATACTGCACATAGTCCGCAATGCCGCCCTTGTAGCAGAACACGTCCTTCTGCCCCGTGCCGCCCGCGATGGGAAGGCGCTTGTCCTCGACGACAATGGTTATCCCCCTGTTGAGATAGGCGACTTCGCGCATACGCTTCGTCACGGTTTCGTACTCGAACTTCGCGTCGCCGAACACTCTTTCGTCGGGCTTGAACGTCACGGTGCTGCCCTTTTCCTTCGTCTTGCCCACAAGGGTAAGAGGCGTTTTCACCACGCCGCTCTTGATTTTGCCGTTCACTTGCGGGGAATGGAACTCCGCGCGGTAAAGATGTCCGTCGCGCTTGACTTCCACGGTCAGCCATTCGGAAAGCGCATTGGTGACCGACGCGCCCACGCCGTGCAGACCGCCGGAATAGGCATACTGTCCGCTGTCGAACTTCGCGCCCGCGTGCAGCTGCGTGAAAACGACTTCCACGCCGCTGATTTTCAGCTTCGGATGTTTGTCGACGGGGATGCCCCTGCCGTTGTCGCTCACCCTTGCGATGTTGCCGTCCAACAGCTCGATGGTCACCGTATCGCCGAACCCGTTCGCCACTTCGTCCACGCTGTTGTCGATGATTTCCCACAAAATATGGTGCATCCCCTTGGAACCCGTGGTGCCGATATACATACCGGGACGTTTTCTGACCGCGTCCAGCCCTTCCAGAACGCGGATATCCCCGGCTTTGTATTCATGATTAGCAGCCATTTGCACTCCGATTGCCGCCGTTTTCGCCGCCGCGCCGCACACGGTCCCGCCCCGTTTTGCGCGCGCCCGCGCCTTAAAACGACGAATAAGATATAGAATTATAAAGAGATTATACCACAATATGTTGCGATACAAAAGCGTTTTTCACAACTTAATGACAAATTCCGCCCCGAAAAAACAAAGTGCCGCCGCGTCGTGCGGCGGCGTTCTCTCTCTTTCACCCTGCCGCAGCTGCACAATACGGGAAATATTCTCCCGTGAGAAGGTCAAGCCTGCGCACGAGATACCCCGCCGTATCCGCCGAACAGCAGCCCGTCACCCGATACCACAGCATAAGGCGGTATCTGCCCTCGAAAGGTTCGTAGGACGGCAGAACATAGTTCACGGGAGTGACGTACGCCTGCGCCGACCCTGTATATCTGCCGTTTTCGTCCCACAGCATATCGGAGTAATATCCGTCGGATACGTCGAACAGCACAAATGGCTTCCTGCCGCACGACACTTCCGCAAATCCGCCGTCCGCAAACCGCGCCGAAAAAGGCATATCCGTCCGCGCCGCGTCGAACAGCGTCGCAACGCCGTCGGACAGGTCGAACACGTAATAATAACCGAACCCGCCGCTTCCTCCCGTGGAGGCGGAATAAAATATCTGCTCGTATCCCTTTCCGAGAAAATCGAACGCGGCGACGGAGGGAGAATAGCCGCCCTCTTCGGGAGGCGAAAAACTCTCCCCGCCTTCCGTGCGGATTTCTATGTCGGTGTAATAGGGGCTTCCCGACCCGAAGGGCGTGCCGAAGAGCAGAACTTTTTCTTCCTCTCCGCCCTCCGAGAGCACGGCGGAAACGCTTCCGAGGAGCACTTTCTCCGCCGCTTCCGCACTCCGCGTTTCTTCGCGCCGCACGACGGCAAATCCGAACGCGGCAAGCGCCGCTGAAATTGCGGCCGCCGCTAAGAACGCCGCGCCCGCGGCGCGCAAAATGACGAACGGTTTTCTCATAAAGACAGTATGCGTACCGTTGCAAATGAGATACGTTTTGTGCAGAAAAGACAGTTTAACAGGTCAAAACGCACGCCAAACAGCGAGTTAAGAAAAAAAAGGACGTGCCTAGGCACGTCCCGCACAGTCTGTGCGACCTCACTTCGAAGTCATCTTGTCAATCGCCGCAAGAAAGTCCGCGTAGACTTCCGCGTTGTTGGTTTCGTTGAGTATCTCGTGGCGCGCGTCGGAGTAAAGTTTTACGCTCACGTCCTTTACGCCGAGGTCGACATACATCTTGTAGAGCTTGTCCACGAGTTTGCCCGCTCCGCCGACGGGGTCTTTGTCGCCGCTGAATATCGCGATGGGCTTGTTCTTGTCTATGCCGGCGAGGTTTTCGCTCTTGTAAGACGCTTTCAGCCCCGCGAAGAAATACTTGAAGAACGCGATGGACATCACATAGCCGCACTGCTCGTCGAATATGTATTTGCGCACCTGCTCCTTGTCGCGGGAAAGCCACGCAAAAGCCGTCTTGTCCTTTTTGAATTTCGCGTTGTAGGAACCGAAGCTGAGCTTGTCCAGCAGTTTGCCGGGTTTTTCGCCGCCGAGCAGCGCGTACTGCATATTCGCGACCGCGCATCCGAGGGACAGCACCGCGCCTTTCATATTCGCCGACCCGCAGAGTATCGCGCCCGCGGACTCGTTGGGGAGCTCCACGTATCTCTGCCCTATCATACTGCCGTAACTGTGGCCGAGATAAACTACGGGCAGCCCGAACCTCTCTTTGAGATGCGCCGTGATGGCTATCTCGTCGCGGACGGTATCGTTGAAGATGTCGCCTTTGTGATAGCCCCGCACTCCATTCGCGCTCTGCTTCGTGCTGGTCATCCCGTGCGCACGGTGGTCGTCGGCGAACACGATGTATCCGTTGGCGTTGAGGAACTTCGCAAACGCGTCGTAACGTCTGGCGTGCTCCGCCATACCGTGGGAAATCTGAACGACGCCTTTCGGGTTCTTCACATCGTTCCAGAGATAGCACTGCAAAATCGTCTTGTCAAAACTTTGGAATTTTTCCGTCTTCATAATCTCCGCCTCTCAAATCCGAACGCAATTCGGAGTAAATGATATTGCGAGATAAATATTATCATACGCGTAGGCAAAATGCAAACTAAAAATAGTTTTCCGCATACTATGAGAGCGCGGAGGCGGGGCGCTGCCGCCCCTCCCTCCCGCAAAGGGGGAAATATGAAAAAGATTCTGCTTGCGGGCGGCGGCACGGGCGGACACATCTATCCCAATCTTGCTCTGCTCCCCGCGCTTTCCAGGTTGGACATCGAGGCGGTCTACGGCGGCGAAGAGGGGGACAGCGCGGAAGCGCGCGCGGCAAAGCGCGCGGGACTGGATTTTTACGGAGTGCCCTGCATAAAACTCGTCCGCTCATTCTCGCCCGCGGGGGTGGGCAACAACCTCTCCGTCCCGCGCGTGCTTTCCGCGGGAAAACGCGCGGCGGAAAAAATCCTCTCGGAGGAAAAACCCGCTCTCGTCTTTTCCAAAGGCGGCTTTGCCGCACTGCCCTTCGTGCTTGCCGCCGCCGCGCTCAAAATACCCGTGATATGCCACGAGTCCGACTCAACGCCTGGTTTATCCAACAAAATCGCAAAGATAAAAGGCGCAAAAGCGCTGACTGCTTACCCGGGGTCATCTTTCGGCGAATTTGTCGGGATGCCCGTGCGCGAAGAACTTTTCTGCAAAAACAGAGCGCTTGCGCGCGCCTCTCTCGGCATCCCGTCCACGGAAAACGTGCTGCTCGTCACGGGCGGAAGCAGCGGGGCGCAGGCGCTGAACGACGCTCTGCTCGGAATGCTGCCCGAGCTCGAAGAGCGGTGCGTGGTGGTGCACGTCACGGGACGCGGCAAAGCGGAAAAAGGCCGCGCGCGTTCGGCGCGATATATCCCGCTCGAATATTCGGACGATATGGGGACGCTCTATGCTGCAAGCGACGCGGTGCTCTCCCGCGCGGGCGCGACAGCCGTGGCGGAGCTTGCCGCTCTCGGCAAACGCGCGGTTCTCGTCCCTCTCCCGAAGGGCATTTCCCGCGGAGACCAGATTCCGAATGCGGAACTCGCCGCAAAGCACGGAGCGCGCATAGTCACGCAGGACGGCGACCTCGCCGCAAAACTTCTGCCCGTGCTTCTGCACGCCTTCGCTCTTCCGCCTATGACGCGCATTTCATCCGACGCGAACGGAAAAATTGCGTCCGTAATTGATGTTACAATGCGTCGAGGTGTGAAATGCAACGACAAAAAACGATAGCCAAATGGCTTGTTATCATTCTGCTCTGCACCCTTGCGGTGGGAGCGTACATACTCTATGACGCGCTGTACGTCGGCGACCTCGGCGGCGCCGCCGCGGACGACGTAACCCCTCCCGACGAAAACGGCGACCCGACGCCCTCCGACCCCGTCGAGCCCGACCCGCCCTATTACACGGAGCTTCCGCGCGAAACACAGAACTTTGCGGGTATGAGCGTCGGACACGTCGGCGGAGAGGGGACGGATACCGTGCTCGACACCGTATTCACCGCGGACTGCGTCTATGTGTTTTTCCGCTCCTCTTCCGAAGAATACGACTGCCGCGGTGCGGGACTGTATGCCGCGGTCTTCACCCGAAACTCGCTTGCGACGGTCACGCGTATCGGAGAGGCGACGGACGGTTTCGGCGGCGCTAAACAGACCGCTGACGGAGTGGCGGCTGCGGTGTCCGACGAAAAAAGCGGAAGACTTGTCGTTTTTTCCGCCGACGGCAGCGTCAAGGGCGAGGCGGCACTTCCCTCTTTCGACACGGCATATCTTCTGCTTTCGGGCTCCGTGCTCTTCGTCTTTTCCTCGGACGGCACGGCGCTGCAATGCACGTCCGTCGCCCGCGGGCTGACGTCAACCGTCATCCCATTCCGCCTTTCGGGAGGATACACCGTACGGGAAGGTATGGTGACGGCGGACGAAATCGTGCTCGTCGCGGAAAAAGGCGAAGACCTCTCCGTCATAGAATTTTCGCATAACGACGGCTTTAACACACGTCTTACATACAATGAAACATCGTTTATGCAAATTGTTCCTCTCGCAGGCGAAGAAGGCGCGGCGTTTGCCCTGCTCGGAAAAACCGCGGCGGGACTGCGGCTTGCCGTGTTCGACGCGGAATGCCGCGCGGAAGCGGAAACCGTGGTCGACGGCGCGGAGGGCGGCGTACTCTTCGGCGACGGGGTGTCGCTCACTCTCGTGCGCACGGGCGTGACGGAAACCTATTGCCGCCATCTCGACCTCATTTCGACCTCTCCGACCTCCGACGTGATAGGCGACGTCGCCGCCGTAAGGTCGTCGGGCAACGTGCGCTTCTATGCGTCGGTCGACGGCGACGGCGGTATGTCCGTGTTCGTTTCCGCGGACGGCGGCGCATTTTCCTCCCTGATGGAATGCGGCTTTGCGGGCGGAAAGCTCTCGTCGGCGGTCACGGACGGCAAACTCCTGCTCTCCTTCTCGACCTCTTCCACGGAAGGCATATTCTTTGAAAACTTCGGGGAGGCGGACGCATATTTTGTCGCACTTCCGCTGTGACGCGCGTGTTGACATCACAAAGCGTTTAATATAAAATGTAAGTATGAAATATGCGGCGAAAGAAAACGGAATGACCGAAAAACGCGAAAACAAACCTATGCTTTTCGCGGGTTTTGCGCTGAACGCCGCGGCTTTTGTGGCGGCGCTCGTCCCCCTGCTCCTTTTTCTCATACCGGGAGGGGTTTCGGGCGGCTCCGCTCCGCTCATCGGTTCGGGCATATACATCAACGCCGTGGCGGTGGCTGCAAGTTTCGTCGGCGTGGTCCTGACCGCGGCGGCAAAGCCGAAGTCCGGCGCACTCGCGCGGTTCAGCCTCTTTTTCGGAGCGACGGCTTTTGTCATCGCGCTTGCCGCATTCGTGCTCTGTCTGCTCTTCGGAGCCGTGATACCTCTGCAAAATATTGCCTGACGCGAAATTCCTTGAACCTGAAAACGCGGCGCCCGCCGCGTTTTTGTTTTCCTTGCGGAATTTCCGTCTTCCGCTTTACGCTTGATTCCCCTTTCCGTTGCGGCGCTTGTTTCACCCCGCCGCAAAGTCATTCGGGCGTCTGCACCGCCATTCCGCTTTGCTCCGTATTGCCGTTGTTACTGCAATCTGCCCGCCCTTTGCCGCAGTCTTTCCCGCAAAGGCGGGCAGGCTTGAATGCGGACTTAAATATGGTCTCGGTCCTCCGTTTCGGACTTGTCCTCTCTTTCCTCTCCGTCCTGCGTGCAGACGGGTTTAGGCAGCCTGACGTATGGCGGCGTCTGACGTATGCCCAAGGCGTTTCGCCGAGCGAACTCCACCACGAAATGGCATATCAGCCCCGTCACCAGCCCCGCAATTCCTCCCGCGAGCACCATATAAGGCAGATAGGCGGCGACGGACGCGCCCACGACCCCCACCGCAACGGCAATCTGCATCGCGTTGTGTATCATACCTCCCGCCACCGACAGTCCCGTGACGGAAAAGGCGCGCGTGCGGGAGAGCAGCACCATAACCGCATAAGCGGCGCACGCGGACGGGAGCGACCATATCAGCATTGAAATGTTGCCCGCAAACAGCGCCGCGAAGACGCATTTCAACACGAGCACGACACATCCCTCCCCCACTCCGACAAGCAGGAAGCAGGTGAGCAGAACCACGTTGCCGAGTCCGAGTTTCGCATAAGGCAGCGCGGGCACGACGGGCGGAATGAGATTCTCGACGAGGGAAACTATGAGCGCGAGCGCGAGGAAAAGCCCCGACAGCGCGATTTTCCGTGACACGTTTTTTTTCACGTTACCGCATCCACCTCCCCGTCGCCGACTTCTATGACCACTCGGTTGGGCAGACACACAATCATACCGCCCTCCGAGGACACGGGAGAAGAATGCACGCAAAGCTGTTCGGAGCAGTCCGAACTCTCCACATACGCCCTGCCGTCCGATATGCGTATCACCATTTTGCCGTCGAGTATTCCGTACTCTCCGTCTTCCGCGAGCGAGAACGTATAGCGGAGTTCCCCCTCCACGTAAACACGGATTTCCTCTCCGCCGCCGCGGAAGGCAAACCAAACGGAAAGCGCCGCCGCGACAAGCACGACGGCAAGCAAAAGCGCGTCCCATTTTTTGAAAACGGTACGCAGGACGCCCTGTCCGCGCCGTGTTTGAGCCTTGTCGCCGCGATTTTTCATTTCAACTCACAAACTGCAAAACGCCGTGTTTATCTGTCGTTTTGTTCCAATCAAATCCGTTTTCGGCACTATACCGCGGTGAACGTGTGCCCGACGGCTTCCGTCGACAGGTCGGGAGTGACGAACACAGCCGCGATTTCGGGGAAGGATGCCGAAAGCTCCGCTATCCACTCCTTTCCGCGCTCCGCTCCCGCGACCATTACCGCCGTGGCAAGCGCGTCGCCCAGCGCTCCGTCGGAGCATATCACCGTGACGGACGCAAGCCCGCTGTCCGCGGGCGCACCCGTGAAGGGGTCGATGATGTGGTGATAGCGCACGCCCTCGACTTCGTAATATCTCTCATAGTCGCCGCTGGTGCTTATGCACTCTCCGCTGCGGAGGGTAACCGTGCCGACATAGGACACGGAATAGGGGCGCGGCGCGCCTATGCCTATCGTGAAATCCCTTCCGACGCCGCCTATGTTGCCGCCCAGATTGACAAGCGTTTCGCCCGTCGCGGCAGTCAGCGCGGTTTCCACGGCGTAGCCTTTCGCTATGCCGCCGAGGTCGAGCTTTGCGCCGTCTTTGAGTTTTGTGACGGTGAGCGCGTCCTCGTCGAGAGTGAACGCTTCGTCAAACCCGACAAGCTCCTTCGCCGCGGCGATTTCTTCCTCGGAAGGCAGCCGTTCGGGAGGGGTGCCCGCCACGAATTCGCCGGGCGCGAATCCCCATAGTTCCACAAGCGGATACACGGACGGGTCGTACGCCCCGTCGGTGAGCAGGTATATCTCCCGCGCCTTGACGAGCAGCGTCATCGTGAGCGCGTTCACCGTCACGCTCTCCCCCGCCGCAGCCGCGTTTATCCTGTAAACGTCGCTGCCCTCCACGGACGCGGAAAGCAGCATCTCAGCCTCTCTCATATCCTCCGCGGTCGCCGCGGCATAGCCGCGCTCCGTGCTTTCGATGTAAAGAGTGGTGCCGAACACATCGAAATACTCCCCCGCCGCCGCGTTGTCGCACGCAGTCAGCGAAAGGAGTATCAGTATTGCCGTCAGGGCGACGGCCGCCTTTTTTCCCGTGCGCATTAGTGTTAAGGAGTCATCTGGACTCCGCGGTGAAAATTATGCCGTAAGTGCCGGGGCCGCAGTGCGCGCCGATGACGGGGCCTACGGGCTGTGTGATTATCTCCGCGCCGCCCGCAAAAGGCTGTATGCGCGACTTGACTTCCTCGACATAATCGTCGCAGTCCGCGCCGACGATGACGATGGGCGCGCCGTCCGTCGGACGGAACTTTTTCCCGAATTCGGACACGATGAAGCTCATCGCCTTTTTGAAGCCGCTCTGCTTGGTGAGCACGTCTATCTCGCCCTCTTTGTTGACGTAGAGGACGGGTTTGAGTTGAAGCACGTTGCCTATTTTCGCCTTGGCGGGAGAAAGCCTGCCGCCGCGCGCGAGATATTTGAGGTCGTCCACGACGAACAGCACCGCCACGTTCTGGACGAGCGTTTCCAGATAGTCGCAGGTCGCGTCGATGTCACCGCCGTTCGCGTTGAAGAATTTCGCCGCCATATAGACCATAAGCCCCGCGCCCATTGAGATGTTGAGGGTGTCGAACAGGCGGTATTTCACGTCGGGATATTTTGCTTTCAGTTCCGCTATCGCGACGTCGAGATAGCTGAACGTGTTGGACATTTTGGAGGAAAACGCGACGTAAAGGATGTCTTCCCCCGCCTTGAAATAAGGCTCGAAGATGTCTATGTACGTCTGGGGATTGAGCCCCGCGGTGCTCACGGCGGCGCCCTTTCTCATACGGTCGAAAAAGTCTTTCAAATCGGTGTTTTCGCCGAGGTCGTAAAGTTTCTCCTCTCCGTCGATTGTGTAGGGCATCGGGATGACTTTCACGCCGAGTTCCTTTGCCGTGGTATACCAAAGTTCGCAATCAGTGTCGCAGAAAAAGACCGACATTTCACTCTCCGTTATCGGCGGGCAAACCGCCTTTTTTAGGCACGCGGGCGAAAATCCTCTCCGCGCCGCCTTTATTCTAATATATATGCGGCGTTATGTCAACGAAGGGCGGGTCCGACGCCCGCACGGTCATTTGCATTTAAGGAAAAAATCGTCGTCGATGTGCCACGTCCCGTCCGTGCTTTTCACGCCTATGCCATGCGCAAATGCGAGTTCCAGCAGCGCGGCGCAGTCTATCAGCATCAGGTTGCCGCGCTTTGCGGCAAACGACCTGGTGTCGCGGTGGAAATGGGAATTGGTGATGAGTATGCCCTTTGTCGCGCCCCACGCCGTCATTACGCCCAGAAATTCGCGCACGACTTTGACGGAAACGTACGCCCTCTCGTTGAGCTTGGTCTTGGACTGGAAAAACACAAGTTCCTTGAACCCCGCGGGGTCTTCGATGTAAAGTTTGCCGTCTATGCCGTTGTCGTCCGGCCCCGCCGTCAGCTCGTTGCGTTTGACCAGTCCGCCGTAGACGGCAAGCAGCAGTTTCATACTGAACTCTTCGAAAAATTCCCCTCCCGCTTCGCTTATCGCCTGCGTGAGCGCACGGCGGAGAGCGGCGAGATATTTGTCCTTCGTCAGTCTGCCCGCCTTGTAATCCTGAAACTTTTTGTCCGCGCCTTCGAGGATGTGTCCGAGCGGCGTATCGGGATATTTCGGAGCGCGGCTGGCGCGTTCTGCGGCGCGCTTTCTCTGCGCCCGTCTGCGCTGGGTGCGGGTGAGCGTTTTCTTTTCTTCCTCCTCGGGAACGGGCGGCGCGAGCCTGCCGTCCTCCGTCGTGTGCAGCGTCCCCGCGGCAAGCATTTCGTTGAGCACGACGCCCGTCAGACTTTTGAGCCGCGTATTCAGCGACTCGCAGCTGCGGTCTTTCAGCTCTTCCGCCGTATAACCGTATCTCGTCAGCGACCGCTCTATGAGCAGCTTCCGCTCCGTGCCGTCCCTGTCGATGACGCCGTTTACCGCGCTCTCTATCTCTTGTTTTGTCGGAAAATCTCTTTTTGTCATAAAACACCTTTTTTATATCATATCACACTTTCCCCGAAAAACCGAACCGTTCCCGCCCGTTTTCTTCCGCGCAAGATGCGAAAAATAATAGGGATAAGGTTTTAATTGTCGTTTAATTAAATTAAAATAGGATAAGCATATAAAACGTACGGAGAAGACTATGGACAATTTCGACAACTTCTTCAACAAAGCGGGCGACGGCGGCTCCGAACGCACCCCCGTCTATCATACGCCCGACAGCACGGGCGGCGGTCCCAACAAAAAAATGACGACGGTCACGATTCTGTTCGTGGTCATCGCGGTGATTATGTGCATCGCGATAGTCGCGAACGTCATCGTGCTGGCAAGTATGAAAAGCCAGGTTTCGCAGGACTATGCCGACACCCTGACAAACGCCGTACGCGACCAATATCTCGCCGCGATAGAGGAATATCTGGACGGCAGGGAAATAACGGACGACGTGCTCGAACAGATAAAAGAGGACGTCATCAAGGCGCTCAACACTTCCGCGGCGGCGGTCGCGGGCACCGAAACCATCTTCTCCACCGCGCAGATAGTGGCAGTCGGAGAAAGCACCACATCCTACGGCACGGGCTTCCTCATCACGGCAACGGACGCGGACGGCAACAGTCAAAGATACGTCGTCACCAACGCTCACGTCGTGCTGGAAGTGCGCTCCTCTTCTAGCGGAAGCAATTTCCCGCGGTGGAGCTCGTCTTCCTCCTACTATTTCGCGACACGTTCCGATATCACCTGTTCGTTTATGGACGGAGCGTCAGGCTCTTACAGCCTGGAAGTGGTGGCGGTAGGCTCTTATTTAGAAAAGGTAAACGACCAGGTCGTGGACAACAACTACACCAGCGAACCCGACCTTGCGATACTCCGCTTCACGGGCGACCAACCCGACGAAACGACTTATCCCTCTCTCAACATCGCGTCAGACGAGGCGAATTACGGCGATAACGTAGCAATTGTGGGATATCCTGCAACCGGTGATAGAGAGAACCCGTCAACTCTGACAGTCACTTCGGGGACGATTTCGAAGACCGCCCACCAGCTTTCGAGATGGGGATACGGCAGCTTCTATATGACCGACGCCGCCATCAACTCCGGCAATTCCGGCGGACCCATGGTCAACAACAAGGGCGAAGTCGTGGGCGTCGTGGAGTCCAAACTTTCCTCGACGGACGGGTCGACCAGCATTGAAAATATGGGCTATGCCGTCACATCGATGACCCTCATAGAATTCCTTTCCTCGCACGGGCTCACCCCCGTTACGGTCTAGGCTCTGCCCGCGTCCGAAACGGACGAAAACATACATCCCGTCATCCGACGGGGACAATTTGCAAAATGACGGAACACGCGTTCCGTCATTTTGCAAATCAAGCGCCTTGCCGTGCGTCAGCGCCGCCATCATCTGACGATGCCGCAGTATTTACGGCAAAATCCGTCCGCGCGGTCAGTCAAGCACGTCTTCCAGCTTGTGAAGCAGGGCCTTTTTGGTCTTTTTGACAAGATTCTGATTGCTTGCGGTGTATATCGCCGTTGCCGTGACGACGCCGAGCACCGCGCCTATCAACAATGAATTTTTCATAACAACCTCCTCGCACCTAGTATGCGCGGAGCAGAAAATTATATGTAAAAAGCGGCGTTTGCCTCCGCTTTAAACTGCGAAATCACAACGCGCGCAATCGTCGCACGGCGTCACGCAACACCGTATACGCGCGCTCCGCGTCCTCCGCCGTATTGCCGCGTCCGAATGAAAAGCGCACCGCGCCCTTTGCCTCCTCCGCCGTCAGCCCCAAAGCAAGCAAAGTGCGGCTCGGCTCGGAAGACCCCGCCGAACACGCGCTGCCGTTGGACACGGCTATGCCCGCCAAATCCAGCGAAAACAACAGTTCCTCCCCCGTAATACCGTCAAAGCGGAAATTGACTATCCCGGGAAGCGTGCATTCGGCATCGGTGGTGCCGTTAAGGCGCGCGCCGTCTATGCCGTTCAATACGCGCGCGGCGAAACCGTCTTTCAGCGCACGCACTCGCGCGCTCTCCTCCGTCATACGGGCGACAGCCGCTTTCAGAGCCGCCGCGGTGCCGACCGCGCCCGCCACGTCGGACGTGCCTCCCCTCTTTCTTCTCTCCTGTTCGCCGCCGGAATGCAACGCTTCCAACCGCACCCCGTTTCTGACATAAAGCGCGCCGAAGCCTTTCGGACCTCCGAACTTGTGCGCGGACAGCGAAAGCATATCCGCCCCGAGCACATTCACGTCGACGGGGACCGCCCCCACCGCCTGCACGGCGTCCGTATGGAACAGCGCCCCGCAAGCGTGCGCGGTTTCGGCGAGCAGTCTAACGGGCTGCAAGGTGCCGAGTTCGTTGTTGGCGGTCATTACGCTGACCAGCACGACGTCTTCCGCCATAGCGCCGTCAAGCGAAGACGGCGACACCGCCCCGTCCTTTCCGACGGGCAGATATTCGGCGGAGAAACCGAAACGCCGAAGCTGTTCGCAGCTCTCGTAAACGGCGGGGTGTTCCACGGCGGACGCGATGATGCGCCCCTTGCCGCGCGCGAACGCCGCGCCCTTCACCGCCCAGTTGTCAGACTCCGTGCCCCCCGACGTGAAATAAACTTCGTCCGCGGACGCACCTATGCATTCCGCAATGCAAGCGCGTGCGGAAGCCAGCGCCGCCGCGGCGTCGCGTCCGTAGGAGTGACGGGAATCGGCATTGCCGAACACGTCCGAAAGATAAGGCCGCATCGCTTCCCTCGCCTCGTCGCAGAGAGGCGTGGTGGCGGCATTGTCGAGATATATGCGGTTCATATTCTGCGTTTGCACTCCGAAAGACATCCGACTTGCCGTGCAAAAATCCGAAAGAGAAAACGCGGAGCATTGCGCTCCGCTTCTTTCACTTTCTCGTCTGTCCGTCGCCCTCTATGACATACTTGACCGAAGTCAGCTCTTTGAGAGCGATGGGACCCCTGACGTGCAGTTTCTGCGTCGAGATGCCCATCTCCGCCCCGAGCCCGAATTCGAACCCGTCTGTAAAGCGCGTCGAAGCGTTGAGATACACCGCCGCGGAGTCCACCCGCCTTGCGAAATAATCCAGCTTTTCACGGTCGCGCGAAAGTATCGCGTCGGAATGGTTGGTGCTGTGCGCGTTGATGAACGCGACCGCCTCTTCCACGCCGTCAACCAACATAACCGTGAGTTTATATGCCGAAAACTCCGTATAAAAGTCCTCATCGGTCGCAAGCGCGACATCCGGCAGCATATCTTTCACTTCCTGCGTGCCAAGCACTTCCACGCCGTTTTCTTTGAGAGCGGCATAGAGGCGGGGCAAAAATTCCGCCGCAATCCCGCGGTCTACAAGCACGTGTTCCAACGCATTGCAGGTGGAAGGGCGCTGAACTTTCGCGTTTATGATGACGGGTATCGCCTTGTCAAGGTCCGCCGTCTTTTCGACATAAGTGTGGCAGTTGCCGCCCGCGGACGCGATGACCGGCATAGTCGCATTGTCGAGCACGAACTTTTTCAGCCCCTCGCCGCCGCGCGGAATTATGACGTCGATGTATCCGTCCATACCGAGCATCGCTTTGCTCGCTTCGCGGGACGGGTCGTCGATGAAGCCGACGGCTCCCGCGTCGCATCCGACGGCGGAGATTGCTCCGCGCATAATTTCGTAAAGCACGCGGTTGGAGTTCAGCGCGTCTTTTCCGCCGCGCAGCACCACCGCATTGCCGGATTTCAGACACAGCGCCGCCGCGTCGACGGTGACGTTCGGGCGCGCTTCGTAGATTATGCCGATGACGCCGAGAGGCATACGCACGCGTTTGAGGTCAAGTCCGTTGGGGAGAGTCCTCTCCTCGACGATTTCTCCCACCGGGTCGGGGAGCGCGGCGACCTGTTTCAGTCCCTCAATCATCGTCGCTATGCGCTTTTCGTTCAGGGTGAGCCTGTCGATGAAAGGCGCGGGTCTGCCGTTCTTTTCCGCTTCGCGCACGTCGAGAGCGTTGGCCTCTGCCAGACGGGCAAGATTGCCTTTTTCCGTCAGCGCGTCCGCTATCGCGTCAAGCATACCGTTTTTCTGCTCCGACGTATAGCCCGACAGCGCATAAGACGCCTCTTTGGCGCGGCTGCAAATCTCCTTTACGTCAATCATCAGTCCTCTTCCTCGTCCTGTATGGTTATGACGGCATTGTGATATACGTTCTGCACGTCGTCGAGTTCTTCGAGTTTGTCAATCATTTTGAGCAGGGTTTCCTGCTGCTGGGGGTCGGGATTCGCTTCGTTTTCGGGAATCATATCTATCTCTGCGGAAAGAATCTTGACCCCGTTCTTTTCCAGCTCGTCGCGCACCGCACCGAAATCGGCGGGAGCGGTGAGCACTTCGTACACTTCGTCGTCGTCGGAGTTGATGTCTTCCGCGCCCGCTTCGAGCGCATACATCATCAGGTCGTCCTCGGAAATGTCGGATTTGGCGACGGCGATGACGCCTTTGCGCTTGAACATAAAGGACACGCAGCCCGTCGCGCCGAGCGAACCGCCGTACTTGTCGAAGAGGTGCCTGACGTCGCCCGCGGTGCGGTTCTTGTTGTCGGTGAGCGCCTGCACGATGAATGCCGTGCCGCCCACGCCGTAACCTTCGTAGGTCATCTCTTCGTAGTTTATGCTGCCCAGCTCGCCGCTCGCTTTCTTGATGCTGCGGGAGATGTTGTCGTTGGGCATATTGTTGGCTTTCGCCTTGGCGATGGCGTCGCGCAGTTTGCTGTTGGAGTTGGGGTCCGCACCGCCCTGCTTGACCGCGACGGCAATCTCACGTCCGATTTTGGTGAAGACGTTCGCGCGCGCCGCGTCGCTCTTTCCCTTTTTCTGTTGAATGTTATGCCATTTGCTGTGTCCGCTCATATAGCCTCCGTTAATGCCCGTTTCCGAGCGAAAATGTCAGATACATCGCGACGGCGCAAGCCACCGCCACGTTCAAAGATTCCATACCGCCCGCCATCGGGAGCGACCTGATTTCCCGCGCCGCGCCGCGAAGTGCCGCGCGCACGCCGTGCGCCTCGCTGCCCGCAACGTAAAGGCAGGGAGTGGGAAGCGGCGAGTCCGTAAGGCTGCGCCCGCCCATATCGAGGACCGCGGAAGCCGTGCCCGCCGCGAGTGCCTTTGCCTGCTCTTCCGTGACGTCGTACGTCCTCACGCGGAAGATGCCGCCCATACTCGCGCGCACGGTCTTGGGCGCGTACGCGTCGGCGCAGTCCAGAAGATAGACGTCGCCGAAGCCCGTAGCCGCCGCGGTGCGCAGTATTGTCCCGAGGTTTCCCGGGTCGGACACTCCGTCCAGCAGCAGCGCGTCGCCCTGCGGGGCGGCGAACTCCCTGTGCGGCAGCTCCGCCGCCGCGGCAAGCCCGTAAGGGGTGACCGTGTCCGAAACGCTCTTCATCACCTCGTCCGCAACGACGTAAACTTTGACCCCGCTGCCGCCGAAACGCTCTTCCGCCTCCTCCGCCCTTTCGGGAGTGGCGAGCACAAAACGCAGCGCCTGCCCGGACGGAATATCCCTGACGATATTTCCGCCTTCGACGGGGAAAAGCCCTTCCCTTTCGCGGAATTTCTTTTCCGCAAGCGAACGGAAGAGCCTGACCGTACGGTTCTGCGTCGAAGTGATGACGTCCATATAATCTGCAAAAAGAGGCGCAAGCCTGCGCCTCATTGTTTTACGCGAGCTTCGCTTTTGCCTGGTCGCACAGAGCGGAGAACGCTTTGGGGTCGGACACCGCAATGTCCGCCAGCACCTTGCGGTTGAGCTCGATGCCCGCAAGTTTGAGCCCGTGCATGAACTTGGAGTAGCTGAGGTCATTAAGACGCGCCGCTGCGTTGATACGCGCTATCCAGAGTTTTCTGAAATCACGCTTCTTCTGCTTTCTGCCGACATAGGCATAATAGCCGCTACGCATGACCTGCTGTTTGGCTACACGGTAAAGACGGCTCTTGCCGCCGTAGTAGCCCTTGGCTTGCTTCATTATCTTTCTGCGCTTTTTGACTGCGCTTACAGCTCTCTTTATTCTCATAACGTGGTCTCCTTATTGATAGGGCAGCAATTTTTTGAGTTCGGCCTCTTTGGTCTTGTCAATGTACTGGTCCTGCCTCAAAGAACGCTTTCTTTTGGTGGTCTTCTTGGTCAGAATATGGTCGTGACCGCTGTGGTCGCACTTATAGTGACCGTTCGCGCTCTTTCTGAAACGCTTTTTTGCTCCGCTGTGGGTTTTCTGCTTTGGCATAAGAGCCTCCTGTTTGATTATTTTGCCTGCCGCGGAACGGAGTCCCGCGCGTAAATTTGACTATTTTTTGTTCTGCGGTGCAAGAATGGTGTAAATCATTCTGCCTTCCTGCACGGGCGCCTTTTCGACGACCGCGCCCTCACCCACCATCTCGATGTAATCCTTGATGATGCCGACGGCTATCTCCGGATGCGCCTGCTGCCTGCCTTTCAGACGGATGGACGCCTTGACCTTGTTGCCCTCCGAAATGAACTTCGCCGTCTGGGCGGCGAGCCTCTTGGTGTCCCCCACGTCTATCGTCGCGGAAAGGCGCACCTCTTTGAGCTCCACAATGCGCTGGTTCTTGCGCTGTTCCTTCTCCCTCTTCTGCTGGTCGTAACGGTACTTGCCGTAATCCATCAGCTTGCAGGTGGCGGGAGTGACGTCGGGCGGCGACACTTTGCAGATGTCCAGCCCCTTCTCCTCGGCTATCCTCCGCGCCTCGGAAATCGGGATTATGCCGTACTGCGTGCCGTCCTCGCCGATGAGCCTGACCTCGCGGTCGCGTATCCTCTCGTTGATGATTAACTCTTTCAAAAGAGCCCTCCGAATGAAAAATGTCGGCAGACAAAAGTCTCCGACACCTCACGCCCCATAGGGGAAAATCTTCGAGTGACAACCACTTGACTTCGTCGGTGGTGAAAGGAAACCTTTGCTTGCGATGAAAAATATACCATCCCTCCGCCCGCCTGTCAAGCGTTTGACGCCACGTCATTTTCTGTCTTTACAGCTTAAATTCAACAACATTCTCGTCCTCTTCCGCTTGTGCTACGCCTTCCTCCGCCAGCAGGCTGAACGAAATGACACACATCAGTAGTGCTATGCAAACCAAAAGTGCAATTTGTATCGCTTTTGTGCTTAATTTCATTTCTTTTAATCATAATTGTTTCCTCCCTTGTCGTTTATCAATTTAATCCGGACTTTTTACGTTGGCAGGAGCGCTGTATTCAAATTGTGCACAATACAGCTGTCCATCAATTTCTATGCCCTTCGTCACAAAAATTAATTGCACGACAGGCGGCACCTGCTCATGGCTTGTACCGGCAAAATACTTCGTTTCAAAAGAGTAATAATGCAAATCTGCCTCTGCCATCTGTTCTTCACTCGGAGAAAGTTCAATGTCTGCATTCATAAAACCAATGAATTCCATTGATTTTATAGGCATGCTTCCCAATGTGCCGCTGAATCCGAGTTCCTCCCGACTTAAAGTGATTGTTTCACCAAAGCTTTTCATCCAACTTTTTCCTTGCAGAAAAAGCGCGTTCCACTTTTCATTCGGAAAGTCACCGTCGTTGTAATTTATCAGATAATCGTATCCTTTCAAATCGTCTGTGCTTTCATACATACTATCCTCATCCCACCACGTATACATTGCATCCCACTTTTCGTACTCTTCGTCCCATTCGAATAGCGATGTATAGCTGTAAGTATATTCAGTAAGATAGCGCCATCCGTTAAATCGCTCGAAGTCGGAAATTTCCTCTGTCTTACCCTCCTCGTCGCACGCGGCGAGCGAGAACGCGCACGCGGAAAGTGCGAGCACCAGTACAAGCAATATTGCAAACTTCTTTTTCATAATTTACCTCCTTGAATTTCGTTTGATTTGGTCTGATTTTGATTTCTGCATCGGGTATCACCTCTTACTGCCGCAGAAGAAGCGGACACTTTTAACACGCGGAGAGCATAACGACAATGCGCTCCCGTCGTTGCACACGAAAGAAGCGTCTTCCCCGAAAAAATTCAAAAACCCTTAAACTCGCGGCGGAACTCCCCGCAAACACCGCCGACAATATTATATTAACACGCGGTTATGAAAGTTGCAAGATAAAGATTTTGTAATATTTTTTATATTTTGGAAAAATTCTCGAATTTTGCAAATTGCTTTGCGTTTTGCGGAGTTCCGAGCATATGCCGACACGTCCCGACGCGCGGCGGCGGCACATCCGCCGTCGTCCGCCCGGCTGCCGTTGCGCGGGACGGTTATTCGAGTCTGACGGGCTCGCTTTCCGCAAGACAGACAAAAAGGCGGTTTTCACCGCCTTTTTGAACAGTTAAAGAACCTTTTGCGTCAGATTCTCCATTCGCGTTTCTCGCCGCGCGTGACGGTGCTCGTGTAGTCGGGGTTGTCTTCCAGCGACTGCGCGACTGCGTCGTAGTCGATGTAGTAGTCCGTCATATAATTGTCCAGCACTTCACGGGCGTAGACCGGGGTTATTTCGAAAGAGCCGTCCCCTTTGACCGTGAACAGCGTGCCGCCGCGGTTGTCGCCGTAATTGTCCACACGGCTGAAATCGATGCCCTTCCAGTTTTTGACGCTGTAATCGATGAGCACGCCGTTCTGGGTCTGGGTCGTGCGGTAGCTGTGCGAATAGCCCGAATGCTGTCCGAACGTCAGCCTTATGCCCTGATAGTCCACGGAAAAATCGTTGTCGTGGTGATGGCACATAAATATCGCCTTCGTGCTGCCCAGCTCTTTCGCCACGCTGAAAATCTGCTCGCTTTCGGGCATATCGCCGTAGCTTCCCGTATAGTCGCCGTGCAGCCACGTTCCGTAGTGGTATGCCGCGGTGGGTTCGCCGTCATTCCACGCCTCGTCCCAGGCGGTCTTGAATTCGGGAATGCCGACGTGATTGAATATGACGGAGGGCACAACGCGGTCTGCGCTTCTGTCCTCGCCGTATTCCGCGTCCGAAAGAGCGTTGATTTTATCGCGGTACCAGCTCACCTGAGCGGCGGTGGGCACGGGAGTGTACTCCCTTTCCGCCTCGTCGTAAACGCAGTCGAACAGACACATCGTATAGCGGAGCGCACCGCTCTTTTCGCGCACGTTTACGAACGAGTTGCCCGCGCCGTCGGCGCATTTTCCGTCGCTGCTTATAAGGCAATACTCATACTGCGCCATACGCTCGATGAGCAGTTCCTTGCTGCACTGCCCCACCGTGTCGTCCGCGGTCGCGCTCGCGCTGTCCCACTGTCCGTCGCAGTCGTGATTTCCGAATGTGAATATCCACGGGATTTGCAGACGCTCGAAAATCTCGGCGTACCTGACAAAATAAGGCACTTGGGACACAAACGGCATATCCACCATCGCCAGGTCGCCGTTGATGACGACGAAGTCGGGGGCGGTCGCCGACACGAAGTCCTCTATGAACCGATACGTCTTGTCGTTGCCGGGGCTTCCCACCACTTTGTATTTTTCGTAATAGTCCACCTGCGGGTCGGAGAGCACCATTACGTTCAGGTCCCTGCCGTCGGCGACATACAGGGTGGCGTAGCCGTCTTCCGATTCGGACGCTTTGACAAACGTGACCGCCGCGCCCTCCGTCTTGTCGCACGCGGCGAACGCCGCGGCAAGCGACACGCACATCACAAGCACGAAAAACAGTGCGGTCAATTTCCCGAATTTTTTCATAATTCCCCCTTGCGGCGCAGAATATGCACCTATGATAAATAATGTTATCACACCGTTTTTCACTTTTCAAGAGGGTCCGGACTCTTTGCGTACAATACAAGACGCGCCGCATTGCGCGGCGCGTCTTCTGTCCGTTTTACGCAAACGGCGTCAGCTTATGATGAAAGAGAACGAATGCACTTTGTACGGCTTTATCTTGTACTGTTTCTTCACGCACGCAAGGGCGGGAACGTCGCCGCCGACGCCGCGCTGCGCACCGTCTATGAAAACGTAGACGCCTTCGTCATCGTTTTTGACCAGCTCGTGCAGGTGCGTGGCGCGTTCCAACGCTTCCATCGAATAGTTGTGGCAGGAGAACTCGAAAGGCTTGTCCGCCGCTCCGAAACGCACCCCCGCGTCGCCGCCCACTCTGAGCCAACGCGCGTCGCAATGGTTGCCGTTTTCCTGCGGAACGAGATAGTCGTGCTGGAAGTCCTCCACCCTGCCCGAATACACGCCGAGCTTTGCGGAGGTCTTTCTGTCGCAGTAGTTCTCGTGAGGTCCTCTCGCGAAGAATTCCATATCCGCGGACGCGTCGAGTTTCATATCGAAACCGAAGCGCGGCAGACCGAAGAACGCGTTCATACAGGTCATCGTGATTTTGAGCCCTTTGTCCGTCGCCTCGTATTTCGTGCGCAGGCTGAGCATCTTGGGCATATGCCAGTCTATCTCGACCTTCTTGTCCGTGACTATGCAGTTGGACTTGACGATGCCCTGCGACGCTTTCTTGAAGAAGTACTTTCCGAAGATTGCCTGCACGAAAGGCGGAAGCTGCGGCGACTTGTCGTTGTCTATGGGCGCGCGCCAGAAATTGGGTTTTATCGGGTCGATTATCTTCTCGGAACCGTTGATTTGGAGAGAAGAGATGTAGCCGCTGTCCCCGTCCACCTTTGCGACGACGCTGCCGCAGTCGATGATTATGTCGTTTCCTTCACGGCTGACGGGCTTGCCGTCGGCGACATTCGCCGCCGCGGGTCTGAAACCGCCGAGTTCCAGCTGCTCTTCCGCAATGACCGTCCCCGCAGCTATGCCGCGCTCGTCGCGGTCCTGCAAGGCGTACACGTTGAGCACGCACTCATCGGAGTTTGCGGGAAGAGCAAAAGGTATGTCCGCATATCCCGTCTTTCCGGGCATCACCGAAGGCATCGCCACGGTCGCTTCTTCCACCGCTCTGCCGTCCTTCAACAGCTCGACTCTGAGAGTGTAACGGGAGATGTCCGTGAACAGATATTCGTTGGTGACCGCTATCTTCCTGTCCGCAAGCGCAAACTGTATCTGCTGATAGACCTTCTTCACCTCGAAGAGGGCGGGATTGGGAGAACGGTCCGCACGCACTATGCCGTTGAAAGCGAACGTGCCGTCGTTGGGTTCGTCGCCCCAGTCGCCGCCGTACGTCCATTCCACCGTGCCGTCGGACTGCACTCTCTTGATGGACTGGTCGGCAAAGTCCCATATGTAGCCGCCGCACAGTCTGTCATAGCGTTTGAAATCCGCCCAGTAGTCGGCGAAATTGCCGAGGCTGTTGCCCATACAATGGGCGTATTCGCACTGGATGAAAGGTTTGTCGCGGTACATATACGGCATCAGCAGATGTCCGAGCGGCGCCCACGTCGCGGTGCTGTGGATGTGGGGAAGATTTTTGCCTATTTCCTTCATCTGCCCCTGCTGGGTGTACATCTCGCTCATTATATCCGTCACGGTGAGCCACGCGTCGCACTCGTAATGCACGGGACGGGTCTTGTCCAGCGCGTTCGCCACGCTCTTCATATCGTGGAACGCCTTTCCGCCGCCGCCCGATTCGTTGCCGAGCGACCAGAACAGTATGCACGCGTGGTTGCGGAAAGTGCGCACCATATTCTCCATCCTGCGGCAGCAGCGTTTGACCCATATGGGATTGCTGCGCGGAATCGACACCGCAAGTCCGTGCGTTTCGAGGTTGTTCTCGCACATCACCATTATGCCGTAACGGTCGCAGAGGTCGTAGAATGCGCGGGAGTTGGGATAATGGCTGGTGCGCACGCTGTTGATGTTGTTGTTGCGCAGCAGAATGAGGTCCTTCTCAATGAGCGCCGCAGGCACCGCGTGACCGTATTCGGGATGGAACTCGTGACGGTTTACCCCGCGGATTTTGAGCTTCTTGCCGTTGAGGAGAATGACGGGGTCTTCCTTGCCGCGCTTGGGCAGGATTTTCACCTCGCGGAAGCCGAATTTCAGGCTGCGCCTGTCAATCTCCTTGCCGTCCGCGTCATACAGAACGACCGTGAGCGTATAGAGATACGGGTCTTCCGAGCTCCACAGCTTCGGCTCGTCCACGACGCTTTCGAACTTGACCACGCTCCTGCCCTTTTCGGCAATGTCGGGCAATGCGAGCGTCCCTTCCGCGGCGGGGTTTCCGTCCGCGTCGGCAAGGAAGACTGAAAGTCTTCCGCCCGAAAGCCCCGCGCGGCGCGCGTCCGCCTGTATGCCCGCCTTGAATTTCGCACAAGAGAAATCCGCGGAGAAAGAAGCGCGGGCGTAGATGTCCGCTATCCTGACCTCGGGCACGAAAATGAGCATTACGTCGCGGAATATGCCCGAAATGCGCCACATATCCTGGTCTTCGAGATAGCTGCCCGTGGTGTAGCGGTAGACGATAATCTTGATTTCGTTCCTGCCCTCTTTCACGAGGTCGGTTATGTCGTATTCCTGATAGTCGAAGCTGGACTCCGAATACCCCGCGAAAACGCCGTTGACATAAACTTCCGCGCCGCTGTTGGCACAGAATTCGACGTGCACCCTGCCCTCGACCGCGCCGAGCTCGAACTCGCGCATATAGACGCCGCAGGAATTGTCCGTGTCGTCTATGAGGGGCATTTTGAAGGGAGAAGTGCTGACGGGATAGGGATAACGCACATTTGTGTAAATGGGCTTGCCGTACCCTTTCAGCTGCCAGTTGGAAGGCACTTCAATCTTGTCCCACGACGAGGGCGAAGCGTCCAGCAGAGTGACGGAAGGATAATATTTGAAATTCCATTCCCCGCTCAGGCACATCGTACGCGCCTTGCCGTCCGCGCCGAGAGGATAACCCGCCCCGTGTTTGGTGAGCGCATTCACTGCAAATATTTCGCGGTTGTTGTGGTAGTTCATTGTGTTCTCTCCTGTTCGTTTTCTTTTGCGCGTCCCTTTGAACGCGGTGTTGCGCGCCCGCGGAAGCGGACGACGCGGATGTTATTCCTCCGGGATGTAAAGTATGCGGCGGCAGTTGGGGCACTCCGCATAATCACCGGGATTTTTGAGTTTGCTGCGCGTTGCGCCCGACACTTCCATAAAGCACCTTCCGCAAGTGCCGGACTCCGGCTTGTACGCCACGAACGCGGGGGTCTTTTTCGCCGCACGCAGGGACATATACGCTTCCATAAACTCCGTCGGCACTTTGCCTTTCAGCGCGGCGAGTTTTGTCTGCAATTCCTTGACTTTCGGCTGTATTGCGGCGGCGGCGGCGTTGTAAGCCGCGTACGCTTCCTTGTATGCGTCCGACGCTTTTTTGCCGACTTCCCACGTCTTTTTGTACTCCGCGCCGATGGAATCGATGCGTTCGCCGTCCTTTGCCGCGTCCCTTTCGAGTGCCGCTATTTCGTCGCTTATCGCGCCAATCTGGCGGATGTAATAATCCGCTTCGTTGACGTCCGCGACTCCGTCGAGAATGCCGTCGAACTCGTCGAGTTTCGCTTTCAGCTCTTCCGCGCGCGCGGACAATTTATTGTAGTTGGAGAGCAGCTCCGCCGCTTCGTGCGAAAGTTTGCCCACCGTTTCCGTCGCGGATTCCAGCTTGGATTTCGCCGCGACGTATACGGCGCGCTCCTTGCTTTTCGAAAACTCGTTTTCGAGCGCGAGCAGCTCGCGGTCGATGTTCTGATACTCCAATATCGTGTCGAATTTCATAGTTCCTCCAATGTTTTATAGGGACACTCGCTCCGTGCCGACAGAACTTTCAAGTCGCAAAAAGCGGACTTTATCATCCCGTTCAGCACGTCGCAGCATACGATTTCGCTGTAATAGTGGGAAAATTCCACAATCGGAAATCCCCTTTCCGCCGCCTCCGTAAAGACGTGGTGCTTCACCTCGCCCGTCACAAGAGCGTCCGCACCCGCGAGGGCTTCGGCAAGTTCGTCCTCTCCGCCGCCCGCGCCCGAAACGACGTATATCCTCTCCGCCAGCGCGTCGGGCGAACTCACCTTCACGGTCTGGTCGCCGAGTGCCGCGGACACCTTTTTCGCAAGCGCCGCAGCCGTTGTGCCGTCAATGTCCGCAAAGCAGCCGCACCCGGCGTCGGACGCGTTTCTCCCTCCGAACAGCGCGGCAAGGGTGCGGTTGAGCCCCTTTTCCGCCTTGTCCAGGTTGGTGTGCGCCGAATACACCGCGATGCCGTTCGAGAACAGAAATTCCGCCGTTTTCCCTTTCGTCGTATCCGCCGTGAGCCTGCCCACGGGACGGAATATGAAAGGATGATGCGTCACGACGAGATTGCAGCCCGCGGCTTTCGCCTGCTTCGCAACGTCGAGCGTGCAGTCGAGGCAGGTCAACACCCCCGTGCACTCCCTTTCCGCGTCGCCCAGCATCAGCCCGACATTGTCCCACTCTTCCGCGCTCTCGCGCGGAGCGTAACTCTCTATGACGGCGGCGATATCCTTGATTTTCATTTCGCACACTCCTTCAACGCCTCTTCGAGCAGCCTCTTTCTTTCCGCGAGCGAAGCCGCACCCGGATTGCCCGCAAGCAGTCCGTTTATCTGCGCGAGCTCCGCCGCCGCTCTTGCGCGGAACTCTCCGTCCGTCGCAAAGAATTTGCCGAACGCAAGCTGCAAAGCGTCAAACTTTTCCTCTCCGCCTTCCCGCGTTGCGATGACGGTGTAATCCTTGCCCGCGCACCCGACACTCCCGTCGTGCACGACGGTGTGCCCCATTCGCTGCAACTGCTCTCTCACGCGCTCCGCATGGGTGTTGGGCGACAGTACGAAGCGCCCGAACCTCTTGCCCTGCTCCCGCGCACGTTCGAGTATGCGGGCAATCAGGTCGCCGCCCATTCCGGCAATGACCACGACGTCGGCTTCCCCGTCGGCAATCGGGTCCAGCCCGTCCCCGACGCGGGTCGGCACTTCGTCCGCAAGTCCGAGTTCCTCGGCAAGGCGCTCCGCCTTTTTCAGGCTGGGCGCGCTGATATCCGTCGCAATCGCACGCGCCGCTCTGCCCGTCTGCACAAGCCAGCACGCGAGTTTTCCGTGGTCGCTGCCCACGTCGCAGACGGTGTCCGCGCCCTCGGCAAGCCGCGCTATTTCGGTGAGCCTTTCGTCAAGCCTGATGGGCATCAGTCAAAATCCTTCAACTTTTTGAGGCGGTTGGGATGGCGCAGTTTCCTGAGCGCCTTCGCCTCAATCTGCCTGATGCGTTCACGCGTGACGTTGAATTCCTTGCCGACCTCTTCGAGAGTGCGGGGATGACTGTCGTCCAGACCGTATCTCAGGCGCAGCACCTTTTCCTCGCGGGGAGTGAGCGTGTTGAGCACCTGCACGAGCTGTTCTTTGAGCATATTGCTCTCCGCCACGTCGGAGGGGGAAAGCGCGGTGTTGTCCTCGATGAAATCGCCGAGATGGCTGTCTTCTTCCTCGCCGATGGGTGTTTCGAGGGAAACGGGGTCCTGCGCGATTTTCTGTATCTCACGCACCCGTTCCACGCTGCATCCGAGGTGTTCGGCAATCTCTTCGGGGGTGGGTTCGCGTCCCAGCTTCTGCAAAAGCTGTCTTGTCGCACGCACCTGCTTGTTGATGGTTTCCACCATATGCACGGGAATGCGGATGGTGCGCGCCTGGTCCGCTATGGCGCGGGTGATTGCCTGCCTAATCCACCACGTCGCATAGGTGGAAAACTTGAAGCCTTTGGTGTAGTCGAACTTCTCCACCGCTTTCATAAGGCCGAGGTTGCCCTCCTGGATGAGGTCGAGAAACTGCATTCCGCGTCCCACATAGCGCTTGGCGATGGAAACGACGAGGCGCAGGTTCGCCTCGGAAAGAGTGCGCTTCGCTTCCGCGTCGCCCTGCTCCATACGTTTTGCCAGCTCCACCTCTTCCTCGGCAGACAGAAGGGGCACTTTGCCTATATCTTTGAGGTACATCTTGACGGAGTCGTCGAAATTGCCCTCGATGATGGTGTCGATGTCGTCTTCCTTTGAAGAAACGACGTTGATATTCTCGGCGGCAAGCGCCTTGAACACGCCTTCGAGGTCCTCCGCGCTTGCGCCGAGGTGTTCGAGGCGAGCCATAATGTCCTCTTCGGAAATGCTGCCCTGAGCGCGTCCCGCTTCGATTATCTTGTCGGTTTCCTGTTTCAACAGTTGCTCTCTGTCCATTTTTCCTCCTGAATCAGAACTTTTCCTTTACGTTTTTCGATTTCAGCTTGCGCTGCAACTTCTGTATCTGAGCGAGCACGGCGTGCTTGTCTTCCGTCTCCGCCGCCTCTTTGTATTTCGCTTTCAGCTCCTCTATCCTCCCCGATATGTAACCGTCCGCAATCACGGCAAGACAGTCCGTATAATAGGCGCGCTCGCGCGCGTCGGACGCAAAGCCGAGTTCCGCCCCAAGCACTCTGCTTCTCTCCTCGCCGCCGCCGTCGCCGTCGAAAAGTCCGCCCGCCACGATTTTCCCCGCAGGCTGCGCCGCCGCAAAACGGAGAATTTCGGCGTGTTCGGCGCACGGCATCCATTCCTCCGCAACGTCGGACGCGGATGCGTACGACGCGTTGTTCAGAATGCGGTTGAGCACGAAACGCGCCGCCCTGAACACCTTGCCGCCGTCGTCTTTTGCTGCGGTTTCGCTCCTCTCGCGCTGCGCGGGCGCCTTCCTCACACCCGCCAGCTGTTCCGTCAGTGTAGCGACGGAAACGCCGCTTTTTTCGGACACAATGCCGAGATAAACCTCGCGTTCTGCCGCGCTCTGCACTTCCGCGAGCACTTTGAGCGCCGCCGTGACGTACTTCGCCCTGCCGTTTGCCGAACGCAGGTCGTAAGCGTCGGCGCACAGTTTGAGTTTGTATTCCATTACGGGCAGAGCCTCTTCAAGCCTCTTGCGGAAACCGTCCGCCCCTTCCTTCTTGACGGTGTCGTCGGGGTCAAGCCCTTCCGCAAGCGAAACCACCCTGACTTCCAGCCCTTCGGCAATCAGCGGTTCGACGTTGCGCACCGCGGCTTTGCGCCCCGCCGCGTCGCCGTCGTAACAGACGTACACCGTATCCGTCAGCCTCTTTATTTCCCTCGCCTGCTGCGGGGTGAGCGCGGTGCCCATCCCCGCCACGGCGTTGAGAAAACCCGCCGCCGCAAGCGAAATCACGTCCATATATCCCTCGACCAGAATCAGATTGCGGAAGCCGTTCCCCCTCCTCTTTTCCTTTTTGACGAAGTTGATGCCGTATACGCATCTGCTCTTGTCGAAAAGTTCGGTGTTGGTCGAGTTCTTGTATTTTGCCACGTCCTGCTCTCCGCGGTATATCCTGCCGCCGAACGCAATGACGTCCCCCATACCGTTCATTATGGGCACGATGACCCGTCCCGCAAACGCGTCCGACATTCTCTCGCCCGACACCAGCCCGACCGCGCGCAGATTTTCGGCGGAATAGCCCTTTCTGCGCATATAACCCGGCATCTCGTCGTAACCGAGCGAAAGCCCCAGCCCGAAACGCGTGCAGATTTCCTGCGTCAGCCCGCGGGAAGCGAGATACTCTCTCGCCTCGGCGCCCGCCTCCTTTTTGACAAGGTTGGCGTGATAATAGCGCGCGGCGTCCTTCATCAGGGCTTTGAGCACTTCCTGCCTGTCCTTTTTCTTCTTGTAATCGCCGTCGCCGCGGTACTCCGGCAGCTCCATCCCCGCACGCTCGGCAAGCAGCTTCACCGCGTCGACGTATCCGACCGACTCCATTTCCATAACGAACGTAATGACGTCGCCGCTCGCTCCGCAGCCGAAGCAATGGTAATACTGTCCGTCGGTATTGACGCACATCGAGGGAGTTTTTTCGTTGTGGAAAGGACAGCAGCAAAAATATTTGTTCCCCTTTTTGACCAAAGGAACATACTGCGAGATTACGCTCACGATGTCGCATTTATATTTCAGTTCTTCCAAGAATCTGTCGGGAAAACCTGCCACCCTTACGTCCTTTGCATAGGCCGCCGTCTACGCGCGCCCGCGCATTTTGTATGCGTGCTGTATTATTATTCGTAACGACTTGCTCTTTTTCCTAAAAAATGCGGCGAAATTTTTTCGGTCCGCCCTTTCAAGAAAAAACGGAGCTTGCGCTCCGTCCGTTGCCGTATGCCCTCCCCGCTCCGCCGCGTCATTTTTCGGCGAAAGTCTTGATTATCGAAAACATCTCCGGCGATATGACGTGCTCTATTCTGCACGCGTCGTTTTCCGCGAGCTCGCGCGGCGCACCGAGCTTCATAAGCGCCGCCGTGAGCACGTTGTGACGCTCGTAAACGGAGGACGCCTTTTTCAGCCCCTCTTCCGTAAACTCGATGTCACCCGTGAGGTGCGAAATCTCGATATACCCTTTCTTTTGCAGCAGATTGACCCCGCGCGACACGCTGGACTTGGCATATCCCAGCTCTTCCACGACGTCGATGGAGCGCACCGCCCCTCTGCGCCGTTTGAGCAGATATATTGTTTCGAGATACATTTCTTCGGATTCGTGCGTTCTCATATCTCCTCCGATGCGGATTCGTACGGGATGATTTGATTATAAGCGCAATCGCGCCTGCGTGTAAAGGGGTTTGTTATATAAGGCTAACTTGATTTTTTCTTCCCGCCACAAGATAGCAGACAGGCGTGAGAGAAATCTTTTCGGTCACGCAAAACCCCGCGCCTTCGAGTATGCGCGCCGCGGCATCGGCGTCGTATGCCGCAAAGGCTTCGGGTTCGAGCTCGCCGTACTTTGTCTTGTCAACGTCGGACAGAATATAAATCCCGCCCCCGCGCAACACCCTGTATGCCTCCGCCACCGCCTTTTCGGGATAGGGATAATGGTGAAAACTCATTATGCAGGTCACCGCGCCGAAAGTGCCGTCGGGATAAGGCAAAGCGTCCGCGCCGCCTTCGGTCAGCACGGCGCGGGGCACGCCCGTGAGTTTTTCCGCCGCCTTTTCAAGCATTTTCGGGGAAATGTCCAGCCCGCAAAATTCCGCGTCGTGTTCTTTTGCCAGACGGGAAATCAGATAGCCCGACCCGCAGCCCACGTCCAGCAGCGCCCCGAACTTCTCCCCTTTCAGGCGCTCCGCGGCGGCGTCGCAGGCGAGTTTGGGCAGCACGGAATAATAAGTGCCGTCGCTTGCGGCATACATTTCCGCCATTTCGTCGAAATGCTCTTTGGACAGCCTGACGTAATCCTTCAAATCATCTGCCTCCGAATATACCGAAAAGTTTCTTCCTCTCGTACGGTTCGCTCTTGTACGCCATAACGCGATAGCCCAACTCGGAAATCGCTTTCACGATTTCCTTTTCGTCCGCGTCGTCCTCCGCCACGACTTCCGTGACGTTCCGTGCGGCGGAGGATTTCACCCTGACCACGCCGTTCACCTTGCGCACCGCGTCGTTCACGTGCGTTTCGCACATCCCGCAACGCATACCGTCCACGCCTATGACCATCTTTTTCATACCGGACCTCCCGCGCCCCGTTATTTTCCCGCAAAACCGTGCACGTATGCGCGCTTTGCGGAAAGAGCGCGGTTCGCTTATGCGAACACGTCTTATTTTATCCTTTCTCTTCCCGTTTGTCAATGCCCGTGCGGTCACTCTGCTCCGCCGCCGTCCGCAGACGCGGCGCGGCGTGGCGTCCGCCTTTAACCGCAAATCATAATCGCAAAAACCGCGTTTTGTATGCAAAAACGGCGCAATTAACGCCGTTTTCCGTCAAAAATTAAAGTTCTATGCGGCTGGACAGCGCACGGGAAAGAGTGCCCTCGTCCGCATATTCTATGACGCTGCCCTCCGGCAGACCGCGCGCAATGCGCGTCACCTTTATTCCGAGCGGTTTGATGAGCCGCGCGATATACATAGCCGTCGCTTCCCCTTCGATGTCGGGGTTTGTGGCGAGGATGACCTCTTCCACTCCATCAAGACGGGCGAGAAGTTCTTTGATGCGTATGTCTTCGGGGCCCACTCTGTCCAAAGGCGAAATCACACCGTGCAGAACGTGATACACCCCCTCGTATCCTTTGACCTTTTCGAGCGCCGACACGTCCTTCGGCTCCTTGACGACGCAGATAGTCGTAGGCTTGCGCGTGGCGCAGATGTCGCAGATTTCGTGCTCCGTGAAATTGCCGCATATTTTGCAGAAATGCACGTTTTCGCGCACGTTCTTTATGGCTTCCACAAGCGCATTCACGTCTTCTTCGGGAGCTTCCATAAGCGCGTATGCATAGCGCGCCGCCGTCTTTTCGCCGACGGACGGCAGTTTGCCGAGTTCCGCCACGAGTCTGGCAATCGGTTCGATGTATTTCATATCCGACAGGTTTTCCGCATTCTAACGCGGTAAAATCCGCAGACAGCAGTCTGCGGACACTCCGACGCCGCAAAGCCGCGCGGCGCCGCACTTCACTTTGATGTCAGAACAGTCCCCCGCCGAGAGGTCCCATAAGCTCCTGCGACTTTGCGTCCGCCTGCTCCATGGCGTCGTTGAGCGCGGCGAGCACGAGGTCTTCGAGCATCTCCACGTCGTCGGGGTCCACCGCTTCGGGTTTTATGGACACGGACACGGGGGTCTTGTTCCCTTTCAGGGTGACTTCCACCATTCCGCCGCCCGCTTTGCCGACCACTTCCGCTTCCGAAAGTTCCGCCTGCGCTTCCTGCAATTTCTTCTGCATCATCTGCGCCTGCTTCATAATTTGCTGCATATTACCGCCGTAACCGCCGTAACCCATTGCTGCCTCCGATTTCATTCATTTTATGTCTGCGGAGCGCGGTCGGTGCAAACAGCACAATCCGCACTTTACCGCACGTTTTTTGCGTCTTAAACTTGCGTTTTCGTCATTTGACTTCAAGGCTTTTGCCGAACATCGACAAAAGATACGGCACCGCTTTGTCCTCGTCCAGCTTTTTGACCTCTTCGATGACCAGCCGCTTGGAGCTGAACGAGGCGAACACCTCGTTTATGATGTCGCGGTTTGTTTTGTCCGTCATAATGCGCATAGCCGATGCGGAACCGACCCTGACGGTGAAGGTTTCGTCATCCTCTTCCGCCTCCGCCTCCGACACCGCGAGAGCGAGAAACCCCACTCCTCTGCGCTCTATTTCGGACGCCACTCTGCTCCACACCTGCCGGGCGTCCGTGTCGGCAGGTGCGCGCTTAAAACCCCGTGTCGCCAGCGCGTTGACCTTCTTGTTCAGGAGCGCGATTTTCTGTTCCAGCTCCCGCGCGCTTCCGCCCTCCGAAGGCGGCTCCGTCGCCGCGGCTATGACCGCGGCTTCGAGGAGAATCCTGTGCTGCGTACTGTAACGGAATTCGCCCTCTATTTCCGTCATTCTGCGCATTGCCGCGAGCAGACGCGGCGAGTCATAGCGCGAAGAAAGGTCTTTGAGCGCGTCGTAAAGTTCGGCTGGCAGCGCGAGCAAAGACGCCGCGTCGCCGCAGTTTTTGACATAAAGCGCGTTGCGGAACAGCGCTGCGAGGTCGGACGCGAGCACCGACATACTCTTTCCGAGGTCGCACATTGCGGCAATCTTGTGCAGGGAACCGTCCACGTTGCCCGACAGAATGTCCTCCGCCAGCGCGACGAGCTTCATAGGGTCGGAAGTGCCGAGCACTTCCAGCACTCCCTCGTAAGTTATGTCCCCGGAGCAGTAGCTCACGCACATATCCGCAATCGACAGCGCGTCGCGCACGCTCCCCTGTCCCGCCGAGGCTATCATTCTGACCGCCTGCTCGGTGTATTTCACTCCGTTGTCGTCGAAAATGAATTTCAGCCTGTCCGCGATTTGCGAAAGCGGCACAAGGCGGAAGTCGAAACGCATACAGCGCGAAAGTATAGTGGCGGGTATGGCGTGCACTTCCGTGGTGGCGAGGATGAAGATGGCGTGTTCGGGCGGCTCTTCCAGAGTTTTGAGCAGCGCATTGTGCGCGCTTTTGGAGAGCATATGAACTTCGTCTATGATGTACACCTTATACTTCCCGACGGTGGGCGGAAAATTGATTTTGTCCGTAAGCTCGCGAATCTGGTCCACGGAGTTGTTGGACGCGGCGTCTATCTCCAAAATGTCGAAGTTGCCCGACAGCGCAAGTTCCATACACACTTCGCACTTGCCGCAGGGAGAGCCGTCCTCCGGGTGCAGACAGTTGACCGCACGAGAAAAAATCTTCGCCACCGAAGTCTTGCCCGTGCCGCGCGTGCCCGTAAAGAGGTAGGCGTGGCCTATGTTGCCCGATTTAATCTGATTGACCAGCGTCTTGACGACGTGGTTCTGACCTATGACGTCGCGGAAAGTGTCCGGACGGTATCTGCGATAGAGCGAAGTGTATGCCATAGGGAGATTATAACCGAAACCAAGTCGGTTTGCAAGATATTTGCGCGCGAAGGTGCGCGCAGAATGCGACGCGTGAGCCGGCGCGTGCGCAGGAAAAGCGAAAAAGCGGATAAAAACGCCGATATTACACTTTTCGTGTATCAAAAAGTGCGTTTTCGCCTTGAACAAAGAATATCGCAGGCAAAAAACGGCGCAATAATACACTATGCGTGTTTTATGCGTTTTTCTCTTCTCTGCGGCAGACACAATTCGTGTACTTTGAAAATCCGACGGCTTTCAGCCGTTCAGGACTCCGCAAAGCGCTTCGCGGCAGAAGACAAGCTGCACGCACTGATAGCGCAGCGAGGACACGGCGGCAACGGTGCCCGCATTGTCGTACAGTTCCGCATTGTCGAGAAGCGCCACGGCGGTGACGAGTGCGAGTTTGAGCTCGGTGGTGCGCGCGTCGCCGTCACCCGCTGCGGCGGCATTGAACTTTTCCCGCAGGTCTTCCACCCGCGCGCGGCACACGGCAACGCTCGTGCGGACGTCGGTCAATGTCAGCGTGCTGCCCGCAAGCCCGTTCGCGCTTTCGTAAAGACACTCAAACACCGTGTCGTAATAACCCAGCGCGTCTTCCGCCTCGTCGGCGAACGCGTCCGAGGCCCACTCCGTGCTTATCTCGCCGACCGTCACTTCTTTTATGTACGCACCGCTGCCCGCACCCCCGTTTTGCAGGACTGCTTCCGCGTCTTCCTTTTCGGCATACGCCGAAAGCACCACTTCGCACACGTCGCCCGTCACGACATAACCCGCGCCCCCTCGCGATTTCACAAGTTCCGCCGCGTTCCTTGCGAGGGTCACGTTCTCGTATGAGCCGCTGCACAAAAGATAGCACTTCACTTCGCCGTCACTTTGGTTAAATGCAAGCAAAAATCCCTCGCCGCCTATCAGATAGCACAGACCGAGCGTTATCATAAAGCACAGTGCGACGGCGGCGACCGCCAGCGCGTTCTGTTTGTCGGATTTCCGCATACAAAAGCATATGCCAGCGCGCCGCGGATTATTAAATTATATGACGCGTATGCGCACGCACACGCCCGCGCAATGCGGATTGTAAGTTTTGACATTTACCGACTGCGGGTTTTGCTCCCGAAACCGCCTCAAGATTTTGCCCGCGGAGCGTCCGCAGACATTCTGCGACAGTTAATGAAAGTTAATTCAGCGCGACATTTGCCTCGTCGCGGTTTCCGCGCCGTATTCTTGCTTTGTCGCGCTTTTCCCGCGTCGGATTTCTGCCGCGGAGAGCTTTTTGTTGCATCGGATTTCTGCCGCATTCGCGAAGCAATGTTTTTGCGCAGAAAAAAGCCGCGCGTCGGCGCGGCTTCGTCACGGCTTGCGGTGTTTCCCGCATCATTCTGCGTAATGTTCGACGGAGATACCCGCTTCCGCAAGCAGTTTCTGCGCGAATTCGTCGGGATAAGGATATTTGTAGACAATGCGGGTTATGCCGGAATTGATAATCATTTTCGTGCATATAGTGCAAGGCTGGTGCGTGCAGTAAAGCGTGGCACCGTCCACGGAAACGCCGAGTTTCGCCGCCTGTATAATTGCGTTCTGTTCCGCGTGCACGGCATAGCAAAGCTCGTGACGGGTGCCGCTCGGAATGCCGAGCTTGTCACGCATACATTCGCCCTTGTCGCGGCAGTTGAAAATGCCCGACGGCGCTCCGTTGTATCCCGTGGTGAGAATGCGCTTGTTTTTGGTGATTATCGCCCCGACGGCGCGGCCTTCGCGCGCGCAGCTGGTCCAGGTGGCGACCAGCTCGCACATATCCATAAACCGTTTGTCCCACTTGTCCATAAATCCCTCCGTCATTTCAACCTTTTTACATATGATAGCACATCCCGCCCCCTCACACAAGGGCTATTTTGCACACTTTTGCGCCGTTTTAAGATTTTGCGAATAGTTCTTAAACCCGCATATCGGCGCACGGAAAAGGCAAATTTTAAGCGAATTTTAATGAGTTTCGGAGAAATTGAACAGGTGTCGGAGAACTTTGCACCGCAATACCGCAAAAAATCCAAAATTTTTCAAAATTGCCGCCATAAAGTATTGACAACTGGCAGATGCTGTAATAAACTGTTAGCAATCGGGCGCAAAGAGTGCCAAAACGATTGAAATCAGGTAATAATTCAGGAGGCATAAATATGCAAGTCAAACCTTTGTTCGACAAAGTCGTAATCAAGGCCATCGAAACCAGCGAAACGACGGAAAGCGGCATCGTCCTTCCCGGCGCGGCGCAGGAAAAACCCCAGCTCGCCGAAGTCGTGGCGGTAGGTCCCGGCGGTACGGTGGACGGCAAGGAAGTCGTTATGCAGGTCAAAGTCGGCGACAAAGTGCTCTATTCCAAATATGCGGGAAGCGAGTTCAAGATTGACGGCGAAGAGGTCGTCATCGTACGTCAGGCGGATATCCTGGCGATAGTTGAATAATCGGAGGTACATTATGGCTAAGCAATTCAAATACGGCGACGACGCGAGAAAGGCTCTGGAAGCGGGCGTCGATACGTTGGCAAATACCGTCAAAATCACTCTCGGTCCCAAGGGCAGAAACGTCGTGCTCGACAAATCCTACGGCACTCCCCTCGTCACCAACGACGGCGTGACCATAGCAAAGGAAATACAGGTTGCGGACCCGTTTGAAAATATGGGCGCGCAAATCATCCGCGAAGTGTCCACCAAGACCAACGACGTCGCGGGCGACGGCACGACCACCGCGGCGGTGCTCGCGCAGGCAATCGTGAAAGAAGGGCTGAAAAACGTCGCGGCAGGCGCAAATCCCATGGTGCTGAAAAAAGGCATCGCGTTTGCGACCGACGCGGCAGTCGAAGAGCTGAAAAAGATTTCCAAGGACGTTGAAGACAAGACGGCAATCGCACAGGTCGCGGCAATCTCCGCGTCCGACGACAGCATCGGTCAGCTCATCTCCGACGCAATGGAAAAGGTCGGCAAGGACGGCGTCATCACCATCGAGGAAGGCAAGGCGATGCACACCGAGCTCAACGTCGTGGAAGGTATGCAGTTCGACCGCGGCTACGTGTCCCCCTACCTCGTCACCAACACCGAAAAGATGGAAGCGGAACTCGACAATCCCGCAATCCTCATCACGGACAAGAAAATCAGCAACGTGCAGGAAATTCTGCCCCTCTTGGAGCAGGTTCTCAAAAACGGTCTGAAACTGCTCATCATCTCCGACGACATCGAAGGCGAAGCGCTCACCACCATCATCGTCAACAAGCTGAAAGGCGTGTTCAACTGCGTGGCGGTCAAAGCCCCCGGCTTCGGCGACAGGAGAAAGGCGTATCTGGAAGACATCGCAATCCTCACGGGCGGCACTTATATCGCAAGCGACCTCGGCTATGACCTGAAAGCGGTCACCGTAGATATGCTCGGCACGGCGAAATCCGTCAAAGTCGGCAAGGAAAACACCACCATCATCGGCGGCGCGGGCGACCCCGAAGCCATCAAGGCGAGAGTTGCCGCAATACGCGCTCAGATTGCGGAAACCACTTCCGATTATGACAGGGAAAAATTGCAGGAACGCGTTGCAAAACTCGCAGGCGGCGTAGCGGTCATCGGCGTGGGCGCGGCGACGGAAGTCGAAATGAAAGAACGCAAGATGCGCATAGAAGACGCTCTCGCGGCAACCCGTGCTGCCGTTGAAGAAGGCATCGTCCCCGGCGGCGGCGTGGCTCTGCTCTCCGTCATCCCCGCAGTCAGAAAGGCTTGCAAGAACCTCGAAGGCGACGTCAAGACGGGCGCGAACATCGTCATCTCCGCGCTGGAAGCGCCCATCCGTCAGATTGCCGCAAACGCAGGCGTGGACGGCGGCGTAGTGGCTGCGACCATCACCGCGAAGAACAAACCCAACTTCGGTTACGACGCGGCGAAGAACACCTACTGCGATATGATAAAGCAAGGCATCCTCGACCCGACGAAAGTCACGCGCAGCGCGTTGCAGAATGCGGCGTCCGTCGCCTCCACCCTGCTCACCACCGAAGCGCTGGTCACCGACATCAAAGAACCTACCCCCGCGCCCGCAATGCCCGCAGGCGGTATGGACGGAATGTATTAAACCCCACAAAAAAATCAAAGATTTCTTTGCGGGGACCCCGGATTAAAACCCCACAAAGAATCGGGAATTCCTTTGCGGGGCCCCGAATGAAGCCCTGTCAAATCACCGCAGGCGATTTTACGGGGACCCAAAGTGAACTTACGGGTTCAGTCAAAACACGACAAATATGCCGCCCGTTCGGGCGGCATATTTTTATGCTTTCGCGCATTTTTGCATACCGATTTTCTCCGTCGCAGAACTCCCTCCCCATCGGCGAGATTTCCGATTGAGCCGCTTCCTTTCAATATCCCCGCGGCGGAGGCAAAAGCGGGTGAAGAAAGGGCAAACAGAGCCGATTGCGGCAATCCGTCGACAAAATCCTACAATATACCCTCAAACCGTTGACACGGGGGACGCTATTTCTTATAATCTTTCTCACAAGGTTGAGTTTAGCAATTCTAAACTTTTGATTTACAATCTTTGAACTTGCTAAACTCAGCGTAAATTTTTGCTAAACAGGGAGGGTTTTATGGAATTGGGCGCGAAAATCAAACGCCTGCGCTTGCAATGCGGCTTGACTCAGGAGGAGCTTGCCGACCGCTGCGAACTCACGAAGGGTTACATTTCCCAGCTCGAAAACGAACTGACCTCCCCGTCCATACAGACGCTGCTGGACGTGCTTTCCGCACTCGGCACGACGGCGGCGGAGTTTTTCAGCGAGGACGAAGAGGAACAGATAGTCTTCACTTCCGACGACTTTTTCGAAAAGGACGCGGAAGGGCACGTCATCACCTGGCTCGTCCCCAACAGTCAGCGCAACGAAATGGAACCCATACTCATCACGATACGCCCCGGCTGCGCATCCGTAAAAGATATGCCGCACGAGGGAGAAGAGTTCGGTTTCGTCACCAGGGGCAGCGTGGTGCTGCACCTGGGCAAGAAGGAATACGCGGCAAAGGCGGGCGACACCTTCTATTACGAAAGCAACAAAGTGCATTATCTTGAAAACCGCTCGGCGGAAGACGCCGAAGTCGTATGGGTGGCATCGCCGCCGACCTTTTAAGGAGAGGATATGTCCGACAACATCATCGAAATCAGAAACGTGACCAAAACTTACGGCGCGAAAGACGCCGTAAAAAATGCCAGCCTCAACATAAGACGGGGCGAATTCGTGACTTTGCTCGGCCCTTCGGGCTGCGGAAAGACGACCACCCTGCGTATGATTGCGGGCTTCGAGATGCCGACATCGGGACAGATTATTTTCGACGGCGAAGACATCACGAACACTCCCCCGCACCTGCGCCGCGTGAACACCGTGTTCCAGAAATACGCACTGTTTCCGCACCTGAACGTCTTCAACAACATCGCATTCGGGCTGAAAATGAAGCTCATCCCGAACGGCACCAAACGCAACCGCAAAGGCGAAGAAGTTCAGCTCTTCCGCAAGTATACCAAGGCGGAGATTAAGGCAAAGGTGGACAACGCACTCAAAATGGTGGACCTCGAAGACTACGGCCACAGGAACGTGTCCTCTCTTTCGGGCGGTCAGCAGCAGCGCGTCGCGATTGCGCGCGCCATAGTCAACGAACCCGAAGTCCTGCTCCTCGACGAACCTCTCGGCGCGCTCGACCTCAAAATGCGCAAGGATATGCAGCTCGAACTGATGGATATGCACAAGAGGCTGGGCATCACCTTCGTGTACGTCACGCACGACCAGGAAGAGGCGCTCACAATGAGTGACAAGATAGTCGTAATGCGCGACGGCGTGATACAGCAGATTGCCACCCCCGAAATGATTTACGACGAACCTGCGAACGCGTTCGTGGCGGACTTCATCGGCGAGTCCAACATCCTCTCGGGCGTAATGCTGGAAGACTATAAGGTGGAGTTTGCCGACACCGTGTTCGAATGCGTCGACAAGGGCTTCAAGAAGAACGAACCCATCGACGTCATCATCCGCCCCGAAGACCTCAAAATCAGGGACAAGGACGACAAAAAGACCATCCTCACCGCGACGGTCGTATCTTCCGTATTCAAAGGCGACCACTATCAGGTGACGCTTATGGCAGGCGAGAACGAGCTCATCGCGCACGACACCGCGACGTATGCGGAAGGCTCGGAAGTCGGGCTGTACATCAAGCCTTTCGACCTGCACATAATGCACAAATCCCGCGTCATCAACGAAATCGACACCGAGATGGCGGGCGAAAATCTGGTGTGGATATCCGACGGCAAATTCGAGTGCAACTGCGACTTCGAAGCGGGCACGCCCGTCAAGGTCAGCGTCGACTTCGACGACGTCATCATCACGGACGACGAAGAGGACGGCACGATAGGCGCGACGGTGGTCAGTTCCATATACAAAGGCAGCTACTATCAGTGCATCGTGCGCACGGACGACTATTACGATTTCTTCGTGGACACCGAAGACGACTGGCTCAAAGGCGACCGCGTGGGCATAAACATCGCCCCCGAAAAGATAATCGTCGAACGCCGCGAAGTGACGGAGGACGGCGCACCCGCCTCCGCGGAAACCGTGCCCGAAGTCGTGGACCAGACCCTGACGGAAGAAGAGATGTCCGCCGCGGAAAACGGCGCGGAAACAGCCTCTCCCGAAGCGGAAAAAAATGACGCGGAGGTGAGTGAATGACCGCAGCAACCGTTGCCGTTTCAAGACCGAAACGCAAGTTTAAGCTCACAAAACGCGTATTCAGCTACCCTTATGTGCTGTTTATGCTGCTTTTCGTGGTCATTCCGCTGGTGATGATACTCGTCAACGCGTTCCTCGACGCGGACAACAATCTCACCCTGGAAAACTTCCGCGATTTCTTCACCGACAAGAGCAGCCTCGTCATACTCGGCAACTCTCTCTTGGTCGGCATCATCACGACGGCGATATGCCTGATTATAGGCTATCCCCTCGCCTACATTCTCTCCAAGATGCCCAGCGGCAGGGTGCTCGTGCTCTTCTATGTGCTGCCGATGGCGGTGAACTTCCTCATCCGCACCCTTGCCACGAAAGCGATTTTCATCGCTATGGACGTGACCCTCGGTATGGGGACGGTGCTCTTCGGTATGGTGTACAACTATCTGCCGTTTATGATACTGCCGCTGCACACCACGCTGTCTTCCATAGACCGCAGCTACGTCGAAGCGGCGCAGGACCTCGGAGCGGACAACTCCACCGTACTGCTCAAAACCATACTTCCCCTCTCGGTGAGCGGTATAATAAGCGGCATAACGATGGTGTTCATCCCCACCATTTCCACGTTCGCCATTTCGCAGCTGCTGTCCAACGGCAAGATATTCCTCTTCGGTGACAGCATTCAGATGAAATTCGAGCAAGGGCTCTACGGCGTCGGCTCCATAATGAGCCTGGTAATGCTGGTGTTCGTCCTCATCTCCAACTTCATCATCAGCCGCGCCGGCAGGCACGGCAACGTCAGCGTCGGGAGGTCGTTATGGTAAAAGTCAAGGGCTTCTTCGAAAAGGCTTATCTTTTCGTCATACTCGCGCTGCTCTACGCGCCCATTCTCCTCATCATAGTGTACTCCTTCTCCAACAGTTCCAATTTCAGGTTCGACGAAGGGTTCACGTTCGAGGCGTACATCTCGATATTCACTTCCGACAAGTCTCCCGCGCTGTGGGACGCCGTGGGCAACACTTTCTTCATCGCGGCGGTGTCGTCCGTCATCGCGACGGTGATGGGCACCTTCGCGGCGATAGGCATCTTCGCCATGGGCAGAAAGGCGAGAAGGGTGCTGGAAAACGTCAACCAGTTCCCCATCATCAACAGCGAAATAGTTATGGCGGTTTCGCTGATGATATTCTTCGTGACCTTCGCGTTCCCGGAAGGATATCTCCGTCTTATCATCGCGCACATCGCGTTCTGCACGCCTTACGTCGTGCTGAGCGTCCTGCCCAAGCTCGAAAGTATGGACCCCAACGTGTACGAAGCGGCGCTCGACCTCGGAGCGAATCCCTTCAAGGCGCTTGTCAAGGTGCTCTTCCCGATGATTACGCCCGGCATAGTCAGCGGCTTCGTCCTCTCGTTTATGCTCTCTATGGACGACTTCATCATCACGCAGATTAACAAGGGCGCGTCCACGGGCATCAACACGCTGTCGACCTACATCTATTCCGACGCACGCGTGCAAGGGCTCGAACCTTTCTGGTATGCCATATTCTCGATTATATTCGTCATCATTCTCGCGCTGGTGCTCACCCTCAATCTGGTGAGGATAAACCGCCGCAAGAAACAGGCGAAAGAGGAGGCGCTCGTATGAAAAAACGCAGAACTCTCGCTCTACTTGCGCTTGCGGCGGTCTGCGTCTGCGCCCTGACGCCGCTGCTCGCCGCGTGCGACAATTCCGGCGGCGGTCTTACGGGCGGCGGCGCGGACACCCTCGTCATATACAACTGGGAAGACTATATCGACACGGGTCTGCTCGACGAATTTGCGGATTACTACCGCGAAGTGACGGGAAGGCGGCTGGACATCACTTACAGCACTTTCGACACCAACGAAACAATGCTCACGCAGGTTATGCGCGGAGAAACCGCCGTCGACCTCGTCTGCCCCAGCGAATACGCCATCGAACGCCTTATGCGCGCGGGACTGCTTGCAAATCAGTCTGAGCTCGTCGCGCAGTATTCGGCAGAATACCCCGACGCGTTCTCCAACCTCGGCAACGTCAATCAGACCGTCCTCGAAAAGATAGGCGAAACCTTCGGCGAAATGGAGATAAACGGCGAAACGTACGATATGCGCGACTATATGGTCCCGTATATGTGGGGGACGCTGGGTCTTCTTTACAACACCAGAATCATTTCCGAAGAGGAGCTGGAAGAATACGGCTGGGGACTGCTCTGGAACGAGAGCGGCAACCCCGAACTCGAAGATATGATTCTGATGAAGGACAGCGTGCGCGACAGCTACGCGGCGGTGGTGTTTTATATGGAGGAATACGGTCTGCTCCCCGACGGAGTGAGCGAAACCTACGGCAAGCCTTTCACGGAACTGACCGTGAACGAACTCATCAACTGCACGGACAGCGCCATCCTTCAAAGAGCGGAGGAACTTCTCACCGCGCAGCGCGACCACATTTCGGGCTATGAAGTGGACTTCGGCAAGGACGATATGATAAACGAAATCGTCTATCTCGACCTTGCGTGGAGCGGCGACGCGCTGTGGGCGATAGAAGAGAGCGAGTATTACGAAGATACGGACACTTATCAGCTCGGCTATTACGTCCCCGAAAAGAGCAACATCTGGTACGACGGCTGGGCGGTGCTCGAAAGCTCGGACAGCAAACTCGCGGCAATGATGTTCATCGACTATATGTGCCGTCCCGACGCGGGCGCGCGGAATATAGGCTATATCGGCTACACCTCCGCCGTGGACCAGGAGATAATGAAATACGACTACGACGCGGCGCAGGCGCTGCTCGATGTGGAGTATCTGTGGTACGCCAGCTCCGAAGAGTGCTCCGTCTACGACTATGACGGCGAGCTCGTGTTTTACTACGAATGGGTCGAAGGCGAAGGTTACTATCTCGACCTCTACGGCGAGGAAGTCGAAGTCGAAGACGAAAGCGCCCTCGTTCCTCTCGATTTGGAAACGGACGAAGAAGGCTACTATCTGCTCCCGGACGGGCTCAAAGACAGCTATCCTCTCGACGAAGAGTACATCGTCTGCCCCGACTCAATAAGTCTGTTCTATTACGACGAAGGACGCTATCCCGAAATCACGGACAACCTCGGCGTGATGCAGGACTACGGCGCGGCGAACGAGGACGTCGTCAATATGTGGCAGCGCGCGAAAGCGGGCGACGGAGTTCCCTCGGAACTGTGGTGGTGTCTGCTTGCGGTGGTGCTGGTGGTAGGCGTGGCGCTCGGCGCATACTTCCTGAAAGAGGCGCTGAAATCCAAACCGCGCAAAACCGACAAAGGCGGCGGACAAGAGTCTTGACCTCACCGAAAATGCTAAACAAAAACAGGGGCTTTCAAGTCCCTGTTTTTTTGTCCTCTGCTTTGTCCCGTTTTTGCGTTTCCGTTTTCTTTCTTTTCTGTCCGTCAATCCTCGTCAGAACCCCGTGTAAAGCTCCGCAAGCAGTTCCGACACACGCTTGCCGAAAAGAGGGTGCACGACATACGGCGCGATTTCCGCAAGCGGTTCGAGCACGAACGCGCGCTTGTGCATTTCGGGATGCGGAAGTATCAGGTCGCCCTCTCCCCGCACCTCGCCGTCGAAAAATATCATATCGAGGTCCAGCGTCCTGTCCCCCCAATGCACGCTGCGCTCTCTACCGCACTCGTTCTCTATGCGCCGCATAACGGCGAACAGTTCGTCCGCGGTAAGCAGCGTGACCACTTTCAGCGCGGAATTCAGAAACTCTCCCTTTGCCGCCCCGCCGTAAGGCTCGGTGGGTATGCGGCGGCTCTCCTCGACGGAAAGCACGAGCCTTTCCGCTCTGAGCAGTCCGACGGCTTTGTCGAGGTATGCGTTTCTGTCGCCGAGGCTGGACCCTGCGGCGATGTATGCGGTGCTGCGCTTCACGACGGAGCGCACCGCAACGGAACGGAACACCCCTTTCATAGGCGCGTCGGGCTTGTCCACCGTGACTTCCGCGCGCGCGAATGCGGGGAAAGCAAGCATAATCTCTCTCGCGAGCGAAAGAGAAATACATTCCAGCAGATTTCTGCTCTCTCCGCACAAAAAGGCTTTTATCAGCTTGCATACGGCGGCATAACTCACCGTTTTGTCAATATCGTCGCTTTCCGCCGCCGCCGACACGTCGAGGTCGAGCACCGCCGAAACGGAAAAGCGCTGCGCCTCCGTCTTCTCTTCCGGATTGACCCCGTGGCACGCCGTCACTTCGTAGCCGCGTATTATTATGCTTCCGTTCACACTCATCAGTCCGCCTCTCACTTTCCGAGGGCGGCTTTCACCGCCATCAGATTTTCTTTGACGTCGTGCACCCGCACGAAGAGCACGCCCATACGCGCCGCACGCGCGCTGCAATCCATAGTCGCCGTCAGCCGCGTTTCGGGCACGCCGCCGAGGAAGGATTTCCTCGACGCGCCGAGCAGCAGCGGACATCCCGCCGCTGAAAGAAGGTCATAGTGTTCCAGAAGATACCAATCCTCTTCCGCTCCGCGGTTGAAACCTATGCCTCCGTCCAGAATTATGCGTTCGCGCGGAACTCCCGCGCGTTCCGCCTTCGCGACCGCGGCGGAAAGCCCCGCAAGTTTGTCCGTCATCAGGTCGTCGGTCCTGCTCTCCCTGCGGTTGTGCATTATGCAGAGCGACGCGCCGTGCGCGGCGGCGACTTCCGCCATTCCCGCATACATAAGGCAGGACACATCGTTTATCATATCCGCTCCCGCGGCGAGCGCCGCGTCGGCGACTTCGGGATAAAACGTATCCACGGACAGAGGGACGTCGGTCACGGCGCGCACCTTTTCCACGGCGGGTATCACCCTCGCCATCTCTTCGAGCGCTCCGGCCTGCTTCGCCCCGGGGCGCGTGGACTGTCCGCCGAGGTCGATTATTTCCGCGCCGTCCGCCGCCATACGCAGCGCACGCGCGGCGACGTCCTCTCCCGCGCGGCTCAAAGGATAAAAGGAGTCGGGCGTGAGATTGAGAATGCCCATAACGTGCGTTCCGCCTTCGAACCGCCTGCCTCTCACTTCGAACGCGCTCATTTCCTTTCCCCCGTATAAGACAACAGCAGAGCGAGCGCGGAAGGGTCGATATCCCCGCGCACGGCATAGCTCACCGTGGACGCACCCGCCTTTTTCACCCCTCTTGCGGTCATACAGGTGTGCACCGCTTCCACGACGACGGCGACCCCTTTCGGCGCAAGAAAATCAAATATCGCGTCCGCTATCTGCGCGTTCATACGTTCCTGCAATTGCAGTCTGCGCGCGTACACGTCCACGACGCGCGCGAGCTTGCTCAACCCCGCGACTCTGCCGTCGGGCACATAGGCTATGTGCACCCTGCCGAAAAAAGGCATAAGATGATGCTCGCAGGTGGACGAAAACTCGATGTCGCGCTCCGCCACAAGCCCGCTTCCGCTCTCGGCAAATGTCTTTGCAAGATGTTCCTCCGCACTTTCGCCGTATCCCGAAGTCAGTTCTTCCAGCATACGCGCCACCCTTTCGGGCGTATCCTTCAACCCTTCGCGCTCCGCGTCTTCGCCCATTGCGGCGATGAGTTCCCTTACGGCTCTCTCTGCTCTTTCTCTGTCCACCATATTTTCACCTCGCGGGCACCGCCCGCCCGTAATTCCTTCCCTGCGCCGGCGGCGCAATGCTCCGCACCGCCGCGTTCCGCCGTGCGGTCTGCTCGCATTTATGCGTCTGTGTCCTTTTTTGCCAGCTCGTGAAAGAGAGTCAGCGACCCGAAAACTACCGCCGTATCGCACTCTCCCGCAAGCGCTTCCGCCACGGCTTCGCGCACTCCGCCGCAAACGCGCACGGGTGCGTCCGTCACGCTTTTGCAGCACTCCGCGAGTGCGCCCGCGGACAAAGCCCGCGGCGAGTCCGGCGTGACGGTGTAAACCTCCGACGCAAACGGCAGCGCCGCCTGCATAGCCTTTGCGTACTCCTTGTCCGCAAGCACGCCGACGACTGCGGCAATGCGTCTGTCGGGGAGATATTCCGCCACGGTTTCCGCAAGCGCCTGCGCCCCCTGCGGATTGTGCGCGCCGTCCAAAACAAGTGTTTTCCCTTGCGGAATGACAATGTCATACGGCGATTGTGCGATATTGTCCGCCGTCAGCACCTCAAAGCGCGCATGCCATACGGCACGTTCCAGCCCCTCTTTCACCGCCTGCGGTGTGACGCGCATACACTGCTCGCGCAGCATATTCGCCGCTTCGACCGCAAGCGCGGCGTTGACGAGCTGATGTGCTCCGAGCAGTCTTGTCGCATACTCTTCCCCACCGTACAAAAACCTCTGTCCCGCAAGCGAGCGGGCAAGGGGCTTCGCCTCGCCGCAAACGCGGCAAAGCGGATAAAGCACTTCCGCAGCCCCTTCTTCCTGCGGGCAGGTGACCGCCGCGCCCCGGATTATCGCAGCCTTTTCGCGTGCGATTTCACCGAGCGTATCACCGAGCAGCGCGCAATGGTCGCGGCCTATTTTCGTAATCACGGACAGGATTTTCTTTTTCACCGCGTTCGTGGCGTCCCATCTGCCTCCGAGCCCCGTTTCGAGCACGACGGCGTCGCACCCCTCTTCCCTGAACGCAAGCAGGGCGAGCGCGGTTTCCTGTTCGAAAGCGGTGGGACGGAACGCTTTCATCGCGGCGGCACGGCCGTCTTCCGCCGTCGTAACGGCGGACCTCGCGGCGCGCTCCCGTTCCGTAACGCCGCGGACGACGGTCATATATTCCGCCACCTTGTCGTCCGAAAGCGGCTTGCCCGCAATGCGGAAACGCTCGTTGTAGCGGAGCACGGACGGAGAGTTGTACGTCCCGACGCGGTAGCCCGCGGCGGTGAGCACGGCGGTGAGCATTGCGCTGACCGAGCCCTTGCCGTTGGTGCCCGCGATGTGAACGACGGGATACGCCACGTCGGGAGAGCCGAGCGCATCGAGCAGTTCCCTCTCCCTTTCCAGGCCGTAATCCGAGCCGTCCGCCTCTATCGCACGGATGTAATCGAGAGCTTCGGAATAAAACAAAAAGCACCTCCTCAGAAGCACTTCTTCTCGCAAGTGAAGCGGGAGTGAAAAATGCACCGCAAGCCCGAAGGCTTTTCGTCCGTGAGCACCCCCCGTCTCAGCGGCACTTGACGCGCAAGTTTCTACTACTTCCAAGTAATATGGGGTAAATCAAAGAGAATTATAACACCTATCCCCTCCCTCGGCAAGGGAATGAACGAAATAGCCGCACAAAACAAACGCCGCCCGCATTTGCGGACGGCGCGGACAATTCAACTTATCGTTATTCTTCGTCTTTGCGACGTTCCTCGATTGCTTCTTCGAGGAGCACGGCGCTTTCGTGCACGGCTTCCTCTTCGACGATGTCGGCGGTTTCAACCGCGGCGGTCTTTCCCGAAGCGGAATTTTCGTCCGCTTTCTGCGCCGCTTCAATCGCAAGCACCTTCTCGTAGGACATACCGGACGCAATGGCTTCCAGACGGCGGAGTTCCTCCTTTTCGCGCATCTTCTTCTTTTCGCGCAGCATCTGGAATATGGCAAACACGAGGCAGATGGCGATGCCGACGAAGAGATATGCCGAGCCGGGGTCCATCCCCACCACACCGAGCACTATCGACAGAATGACGACTATGATAATCGGTCCTATCGCGAGCTTGGGATTGCGCACTATATACTTGCCGCCGAGCGAGCCGAACAGCGCGTACACCACGCAGCCGAACGCGGGCGTGAGATAGGGTGCGCTGTCAATCATCTCCGTGAGATTGGGGATGACGGCAAGGCACAGCACGATTATGCCTATGATGAGTATGGTGACCAGCGAACTCGTCGCTATGGCGATGGTGGCGACGATTTCGTCCTCCTCCGTCCCTCTCTTCGTGCCCGCGATTTCCTGCGCTTTGACCACGCAGGGAATTTTGAGGTTGGAAAGGTTGCCCGTGAGGAAGGACAGGTACATCCCGTTGACGCCGACCATCGGAGAATAGATTATCGGTTCCGCAATGCCGGAGAGCGCCATCAGGATGAAGGGCGAGATGACCGCCGCCGTGCCGAACACGCTCCAATCGGGTTCTACGTCGTAATACAGCGCAAGCCAAAGGGGTATGGTGCAGATGAGTATCATACCCGCACCCAGCCAAAGCCTGCCTATGAGGTGCATACGCGCGTTGTTGTCAAGCAAAGTTTTCATCTTTTTCATATCCGCACCTCCTTACATCAGCGCCGAAACGACGGCGGCGACTTCGTCGGGGTCGGGGGTGAGAGGCCATCCGTTCTCGTACGAGAAGTAGCTGATGACCGCGACGACCGCCATTGCGATGAGCATACTGAACGGAGTGGAAAAACTGTCCAGCCACTTCCACCCCGCCTTGTTGATGAGCAGGTCGAAGACGTACATACAAAGCGCGGCGATGACAATCGCAATGAAATTGTAGTAGCTGTCCAGATATCCCGAGCCCGAAGCTATCGTCGTGAGGCTCATTGCGAGATAGCCGAGTATCATACCGATGAACACGACCTCGAAGAGCATATCGCCGATGTTGATGCCGCCGCCCGACGTCGACGTCGTCTTGGCGGAAAGCATCTGCACCTTGGGCTGGAACTTTCTGTAAAGGATGAGCACGACGGCGGGTCCCGTGACGATGGGGATGGTCATAACGGTGGCAATCGTGACGAAATCCTGCGGGGTTATCGTGCCGTTGAGGAATTCGTTCATCGACCCCGCAATCGCGCTTGCCGCGCCGTCCGCCATCATCGTTTCGTATTGCAGCGAACCTATGACGGAAAGGCGTATCGCGGGCAGCGCAATGCCTATCGAACCGATGAGCGTGACCACGCCTATGCCTATGCCGATGGCGGGCAGGATGGAAAACGTGACGGATGTGGTGATGACCTTTTTAATCTTCCCCATATCCATTTTGAGAGCCTTGGCACGGCGGAGTGAGCGCACGATGTAATAAAGCGACATCGCGACCACGAAGACGACCACCGCGCCGTACAACCCGTAGATGAGCGGACTGTCCGGGTTGAAGCTGAACGCCGACAATGTTGAAATCATTTTTCTCTCCTCTTGGGGGTTATGCGCCGAAAAGACGCATTCCCGAAACCCGCCCCGAAACATCCGGCGATAGTGCCGAAAGCCTGTCTGAACGCGACATCGGGAAAAGCTGCATATTACATACGTTTATGATAAACTAGCGAAAGCATTTTTTCAAGTGGCAATTTAATCTTGCTTTAATCTTTCATAATCGTGCCGTTCGGTCAAAATCCCGAAACGGGTCTTCCCGACCGAAACGCATTCTCCGCAGAAAACAAAAAAGCGGACGCATCTGCGCCCGCTTTTTGTTTGCCGCAGCTTGTCAGTTCCAGCTGCCGCTCTCCGCGTCGTAAGTGTAAGTCCTCCCCGCCTGCACGGGTGCGTCGGAGCCGTACTCCCTGTATTTTATCATATATTTGTCGGATTCTCCCTGAATGTCTTCGGCGGTGCGGATGCCCTCGTCGAAACGCGCAGTTTCCGTAATGTCGAAGACCTTATAGAAACTGAACAGGCCGGAACCGCAGTTGCCCTCTATGCTGTTCACGGAGCTCGTGAAGCCGCTGCCCGTCGTCACCGTCGCGCCGTCGTTTTCGGAAATTATCCTGCCGCCGAATGCAGCTCCGTCCGCAAAGACGAGACTGCCGTTGACAATAAGTTCGCCCGCGGGCATATCGGGATAAACAAGCGAGCCGAAAGAGGTGTCCTCGAATTCGCTGTAAACCGTCATACTCTTCTCGACGGTCAGGGTGGCGTTCTCACTCACCGTAACGCGCGCTCCGGGCAGGAGCTTGTAATCGTACGGCATATCGAGGGTCGTCACGGTCGTTCCGTCGCCTATCTGCCAATCGAAACGGTGCGAAAACGCAAGCCTCACGCTGGACAGCGAAATGCTGAACTCCTGGATAAGCCACCTTACCGTCACCGTCAGGTCACCGAGACTGACGTTGCCCGTCAACGTGACTTTATTTTTTCCTGACGCATTCGCAAAGTCATCGGATGCGTTCCATTCCGTCTTGACGACGGAGCCTTCCGACATAAGAATAAACGCATTCTCGACGCCAATCAGGTCTGCTTTGGAAGTGTTGTGCTGTTTCTTCGGAGTGGCAGTATAAAGGTCCAGATAACTTGTTGCGGTGGCGCCGTGTTCGAAAGTCACATTCGTTTGCAGATTGTAAAACAAATCGTAGGTATTGAAAGGTATCACCTTGCCGACCTGATAGACGGACACGGTATTCGTACCGCCGCGGTAATCGTAGACAATAAAAGGCTGATATACCGTCGAACCGCTTTCCGCCGTAACGGAGCCTTCGCCGCGGACGTAACCGCGCACGTCGAGCACCCCGCCGTCGGCAACGGTCACGCCGCCCGCGACGGACAGCACGCTGTGCTTGCCCGAAGTGTGCCCCGAAAGCTTTTGTCCCTCGTTGCCGAGCAGACCGCTGACGATGACTGCGCCTTGTATGCCGAGCTCCGCACCGTCCTCAACGCTAAGGGTGTATTCGATGTAAGCGGGGTTTGTGTCCGCATGGGGCTGGTTGACCTGTCCGCCGACCACATACGTCGGGACGCCGACCGTATCGGATATGTCGGAATCCGCTTCGGTATCCGTGTCGGATATCGTGCGCAGCACCACGGTGAGTCCGTCGCCGACGACGGTATCCATAGCCACGGCGGTGTCTTCGAACATATAGACCGTGAGTCCGTCTGCGGACTTCGCCGCCGCGGCAGACGCCTCGCTGATGCTGTAAAGATTGCCCTCCGCGTCCGTGAAAGTGCGGATGCAAAGTCTTCCGATGACGGTCTGTTCGTTGTAGTTTGCTGTTTCGGCAAAAGTTATCTCCACGGGATATTCTCCGCCCGCGGTGTAAGTTTCGTCACCGTCCTTCACGGTGTATTCCGTCTGCTCCGCGCCGTCGGGCAGCATAAGCTGCTCCGCGAATTCGTTGAAACTGTGCGCCTTTCCGTCATACGCCGTACCCACGAACAGATTGCCGAAATCCATATCCGCTTTCACGACGGTGAATGTCGCGCCTTCGTCGATTGTCACCTGTACGTCGAAATCGGAGGTCACGTCAACGTCGCCGTTCATCACTTTCACAGTGCCGTCCCACACGAGCGGAGCGCTCTCGCCCGCCTGCGGAATTCCGTCAAACTCCGCCGTGAGCCCGATTTGCAGAGTGTATCCTTCGGGCAGTCCCGTGACGTCCGCCTGGGTGCCGTCCGTGAACGGCTTCGCCCCGTCGGGAGAATAAGGCGCCTGCTGGCTGTGAACGGTCACGCCGAGCACGGGCTTTGCGGGCTCGTTGTCGCACGCCGCGAGGCAGAATGCCAGCAGCGCGACGAGTGCGACCGCCACGGCGACAAGCGCCGCTTTGGATGTTCTCTTTCGGTTCATATTACACCTCCGAATGTTTATCGTTCGTTTTTGCACATATAAACGCAGGATTGCGCATTATGCCGCACACAAACGACTTCCCCGTCAGTAACTCATCTTTCGGCGGCGACGATGAAATCGAACGCCGTGCCGCTTGCTATGTCCTCGATTTGCTTTTGATAGCCGAACTCGCTTGACGCGTCGTACATAAAGAAACGGAAGTCCTGCGTGCCCGCGGCAAGTGGCAGCATCGTGCCCTGCAAATAGAGGTTGCTCGTATTGTCCTCGCCCTGTGCGAGGATTGACAGATTTATCGAATACTCCGTCGGCATCTCGCCCCCGAACTCCGAGAAGTCCACAATGCCGTAGTTCTTCCCGCCGCCGTACATAGCGATGCCGCCGTGGACGTATTCTCCGCCGTCTGCGGTGTAGATGAGGTCGGAATATGCGTCACCGCCGTAATTTTTCACCTTGTTCAGCATTTCGCGGATGTTGAGCTGCAAGAATGCCGTGTTGCCGCTCGCGCCGCCCGGCAGTTCGATGAGAGTGGAGCTGTCCACCGTCGCGAGGGACTTCCAGTCGTATATCCTGACCTCGCCGACGAGTTTGAGCACGGCGGAATAGCTTGTGCCGCCGATGTCCGTCCAATAGTCCGGCGCTATTGCGCCGCCGTCAAGCATAGGCCCCGCAAAACAGCTCTCGAAACCTATCGCGAACAGTCCCGAATTGTACAGCGCGCAGTTTTCCAGCGTGAGGTGGGTGAGCACGAAATTGTCCTCGAAATTCGCGTCCGACAGATTCGCGTCGTTGCGCGGGGCGTAAGTCACCCCGTTCGCGGAGAGCGAAGGCTCCATCGCCTCTATGTCGTACTCGGAGGAACTCATCCCTTCCTGAGTGAATTCTCCCATCACCTTGCGGTTGGTGCCGAGTTTGACCAGAAATTCGCGCGCGGTGGACACTATGCAGCTTTCCAGGCTCACGTCTATGCGCTCCGCTTCCGCGTCGACGGGATTGGAGTCGCTCGTCACGGGGTCTATGCCGTATCTGCCGAACGCGCGCACGCCCGTCCTTCCGTTCATAATGCGGCTGTTGATGACGCGGCAGTCCGCCATAAGCTCCAGCACCGTGCCCGTGGTGTTGAGCAGACTGAGGTTCATCTGCCCGTCCTCGTAAAGGCTGTCGTCGCTGCAACCGCGCAGGACTACGTTGTCGATGACTACATCGTCGGTGCGCACGAGGAAAACGATGTTGTCCTGCGCCTTGACCGCCGCGGTGCCCTGTATCGCAACGAAATCGAGCGGTCCCTTGAACACCGACACGGAGGAACTGACGGCGGGCGTCACCTGCGTGATGTAGTCCGCGTCGATGAATTTCCCGTTGCCGTACACGTCGTTCTTGAACTCTATGACGTAATTGACGGTGGGATGTTCCAGCCCGCGGTTTGCGTAATAAGTCCAGTCCGCGGTGGTTTCGAGCTGTTTGACGTATTTCGTAAGGTCGGCGCCGGGCCTCAGGAATCCGTCCTCGCCGAACTGGTTCTCACCCAGCATTATGTCCGCGGTCAGCACCACGGCATAGCCCGCTTCCGTCGCCGCGGCAAGACTCGTGTAATCTCCGACGTTCACGCCGTCCGCGACGCAATCGACGGTTAAAGAGGCGGTTATGTTGTCGTTAAATACGTCCGTGTGCTCCCAGCTTGCGGTCACGGTCACTCTGCCCGTGCCCGTGGGACGGAGATACGCCTTGCCGTCGCGCTCGTAAACCTGCGCCAGCGACGGGTTGGAAACGGAGTACTCGATGTCGCCCGCAAGCACGGACGACGTCGTCGTGCCGTACACGGTCTGCAATCCGAGCAGAATATCCTCGCGGACGTATCCGCCGTCCGCATAAGACAGTCCTCCCGCCGCATACACTCCGCCTATTCCCCATGTCGCCGCGTTTTCGGAGAACACGAAAGAGGAATAGCCGTTCACTATGCGGATATACCGCACGTCCGCTTCCCTTTCCTCTCCGTCGCGAACGACGTAAAGGCGCAACGTAACGACGCCTTCCGCAAGCGCGGTGACGGTGCACGTCCCTTCCGCCGCGTCGAAGGATTCTATCCTCGCCGCATTGCCTTCCAGCTCGAAACGGAAGGACGTCCCGTCGGGAACGGAAGGCTCGGTGACCGCGGCATACGTTGACTGCGTCCCCGTCTTTTGCAGGAACTCGTCCGTTTCCGCGTCGACATAGCGCGAGAAAAGTTCCGACACGCTTTCCGCGAACACGAACGTGACCCTGCGCTCCACACCGTCCGAAACGAGCGTAATCACCGCTTCGTCCCCGTCGGCGAAATCCCTGCCGAACAAGGCAGTCACGGAAACTCTGCCGCCGCCGAGAGAGGTTATACCGACGTCGGACACTCCCTGCGGAAGTGCCCCCGCGACCTCGATTTCGGACTGACTTTCGGCATAAAACACCGCGCTGTCCGAGCCGGGAACGACGCGTATCTCCGCGTCTTCCGCGCGCCCCTGCACGGTAAACTCTCCGCCGCAGTCCGCCCTGACCAGCACAGTCACGCGTTCGCGCCCCGCGACGGCGGGGTTCAGAGTCACGGTGAGCAGATACTCTCCCGAAAGTCTGACATACGCCGACCCCGTGACGGAATGTATCGAAAAACCGCCCGACTCGCTCCCCGCATAAGGCTCTGTCGCAAACGCGACGTCGGCGGTCACGGAAGAGGGATACGCCGCGGCGGAGAACACGAATCTGCCGCCCGGCAGCGAAACCTCGTAGTCTATCCCTTCCAAAGAGGAAGGGCGCACTTCGTAAGTTTCGGAAGGCACGTCGAAATTGAAGACGGAAATCTCCGCGCCGATTGCCTTTGTGCTGACCACGTTGACGATTATGCTCGCGCGGTAACCGCCGTCGTTTGTGGTTGCGGTGACGCGGACGGCGCCCGTGTCAAGCGGACGGATGAGCCCGTCTTCCTCCACCGCTATCTCCCCCGTTTCTCCCGTGCCGTCCACGGCGGAAAAACTCAGGGTGTAGCCGCGGTTTGCGGCGTTCAGCGGCAGCACTTCCACTTGAAGATAGGAGTCGTTTTCGTACTCCGCCATATCGATTGTGAGCACGCCGTTTTCCGTGGGCGTGTTGATGTTCACGCCGGATACGGGTATGGCGACGGACACCGCGACGGAGTCCGTGAGCGTCATAATCGTGAACATTATGATGAGCGGGATGACCGCCATAAGCGCGATAATCTTGTTTTTCATACGCCGTCCTCGCTCACTTTGTAATACTTTTTATCCAATCCCGCAAAGAGATAAATCAACGCGCCCGCGAGCAGTCCGACGGCGATTGCCGCCACGCAGGACATCGACACCGTTTCCCCGAACGCTTCCCCGCGCTGCAATTTGAGGAAGAGTCCGCTGTAAAGCGCGATGACGCCGATGACGAAGGAAACGACCAGCCCGATGATGACCAGCACGGAAACCGTGGAATTGTTTTCGTCCACCTCGCTCTCCTGCTCCGCCATAAAGCGGGGATGACCGAGGTCCTTGCGGGTGGCGAAACATATCTGCGCGAATGAGATTGCGAGCGTGACCGCAAGCAGGAAAACGCACCCCGCCGCGTCGACATAGCCGAGCCCTCCCACGACCGCGACGCTCGCCGCCGTGGAAACCGCCGACGCAATGAAACAGAACACGACTTTCGCCGCTATCACGGTGCGGTAATTCACGGGCATAGTCTTCATCGTGAAGAAAAACTCTCCGTCACGGCTGATGTTGGTGGCGCAGTAGGTGTTGGTGAGAATGCCGAACATCACGATGAGGAAGACGGCGATTTCGAGATTGCAGTCCACCAGCACGAGAGTGCCGATGAGACCGGAGAATATGTCCATACAGAAGTAGACCATAAGCGGCATAACGACCGCCGTGGAAAAGTAACGGAAAGCGTAAGACGGAGTGCGCAGCACCTGCACGAACTCCTTTTTCATAAAGGTGGCGAACTTCGCCCGCGGACCGGGCAGGACGCGGCCGGCATACACGTGCCTGTTGGACGACGCGAAAAGTTTGTCCTGCGCCGCGGGGATGAGCATAAGCCTGCCCACCGCCACGCCTATCGCGGTGAGCACCGCCGTAATGAGCAGCACCCAGCCTATCGCCGCAGGCATAGAGGACGTCAGAAGCATATCGGCGAAGAACACGGCGGGATACATATCCGAAGTCACACGCGCGATTTCGCGCATCGTTTCGGCGTCGAAGAAATATCTGATGTCGCCCGTGGAAACCAGGTTCGCAATGAAATCCAGCACCTCGGAATACAGCCAGAACGCCAGCGCGGTGACCGCGGTGGCGGCAATGAGGCTCACCACATAACGGGAGGCGACGACGCGTTTCAGGACGTAAACGGGGAGCGCGAACACGCTACCCAGCGCAAGCGAAATGAGGGGCAGCAGAACAAGTATCAGCGCGGTCATCCCGTAAAACTGCGCGCCGAGCGAAATTTCGGTCGCGAGAGTGATGTTGACGGGAAGCACCGTAAAAAAGCCGAAAACGAACTGCCTGACATAGGCGGAAATCATTTTGGACACATACATCGCGCCCGACGAAACGGGCAGCGTTATGAATATGCGCAGGTCGTCGCCGCCGAAAATCGACTTGTTTATCGTGCGCACGCCGCCGAGCACGTTGACGACCAGAATGACCAGATAAATGACCGTTGTGAGCTCATAAAGTCTGGAATACGGCGCGGAAACGCGGTTTATCTCTATGCCGAGATACATATCCGCAAACCTTTTCAGGATAAAGCAGGTGAACGCCACGACCGCCGCGGCAAGCACAAGCGAAAGCACCCTCCCGGGCACGTCCGTCTGTTTGCGCCGCGTGGTAAACGACGACAGCGCCTCCCCCGCCTCCTTGCGCAGGAGTATCCAGACGGTGCGCATCATAACTCGGAAACCTCCCCGCCGCGCAGGAAGAATTTTTCGAGCAGGTCGCCATCGCCCAGACCTTTCACGGACATATCCGCTTCGATGAGTCCGTTCCTTATAACGACGGCACGGTCGCATATGCGCCTGACCGCATCCAGATTGTGGGTGGAAAACAGGACCGCATTGCCTTGCGCCGCATAGTCCCTCATAAAATCGGAAACCGCGCTCATAGTGCGCGGGTCAAGCCCGACCATCGGTTCGTCGAGTATCCAGAGGGCGGGTCGGTGTATGAGGCTGCCCATCATACATATCTTCTGCTTCATCCCGTGGGAATAACTGCTGATGAGATTGCCGATTTTGTCGCCGAGGGCGAAGCATTTCTGCAACTCTTCCAGGCGGCGCTCGCGCTCTTCTTTGCCCACGCCGTAGACATCCGCCATAAACGCGATGTATTCCAGCCCCGTCATCTTGCTGAACACGGCGTGATTGTCCGTCACGAAACCGAAGCACATCTTTGCCGCGGTCGCGTCGCCCTTGACGGGATTGCCGAAGACGGTGATTTCACCCTCCTTGTAAGGTAGCATCCCCGTCAGACATTTCAGCGTTGTGGACTTGCCTGCGCCGTTGTGTCCGAGAAGGCCGACTATCTCCCCTCTTTCTATCGAAAAAGAAATGCCTTTCACGGCATATTCGGATGCGCGGGGATACTTCTTTTTCAGTCCGTCCACGACGACGGCTTTTTCTTCCGGAGCGGGCGCGTCACAGGACGCGTATCTTTCACGGTTCATCTTGACCTCAACCATATATATGTCGGTTTTATCTTCTGCGTTTCACTCTCAATAATTCGTGTTGTTGACCCGATTTTTGCGCGCATAAGCGCGCGCACGCAGCACCGGCAACGGTTTCGTTTGCCCCACTCATCAACAATTTACATTAACTACAGCTAATTTACAAAAACTATTATAATACCTGCCCCCCCCCCTGGCAAGCGATTTATATATGTTTATGCCGAAAAAGTTAGAAATTTTTCTTTGCTGCGTTATCCACATCTGTACAGGCGGGGTTTTCGGGGGCACGCGGTACACACTGCCCGTTTGGCTTGATTTTCGCGCGGAAATACTTTATACTGACTTAATATTCGGAACAAGGCGGAGCCCGTATGAGCAACGTGATAATAAAAATCAGCTACGGCGAACTTTTCAACTTCTTCGACAGCGAGTCGAGGAACGGGTTTATCGTAGGCTCCAAACGCACCTGCGACGTGGTGGTGAAGTCCTTCCTCGTCGCTCCCGAACAGCTCCGTTTCATACAGAAAAACAACGTCTGGTACGTCGAGGACCTCACGCCCGAAGGCTACAAGTCCGAAGTGCTGATAAGCGGAAAGCGTTTCAAACGCCCCGTCGTCAAGTTCGACGGCGACATCGTCATACGCAAGACGGGCGAAAAACGGGACGGCGACGCGGTGAAGATTTCCCTCGTGCGCAAGCTCGCCAGAAGACGCGGCGGCTCCAACTTCGACCTCACCCAGAAGACGCTCACCGTGGTGGGGCGCGACCCGTCCTGCGACATAGTGGTGGACAGCCCTCTCGTTTCCGAGAAGCACTTCCACATCGTCTTCGACGGCACGGCTTACTACATCGAGGACCTGCACAGCCTGGGAGGCACGTTCGTCAACAACCGCAAGGTGAGACGCGCGGAACTGCACGACTACGACCGCATATCCATCCCTGCCGCGGCGTACACGTTTTTCGACCGCAAACTGCTCTATTCCACCTCTCCCGCGGGCATACAGATAGACGCTGTGGGCGTGACGAAGGACGTGCTGGACAGAAAATCCCACGGGCGCGTCCGTCTTGTCAACGCGGTATCCTTCCGCATAGAACCCGGCGCGTTCGTCGCCGTGGTGGGCGGCTCCGGCACGGGGAAATCCACTCTTCTGGACTGCCTCAACGGACTGCGCCCCGCAACGGACGGCGGGATATACTTCGACACCAACAACTATTACGACAACATAAAGTCCTACAAGAACGTCATAGGCTATGTCCCCCAGCGCGACATTATGCACGACGACCTGACCGTCGAAGACGGGCTGTTCTATACGGCTATGCTCCGTATGAGGTCGATGGCGTCGAAGGAAGAAATCAGGGCGCACGTCCGCGAAGCGATTGCCGACGTCAGGCTGACGGGCAGGGAAAAACTGAAAATATCCTCGCTGTCGGGAGGTCAGCGCAAGCGCGTGTCCATCGCAATGGAGCTGCTTTCCGACCCGAAGGTCATCTTCCTGGACGAGCCCACCAGCGGGCTCTCCCCCGACCTCGACCTCGAAATGATGGAGCTGCTCAAAGAGCTCGCGGGCAAGGGGCGCACGATAGTCGTCATCACCCACGCGATGGAGAACCTCGACAAATGCGACAAGATAGCCTTCCTCGGCAAAGGCGGCAGGCTCTGTTTCTACGGAGAGCAAAAGGAAGTGTTCCGCTACTTCAACCGCAAGAGCTACTCCCGCATTTTCGCCGCGCTGAACGACGACACCCTCTGCGCCTATTTCGAGCAGAAATACCGCGCAAGCGACTACTATAAGCGCATACACTCCATATTCTGCGAGCAGTACGCGGACGCAAAAGCGTGTATGCTCCCGCCCGTTTACGAAAAGAAGACCATACGCGAAACCGCCGCGGAAAAGTCCGCTCCCGCCGAAACGGAACACCGCGGATTTGCGGGGCTTGCGGCGGAGCTGAAAGCGGCGCGCCGCGCAAAGCGCGCGGAAAAGCGGGCGGAGGAACAGGCGGCGACGCAGGCACCTCGCCCTTCAAAGCCCGCAAAGGAAGAATATCAGACGGAAGAAAAGGAATTTGCGGACAAAACGCCGCCCGTCGTCGGAGAGGAAGACATCCCGACCGTGCCCGCCGCAGCGGAAACGAACGTGTCCGCGGCGCTCGGACGGACGGAGGAATTCCCTCCTGCGCCCGCGCAGACAGACGGAGAGCCGTCCGCCGCCGCGTCGGACGCTCCGACGCAGCTTGCGGAGGAAAATGCGCCTCCGAAGAAAAAGCGCGGACGCCCGAAAAAAGTCAGGACGGAGAGCGAACAAACCGCGCCCGCGGCAGACAATGCGGAAAATACGGACAATGCGGCAGCCTGCAACGTGACTGCGGAAAGGGAGGAGGAGAACAATGAAAAAGACGCGTGACTTCTCTCCCCGTATGAACCTGCTTCAATTCCGCGTGCTGTTCCGCCGCTATATGAAGCAGATACTCACCAATCCGTGGGTCATCGTGCCGCTGGTGCTCGAAGCGCCGCTTATGCTCGTCATCACGTCTTTCGTGTACGAAGACGGCACTTTCGTCGAACCGTGGCGTCACGTCACCTCCGCGCACAGCGTTCCCTTCCTGCTCGTGCTCTCGTCGGCGCTGATGGGACTGCTCAACAGCTACCGCGAAATATGCAAGGAACGCGACGTGCTGGGAAGAGAGGTTTTCGGCGGGCTGGACGTGTCGTCCTACCTCGGCTCCAAAGTGGTCGCGCTCGCGCTGATAGGGTTTGTCCAGACGCTGATACTCACGCTGGGAAGCCTCGTCTTCATCGACTTCAATATGGCGCGTCCCGCATACTCGATGTTCTTCTACATCTCGGCGGTGTTCCTCACCAACTACTCCGTGACCGCGCTCGGACTGCTGGTGTCCGCCCTGCTCAGAAAATCCGAAAGCGCGATACTCCCCGTGCTCGTCATCATCATAATGCAGGTGGTGTTCGCGGGTGCGCTCATCGAATTCGAGTATCCCGTGCAGCTGCTCTACTTCTTCACTCCGACGATGTACGGCACTTCCGCCGTCGGGAACGTGATGGACCTCAACGCGGTCTATCCTATGCGCGAAATATACGACTACAACGTGTTCTTCACCCTCGCAATGCTGATAGTGTTCGCGGCGGTGTGCCACGCTCTCACCATAGTGAAACTCAAACGCGATTACCGCACGAAAGACTGAGCCCGCGAAAGCGGAAAGGAGAAACAATGCTAAGACTGGAAAATATATGCTACGACGTCGACGCCGACCGCCCCGAAAAGGCGAAGCGCATTCTTTCGGACGTCACCCTGGATTTTCCCGAACACAGCGTCACGGTCGTGACGGGACACAACGGCAGCGGAAAATCCACGCTCGTAAAACTCATTATGGGCATAGACAAGCCCACTTCGGGCCGCATAATATACAACGGCAAGGACGTCACGAACGCCTCCGTCACGGAACGCGCGAAAAAAGGCTTCACCATAGCCTTCCAGCAGCCCGTGCGCTTCAAAGGCATCACCGTCCGCAATCTCATCGACGCGGCCTCCGGCAAACATTGCACCACGGGCGAAGCTTGCCGCTTCCTCTACACCGTGGGGCTGTGCGCCAAGGACTATATCGACCGCCCCGTGGACGACACGCTCTCCGGCGGCGAGCTCAAACGCATCGAGCTTGCCACCGCGCTCGCAAAAGGCGGCGACGTCTTTCTGCTTGACGAACCGGAGGCGGGCATAGACCTTTGGAGCTTCGACGAGCTGGTCGGCGTGTTCGACAAACTGCGCGACAAAACCGTCGTCATCGTGAGCCATCAGAACAAGATATTGCAAGCCGCAGACAGGATAGTGGTGCTCAACTCCGCCGCACAGCCCGTAGTGGGAGCGCGCGAAGAGATACTCCCCACTCTCACCGACGCAGGCGCACCTTACTGCCGCCGCGGCAGCTTCCGACAGGAGTAAATATGGAAAAACTCGACCTCGAACTTCTCGAAAAGATAGCTGAACTGCACTCCGTCCCGGAAGGCAGTTTCAACATAAGAAAAAACGGCGAACGCCTTGCGTCCAATTCCACCGACGAGATACAGATTGTCCCCAAAACCGACAAACCCGGCATCGACATCGTCGTCGCCGCCGGCGTGAAAAACAAGAGCGTTCACATCCCCGTCATCCTGACCGTGGGCGATTTTCAGGACACCGTCTACAACGACTTTTTCATAGGCGAAGACGCCGACGTCACCATAGTGGCGGGATGCGGCATACACAATCCCGGAAAAGGCAAGGCGGAGCACGACGGCGTGCACACCTTCCACCTCGGCAAGAACTCCCGCGTGAAATACGTCGAACGCCATTACGGAGAAGGGGCGGAAGGCGGCAAACGCGTCTTCGACCCCGTCACCAACGCGTGGCTGGAAAGCGGGTCCGTGCTTGAAATGGACACCACGCAGCTCGGCGGCGTGACGTACACCGACAGAATGACGGAAGCCGTCGTCGGCGACGGCGCGAAACTGCTCGTCAAGGAAAAACTGCTGACGGACGGAGAGGAAAAGGCGATATCCCGCTTCCGCGTCACCCTGAAAGGGAAGGACAGCACCTGCGACATAGTCAGCCGCAGCGTCGCGCGCGGCAATTCCCGTCAGGAGTTTTATTCCGACGTCATAGGCGAAAACGCCTGCTTCGGGCACGTCGAATGCGACGGCATAATCCTCGACGGAGCGCGCATACTCTCCACTCCCCAAATCGACGCGGCGCACCCCGACGCAAGTCTGGTGCACGAAGCGGCGGTGGGAAAAATCGCGGGAGACCAGCTGACCAAACTTATGAGTCTGGGGCTGACGGAAAAGGAAGCGGAAGACACCGTAATAAAGGGCTTCCTGCACTGAACGCGCTTTTATATGCAGAAAAACGCCGCATAAAGCGGCGTTTTTGTTTTCCGTGGCTTTCTGCGCCGACGCACGGGACTTACTTTTTCAGACCTTTGGTCACGTCCACGAGCCGCTCTATCGCACGGGCGGTCTTTTCGGCGTTGCCGAACGCGGTCAGGCGGAAATAGCCCTCCCCCTTTCTGCCGAAACCGACGCCGGGAGTGCCCACCACCATAGCCTTTTCCAGGAGCAGGTCGAAATATTCCCACGAAGTCATTCCCTTGGGACATTGCATCCAGATGTAAGGCGAATTCACGCCGCCCGTATGCCATATCCCCGCGTCTTTCAGCGCCTCGTGCATCACACGCGCATTCTCCATATAGTAGTCCACGTTCTTGCGGTTTTCGTATATGCCCTGCTTGCCGAGAGTTGCCGCCGCCGCACGCTGGACGACATAGGACGCTCCGTTGAATTTCGTAGTCTGGCGGCGCAGCCACATTTTGTTGAGCGCCCCGTCCGCGAGCTCGAAAGGCACCACGGTATAGCCGCAGCGCATTCCCGTAAATCCCGCCGTCTTGGAGAGCGAACAGAACTCTATCGCGCACTCTCTCGCGCCCTCTATCTGGAATACGGACGTGGGCAGGTCGGGGTCGTGCACGAAAGTTTCGTACGCCGCGTCGAAGAAAATCACCGCGTCCGTCGAGCGTGCGTAATCCACCCATGCTTTGAGCTCGCCTTTCGTGTACACCGCGCCCGTGGGATTGTTGGGCGAACAGATGTAAATGATGTCGAATTTCCCTTTCGCGGGCGGCATGGGCTTGAACCCGTTGCGCTTGTTGCCGCACGCGAAACTCACGCTGTTGCCCGCCATCACGTTGACGTCGTAATAGGCGGGATATACGGGGTCTGGCATAAGCACGCGGCTCTTTGCGAACAGCTCGACCATATTTCCGAGGTCGCTCTTTGCGCCGTCGCCGACGAATATCTCGTCCTCTTTGACTTCAACGCCCTTGGCGGCATAATATCTGACAATCGCGTCGCGCAGGAAGTGATAGCCCTGTTCGGGACCGTAGCCGTGAAAACTCTCTTCGCGGGACATATCGTATGCCGCGGAATGCATTTCGCATATCGCCGCGGGAGTGAGAGGACGCGTCACGTCGCCGATGCCAAGACTGATGACGTCCGCGCGGGGGTTTGCTTCTTTGAATTGGCGCACCTTCGCGGCAATGCCCGCAAAGAGATAGCTTTCGTCAAGGTGGTTGTAATTGCCGTTCAGTTTCATAATTTCACATCTCCCGTAAAGTTTATTTCGGCGCCGCCGGTCATAGTGACCCCGTCGGCGTGATAAGCGATTTTCAGAGTGCCGCCGCGCAGTTCGACCCCGATTTCCGCGTCGGGGGCGCAGATGCCGTTCGCGACAGCCGCGGCGACCGTCGCACAGCTGCCCGTGCCGCACGCCATCGTTTCGCCGCTCCCCCTTTCCCAGACGCGCATCCTGAGGCGGGTGGGCGAAAGGACGTTCACGAACTCCACGTTGACCTTGTCGGGAAACAGCGGATGCGTTTCCAGCGGTTTGCCGTATTTTTCGAGGTCGAAGCCGTCCAGGTCGTCGTCCGTGAAAATGACGAAGTGGGGATTGCCCATACTCACCGCCGTGCCCAGCCACGTTCTGCCGCCCGACACGACGGGCACGTCTCTCATAACCTCGCCGCACACGCTCCGGGACGGGAGGAAACCGTCGGGGAGCCTGTCCGTGTCAACGGGTATGTCCGCCGCCCCGAACTCCGCTCTGCCCATATCCACGGCAGCGCCCGTGCAGACGCCGTTTTCCGCAAAAAGCGTGAGGGTCTTGACGCCGCTCGCGGTTTCGACGGTGATGTTCTTTTCTTTCACAAGCCCCGTGTCGTAGGCGTATTTGCCCACGCAGCGGATGGCGTTGCCGCACATCTTTCCTTCGCTGCCGTCCAGGTTGAACATCCGCATACGCACGTCGGCGCACGCGCTCGGCATAATGAGCACCACTCCGTCGCCGCCCACGCCGAAATGTCTGTCGCTGATGCGTGGTATGGCGGCGATTATATCCCGTTCGTGCGCACGCACGTCCTCGTCGAACAGGTCGAAATAGACGTAATCGTTGCCGCAGCCGTTCATTTTTACGAATTTCATATTCACTCCTTATATCCCGCTTGCCCCGTAGTTGGAGAGGACGCGGGCGGACGGGTCGTTCACCCCGCGGCACCCTTCCCATTCGCGGTTGGGCATCCAGAAATCCGCGATGCTCGACGAGGTGCGGGGATAATGTTTCTCGAACAGTTCGCGGTAAAGCAGACTCTCTTTCGTGAACGGGGCGGCGTGGGAATAGCGGCGCCGTTTCTCACGGAATTCTTCGTCCGTATAAAGCTCTTCCGCATACTCTTTGAGTATGCCGACCATAGAGTGTCCCACCGCGTCCGAAAACGCCGCCTTTTCACGGTAAAGTATGTCGTGCGGCAGCAGGTCGCCCTCGAACGCCTTGCGCAGCAGATATTTGCCTTTCCCGTACACGTTCATTTTCATCGCGGGGTCGACGCTCATTACGTAACGCACGAAATCGAGGTCGCCGAAAGGCACGCGCGCTTCCATCCCGTGCACGGATATGCATCTGTCCGCGCGCAGAACGTCGTACATATACAGTTCTCTGACGCGCTTTGCCGCCTCCTGCTGAAACGCCGCGGGCGTGGGCGCGAAATCGGTGTACTTGTAGCCGAAAAGCTCGTCCGAAATCTCGCCCGTGAGCAGAACTTTGATGTCGGTATGCTCGCGAATGTACTTGCACACCAGATACATCCCCACACTCGCGCGCACGGTGGTGATGTCGAACGTCCCCAATGCGGCAACGACTTCTTCCAGGCTTCCGAGCACGGTGTCGCGGTCTATGACGACTTCGGTGTGCTCGCTTCCGATATAATCCGCCACCTGCTTTGCGTATTTGAGGTCTATCGCGTCCGTGCTCATACCTATCGCGAACGTGCGGATGGGTTTCCCCATCAGACGTGCGGATACGGCGCACACCAGACTGCTGTCAAGACCTCCCGAAAGCAGAAATCCGATGGGCGCGTCCGCGTCCAGTCTTTTTTCTATGCCCCTGACCAGCTTTTCGCGGATGTTCGCGGTCACTTCCTCAATCCCGTCGCGCCTGAATTCTTTCACCGCCGCGATGTCCTCGTAGCACACGAATTCTCCGTCCGCATAGTAGTGCCCCGGAGGAAACGCGCGCACCTCGTCCACGATGTCCGTCAGGTTCTTCGCCTCAGACGCGAACGCTATCCTTCCGCTCTCCGAATAGCCGTAAAAGAGGGGACGGATGCCAATCGGGTCGCGCGCGGCGACGAAGCTCCCTCTCTCCGCGTCGTATATCACCATGGCAAACTCCGCGTCGAGTTTTCCGAACATATCAAGGCCGTACTCCTTGTAAAGCGGAAGTATCAGCTCGCAGTCGCTGTCGCTCGCGAAGGTATACTTCTTTTCGAGTTGCTTTTTGACGGGACGGAAGCCGTAAAGCTCCCCGTTGCAGACGGCGCAGTTGCCGTCCATAAAGAAAGGTTGCATTCCCTCTTCGGTGAGCCCCATTATGGCAAGGCGCTGAAAGCCGACTATGCCGCCCCCGAAGCGCACCGTCCTCTGCATATCCGGTCCGCGCGACGCGGTCTTTGCAAAGGCTCTGTCAAAAGTTTCGTCGGACATATCCTGTCCCGTATATACCATTATCGTACACATAAATTCTCTCTTCTCCGAAATGACCGAAATGCGCGACGCACGGCGTCGGTTGCGCCGAAACGATGTTTTTGCGTGCGCTTTTAGCTTTTTAACCGTCTATTGCGCCAAATTTATGCGTTACGGTTTCGGTCCTTCGCGCATCCGGAGCGCGACGCCGAAGCTTTGATGAACGCCGCGAACAGCGGGTGAGCCTTGTTGGGACGGGATTTGAATTCGGGATGATACTGCACCCCGACGAAGAACGTGCACGCGGGGTTGCTCACCGCCTCGACGAGCCGCCCGTCGGGGGAAAGCCCTTCGAGTTTCAGCCCCGCGCCCGTGAGTCCCGCGCGGTAAGCGTTGTTGAATTCGTAACGGTGGCGGTGCCGCTCGCGCACCGCGTCCGTGCCGTATATTCCGCGGAGAGCGCCGTCCTCCGCCAGCCTGCACTCGTATGCGCCGAGCCGCATCGTGCCGCCCTTGGGGATGTTGCCCTGCTGGTCGGGCATAAGGTCTATGACCTTGCTGCCCGCGTCCGAAAATTCGCCCGAACACGCGTCCGCAATCCCCGCGACGTTTCTTGCGAACTCTATCACCGCCGTCTGCATTCCCAGGCATATGCCGAGATAGGGCACGTCGTGTTCCCGCGCATATTTTGCCGTCGCCACCTTGCCTTCCACGCCGCGTTCTCCGAAACCGCCGGGCACGAGTATGCCGTCCGCGCCGCCGAGAATGCTCTCCGCGTTTTCCTCCGTCACGTCCTCCGCTTCTATCCACTCAATCTCCGTGCGCACTCCGTTTTCGAAGCCGCCGTGGCGCAGCGCTTCCGCGACGGAAAGATACGCGTCGCGCATCTTGACGTATTTCCCGACCAGCGCAATCCTGACTTCCCTCTCGGGTTCCGTCGCGCGCTTCAACATCTCCTTCCACTCCGTGAGGTCCGCTTCTCCCGCACGTATGCCCAGCTCGCGGCAGGCGACGGCGGAAAAGTTGCTCTCTTCCAGCATAAGCGGAGCCTGATAAATGCAGGGCACGGTCAGATTTTCGATGATGCAGTCCGGCTTGACGTCGCAGAACAGCGCTATTTTGTGCCTGGAACTCTCGTCGAGGGGCATCTCCTGTCTGGTCACGATGATGTCGGGGGAAATGCCCATCTGCCTGAGCTCCTTGACGGAATGCTGCGTGGGCTTGGTCTTCTGCTCTCCCGACGACGCGATGTAAGGCACGAGCGTGACGTGGACGTAAAGGCAGTTTTCCCTGCCGACTTCCCTGCCCACCTGTCTCACCGCTTCGAGGAAGGGCTGACTTTCGATGTCTCCTATCGTGCCGCCTATCTCCGTCATAACGACGTCCGCGTCCGTCTTCTTGCCGACGGCGTAGATATAGTCCTTTATGGCGCCCGTGATGTGCGGGATTATCTGCACCGTTTCGCCGAGATACTCTCCCTTGCGCTCGCGGTTGAGCACGTCCCAGTACACCTTGCCCGTGGTGAGATTGGAGTAGCGGTTGAGGTCCTCGTCGATGAACCTCTCGTAATGTCCGAGGTCGAGGTCGGTCTCCGCGCCGTCCTCGGTGACGAACACTTCGCCGTGCTGATAGGGGCTCATAGTGCCGGGGTCGACGTTGATGTAGGGGTCGAGTTTCTGCGCGGCGACCTTTATCCCGCGTGATTTCAGCAATCTTCCGAGCGACGCCATAACTATGCCCTTTCCGAGCCCCGAAACGACGCCGCCTGTCACGAAAACGTATTTTGTCATACTTCCTCCTCTCCGCACTCGGCAAGCCGTAAAAACGGAGAAGCGCACTTTATCCGACGTTTCAAGCGGATAAAGTGCGCCTTTGCACGATTTGTTATTTAATTGAACGACAGGTCGGAACTTTGCTCCGACTGAATTATTCCCACTCTATCGTGGCGGGAGGCTTGCCCGTCACGTCATACACGACGCGGCCTATTCCTTCGACCTCGTTGACTATGCGTTTCGCCGTCCTGTCAAGCACCTTATACGGCACGCGGACGTATTCGCAGGTCATAAAATCCGACGTGCGCACGGCGCGCAGGGCGAGGACGTAGCCGTAAGTGCGGAAGTCCCCCACCACCCCGACGCTGCGCATTGACGTCAGCACCGCGAAATACTGGTCGGCGCGCACTTTGCCCAGCGCCATTTCCTCGCGGAACACCGCGTCCGCCTCTCGCAGAATGTCCAGCTTCTCACGGGTTATCTCGCCTATGCAGCGCACCGCAAGACCGGGACCGGGGAACGGCTGTCTGCCCACTATGCTTTCGGGCAGACCGAGCTTTCTCCCTATCGCGCGCACTTCGTCCTTGAACAGCCCGCGCAGGGGTTCGACTATTCCGATAAATCTGCTCTCGGCGGGCAGCCCGCCCACGTTGTGATGGCTTTTGATGTTGGCGCTGTTCATTGCGCCGCTCTCGATGACGTCGGGATATATAGTGCCCTGTGCGAGAAAACAGTCGCTGTATTTTTCGCTTTCGCTCTCGAACACGCGCACGAATTCCTCGCCGATTATCTTCCTCTTGCTTTCGGGCTCCGTCACGCCGGCAAGTTTGCCGAGAAAACGCTCCGACGCGTCCACGCATACGAGGTTGAGGGATTTCCCGCCGAAGGCGGCGCGTATCTCTTCGCCCTCGTTCTTTCTCATCATACCGTGGTCCACGAATATGCAGGTCAGACGGTCCGGAACGGCGCGTTCTATGAGCGCCGCCGCCACCGCGGAGTCCACTCCGCCCGAAAGCCCCAGCACCACTTCGTGCGCCCCGACCTGCTCGCGTATGCGACGGATTTCGTTTTCGATGTAGGCGTCCATCGTGTAGTCGCCCTTCGCACCGCACACCTTGTAAAGGAAGTTGCCGAGCAGCTTCCTGCCGCCGCGCGTACGCTCCACTTCGGGATGGAACTGCACGCCGTAAAGCTTCTTTTCGGCGCACTCCACCGCCGCCGCGGGACAATCCGCCGTGGACGCGGTGATGCGGAAGCCTTTCGGCGGGCGGCACACATAGTCCGTATGGCTCATAAGCGCCTGCATCGGCATTTTCACTCCCCCGAACAGCACGCCGCCGTCCGCCGTGACCTCGGTCGTGCCGTATTCCGACACTTCGCACGACGCCACTTCCCCGCCGAGGACGTGGCACATCATCTGCATACCGTAGCATATTCCGAGCACGGGAATTCCGAGCCCGAACAGCGCGGGGTCCGCCTTCGGCGAGCCCTCTTCGTATACGCTGAAAGGACCGCCCGTAAGGATGATGCCTATGGGAGCGAGCTTCTTTATCTCTTCCGCGGACGTCGAGCCGGGAAGAATGACGGAGTGCACGCGGAGCGAGCGCACGGCGCGCGCGATAAGCTCCTTGTACTGTCCGCCGAAGTCAAGCACTAATACCGTTTGATGAGTCTTTTCTTTCATAGCCCGTAATTATATCGTTCGCCACGGCATAACGGGTGAGCCTGTTATCCATAGCGGTCTTTTCAATGAACCTGTGTGCCGATTGCTCCGTCATATTCCGTCTTTCGACAAGCAGACACTTCGCGCGTCCCACCGCCTGCGCCTCGCGCACCTTGCGGCGCAGCCGTTCGTTCTCGCTGCGGAGCGCGTTGTAAGTCGCTCTGAGGGAAACCAGCTGTGTGAAAAACTCCTCCGCCCTCCCCGCGTCCGGCGCAGACAACACGCATACGCCGCCCGAAACGAGTTTGCCGACAAGCGCATCGGGCAGCCTGAACCGCGTGACGAACACCACCGTTGCATCGGAGAGCGCGGAACACTTCAACGCAAATTCCACTCCCCTTCCGTCGGCGTCCTGAACGACGATGACAAAGTCCGCGCCCGCGCTTTGCAATTCGTCCAGACATCCGTCCTGCGAGAGGGGGGAGAGGACCATCCCGACTTTTTCGAGCAGCCGGTTCAGACGTTCGTTATTCACGTCGGAAACCAGAATGGTCCTGTACATAGTTTGCCTTCCGCAAAAAAAATATGGCGCTATAATAAAACCCGCCCTCCCTCAATGTCAAGAAAATTTTCGGATTTTTTTCAAAAAAACGGCGGACGGCGCTGCCCCGTGTTTTTTTGAAAAAGTGAGAAAAAAACATTTGACGAAATGAGGAAAGATAATATAAACTTGTCCGTGTCACCTCCCCTCGGAGGCAGGTTTACCGTTGAACGAACAAGACGCGCCGCACGGCGCGTCTTTTGTTTTGTCGGACGCGCCCGGTATGCGCGCCGCGCGCGGCTCGTGCGCCCCCTCGTATGTGCTATGTGCGCACGCGGAGTGCTCGCCCGCACGTTGCGCACCCGCAGGACACGAGGTATAAGCTCACGCAAGGCACGAGGACTCCGCAAGCATTTTAATCCTTATTTTCCGTCCGCCGCCGCAGTTTCTTTCAGGGTCGCCTCCGTCCTGCCTACGATGATGACGCGCGCGCCCTCTTCCGCAAAGCGCCGAGCTATCGCCCTGCCTATGCCCGAACCGCCGCCCGTGACGACTGCCGTTTTGTTTTCCAATCTGCCCATAAATGCCTCCTCGTCGCTTACTTCTGCGCGTCGAAATCGAGAGCGAGAGAAAGATACGCTTTCGCCGCGTCTTTCAGCGACATATTGTAGTAGCGTTTGTTTTTGTCGAGTTTCGCTATCCGCGCCATTTCGTCTTCCGTGAGCGCGAAGTCGAATATGTCGAAATTGCTCCTTATGTGCTCGGGATTTTTGGACCCCGGGATGACGACGTGCCCCGACTGGACGTGCCAGCGCAGGATAATCTGCGCATTGGTCTTGCCGTATTTCGCCGCCAGGTCGGAAAACACCTGCTGTTTTATCAGCGTCTTGTCGCCGTGACCGAGAGGATACCACGCCATAAGAGCCATACCGTGCTTTGCAATCAGTTTTTTCAATTCTGTCTGCGGGAAGTAGGGGTGCGCTTCCACCTGAACAATCTGCGGCGCCGTTTCCGCCTTATCCACCACTTCCTCCACGAGCTCTTCGGGGAAATTGGACAGTCCCATAGCCTTTATCTTCCCCGCCCTGTACGCCTCTTCCATCGTCGCGTAAGCCGCGAGATAATTGCCGACGGGCTGATGCAGTATGAGCAGGTCGATATAATCCGTGCCCAGCCTTTCGAGCGTGGCGTCGATTGCCTTCATACCGTCCTCGTATTCCGTGGGCCACAGTTTGGTGACCAGAAAGATATCCTCTCTCTTCACGCCGCTGCGCTTTATGCCGCGCCCCACTCCGCGCTCGTTCATATATGCGTTTGCGGTATCTATCAGCCTGTACCCGTCCTTCAATGCGGCAAGGACGGACTCCTCCGCCTCGTCGGGGCTGAGCAGGAAAGTCCCCAGCCCTTCCGCAGGCATCTGCAAACCGTTGTTCAATCTGACGTATTCCATACTTAAACTCCTTTTTTGCGCATATAAAGTGCGTTTTGGTTCGAATTTTTCCGAAGAGCTTCCGTCTTTGCAAGACCGTCGGCGGGATGTGCCGCCGTGCTCTTTTCTCTTCCGACAAGGATATTGTACGTCCGTGCCGCCGCGTTGTAAAATGCCGATTTTGCAACGCCTTATAACCTGAACGCATAACTTGACTTGCCCCGAAAGAGTTGATATAATCCGAAACGGATGGGCCGTGCGGCACCGCGCGGCAGGGAGAACGCTATGATAGAACTCAACCAGTTAAGACAATTCGAAGCCGTCGCCGAATGCGGCACTCTTTCCGCCGCAGCGGAAAGACTTTACATTTCCCAGCCTGCTCTCACGCGTTCTATGCAGAAACTCGAAAAAGACCTCGGCGTCGCCCTCTTCGACAGAGCGAAAAGCAAGGTGGAGCTGAACGAAAACGGAAGGTTTTTCCTGGGTCTCGTGCGCGGTATGCTCGGCGACTTCGACTCCTGCGTCGAAAGAGTGCGCGCATTCGACCGCAGCCGCAAAACCATAAACGTCGGCTCGTGCGCTCCCGCGCCTTTGTGGGAACTGCTCCCGACCCTGTCCTCGCTCTATCCCGACAAAGCCATATCCTCGCGTATGAAAACCACGGACGAACTCGTCGCCGACCTGCAAAACGGCACGGCGCAGATTATCGTCACCAACCGCGCTCTTCACATTCCGGGGGCGTTCGGCTTCGTGCTCGGCAGCGAAAAACTGCTGCTCAACGTCCCGCCCACTCACCCCCTCTTTTCACACAAGGGAGGGCTTTATTTCAAGGACATCGCGCCCTATTCCATTCTGCTCTATTCGCTCATCGGGGATTGGGAGGAAGTCACCTCAGAGATGCTTCCCGACACGCATTTCATAGTGCAGGAAGACCGCGAAAACTTCGACTCTCTCGCAAGGCTTTCCGCGCTCCCGTCGTTTGCCACCGACCTTTCGATAAAGCATTACGGCACGCAGACAAACGCCGCTCTCATCCCCATCCTCGACGAGAAAGCGACGATGACCTATCACTGCTACATAATGAACAAAAATAAAGAGTTTTTCCGTCCTTTCCGCGAAAAATTCGACTGACTGTTTCCGCCAGGACCGAGCGCAGTCCGTTCGGACAAAACTTCCGTAAATTCGCAAAAACGCCGCCCCGCAAAGGGACGGCGTTTGTATTCGGAGTGTGTCACAGTCGCGGGAGACGCGCAGGGTTTGCGCACGTCGGGCGCGGCGTGATTCAGGAGGCGCGATTCAGCGGATGATTATCTGGTCGCGCTCTGCGCCGACGGAAACGTATTTTATCTCGCAGCCGACCTGTTTTTCCACATAGTCGACGTAAGCGCGCGCCGCCGACGGCAGGTCGGAGAACCTGCGGCAGTCGGAAGTCGGGGTCTTCCAGCCTTCCATATACACCGTATGGGGTTTTGCTCCGTTGAGCCGTTCGCCGAAGGGGAACTCGTCCGTCAGTTCGCCGTCGCAGTCGTACGCGTCCACGACGGGGATGCGGTCAAAGCCGTCGAGCACGTCGAGTTTGGTGAAAGCGAGCTCGTCCGCTCCCTGCACGCGGCAGCCGTAACGGGAAGCCACGACGTCGAATCCGCCCACCCTTCTGGGTCTGCCCGTCGCCGCGCCGTATTCGCCGCCCGCTTCGCGGAGCCTGACCGCCTCTTCGCCGAACATTTCCGCGGTGAACGGTCCCTCTCCCACGCAGGACGAATACGCTTTCATAATGCCTATCGTTTTGTCGAGTCTGAGGTCGGGCACGCCCGCGCCGACGGGAGCGTAAGCCGCAATCGTGTTGGACGATGAAGTGTAGGGATAAATGCCGAAATCAATGTCGCGGAGCGCTCCGAGCTGCGCTTCGAACATTATGTTCTTGCCCTCGCGCGCGGCAAGTCCGATGTAACGCCCCGCGTCGCAGATGTAAGGCTTGAAACGGTCGCCGAACTCGGCAAGCCAGTCGGAAATCTCTTCCGCCGTATACTTTTTGGCGCCCGGATAAGCGGCAAGGCAGAGGTTTTTCCAGTCCAGCACCTCTTCTATGCGCGATTTGAGATAGGCGGGATGAAGCAGGTCGCCCATACGAATCGCCTTTTTCATATACTTGTCCGCGTAAATGGGCGCTATGCCGCGGCGGGTGGAGCCGAATTTGCGGTCCGCGAGCCTGTCCTCTTCGAGGCAGTCCTGCTGGACGTTGTAGGGGAAGCAAATCACTGCGCGGTCGCTGATTTTGAGATTGTCGGGAGTGACGGTGACGCCGCCCGCGCGCAGTTTCTCAATCTCCCCCGCAAGGTGGTGCACGTCAATGACCATACCGTTGCCCATCACGTTGACCTTGTCCTCGCGCAGAATGCCGGAAGGCAGAAGGTTGAGCACGAATTTTCCTCTTTCGTTGACGACGGTGTGCCCGGCGTTGTTGCCGCCCTGATAACGCACTATGACGTCCTGCTCTTCGGAAAGCAGGTCCACCATACGCCCCTTTCCTTCGTCGCCCCAGTTGATTCCCACTATCGCAGTAAGCATATTGCACCTCGCAAAAACTTTATTCCTCTTTCAAAGCGCAGCGTCCGCCTCTGCGGACGCGCGTCAACATTATACGTCAGCGTGCGCATCTGCGCGACGCCGCGTCACACCCTGATTGCGGACGCCGCCGAGCGGTCGTACGTATTTGCCGCAAGCAGCGGGCGCACGGTTTCGGAAAGGAACTCCTCCGTCTGCTCTGCCGCACAGCCGACGAACTGCCTGACGTCCATAATGGAGTCCAGCTCCTCTTTCGTCAGTCCGAAGAGCGGGTCGGCGAGAATGCGGTCGAGCAGGTCGTTTTCGCCGCCCTCTTCCTTGACCACCGCCGCCGCGGCGACGGAGTGTTTCCTTATCGCCTCGTGCAGCTCCTGACGGTCGCCGCCCTTCTCCTTGACGCAGTACATAAGAATGTTTTCCGTTGCCATAAACGGCAGTTCACGGTTGAGATTGCGTTCGATAATCTTCGGATACAGCTTCAAACCGCTTATCACGTTGATGTAAAGCGAAAGCACCGCGTCCACGGCGAGGAACGCTTCGGGGACGGAAATGCGCTTGTTCGCGCTGTCGTCGAGAGTGCGCTCGAACCACTGCGTCGCGGCGGTCACGGCGGGGTTGAGGCTGTCGACTATGACATAGCGCGACAGCGACGCCATACGTTCGCTGCGCATAGGATTGCGCTTGTAAGCCATCGCGGAAGAACCTATCTGCTTGCTCTCGAAAGGCTCTTCGACCTCTTTGAGATTGGAAAGCAGTCTAATGTCGTTGGAAAATTTCGTCGCGCTCTGCGCAATCGAGCAAAGCACGGAAAGCACGTCGTAATCCACCTTGCGGGAGTAAGTCTGCCCGCTGACGGGATAGGTTGCGGCAAAGCCCATTTTCTCCGCGATGAGCGCGTCGAGCTTCTTGACCTTGGCGCGGTCGCCGCCGAAGAGTTCGAGAAAACTCGCCGCCGTGCCCGTCGTCCCTTTGCACCCCAGCATTTTGAGGGAGGAAAGACGGTATTCGAGGTCGTAAAAATCGAGCACCAGGTCGTGCAGCCACAGCGACGCGCGTTTGCCGACGGTGGTGGGCTGGGCGGGCTGGTAATGGGTGTAAGCGAGAGTGGGCAGGCTCTTGTACTTCTCCGCAAAATCCGCCGTCTTTTCAATGGCGGCAAGCAACAGGGAGCGTATCTGCAAGAGCGCCTCTTTCATCTGTATTATGTCGGTGTTGTCGCCGACGTAACAGCTGGTCGCGCCGAGATGGATGATGGGTTTCGCCTTGGGGCACGCCTTGCCGAAAGTGAGGACGTGCGCCATAACGTCGTGCCGCACTTCCTTTTCGCGTTCGGCGGCATATGCGTAATCGATGTCGGCGACGTGCGCTTTCATTTCCGCAATCTGTTCCTCCGTAATCGCGATGCCAAGCTCCTTTTCGGCCTCGGCGAGCGCAATCCAGAGTTTTCTCCACGTGGTGAACTTGAAATCGGGTGAAAAGATGTGCTTCATCTTCTCGCTTGCATACCTCTCGCAGAGGGGGGAAACATAGCTGTCCATACGACCTCCAAATAAAAAAGCGTCCATCCGTCCTTCCGCACCGACGGTAGTGGAAGGCGCGGGCGAACACTCCGGCGTATTCTGTCTGCCGACGCAGATAAAATATAGCAAGGCGCGCGGAAAATGTCAATTGTTTCCTTGACAATGCGCCGCAGGGCGGGTATAATCCCAACCATAAAAGCAAGGACGCTTTCCGGCGGGGAGCGTCCTTCTCCTTTTTTACGGAAAAAGCAAGCGGCACTCCCGTCGCCGCAACAGGGTCAAATAACTTGCTTAATCGCAAGGAATTTAATATAATAAACTTAATTCCGCGTCGGCGCACACGCCCGCGGAGAAGGAGCGAGTTTTATGGTAATGTCCGAATTGTTCGGCAGTATGGTCTTCAACGAGCAGGTCATGAGCGAACGTCTGCCCAAGAACACCTATAAGGAATTCAAGGACTGCTGCGCGCACGACCGTCCCCTCCCTCTCGAAACCGCAAACGTCATCGCCAACGCGATGAAGGACTGGGCGGTGGAAAAAGGCGTGACTCACTTCACGCATTGGTTCCAGCCGATGACGGGACTGTCCGCGGAAAAGCACGACTCTTTCATCTCCCCCACGCCCGACGGCGGCGTGATTATGGAGTTCGGCGGCAAGGAGCTGATAAAGGGCGAACCCGACGCGAGCTCTTTCCCCAGCGGCGGACTGCGCGCGACTTTCGAAGCGCGCGGCTATACCGCGTGGGACCCGACCTCTTACGCCTTCATCAAGGACAACACTCTGTGCATTCCCACCGCGTTTTGCAGCTACAACGGTCAGGCGCTTGACAAAAAGACGCCCCTGCTGCGCTCTATGGAAGCGGTCAGCCGCGAGGGCGTCGCTCTGCTGCGCCTCTTCGGCAGAAAGACGGAAAAACTCTATTCCGCAGTCGGTCCCGAACAGGAATATTTCCTCATCGACAGCAAATCTTTCGAAAAACGCCGTGACCTGATGTACACCGGCAGGACTCTCTTCGGCGCAAAACCGCCCAAGGGACAGGAGCTGGAAGACCACTACTTCGGCGCGATTAAACCCCGCGTGGCGGCGTTTATGAAAGACCTCGACGAGGAACTGTGGAAACTCGGCGTGCTTGCCAAGACCAAACACAACGAAGTCGCCCCCGCACAGCACGAACTTGCTCCCATCTACACCACCGTCAACGTCGCGACGGACCAGAACCAGCTGACGATGGAAACTATGCGCAAAGTGGCGGCAAAGCACGGGATGACCTGTCTGCTGCACGAAAAACCCTTCGCGGGCGTGAACGGCAGCGGCAAGCACAACAACTGGTCGCTGGTCACCAACTTCGGTCACAACATCTTCGAGCCGGGCAAGAGCCCGTCCGACAACGCGCAGTTCCTGCTCATCGTTTCGCTTATGATAGCCGCGGTGGACAAGCATCAGGACCTTCTGCGCATCAGCGCGGCGAGCGCGGGCAACGACCACCGTCTCGGCGCCAACGAAGCGCCCCCCGCAATCGTGAGTATGTACCTCGGCGACGAGCTGACGGGCATTTTGCAGGCAATCGCCGACGGCAGGACTTACTCCAAGCGCGCGGCGTGCGAAGTGGAGATAGGCGTGCACGTTCTGCCCAAGTTCGCAATGGACAGCACGGACCGCAACCGCACCTCCCCCCTCGCGTTCACGGGCAACAAGTTCGAGTTCCGTATGCTCGGCTCCGCCTTCTCAATCGCGGACACCAACACGGTGCTCAACACCATTATGGCGGACGAATTCCGTGCCGCCGCGGCGGAGCTCGCCGAAGCGGACGATTTCAACGCCTGCATACGCGACATAATCAAACGCATTATGAACGAGCACGGCAGGATAGTCTTCAACGGCAACAACTATTCCGCCGAATGGGTGGAAGAGGCGAAACGCCGCGGGCTGCTCAACCTGCCCACCACGGTGGACTGTCTCGAACTGCTCGACTCCCCCGAAAACATCGCGCTGTTTGAACGCAACGGAGTGTTTACGGAAGAGGAAATCAGGAGCCGCAAGGACATCCTCATCGAAAACTATTCCAAGCAGATAGCGATAGAGGCGAACACGATGCTGGATATGGCGGAAAAGGACGTCCTGCCCGCCGTCACCACCTATGAACGCGAGCTCGCCGACACCGTGGGCGCGCTTGCCGCCGCGGGCGTGACGAAAGCGCCGCAGAAAGATACGCTGAAACTGCTCAACGCTCTTTATGCCGACGCGGCAAAGGCGATTGCTTCCCTCAAAGCCGCCATCGAAAAAGGCAAGAAAGCGGAAAGCTGGATGGAATACGGCAGAATATGCCGCGACGAAATCATCCCCGCGATGAACGCGCTCCGCGCCGCTGCGGACGAGATGGAGATACACACCGCCAAAAAGTACTGGCCCTTCCCCACTTACGGCGACCTGCTCTTCTCCGTCAACTGAAAACAACGCGACACGGTCCCGCCGCCGAACGCGGCGGGATTTTTCCGTCGCAAAGGAGCACGGATGCACACCGAAAAAACAAACGCGATGCGCGCCCTCGACCGCGCGGGCGTGAAATACGGCAGTCTGTCCTATCTGCCCGAAGGCAAAGAGATATCCCCGGAAGATGCGCCGAGCGGCGTGGAAGCCGCGGCAATGATGGGGCTTCCTCCCGAGCGCGTGTTCAAAACTCTGGTGACGCAGGGGAAAAGCCTTGCGTATTACGTCTTCGTCATTCCCGTCGCACGCGAACTCGACCTCAAAAAGGCGGCGCGCGCCGTGGGCGAAAAATCCGTCGAAATGATAAAATCCAAGGAACTGTTTCCGCTGACGGGCTACGTGCACGGCGGCTGCTCCCCTCTCGGAATGAAAAAACAGTTCGTCACCGTCCTCGACGAAAGCGCGCGCGGACAGGAGCGCATAGTTTTCAGCGCGGGCAAAATAGGCAGGCAGATAGAGGTTTCTCCCGCCGACCTTGCAAAGGCTCTGAAATTCGCTTTTGCGGACCTTACGGCGGAACGGAAATGACCTTCGCTCCCCGGTCTTTCCCCGACACGGATTTAACATAATAATACGGGTGTTGCTTTTTGCATATTTTTGTGGTACAATCATTTCGTTTTCACCCGGAATTTTGTGCTTTTCAGGATGACGGACAGCCGTTTTTCTTTTCGGCTCACCGCGGCAAGGCGACGTCGCGTCCGCGGAATACGGATTAAGGAGCGTGATTATGGAACAATTCGAAAAGGTCGTGCAACACTACGCGCCGTGGATGCGCAAGATGAGCGACGTCTGCGTGGAAAACAGCACCATCGACCCTTCTCTTTACGAAAAATACAACGTAAAACGCGGCTTGCGTGACATAGACGGCACGGGCGTCGTCGCGGGGCTCACCGAAATCAGCGAGATAAATTCCTACCGGCTCGACGAAAACGGCAACCGCGTCGAGTGCCCCGGCGAACTTTATTACCGCGGCATCCCCATTCAGGACCTCGTGAACGGTTTCGTCACCGAACGCCGCTTCGGCTTCGAGGAAACCGTCTATCTCCTCCTCTTCGGCAAGCTGCCCGACAAGAAGAAACTCGAACATTTCAACACGATGCTTGCCGACTACCGCCGCCTGCCCGAAAGTTTCGTGCGCGACATCATAATGAAAGCGCCCTCCACGGATATGATGAACGTCATCGCAAGAAGCGTGCTCACCCTTTACAGCTACGACAAGCACCCCGACGACATCTCCATCCCCAACGTGCTGCGCCAGAGCATACAGCTCATCGCGCAGTTCCCGCTGCTTTCCGCATACGGCTATCAGGTGTATGCGCATTACCACTCCGACAACAGCCTCATCATACACAAGCCGCGCCACGAGCTGAGCACGGCGGAAAACATTCTGCGGCTCATCCGTCCCAACAAAAAATATTCGGAGCTGGAAGCCCTCATCCTCGACCTCTGCCTCGTGCTGCACGCCGAACACGGCGGCGGCAACAACTCCACGTTCACCAACCACGTCGTGACGAGTTCGGGCACGGACACCTACTCCGCGGTCGCGGCGTCCCTCGGCTCTCTCAAAGGACCGCGCCACGGCGGCGCAAACATCAAGGTGTCAAAGATGTTCGCGGACATCAAAGCCACCACCCCGTGCACCGACTCCGCAATCCGCGATTACATAGCCCGCCTGCTCGACAAAAAGGCGTTCGACGGAGCGGGGCTCGTGTACGGCATAGGGCACGCGGTGTATTCGCTCAGCGACCCGCGCGCCGACATCCTCCAAAGTTACGCCAAGAAACTCGCCGTCGCGAAAGGGCTCGAAGCCGACTACGAATACTACGAAAAAGTGGCGCGCATCGCTCCCGAAGTCATCGGCGAAAAGCGCAAGATGTACAAGGGCGTCAGCGCAAACGTGGACTTCTACTCCGGGCTCATCTACACTATGCTGAAAATTCCGACCGAGCTTTACACCCCTCTCTTCTCCGTGGCGAGAATAGCAGGTTGGAGCGCGCACCGCATCGAAGAGCTTGCCAACCGCGGCAAGATTATACGTCCCGGCTACACCGCCGTTGCGCCGCATCAGGAGTACGTCCCCATTGCCGACAGATGACAAGACTTTCGGACAAAACGGAAAGCACCGCACAAAGCGGTGCTTTTTCATTGCGTTTTAGGCTTATAAACTCCACTTTTAGCCGTTTGCGGCTAGTCGCGCAAAATCTGCGCGAGCAGTTCAGCCGCACTACCTACTATGATTTCCGCGCCGTGGGCGGCGAGCACTTCACGCGGACGGAAACCCCATCCGACGCCCACGAAGTCCACCCCCGCGTTCCTCGCCGTGTCGGCGTCCACATCGGAGTCGCCGACGTAAACCGCGGCTTCGCGCGGCACGTCCAGCGCACGCAGAATTTCGTTCACCGAGTCGGGCGCGGGCTTTCTCCGCACACCTTCGCGTTCGCCGACGGCTATGTCGAAAAGCCCCGCGAAATAGTCTTCCGCAAGCGCCTGCACGGCAAAATCCACCTTGTTGGAAACCACCGCTGTCTTCATCCCCGCCGCGCGCAGAGCGGCAATCGCTTCGGGCACCCCGTCATAGGGTTTCGTCTTGTCCGCGCAATGCACCGCATAGTTTTTGCGGAACGCTTCCGCAAGCTCCGCGGACTTTTCGTCCGAAGTCCCTTCCGGCACCGCTCTTTCCAAAAGTTTGCCCACGCCGTTGCCCACAAACGAGCGCACTTCGTCCTTGGTGCGCACGGGCATTCCGACCTCGGCAAGCGACATATTGAGCGTGTCCGTCAGGTCGTCGAGGGTGTCCAGAATGGTGCCGTCCATATCGAACACGGCAAGGCTGTACTTCATCTTTCCTCCGTAATTCCCGCGGACCGACCGAACTCGGTCGGCGCGGACCGTCATATAAGTTTCTTGACATAGCAGACTATGCGGTTGACTTCGTCGAAGCCTGCCGCACGGTGAAAACGCATACTCCCTTCGTTCTTCACCTCGCAGTCGCTGGCAAATTCCTTGCAGCCTTGCAGCTGCGCCCACCTCTCGCACTCGGCAAGCAGTTCCGCCGCATAGCCCTTGCGCCTGTATCCTTCGCGGATGAATATGCCTTCAAGATAGCCGACGGGGGAAGTTTCCGTGCCCTCGACATACTCGTGCCTGAGCTGACACAGCGCAAACCCGATGGGACCGTCCCCTGCGTAGCTGATGAAAAACGCCGCTTCGGAGTCCTCGATGAGCTGTTTGGCAAAAATCTGCTCGATGTCGTCGGCGGAACGCCCCGGCCACAGCGTGGCGGCGAATTCCGCAAGCACCCTTACGTCGTCAGTAGTCGCTTTGCAGACCATTTCTTTCCCTCCTTACCTTCATTTTATTCCGCACGGACTGCCGCACCTGCGCAAATCTCCGCCACGGTTTTCGCCGCGTCGCGGATGTAGGACGCGAGGTTTCCCTGCGTCGCTCCCGCAATCAGCGTATTGCATTTCCCCACGGGCACGAGCACGCGCACGGCACGCGCCGACGCAACGGCGAGCGCGACGGCAGGCGTGATTTCTCCCGCTATCGCGCCCGGCATAATTATCCCGACCGGTCCCGTGACAACGTCGGCAAGCCCCGCTTCGCGTACGACCGCGTTCTCGCCGGAAAACGCCTCGTCCGCCCCTGCCTTGCGTATTCCGCGCGCGGCTTCCGCATTTGTGCCGCAGGCGACAATCCGCGCGTCCGTTCCGCTTTCGCGCAACGCGCGCACGAGCTGTTTCCCTATTCCGCCGCCCTGTCCGTCTATCACAAGAACTCTCATATGCAAAAATTAGCATAAGAAAGGACGGATGTCAATCCTCGCGCGCCGCGCATATGCACATATCCGCACAAGGGCACGCGCTCCCGTTGACACGCGCGCGCGGAAGTGCTAATATAGACGGGTCGCAGGGCGTCACGAAGGCGCCGTAAAACGCGGCGAAAACACAACTCGAATTCCTACGGAGTCACGAAGGCTTATCCCTGCGGATAAGTCTTTTTTTGCGCCGATGCTGTTTCAAACGGAAAATCTGACGGTAACCGCTTATCTCGCCGGCGGACGTCGCAAAGTCGTCGCGGGGCTTTCGCTTGGCGCGGACAATGGCGAAAAACTCGCGATAGTCGGCGAGTCGGGCTGCGGAAAGACAATGACCGCCCTCGCCGTCGCAGGGCTTCTTCCGCGCAACTGCACGGCAACGGGAAAGGTAACGCTGGACGGCAAAGAGCTGACGGCGCTGTCGGAGCGCAAACTCAACGCCCTGCGCGGGAAAGAGATTTGCCTCATTCCCCAGAGCGGGGCGGAATTTCTCAACCCCTCTCTGCGCATATCGGCGCAGCTTTACGAAACTCTGAAAAAACAAGGCGTGAAACGCAGGGACCGCCTGCGCGAAGCGTGCGCCCGTCTGCGCCGCGCGGGGCTTGCGGAAGGCGAGGACATTCTCTCCCGCTATCCTTTCGAACTTTCGGGCGGACAGGCGCAGCGGGTGACGCTTGCCGCCGCCTGTTCCGAGGACGTGCGGCTGCTGATAGCGGACGAACCGACGAAAGGCATAGATGCCGCGACTGCGGCGGAATTTCTGGACGAACTCGACGCTCTCTTCCCGTCCGCCGCGGTCATCGTCATCACGCACGACATTTCCGTCGCGGAACGCGCGGACAAAATCGCGGTGATGCTGGACGGCGAAGCGGTGGAATGCGGCGGCGCGTCGGACGTGCTGTCCTCCCCTCTCCACCCCTATACGCGTGCGCTCATCGCCGCGCTTCCGAAAAACGGTCTGCACGCCGACCGCGAACTGCGCCCCGAAGCCGCGGGCGGCTGTCCCTACTTTTCGCGCTGTCCGCTCGCGGAAGAGGTGTGTCGGGAGCATCAGCCCCTGCGCGCTGTTGCGGACCGCGAAGTGAGGTGCTGCAAATGCTGACCGTCGAAAATCTGCAAAAGACGTTTCATACAGGCAAAACCGACGGTTTAACCGTGCTTTCCGACATTTCTTTCACCCTCGGCGACGGCGAAAGGCTTGCCCTTTCCGGCGCGAGCGGGGTGGGAAAAAGCACCGTTGCGAGGATACTCACGGGGCTGGAAACTCCCGACGGCGGCAACGTATTCCTGGACGGCGAGCCGCTGTGGTCGGAAGGCAGACACAGAAAATACGACCGCGAAAAGGGACGCGGAATACAGATGATATTCCAGTCCCCTTACGCCTCTCTCGACCCCGTGCAGACGATAGGCGGCGCGGTGGCGGAGGCGCTCGTGTTTTCGCATTCGGCAAAACGCGGCAGGGACGCGAAAGAAAAGACGGAGGAACTTTTCGGGCTGGTGGGGCTGCCCTTCGGGCTTGCGAAACGGCGGCCGTTCGCGCTGTCGGGCGGACAGGCGCAGAGGGCGGCGATTGCGCGCGCTCTCGCCCTCCGTCCCTCCGTGCTCATTGCCGACGAAGCGACGGCAATGCTGGACGTGATGACGCAGGCGAGGATTGCGGAACTGCTGGGCGAACTTTCCGCAAAGCTCGGACTTGCGGTGATTTACATCTCCCACGACGCGGATTTTCTGCGGCGGGCGGCGGACAGAATAACGGTTTTGGAGCGCGGAACGCTCCGCGAGGAAAAGGAATGAGAAATTTTTTCGGAAAGTTTGCAAAAAGGGCGGCGGTTTTTGCCGCGGCGGCGTGCGTTCTCGCGCTCTCTCTTTCGGCACTTGCCGCCTGTGACAATAAGACCGCGGACGGCGGTTTCGTCATAGGCACAACAACGGTCATCGCCTCCGCGGACAGAAGCGACTACAACTACGACCAGCTCTCCGCGGGGCTCACACAGCAGGCGCTGGTGTCAGCGGGCGCGGACGGGACTTATTCCCCCCTACTCGCCGAATTTTCCACGGAAGACTCGAAAACGTGGGTGTTCACCGTGCGTGACGGGATGTGCTGGGACGACGGCGTCCCCGTCACCGCGGACGACATCCTTTTCACACTCGGTTACGCCGACGAATACGACAGCGGCAACTGGCTGAGTTCAATCACGGACACGACGGGCGCGGTGACGGAAAGCAAACTTTTGTCCGCGGACGTGTCGGCGGACGGGCGCAGCATAACTCTCGTCTTCCGCGAAGCAGACGTGCGCGCCCTTTCCGACCTCACGTCCCTGCGCATTATGCCCGAACACATATATCAGGGCAAAACAATAGAAACCGCGACGCCCTCCGAAAACCGCGTCGGCTGCGGGGTTTATATGTTCGAAAGTTTCTCGCGGGACGCGGGTACGATTACGTTCGTCCCCAATCCCTACTACCCCGCCGACGGCGAACTCGCCGCGGAGCGCATAACGGTGCGCCTGTTCGGAGGCGAAGACACGATGTATCTCGCTTTCGCAAACGGCGAGCTCGATATGCTGTGGCGCTATTCCGGCGGAGTTGACGCGACGGTGGCGGCGACGCTTGCGGCGGGCGGCAATGCGGAAATAATCCCCGTCGCGGCAGACAATCTGCCCGCGGTGATGGCGTTCAACAACTCTTCCTCCCCGTTTGACAACCTCAACCTTCGCAAAGCCGTGACGTATGCGCTGGATTACGACCGCTTCCGCGAACTTTTCGCCTCCGAATATTCCTCGCCTTCGCAGGCGGGGTTCGTGCCGCCCACCACGCTCGGATATATTCCCGACACCGAAGTGCTCTCCCGCGACCTCGAAAAAGCGCGGGAATATCTTGAAGCGGGGCTTGCGGAAACGGGGCTCACCTCACTTTCCTTCCGCCTTGCGGTAAATTCGGGCAACGCGACTCATATGCGCTATGCCGAACTCGTGCGCACGTCCCTTCAAGACATCGGCGTCACGGTGACGATAGACGCAATGGACGTCAACTCCTTCCGCGCCGCAACCACGAACGGATTCAGCGACGGGAACGTCACTCATCAGGCGTGCATAATCGGTTATACCTCCAACGGAATGAAAATGATGGGAGGGCTGGGCACGATTTATATGGACGGCACGCACGCCGTTCAGGGGGTGTCGCAGGTGTTCGACGAGGAATTTTTGAGCATAGCAGACGCACTGAGTGCGGCAGGCACTCCCGAAGAATACGCCGCCGCCGCGCGCGAATGCCAGCTTTGGTACGCCGAAAATCTGCCCGCCGTCGCGCTGTATTACGACTCGCAGCTGCAAGTGGTGTCACGACGTTTCACGGGCTTCGTAACGGACGCCGATTTCGGACTTCTCAATGCCGAAACCTGGCTCTCGCTCGAACGTGCATAAGAAAAAATGCAGAAGTATATCCGCCACATCTTAATCGCGCTCACGGCATTTGCAGCCGTCGTGGTGCTCAACTTCGCCCTGCCGCGGCTGATGCCGGGCGACCCCGTATACCTGCTCACGGGGCTGGACGCGGAAACGCTGTCGGCGGAAGTCTATGCGCGCTACTACTCGGCGCTGGGGCTGGACCTGCCGCTCGCGCAGCAGTTCGCCGCCTACCTCGAAGACGTCTTCGGCGGAAGTCTGGGCTACTCCTACCACTACAACGCGACCGTGGCTTCCCTCATCGCGGAACGCCTGCCCGCGACGTTGCAGACGGTGCTGCCCGCCGTCGTGCTCTCCACCCTCATAGCGCTTGCGGCGGGACTCGCGGCGGGAAGAAAAGCGCGCGGAATCGGAGACACTATCTTTACGGGCTCGTCGGTGCTGCTGAACGCAGTCCCGACATTTATGATTGCGATGGTGCTGGTGATACTGTTCTCCTTCACGCTGGGATGGCTGCCCTACGGCAACCTCAGTTCTCCGGGAGCGGACATCGGCACAATCGAGGGTTTTGGCGACAGAATAGTGCATTTAATCCTGCCGATTGCGACGCTCGTGCTTGCCACCACGCCGCCGAAATATATGATGCTCCGCGCAAGCGCGGCAAAGGAAAACGACGAAAAATACGTGCTGTACGCACGCTCGCGCGGGCTGTCGCCGTCACGAATATCTTTCGTGCACGTCTTCCCCAATGCGGGTCAGTCCTTCCTCACGATGACGGGTATGAACCTCGGCGCGATGCTCGGAGGGTCGGTGGTGACGGAAACCATATTCTCAATCAACGGAATGGGTCTGCTCGTATCGCAGGCGATAACCTCGCTCGACTATCCCGTCCTGCAAGGCTGCCTTACGGTGATATCCGCTTTCATTCTCGGCGTGACGGTGGTGACGGACATCGTTATGATGCTCGCCGACCCTAAGGTCAGGAGGCGTAGAAATGCGAGCATATGACAAAACCGTAAGACGCTTCCTCCCGCCAGTCGGGAAAAACAAGACCGCGGGCATCGCCGCACTCGCCGTGGGGGCGGCGCTGCTTGTCGTGTTCCTGCTCGCGGCGGCGGCGCCTTCCGTGTTCACGGATTACTCGCCGACGCAGGCGTTTCAGGCGTGGCAGTCCCCCTCTGCCGAACACATCCTCGGCACGAACGATATGGGCTACGACATATTCACGGAACTCGTGTACGCCACGCGCCAGACCCTGCTCGTCGGCATCGCGTCCGCCGCGGCGGCGCTCGTCGTCGGCACTCTGACGGGGCTTGCGGCAAGCGCGGGCGGAGTCGTGGGGGCGGCGGCAAACGGTCTGATAAACTTGTTTATGATGCTGCCGAAACTGCCCGTCATAATCGTCCTGACCGCATTCCTCGGCGGCGGCGAAACGGAAACCGTCCTCGTCATTGCGGCATTCGGCTGGGTGACCACCGCGCGCGCCGTGCGCGCAAAAGCCGTGCATCTTTCGGCGATGCCGTTTGCGGAAGCGCTGACGGCGGCGGGATACTCCCCCGCACGCATAACTTTCCGTCACATTCTGCCAAATGTCGGCGAAGTTGCCCTGACGCGCTATGTGTCCACCGTCGCAAGCAGCATAATGACGGAAGCGACGCTGAGTTTTCTGGGGCTCGGCAGCGTGACTTCCCCCACATGGGGAACTATGATAAACTTTGCATACAGGCGCGGCGCATTCGTGCTCGGAGCGTACGGATGGCTGCTCGCGCCCGGCGCCGCCTTAATGCTGCTGGTGCTGGCATTCTGGTGCATATGGTATTTCGCCGAAAGCCGCTCGCAGGAAGTGAGCGGCGGCGCGACAGACTGAAAAGGAGGCACGCAATGACGACGACTTTCACATCCCCGTCGGGCACGCCATCAGTCGGTATACGCAGGACGCTTGCGGAGTTTTTCGCGGAAAACGGAAAACTCGCCGTCGCCTATTCGGGCGGCACGGACTCTGCCTATCTGCTGTATGCCGCGCGCCTGCACGGCGCGGACGTCACGGCGTATTTCGCCCGTTCGGAATTCACCCCAGAGTTCGAGGTGAAAGAAGCCGAGAATTTTGCGCGCGAAATCGGGTGCAAATGCGTTGTGGTGGAAACAAGCGTTTTATCCGACGAAAACATTGCGGTAAACTCCGCATTACGTTGTTATCACTGCAAACGCGCTATGATGTCCGCTCTGCTCGCCGCGGCGGAAAAGGACGGCTTCTCCGTACTTGCCGACGGCACGAACGCCTCGGACGACGACGCGGAACGTCCGGGCTCGCGCGCTACTGCGGAGCTCGGCGTGCGCTCTCCCCTGCGCGAAGCGGGGCTCTCGAAAGACGACATCCGCGCGGCGGCGAAGGAGGCGGGACTTTCCGTCTGGAACAAACCGTCATACTCCTGTCTTGCCACCCGCATAGCCCAGGACACGCGGCTGACGCGTCCGCTTCTGAACAGGGTCGAACGTGCGGAAGGCGCGCTCCGCGCAATGGGCTTTTCGGATTTCCGCGTGCGCGTGCGCCCCGACGGAATAAGGGTGCAGATTGCGCCGAAAGAGGCGGATATGTCCGAGAAAAAGCGGGAGGCAATCCGCGAAGCCGTAAGGCAAATCTTCCCGTCGGAAGAAATAACGCTCGAAGAAAGAAACTGACCCGAGGCGGCACATCAGGGCGCCGCAAGGAGGAAATATGAAGGATTCCGTAAAAGAAATTCTGCTCAAAGTGCAAAACGGCGAACTCAGCGCGGACGACGCGCTGCTCGCCCTCAAAAAGCAGCCTTTCGAGGATTTGGGTTACGCTCACGTCGACTATCACCGCAAGGTGCGGCAAGGGACGGACGAGGTCGTTTACGGCAGCGGCAAAACCGCGGAACAGATTGAGGGGATTGTCGGGAATATGCTTTCCAACGGGCTGAACAACGTGCTCGTCACGCGGCTGTCCGAAGAAAAGGCGGCGGCGCTCGGCGAGAAATTCCCCCTGGAATATCACCGCGAGGCGCGGATTGCGGTCGTTTCCCCCGTCCCGACGGAAAATCCGCGTGGCAACATTGTCGTGGTGTCCGCGGGGACAAGCGACATTCCCGTATGCGAAGAGGCCGCCGTGACGGCAGAAACGCTGGGCAGCCGCGTGACGAGAATATACGACGTTGGGGTGTCGGGACTGCACAGACTGCTCTCCCACCTCGACGAAATTACGCAGGCGCGCGTGATAGTCGCCGTCGCGGGGATGGAAGGTGCGCTCGCAAGCGTGGTCGCGGGGCTTGTGGACTGCCCCGTCGTGGCGGTCCCCACAAGCGTTGGCTACGGCGCGAATTTCGGCGGGCTTGCGGCGCTTCTTGCGATGCTCAATTCCTGCGCGTGCGGCGTTTCGGTCGTCAACATAGACAACGGCTTCGGCGCGGGCTATCTCGCGCACATCATAAACAATACGGGAGAAAAACAATGAAAGCTCTGTACGTTCAATGTGCTTCGGGCATAGCGGGGAATATGCTTGCCGCCGCGCTTTACGAACTCGCACCCGACCGCGCCGCCGCGGAAAAGGCTATGCGCGCCGCCCTGCCCGAAAAAGCGGAAATGACGCTGACACCCACGGAAAGGCGCGGCGTCCTCGGCACTTACCTCTCCCTGACCGCTCCCGACGAGGGACACGTGCACCGCACGCTTGGCGACGTCTATGCCGTCATCGACTCCTCCGCCGCCCCGGACGCGGCAAAGAACAGGGCGAAAGCGGTCTATGCGCGCATCGCCCGCGCGGAAGCGCAGGTGCACGGCACGGACGAAACGCACGTACATTTCCACGAGGTCGGTTCGCTGCCCGCGATAACGGGTGTGCTGCTCTCCTGCCTGCTGTTCAATACGCTTGCTCCCGACCGCACGGTATTTTCTGCCGTCAATCTCGGCGGCGGAAGCGTAAAATGCGCTCACGGCACCCTTCCCGTGCCTGCGCCCGCAGTTGCCGAACTCGCGAAAGGTATGCCCGCATACGGTTCGGATGCGGAGACCGAACTCTGCACCGTGACGGGAGCGGCCCTCGCCGCCGAACTCGCGGACGCCTTCGGCAATATGCCCGTCCTCTTTGTGCGGAACACGGGCTGCGGCGCGGGCAAACGCGACCTGCCGCGCGCAAACGTCCTGCGCGCATTCGTCGGGGAAGAAGCGGAGGAAGAAACCGTTGCGCTCATATGCTGCAATCTCGACGATATGACGGGCGAAGAGATAGGATTTGCCTGCGAAAGACTGATGGCGGAGGGCGCGCTCGACGTGTGGACCGCCCCCGTACAGATGAAAAAAGGGCGCCCCGCCTACACCCTTTTCTGCCTGTGCCGCTCCCGCGACGAGGACAAATTCGTGGGTCTGGTGTTCCGCAACACTCTCACGGCGGGCGTACGCATACATACGGCGGAGCGGAGGACGCTTGCGCGGCAAAGCGAAATCCTGACGACGCCTTACGGCGAAATGCGCTTCAAAACATGCCGAGGATACGGCGCCGTGCGCAGAAAGGCGGAAGCGGACGACGTCGCGCGCGCCGCACTCGCGCACGACCTGCCCTTCTTCTACGTTTCCGACAACGGCGCTCCGTCCTGAAACCGACATCCCGACGCAATGTAACCGACGTTTTTACATACTGCTCTACCGCCGCCCCGTCACTCTTGATGTCGCGGCGGTTTTTCGATATAAATTCATCGGCAATTTCATTGACAAAGCCGACTCAAAACAATATAATCTAATAGCATCGTTCGGCGGAGCACGCCCGTACGCCGCAACACCGATATGCTGCTATGGCTCAGGAGGTAGAGCACTTCCTTGGTAAGGAAGAGGTCACCGGTTCAAATCCGGTTAGCAGCTCCATCAAACCCGCTCGGTAACGAGCGGGTTTTAATTTGTCGCCAAACCGTATTTTCACCTGTCGCTGACGCGATTTTGCGCCCTGCGTGAACTTCGCACGCAGACCGGATGCCGCAAAATGCGCTATTCCGTCGCACTACGTGCTCCTTACAAATCCGGTTAGCAGCTCCACATCGTCGCCGCAAGGCATCGTTTGCAACACCCCGCAAGTTTTTGCGGGGTGTTTGCGTTTGTGCCTGCGTCTCCTCTGCGCGTCGCGAAAATACGGACGTTCGCCACGCTCCTCGTTTCTCCGCTCCGCCGTAAACTGTCGCGTTGCTCTCTGATTTTCGCTCCGCGGGGCGGCTTACGCCGCTGTTTTTCAAAAGGACGAGCGGGTTTTAGTATGTCGCCGAACCGTATTTTCACCTGTCGCTGACGCGACACACGCCCTGCGTGAACTTCGCACGCAGATCGGATGCCGCAAAATCAATCGACGGCGGCGCTCTTCGCAAATCGACGCGGCGGTCAGGGCAAGGCGATGAGGGTGATTTCCGTGGGATAGACGGGAGAGCTTTTGTAGCGGAGATAGAAACGGTAGCCATCGGCGAAAGAGTCTATCATACGCGGAATTTTCCACAGGTCCTCGTTGTTGTGATAGACGGAAATGAGGAGTTTCGGGCGGTCGCGCCGTATGTGCTCCGCCGCGCCGCGCAGCGCCTTCTGCTCGAAGCCTTCGATGTCCGCCTTGATGAGGGTCACGGGCTCCTGTATATCGGCGTCGAGGGTGACCACGTCCACCTCGCGCACGCCCTCCTCTGCGAGGGTATTGGACGACGAACTCGCGTCGCAGGGCGAAAGTCGGAGAGTGCCCTCTTCGTCGGATACGCCTTTCAGACGCATATCTATGCGCTCGAAACGCGAAAGCGTCTGTTTCATCAGTTCGAAAATCTCGGGGGTTATTTCGTAGCAATATATCTTTTTGTAGCAATCCGCGCCGTAATTGACGAGGTAGGACACCACGCTGTCGCCTATATACGCGCCGAGGTCGACCACCACTTCGTCGCGCGTGCACTTGACCAAATCGAGGTCGAAATACTCGTCGAAAAGATATTCTTTCGTTTCCGTCGAGGTTTTGAAGTCGTAACGGTACCAGTTGTTGAGGACGGCGAACAAAGTTTTTTTGGAGCGGAAATCGGCAAGTCTGCCGTAAAGCCAGACGAAATCGCCCATATGCTCGCGGAGCGCGCGGGCTTTCAGCTCTATCTCCTCGAAAACGCCCGCGTCGGGGTCAAGCCTGCCCCAGAACCCGAATTTGTTGAAAAAGTCGGCAAGACTGCGCTGCGTATCGCGGTGCACGGCGGCAAATGCCGCCTTTATGTTGCGGCAGATTTCCTCTTCCGTCAGACTTTCGATTTCCTTTGCCAGGTCGAAAAACTTCTTGTCGATAATATTCATCGGACGCACTCCCCTAAGGCTTCTGCTTTACTATATGCCGCATAGCACGGGAGTGCCGCTCCGATTTCGGAAAGCCGCGCCCGAAGCGCGGCGGAGTTTTCAGGGAACGATGACGTCGGCGAGATAGCTCGAAGCGATGAGCACGGCGAGATAGCCGAAGTTGATGAGGGAAAACAGTCCGAGATACCGCGCGGTGGAACCGGGACAGCGGCGGCGGTATTCGCCGAGGGTGATGAGGCTTGCGAGGGAGGCGACGGGAGTGCCCAGCCCGCCTATGTTTACGGCGACGAGCAGATAGCGGTAATCGGACGTAAAGCGCGACAGCAGCACCGCGGACGGGACGTTGCTGATGACCTGGCAGGACGCCGTGCCGACGAGCAGCGGGGACAGCGCGACGAGAGAGCCGAGCGCGCTCTCGACGGCGGGAATGCGCGCAAGGTTGCCCGAAAAGACGAAAAACGCGCAGAACGTGAGCAGCAGACCGTAATCCACTTTGAGAAACGCGCGCGGTTCGAGCACCAGCAGCGCGAGCGTGACGGCGGCAAGCCCGACATAGAACGGGAAAACGCGGAAAACGATGAGCACCGACAGCGCGAAAAGCACGAAATAAACCACCGTACGCCACACGGGCGGCGCGGGGACTTCGGGCGTTTCAAGCGCAACGGGTTCGGGTTTCACGACAAGGCAGGTCAGGGCTATCAGCACGAACGCGACGGCAAAAGGCAGGGCCATTACGGCAAAGAACTCGCCCGCGTTTATGGAATAATAGGAGTAAAGATACAGGTTCTGCGGATTGCCGAAAGGCGTGAGCATACCGCCGAGGTTTGCGGCGACGTTCTGCATTATAAACACGAAAGCGGTATACTTTTTCTTGCCGCAGGACGAGAGCGCGAACCACCCGAGCGGCAGAAAAGTTATGAGCGCCATATCGTTCGCCATAATCATCGAGCCGAAATAGGTCACGAAGACCAGTGCGAACGCGACGCGGCGCATATTGCCGAACGCCGTGACTATCTTGCCCGCCAGCCACTCGAAAAAGTGTCTTTCTTTGAGGGCGGACACGACGGCGAGCGTGCAGAACAGACACGAAAGCGTGTCGAGGTCGAAATAATCGGCATATCCCGCGTCGGGATGCACGAAAATACAGGTCACCGCGGCGGCGATAACGGCAATGATTAACACCGCGTGGCTTTTCAGCGCAGCCGTGAACGCGCCGAAGCGCGGATGTACGTCGTGTCTTCCCGCAATCGTGCTCATAACGGAAAATATTTGTATGACTTTTTCCCGAAAAAAGCAAGCGTTTGAAGCCTGAAAATTTATTCTTTTTCCGCTCCGTGCTCTCTTCCCGCCTGCGCCGCAAAAAAAAAGGCGCGGCAGCGCCGCGCCCGAAGATATGCCCGTGTTTTCAGTCGTCGTCGAAACGGTCGTCATCGTCGTCGTCATCGTCGTCATACGGACGGTCGCCGCCCGCTTCGCTGCCGTCGCCGAAGACGTAATGATACTCCCCTTCGCGCACGTAAATGCGAAATGACACGGGAGTGCCATCCAGATTGCCGTGCACGGCTATGACGCGCTCGCCGCCCTCCGTTTCGTCCTCGAAATACAGGGTTTCGCGCGCGCCCCCGCGCTCTATGGTCATCATAAGTTCCAGCTCGCCGTTTTCTTCCTCGTACTCGACGGTCATCCGCTCCGCCGTCTCACCGTCACGCCGTACCGTGTAAACATACTCGACTTCCGTTTCGGACTCCTGCCCTTCCTCTTCCGTTTCGTACTCCTGCCTCACTTCGATGTACGAGCGTCTGTCATCTGACGTATACGCGCGGAAAAACAGCTCTCCGCCCTGCTCCCCGCTCTCCGTTTCCGTCTGATAGTTGCCCGTGACGGGATACTCCGCGCCGTCCACGACGAGGACGCCGTCTATCGCATAATTCTCTTCCCTTTCGTCGTCGTCCGTGCTCGCTCCCACAAACTGCTTGTTGTAATACAGCGTATAGGACGAAGTCCCGCCGAGCAGGTCCGTGCTCACGACGTTCATCCCGAAGGCGTAGCCTTCCGCGGGAGCGACCGCCGTTTCCGTTATGCCGCCGTCCGAGAGCAGACTTTCCACAATGGAAAGATACTTGTTGAGCGTTTCCACCTGCTCCGCGTCCGAGCCAGAGGCGCTCTCAGCCCTGCTCTCCGCCGCGCTTCCCGCTTCCGCCGCGGTCTGCGCCGCGCCGCTTCCCGCAGACGACAGTATGGACCCTACCGACGCCGCTCCGTAAGCGTAAAAGGAGTCCGCGTCCGTTATGGAACCGAATATTCCGCCTCCGGGAGGCGTGACCGTCCCCGACGTGCCGCCGCGTCCCAACCATAGCGGCAGGAATATGCAGAGGAACACCGCCGCAATGAGCACCACGGCGATTACGGCCGTCGTCGCCTTGCGCCTGTCCGTGACCGCGCGTTCGCCGCCGTGGGCATAGGAAAGCCTGCTCTCCGTGACGGAAGAGATGCCCAGGTCGCGCTTGACTTTCTCCTTCACCCTTTCGTCGGGCAGGATTTCGGCGCGGTGTTCCGCAAGCAGTTTTTTCACGTCCTTCTTCATAGACTTTCCTCCGCTTCGAGGCGTTGACGGAGCTTTTTGAGCGCTTCGTTGTTTTTCCAGGTGACGGTGCCTATGGGCATATCCAGCATTTCGGCGACTTCGCGCCGCTTGTAGCCCGCCACGTGACACAGCATAACTATTTTGTATTCCTCTTCGGACAGCACCTTTGCGGCGAGTTCGAAGATGAAAGGCATCTCGTGTTCGTGCGTCCCGAACCTCGCACCGTCTTCGGAGAAGTCCGTGGACACTTCGCGCGAGTACTTTTTCAGATGATTGAGCGCGACGGAGCGCCCCACCGTGCACAGCCACGCGGTGAAATTGCTCCCCTCGCGGTACTGCGCCACCGCCGACAACGCCCGCACGAAAGTTTCCTGCAATGCGTCCTCGGCGAGCATCTTGTCGCGGAGTATGTAATAGACGGCGAAATATACGGCGCGGTGCGTGCGCTCGTAAATATAGTCGAACGCGCGCGTGTCGCCCTCTTTCAGCCGGCTCACATATCTTTCGAGTTTCTCGCTTGACATATCCTTCCCGATATATAAACAACGCGGAATGCTGTTTTTGTTGGAAATTCCGCACTTTTTTTAATAATAACAGTCAAATCGGCGGCAGTCAACGCCGCCGCGGCAAGCGGCAACACTCGCGCGGCGGACGGGCGCACGCGCCGGCGCGCTCAAAAGGCGGGGGGGGGGGGGCAAGTGCGGACACTCACGGACGGACGCACGCGCACACGGAACATATAATCTAAGGCACGGGTGCGGAAAGCGCGGCACAGCGTTTTTCCGAAAGGCGCCGCCCCGTCCGAAAAAATTTTTTGCGCATTTTCCAACAAAACGGCATACGGCGGTTGTTATATAAGTGAAAGCGGGCGGCGGACAGCGCCCCCGACACTCAGGAGGTAACCGTTATGAAAAAATTACTCACTGTTCTGATGATAGCGCTTGTGGCGGCTCTGGCGCTCGGTCTTGTCGCCTGCAACATAGGCGACGGCGCGGGCGGCGGCTCGTCAACCGGCAACGTAAACGGCGGCGGAAACGGAGGCTCCGGCATCACGGACGGCGGCAACACGGGCACCGCCGACGACGGCAAATTCGACGAGCTCGACACCACGGAAGAAATCTACGGGTTCAGCGCGGCGTCCGCGGGTATGCTCATCTCCGCAATGAACGACGGCGGCGCGGCGACCGCTTCCTCGGCGGCCGACACGGGCACAGACGCCGCGACGGACGCAGACACGGCGAAACTCGACGGATATATGGCGCTTGTCGACAGCCTGCTCGCAGACGGCGGCTTCAACGTGACGGCGGAACAGTCCGACCGCGAAGGCTACGCAGTCAAGAGCACCGTGTCCTACCGCGATATGCAGGGCAACACCGTGACGTATGTGATGTATTACAACGAAACTCTGCTCCCCGACTACGACCGCGACGATGACGACCGTTTCGAAACCGAAGAAGAGTATGCCATCAGCGGCATAATGATAATCGACGGCACGGAATATGCCATCCGCGGCGAGCGCGAAAGCGAGAACGAGCCCGGCGAAAGCGAGAGCGAAACCACCTTCCGCGTCACCCTCTCCGACACGCGCTATATGCTGGTCGAACAGAGCGTCGAGAACGAAAACGGCGAGGAGGAGAAGGAGTACAATTACTCCGTCTACGAAAACAGAAGGCTCGTCGAGCGCAGCACCTTCGAATACGAAAGCGAGCGCGGCGAAACCGAAATCAAAATGACGTCCTATTCCGGCGGCGTGTCCGAGATATTCTTCTTCGAGAAGGAAACGGTGCGCGGCGAGGAAGTCATCCGCATCCGCGTGGGAAGCGCGCAGGCCTCCGACGGCTATTATGTGCACATCCTCACCGACGCGGAAACGGGCGAGACCTACTACTCTTACGAAAAAATCAACAGAATGTGACGCCTTCGGACCGAACGGAAAGGTCCGACATCCTTCCCCCGCAGAAGCAGCCCCCGCACTCGGTGCGGGGTCTGCTTTTTGCCTTTAAGGCATTTTACGTCTTCAAAACGTCACAATAAAGTGCCTATTTGATTAGTCCCGCCTTTTTTGTCAGCGTGTACATCCTGAACCCGCCGGACAGGTTGCGCGCGTCGAAACCGTGCGCGAGCAGTATGCGCACGGCGAGATAGCCGCGCAGTCCGACCGCGCAGGTGACGGCAAGCGGTCTGCCCTGCGGCACTTCCGAAAGCCTGTCGCGCAGTTCGTCGAGAGGGATGTTGAACGAGCCGTCTATGTGCCCCGCCGCAAACTCCTGCGGGGTGCGCACGTCGAGGACGGCGCACTCTTTCGGAATGCTCTCCGCATAGACGGTGGGGGCAAGCCCGTCCAGCAGGTTGGAGGCAATGAACCCCATCATATTGACGGGACTTTTCGCGGAATTATAAGGCGGAGCGTAACACAGCTCCATCTGCGCGAGGTCTCGCACCGTGCCGCCGAATTTCATCGCCGCCGCAATGACGTCTATCTGCTTCTCCACGTTGTCGGCACCCACCGCCTGCGCGCCCAGCACTCTGCCGTCGGGCGCGAAAAGCAGCTTGCACACCATCTGCGTCGCACCGGGATAATACGTGGCGTGCGAAAAGGGGAAAGAATAAATCTTGCGGTAATCCGTCCCCGCCTTTTTCAGCTGTTTTTCGTTCAGTCCCACGGACGCCGCCGTGAGCGAGCACACCTTTGCCACGCTCGCGCCGAGCACCTGTCTGCCGTTCGAGGACGCGCCGCCCGCAATGTTGTCCGCAATGCTTCTGCCCTGTCTGTTTGCGGGCCCTGCGAGAGGAACGAGGGTCTCTCTGCCGTCCGCGCCGAGCACGCTCACCGCGTCGCCCGCCGCATACACGTCGGGAAGCGACGTGCGCATCAGCCCGTCGACCGCGATGCCGCCGTCCGCGGCGATTTCCGCTCCCGCGGATTTTGCGAGCGACGTTTCGGGCGAAACTCCGAGCGCGAGCACGGCTATGCCGAATTTCCCCGCCGTCCCGTCGGTAAACGCGACGTCGAGCGCGCCGTCCGCGCGGTCTATGCTCTTCACTCCCGTGCCCGTGCGCACGTCCGCTCCCGCCTTTTTCAGCTCATCCGAAAGCATAACCGCAAGTTCGGGGTCGAGAGGGGGAAGCAGCTGTGGTGCGAACTCCGCAAGCGTGACCGAAAGCCCCGCCCTCAGAAGATTTTCCGCGGTTTCCACACCTATGAAACCGCCGCCCGCAACGAGCGCGGTCTTCACTCCGTGCGTACGGATGTAGCCCGCAAGTCCCGTGGCGTCGCGCACGTCGCGGAGGGTGAACACGCCCTCTCCGCCCCATCCGAACGTCTTTGCCGCAGCTCCCGGCGCAAGCACAAGTTTGTCATAGCTTTCTTCGTATTCCCTGCCGTCCTTTTCGCGCACGCGAACGGTCTTTGCCGCGGCGTCTATGCCGACGGCTTCCGAGCGCACGCGCACGTCTATGCGGAAGCGCCTTTTTAAAAATGCGGGCGACGCGACCGTGAGGTCTTCCTCGCGCTCTATCTTTCCGCCCACGAAATAAGGCAGTCCGCAATTTGCATACGACACGTTTTCGCCGCGTTCCAGAATGACGATTTCGGCACTCTCGTCCAGACGGCGCAGACGCGTTGCGCAGCTCGCTCCGCCCGCGACGCCGCCTATGATTACGACTTTCATTATCCACCTCGCGTTTTTTTATCATTATACCCGCTTCCCGCCCCGCGGTAAAGGGGCAACCGTACAAATGTTCCGCCGTGGCGGAATTTCGGAAAAACGCTTGACCTGCGCGCCACGGAGTGTAATATAACAACAGACGGATATTTGACTGCATCATAACGTATGCTTCGCGCCCGCCCGCGCCCGTCCGTGTGCGCCGACGCGCGGAATGCGTTGTTCCCCGCGGCGTTGATTCAGGACGATTTTGCGCGAAAGCGCAGTTTAAGGAGAGATTTATGGAAAAGAAGTTCGGTTTCGGGCTGATGCGTATGCCCGTGAAAGGCGACAGCGAAAAGAACGTCGACTTTGAACAGGTCTGCCTTATGGCGGACGAGTTTCTGGCAGGCGGATTCACCTATTTCGATACGGCTTATATGTATCACGGCGGTATGAGCGAAGAATTTCTTCGCCGCGCGGTGGTGGAAAGACACGCTAGGGACTCTTTCACCGTCGCCGACAAACTGCCTCTTATGCCCGCTTTCATCACCTCCGCGGATATGCAGAGGCGCATCACCGAGGAACAGCTGAAAAAATGCGGCGTGGACTACTTCGATTATTACCTCGTCCACAACGTCGGCGAGGACCATTACGCCACCGCAAAGAAGTTCCGCACCTTCGAATATATGTCGGCGCTCAAAGAGGAAGGCATCGCAAAACAGATAGGGTTTTCCTTCCACGACAGCGCCGCTCTGCTGGACAGGGTGCTCACCGAACACCCCGAAGTCGACTTCGTGCAGTTGCAGCTGAACTATCTCGACTGGGACAACGCGGGCATTCAGTCCCGCCTGTGTTACGAAACGGCGAAAAAGCACAAAAAGCCCGTCGTCGTGATGGAACCCGTCAAGGGCGGCACGCTTGCCAAACTTCCCGCGAAGGCGGAAAAACTGCTCCGCGCGCTCGACCCGAACGCGACAAACGCGTCCTGGGCGATACGTTTTGCCGCGGGACTGGACGGCGTGAAGACCGTGCTCAGCGGCGTGTCGAACATCGCACAGATGAGGGACACCATCTCGTTTATGCGCGACTTCACTCCCCTCACCGAAGAGGAAAAGGCGGCGGTGTTCCGCGTGGCGGACATCGTGAACGGCGCGGTATCCATCCCCTGCACGGGCTGCGGCTACTGCGTGGACGGCTGCCCGAAACACATAGCCATCCCGACGTATTTCTCGCTCTACAACGCGGAAAAGATAGCGCACAACAAAGGCTTCTCCACCCAACAGACCTACTACGACAATCTCATAAAGAGCCACGGCAAAGCGTCGGACTGCATCCGCTGCAAGAAATGCGAGCGCTCCTGTCCGCAGCATCTCGACATCACGGGATATCTGAAAAAAGTGGCCGAGAACTTCGAATGAAGCGTCTCCTGCCGAAATCCGCCGCATCAAAAGCCCTGCTCCCGCGGGGCTTTTTCAGTCGGCTCTGCCATTGCCCGAACCGACATTGTGCCCGCCTCCCTGCGCTCGGCGGGGACAAAAAAAACGGCAGACCCGTGAGTCTCCCTGACATTGTGCCCGCCTCCCTGCGCTCGGCGGGGACAAAAAAAACGGCAGACCCGTGAGTCTGCCGCTTTTTTGTTAGAGAAGATTACGATGGAGGTTCTTCGCTAACAGGGGAGGATTGTTTGGCTTTCGCCATTTGGGAGGGTTGTCGCACTTTCGTGCTCATATAGGGAGGATATATCGAAAGAACGTTTCCGCTCTTTACGCCTTGATTATTGCCCTGCAAACTTAAAACATCATTGAAAACCGAAATTTTTTTCTTAATGTTTCTTTAAGATTGTCCGCAGGAGCTTTCCCGCCCGTTTGACACGCGCGCCCGTGTGTGGTATAGTGCAAAAAACGATTTCGGGAAGTTCGCCTTGAAGAAAAGCAAACGTATAGCAATACTCGCGCTGCTGCTCGCGCTGACTGTCATATTGAGCGTGATACCCATACGGATCAGTTCCGCCACGCTTGCGCTCACCCTGCTGCCCGTGCTCGTCCTCGCCCTCACGCAGGACTTTCTCACGGGGCTGCTCGGAGGGCTCGTGATGGGCGTGACGTCGCTTGTGATGGCATTCACCGTCGGCGCAGGCTCCCCGACCGCTCCGATATTCCAGAATCCGCTGGTTTCCATCCTTCCCCGCCTTTTCGTGCCCGTGGTGGCTTTCTCGGTGATGAAAGGGCTTTCGGCGCTTGCAAAACGCATACGACGCAAAAGGTCGCACGAGGGTTTGGCGGCGGCCGAACCCGTTTCTGAAGACATACCCGCAGAGCGCGCATACGACGGAGCGGACGGAGCGACCGCGGACGGAGCGCCCGACGAAGACGGAGCGGGTGCGGACGGAGCGCAGAACGCCGCGGGTGCCGACGCCGCGAAAAAGGACGAACTGCCCCGCCTGCTTCAAGCTCTGACAGACGGCGTCGCCTGCCTTGCCGGCGTACTCACCAACACGGGACTGGTGCTCGGAATGATGTGGGCGATATACGGCGGCAAGAGCGTGAACGACACCCTCATTTCCCCGGAATTCATGACGGCAATGCTTTCAATCAATTTCGTCATAGAAGTGGTGCTCTTCCCTCTCATCACCCCGCCCGTCATATATGCGGTGCGCAAGAGCGCAAAAAAATGAACCTCGGAGAAAGCGCGTCCGCGGGCGGACCGCAACATAAAAAACGGCACGGTGTTCCGTGCCGTTTTTCCGTTCAGTAATAGCGCGTCTGTCCGCTGTCGCCCTGCAACGCCGACATCAGTTTGTCGTAATAGTTGCCAAGGAAATATCTCATATTCGGCGAAGCGGCGAGCGCGTCCGCGGCGATGTCGGGGGACAGAGAGGAATAGAACTCGAACGCCAGGTCATAACGCTTGGAATAGTTCTCCTGCTTCTCTCCCGTATAGCCGTACTTCGCCTCCTGCTCGCGCTGCGTCTCTTCGCGTTCCAGCCTCTCTTTTTCGCGTTCCGCCAAAAAGTCCGCTATATCCTCCTCGCGCTGCACGGCGTATTCCTGCTCTTTCTCCGCGACTTTGTTGTTGTACTCCGCATATTTCTTGGCGGTGGCGTCGCGTTCCTCTTTCAGCTCCGCTATCCTCTCTTCGAGTTCCGCGGCGTATTTGAGGTCAAGCTGTTCGAGCGCGGCGTCCTGTTCTTTCCGCAAGGCGTCGAGCTGCGCGCCGACTTCCGCCATTTCCGCGTCGTATGCCGCCTTGCTCGCGTTTTCCGCATTCGCGCGGTCGGCGTCGAGGTCGCTCAAAGCGCCGGTTTTTATGCTGCTTCTGCCCAGCCCGCGGCGCAGAGCGTCGTTCTCCGTCTGTTTGCGGAGTTCCGCATAAAGTTCGCCGAGCTGTTCGTAGTCCTCGCGCAGCGTACGCTCCGCTTCGTCCGCACGCTCGTTGAGTTCGGACGAGCTTGTTCTGAACGCGTCTTCCAGCCCTTTGCGCTCTTCCGACTTCTCGTAATCCACTCCCGCCTGCGCCCGCTGCGTCAGCTGTTCGTCCGTTTCGGGCGTGTAATCCACCTTTTCCAGCCCCAAATCCTCGGGGAACAGTTTGTCGAGGTCGTATTCCGGCTCGGCAGGCAGACTTTCGCGGTATTCCCTATCGAGTGCGGCGAGCTGTTCGGCAAGCCCTTTTTCCGCTTCGAGAGCGTCGTTCAGCGCCTGCTGTCTTTCCTCCGCGCGCTGCGAATCCGTCTTGAACAAGTCCTTGAATTCATCCCAGAAAGATGCCATATCTTCCTCCTACTCCGCGGCGGCAGCCGCTTGCAGCTCCGCCACTTTTCTTTCCAGCGTCTGCACGCGGAAGGTCAGTTCTTCCACCAGCGACGCGATTTCGTTTACGTTCATATTTCACCTCACTGCCGTGTGACGTCCAGCCTCACCACGGGCTGCGTGACAAAGCACAGCCCCGAGGCGGAACGCAGTTCCAGCCCTATTTTCTTTCCGCTCTTCCCCACGAAAACCGTCTGCGGTTCGTCCGAGGCGGCAAGCGGATAGGAATGGATTTCTCCGTCCGTGACCACACGCACTTCCAGCGCATATTTCGTGGTGAGCGTTACGTCGCGCACCGTCTTGTATGCGGAAGAGGAAAGGTCGCCGTACGGAGTGCGGTATATCTTCTGCGTGGCGGTGCCGAACACTCTCCCGTTTTCGGAAAACGACCCGAGTTTGCAGGAGTCCGCAAAATGCACCGAGCACAACAGGTCCGCCGCCCCGTGAGAGCGCAGCGCGCACAGGGCGACGAAATTCTGCCCCGCCATCATACACATATCCCCCGTCGCTATGTCGTAACGCACGAGAGCGTTGTTGACGTAAAGCCCCTGAGCAAGCTCGCCGATGTTCGTCATACACGCCAGCCAATACGCCCCGTCGTAGTACGCGCCCACGCAGTTTTTGAACGAAGTGAGCTTCGGGAGTTCGGGCACGGCGGGCGTGGCGTCGTAGCCGTCAAACGCGTAAACGCCCTCGTCGGTCAGGAACATAATTCTGTCGCCGCACAGCGTAATCGTACGTTTATATATCATTCCCGTAGCTGTAAACAGCTTTTTCAGCACAAACTCGCTTTGGTCGCCGTATGCCGTCAGACGGTAGATGCCGTGCTCGCGGAAGATGTAAAGATAGCCGAGGAAGGACACTGCCGCAAGGGCGTCGCCGCATTCGTCCGCAAAGGAGATGTAGCCCGCTTCATCGCCCGACACGTTCCAGTTTTCGGGGTCGAAGTCGTCGGAAAACCACAGCTGGTTGTTCTCGCCGTTGAGCGTGCCGTACACCCTTTCGTTGTGCACGGTGACGGAAGAAAACCGCGGGGCGGTGAGGACCTCTTTCACGGTGCCGTCGTCCAGCACCGCGAAGGCGCTGTCAGGCGAGCACATAAGCAGCACGTCCTTGCCGCCGTAGTTGTAGCTGACCGCCGAAGCGCCGGAGGACAGCGTATAGCCTTCCACGGCGTGCCAGGTGTCCTGCGAAAAAACGGACGTGTAATAGAGTGCGCCGGAGGACGAGCGGATGACTATCCTGTCGTCGTATGCGCCCGACGCGCGCCTGCGGTAATGAAAGATGTCTTCGACGAAGACGCCCGAAGGCAGGGCGGGATAATCGCGCCTTGCTCCGCTGCCGTTTGCGGCAAAGCCCTGCGCGTCCGAAAATCCCAGCCCGCCCGTGAGAGTGCCGTTTTCGATGCGGTAGTTAAACATTTCGGGGGTGTAGTCCCAGTCGAGCACGCTCTCGTCCGTGGTCTTCTTTATGCCCCTGAACCCTATGCGCTGAGTGCGCGACGAAGTGCGGACTGCGGTCATTCGCGCCACCTCCCCGCCCCCAGACGCATCGGTCTGCCCTTGTAGCGCACCGCGGAGAGCGCTTCGCGGAAGGACGTGTCGTATGCCTCGGCGAGGTCGAAGACTTTGTCCTGAAAATAGTACTCCGCAAGCGTCCCGTCCGAGAGCGCGGAGGGCGTCAGGCGCATATCCTCTATCTCGTCCGTCATTGCCGCTTCGTCGGGGAGATAGGCATAGCGCAGCACCCCTTTTCCGCTGTAATCCGCCGCCAGCCCGTCGGGACGCGGCCAGAACCTGCGGCGTTTTCCGTCCGCGGTAAACGACACGGGGTAAAGAATGCGCCGCGAAAGCGAGCTCACGTCTATCTCCCCGTCAGAGGCGGCGACTTCTTCTTCCGCATAAAGCGGTATGTATTCCGTGACCGCTTCGCGGTAAGCTATGTTGAGCGCGGCGAGCAGCCTGTCCGCAAGAGTCTGCTCGGCGTCCGAAAGGTCGCTTTCGGAAAGGAAATTTTCCCTGCCCATTTTGACCAGGCATTCGCCCAGAACGTCTTTTACAAGCATAATCCCTCCTTTTCGCAGAGGATGTGCGCTCTGTCAAGCGCGTTTTTCTCCGCGGCGGCGCGGGCGGCGGCGTTGGCGCGTTCGATTTCGCGCATTACCGCCTCCGCCCTCTCCACGCGGGTTTCGCGGACGCGCGCAACCGTGCGCGCGTCCGGCACCCCGCCCTGCACGGTCATTTGCAGAGCGCCCGAAGCGTGGATTTCGTATCTCCCGAGCGCGGGGTTGTAAAACAGCTCGTATCTCGGGTCGATTTCTTTCAGCCTGTCCGCCACGGAGTACAGGTCGTGTTCTACAAGAATAAGGCCCCTCATATCACAGATAAGTCGCCGTGAGAGTGATGTTCGAATTCACGGGCGTATCGAAGTCGTACTCTTCTCCGTCAAGCTCCCACTGCACGAAGCCCACTCCCGATTTGGTGGGATTGGCGGGTTTGACAGCCTTGCCGCCCGGCAGCACTATCTGCGGGCTGACGTCGCTGCCGCCCGCGGAGTCGAAGGTGACCGTGTAATAAGACGTGCCGGACGAAGAGGAGTCCGAACCGTCGAAGACGAGTTTCGCCTGTCCCATGGGACGCGCGCAAAGCAAGTCCGCATACTTGACGAGGGTCGCGCTGTAAGACGCCTTGCCGGGGATTTGGTGCAGGACGCTGCCGCTCTCCCCTTCCAGCCATCTCCAATCGCAGAGCTGATGGAGCTTGAAGTCCTCGGAATTGAGCAGATAGACCGTGCCGTCTGCGACGAACCTGTCCGCGACGAAGGGTATGCCCGCGTAAGAGAGCGCCTTATAGCCGCCGTCGAGGTTCATATAATCGAGGTTGGTGCGGTTTTCGGTGAGGAAATCCACATACTGGCGTCTTGCGTCGAATGCTGCGACGATGAAATCGATGCTGCCGCCCGCAACCTGTTCGATGACGTCGATGGCGGACTGTATCGCACCGGGAGTGACCTTGCCCGTCACGTTCTTGACGTAAGGTTTCAGGAAGCTGTAATCGCTGCGGTTGAGCCCGTAAATGGTGGGAGTGTCGCCGAACACCGCTTCGAGCCCCGTGATTTCGTTGCCCTTCGAGCCCTGGACGTAGATTTTGTATCCCGCGCCGATTTTGGCGGACGCGGCGATGCTGAGCTTCACCGTCTTTGCGTCGCGGTCTATGGAAAGAATGCGCGCGCCGCTCACGGTGTTGTCCTTTGCGTCGGAAGAATTGTAGACGTCCACCGTCATACCTTCCATAAGCGCGCGTACGCTGTCCACGGTCACGACGTCGTTGGACGCGCCCGTGTTCTCCACCGTGGTCGCGATGAGCCCGCTGCCGTCACCGTACAGCATACGTCCGAAGTTGAACTTGCTGGCTTTGAGCAGTCCGTCCATTTCCGCGTTGAGCAGATTGACGAACGCGCCCGCGCTGTTCTGGGAAGCTCTCACCGCTTTGTCGGAAATCTCAATCCTTCCGAAAAGGTTTTTGAGGGTGAGGGTGAACTGCGCGTAATTGTTGCCGCCGCTTGCGGGCAGACTGTCCGTTTCGCCGCCCGAACCTATGCCGCCGTTGATGCCGTAGGGCGCGAGTTTTCTGACCTCTTTGCCCCATACGTCCGCGCCCGTCTGACCTATCTTCGCGAGCAGCGGATTTATCCCGACATTGAGTTGGTCTGCCAGAACGCCGAGATAAAACGTCTTTAATGCTTTGTCCGCATTTGTGAGTGTAACCATAAAATTCTCCTATTCCGTATCTTTCAAAAAGAGACTGCCCGCCTCTTCGATGCTCTTCGGGACCTTTCTCGGAGCCACGCCGAACTGTCCGCCGTCCCGCATAACCACGGGAGGCTGTCCTTCGCGCAGCCCTTTGAGATAGCCCTCCACGACCGCCGCCTTTACGGCGGTTGAGGTCAGCACGTGTTCACGCAGGAATTGTCCGTCGGAAAGCATTTGCTCCGGCGTGCGGAATGACGCGGCGAGCACGCGCACCAGCGCGTTCGTCAGACAGTTGCGGTCGGATTTGAGTTCGGGATGGCTCATAATCTCTTTCGCCATCTCCTTCGCAAAGGGCTTCGCGGCGGGGATTTCGACGAAAAACTTGTCCACCGCTCCTTTCCACTCTTCCGCCGTAGGCTCGAACGGCGCTTCCTTTTCGGCAAGCATCCTCTCCGCCTCCGCAAGCCTCTGCGAACGGCGGGTGAATTCCTTTTCCAGCTCGCCGTACGCTTTCAGCAGTTCCTCGGGGTTCCTGAATTTTCCGCAGGCACTTCCCTTTTCTTCCTTGTTTTCGCCGCCGTCGGCGGCTTCGCGGACCTCCGCCTCTTCCGCGGCGGTTCCGTCCTTCTTCGCCCCGCTCTCTTCCGCGGGCACGCCTTTGAGTTCAGACTCTTTCTTCTTCATCGCTTTCTCCTCCGAATCTCCTTTGCAGTTCCGCCACGCCCTCTCCGAGTGCAGCAAGTTCTCTGTGTTTGCCTATGTGCGCGCTCACCCTGTCGTGGAACGCCCTGTCCTTCACGCAGGGAGCGGACACGCAGAGCTTGGTGTGTTCGGTGATGTGGAGCGCGTGGTCGTCCAGCACGTCGGGGACGACGTCTTTCGTGCGCAGTTCGAAGTTTTCCCTCTCCGCCTTTGCGATGTGCGCCTCGTCCGCGTCGCGGGACTGCTCCCAGTTGCCGAAGCCGAGCAGTTCGAGTATCTTGGTTTTGGTGCGCGCACTGAGAGTGCCGTTCTCGTCCGAAAACAGACCGAGGTTGAGCAGGTCGTAGACCATCGCACGGCGGGAGGAGAGAGAGTCCTCAATCTCGTTGACGGTGTCGAACGCCACGTCCTCGGAGCCCAGGTCATTTGCCGAAAAGCTCATCACTTCCACTTCGCCGCCTTCGCCCACAACGCGTTTCAGGCGCGGCGCGTTCCCGAACTGCTTATAAAGCCTGATGATGTGTTTCCCTATCCGCTTCACCGCCTCGCGCAGGCTGTCCGCGGTCAGGGATATGCGCGTGTCGTCCTGTTCCAGAAGCAGGGATATCGCCGTGCCCGACGACACGTTGGACGGCACCTGCGAATAAGTCGTCACCTCGCTGACGCCGCTTATCATCACGAATTCGTTGAGGAGTTTCTCCTCCTCCACGCCGAATTCGGACGGCACCTGCCCCGCGTTCAGCATCACGGGCGGCGCGCTGCCCTGCCTGTAAACGAGTATCTTTCCGGGCGGAAGCCCCTCCTCTTCGAGAGCGTCCGTATCCACGCTCCCGTCCTCGACGGCGAGCACCCCCATTGCGATGCGGTTCATAAATTCGTGCTTGCGGTTTTTCACGGCGTTGTAGGCACGCTGAACGGGTATGACCCTCTCCACGACGCTCGCTCCGAAGAAGTTTCCGAGCGATTCAAGACATAGCTGCTTCGCGAAAGGATATCCGCGTTTGCCGTCCTCCCCGTTAACGTAAGGCAGAGGGCCGTCGTGAACGAGAGTGTCCCCCGCGACGATGACCAGCCTGCCGTCGGGATGTTCTTCCGTGGGAAGCTCGTATTTTTCTATCACCAGCACCGCGTCTTCCCTCGCCTCCGACACCATTTTTGGCGCGGTGGCGTGATAGCCGAACCCGCCCAGCACGTCCGCGTTCTCGAAAGAGAACACGTTGAGCGTCCTGCCCTGCACGCGTTTGCCCCATATGCGGAACACGTCCTCCGTGCCCAGCACCTTGGCGTGCATTATGGACGGCTGTTTGTCGATGTCCTCTATCGCGATGTTTTCGGGGAAAATCTCGAAAGGCGGACATACGCTTATGCGCACGTCGCCCTCGCGCAGCTTTCCGTCCGCGTCCAGCACCATACCCTTCGAGGTGTCCCAGGTGATTTTGTAGAACGCGCACCCCGTCACCTCGCTCCAAGTGTTCGCCTCGCCCATAAGCGCGGAAAACCCGTTCTCCGCGGACACCGCCTGAATGAGTTTCGTCGCCACTTCCGCGGACGCCTTGTCCGCATCGTCCGCCGTGGCGGGGCGCACGCTGGCTTTCGCCTTCACCCTCGCGAGTTTGGAAAGCCGCGTTTCAAGCATAGGCGCGATGTGGTTGTACACCTCGCGGCACTGCCAGTAGTACTGCCTGCCGTATTCCTCCACGTCGCCGCGCGAAGATATCTCCGCAAACTGGTTGCCTATCACGAAGTTCATATTCAGCCGCCAGTTGAGCTCGACGGGACGTCTGGCTTCCTGCCTTTTCGCGAAGTCTTCCAGCACCGCGGACACGGTCTGCTTTTCCTTTTCAGTCATTGTGTTCTCCTTTTTTTCCGTGCGCGCCGGGCTGCCGCCGTGCGGACGCGCCGTTTTTCTGTTTTCCGCTCTTCTCCGCCGCAGCAAGCTCCGCGAGCAGCCTTTCCTTTTCCGCCAGCAGTTCCTCGTCGGAAAGAGTGTCCGTTCCCCTGCCAGCCGAGAGTTCGAGGTAGGTTTTGAGCGCCGTGCTGTCGGGCGGATAATACTTTTTGGTCACCTTGCGTTTGGTGAGCACGAGTTCTCCCTCCGGCGTCACGGCGTACTCTTCCTGCACCTCGTCGCGGGAATAGCCCGTGGCTTTTTTGAGAAGAGTTTTCAAAATCTCGTCATCCATGCTTTCTCCCTTCTGACGGCGCGGACGAGGCTTTCTTTGTCGCGCTGGATAACAGTCTTTTCGGGCACGGCGGGAAGAGAAGGCGGCGGCTGCGTCATCACAAAATATCTCAGCTCGTCGAGAGCGTGGTCGTCGACTTTCCGCGGCCTGTCGCCGTCCCCCCACCAGTAACCTTTGAGTTCGCGAATCAGATTCACGCAGTCGCGGAAGATAAATATCCGCGTCGGTACTCGGCTGAACAGCGACTTTACGCGTTGAATTCCGCTGTACAAGTCCTTGTTCACGCGTGTATTGACCGCAATGCCCCTTTCGTAGAACAGCTCCGCGACGCTCTTCTCCGAGGCGAGCGTACGCTGCGACGCGGCGCTGTCTATGAGGGCGCGGAGCCTGCCCGACGTGTCCCTTCGCCATCCGAGGCGGTCGGCAAGCGCGAGGATTTTCTCCGCGTGCCAGTCGATGCCGCGTCCCCTTTCGTAGTGCTCTCCCACGACGTAGATTGCGCCGTCGAAATCCACGGCGTAGAAGTGACAGCTGGTGGGATTGTTCAGCCCGGGGTCGATGGACACCGCGCACTGCCATTCCGGCGGCACGTCGAACGGGTCGATGACGTGGCGTTCGGGGTCGAATTCCGGATAGACCAGCCCCTCCCCCGCAAAGAACCTGCCGTAACGCCTCGACTGCTGCTCGTCCGCGGACATCACCGCCGACATATTCTCCACTTCCGCGGGGTCGAGGTAAGGATTGTCCTTCCACTCCATATGAGTGCACCACACTTCGGGGTCGTTGCGGGAGTTGAGCTCTATCTCGTCGTACACCCACGTCAGCCCTTTGAGCGGGGTCATTGTGCCGAAGATGTACCCCGACCTGTCGAAGACGCGCATCCTGCATTCCTCGTAAACGTCGAGGGGCGGCTCCTCGTCGAACCACACGAAGTCCAGCGACGCCCCCTGAAATTTCTCTCTGCCCTGGTCGCAGGACTTGAACCCGAGTTTCGATATGCCGCCGAAAGCGTTGCGCACCAGAATGTGGTCGATTATGCCGTATTCGGGCGACCCTTTCCTGCCGCTCGTCATCACCACGTCCTCTATGCGCCGCGGCGGCAGATATTTCAGGATTTTGGACTGCGCCACATCCCGCTGCACCTGTTGCGTAAGGCTGACCACCCATCCCTGCACGTCGGGGCGGTTGGGCTTGTAGGGATGCTCGCCGAGCGCCAGCCACACGCTTTCTACGGCGCCGCATTCCGTCTTGCCGGAACGGTTGCCGCCGAACACCCAGCGGTTGCGCTGCGGCGCGCGGTGAAACTCCGTCTGTTTGAGGTGCACCTTGTCCGCGTTGTAGCGGCGGAGAGGCTCCGACGCCCGCGCCGCAAGCTCGCTCTCTATCCGCAATATCCCTCGCACGACTTCTTTCTCGTCCATGCCGCAATGCTATCCGCGTGAAAAGTCAAAATCAAACTTTTATGTCACCGCAGGGCGCGGAAAGCGGCACGCAAAAAAACGCGGACGGAAATATTTCCGTCCGCGGAACAAAAGTCAAACTTTGTTGAAAATGTGCTTAAAGACTTTATTTTCGACTATAATTATAGTAGTATATGAGCATGAAGAAGTTTTGCGTCCCCGCTCTTGCGCTTATCCTGTTCGCCCTGACGCTCACGGCGTGCGCTTTCGCACCCGCGTCAGGCGGCACCGCGTATGCGGCGGACAACGAGTTTTACATCTGCGTTTCCCCGTCCGACGGCGTGCTCGCCGCGAACGAAACCGCCCAACCGTCAAATATAGAAGTGCACGCGGACAGCGCGTCCTTTTATCTCACGCAAGGCTATTATTACAAAGCCGTGAAATACGGCGCCGATATTTACATCCTCGACTCCTCTCTCGGTTCGGGCTGTTACATCCAGGGAGCGATACCCGAAGACGCGCTGCTCACCTCTCTGCCCGCGGGAGCGACGGCGGCAAACGCTCTCCCCGACGTGACTCTCACTCTCGCCGACGGGGCGGAACTGACGCTTTCCAACCTTGTCAGCGTGTCCTCTTCCGACACAAAGGGCTACACTTTCAAATTCCTCGGCTGGTCTGACTACTCGGCTTCCGACGGTACGCGCACATTAGCGTTTTCCGCCGACAACGGCGCGGGCGAACCTCTCTTCTGCACGGCGGGAGAAAGCTCCTTCAACGCCTTCACCGTCCCGTGGCACCCCGTAGCGGCGGCCGAACGCGAAGCGCTCCTCGCGCCCGAAACTCCCGAGGACACCGACGACGGCGACCTCACGGCGGGCACTCCGTCCACGACGCTGCGCATAGTGCTCATCATAGGCATAGCCGTGCCGGCTCTCCTCATAGTCTTCCTGCTCTTCAAGCCCACGTCCGACAAGAACCGCGGCTATGACAGAGGACGCTCGATGAGGCGCGACAACCGCCGCGGCATAGACTACGACCGCGAGCGCAGCTACGACGCCGACCGCGACAGATACGACCGCGGCTACCGCGACTACGAACGGCGCGACTACCCCGAAGACGGGCGCGGCTACGACTACGACCGCCGCGACGACGACAGAAGATACTGACTTTGACAAAAGGTAAGATATGAGAATTTTCGTTGCATCCGACATCCACGGCTCCGCCGTCAACCTCGAAAAGTTTTTCTCCATAGTGGACGCGACTCTGCCCGACCACCCCGACACGAAAGTGGTCCTGCTGGGCGACACATACAACCACGGACCGCGCAACCCTCTGCCCGAAGGATATGCACCTATGCGCGTTGCGAAGCTGCTCAACGACGCGATGAGTTTCGTCACCGTCATCAAAGGCAACTGCGACAGCGAAGTGGACGAAATGATATCCAACTTCCCCATCATAGGCGACTTTTCGATGGAATGGTCGGGGCGCACCGTGTTTTTCACCCACGGACACAAGGTCAATCCCGACAATCCGCCCACGGGCGCGAAAGCGGGCGACATAGTCTTTTACGGACACTTCCACAAGCCGTCGGTGAAGACCGCAGGCGGGGTGACTTACATATGCGTGGGCTCGGTCGGGCTGCCTTTCGACGGCACGCCGAGAAGCTATGCGGTGCTGAACGAGGACGGAGTGAAACTCATGAGTTTCGAAGGCGAAGAACTCGCCTCCGTTCCGTTCGACTGACAGACGGACAGACTGACACATCTGCCCGTTTTGCGCGTTCAGCGCGCAAAACGGACGAATAAACACCGAAAATTGCGATTATGGACAAAACGGAGGGATTATGAACACCATTCGTCTGAGAACACCTTTCGAAGTGGGCAGTACGCCTCTTTCGGAATATCCGCGCCCGCAGTTCGCGCGCGACAGCTACAAGACGCTCAACGGCTATTGGGATTACGCCGTGTTCAAGCGCAGCGACGGCTTCCCCGGCTGGCAGGGCAAAATTCTCGTCCCCTTCTCCCCCGAATGTCTGCTTTCGGGGCTGCCCGAGGGGATGGAGATAAAGCCCGACGACGCGCTGTGCTACCGTCTTAAATTCGAAGTCGAAGACGGTTTTCTCAAAGCACATACCTTTTTGCATTTCGACGCCGTGGACTGCATCGCCACCGTATATCTCAACGAAAAGGAACTCGGCACCCACGTCGGCGGCTACACCGCATTCGGCTTTGACGTGACCGACGTCGTGAAGACGGGCACCAACGTGCTCGAAGTCGTCGTCACCGACCCCTCTGATACGTCTTACCATTCCCGCGGCAAGCAGAAGCTCAATCACGGTCAGATATGGTACACGCCGCAGTCGGGCATATGGCAGAGCGTCTGGATGGAGAGCGTGCCCGAAACCTACCTCCGCGACATCACCATTCTCCCCGACATCGACCGCGACAAACTCGTCATCAAACTCGACGTCGCGGGCAGCGCGGAGAGCGCCGACATCGCGATTATGGACGGCAACAAACTTCTGAAAGCCGTCAAGTGCTTCGGCGACACCGCCGTCATCGACCTCGACTCTTACGAGCTCTGGTCCCCCGAAAACCCCAAACTTTACGACCTGGCGATAAAAGTCGGCGACGACGTCGTGCGCTCCTATTTCGGTATGCGCAAATTCTCCGTCGTGACGGACAGAAAGGGCTTCAAGCGCCTTGCGCTCAACAATAAGCCTTATTTCCACTCCGGCGTGCTGGACCAAGGCTATTGGTCGGACGGGATGCTCACGCCCCCCTCGAACGCCGCGCTGGAATACGACGTCAAGCTCGTCAAGTCCCTCGGGTTCAATATGATACGCAAGCACATCAAAATCGAACCCCTGCGGTGGTATTACCATTGCGACAAGGAAGGCGTGCTCGTATGGCAGGATATGGTGTCGGGCGGCACGTCCTACAATTTCCTTGCGATTGGCGTTCTGCCCTTTGTCGGCATACATCTCAAAGACAACAAATACAAGTTCTTCTCCCGCGCAGACGAAGAGGGACGCAAGGAATACATCAACGAGATGTACGACACCGTCGCGCGGCTCAAAAACTGCGTTTCCCTCGCCGTATGGGTGCCTTTCAACGAAGGCTGGGGACAGTTCGACTCCGTCGCAATCACCAAAAAGCTGCACGAGATTGACCCCACCCGCATAATCGACAGCGTGAGCGGCTGGCACGACCAGGGCAAGAACAGCTCGCAGCTCAAAAGCCTGCACGTCTATTTCAAGCCCATCCGCATTCCCAATGACGACAGATGCATCGTGCTCTCCGAATTCGGCGGCTACTCTCTCCCCACGGAAGGACATATGTTCAGCCCCGACAAACTTTTCGGCTACAAGATATACAAGACCCCGGAAAAGTTTGCGGAAGCGTTCAGAAAACTTTACGAAAACAGCGTCATCCCGGGCATAGAAAAAGGGCTTTCCGCCGCGGTCTACACGCAGGTGAGCGACGTTGAGGAAGAAATCAACGGGCTCGTCACCTACGACCGCCGCATAGTCAAACTTCCCCGCGAAGTGGCAAAGGAAGTCAACTCCAAACTCGTGCTCTGAAACCCTGCGTCACCGCAGGGGTTTCCCGCGCAGCATACCGCCGCGCACACCGCGCGGCGCGGACTGCGAAAACGCAAAAGTCACATATGAGCCAAGCAGACAAAATTTTCGTCGCCACCTGCCGCGACATCATAGACAACGGTGTCTGGGACACCGACTTACCCGTGCGTCCCCGCTGGGCGGACGGCACTCCCGCGCACACGGTCAAGAAATTCTGCATCGTCAACCGCTACGACCTCTCCGCGGAGTTTCCCATCATCACTCTCCGCAAGACCAATTTCAAGGCGGCCGTGGACGAAATCCTCTGGATATGGCAGAAAAAGTCCAACAACGTGCACGACCTCGGCTCCCACATCTGGGACAGCTGGGCGGACGAAAACGGCTCGATAGGCAAGGCGTACGGCTATCAGCTCGGCATAAAGCACATCTACAAAGAGGGCGAATTCGACCAGGTGGACAGGGTGCTCTTCGACCTGAAAAACAATCCCTCCTCCCGCCGCATAATGACCAACATTTACAACTTTCAGGACCTGCACGAGATGAACCTTTATCCCTGCGCCTACTCCGTCACTTTCAACGTCACGGGGGACAAGCTCAACGCCATACTCAACCAGCGCAGCCAGGACACCCTCACCGCCAACAACTGGAACGTGGTTCAATACGCGGTGCTCGTGCATATGTTCGCACAGGTCAGCGGACTGAAAGTCGGCGAACTCGTCCACGTCATCGCGGACGCGCACATCTATGACCGCCACGTCCCGATAGTGGAGAAAATACTGCAAAATCCGCAGTTCAACGCGCCGAAATTCACGATAAACCCCGAAATCAAGAATTTTTACGATTTCACCACGGACGACTTCACACTGGAAAACTACGAATACACTCCCCTAGGGCAGAAAGTCGAAGTGGCAATCTAGCGGGAGAATTATTCCCCCGCCCCCTAAACTATGGCTGTATTCCGTGCACGACTTTTTACTTATAACGAGCAATACGTGCCACACAGCAACAGTCAGCCGTATATCGGCACAGGAGAAAGCAGATGAAATCAATCGTTGCGGTAGACGAAAAATGGGGCATCGGCAAGAACAACTCCCTGCTCTTTGACATCAAGGCGGACATGCGCCACTTTGTCGGGCACACGCGCGGCAAGACCGTAATTATGGGCAGCAACACCCTGCTCTCCCTGCCAGGCGGTATGCCGCTCAAAAACCGCGTCAACATAGTGCTCAACCCCGAAGGCAGCGACGCGGACGCAGCCGAAAAAGGTTATGTCCTCGTCCGCTCTCTCGACGAGCTTTTGTCAAAGGCAGCGGAATACGCCCCCGACGACGTCTATGTCATTGGCGGCGCTATGATGTACCGCACCCTTCTGCCCTATTGCAGCGAAGCGATTGTCACCAAAGTCCGCGCCGACGGAGGAGCGCAGGTCTTTTACGAAAACCTCGACCTTCTCCCCGAATGGGAACTCACCGAAGAGTCCGCCCCCGTCTGCGACAGCGGATACACCTTCACCTTCTGCACTTATCGGAACCTCTGCGTCAAGAACTAAATAACGCCATCCGTTTTTTCAAAGAATTACAGTAAAAAAGGAAATTATTATTGCTATCATAACGATTACGGAAATAATTATGCCGGCTTTACTCAGTCCTCTGTCTTTGTAGGAAAGATATTTCAAACTCGATGAACACAAAATGAGCCCCACCAACGGCATTATAAAAGCTAATATAAACCCGATCACACCGTACGTTCTTCCTTTCTGAGTATTAGCGGCACTTGTATCTTCCAAAATACCCCGCGGAGTTTTCGCTCCGCAATTCGGACAAATATATGCCGCATCTGTAATCGGTTTGCCGCAAACTTTGCATATTTTGCTGCTTGAGTAAGCACGAGCGGCTTCACTTATAAAACTCTGCCGCGCTTCTTCGTACCGAATAAGTCGATTACAATCGGGGCAAACCATTTCGTTTGCATACGCGGCAAATGTAACATATTTTCCGCAATACGGACACTTTCCCGGTTTTTCACGATAAATATTCTCCCCTTCTTCGTTTGTGCCGTTAAAAATGAGCCTGCTGTGGCAGTACGGGCACCATTCAACAGGAGCTTCGCTGTCTTGTCTGATAATGTTTCCGCAATATTTGCACTTGAACTTCATAGCATCATCCCACTCAAATCACACGATAAATTGATTTTGAACATTAAGTGCCCACACATATCGGAAATGTAAAACAAAAACCGTTTCGTATTCCTATAATCGCTCCTCCGCGAATCCCCATATATATATTAACTAACCAACAGTTAGTTGTCAATTAAAAATACTAACTATTGGTTATAAAAATATTATGACTATTGCTGAAAACTCCGAAATTATCAAAGAGCGTCTGCGCGAAGAAATAAAAAACAGCAGTATGACCACTGCCGAAATCGCGGAAAAAACGGGAGTGTCACCCGAAATGATAACGCAGTATTGCACAACAAAAAAACTGCCGAAGCTCGACACTTTCGCGTCGCTTTGCCGTGCGCTCGGCGTATCGGCTGACTACATCCTCGGCTTGGACGATTATTGATAAAAATGCCCCACCGAAAAATCGTAGATTTCTCGGCGGGGTCCCCGAATTACCAAAGTTAGGTGCTGAACGGCGATATTCGAGCGTCAGACAAGGAAAAGCCCTTCCCGCATAAGGGAGCGTACTTAACCGTACGTGACCGCAATGCGGAAAGGGCTTTGACGCCGTATCACGCCGAATAGCGCCGTTCAGAAGAGGTTGTAACCGGCCTCAAAACAAGCCTGATTCGACGGAATGAACTGCGGCTTTGCCGCAAACACCTTCGCGATAGTGTCCATCATTACCTGCTTGGGGAAGACGCCCGAGAGTTTGATGTACGCGCCGAGGATGACAAGGTTGGACGCCTTGTCGTTGCCCACTTCGTGCGCGATTTTGTTTGCCTCGACATAATAGGTCTTGACGTCGTCGCGGCTGCACTTGTCGGAAATCAACGAGCTGTTGATGATGACGAGTCCGCCGGGTCTGACTTTGTCCTGGAACTTGAAGAGGCTGGGAGTGTTCATTGCAATGAGGCAATCGGGCACCGCAATGATGGGGGACGCGACTTCCTTTTCGTCGATGACGACGGAACAGTTCGCCGTACCTCCGCGCATTTCGGGGCCGTAGGAAGGCAGCCACGTTGCCGCCATATTTTCATACATTGCCGCGTACGCGAGCATCTGTCCGAGCGACAGCACGCCCTGTCCGCCGAAACCTGCGACTATGACTTTTTCCATACTACTTGACCTCCTTGAACACGCCGAGAGGATACTGTTCGGTCATCTCGTTCTTGACGAAATCCAGCGCCTTGACGGGCGACATATGCCAGTTGGTGGGGCAAGTGGAAAGCAGCTCGACAAACGAGAAGCCTTTGCCTTCCATCTGGTTTTTGAACGCCTGCAAAATGGCCTTCTTCGCCTTTTTGATGTTGGGCACGTCCGCAAGGGAGCAACGGGCTATGTAGCTGGGACCGTCCAGCGTCGCGAGCATTTCGCTCATACGGATGGGATGTCCGTTGACTTTTGCGTCGCGGCCTGCGGGACAAGTGGTCGCCTTTTGTCCGAGCAGCGTGGTGGGCGCCATCTGACCGCCGGTCATACCGTATATCGCGTTGTTGATGAAAATGACGGTGATGTTCATACCGCGCGCCGCGGCGTGCACGATTTCCGCCATACCGATGGACGCGAGGTCGCCGTCGCCCTGATAGGCGAACACGATGTTGTCGGGATTGGTGAGCTTGATGCCCGTCGCAACGGCAGGCGCTCTGCCGTGCGCCGCTTCCTGCATATCGCAGTTGAAATATTTGTACGCGAACACCGCGCAGCCGACGGGCGCGATGCCGACCACTCTGCCTTTGAGGCCGAGCTCCTCAATCGCTTCCGCGACGAGTCTGTGCGCTATACCGTGGGTGCAGCCGGGGCAATAATGCAGCGGCGTGTCCGTGAGCATTTCCGTTTTTTTGAATACTACTGCCATATTACGCCTCCTTGCAAACGAACTCCACGATGTCTTCGGGAGCCATGACATTGCCGCCCGTGCGGGAGAAGAACTTCACGGGTTTTCTGCCTTCCACGACGAGTTTCACGTCCTCGACGTACTGCCCCATAGACAGTTCGACGGTGACGAACTCCTTGACGGAAGCCTGCGCCGCAAGTTTGTCCAGCGCGTCCTTGGGGAAAGGATAAAGCGTGATGGGACGGAACAGCCCCGCCTTCACGCCCTTTGCGCGCAGCAGGTCGACGGCACTCTTTGCTATTCTCGCCACGGTGCCGTATGCGGTGATGACGATTTCGGCGTCCTCCGTGAGATAATCCTCGAACATCGTTTCGTTGGCGCACATATCGTCATAGACGCGTTGCAGTTTATGGTTCATATCTTCCAGCTCGTCGGGGACGATGTACAGAGAGTTGACCACTCTTCTCGTCGCGCCGAAGCCCTCGCCCGTGGTTGCCCAGGGCTTTTTGGGGAAAGTCGCGGGGTCCTTCATTTCGGGCAGCGTGACCGCCTCCATTATCTGACCGAGCATACCGTCGCCGAGAATCATAACGGGCAGGCGGTATTTCTCCGCCTTGTCGAACGCGTCGTAAACGAGGTTGACGCACTCCTGCACGGAGCAGGGACCGTACACCAGCATTTTGTAATCGCCGTGTCCGCCGCCCTTGACCGCCTGGAAATAATCTCCTTGCGCGGGCTGAATGCCGCCGAGACCTGGGCCCGAACGCACCATATTGATGATGACGCAGGGAAGCTCCGCTCCGCATATGTACGAAATGCCTTCCTGTTTGAGGCTGACGCCGGGGCTTGACGAGCTGGTCATTGCCCTTCCGCCCGCTCCCGCCGAGCCGTACACCATATTGATTGCCGCAATCTCGCTCTCCGCCTGGATGAAGTGACCGCCCACCTGAGGCAGACGCCAACTCATATATTCGGGGATTTCGTTCTGCGGAGTTATGGGATAGCCGGCATAGAAACGGCAGCCGCCGCGGATAGCGGCTTCCGCGATTGCTTCGTTACCTTTCATCAGTTTTCTTTCAGCCATATTACTTCTCCACAGTGATTACGCAATCGGGGCACATCGTCGCGCAGAAGGCACAGGCGATGCATTGCTCTGGGGCGATTTCTTCCACGACGAAATAGCCCTGGTTGTTGCTTACCGTTTGCGACACGCGCAGTATCTTCTTGGGACACGCCGTGACGCAGAGGCCGCATCCTTTGCACGCCTCTTTGTTGATTGTAAGTTTTGCCATAAAAACCTCTGTCGGCTTCCGCGGCGAGCGGGCTCTTCCGCGAAAACCCCGTATATTGTTTTAGTGCACCGTCGCCGGTGCACTAAACGTTGTTTTTCAATTGCACATCAGCGACTCATTCGTCCGAGCCGGCGATAATCTTATTGAACTGTTCCATTAGCATCGCGAACTGCGCGTCCTCTGCGCTCTGCGCGCTTGCGGCGGGCTGAGCGGGTGCTGCGGCAGGTGCGGGTGCGGGTGCGGCCTTGGGAGCGGCTGCTCTCTTCGGCTTCTCGACGACTTCGCCGGGAACGACTTTCTTGTAACCCGCGGGAAGAACGGTCTGAATGGTCGCATTGAGGTCGAGGGTGATGACCTTGTTGCACAGAGCGCTGTTCTTATCGGGTTCGATGACGCCGGCAATGACGTCCTTGCCGTAACCTTTCAGGTAAGAAATGAGAGGGGTGATGTCGCCCTTGCCGTAGATGAGGAAGAACCCGTCTACGTTGGGATACTGGGCGAGTCTGGCAGCATCGATGACCTGGCGCAGGTCGAGCTTGCCCTTTCTCTTCTTGGGCAGAGTGGAGAGCGCGTCATAGCTGTTCTCCTGAATGAACTCACCGTAGTCCTTGGTGCGCTTCGCCGAATAGCCGTAGAACTTGCAGACGGCGACTTCGCCGAAGGTAGCCAGCTCCTCGAGTGCCGCGTTGAACGTCGCAAAAGGCACACGGATGCTTTCTATGTCGGCGAGAACCACATACTTTTTCGTTGTTGCCATAATCTTCTCCTTTCTTGCGTGACCGCAATTATCATTATGTTATTCCATCTATACTATATATTAACAGCATAGATTTGTCTAGACTTTGGCGGCATTTTTTTCTTCTCTTTTGTAGTAAAAGAGCCATTGCTGAACAAATCCCGAATACTCCCCGTACTTTTCCACAAGGACGGAAGAGAGTTTTTCCGCGGGCATATCGCCGTAATAAGGAGTGAAAACTTTCCTTATCCAGGTGTCCACGGGGAAGACGTCGAAGCGGTTGAAACCGAAAAGCAGAATGCAGTCCGCCACCTTTCTCCCGACGCCGTGCAGCGCCGTGAGTTTTGCCCGAAGCTCTCCTGTGGACAGCTTGTTCCACTCGCCGAGGTCCTCGCCCGCCAGCGCTTCCGACGTGCGTGCGAGATACGGCGCGCGGTAACCCGCCCCTATCGAATAAAAGAAATCCTCCCCCGCATCCGCAATCGCCCCGACTTCGGGAAAGGCGCGATAGCCGCCCATATCCCTGCCCAGAGCGCTGCACATCCGTTCGATGATGCCCTTTATCCTCGGAATGTGATTGTTCTGCGAAACGAGGAAAGAAAAGACCGTTTCCTCGGGAAACTGCCTCAGAATATGTATGCCCTTCCCGAATTCGATTGCCGCCGAAACAAGCCCTTTATCCTGCGTTTTCAACTGTATTATATCATAGTTTGTGTCAAAATCAAGATATTTTTTGAAAAAGTCGGCGTCGTCGCAGTCGAAGACGTATGAGTCTGCGGTTTCGCGCGCTTCCGCGCGATGGCAGCCCGCGTGCATCACGGTCACGCCGCCCTCTTCGCGAAAACGGAACACCTGCCCGCAGTTAAGCGTCTGCGACAAAGAAAACGTGGGCGTTTTTTCGACCTCGAATTTCATAAGTGCACTGTTTTCCGCCGCAGGGACGCATCGTCCGCGGCGGACATTTCATCCGTAATGCGCGCAGCGTCCGCGCGCTTCCGTCCGCAAGAAAAAACGAAGACCGAGATTGCTCTCGGTCCTGCTTTTCAGTCCGCGTAAACGGAAACCTGTTTTCTGTCCTTGCCCACGCGCTCGAATTTCACGGTGCCGTCGACGAGGGAGAAGAGCGTGTCGTCCTTGCCTCTGCCGACGTTGTTGCCGGGATGATATTTGGTGCCGCGCTGACGCACGAGAATGTTGCCCGCAAGCACAAACTGCCCGTCCGCACGCTTGGGTCCCAGCCTCTTTGCCGCGCTCTCGCGACCGTTGTGAGAGGAGCCCGTACCTTTTTTATGAGCGAACAATTGGATTTTTATGAACATTTCAGTCTACCTCCAAATTTATGAAGTCCGAAAACCCTTCGTAAAGGTCGGACACACCCAGATATGCCGTCCTGAGTATCAGGTCCGCGTCGTGCCGCTGCATTTCGGTGAGCTTTTCGGGGAGCGTTGCCGAGAGATAACCCCTCTTTTCGTCCACCTCGTAGCGGACGTCTATGCCCGAAAGCCTCATCAGACCGAGCACCGCAGTCTGTATGACGGAACTCACAGCGGCGCAGACAATGTCCTCGCCCTCTTCGCCGTAGCCGGTGTGCCCCTCACAGGTCACTCCGACAAGCATTCCGTCCCGACGCAGAAACTTCACCGACGTCATATCAGCCTTTAATCGCGGTAATCTTCAACTCGGTGTAGGGCTGACGATGACCTTGACGCTTTCTGATTTGTTTCTTGGGCTTGTAGTGGAAGACGTCCACTTTGGGGAACTTGCCCTGCGCGTTGACGACTGCCTCGACTTTGACCGCCGCCGCTTCCGCGCCCGCCTTCACGCTGCCCTCATCGCCGACGAACATCAGCACTTCGAGTTCGACTTTCGCTCCGACTTCCGCGTCGATTTTCTCGACCTTGACGAGCATATCTTTCTCGACCTTGTACTGCTTGCCGCCGCAACTGACGATTGCGTACATATCTTACCTCCTCTGACCAGTCTCGCCGTAATGGTGGCGGGTTTTCCCACACTTAAAAAACCACTTTCGAGCGGCTCGACATCCACTTTACCAAAAATTCGCCCCCCTGTCAAACGTTTTGCCGTCTTTCGACAGCGTAATTATAATAAGAATATATTCTTCCGCGCCCGTTCCGCGCCCGACGCCGGCGAAGCGCGCCCGCACAAAGCAAAGGCACGCCCGCAGGCGTGCCCCTTTGAAACCGACTGTCCGAAATGCGTGTTTTCGCGCATCTGACCCCACGGATTCGCTATCGCTCCTCCCTGAAATAACTGAGTCCGAGCGACGCCGGCGGCTGACTTTCGCGTCTGCTTACGATGCTTGTGATTATAAGCACGACGATTGTCACAAGGTAAGGTATCATTTTTATGGCTTCGCGACCCGCGAAACTCACGTTGACGTAGTTCGGGAGCAGATACAGGATGCTGAACACTATTGACCCGAGGATTGCCCAGTTGGGACGCCAAATCGTGAAAATGACAAGGGCAACCGCCATCCACCCATAAGTGTCGATGGAGTATTCAACAACGCCGCCCGTGTAATCCATAATGTAGAACAGACCGCCGAGGCCGGCTATCATACTGCCGAGCAGCGTGGCCGCATATTTGTACTTGGTCACGGAAATGCCCGCCGCGTCCGCGGTGGCGGGATTTTCGCCTACGGCGCGCAGATTCAGCCCCACCCTGGTTTTCTTGATTATGACGGCGGCGATTATCGCGAGAATGATTGCGATATACACCAGCGAACCGTAAGAAAGGAAAAGCGTCGTGAACCAATTAGATTCCGCTATCGGGAACGACTGCCTGAAAAATCCGCTTATGGTCGTGAAACCGGTTGTAGTCACTACATTGCCGCAGAAACTGAGAAGTCCGACGCCGAACGTAGTCAGCGCAAGCCCGCTGACGTTCTGATTGCAACGGAGCGACGTCGTAAGCACCGTGTATATAAGCCCGCCGAGCACCGAAAAAATCAAACAGAAAATCAAGGTCGTAAGCGTGGCTCCGGCAGCAGTAATTCCGTCCGCTCCGCCTACGGAGCTCACATATGCGGACGCGCCGACGAGTGCGCCCGACGCCCCCATACACATAATTCCGGGGATGCCGAGGTTGAGGTTGCCGGATTTTTCGGTTATCGTTTCGCCGACGGAACCGAAGAGGAACACTGCGCTGAATCTTATCGCACTTTGAAGGAATGAAAGTATCATTATGCAGCCACCTCCTCTGCCGTATTCAGAGCGGATTTCTTCTTCCTCGGACGGAACTTGATTTTGTAGTTGATGAAGAATTCACATCCTATGACAAGGAAGAAGAATATACCCGTAATAATATCAGCGAAAAAGTCACTTACGCCGTTATCGGAAGCCACCTGTGTGGCGCCGATATCAATGAAAGTATAAAGCATTGCGGTGACGGACATTGCCAGCGGATTGAACTTGCCGAGCCACGAAATCAATATCGCCGTAAACCCTCTGCCGCCGACGATTGTCGTGGAAACGGTATGGCTTGTGCCTGCGACGATGAGCAGCCCTGCAAGTCCGCACAACGCTCCCGAAAGCACCATTGTGCGGATAATGACCTTTTTTACGTTTATGCCGATATATTTCGCCGTATTTTCACTCTCGCCCACAACGGAAAGTTCATAGCCGTGTTTGCTGTAACGGAAGTAGACAAAGAGCAGAACAACCGCCACGGCAACTATGATTATATTGGTGATATAATTTTCTTGGGAGGTATTTGCGAAGTGTCCGAATCTCAAACTTCCGAGCACCCCGGAACCGCTCGGCACCCACACGAAGATGCAGATGGCGACCAACTGCATCGCGACATAGTTCATCATCAAGGTAAAAAGCGTTTCGTTTGTGCGCCATTTCGCCTTGAAAATCGCGGGTATGACAGCCCACGCCACACTGAATGCGACGCTGAGCGCAAGCATAAGAAAAATGAGGATAAAGTTATTTAATGCGCCGCCGAAATACTGAATGCATACAACACATCCAAGACATCCCATAAGCACCTGCCCTTCCGCGCCTATGTTCCAAAAACGCATTTTGAATGCAGGTGTAACGGCAAGAGCTATGCACAAAAGTATTGCCGTATTCTGGAAGAAGCTCAACGTCCTTGACGAATCGCCGAAAACGCCGTAGAACGAACGTTCGAGGAAATGCCCCACACTTGCACCGTCCGTGATTATGGCACTCACGACAGCACTTATGAAAACCGCTGCGACGACGGCGGCTATGCGGATTAACCACGCTTTCCATTGAACGATATTGTCACGCTTGACTATGCGGAAAAGTGGTTCTCTTTCTGTCTTTTGTCCCGTCATTCGTTTGCCTCCTTTCCCGTATCGGCAGAATCCGTCATATAAAGTCCGATTTCTTCCTTCGTCGTATTCCTGCCGTCCAGGATGCCCGTAACTCTGCCTGCGCAGATGACCAATATCCTGTCGCAAAGTTCAACCAGCACGTCGAGGTCCTCGCCGACATAAATCACCGCCACGCCGTTTTCTTTCTGCTCGTTGAGCAGATTGTAAATGGTGTAAGAGCTGTTGATATCCAGTCCTCTCACGGGATAAGCGACCATAAGCACGGTCGGAGCCGCGGCAATTTCGCGCCCCACCAGCACTTTCTGAATGTTGCCGCCCGAAAGCCTGCGCACGGGAGTATGCGAAGACGGCGTGACGACTTCCAAATCCTTTATGATTCTTTCGGCAAGTTCTTTCGGACGTTTGCGGTCAAGGAAAAATCCGTCGAAATGAGGGCTGGACTTCGGCTTCAACGTGCGTTTGATATCTCCTTTTTTCGCATCCGCCTTTGCCTTTTTGCCCTTTTTGCTTTCCAAAAACAGCAGTTTGCCGCGCTTGTAGCTGCGGAGCATCATATTGTCGATGATGTCCATACTGCCGACAAGCCCCATTCCGAGCCTGTCTTCGGGAACGAATGAGAGCCTGACGCCGAGCTCGCGTATTTTTGCGGGCGACTTGCGCATCAGGTTTTCCTCTTTGCCCGTCTTCGGGTCGTTATAAGTTATGCTGCCTCCGTCGGGGCGCTGCAATCCGGCTATCGCTTCGAGCAATTCTCTCTGCCCGCTGCCCGCAATGCCCGCGATGCCGAGAATTTCGCCGGAGCGCGCCGTGAACGACACGTCGGAGAGTTTTTTGACGCCCTCGTGATTTGTGAGCGAAAGGCCGTTGATAATCAGCCTTTCCTCACATCCGACAGGTTCTCCGCGTCGGATATTGAGCTCGGTTTTGTGCCCTACCATCATTTCGGTCAGCTGCATAACATTCGTTTCCGAAGTGTTGACGGTCCCTATAAACTCGCCTTTGCGAAGCACCGCCACGCGGTCACTGATTTCCATGACCTCGTTGAGCTTGTGAGTGATGATGATTATGCTCTTTCCGTCCTCGCGCATATTGCGGAGCACGCCGAACAGCTTTTCAGTTTCCTGCGGGGTAAGCACCGCGGTAGGCTCATCCAGAATGAGAATGTCCGCTCCGCGGTACAGCACTTTTATGATTTCGACAGTCTGCTTCTCGCTGACAGACATATCGTAAATTTTCTTGTTCAAATCGATATCGAAACCGTATTTTACGGCAATATTCCTGACTTCCTGTCCGCGTCTTCTGGGCAGCCAGTTGAAGCGGAGTTTCTTGCCGAGTTTGACAAAAGGCAGCGCAGAAGTGCGCAACGCCAGACGGAACCTGCCCAAAGCCGTGTCCGTGTATCTGACGGTCTTTACGGGCGCCTCCGCGTCGTCGTTATCAACCAGATAACGGGGAGCTGCCGCTTCCTCTTTCAGCTCTTCCGCTCGTTCGCGCACGCTGTAAGGCGGCATTTCTTCGCCTAAAATGACATTGTCAAGCGCAGTGAACACGTCCACCAGCTTGAAATGCTGGTGCACCATTCCTATACGGTATTTGTAAGCGTCACGCGGAGAACGGATGACAACAGGTTCCCCCTCGATGACGATTTCGCCTTCGTCGGGAAAATATATACCCGAAAGCATATTCATCAGCGTGGTCTTGCCGCTGCCGTTTTCCCCGAGAACGGAAAGAATCTCACCTTCGTAGACCGTGAGATTCACATTCTTGTTGGCGACCACATCCCCGAAATATTTGGAGATGCCCTTCATTTGCACAGCGACGGGCTTTGTCATCTGTGTCCTCCGTACATTTCTCCCGTACGGGAGCGCATTATGCAGAGCGGAGCGCCGAGCGCTCCGCTCTGTAAAACTGCGTGCTTTTTAGTTGTTGATTTCGGTGATGCCGTCAATCCTCACGTCGAAGTAAGGAGCAGAACGGTAGAGGGATTCGGCAAAGTAAGTGATGCCGGTTGCCTCATCGGTGATGATTACCTGAGTGTCGGGAGTAAATGCCGTGTCGGTATCAACGTCCGCAAGATAGCTGGTGAGCTGCTCGTCGTCAACGGTGAATTTAGTGACATCGAACACCTGCAGGGTGCCTGCGGCAAGTGCTGCTTCCGCAGCCGCCACTGCCTGTTTCGCTTCCTCGGAAACGCCGCTGCCGTATTCAAGCAGTTTGACGGAGCTGACATCCGCGTTCTCGGAATAATGTCCGGTCCAATCGAAACCGATAGCGCTTACACCGTTGATGACGCAGTTGATATAATATCTGAAATAAGGTGCCCAGTCGATTCTGGAACCGACAAGATAGGTATCGTTTTCGGTGAACGCCACGTTGTAAGTCACGTTGGGAACGCCTGCTTCTTCACACGCGGTGGGAGCACCGGAGCTGTCGGCGTGCTGACTGATAAGAACGCAACCGTTCTTGATAAGAGCCTGCGCGGTGTTTCTTTCGGCGGTTTCGTCATACCAGCTGCCGGTATAACGGACTTCCATCGTCACAGAGGGGCAGACGGACTTTGCACCGAGATAGAAGGAGGTGTAACCGGAAACGACTTCAGCATAGGGGAATGCACCGACATAACCCATCTTCGCCTGTTCGGCAGTAATCTTACCGCTTTCAATCATTTCGTTGAGCTCATAGCCCGCAACGATACCGGCAAGATAACGTCCTTCGTAAATGGATGCGAACGCATTGTAGAAGTTAGCCTGCAATTCCGTATGAGCAGTGGTGCCCGTAGCGTGCGCAAAACGGACATTGGGATACTCCTGCGCCGCTTGCAGAATATAGGACTCATGACCGAAGCTGTCCGCAAAAATCATATTGCAGCCGTCGTTGATGAGGCTGACCGCCGCATCATAGCACTCCGCACTTTCGGGGATGCCGGTTCTGACAACGAGCTCGACACCCATATCGTTGCACGCTTCGCGCGCCGCATCGATAAAGTTCTTGTCGTAAGTGCTGTTCTCGTCGTGCAGGCAGATAAGACCGAACTTTATGTCTTCTTTCGCGATGGGCGAGAAAGACGTTACACTCTGGGTGCCTTGGTCGTCGCACGCTGCGAGAGCAACCGCGAGAGATGCGGCAAGTGCGATAACGAGCACGAGCGCCACAATTTTTTTCTTCATAGTAACCTCCGTATTTTATGCCTTTCGGCGTGTTTACTGCTTTCTGAAAACTATTTTCCCGTCGTCCGACATCGAATCTATGATGGCGAGCGAACAGACCTTGTAACCCTGCGCGCGGAGGGAATCTCCCCCGCCCTGATAGCCTTTTTCTATTGCCACGGCGCACCCGACGAGCTCCGCCCCCGCCTGACGGACGAGGGAAATGAGCCCCCTGAGCGCTTCGCCGTGCGCGAGGAAGTCGTCGATGATGAGGACGCGGTCGCCCGCTTTGAGATACTCTTTCTCGACGAAAACGCTGTTGATGTTGCCGTGGGTGTAGCTTTTGACTTCCGCAGTATAGCAATCGGAAGAAATGTTGGAAGTTTTTGCCTTTTTAGCAAAAAGCACCGGGGCGTGGAAATGTCTTGCCGCATAGCAAGCAATCGCGATACCCGATGCTTCGATTGTCATAAGTTTTGTGACGTTGCCGTCCGCGAAAAGCGCGTGGATTTCCTTTCCGATTTCTTCGAGAAGACTGTCATCGATAAGATGATTGAGAAAACCGCCGACTTTGAGCACCTCACCCGGGAAAACCTTCCCGTCGGCAAGGATGCGCTCCTCCAAAAGTTTCATCCTCGCTCCCGCCCTTCCCGGCAAAACGCGCCAGCCTTATAAACACATATGTGCGCGCCCGCCCGAAAGAAAAAAGATAAACCTATTATAAGGTTGTCGCCTACCCCTCGGAAACACTAGCCCCTTGGGAGTATTACATAATTTCCTTTTTTCCGACACAAATCGCTCCGCTCCCGCAGCCCGGCACAGCACTCGCCCGCCGCCCGCGGAAAAGCAATCCTTTTCTCTCTCTTTCTAAAAATCGGATATCGAAACAAATGCGCACTCCCCTCTGCTCTTTTTGCTCCGCGCGGAAGCACGCGCGAGCGGAAAACGAGAGTGTTCCGCCTCAAAAGCGGCGGACGGCAAAGCATACGGCACACGCGCCGTTGTGCAGGAACGGCTCTCGCTCGAAGAGCGGAAAACACGCGGCACATTCCGCGCGCAATGTATGAAAACACGCCCTCGACCGCCGCAAGGTCACGGCGCGCGCTCCTCGGATTCGATTTCTGCATTGCTCGCAAAAATGACAAAACCGCCCGTTTAACGGACGGTTTTGTGACTTAAAGCCGTTTTTCGTCACTCGGTCAGATAATCGCGGCAAGCGTCTTCGAGGGCGCGGCATATCGCGAACGCCTCGTCCATATCCTTGCCTCTCACGACCACGCCGTGGCTGGCAATTATGCACGCGGGAGCGTCGCCTATCGCGGCGGCGACGTTCTTGACGAGCCAGGGAGTGCCGGAGGGAGCGAACTTGCTCACGGGCACGACGTCACCGAGCAACGCGCGGTATTTTTCGGGCACTTCGAGAGGCTTTCTCATCGCGGCGAGTATGCTGCCGTAGAAAGGATGAGTGTGCACGGTGACTTTGCTTTCGGGGTGCATTTTGAGTATCTCGGCGTGCACGCCCTTTTCGCTGGTGGGCTTGTTGGAGCCGCGCCATTCCATACTCTCCATATCGACTATCGCCATTTGCTCGGGTTTGAGCATAACGTAATCGAGCGCGGAAGGCGTCGCCATCATTTCTTTGTCGTTCAGACGGACGGCGATGTTGCCCCAGGTGCCCTGCACGAGGTTTTCTTCGAGGAGTTTGACGCCCGCATCCTTGATTTCCTGTGCGACGGCTTTCAGTTCGTCGGTGTCGATTGCGGAAGGCTTTTCGGCGGTGTCCACTTCCTTGCCTTCTTCCGCCGCCTTCTGGCTGGTCTGGTTCTTTTTGCTGTATTTGAGCTTATAGACCATATTTTCCAGCCACGCCTCGAAAGCGCTGAGGTGCTGTGCTCCGCCCTTCTTTTCGGCGAGCAGATATCCGTTGGCAGCCTTGTCGAGCACGAGCGCGCAGGTGTAGACTTCCGCAAGAGTGCGTCCCGTCACGACCGCGCCAGCCTCGGGAAGGAAACAAGAGTTTCTTGCCCCGGAAAGCGCATTGACGACCTCCGCCGCCGTATTCTGTTTTGCGGCGCGCACGCTCACTCCGTTTATCTGCGCCATATCTTCGAGAATGGGGGGCAGCGTCGCGCGTTTTGCGGAAAATTCGAGTATGCTCTTGCTGTCGACTATTGCGGCAGCGCCCGCGTCCTGCTTGGATTTCAGCGCGCATATGAGCAGCACCGCCGCGGCGCGGAAATTGCCTTCCAGCTCTTCCACGGACTTATCCGTGACAAACGCGACCTGTTCCTCGCCGAGGTCCGCGAAATTCGCGTCGGGCGTGGTGATGTAAAGCCCGTCGTCCGCTTTGTCCGCGATATAGCCGCACTCGATATAACCGTCCGCGGCAAGCATAGCCGCATACTTTTTCAGACTCTCGTAAACCTGTTCGTTTTTCATTTTTCAATACCCTCGAATCTTCTGGAATTTGCCTTGATATAGGGCTTTCTCAACGCCGCGTACAAAGTCTTGTAATCGGAGAAGAGTTTGTCGTAAATGGCTTTGTTTGCGGGGTCGGGCTTGTACTGCGCCTCAATCTGCACGAAATTCTTGGCGTCGGCAAAACTTTTGAGTTCGCCGAGTCCGATGAGCGCGATGATTGCACTGCCGAGCGCGCCCGCGTTGCGGGGATTTTTGACCACGGAGAAGTTGCAGCCCGTGACGTCCGCGATAATCTGCATCCAGCCCTTATCCAGCGCGCCGCCGCCTATGATGCGGAAATTGTTGCCCTCGAAGCCGTAATCCTTGCGGTAATTTTCGAGTATCCAGCGCAGGTTGTAGGCAATGCCCTCGTACACCGCGCGCATAAGATGTTCGCGGGTGTGCGTGGGGCTGATGTTGAAGAGCGTCGCACGCGTGGTGGTGCTGCTGACGGGACATCTTTCGCCGAGCATCCACGGAGTGCAGATGAGGTGGTCCGAACCTGCGGGGACGGTGTGGATGACGCTGTCCATATACTCGTAAATGCCCTCGCCGAGCTCCGCTTTTTCGTGTTTGAAGAACTGGTCGCAAATCCACTGTATGTTGCTGCCCGCGGCTTCCGTGATGCCCGCGATGAGGTTCATTTCGGGGTCGGCGGACTGAATTGCCGCCGCGCCGTGCATAAACTTGTTCGCGGTTCTGGAAGGCGCCGCAACCCACGCGGAAGTGCCGAGATAGATGTGCACTTCGCCGTCGCCGCACATACCGCTGCCTACGACCGCGGACTGCACGTCGTCACAGCCGCCGAAGACGGGAGTGCCTTCGACAAGCCCGGTTTCCTCCGCCGCTTTCGCGGTGAGCCCCTTGCCTATCTTGTCCGTACTCTTGCAGAGAGGGGGCAGCCTCTTCATATCCACGCCGATGAGAGGGAACGCGCTCATCCACGTCTTCTTTTTGAGGTCGAGACCGTAGGAAGACGCGCCGGAAAGCTCCGCATACATCTCTCCCGTGCACTTGAATTTCAGCCAGCCGTTGACGTCGAGGAAATATTTGGTCTTTGCGTAGACCTCGGGGCGTTTTTCCTTGACCCACGCCATTTTGGCGACGCAGTCCTTGCCCATAATAGGCGTGCCGACTATCATCGTGAACACTTTCGTGCCGCCGAGGCGGTTCATAATTTTCTGCGCCTGCTCTTCCGCTCTGCCGTCCACCCAGGTGATGTTGTTCATCAGATTGTTGCCATTTTCGTCCACGGGGATGACGCCCTGCGCCTGAGTGGAGAAAACGACGCCCTTGACGTCTTCGGGTCTTATGCCCGCTTTGGCGACGACCGCCTTGGAAGTGATGCAGACCGCCTTCCAATAGTCGTTCGGGTCCTGCTCGACGTGAGCAGGGGCGGGATAGAAGGTGGGATAGGGCTCGGCGACGGTCGCGACGATATTGCCGTTAAAGTCGACGAGCACCGCCTTATCCGAGCTGGTGCCGATGTCGTGAGAAATGATGTATTTCATATTAGTCCCCTTTTTACGCAATATTCTGCCGCGCGTACGCGGCAGAATATCGGAAATCGTTGTATGTTATTTTCTTGCGGCGTCTGCTATCGCCTGTTCCTTCTTGCCCTTTTCCATAAGTTTGCGCGCCTTTTTGAGTTTCTTGTCGCGCTTGGGCCCTTCGGGATACTGCATCGCCTTTCTCTCTTTGTACTCCGCGACTTGCAGGGTGTCCACTTTCGTGCGTGCCTTGACGAGGGAGAACACGTCGTCGAAACGGTTGAGTGCTTCGTCGATGATTTCGTCCGTGTCCGCCATCGAGGTGTAAAGCCTGCTGCCCGCGAGAGTTATTATGCCGTGCGACATATACGCCGCGCCCATATGCTCCATTGCTTCCTTCCTGACCATAATGGAATCCTGCTTTTTGAGGACTTTGAGGAGGTTGAGGATGCACTTGGAGGAGAAATCGTAGCTCATAGCACCCGTGCATTCGAGGTGGACGATGGAGCCCTGGTTGTAGGCGACATAAGGCAGGTCGTGTTTCTTGATGAGGTCGACGAGCCCGTCGGTAAGCCTGTTGCCCGCAAGACCCGCTTTGACGCAGGCGTTGTTCTTCTGGATTTCTTTGATGGCGACGTAGCCTGCCATTGCGGACAGGGGGTTTGCCGCCAGCGTGCCGCCGATGTACGCCTTTTTCGCGCCGCCCGCGACGCCCGCCGCAAGCAGGTCGACGTACTTGGCTTTGCCGCCGATGCCGCCCGCCGCCGGATAGCCGCCCGCGACAATCTTGCCGAAGATGGTGAGGTCGGGCACGACGTTGAACAGCCCCTGCGCGCCGCCGATGCCCACGCGGAAACCGGTGACGACTTCGTCGAAGATAAGCAGCGCACCGTATTTGTCGCAGAGTGCGCGCACTTTGGTGTTGTAATCGAAGTCCACGGGACGGGTGCCGCTTTCGGGGCCGACGGGCTCGACGATGACCGCCGCCGTACCGCCGCGGAAATTCTCGTTGAATTTCAGATAATCTTCGAGCATCTCGGGGTCGTTGGGACGCACCTCGTCAACGACCTTGAAGGTGCCGTTGGGAATGCCGTGGGATTCGAGGAACTGTCTGGTGCCGGGCACCTTGGTGCCGTAGACCATCTGGTCGGACCAGCCGTGATACGCGCCGCCGATTTTGATGACTCTCTTCTTCTTGGTCGCGCAGCGTGCGACTCTGAGCGCGCCCATGACGGACTCCGTGCCGCTGCCGAGCATACGGAATTTCTCGACGTGGGGCATACACTTGTTTATCTCTTTCGCGATGAGCAGTTCCGCCTCGTGGAACAGACCCGTGACGGGGCCGCATTCCTTGATGAGCTTGATGGCCTCTTCCTGCACCGCGGGATAGTTGCTGCCGAGGATGGTGGGACCGCCCGCCTGCAAAAAGTCGATATACTTGTGCCCGTCTATGTCATACATATAGGCGCCTTCCGCCTTGACCATACACATCGGGAAAGGCTTGTTGAAGGCAAGGTTGTGCTGAACGCCGCCGGGAATATACTTCTTGGCTTCGGCGGTGATGGCCTTGGACTTAGCGCACTGCTTGTCATAGTAGTTTTCGCAGATGTCCTTGTATGCCTCTTCCGTAACGCTGTAAATGGGCTTGGAAGTGAGCTCTTTCAGGCTCTGATTGATTTCCTGCGCATTCGCCCAGCGCGTTACGCCGTAACCGGCTTCCTGTTTGCCTTTCAGCTCGGTGTAAGTGACTTTCATAATATGCCCTCCGAATCGTTTGATTTTGGTTTTATGTGTTAATTATATCAAACGCATTCCGCAATGTAAACGGTTGGACAAAGCGAAAAATCCATACAAACTCCGCGATTTGTTTTCCAAAAAACATTTGAGCGAAATCTGTTATTGCCTGAAATAAATTATAGTTTCCGTGCCTGCACCGCCCGCGCGTCGGCGCGTGGTGCGCGCCCGCGCCCGCGACAGAAAAAATGCCTCGCTCACAGCAAGGCATTTATCTGATTCCGCGTACAAGACTCAGTTGAACATATCCTTGAACGCTTTGCCGAATTTGAGCACGGGAGCGTTGCTGGCGGGAATGACGATGGCTTCCTTCTTGATGGGGTTGAAGCCGGTCCTCTCCGCTTTCTGTTTCAGCTCATAGGTGCCGAAGCCGGCAAGCGCCACTTTGTCGCCCGCTTTGAGCGCTTCCGCCACGACTGCCGCGTATGCCTCGACTGCCGCGGTGGCGTCTTTGATGGACAGGTCCGCTTTGCTTGCAACTGCCTTGATGAAATCGGTTTTGTTCATAATTACCTCCTAGGTTTATCCCGTTTCCCACGGACTTCCTCCGAAGCGAAACGCTTGTACGCTGTGATTATAACCAATATTGCGACAAAATGCAACAGTATTTTTTGATATACAGTTGTTGACACCCCTTCCCGACGCCACGGCGCAGGGGTGGAACGGCATAAGCCGTTCCGTCGTTTTGCCGCACATTCGCGCGCAGTCAGCCGCGAAAAAACCCGGAAAATTCCGACAACGGAAAACCACGGCAAAACAAACCTGAAAAATAACGAACAACAAATGTTGTCCGTTAAGTACGAATTGACTTAAATGTCAGGTCGGAACACGCCGACGTCGCATTGTCATGATACGCGCAAAATATGCAAAAGTCAAACCGCTTTTGTTCGGATTGGCAAAACCGCCGCACGTCGGGGTGCGGCGGTCGTTTCCCTCTCCTTTCACTTCTCCGACACGACCGTGCCGTCCGCGGGATTTATGAGCGCCGCCCAATAATCCGTACCTTCGCCTATGAACGAAACGTAGAAATAATAGGTTTCGCGGTCGCCCGTGATGAGCTTGACGTATATCTCGCGCGCCGCCTTTCCTTCCGCTTCCTCCGCGGCTATGCGTTCGGCGAACTGCTTCTTCGCGACGTTCACCGCGTCCTCCGCCGTGAGGGTGCCGTCAAGCACGTTGCTAAGCTCAAACTCCGAAGTCTGCTCTCCCGCGGTCAGGGTTATGCTCGCAGGCACGAACCCGAGCGGTATCTCGGTGCGGAATTCGCCGAATGTGTTGCCCGTCAGAGTGCCGGACAGCGTCTGTCCGTTTTCCGCGCCGTCTGAGATGACGTAGGCAATCTCCTCGTATGTGTTGACGGAAAGGGGCGTCACCGTCAGTTCGACGAAATCCTTGACTTCGGACACCTTGCCGTCCGCAATGAAGGGGTTCTCCCTCCTGCCCTGTTCTATGCTGACGACAAAGTCTTCCCCTCCGCCCGTGTACAGCGCGGATACGCTGCGCGAAACGTCGGACGCTTCCGCGCCCGTCTTGTTGTCGCAGGCGGCGAGCAGCGCCGCCGTGCAGGAAACCAGCAATACGATGCATACGATGAGAGCGATTTTCTTTTTCATACCACCACGATATGAGGCTTCCTCCGCATTTATGACGCAGGTCTTTTTTACGCTTGCGCGCACGCCGCGGCATATGATATATTATTTTCATCAAACTGCGACGGTGTGAAATGGAGGAATTGCAGGAGTTCATCACCTCTCCCGACACGGGGCTGACTTCCGCCGAGGTGGAAGAGCGCGTAAAAGCGGGCAAGGTCAACGGCGAACAGACCGTTCGCACCAAGAGCGTGGCACAGATACTGCGCTCCAACATCGTCACCTTTTTCAACTTCGTTTTCATAGTGCTTGCGGTGCTGCTCGCGGGCTTTGTGCCGTCCGGGATGGACGGAATAGGCAATTTCGGCTTTCTCATACTCATAGTCTTCAACACGCTGGTCGGCATAATCCAGGAACTGCGCGCCAAACGCACGATGGACAAGCTCGCCCTGCTCTCCGCCCCCAAAGCCGTGGTAATACGCGACGGAGAGGCGAAAGAAATCGCCATCGAACAAATCGTGCTCGACGACATCGCCGAGCTTTCCGCGGGCAGGCAGGTGTGCGCGGACGGAATAATCGTCGAAGGCAGCTGCGAAGTGAACGAGTCCCTTGTGACGGGCGAGCCGGACGCCATCGTGAAAAACGTCGGCGACCGCGTCATATCGGGCAGTTTCGTCGTGTCGGGCAAGGCGAAGTGCCGCGTGGAACACATCGGCGCGGACAACTTCGTGATGAAGATTTCCTCCGGCGCGAAATATTTCAAGAAACCCACTTCCGAAATATGGCGCTCGCTTATGCTCATAGTCAAAGTGATGAGCATAGTGATAGTCCCCGTGGGCATTGCGCTCTTCTGCTCCAAATATTTCCGCGACCCGTCGGGGCTCGACGACACGGTCGTCACCACGATAGGTTCGGTGATAGGTATGATACCGTCCGGGCTGGTCGCCCTCGCAAGCACGGTGTTCTGTGTGAGCGTCATACGCCTTTCCCGCCACAAGACGGTGGCGCAGGACCTCTACTGCGTGGAAACGCTCGCGCGCGTGGACGTGCTCTGTCTGGACAAGACGGGCACCATAACCGAAGGCAGTATGGAAGTCAACGGAATTATGCCGCGCGAGGGGCTGAGCGGGGAGGACTTCAAATCGGTGCTCAAAGACACGGTGACGGCGATAGGCGACGAAAACGCCACCGCCCTCGCCCTGAAAAACTATCTCGCCGACATCCCCGTCGCCCGTGAAGCGGAAAACACCGTCCCCTTCTCTTCCGCAAGGAAGTGGAGCGGGGCGCGCATAGACGGCGTGAGCTATGCTCTCGGCGCGGTGGAATTCACGCTGGGACACGGCGACGACGAGGTGCACCGCATCGCCGCCGAACGTGCGGAAGAAGGCTATCGCGTGCTCGCGCTTGTTTCGTCGGACAAGGACTTTATCGAGTCGAAACTGCCTGATAAAGTGCGTTTTGAAGGCTTTGTGTTCATCACGGACAAGATACGCGACGAAGCTCCCGACACCCTGCGTTTCTTCCGCGAACAGGGCGTGGACGTCAAGGTGATTTCGGGGGACAATCCCGCCACGGTGCGCGCGGTCGCCAAGCGCGCGGGGCTGGAAAAATGCGACGAAATCATAGATATGTCCACCCTTTCCACCGAGGAAGAGGTGTATGACGCGGCGACGAAATACACCGTGTTCGGAAGAGTGCTGCCCGACCAGAAACTTATGCTCGTCAAGGCGCTGAAAGCCGCGGGACACACCGTCGCGATGACGGGCGACGGCGTCAACGACGTGCTCGCGCTGAAAGAGGCGGACTGTTCCGTCGCCATGGCGTCGGGCTCTGACGCGGCGAAAAACGTCAGTTCCCTCGTGCTTATGGACTCCAACTTCGCGTCTATGCCGCGCATAGTCGCGGAGGGGCGCCGCTCCATCAACAATCTGGAACGCAGCGCCGCGCTCTACATTATGAAAACGGTGTACAACGTGCTGCTCGCCCTGCTGTTTATGATTGTGGACCAGCCCCTGCCCTTCGAGCCGCGCAATCTCACGCTCATCGGCGGCGTCACGATAGGTATGCCATCCATCGTCCTCGCACTCGAACCCAACAACGAACTCGTCAAGGGCCGCTTCCTCACGAAGGTGCTCTGCTACGCGGTGCCGGGCGGCATAACGGTGCTGCTGGGCGCGGCGGCGGTGCTCGTTGCGCAGCGCTGTTTCCTCGACGTCACGGAGGAGCAGATACGGACGATGTACTGCATCGTGACCACGTTCGTGGGGCTTGTGTATCTCTTCCGCGTTTCCCTGCCGCCCACGGTGATACACATCGTTCTGTGCGTGGTTATGGTGGGCATTTACGCCGCGTGCTATCTGACCGAAATCCCGATAATCATAGATTTCTTCGGCGTCGACAACGACATCACGGCGGAGATGGGCAAAGCAATGGCGGCGATATGCGCCGTGCTCGCCGCGCTGTACGCCGCGGTCAGCATACCGACGCGGAATCTGCACTCGAAAATAGACGCCTCGCTCAACCTGAAACTCAAAAAGAAAGTCGCGGTCTGACATTTTTCTTACGTTAAAAAAAGATTAAAAAATTCCCGACGGCATATTGATTTTGCGCGCGCGGTACTTTATCATAACTTTATGAACGCCGCACTCTCCGAAAAAAAGGGTTACGTCAGGACAAACGCCGCCCCGCACGTCGACCCCGAAAAACCGAAACTCCCGCCACGCACGATAGAAATATCCAAGCGCGCGATACTCATCTCCGTAGTCATAGTGCTCGTGCTCGTCATCGCGGCGATAATCCTCACGCAGGTGCTTCCGCGCGGCGCATACGAGCGCGCAATCGACGCGGACGGCAACGAGTATATCGTCGAAGACTCTTACCGCGAAGACGACAGTCTGCCCTCACTCAAATGGTGGCAGGCTGTTTTTTCGCCCTTCCTCGTCCTCGACCCGTCTATGGACGGCTCGCTGATGGTGTGGGCGCTCATCGCTCTGCTTCTGGTCATAGGCGCGGTGTTCACCGCGCTGGACAACACGGGCGTGCTGGTCTATATGGTGGAGTCGCTGCGCAACAGGTTCAAGGGCAAGAAATACCTGCTGCTCTTCCTGCTCTCCTTTGCGTTTATGTTCCTCGGCTCGTCGGCGGGTATGTTCGAGGAGCTCATACCCCTCGTCCCCGTCGTCGTACTGCTCTGTTACGCCTTCGGCTGGGACGCTCTCACGGGGCTGGGCATTTCCGTGCTCGCCGCGTGTTTCGGCTTTGCGGCGGGCGTGGTCAACCCGTTTACGGTCGGCATAGCGCAGAACCTTATGGGCATACCGATGTTTTCGGGCATAGAAATGCGCCTGCTCACTTTCGTGGTCGCATACGCAATCCTGATGGCGTTCGTATACCCGTATGCAAGGAGGATTGAAAAGAAACCGCAGCGCTCTCCCGTATACCTCGAAGACACCCGCAAAAAGCACGGCTTCGACTTCACGGGCGCGGAATTCCGTTACGACGAAGGCAAAGCCAAAGCCCTGAAATGGTTTGCGGGATGGATGCTCGCGGTGGTCGGCATCGCGGTGCTGTCCATATTCATACAGCCCCACTACATCCCCGCCCTCGGCGACTTTTCCCTCGCCGACTACGTCCTCTACATAACGGTGGCGATTTACGTCGTCGCCGGCATAGGCGCGTGCGTGATGTGCGGGCTGAAAGGCAAGGACCTGCTCTCCAAACTCGGCAAAGGTCTGGTCACCCTGCTTCCCGCCGTGGCAATGATACTTATCGCCAGCGGCGTGCGCTACATAATGGAGTCGGGCAACGTGATGGACACCATCCTTTACAACGTCATCACCGCCTGCGAAGGACAGTCCCCCGCCGTCATAATTCTGCTCGTCTACGTCGTGATATTCATCTTCGAGATGTTCATCCCGTCGGGTTCGGCGAAAGCGTTCCTGCTTATGCCGATGATAGGCGCGATGTGCTCACAGCTCGGCGTGAACGGACAGGTCGCCGTGCTCGCCTTCGCGTTCGGGGACGGCTTCTCCAACGTGATGCTGCCCACCAACGCGGGACTGCTGCTCATTCTGGGTATGACCACGGTCAACTATCCCAAATGGATAAGGTGGAGCGGAAAAATCCAGCTCACCCTGCTGCTTGCGACGGTCGGGATACTTATGCTCGCGCAGTACGTCGTCTACGCGTGAAAGCGGTTGACCTTGCGCGAAAATCAAGTCATAATATATTAAACGAACGGCTGCGGGTTCCCGCGCCGCAACGGAGTTTTTTATGGAACTTGCACTCAAAGCCAAAAAGAACAATACCGTCATCGCAATACTGCTGACGGTGGGGCTGATAGTCGGCATACCGCTGATTGTCGTCGGCGCAATCAATATGGACGAAAACAAAGGTTTCGCCGCCCTGCTCGCCGTAGGCATCGTGCTTGTCGTCGCGGGCTTTTACGGTTCGCCCGTAGCCTGGGCGCGGCTCGGCACGCTCAATCAGGAGCTCACCCTCGTACAGGCGGTCACCAACGAACATCTGCACACCGTCGCGGACCTTTCGCAGCGGCTCAGTATGAACGGCAAACAGACTTCCGCCACCCTCAACTCCTGCATAAAGAAAGGTTATCTCACGGGTTTCATCCGCGAAGGCGACACTCTCGTGCTCAACGAAAACCGCGCCCTTGCGCCCACCACGCTGACCGTCGACTGCCCGCGCTGCGGCGCGACGTTCACTTTGCAAAAAGGAGACACCGCCCGCTGTCCCTATTGCGGGAGCGTGGTTCCGACGGACAGGAAATAGCCTGCCGCAGAGCGTCGTCCGCCGCGCGGCGGACAGACGCGGACGCCCGCGGCAAATGTCGGACGCATCCTCTGTCGCAGGCGCAAAACAATGTTTGAAAACACAAAACGCGGAGTTGAACTCCGCGTTTTGCAATTTCCGTCAGATAAACAGGCAGGCGGCAAAGATTATTGCTTGCCCTTCGATTGCAGTTTGAGCCGCTCGCTGCCCGAAAGGATGACTTTCCTTATGCGGATGTTTTTCGGCGTGACTTCCAGCATTTCGTCGTCATTGAGAAATTCCAGCGCCTCTTCGAGGCTGAACTTGCGGGGCGTGGTGAGTCGCAGCGCCTCGTCGGAACCCGCCGCACGCATATTGGTGACGTGCTTGCGTTTGCAGACGTTGACGCGGATGTCCTCCGCCTTGGGGGACATACCGACCACCATACCCTCGTAAACGGGGGTCTGCGGGTCTATGAAAAGTATGCCGCGCTCCTGCGCGTTGAAGAGCCCGTACGTCGCAGCCTCTCCCGTTTCGAAAGCGACGAGCGAACCCGTGAACCTGCGCTGTATCGGTCCTTTGTAAGGCGCGTAACCGTCGAAAAGCTGGTTCATCACGCCCTCGCCTTTGGTGTCGGTGAGGAACTCGTTCTTGAAGCCGAACAAGCCGCGGGAGGGAATGACGAATTCCATCCTTATCCTGCTGCCGCGCGGTTCCATCGTGACAAGCTCGCCTTTGCGCACGCCCATTCTTTCCATCACGGACCCGACGCAATCGGAGGGCACGTCTATGAACAGCCTTTCCATAGGCTCGCATTTTTCGCCGTCAATCGTCTTGAAGATGACCTGCGGAGTGCCGACGCCGAACTCGTATCCTTCGCGGCGCATGGTTTCGATGAGTATGCTGATGTGCATTTCTCCCCTGCCGCACACCTTGAACGTATCGGGGCTGTCCGTCTGATAGACGCGCAGGGAAACGTCTTTGAGCAGCTCGCGGAAGAGTCTGTCGCGCAGCTGCCTCGACGTGACGAATTTCCCCTCCCTGCCCGCAAAGGGACTGTCGTTGACGGAGAAGTTCATCTCAATCGTCGGCTCGCCTATCTTGACGAAAGGAACGGGGTCTATTCTGGACGGAACGCAGAGCGTGTTGCCTATGGTGATGTTCTCTATGCCGCTGAAACACACGATGTCGCCCACGAACGCCTCGTCCACGGGCACGCGTTTGAGCCCCTCAATCTGGAAGAGGGTCACCACCTTGCTCCTGTAAGGCGAAAGCCCCGTATAGTCGCAAATCATCACCTCTTCGCCCACTTTGACGAACCCGCGCTCGATTTTGCCTATGCCTATGCGCCCGACGTAGTCGTTGTAGTCGATTGCCGACACCAGCAGCTGCAATTCGCCGTCGGGGTCGCCTTCGGGCGGTTCGATATAATCCAGAATGGTTTCGAACAGGGGCGTGAGGTCCTTGCCCGGCACGTTGTAGTCCGTGGTGGCGGTGGCGTTTTTGCCCGAGCAGTAAAGGATGGGGCTCATAAGCTGTTCGTCGTCCGCGCCGAGGTCGAGGAGCAGTTCCAGCACCTCGTCGCCCACTTCCGCAAGCCTTGCGTCGGGGCGGTCTATCTTGTTGACGACGATTATGATTTTCAGTCCCAGCGCGAGCGCCTTTTCGACGACGAAACGCGTCTGCGGCATAGGTCCTTCCGCCGCGTCGACGAGGAGCAGCACGCCGCTCACCATTTTGAGCACGCGCTCCACCTCTCCCGAAAAATCGGCGTGACCGGGAGTGTCGATGATGTTTATCTTCACGCCGCCCCAATGCACGGACGTGTTTTTTGCGAGTATGGTTATGCCGCGCTCGCGCTCCAAATCTCCGGAGTCCATAACGCAGGTCTGCACCTGCTGGTTTTCGCGGAAGGTGCCCGACTGGCGCAGCATACCGTCCACGAGCGTCGTCTTGCCGTGGTCGACGTGCGCGATGATAGCGATGTTTCTCAAATCTTCTCTGACCATTTCCGTACCTCCGCCGCGCTCCCCGCGCGACGCTTCTCCCGCGGAGAATCCTCCGCAACATTAAGTTTAACCGTTTATTCCGACGTCTTAACGTCGTTTTGTGTTCATTCCGAGTCTTTGGACAGCACGAAATAATAAGGCTTGCTCTCTCCCGCAAACTCCTCTTCCAGCCTCTTTTCGACGTCCCTGATGCCGAGCTTGCTCTCGAAAGGCATCTCCACGTCGAAAATTATGTTGGTGTGCGTCGCCCCGCGCACCAGCCTGAAATCGTGCAGCGACAGCCCCTCGCCGAAACTTTCCAGCACCTTTTCGCAGCGCTCTTTCAGCACCCCCAGCTCCGCGTCGTCGGTGTCTATGGGGTCGAGGTGCAGGGTGAGCATTATGCCCGTCTTTTCGCGGACTTCCCTCTCTATGTTGTCGGCAAGGTCGTGCGCAAACATCAGATTGTCGCGCGCGGGCACTTCCAGGTGCGCCACGGCGAAATATCTCCCCTCCCCGTAGCTGTGCACGGCAAGGTCGTGCACGCCGATGACGCCGTCGTAGGCGAGAATTTCGGCTTTCAGTTCCGCCACGACCTCCTCGGGAGGACGTGTGCCGAGAAGCGGGTTTGCCGCCTCCAAAATATACTTGAAGCTCGTCGCCACGATGAACACGGACACCGCAAGTCCGAAGTAAGCGTCCACGTTAACGCCCGTTATGTCCATAACTATCGCCGCCACAAGTACGGCGGAAGTGGCGATGACGTCGTTGCGGCTGTCCGCCGCCGACGCTTTCAGCGCGCCCGACGAAATGCTCTTCGCAAAATCGAGGTATATCGCCATCTGCAACAGCTTCATCACGATGGAAAACGCCAGCACGGCATAAGTCCAGACGTCTATGGTCACCTCTTCGGGCGAAATCATTTTCTCCACGGAGGATTTGCACAGCAGCACGCCTATGATAAGGATGATGACCGCAACCACCAGCGCGCTGATGTATTCGTAGCGCGCGTGCCCGTAAGGATGCTCCCTGTCCGCGGGACGGGAAGCGAGCTTGAACCCCGCGACCGTGACGGCGCTGCTGCCCGCGTCGGACAGATTGTTGACCGCGTCCGCAATGACCGTGACGCTGCCGCCGATGATGCCCACGACAAGTTTAAGCGCGCAGATGACGGCGTTCGAACATATGCCGAACACGCCCGCGGCAATGCCGTACCGCGTGCGCACTTCCGGCTTGCCCGTGGAAGCGTAGTCCTTAATGAACAGCTTCTTGAACCACTTCATCACCAGTCCTCTCTGTGCGAAATCTTCACGTCGTCGTAAAAGTCGAAATATCTGCGCTTGAACGCCTGCGTCTCCTGCCTGCGGCGTTTCAGCTCCTCCCGCGCGGCTTTGAGCGCCTCGGTGGAAGGCTCTTCGTTCGGCTCGTTCTCGGGCGTAAGTTTTGTCTTGTCCTCTCTCATATTACTCTACTCTCCGCCGCCGCGGCGCGACACTAAAACTCTATGTGTTTGACCCCGTCCCGCTCGCTGCGCCTGTAAAGGACGATTTTGCCGCCCACGGCGGCAACCTCTTCCGCGCCCAGCTTTTCGGCAAGCGTGCGCAACAGAACTTTCGGCTCTTCGCCCGCAGTCCTGAGCACGGTCAGTTTGACCAGCTCGTGCGCGTCGAGCGCGGCGGAAACGTCGGCGACCATATTGTCGCTTATCCCGCCTTTTCCGATCTGAAACCAGGCGTCCAGCCCGTTAGCCGCGGCTCTCAACGCCGCCCTCTGTTTTCCGTTCAGCATATTTTCTCCGAAGCGCCCGCCTCAAATTGCGCGCGCGGTAAATCTTCATTGTCGGCGCGGCTTTGCAGGCGTGCCGTCCGCCGCCGTCATCTGTCCTCTTTTTCTCCGAAAATGCCGCTCTCCTCCACAATGGACGCGGCAAGCCCCACCAGCCTCTTGCAATAGGGCTTCATCGAATTGTGCGTGTCCCCGTGCGGATGCTCCGCGATAAGGTCGCGGCAGACGATGCTCCCCGCCTCGGTACGGAATTGTTCCGCCATCCCGCGTTCCGCGGCGTAAAGCCTTTCCTTCTGCTCCTTGTCGAGAGTGTCCCAGTCCGCGGACAGTCCGAGCAGCATTGCCATCCCGCTCACCGCGCCGCACACTTCCCGCAGTCTGCCCATTCCGCCGCCGAAGGGCGCGGACAGCCTTTCGAGCACCTCGCGGTCAACCCCGGTCAGGTCGGCGAACGCCAGCACCACGGACTGCGCACAGGTGTAACCGCTGAAAAACAACTCTTCCGCCTTTTCGGCACGCGTCATACTCTCTCCTTTCCGCGTATGCGCGCCCTGCGCGGCGCGCCCGCCCGAATTATTTCACAATAATATCACATCGCACGCGCGAACGCAACAAAACGAAAGGGATGCCCACCTCTCCTTTTCCGTTTTTTTACACCCCGTGCGGCGCATTGCGCGCCCTATACGGGACATAATAACGAAAAACCGAGGAGGTGAAACTATGAAGCACGTTTGCAAAACGGGAGAAAAACCCGGCAGAGGCACATACAGCTGCACCAACTGCCACACCGAGGTGAGCGTCGGCGAATACGACAAACTGCCTCCCTGCCCTTCCTGCTCCAACAATGAGTTCACGGAAGTGTAAAACGAATTCCCGGCGTGCAGGCGGATTTGCTCCCGCATCTCCGGCCTCTTGCCGTAAAAGGGGAAGACCGCGGGCGCTTGACGCCATAGCGGAATAACAGGACGCCGACGCGTCCTGTTTTTTCTTTTCCGTTTATTCTTTTTCTTTCGGGATAACCTCTTTCTTGCTCTTCTTGGTGAGAAGAATAGGGTCGGGACGCCTGCCCTCGTGCACGTCCACCTGCAAGTTCGGGGTGAGGTAGCCCTCGTCTTTCAGCGCGTTGTACACCGCCTCCGTCATACGGTATTTCACCGTCCAGTAGTCCGCCGTCGCGGTGAAGCATTTCAGCTGCATTTTGACGCAACTGTTATCCTGACCGTTCATAACGACGCTGTAATCCTCGTCTTTTGCCAAAAGAGGCTCCGCCTCCGCCACGCGCGAAACGATTTCGCGCACCTCGGCGACGTCGCTGCCTTTGTCCACCGCGATGTCCACCACGACGCGGCGGTATTTGCATCCCTCGTAATTGATTATGGGGTTGTTCACCGCCTCGGAATTCGGGACGATAATCACCGTGTCGTCGTCCGTCATAAGGGTGGTGTTGAAAAGGTTTATCTGCGTTATCCTGCCCTCTTCGCCCGCGAGATTGACGTAGTCGTCCTTTTTGAACGGCTTGTTGAAAATTATCATAATCCCGCTCGCGATATTGCCCAGACTGTCTTTGAGCGCAAGCCCTATCGCCACGCCGCAGGTGCCGATGACCGCGATGATTGACGCCGTGTTTATGCCCATCGTCGCAAGCGCGGTGATGAGGACGACGATTTCGAGGATGATGTTCACCAGCGACACTATGAAACTCGACATAGCCTCGTCGCGCTTGGCGCGGCGCAGAATGCGTTTCAGCACCGCTTTGATGAGCCTGACGATTATCAGCCCCACGATGAGGATGATTATGCCGTAAAGGATGTTCAGCCCCGCGTTTTTGAAAAAGTCCGCTATACCCTGCCAGAATTCCTGCATATGCGCCTCTTTTGCGTGTACTATACGGGAATTATACCACATTGCGCCCCGAAATCAACCTGCCGCGGGAAAGGCTGTTGCAAAATCGGCGGGGAAAAGATATAATTTGTTTAACGTATGTTTACATACGCCTTGGTCGCGCCCGCGAAACGGCGCAACCCGTGGAGAGAATATGACTTCGGAAAAAGAACGCGAATTCGACGCCGCGGCGGCACACGCCGAAACCGACGCGTCCGACGCCGCAAACAACGGCGGGAAAGGCACGGCTTCACCTGCCGCGACGGGGGCGATACCGCGCGGAAAAGACGTGTTCGGCACAGTATGGCTGGTGCTTTGCTGCGTGTTTATGCTCACGATGCTCGCGTCGGGGTTCAATTTCTTCCCCCTCGTCGGGCTGGTGCTGAGCCTCGTCGCGTCGGTCGCATTCGTCGTCCGCACCGCAAAGGACAGACCCGCGGGTCTTTATCTCTGGGTGTCCTTCCTCGTCATATACGGCGGCACTTTCCTCTATTTTCTCATTTGGGGAGCGGACTCTTTCGGCAAGCGGCTGTGGTGGAACCTCGTGCTTATCGCAGGACCGGTACTGCTCGCCGTCGCGTTCGTGTTTCTCCGCAAAATCTTCAAAGGCAAGGCTCTCAAAGCCGCGGCGTTCGTCATCCTTGCGCTTATGATTGCCACGACGGGCATATACGCGCTCTTTATGAACCTGCGCGCCCGCCCCGCGGTGGACAGGCTGTGGGAAGGACACGACGCATATCTTTCCTCCGTCGCTTCCGCAAAGCGCGGCGCCTCTCCCAACGTGCTCATCGTGCTTATGGACGATATGGCGTATGCGGACATCTCCGCTTACAGCTATCTCACGGGCAAAACGCCCACGATAAACACCCCCAACATCGACTCCATTGCCGAAAACGGCGTGATTATGGAAAACTTCTACGCCGCGTCCCCCGTGTGTTCCCCCTCACGTTTCTCTATGCTCACGGGCAGATATTCCTCGCGCGGATATCTCGACAACGTCGTCTTCCCCACCACCGTGGAAAGCACCCCCTGGTCCCCCACGCACTTTCTCAACCCTTACCAGTTCCTCTACAACGTGGACGGCATACTCGGCGACGAAATCACGTTTGCGGAAGTGTTGCAGGCGGCGGGCTACGACACGGCGTGCATAGGCAAATGGAACCTCGGCGATTACGGCGAATATCTCCCGACCGAACAGGGCTTCGACTACTTTTACGGCAGCTACTACGTCAACGATATGACCCCTTACAACTGGGTGCGCGATACGGGCGGCGGATATCCGGGCGGCGCGTCGCACGAAGAAGTGCGCTCCCACGCGGAAAATCTCGACCAGTCCGAAAGCACGCGGCTTTTCACGGACGAAGTGCTCGGTTTCCTTTCCTCGTCCGCGGAAAGCGGCAATCCGTTCTGCGCGTTCTACACCTCCCCGTGGCCGCACTACCCCATCTTCTCCGACAACAACGGAAACGGCAAGGGCGACAATTCCGACGACAGCTACATCGACTGCATAGAAGAGTTCGACAGAGAACTCGGCAGAATACTCGATTATCTCAGAACCACTCCCGACGCGAGAAACGGCGGCACGCTTTACGACAACACGATAGTGATATTCACCTCCGACAACGGGCCGGGAAGAGAGGGCGCGGCGGGCGCGCTGCGCGGCAGAAAGAACACCACGTTCGAAGGCGGTATGAAAGTGCCCTGCATAGCGAGTTATCCCGCGGGCGGCGTGGGCGGCAGCGCGAATTCATCCGTCACCGTGACGGAAACGGACGGCACAAGCCGCACGTCCCCGACGCTCCGCGTCACGTCCTCTTCGATGAACTTCGACGTTTTCACGACGGTGCTCTCGCTCTGCGGCATAAAAAACGACGATGGCTCGGTGTATCTGCCCTCCGACAGGATAACGGACGGCGCCGACCTCTCCGCGCTCTGGAAAGGGGAAACCGACCCCGACGCGTCCGTGCACGAAGCGCTCTTTTATCAGAAAAAGGGCAAGGCGCAGGCGGTGCAGCTCGTCAAAGTCCCCGTGGAGACGGAAAACGGCACGAAATATTACGACTTCAAGTATTTCGACCGCGTGCAGACGGAAAACTCCGCCTTCATAGACCAGTATTACAACAACTATCTCTTCAATCTCGACACCGACCCGATAGAGGGATACAACGTGTCGATGGTGTATCCCGAAGTCGCGGACAAACTCGCCGCCGCGCTCGAAGCGTTCCGTCGGGAAATGAAAACCAACCGCAGGGGGATAATCTGATATGCCCCCGATTTCGGTGATGTTCAAACCCGCGTCTTCCCTCTGCAATATGCGGTGCCGCTACTGTTTCTACCACTCCGTCGCCGAAAACAGGGAGATGCCCTCCCACGGTATGATGAGCACGGACACGCTGGAAACCGCCCTGCGTAAAGCGTTCGCCTATTCGGACGGCGGGCACGTCGCCCTCTCTTTTCAGGGCGGCGAACCTCTGCTTGCGGGCAAGGAATTTTTCCTGACCGCGGAAAGACTCATCCGCACGCTCAACACCGCGCGCTCTCCCGTGAGCGTGGGAGTGCAGACCAACGGCACCCTGCTCGACGAAGAATGGTGCAGAATGTTTGCCCGCTTCGGCTGGCTGGTCGGGCTGTCGCTGGACGGCGACCGCATCGCCAACGCCTACCGCGTGGACGCGGAGGGCGCGGAAACTTTCGACAGGGTATGCGCCGCCGCCAAGCTGTTGCAGAAAAACCGCGTCGAATTCAACGTGCTCTGCGTGCTCACCCGCCCCGTCGCGGAACGCATAGAAAGAATATACGCCTTTTTCAGGCGCAGCAAATTCCGCCATCTGCAATTCATCCCCGTGCTCCGTCCCCTGCACCGCGGCGCGCAGTCGGACGACGGGGCGGAAGAATGGGCGCTGACGTCGGAAGCCTATCTCGGCTTTCTGAAAAAGGCGTTCTCGCTGTATATGAAGGATATGATTGACGGCCGCTACACTTCCGTGCGGCAATTCGACAACTTCGTCAGGCTTGCCAACTTCGGGCGCGCCGAACAGTGCGGAATGAACGGCGGCTGTTCGCGGCAGTTCGTGGTGGAAGGTGACGGCGCGGTGTATCCCTGCGACTTCTACTGCCTGGACGAATACTGCCTCGGCAACATAAACGAAACGGACTTTTCGGAGATGGAAAAAACTCCCGCGGCAACGGATTTCATCGCCGAATCGCTGGTGCGCCCCGAAAAATGCGGCGAGTGCAAATATCTCCGCCTATGCGGCGGGGGCTGCAAACGCGAACGAATTGACCTGGACAAGTGCGACGCGTACAGAGAATTTTTCGAGTACGCCCTGCCTCATATGAAACGTATGCGCTGACGCCTTCGGCGTTTACATTGCTTTCCGTTTCCGTCGGAGTTCTGCGGTCGGCGTTTACTTCGCGCTTTGTTTCCGTCGGAGTTCTGCGGTCGGCGCTTGCTTTGCGCTCCGTTTCCGTCGGAATTCTGCGGTCGGCGCTTATATTGCGCTCCGTTTCCGTCGGAGCGGCTGATGTCAGACCATAAATGCGGAGCATACTTTGTGCCCGCAACGGAGATAAATTATGAACGTGACAATACCCAAAGGCTTTTCAATCGGCTGCGCCCAGAACGAGTTCACGGGCGTGACCGTAATACTTTCCCGAAAGGGCGCGACAGGCGGCGCGGACTGCCGCGGCGGAGCGCCCGGCACCCGCGAAACCGACCTGCTCCGTCCCGAAAAGATGATGGACAAGGTCAATGCCGTCGTGCTTTCGGGCGGCTCCGCGTACGGACTTGCCTCTATGACGGGCGTCGCCGAATACCTCGCCTCGGAGGGCGTCGGATACAAGACTATGGGCAAGACCGTCCCCATAGTTTCGGGAGCGGTGCTGTATGACCTCAATCAAAGGAAAGTCACCTACCCCGACGCAAAAATGGGGTTTGAAGCGTGCAAAAATGCAGGCAAAACACCGTTTTTGGGACAATACGGCGCGGGGCGCGGCGCTACCGTCGGCAAGATTCGCGGGATGAAATACGCCTGCAAATCCGGCGTCGGCGCATACACCGTCAAAGTCGCGGGAGCGACGGTGACGGCGATAGTTGCCGTCAACGCGCTCGGCGACGTCTTCGACCCCGAAACGGGCAGAATCGTCGCGGGCGCAAAGGCAAACGACGGCACTTTTCTCGACACGGAAAAACACATCGTGTCGGGCGGGATAATGAAACTCTTTATGGGCACCAACACCACGATAGGCTGCATCCTCACGGATGCGAAAACGGACAAAGTCGGGGCGGGCAAACTTGCCGCGGCGTCCCACGACGGACTTGCCCGTGCCATACGCCCCGTGCATACCGATTACGACGGCGACACTATGTTCTGTCTTGCGTCGGGGCATCGTCCCGTCCTCAACCTTATGCTCTTGCAGACCGCCGCCGCATACGCCGCCGAACGCGCCTGCATAAACGCCGTGAGCGGCGCGGAAAAGCTCACCGTAATATACGACGACACCGACCCCGCCACGGACAAATGGGAGTGTGACTGACCGCTGCCGTGCGGCGCTCCGTCAGACGGGCGCAGTACGCCCGAACCGCTTAACGAAAACAATGGAAATAGCAATAGTGCTCAATTCCGGCATTCCCGTAACACGGGAAATAGCCGCCGACAAAATAATCTGCGCGGACGGTGGTTACCGCCTCTGTCCCGTACGTCCCGACTATCTCGTCGGCGACCTCGACTCTCTCTCTTCCGCCCCCGAGGGCATTCCCCTGCTCCGCCACGACTCGCACAAGAACTTCACGGACGGGGAATCCGCCGTCTATTTCGCAAAGGAACTCGGCGCGGACGCCGTCACTCTGTACGGGGTGACGGGCGGGCGTTACGACCACTTCCTCGGCAATCTTGCCGTGATGGCGCTCGCAATGAAACTCGGAATGCGGGTGCGCTCACTCGACGACGACGCGGAAATTTACGGCGTCAGCACCGCGCTCGACCCGCACTTTTCCTTCGACCTGGATGAGGGCGAAACTTTCTCCATCCTGCCGCACGGCGGCCCCGCCACCGTGACGGAAGCACGCGGCGTGGAGTATCCTCTCGAAAACCTCACCCTCACTCCGACCGACACACGCGGGGTGTCCAACGTGGCGACCGCCCCGCACATATCATTCCGTCTGCTTGCGGGCACGGTGTTTTTCATCCGCGACCTTTGTTTCAGATAGCACCCGCAAACGAATTGAAAAAGTCCGAAAGCAAAAGACGCCGAGCAAACGGCGTCTTTTGCCAAGGAAAAATGCAGGTGCATAAAACTCTGCTCCGACCCGTCGCCGCAATATGCGGCGCGGAGGTCAGTCGTTGTTTTCTTCGTTCTCGTCCGAGTAGTCGTCCTCGACGCCCGCGGCAGGCTGCACGGCAAGGTCCATCTGCCTGCGGAAAGCACGGGAAGCGAACAGCAGAATGCCCGCCGCCAGGTCGATGGCAAGGTCGACGATGGTAAAAGAGTTGTATGCCACGCTGTAAGCAAAGAACGAGCTGTAAGTGGCAGGGGCATCTGCGCCGAAAGCGAACGTGCCGGAACAGATGTGACAGACATAGCGGAGCACGACCGCAACTATCGCACCCACGATGAATGCCGCCAACTTGTTCTTTCTGAGAGGGGTACGCTCAAAGAAAATGCCACTTGCGGAAATTACACCGAATGCAAGCGGATAATCGAGCAGGAATTGCAGCGGATGGATGATATAAGTGTCCTGCAACGCTTGCAGAAATCCGTAAATCAAGCAGACCACCACACCGCGGCGCGTGCCGAACATACAGCAGTAAATCATAAGCGGCAGCAGGCTTGCGAACGTCACCGACCCGCCCTGCGGCAGATGTATGAAGCGCGCATAAGAGAGCGCGAAGGACATTGCGATTGCGATTGCGCCGTAGACTATGGCGCGCGTATTGTTCACTTCTCTCTTCTTTCCCAACACGAAAATCGCTATCAGAATGAGAATGCCTATGACAACCGAAACTATCAGTCCGACCTCGGACATATCCGGAGCATAGCGGTCGGAATAATTTTCGTTGTAGTTTTGGCTCATCAGCACCATTGCGGCGATGAATGCACCGAGCAATCCCGCGCCCGTGATAACGGCGCTGACCTTCACCGCAAACTTGTTGAAGAAAGAAGCTATGCCCATCAGACATCCGCCGCCGATTGCTACGCACACAAATGCAAGAATCGGTTTGAACGTAGCGTCAGGCGCGCCGCCTTCGTAGTTGTTAATCTGATAAAATTCGATAGCGGCCATAAATACCGTAGCCATAATGGCAAGCCCCGCGATAACGCCGAAACAGACTTTTGCATAGTCTTTCAATCTGTCGCGTCTGAAACGGTACAAGAGCAGCGCAACCGCGAGTCCGAGCACGGCAAGTGCGACCACCGTATAAAGGATGGCAAATCCGAGGTCGGAAGTCAGCCCTTTGAACAGGCTGTCGATAGCCTCCGCGATTTTTGTGTCGACCGCGTCCTGCACGGCTTGCCCCGCACCCGCGATTATCTCGTCGGGCGTAGGTTCTTCTGCCGCAAGCAAAAAGTTGAACATTTTTTAATCCTCCGCAAAAATTCCGCTTGCACGGAACCGATTTTACCTGTATGAGTAGTTCCGTCCGCAATTTCGGTCCGAAACTCTGTCCGCCGCGGCTTTCGGTGCAACAAAAGACCCCGACGTATGCCGGGGTGTTCAACAAAAGGAATAAAGCTCGTCTGCTTCCTTACGCGAGGATTATCTCACAAGTTGAAGGGTATAATCTCAGCCTTTCGGCACCCCTAGCGCATTCATACTAGCACCGCGCCGCACCGTTGTCAAGCACGGAAAACGCAAATTTGCTTTAATACCCGCGCCTTTCCGCCCGTCGCGGCCGCGCTTCCCCGCCCGTCCGCAAGGCGGAAAATATCTCTTAACGGTTGCGCGGGCGCGCGTATTGATATATAATGCAAAAAGTCCGCGCGCATAAGGGCTTGCACGCGCAGGCTATTACGCACGGAATGCGCAAACGGAGGATATACGGATGAAAAAACTGAAATCACCCAAAATACTCAAAGAGTTCAAAGAATTCATCACCCGCGGCAATGTCATGGGACTTGCGGTAGGTATGATTATCGGCGCTGCATTCACCGCCATCGTCAACGCGCTGGTCAACAGCATTCTCAAACCTCTCATCAATGCGATACCCATCGGCGACGGAGTGTCCGGGCTTGTGACTATGCTGGTTTACAAGGATGCCGACGGCACAATCCTTTCGGGCAGCTTCGACCCCTCTCTCATCGATATGTCAAAGTCGATATACATCGACTGGGGCGCGTTCATAATGGCGGTCATCACCTTCCTGCTCACCGCGCTGGTGCTCTTCTTCATTCTGAAAGCGGTCACCTCCGTGCAGAAAGGGTTCGGCTCCGTCAAGGGCGAGCTCTATTTGCTCTCCTCCGAAGAGGCGGAAACTCTCCGCAAAGAGGGCAAAACCCGCAAGGAGATAAAAGCCATCCTCGCCGCACGCGCCGAAGAGGAACAGGCAAAAGCGGAAGCGGAAGCCGCGGCGAACGCTCCTGAAACCACGGACGACATCCTGCGCGAGATACGCGATTTGCTCCGCGCACTCAACGCCGCCTCCCCCGAAGCGGACAAAGACGAAGCGGCAAAGACGGAATGACGGAATGTAATTCTGCACATTTATGCGAATGTGTTGGACATTGCGCATAATTATGATAGAATGACTTACGGAATACATTTCCGCTTACTGTATGACAGAATCCCAAACCATACGCGTCGACGACAAACCGACACGGCGCAAACTTAATTGGAAACCCTCCACCATGCAGATTCTCGTTCTTGGGTATCTCGCTATCATTTTGGTGGGGAGTTTCTTTTTGTCCTTGCCCATCTCGGCAAAGAACGGGGAATGGACTCCCTACATCGACTCCCTTCTCGTTTCCACGTCGGCGACCTGCGTGACGGGACTCATCACCGTGGACACCTATCTGCATTGGACGACTTTCGGACAGATTGTCATAATCCTGCTCATACAGATAGGCGGACTCGGTTTCATGACCTTCGTCACGCTGTTCTCTTTTGCGCTGGGCAGACGCATAGGGCTGTTCGAACGCACGCTCATTGCGCAGTCCGCGGGCACCTTCGGCAAAGGCGGCGTGCTGCGGCTCATCAAAAGAATACTCATATTCACCTTCTCTGTGGAGCTGGTCGGCGCTTGTCTGCTGATGATAAGTTTCGTGCCCGACTTCGGCGCGCAGGGGGTGTGGTTCGCATTCTTCCACTCCATCTCCGCGTTCTGCAACGCGGGCTTCGACCTGATGGGCGTCAACGGGACTCCGTTCGCTTCCCTCACCTCTTACAGCGACGATATCGCGGTCAACCTGACGATATGCGCCCTCATCCTCATCGGCGGTATGGGCTATGTCGTTTGGAGCGACATCTGGGACAAGCGTTTCCGTTACAGGCAATACCGCCTGCACACCCGCATAGTGCTGTGGGCGACGCTTCTGCTGGTGTTCGTGCCCGCACTGCTGCTCTTTGCGTTCGAACACGGCGGCAGCGTGCTGGAAGGAAAGAGCGCCGGCGAAAGTTTTCTCATCTGCCTCTTCCAGGCGGTCACGCCGAGGACGGCGGGCTTCAACACCGTCACTCTTTCGGAGCTTTCGGACAGCAGTATTCTGCTTATGCAGATACTGATGTTCATAGGCGGCAACAGCGGTTCCACCGCGGGCGGCGTCAAGGTCACGACTATGGTCGTCATCCTCTTCGGGCTCTACTCTTCCGTCCGCGGGCATAAGGACATCGTCATCGGCAAACGCGCTCTCGACCTGTCGCTGGTCAAACAGGCGATGTCGCTGTTCACCATCTATCTCCTCTTCGTGCTGACCGCGACGCTCGTCATCTGCGCGATAGAACCTCCGGAGATTACTCTCCGCGACGTGTCTTTCGAGTGCGTGTCCGCAATCGCGACCGTGGGACTGACGACCGGGATAACCCCCCTGCTCACCACGGCGTCCAAATTCATCATCACCCTGCTTATGTTCGCAGGAAGACTGGGCGTGCTCACGCTTGCTTCCGCTATGATGGCAAGCAAAGTACAGCCCACCACAAAACGCCCGACGGAAAAGATACTCATCGGGTGACACGCCGCGCCGCGCGGCAAAGGAGTAATTATGAAATCAGTGCTGGTCATCGGTATGGGCAGGTTCGGCACCTACCTCGCCCGCAGGCTTGCGGAACTCGGCAATCAGGTTATGATTGCGGACAAGAACGAGGACACCGTCAACCGCCTCTCCCATTACTTCACGGACGCCATAATCGGCGATTGCAGCCGCGAAGAAGTGCTGGAAGAAATAGGCGTCAACAACTTCGACATCTGTTTCGTCACAATGGGCGAAAGTTTCCAGTCCTCCCTCGAAGTGACGTCGCTGCTCAAAGATATGGGCGCAAAATACGTCGTGTCCAAATCCGGCAGCGAAATCCAGAGCAAATTCCTGCTCCGCAACGGCGCGGACGAAGTCGTCTACCCCGAAATGGACCTCGCCTACAAAACCGCCATCCGCTTCAATGCCGACAACATCTTCGACTTCATCAAACTCGGCGCGGATTACGGCGTGTTCGAAATCAAAGTCCCTCGCGAATGGGTGGGCAAAGACGTCGTCAAAGCCAATGTGCGCAAAGAATACGGCATCAACGTCCTTGCCGTCAAAAAGAGCGACTCTTCCGTCGTCCTCGCCTCAGGCGACTACATCTTCCGCGAAGACGACCACGTCATCGTCGCCGGCGCCTTCAAAAACGTCGACCGCCTCAAACACTGAACCTCACCGCAAAATACCGAAAGCCGCACCGAAAGGTGCGGTTTTTTCGTTGTTTTGAGATGTAAGGACGAATGCAATGCGGCAAAGAGCGTTCCCGCGCCGTGCCGCGTCTTTACAAAAACTTTTCCTCTTCCGTGTCGTAAAGCCCCGTGTCCAGCAGCCGCAGACGGGGTATGACGGGAAGCGCGACAAAGGACAGCGTGGTGAAAGCGTCCACCCGCGGATTGACCCCCATCGAGTGCGCGGTGCGCTCCAAGGCGTCTATCTCCGCCGCCGTTTCTTCCGCGCCGCCGAGCGCCATAAGCCCGAACGCGGGCATAGGGAGTTCGCCCGCGACTTTGCCTCGCCCCACGACAACATAGCCGCCGCCGATTTCGCGCAGGCGGTTGAGCGCAACGGCCATATCCGCCCCGTTGTCCCCCGCACACACGGCGTTGTGGGAGTCGTGCGATACGCTTGTCGCCACCGCTCCGCCGCGTATTCCGTATCCTTTGAGCAGACAGACGGAAAGATTTCCGTTCTTGCCGTGCCGTTCGGCGGTCGCGAGCAAGTTCAGTCCCTCTTCCTCCCCGCGCAACGGAACTTTTTCCGTGAGAAGCTGCCCGTCCACAAGCCCGACTGCCATGTTTTTCAACCTGTCGGGGACTTCGAAATCCTTTGCCGAAAATTCGCGCAGGTGTACGGAATTTTCAAAAACGCAATGTTTATCACTATGTTTTTCACAGTTAAACACGAGTTTTTGGTCGACCGCCGCAAGTTTGCCGTCCTTGACGACATAGTGCACGCGGCTGCCGTCTTCGCTCACCGCCACAATATCCGCGCGCAGTCCCGCCCGCACGTTGCCGCGGTCGGAAAGACCGTAATAGCGGCAGGTATTGTACGATGACATACAGGCGATTTCTCCCCATCCGAAGCCTTTCGCACGCGCCATCCGCGCGATGTAGGAGATGTGACCCTCTTTCGCTATCGTCGCAAGATGTTTGTCATCCGTGCAGAATGCGAAACGGGAGATGTCAAGCCCCCTTTCCTTCACTCCGTCGAGCAAATCGGACGCATTGCGCGCCGCGCTGCCTTCGCGGATGTAGATGTTCATTCCGCGGTCGTAGCGCGCGAACATCGCCTCTTTCGAGGCGCACTCGTGGTCGTTGGTCACGCCCGCCGCGACATAGGCGTCGAGCATCGATTCGGGCATACCGGATGTGTGCCCGTCCACCGTTTTGCCGCGGAACAGCGCAATCTTTTCCGCCATCTCGGGCTTTCCTTCCGCCGCGTCGCGGAAGCGCATAACCTCACCGAGCCCCACGACGCGCGGGTCGGAAATGAATTCTTTCATATCCTCTGCCAAAAACTTCCCCGCCCCGTTGGTGTCGAGTTCGGTCGCGGGCACTCCCGACGGCAGACAGACGAAAACGTCGGCGGGAGATTTCGCGCACTCCCCCATAAACAGGCGGAGCCCCGCCGCCCCCGCGACGTTGACGACTTCGTGAGGGTCGGCAATGATGACCGTGGTCCCGAAAGGAAGTATTGCCTCGCCGAAGGCTTCGGGGAGCACCATACTCGACTCTATATGAACGTGCGCGTCCGCAAATCCGGCGGCGATTATCAGCCCCGTGCAGTCAATCACTTCCGCGCCGTCCGCGGCAAGCCCTTTTCCCACGGCCCGGATTACCCCGTCCGCGACAAGCACGTCCGCCTCGAAAACTTCGCGCGTTTCACCGTCGGCGACCCTGCCGCCTCTGAGCAAAAGACTCATTGATTCCCTCCGTAAAAATTCAAAATACAGGTTTTAATTTCGATTTCCGTCCGATAAACCGCAAATTTCGTTATTTAAGGTTTTCTTCTATCAGCGCGTCGAGATACTTCTCGACTTCCTTGTCTTCCAGCACGGCGGGGTTGTCGAGCAGCCATATGAGCAGGTTGACGAGCGCGCCGGCATAGCATATTGCCGTCATCTGCGGCGGGACTATCGACGGGTGCGTGTTCTTGAATTTCCCGAGCTGATAGCGTATGGACTGCGCGAGCGAATCCGTGAGTGTGTGCACGACCTTCTCGTTGCGGTTGTGCTCCACTATCCTCGCGAGATGGTTGTGCTTGTCGGAAAGAAACTCCACCGCCATTATGACAAGTTTGCGGAAAAGTTCTTTCGGGGACGCGGCGGGAACCTCCTTCGTAAAACTCGTATAAACCGCGTCTTTCAGCTCTTCCAGCGCAAATGACAGCAGATGGTATTTATCTTCGAAATGCGCGTAAAACGTGGCGCGGTTGACCATTGCGCGCTTGCACAGGTCTATGACGCTGATTTTCTCTATGGAGCTCTCTTCCATCATATCCAGCAGCGTGGAACTGAGCAGTTTTCTTGTGCGTACTATGCGGAGGTCTTCCTTGTATTCCATATCTGCGCCTTCCCTTTTTTGCATTTTGTATATTATCCCACAAAGAAGCCGAATATGTCAATATAAAATACACGAGTCTGTTATGATACACGCGATTTTCATTTCACGGCATTGCGGCAGGGAGCCTATTTTGCGAAATCGGTTGAAAACAGACGGATTATGTGCTATATTGTCTATTATTAAATGATTATTATGTGCCGCACCCCTGCGCGTCCGTGCACATATAATGGACGGAGTCTGATGAGAATATCGAAGGAAACCCGCGACGCGGCGGTGGATTACAGCCTGAACTCCATTAAATACATCTGCGAGGAGATAGGTCCCCGCGAATCCGGTATGCCCAACGAACGCAAAGCGCAGGAGTGGCTGAAAAACGAGCTGCTCTCCAACGGCTGGGCGGACGAAGCGGAAATCGAGGATTTCAGAGTTTCCCGCCACGGGCTTGTCGGCTTCACCAAAATCGTGTCCGTTATGCTCGTGCTGGCGGCGGCGCTGCAATTTGCAGCATATTTTGCGGGCGGCACGGCGCAGATTGTCTGCCACGCCGTGACGATATTCCTCTGCGCGCTCGCTCTGCTCGTCACCGTGGCGGAGTTTCTGATGTACAAGCCTTTCATCGACCCTCTGCTTCCGAAGACGATGTCGTCCAACGTGTACGCGAAGTATCACAGCAGCGGCGAAACGAAACGGCGCATAATCTTTTCCGGCCATTGCGACTCCGCTTACGAATGGACCCTTATGAAAATAAAGCCCGCGTTTATGATAGCGGTAATCGCGCTTTGCGTGATAGGCGTGCTCGCCTCCGTCGCGCTCGTCATTGCCAACCTTGTCCGCGGAGTGACTCCCGTATGGAGCCTCGTGCTGACTTCGGTGTTCATTCCGTTTTACGTCCTGCTCTGGTTCTTCTGCACTTTCAAAGTGGTGGTGCCCGGCGCGAACGACAACCTCACGGGCGTGCTCGCCTCCGTCGCGGTGCTCAAATGCCTGAAAGAAAGCGGAGTGCGCTTCGAAAACACGGAAGTCGCGGTGCTGCTCACGGGTTCGGAAGAAGCGGGTCTGCGCGGAGCTTTCGCGTGGGCGCGCAAGCATAAGCGCGAAATTATGAACGACGGCACGGAAACGGTGTTCGTCGGTCTTGAAACTTTGCGCGACTGGGACCACCTCAACATCTACAACCGCGACCTCACGGGCACAGTCGCCCACGACGCCGGAGCAGTAAAACTGCTCGACAAAGCGTCCGCCGCCTGCGGCAGACCGCTGAAACACTTCTCCGTGTTCTTCGGCGCGTCCGACGCCGCCGCGGTGACAAAAGAAGGGCTGCGCGCGACCTGTCTTGCCGGGATGGACCCCACGCCCGCGGATTATTACCACAACGTCAAAGATACGGCGGACAATATGGACAGGAAGACTTTCGCACTCGGGCTGGACATCGCGCTCGAAGCGACCGAAATATTCGACAGAGAAGGAGCTCCCGAATGAGTTCCGTAAGGAGAAATATGAGAAAAGCGTTATATGTTTTGCTGACAGCCGCGCTCGTCGTGAGCTTCGCATTCATCCTTGTCGCCTGCGACAAGGACACCACCGAAACCTTCGAAATGACCTCGGACGACATAGCACAGCTCCGCACGATGGTTTCCTCCACCCGCAATTCGACGTCGTTTACGGCGGAAGTCAACACCGAAACGGAAACTTCCGACGGGACCGTGCGCACGGCAAAGACGGTGACGATATACTCCAACGGCGCGGTGCAGGCTGAAATCACCACCACCGCGGCGGACGGCAGCGTGACGCGGGAAGTCATATACGCCAATTCCTCCAACTACGCCCATGCGGTCTACGAAAACGGCGCCTCCGCCCCGTCCGAAAGCACTTTCGATGCGTATTCCCAGCTTGACGGCAACCTCACTTACAGCGCGGTTCTGTCGCAGATAGGCCACGCCGAGACAATTACTCTGCTCGACAACATCATCTCCGCGAGTTCGTCCTACATCATCAGCGAACAGACCGGCACGCGCTATCTCAGCGACGGCAGCCTCACACGCACGGTCTACTCTCTTTCCTATGACAACGAACGCGGCAGCACGGGCACGATTTCCGTCACGGCAGCGAACGACGCCATCACTCAGCTGGAACTGAACTCCGGCGACACCCACACCACGGTGGCATACTCTTACGGCACAGGCGAAGAAAGGCTGACGATAAACAGGGCGGACTGGTTCGCGGAGCATCCCGCTCCCTGACCGCACGGCGACACAGCCCCGCATTTTCCGCGACACGGCTTTCGTGACGCGGCTTTATATCGGACAATAAGGAAAACCGCGCTTCGAAGCGCGGTTTTTCAGATAAAAACGCTTCCCTTGCAGGGAAGCGGAACATTCTGCGGTCATTTGCGTCTGCCGATAATTTTTCCGTAATCCGCGGAATCCGTTCGGCCTCGGCGCAAATGACTGTGGACGGAAATTCCGTCTGCCGCACCCGATGCGACCGGTTTCTCCGCCTGTGCCTTTATTTTACAACTTATTTTCCGTCATTTCAATAGGCAATAAAAGACAAAATAAGCCGTCTGTATAATTATGGTGCGATAACGCCGCTCCGTATCGCGAAATGCTTTCAGTCGCCGTCAAAGCGATATTTGCCGAGGTCTACCGTGTAATCTTGCGCGACTTCCACGCCTTCCCTTCTGAGCAGGTCCGCCTGCACTTCCGCGCCGCCGAAAGCAAACGCGGGCGCAAGTCCTCCGAAGCGGTTGACGACCCTGTGACAGGGAATGACGCCGGGGCGCGGATTGAAATGCAACGCATAGCCAACCGCACGCGACGCTTTCGGCGAGCCGCACATCACGGCTATCTGCCCGTAAGTCGCCACCTTTCCCTTCGGGATTCTGCACACCTGCTCATACACTTTGTCGTAAAAGCTCATACACTTATTTTATCTCGGCACGCCGCGCTTATTCCCGCCCGGCACGTTTCACAGCCCGAGCAGTTTTTCCGCCGTGCCGTGAAGTATTTTTTCCTTGTCTTCGGGAGTGAAATCGCAGTTTCTTATCATTTCCGCCGCTTCCGCGGTGTCGCTCCACGGAGAATCGGAGGCAAAGACCACCCTGTCCGCCCCGTGTTTTTTCACGATGAACTCGAAGAGGTCTTTCGGGCAGTATTGCGTCGCCATAGAGGTGTCCATCCACACGTTTTTCCCCGCGAGGAATTCTGCGACTTCCACCCATTGTTCCTGTCCGCCGAGGTGCGCCACGACCATTTTCGCGCCGTCGAACCTGTCGGCAAGCGCGGCAAACCTGCGCGGATTGCTCCTGTAAGGAGGAGTGCCTATGGGGTCGTAACCCGCGTGCCACAGAACAATCAATCCTTTCGAGAACGCATAGTCGTAAAGAGGGAAAACCCTTTCGTCGTCCACGTCGAAATTCTGATATTCGGGATGAAGCTTTATCCCTTTAAGTCCGTACGACACGACGGCGTCGATGTCTTTTTTCCAGTTGTCGCCGAGAGGATAGACGCTGCCGAAAGCGATGAGCCTGTCGTCGTTTACGGACGCCGCCCAGGCGTTTATCTTTTCGGTCTGCGTAGGTTTTGTCGCAATTGAAAGCACGACGCTCTTGTCTATGCCGTGCGCGTCCATATAGGAAAGCAGCCCTCCGCGCGTCATATCCGTGCAATGCCGATATGCGTTGTGCGAGTTTTTGAGCAGAGCCGCGCGAGCCTTGGGCGCGAGCTCGTCGTTGAAAATGTGAGTGTGAAAATCTATTACCATAGTCAGAAATTTTACTCTTCGCGTCGGAAAATGTAAAGCGAACGCGCGTCCGCTCACAGCAAATCTTTGACCGCCTTGTAGCTGTAATTCTTTTTCAGCACGCGGTAGAATGTGGGCAGAGAGGAAAATCCGCTCTCCATCGCCGCCTCCGACACCGTGCACCCCGTGCGTTTCAGGATGTCCAGCGCGTGCATAAGCCTGACTGCGGAAACGTAGTCGGTGATGGATGTCCCCAACGCGGCGTTGAACATCCTGGAAAAATAGTATCTGCTGTATCCGAAGTGTTCCGCCATACTTTCCAGAGTGATGTCCTCGGTGTGATGTTCGCCGATATAGGCAAGAAGCTCGTCCACAAAACCCTGTCTGCCGCGCACCCCTTCGGCATAACCGAGTTTTTCGGCAATGCTGCCCAGCAGCATATCGCAATGCGCCTGCCTGATGAGCGGATTGCCCTCTCCCGCGGTGAGCGCCTCGAAATGAGGCAGCACGGAACGGCAGAATTCTCCGTCCTCAATCACGCAGCCCGAAAAGAGCTTGTCACCGAAGGCGTCGTAATAGTCGCGCAGCATATGGTTGGGAAACACGAGCACCGTCTGACGGCTGCCGGGGCTTTCCTCGTAGCCGTGCATTTCGTAACTGTTCGCAAAAAATATGCAGTCCTTGCCCAGCGTCATTTCTTTGCCGGAGGCGAAAATTTTCTTGACGCCCTCGGTGACGTACATCACCTCGACCTTGCGGTGGAAGTGGACGTGACACACGTTGTCGCACTCTTTTCCCACAAACATACTCTCGTCACGCTCGCGGTTCAATTCGTAAGTTGCCAGCATATTCCGCCTCCGAAGTTGCCGTGATTTTCGCATATTTTGAAAAACGATGGCAATAATTGAGAATATTATAACCAAATTTTTAATGCGCGTCCAGCGAATGAAGAATACAATATCGGCGAAAAATAAATATGAACCCGACGCGGCAAGCGCGGGTCAAAAGGAGGTTTTGCATGAAAAAGAACGCAAAGACAAATGCCGCACTCAAAGGCGGAGTCGCAAAACGTATCGGCGAAGCCCTCTTCTGGGCGACCCGCAGATAGGATGTCTGCGGCACGGAGCGCACGCCGCTCCGACAAAAACGAATAAGTGCCCGACCCACGGGTCGGGGACAGATAAAAAAGCCGCGCAAAATGCGCGGCTTTCGTCTGCTTTTCTGGGTCGGACGTTAAATGCGGATGCCGTCCGCGCGCAAACCGCGCACCGACGGGAGCGTCACTCCGTCTTCGTACGCGCGAGCTCTTCTTCGAGTTTCGCCGCGTACTTTTCAAGATACACTTTTATGATGCTCATCACCTTGTCGTACTCTTCCTGCGATTTGTAAAGGAATGGGTCGGGGATGGGAGTATACTTCCCTTCCGCGGCATAGGACAGCGTCACGAACTTTTTGCGGTATCTGCAAGGCGTGAGCCAACCGTGCATTTTGGACATCCCGATGATGACGTCGGCTTCGCGGAACTTTTCGGGCGAACACCATTTGAAAGAGGGTTTGAAGGCGAGGATTTCTTCCTTTTTGAACCCTTCCCTTTCCAGGCTGACGACGGCTTTCGGGAAGATGGTCTTGCTCTTGTTGAAGACGGCGGACGACGAAACGTCCGTCACCGCCGCGGAAAGCACGGGACTGCCGGCGACAATGCGCCTGAAAACGAACTCCGCATAAGGACTGCGGCATACGTTGCTGGAACAAACGAACAGGATTTTCATATCTCCTCCGCGGGGTCGACGGGCACGGATATCTCCGCGTCTCCGTCGGGATAAGTGCAGCACGGGTGAATTATGCCGCGCTCTTTGTCTTGCGTGCTTCTGCGGTCGTGCGCGGGGTCCGTCGTAAAATCGCCGCTCAGCGCAAGGCTGCGGCAGAAGCCGCATTCGCCCACACGGCACTGCGAAAGCGCTTTGAGCCCCGCCCTCTCCATTGCGACCATCAGAGTTTCTCCCGCGCGGGCGGGAATGTCGTAAGTTCTGCCGCCCATATGCACGCGCAGAGCGAAAACCTTGCCTTCCGTATCCCCGCGGTCGGTGACGGAGTTTGCGGAAAACTTCATATTCCTTACGCTAGCGCACCCCGCAAACTCGCGCGCTATATGTCCGTAAAGGGCGTCGCCCCCGCAGGCAAACAGGGTGCATTCCCTGCCGCCCGTATATTTTGCGAGCATTTCGGCGGTGAACACTCCCTTTTCCGCAAAATCGGGCGTGTCCTCCTCCACGACATACACCACCTGCACGCGGCGGGGGTCCAGCGCGTCGAGCTTTTCGGTGAAAAGCAGTTCGAACGCATTCCTGACGCAATAAAACAGAGTCATCGTGAACGGCTCGCTGCCCTCGTCCGCCGCCTTTGCCATAGACAGCATAGACGTGATGCCCGCACCGCCCGCGACGCCCACGACGTGCGCCGCGTCGTTTTCCGCGTCGTAAACGAACTTTCCGTCCGGCTTCGACACTTCCAGCACGTCGCCCTCTTTCACTTCGTCCAGCAGATAGCCCGAAAGGATGCCCGCCTTTTTTATCGTCGAAATGTAGACGCCTTCTTCCGACGCTTCGCGCGGCGAGGAAGCGAGAGTATACGCCCGCGTCACGCGGCTTCCGCCGACATTTGCCGTCACGGAAATATAGTTGCCCGCACGCGCAGGCGCGAGAGTGCGCGTCTTTACTCCGTCCGCTTCGAAGGTGAAAGTTTTCAGCCCGGGGAAATGTTCCGTGACCGCCTTTACTCTCACGAACTGTTTGCCGCCGTCCGCGGGGGCAAGGGATACGTTCTCAAACATCGCTCTCTCCGTTTTCAATCCATTGCAATGACCATTTTATTATAAAGCACTTCGCTCCAAATATCATAAATGAAGATGAACGGCCACAGCACGAAATTTGCAAGTCCCGTGACGAGTGTCCCTAGCCGCCAAGATTCGAAATAACGCATAATACGCAAAAGCCATGGCATTATGAAACAAAACAGCAGCATTAAAATGATTTTCAGTAATTTCGGCAGCTGTTCGAATCTTTGAGTCGGGGTCGTTTCGTCGGGAAGTTCCGGTATGCTGACGCTGAAAGTGGAGCCTTTCCCTTTACGTGAACGCACTTTTATCTCGCCGCCGTGACGGCGCGCTATGTTCTGCGCGACGTAAAGCCCTAGTCCGGAATTTTTGGAATCCGTCCTTGACGATTCCTCCATAAAAAATTTATCGAAAACATAAGGAAGATTCTTCTTGTCTATTCCTCTCCCCGTATCTTTCACTTTAACAACGAAGAATTTTCCGTTATGTTCGAACGATACCGTAATTTTCCCGCCCTCGTCCGTATATTTCACGGCATTGGAAACGATGTTCTGAAACACGCGTTCCAGCTCTCTTCTGTCCGCATAAATTTCCGCCGACGGGATACGGCGCACCCTGTAAGATATGTTCTTCGTTTTTGCGAGAGTTTCGTACTTGTCCAACATGCCGCCGAAGAAAGTACGGGTGTTGACTTTTTCTTTGAGGGTGTCTATGTCGTCGATTTCGTGCTTGGAAGTTTCGACGAGTTTGAGCACCAGCCCGTTGAGCTGTTCCGTCTTTTCGGAGATGAGCGCGAGATAATCCTTGTCGTCCATCCCGTCCTGCAAACACTCCGCATAGCCCGAAATGAGCGCGAGCGGAGTCTTGACGTCGTGCGCGACGCTTGCGATTGCGAGTTTGTTCTGCTCAATCGCGCGCGCGTGCGCAATCTGCTGTTCGAGGGTCTTCATACGCAGCTTTTCCAGCGCGCGCAGGATTTTCCGCTGCGAAGCGGACCCCCTCGGTTCGATGGGCGTGGAAATATCGCCGTCATTCAAAGCGTCGACGGCGATTTGCACGTAATTTTTCCTGCCTCTCAATCCTGCCATTTATAACCCAGCCCCCATACGGTGACCACGTTTTCTATGCCGAATTTCGCGAGCTTTTCCCTGAGCCTTGCCACCGTTACGGCGACGGTGTTTTCGTCGATGTAGTCGTCGTAACCCCACACGACGTCGATGAGTTTCTGCTTGCTGAAAATCTGGTTCGCGTTTTTGGTGAGGAAGTCGAGCAGATTGAACTCTTTCAGCGTGAGCGGCACGCTCTCCCCGTCCACCTTGACTTCGTGACGGGTGGAAGAAATCTTCATTTTTCCGTACACTCTCTCGCTCTTTTCCTGCGTATTGAACTCATAGTAGCGCCTAAGCTGCGCGTTGACCCTGCCCACCATCTCTTTGAAAGAGAATGGCTTTGTCATATAGTCGTCCGCGCCCAGCTCGAACATACGCAGTTTCTCGTCCTCGCCCACGATTGCGGACACCACGATGACGGGGATGCTGTATTCGCGGCGCAAAGATTTGCACACTTCGTATCCGTCGACGACGGGCATCATTATGTCCAGCAGCACGAGGTCGGGCTGCATACTGCGGGCGTATTCCAGCGCCTGCGCGCCGTTGAACGCCTGATAGACCGAGTGCCCTGCCTTGATGAGGTAGTTGCGCATCATATCGTTGAGCTCGGTGTTGTCTTCGGCAATAAGGATTTTTCTCATAAACCTCTCCTTCCGCTATTTCAGTTCTATGCCGTGTTCGCGGAAATATCTGACGTACGACCCGCGCCAATATGCGCAGACGTCCTTACGCGTCAGCCCTTCCGTAGACCCTTCCATTTCGTACGCGCCGTTCACCTTCCAGCCTTGCAGCAGCCCTATGCTTATGGCGTCCGTCGGACAGTTGAAGGAGCACGCCGTGCATCCTATGCAATGTTTTCCGAACGAAGGCAGCCCGTCTTTCATCACTATGTTGGACATCGGGCACAGCCTTTCGCATTTGCCGCAGGACACGCACTTTTCCGCGTCCGCCTTGAAAAACCTGCCGAGGAAAGGCATTCCCTTGTGCTCCACCGCCACCACAAACCGCGTGAGCACCGCGGGCAGTTTGGCTTTGAGCTGTCTTTCCTTGCCGTCAAACACGTCGTCCGCGTCCGCGGGGGCGGTGTTTTTCGCCGCCTGCCACATAAGTGCCGCCATTTTGTCGGAATGGCGGAAAATCATATTGTACGGCATAACGTAATGAAACTCCCCTTTCTTGACGTAACCTTTCTTTTTGAGTATGCGGTCAAGTATGCGGGAGGACGCGTCGTTGACGTGCAGCGGCTCGCCGCTGGTCTTTATAACATAATAACCTTTTCCGGGGCAGTCTTGCAAGCCCTTTGCGAAATCGAGCACATTTTGCGGCGCGTTGAACCCGTGGACGGGATAACCTATGCACAGCGTATCGTATGCCGCGACATCCGGGCGCTCCGCGTCCGTGCGTATTTTTTTGATTTCGCACTCCGCTCCGCGCTCCCTGAGTCTTCTCGCAAACAGACCGCACACCTTCGCGGTGTTTCCGCTTGCGGACAACACGGTGAAAAGCACACGCATATCAGTACCTCCTGTACATAGCTTTGTCGCCGCTGAAAAAGTATTCCGTGTTTTCCTCTCTCGCGTGAGTGTCGTACCACACCTGCGCATAGAAAGGCATAAACTTGGCAAGCCTGTCGTAATCCCACGGTTCGGGCTGACAGCACACGGGACACCAGTGCCCTGCTTTCAGCACGGTATACGGCGACGCAAAGAACGTATGTCCGTCGTGGCACTCCCATTCGAGTTTGGTGTAAAGGTCGCCGCGCGTCATACTCTCGCTCAGGCACTTGCCTCCGCGGTACGCGGCGGCGTTTTGCATATCCTCGATGTCGAGTTCGCTGTCGGGCTTGCTTTCGTCATAGCCGTGATTGAGCAGGAAGCCGTACTTTTTGATGTTCTCCGTCTTGCGTATCGCGTCGTAATCGATGTTGCCGTCCGCGACCTCGCCCTTTGCCAGCACGGGGAAATCCTTCCAGTTCTTCACCATACATTTGAGGTTGTCCTCGCTGCCGAAAAATGCGCGAATGCGCCCTTTATCGTTGAGTTTGACCCATTCAAGCGGCGAATTGATGTGTTTGAGCAGCCTTTTGAACCCGACAGCCGATATGACGCCGGACGGCACGACGGCGGCAGCTTTGTATACGGGGAACTTCTGCACTATCGCTTTGCAGAACTCGTCTATGGTGTCGTGCTGGAAGTCGAACATATCGTTCAGCACGTCCCCGTCGGCAAACCACAGTCCGTGGAAATTGCGGATGGAATTCCAGCCCGGGCTCATCACTTTTTCTATGTCGCTGCCTATGGTGGTGAGGAGTTTGGCATAAGTATCGTAGCCCGTCACGCGGTTCGCCTCTCCGCCGCCGAGGTTGTAGCACTTCTTCCAGAACCCGTCGACTTCGCCTTTGAGGTCGCGCTCCACAATGCGTTTTATCAAGAGTCCGCTGTCGCGCGACGTGGACCATTCCAAGGGCACGTTTATGCAGGTGTGGAACATCAGCCCGTCGCTCATATTGTCCTTCATCATATTGTAGTGCAACATAGCGGTCTGACGGATTATCGCCCAGCAGCGGAGCCCGCTGTCGAGGACGTACCTTTCGCCTTTGAGTTTGCTTTCGGAATAGACGTCGTACGCGCTGGGCAACAGAGGGTCGCCCACCCTGCCCCAAGGGTGCAGATAGTTGCGGTGACCGTAAAGCGCGACGGTCGAAATATGTACGAACTTGGGCTGAACTTCGCCCATAGCCTCCACCGCGTCCACCATATTGCGCGTCCCTATGTGGTTTGCGCGTTTCGCCCCCTCGGGGTCGTGGTCGGAAGCGGGCGGGATGAGCGCTCCGACGTGGAAAACGTAATGCGTGCCTTCCACGAGCTCGCGGCAGGCGTCGGCGTCGCCGAGGTCGCCCCACACCGCCTGCACGCGCTTGCCGTAAACACGGCGCGCCGCAGCGGCGAAATTTCTGTCTTTTGAAGTACGGCGGACAAGGAACTTGACCTTTTCCACCTCGTCGAGTTCGAGAAGCTGCCTCAGGCATTCTCTGCCCATATTCCCGCTTGCTCCCGTAAGCGCAATTACGACTGACATAATCCACCTCCTGTTTACGCTATCATCTTAATCCGCGAATCTTACCCTGTCTTGACGATTTTCTTACTATTTTATTACATTGCGCCGCCTTCGTTTTTCGGACCGCTCCCGGACAACGGAAAGGACGCGGCGTGCCGCGTCCTTCCGCAAAGAACTTAAAAATCCGTCCGGCTCATCTCATATGCGGAAAACCGTCCGGGAGCTGTTTGCCGAGCATCCCCAGACTGCCCGCGATGATGAGCAGCAGCACAACCACCGCAAAGATACATCCGAGCGCGACAAGCTGCCATTTGCGCGGAAGGTCGTGCACCACATACGCCGCAAAATAAAACGGGCAATAACCGATGAGAAACAGGACTATCGGCATTGTCGGCTGCCACCACGTCTTTTCCCACGTCAATACGCCGCAGGCGTTGAGAAGTATCTCGATTATGACCGCCGTAACCGCGCCTATCAACGCCGGCGACACCCTGCCCATCACGGCTTTGACTTTCAGCCGTCTCTCCTCGGGAAGAAGATTCTTTGCCGCGACATTGGCTTTATAGTACATATTGTTCGGGTCGTTGAGCCAGTTTTTATTGCCGTCCCAGAATCCCGCGCCCTCGCTTTCGGGTGAAGTGCGCAGAAGTTTGCACGCCACTATCCCGAGCACGAAAAACATAAACGAAATCTCGATGTTATAGCCGACCAGGATTTGAAGCGCGCTTCCGCCTGCCGCCGTCGTGCCCCAAACGGGCTGCCCCGTCGTGGCATACACCATCGCATTCCAGGTTTCGTTGAAGACGTCCATAAGCCAGAATGCCGCCGCGCCGAAGACGATATTGTACCTCTTGTTTTTCAGTTCCGTGACGATGATGTAAAGCACCACGAGAAACATAGGCACAATGTACCATTTCAAAGTAGACGCATCCTGCAAAACCTCCTCCAACATTTCGGGAGTGGTGGTGCCTGGTGCTTTTGCCGAAAGTAGTGACAACATATTTCCCTCCTTTGCCCGTCGGCATACGCATATTCCGTCGTCCCGCGCAAAGCCGCCGCGCATCTTATCATAGTTCAATTGTAAATCAGCCGTTGCTGTATGTCAATACCGACCGTCGCACGTCCTCTGCGGATTGCTTCAAAATCCGCCCCGCGAAAAAAAACGACGCCGCAAACGCGGCGTCCGAATATGTGCGGGACACTTCCGTTCACATCGCGCTCCCCGTAAAATAAAACGTCAGATTGTCGCAGACGACATAAAGAACGTATTGCTCCGTTCCGTCCGCCGCGTGCGTGCGGCCGCAAGTGCCGTAATAAGTCTGCGACTCGCCCACGAAATCGTATTCTATCAGGCTTGCTCCGCCCGCCTCTCCGCTTTTCTTCCACCCGCCGACAATCTCGTCGCCGTTTATGAACGTGAGCACAATCCTGTTTTCCGTGAAATCGACGGTGACCATATCCTCGTTCACTTCCATATCGTCATACTTCCCGCCCAGGCTCGCGTAATAGGTGGTGACGGTGTCGTTTTCCGTGACGGTGAGGGAATAAAACACCCATTCCGCATCCGTAGGCAGCGGCGAAGAAGACGCGTCGTCGCAAGCGGTCAGCGCGGCGCATACCGCCGCGAAAAGACACAGCGCACATATCACGGAAACTATTCTTTTCGACATTTTATCTCTCATTTTATCCATATAAAACCCGTTTTTGGTCAATCTGATGTATTTTCGGAAAGCGTCCGCCCTCGCCGCGTCCCGCGGTCACACGCTTTCGTCCGCGCATTCCGCCAGCGCTTTTGCGCAGAACGCCTGCGCCTCTTTCAGACACTCCCTGCCCGAGCGTGCAAGCTCGCACGCGAGCGCTCCCGCGTGCACCCCGTTTATCCCCGTGCAAAGGAAATATCCGTGCCGCACTCCCGCCGCGGCAAGTTCGTCGCGCAACGCTTCCGACTCTTTTTTCAGCCTGTCCGCTTTCGAGGCGACAATAAACGTCGGAGGAAATTCCGCGTCCGCGTACGCGTCGACAGCAACGGGCAGTCTGCTCTTCCCCGTGAATTCGCGCACGAGTTCCGCGTCGGATTTTCCGAGCAATGCCTTGACGTAAAGGGCAATCTGCGGAAAGCGCGTGCCTATCGAACGTACGGGGTCGAAAAGCCCGCTCAAAGTCACGCACGCCGAAACGCCGAAAGACGCGCGGAATTTGAATTCTATCCCCAACGCGTCGTAAAGTCCGCGGTGGGATGCCACCGCCGCGACAAGAGCGGCGAAATATCCGCCCGCGCTGTCGCCCGCCACGACGATTTTCCGCGTGTCTATGCCGAACTCCTCCGCACGTTCCAGCACAAACTCTATGCCTTTGAAGATTTCCCTTATATGTTCGGGATGTTCGGCGTCGAGCGCGTAATCGTAACCGATGTTCGCCGCCACGTACCCCGTTTCGACCCAGTTGTAGCAATAAAACCTTCTGTTCGGGCGCAGTCCCGACACAAATCCTCCGCCGTGAATGTAGACAAACAGCGGCAGTTTTTCAGACGTCCCTGCGGGACGGAATACGTCGAGAGCCGCTCTTTTCTCTTCGCCGTAACGCAGACCGCGGATTTTCGCAATCCCCTTGTGCACTCTTGCGAAAGGTATGTAGAGAAACATCTCGCCGATGTTGAGATATGCTTTCGACAGCCGCACCGCGGCGCGGTCCTTTGCGGTGAGTCCCATTCCTTTCTCCTGTCAAAATCTGAGAAAATAGACGAAATTGCCGTGCTTGCGTATGAGGGACACCATTTCGTCCGCCGAGAGCCACACCGTCGCGGTGTTGTCGCAGGGATGAACGCCTATCTCCTTGCCCCTGAATTCCGCATCGACGACAAACTTCACCTTTTTCGCCGCGTCGTTCATATATCCGAGCGGCGTCACCGAGCCCTTCGCGAGCCTCAGCAGCTCTGCCAAATCTTCTTCGGAAGCGAAAGTCAGTTTGCGCGCGCCCATTTTCTCCTGCACTTCGCGCAGGGAAACGTGCTTGTCCTGCCTCACGGTCAGGACATAATAGTTCAGCCTTTTGTCGTCGCGCACGAACAGATTTTTCGCAATCTCGTCGCCGCCTTCGAGTCCCATAGCGATGACGTCGTCTATCGTGTCCGCGTGCGCGTGCTCCGCCAGCCTGTATTTCACGCCCGCCGCATCCAAAGTGCGCAGGCAATCTTCGATTTTCCCGTTCAAGTAACTCCTCCGTCCGCAATCCGTCGGCGCGGACCGCCAAAAAACACGTCACGTGTACCGGTTGCAATATCGTTTCGCGGATTTGAAAAATTGAAAACACAATCCGTGTATTATTGCACCGCACAATATTCGGCGGATACACTCTTCTCCGCCCGAAAACACATCTGCCGGCGCGGCAGATTATTCCGCCGCGTCGGTTTTGCGAAGCGGCACGAAACTTTTTCTCTAAACTACGGAATACGTTACGTGTTTTGCGTCAAATCAAAGCGCGCTCCCTGCGGAGCGCGCCTTTCATCACAGCTTTTCCGCGACTTCCCACGCTTTCCACACGACGGTGCGCAGGTTGCCGACTTTTTCTGCGTCGCCCACGACGTGGACGTGCCTTCCGTCCTCCGCGAGCGGCGCGGGGACGTATCCCACGGACACCACGACGCTGTCCGCCTTAATCTCGCGTTTCTTGCCGTCCTTGCCCGCGACGACGACTTTGCCGTCCTCAATCTTCTCGACTTTGCTTTCGAGATACACGGGCACTTTCTTGTAGGCGAAGTAGTCGCGCAGATAAGACGAGTTCGCAAGGCAGAGCCCCGGCGTGGTGATAAGGTCGTTCTGTGCCTCGACGATGACGGGACGTTTGCCTTTCAGGAAGAGGTCATAGGCGATTTCGCAGCCCGTAAGCCCGCCGCCGATGATGACAACGTCGTCGCCGACCGCCGCACCGTTCAGATACTGTATCGCCTCGATGCTGCGCTCGATGCCGGGGATGCGGAGTCTGCGCGGCTTCGCACCCGTCGCAATGACCACTTCGTCCGCGCCGAGAGAGGCGATGTCTTTCACTTCGGTGTTGAACTTCACCTCGATGCCGAGTTTTGCAATCTGCCTGCGGTACCACTCGATGAGCGCGCGGTCCTTTTCCTTGAACGAAGGCGCCGCCGCGGGGATGAACACGCCGCCGAGCTTGTCGCTCTTTTCGTAAATGGTGACTTTGTGTCCTCTCAACGTGGCTATCCTCGCCACTTCCATACCGCCCACGCCGCCGCCGACGACCGCGATTTTCTTCTGTTTCTTTGCGGGGACGATGTCGAACTTGTGCCCCTGCATCGTGCGCGGATTGAGCGCGCACCTTGCCATATGCTGCGCGTCGGATATGGGCGCGTCGTTGCCCGTGCCTTTGTGCTTGGACATAGTGAAGCACCCGTTGTGACAGCAGATGCAGGGCTGAATGTCTTCAAGCCTGTCCTCTTTGAGCTTTGTGACCCATTCCGCATCGGTGAGGAACTGCCTCGCCACGCCCATTGCGTCGATTCTGCCTTCCGCAACCGCTTCCGCCGCGGTGTCCGCCTCCATACGGCCCGCGCAGACGACGGGGATGTCGACGAATTTCTTGATGTGCGCCACGTCTTCGAGGTTGCAGTTCTGCGGCATATAGGCCGGCGGATGCGCCCAATACCACGCGTCGTAAGTGCCGTTGTCCGCATTGAGCATATCGTAGCCCGCGTCTTGCAGATACTTCGCCGCCTTTTCGCTCTCTTCCATATCGCGCCCGACCTCGACGTAGTCTTCCTCGCCGGGCACCGCACCCTGACAGAAGCCCTTGGTCTTGCTGACCACGGAATAGCGCAGCGACACGGGATAGTCCTCGCCGCATTCCGCCTTTATGGCTTTGACGACCGCGACGGGGAAACGGTATCTGTTCTCGAAACTTCCGCCGTATTCGTCCGTACGCTTGTTGGTATATTTCAGGGTGAACTGGTCCAGCAGATAGCCCTCGTGCACCGCGTGCACTTCGACGCCGTCCACGCCCGCTTCCTTGCACATTTTCGCAGTCTGTGCGTAAGCGTAAATGATGTCCTCGATTTCCTTTTTCGTGAGCGCGCGGCAGGTGACGTCTTCCGTCCAGCGGGACGGCAGCTCGCTCGGCGCAGCACTGATATACGACGGGTCGAGGATGGGTTTCATAAGCGCGCCGACGAACTTGTTGCGGATGGGCAGCGCCAACAGGTCGCTGAGCGCAAACGAACGTCCGAAGCCTGCGGTCAGCTGCACGAACAGTTTCGCCCCCGTCTTGTGGATTTCCTCCATATAGGGTTTGAGCTTTCTGAACGCTCCCTTCGCCTTATAAAGCCACTGTCCGCCTATGAGATTTTTGAGCGGCGCAATGCCGGGAATGATGAGCCCGACGTTGTTTTTCGCACGTTCGAGGAAGAAGGCTGCGGCATCCTTGTCGAGATGATGCGGTTCCATCCATCCGAACAGCGACGTTCCGCCCATGGGACAAAGCACGATGCGGTTTTTGATTTCCACATCGCGGATTTTCCACGGGGTGAACAACGGTTCAAACTTTTTATCCATAATTTCCCTCCTTACGGTTTTCGACGGCGGAAAACCATTCCGTTGCGGCATTCCCGCCGTCGGCAATAACAGTATAAAATAACAAAATAAAAAAGTAAATGCTCATTTCGGCGAAAATGCCGTATAAAATGCGGCGCGTCGGGTCTTTACGCCGCTTCTTCGGCGCGCTCGGCGGCAAGTTCCGCCTCCCTGCGGCGCAGTATGCGCGGAAGCAAGGCGAAAAATGTCGTCAGCGTCACGACGCCCGCCGTAAGGTCGGCGATGCCTTCGCTGTAAAACACGCCGTCCACGCCCATCGCGAGCGGCAGCAGGAAGCAAAGCGGAATGAGGAGAATGACTTTGCGCAGACAGGCAAGGAAAATGGATATCTTCGCCTGTCCGAGCGCGACGAAGACGTTCTGCAAAGTCATCTGCGCAAAGAACATCACCGTGCCCATCATAAACACGGGCGTATATTTCTTTATTATGTCCGTCACTTCGGGCGACGCGCTGAAAATGTACGCGTACACCTGCGGCGCCCCGAGGGACACCGCCCATACCGTCACGCTCACGCAGAGCGCGACGCAAGTCACGATGCGCACGGTTTTTTTGATTCTGTCCGCAAGCCCCGCCCCGTAGCAGTAGCTGACGAGCGGCTGCACTCCCGTGCCGAGCCCGTTGAGGGGCATACTGATTATCTGCACGGCGCTGAGCATAACCGTAAGCGCGGCGGTATAATCGCTGTTGCCGCCCGACCAATGCGTAAGGTTGACGTTGAAGACAATCTGTATTGCGCTCTCCGTCGCCGACATTATAAAAGGCGAAAGGCCGAGCAGCAGCATACGGTAAACGAACCGTTCACGGGGGATAAAGTGACGCGGCGAGAACTTAAACACCGATTTCTTGCGGAAGAAGAACAAAACCACCCACACCGCGGAAACGCCCTGCGATATGACCGTGGCAAGCGCCGCGCCCCTGACTCCCATCCCGAACACGAATATGAAGAGCGGGTCGAGCGCGATGTTGAGCACCGCGCCTATTGCGACGGTCGCCATCGCCGTCACGCTGAAACCCTGCGTCGAAATAAAGGAATTCAGCCCCAGCGACAGCATCACGAATATCGTGCCCGTACCGTAAACGAAAAGGTAATCGCGCGCGTAAGAAAACCCCGACGGCGGCGCCCCGAAAAGACGCACGAGAGGCTCGCAGCAAGTCAGCACCACGACCGTCAGCACCGCACCCATAAGCAGCAACAGCCCGACTCCGCCGTTGAAAACCTTGGAGGCGTCCTCTTTTCTGCCCTCGCCCAGTTTTATTCCCGCCAAAGGCGCGCCGCCCATTCCGACAAGATAGCTGAACGCGCTGACGATAAGAGTTATCGGGAAAACGACGCCAAGCCCGGCAAGGGCGTCGGTGCCCTCTCCGGGGATGCTTCCGACATACATCCTGTCCACAAGATTGTAAAGCAGGTTGATGATTTGCGCCACGACCGCCGGCAGCGCGAGTTTCAGCACGGTTTTGCCGACGGGGTCGTTCGCAAGGTCGATTTGTCCCGGTTTTCTCTGTTGCATCCCGGCAATTCTATCACCGCGGCATCAGAAGGTAAAGCGGTTTCGCCCATTTCGCGCGCGCAATTTCACGCGCGCGCAAAAAGCGCGCAAAAAAAGGGAACTCCCGCGGGAGTTCCCTGCCGTTTTACGATGGCGAATCAATCGCGCATAAGCACACTCACTTGCCGAACTTCTTGTCGAACTTTTCGAGGCACTTTACACTGATTGCGTAGCAGTCCGCGAGGCAGTCCTTGTCGAGGTTGGTGTATGTATCTTTCAGAGTGTGATAGTAGTCTTCCAGCACGTGGTTGAGCGCGGTAATACCCGTGACCTTATATCCGCCCTGCGCAAACGCCGCGGAGTCCGTCGCGCCGCCGAAGGGGGGCACCCACGTCTTGTTGCAATGAATGCCGAGCTCTTTCGCGCTCTCCATAAACGTATCGCTGACTTCCTTGTCCGCCTTGACGGTGCCGTTGAGGTCGCGGTAGTTGACGCCGAGGAACTTGCTTGCGTGAATGGTGTCGTAGGAATAAATCCAGGTGGGCACGTCGTCGAACTCGCCCTTATGCTGCTCCACCCACGCTTTCGCGCCGCGCAGACCCGCTTCTTCGGAGCCGGAGAGGATGACGCCGACCTCGGTGTGTTCGAGCTCGATGCCCGCGTCTTTCATTGCTTTGAGGATGGCGATGCCCATATAGCAGCCGGTGAGGTTGTCGTTCGCGCCGTCGACCGTCGTCTTGGGGTCCCACATAAAGTACATACCGATGAGGCCGGGGACGAAGACGAGCTGGGCGATGCCGCACCAGAACAGTCCCTCGCCGTACATTGCGGTGTAAGCGTCGAGGCTGAATTCCGTCATATACGCCGCGCCCTTGGAGCCGAGCACCGCGGTGGCGATTATGCACAGGATGAACGCGAGCAGCGCGCCGAGGAAGCTGGAACCGATGTGCAATTCGTAAATCGCGCCGCCGAACTTGTTGTTGACGGGCCAGTTCCACGCCGCGTCGGGGTGACCGTTGAAGAATATGCGCGCCTTGACCTCGCCCGTGCACTTTTTGATTGCCGTGACGTTATGCCCCGTTTCTTCCGGGAAGAGGAAGTCGAACGTCTTCTTGTACAGCACGAACTGGCAAATCATCAGCACGAAGCCGAGTCCGAGCAGCGCAATGCCGAGTGCGGGCAGGAAGAAGAAGCACACTATGCCGAGCAGAGCGAACGTCATCGTATAGTTCAGCCAGCCGAGGAAGGAATGAGGATGCTCCTTGAACGACTCCACGTCGGCGCGTTCGCAGCCGCAGTCGTTTTTGAGCACGTCCGCCATAAATTCGCAGGACTTCTTCTCTCCTTCGCTGCCGGGGCCGCGTTTGCCGCAGGTTTTGATGACGTCGGTGATGCCGTCAATCATATACTGCGCACTCTCTGCCTTGTTGTCTATGAGCTTTTTGAAGTCAGCCATAGTACGTCTCCTTTTTTCTAGAATGGTTAAATTGTAACATAATCCGTTTCGCGTTTCAATACTCTTTCATCATCTTTCACGATATTTTAACAAATGTCGTTTATTTTCCGCACCTCAACCGTCAGAACAAATCCGTCCTCACACAAAAAAACGAACGGCGGATTTCCGCCGCCGCCCGTCACATTTAACGGTTTATCGCACCGTTTTATCCCATATAACCGTACAATCTGCTTCCATCCGTGCAGCAATTCACCTCCCCTTAATCCTTCCTGCAAAGACGGCAAACGACGCCCCGTCATTTCCTGTCTTTACAGCTTAAATTCTTTATACTTAATGTTCTCTCACCAAAACATTGAATATCTGATTAAGATTTTGAACTCATTTGTGGTTTCTGTCGGATTTGGCTCATCCACGGTTACATCGACCCACACATTGAAATAAGACAGCGGGTCGAATCCTATCAAATCGTGGATGTCAACTTCCTCCTCATAATCAAACAACAATGTATCTATGGTGTCTTCATCGAACTCCCACTTTATTGCCACATATGCAAATGCCGCCATCTTTTTAGTGATTATCAACTCAGAAGCGGTCTTCCCCAATGTTCCCGAGAATTCTGTTTCGTTTCTTCTGACGGCGATGGTTTCTCCTAGTTGCAAAAGCGCAGCGCGGGCTTTCAACAGCATTTCGTTGTATATGCCACCGTAGTCGCCGTCTCGATAACCGACTATATTGTCATAGCTGGTTTTGAAACCATCCTCTTGCAAATACGAATTGTAGTCCCAACTTTCTTTGTAAGTTTCCCCATCTTTCTCATAAACGGTAATACTTACAAATTGATAATCTGTCAGGTATTTGTACAACTCGTATTTTTCAAAATCGTCCGGCTCCTTGTTGCACGCGGCAAGTGAGAACGCACACGCGGAAAGTGCGAGCACCAGTACAAGCAATATCGCAAACTTCTTTTTCATAATTCGCCTCCCTATACGTGTATTTGTATTGTCTGTTGTCTGTCACCCTAACCGCTTTAATCACTCCATCCATCAAACTCCCCGGAATATTCGTCTCCGAGTTCGTAATGACCGAGATAAGTTACAGTCAAGCGATATTCTACATCCTGAATAATTGTGGTATATTCGAAAAACACCAGAACATTGTTTCGGTCCGCATCGCTGCTCGTCGGTCCGTCGCACTGCAATTTGAGCAATGATGATTCTTTAAGGTCAAATATGATTTCTTCCTTTTGCTGTGTTGTAGGTTTCAAATGCAAATAAGAACCCGACAAACTTCTAGGCAAAATCTCCGACTCCATCCTGCCAAGACTACCCGTGAATGTTATGGAATCTTGTGCAATCGTAACCTGCGAACCTACTACTTGCAGGAATTTTTGCATAGCCAAAACCGACCCCGATTCACCATCGTAATTTAAAATTGCGTCCGCGCTGTCAAGTTCATCGCTCCTGATAGGACTACTCCCCGTATCGTCACCCACAATTTCCCATTCTCCTACTGCATACCAGTAATCGAAAGTCGTCAGGTATCTGTCCGCACGAGCTTCTTTATACATATCCAAATCTTCTGGCTTGATTCTGTTTTCCTCCTCGTCGCACGCAGCAAGTGAGAACGCACACGCGGAAAGTGCGAGCACCAGCACAAGCAATATCGCAAACTTCTTTTTCATAATTCACCTCCTTGAATTCCGTTTGATTCGGTCTGTTCTCGGTTTTGCATCGGGTATCACCTCCCGTTCCGTCTCTTCTGTAAAGACGGCAAATGACGCCCCGTCATTTCCTGTCTTTACAGCTTAAATTCAACAGCATTCTCGACCTCTTCCGCCTGTGCTATGCCTTCCTCCGCCAGCAGGCTGAACGGAATGACGCACATCAGTAGTGCTATGCAAACCAAAAGTGCAATTTGTATCGCTTTTGTGCTTAATTTCATTTCTTTTCTCATATTGTTTCTCCCCTTAATTTCATTTGTCCGTCGGAATGTTCAGTTTGAACGGCAATCGCATTCGGCACAGTATACGATTTCAAAACGGCACATTCTGCCATCAATTTCCTTTCTGTGCCAAAGCGTTAAACTTATAATATCCAATGTAGGATGATTTTGCGGCGTTATGTTATGATATATATATATCATCTCATAGCCAAACGGAATTTCACTCTCTTGTTCCGTCGCCGGCTGCAATTCCAAATATGCTTCACCATCACCCAAAGGCATTAAATCGGACGGCATTTCTCCCAATTCTCCGCTGAAATCCGTTTCTTCCATTCCGACGCGTATCTGTCCGCCCACCGTTTCGATAAACGAACGCATTTCCAAAGCATATGGGTCATCTCCTACATAATGCTGGATATAATATAAGTCCTCCAAATCATATCTTGGCATCATGTCCTGCCAGGCTTCTTCTCCTTCGTTCCATTCATCGATACGCACGTAAGAATACTCATATTCCGTTATCAAGCGGTCTATCCCGTACAACGCGAAACGGTCCACTTCTTCCGGCTCCTCGTCGCACGCGGCGAGTGAGAATACGCACGCGGAAAGAACGAGCACCAGCACAAGCAATATTGCAAACTTCTTTTTCATAATTCACCTCCTTGAATTCCGTTTGATTCGGTCTGTTCTCGGTTTTGCATCGGATATCACCTCCCCTTAATCCTTCCTGCAAAGACGGCAAACGACGCCCCATATTAGCTATATTTAACAAACGAACAATTTCGACAACATATTGCTCTTTATAATTATATTACTACTTTGTCGGTCGCATTGCAATAGCAAATCGAATTTCGCTCAGACTCTCAGGGACGGAGCAAAACAGTCCGAAATTGTGGCGCAATGTTCATAAATTCCTTCCCAACGGTAGAAATCCTAATATCAACAATAAGCTCTCGGACTGTTTTGCTCCGTCCCTGAGAGTCTGTACAAAAAAACCCCGCGGATGCGGGGCGGACGGTGCGTTGTGCACACGGCGCGGGCGTCAGATGAGCGTCGAGTGTATGACGTAATCCGCAGTGGCTTTGTTGGTGGCGATGGGGATGTCGTAGACCACCGCAATGCGCAGCAGTGCTTTGACGTCGGGGTCGTGCGGCTGGGCTTGGAGAGGGTCCCAGAAGAAAATCACGAGGTCAATCTGTCCTTCCGCGATTTTCGCGCCTATCTGCTGGTCGCCGCCGAGCGGGCCGGACAGATATCTTTCCACATCGAGGTTGGTCGCTTCCGCGACTAGTTTCGCCGTAGTACCAGTGCCGCACAGTTCGAAGCGGGCGAGGGTTTCGCGGTTTTTCATAGCCCAGCTCACCATTTCGGCTTTTTTATTGTCGTGCGCGATGAGCGCTATTCTTCTGACTTTATTCATTTCGGTATCTCCCTTGTGTGCAAAGATTATAACACATTCCGCCGAGCATATCAAGCGCAACTCCGCGGCGTTCTCTTTTTCCGCAGCGGACGGAAGCGGACAAGCCGCTTGAAAACAAAAAAAGGGATTTAACCTGTCAAAATGATTGCAAAAACGCCTCGTCTGCGACACAGACGGTCACTCTTTCCTTTCGTCTTCCGTCTTTCCCGCAGGACTCGCCTTTGTTCTGCCCCGCCTGCGCAGGTATATCACCCGCGCGGTGTAGGCGGCTGCGGGGATGTAGTAAAACGGAATGAGCATAAACGCGAGCCACGCCGCGCTTGCCCCTCCGCCGCTCGTATAATGCACGACGAGATAAACCGCTCCCGAAATGAACGGCACAAGCACGAAATATGCCCGCCATTCCGAGGGTATGTAATGCGAAAAGACCGCCAGCACCGCAAGAGGCGGCACGACGGGCAGGGTGAACCAAACAATCCAGATATTCGGCAGCACGCTCATACACGCGCTGTGGACTATGCCGCACAACAGCCCCCACACCCCGACGGAAAACAGGAAAACCGTCGCCATTCTGACGAGCAGTCTTTTTCTTCTGCTTTTCCTGAACGCCTCGGTGTCGACCGCCGCCGTCGTTTCCTCCCCGACGGCTTCTCCGCCGCGCTTTCCCAGCACGAGCTCGTCAAGAGTTACGCCGTAAAGTTCCGCCAGCGCGACGAGGAGTTCGAGGTCGGGGACGGACTCCCCCCTCTCCCATTTACTCACCGCCTGACGGGTCACGAAAACTTTTTCCGCCAGCTGTTCCTGCGTAAGTCCGAGCGACTTTCTGTAAGCCAGCAGCCGCTCTCCCATCTTTTCGTCCACGACGCACCTCCGATTGCAAAAAAATTATATTACTTTCCGCATTTTTTGTCCATACGCGACGGCGGGAAACGCCGCGCAACCGCGGGTTGCGGATGCATTCGGCAATGCAACCGCGCCTTTCTTGCCTCCGCCGCCCCGTCGGGCGACAATGAAACCGAAAAAAAACGGAGGTCCGATATGTATAAGAACATCAACGTGCTCAACAAAATAATGCTCTCCGCGAGCGTGGTATGCCTGTGCGTGGCGGTATATCTCGCCTGCGGGTTCGGCACCGGCGCTTTCGTGAAATGTCTGCCCGTCCTTGCCGCGCCCGTATTCCTGTGCGCACTCATAGCTATATACACGCCGCCCGTCAAGACACGCACCGCGGTGATAGCCTCCGCCCTGTGCGCCGCGGCAGCCGTAGCAATCATCATAGCGGTCGCGGTCAACTTCTTCCCCGCCGCCGTGTGACGCGGTGCGGATACGGCACGCCGTCGCCGTTCTTTAAGCACCTCCCCTGCAAGCCCTTACGGGCGCGCACCGAAAAGCCGTCGCTTATGCGGCGGCTTTCTTTATGCAATGTTCATATGTCAAAACGATGAAATAAAACCTTTGTTCTGCAAAAACTTTATTCAACCGAAACGGCGGGTTTGCACACATCCGCCCAGCCGCGCGCCCGCGAAAACTCTTCCAGCTCGCGGACGGTGAGTTCGATTGCGCTGTTCGCGCTTCCGCACGCGGGGAACACCGTGTCAAAGCGTTTCAAAGACTCGTCCAGCCACACCTCGACGCCGTCGTTCACCGCAAAAGGACACACGCCGCCCACGGCGTGCCCCGTGAGGGTTTCCGCCTCTTCGCGCGACAGCATCTTCGCCTTGCCGCCGAAAAAATCCTTGTATTTGCGGTTGTCCACTTTCACGTCGCCCGCCGCGACAACGAGTATCACCCTGTCGCCCAGCATAAACGAAAGCGTCTTCGCTATCCTGCACTCCTGCGTGCCGAGCGCCTTTGCGGCGAGTTCCACCGTCGCGCTGGAAACGTCGAATTCCCGTATCCTGTCCTCCGCGCCGAACCCCGAGAGGTAGGCGCGCACCTTGTCTATCGACATAATTCCTCCGAAATCCGCCTTTGCGAACAAAACGGATTATAGCACCGCCTCCGCCTTTTTGCAACGTCCGCGCGGCACTCGTCCGCACACGCATAAATATATGATAAATAAGTTTAACGCTTTAAAACCGCCTTGATTTGAGCACATCTATTGACATATCGGCGAGTTTGTCGGAAAATAAATACATCAACGGTATCGGGGGAGGATATGATGCTGGAAATCGACAAAAACACCGTCGCGGAGGCGGCGGAAAACACAGAGAACATTGCCGCCGAAACGGCTGAAACGGATATCGCGGCAGGCGCAGACATCGTGACGGATGCTGCTGGCGCAGATGCCGCGGACGAGGCGGACAAAAGCAAATTCGCCGTCGCTTTCGGCAAAGGCAAAGAGTTTATGACCCGTCACGGGCACATCTGGCAGGTCGTCAAATTCACTCTCATCAGCCTGATTGCTTTCATTGCGGAGTTTGCGTCTATGTATGCTCTCCAATACGGGCTGGAAGGCGTGCTCGGAAATCGGGAATTCCATTGGTTCATTTTCCACTACGCCGCCGGCAGAGAGGGCGCGTTCGGCACGGCGGGCTTCATCGCAATGCTGGTGTCGAAGTGCATAGCGGAAATCATTTCCTTCACCATAAACCGCAAAAAGACCTTCAAAGCCAACAACAACGTGGTGTTCAGCGCGATAATGTATGTGCTGACCGTCATCGCGCTCATACTCTTCACCACGTGGCTTGCGGGCGTGCTCGGCGACGCAATCGGACCCGCCATCGGCGCCGACGCCGGCAACACCATCAGCAAAATGCTCGGTTCGCTCATCAGCTGGGTGGTCATCTTCCTGATGGACAAATTCGTCATAATGCGCCGCGTCGACAAAGACGAAGAGGAAAATGCAGTAACGGCAGACGCCACGGAAGCTCTCGCCGCCGACACCTCCGCAGGCGAAACGGTGCTGGAAGACGCGGACAAAGAGTGACCGCCGTCCCACGCCGAAATCTCAGACGATTGAAAACGCGCCCTTCACGGCGCGTTTTTCTTTTCCCGTCCTCCCCTCCCTACGCGGATACCCGCACCACCCGGAACTTCTTCGGAATGGTGAATGCACTGACGACGCCTTCCGCCGCTGCACAGAATGCGTCAGACGCGCGGGGTGCGGACGTATTCGGGACGGTCGGGATATTTTCTGAAACGGCGGTAGAGCGCGTAAAGCAGAACAAGCGCGAGCACGGCTATCACAATCTGCGCCACGGGCAGGGACATCCACACGCCGTCTATGCCCCATCCTTCTGGCAGAGTGAGCACGAGCACGAGGATGACCGCCACTTCGCCGTACACGATTGCATAGGCGGAAGCGTTGCGGTCCATAGAATAAAAATAGGACACCGTGATTTTGCTGACCGCCGTAAACAGCGCGCTGCCCGCAAAGAACGGGAGAATGCGCGCGGACTCCGCGGCGGCGAATTCGCCTGCGCCGAACACTTCGGGGATGAGATTGCGGCAGAGGAAGAGCGCGACAAACAGCACCGCGGCGACAATCAGCGCGGTGACGTAAGCGTAGTTGCGCAGTTTTTTTGCCGCCGCTCTGTCGCCCTCGCCCTGCACAAGGCTGATGAGCGGCTGAGCGCCGTCGCCCACGCCTTGCAGAAGCAGAAGGTCCACGCAATAGACGTACATAATGACGGAGTAAGCCGCAACGTAAGACGAGTCGCCGTAAACGAACAGGAATTTGTTGAGTATGACGGTGATTATCTGCGGACAGAGCAAGACGCCGAACGGGGATATGCCGACACGAGTTATTCCGCCCATTTCGCGCAGGGAAAAGCGGAACACTCCCCTGCCGAGTTTCTTTATTTTCCAGACGAGATAGGCGGCGCAGGGAAGCACGGTGACGACCTGTCCCAGTCCCGTCGCTATCGCCGCGCCGAAAATGCCGTCGCCGAGGCGTTGGACAAAGAGCCAGTCCAGCACGATATTGGTGACGAAACCCGCCGCCATAGCGCCCATTGCACCGAAAGACGCGCCGAAATTCCGAAGGAGAGGCACACAGCCCGTCGAGAATATCTGCACCGTGGCGAAACAGGCGAGCACGAAGATATAGGTGTCGGCATAATCGTTGACCGCGCCTTCCGCTCCGAAGGCGTCTATGAGATAAGGATAAATGCCGACCAGCAGCGCCGTGACGACCGCGCTCGCAAGCAGGAGATAAAGGAGCGTGTTGCCCAGCCACCTCTTTTCCGCTTCGGCGTCCCCTCTGCCCCTCGCCATCGAGAGCATAACGGAACCGCCCATTCCCACGCCCGTCCCGACCGCGTTTATGAACGCGACGAGAGGATAGGCGACGTTTATGGCGGCAAGTCCGTCGTCGCCGACGTTGTTGCCCACGAAAAAACCGTCCACGATGGAATACAGCCCCGTGAACGCAAAAGCCACCATAGACGGAAGAACGAAACGCAGAAATCTTTTCAGCATATCCGCACCTTGAAGCGTAACTGCACCAAGTATAGCGGAAAGCGCGGTTGCGTTCAAGGATAATCGCCCACCTTTTCGGCAAATTATCGCGAAAAGACGGACGGCGCGGCGGCTGAATGGCGCAAAGGGCGCATTTTGACGGAAAATTGCGGTTTTTCGCGCCGTCGTGCGGTCATACTCTTGTGCCCCGACGGAAAATAATGTATAATTCTTTCACCGCACGGCGCATTGTGCCCCGCGCGGACGGTTTCGGAATTATCAGGAGGACATATGGACAAAAACTTCATCGAAAAGCAAGTTGCCGCCATCCGCGAACAGGTCGGCGACAAAAAGGTGCTGCTCGGCCTCTCGGGCGGCGTGGACAGCTCGGTGTGCGCCGCGCTCATCCACAAGGCGATAGGCAACAACCTCATCTGCGTCTTCGTCAACCACGGTCTTCTCCGCAAGGGCGAATTCGAGCAGGTGCAGCAGGTGTTCAGGGAACAGTTCGGAATGAACCTCGTCGCAGTCGACGCGGAGGACCGCTTCCTCGACAAACTCAAAGGCGTTTCCGACCCCGAGAAAAAGCGCAAAATCATCGGCGAAGAGTTCGTCCGCGTGTTCGAGGAAGAGGCGAAAAAGCTCGGCAAGGTCGAATTTCTCGCACAGGGCACCATCCTCCCCGACATCATCGAGAGCGGCACGGACGGCAAAAACAAGCTGGTCAAGTCCCACCACAACGTGGGCGGCCTCCCCGAAAACATCGGCTTCGAAGGGCTTGTCGAACCCGTACGCGACCTCTACAAATTCGAAGTGCGCGAGGTCGGACGCGAACTCGGTCTGCCCGACTTCATCGTCGACCGCCAGCCCTTCCCCGGCCCCGGTCTCGGCGTTCGCGTGATTGGCGAAATCACCCGCGAAAAACTGAACATTCTGCGCGACGCGGACTTTATCTTCCGCGAAGAGATAGAAAAAGCCGGGCTTGGGACAAAAGTGTGGCAGTACTTCGCCATCATCAACGACAGTATGTCCACGGGCGTCGACGCCACGGGCGGCAGAACTTACGAACATATGATAGCCCTCCGCGCCATCAACACGCACGACGCCGTCACGGCGGATTGGGTGGAGCTGCCCTACTCCGTGCTGCGCGCCGCGTCCTCCCGCATAGTCAAGGAAGTCAAGGGCGTCAACCGCGTCGTCTACGACATCACCACCAAACCTCCTGCCACCATCGAGTGGGAGTGAGCAAAAACTCGGCAACCGCGACGAAAACGCATACACGAAAACGCAGGCAAATCGCCTGCGTTTTTTCTCCTCCGTCCGCTGCTCCGCTCCTTCGCCTGACGTATGCCGAACGGCGCCCGAAGGCGCCGCCCGACATACGTTAGGGAAGGATTTATTGCTTCATGGCTCCCGACATAGCGGCAGCCATCTCTGCCGCCTGCTGTTTGACCTTTTCCCTCTCGAAAATCTCCATCTGGTCGAACACCGTCTTCTTGAAATCCTCGGGCTTCTTGATGTACTTGAAGCTGTAAGACCCTGCGGCGGTGTCGATTTTCACCTTGCCGTAGCCGAATATGCTTCCGAACAATCCCTTGGAAACGGCGACGTTCTGAACCTTGTTGAGAGGGCTGGACATAACTTTTTTGCGTATGAACCCCACTCTTCCTATCACGTTTTTGTTGGTGACGGCAAGTTCCGTGGTGGCATACGCAAAAATGCCGCCCGTGAAAATCGAAACCGCGGAAAGTTTCGCCTGTTTGACTATCTTCTCGTTTCTGCTGAGATTCTGTTCGAGATATTTGCCCATAAACAATCCTCCGTATGAGTTTTTCTATTGCAATCATAATGTAAGAATTCTTAAATGTCAAACATATTTTGTAAGTTTTCTTAAATTATATTACTCCGCCGCGCGGCGCGGCAGCCGAAAATCAGGCTTTGAAGCGGTGTAAGAAATCTTAATTAGGGGCATTATGTTTAAGAATTCTTATACCATTTAGACTATGGAAAAGAACAATGTCATCGGCAAATCCATTAGGGAAAACCGCACCGCACAGCACCTGAGCCAGAAACAGCTCGCGGCGATGATAGGCGTCACTCATGCCGCGATAAGCTATTGGGAAAACGGCGTCAACATCCCGAACGTCAAAGACTGCTGGCTGCTTGCCGATGCTCTGCACATCACGATAGACGAACTCGTCGGCCGCACCGGCGAATGATGCCCCGCCGAAAATCGGAGATTTCTTGACGGGGACCCCCGATTATGCCCCTATACCCGACGGACGCTTATTCGGAGTGCCACGCGCCGCTCAGCCAAGCGTTCACAGGCGGTGCAACCGCCTCTTGAACGCCGCGGCGCGTTCTGCGACCTCGCGAGCTAGTCGGATAATTAAACAGACACGGACATAGTGCGAGGCGAGTCGCCTTCCTCGCCCCGTGAGCGCCGTTCGGTTAGTGCCGTTATCCGCTCGGTTATGTGAGTGCGAGAAATAAACTCTCAATAGGAATGTAACGTAAGTCCCGCATTTTGGGAGATGTGCACATTATCTCTCACGGGGGAGGAAAGCCCGAAGGGAAGGAGGGGGCTCAACACTCCAACGGTTGCGGGGGAAACCCGCAGGAAGGGGGCACAACACTCCCCTGTAAGCGCACGGAATATAAAACTATTCTCTCCTAACACCCCGCTGAACGGCGATATTTTGATGAAGTGCGCGAAAGCCCCCTCATTCAGGACTCGCAGCGTACTTTCCGTACGTAAGAGGTCTGAATGAGGGGGCTGACAAAGCAGTTCGCAAAATAGCGCCGTTCAGTCGAGTTCGAACGCCCCCATATAAAGCTGATAATACCTACCCTTCTGGGCGAGGAGCTCCTCGTGATTGCCGCGTTCGATTATCTCGCCGTGTTCGAGCACGAGGATGACGTCGGCGTTGCGGACGGTTGAAAGGCGGTGGGCTATGATGAAAACGGTTCTGCCGCGCATAAGCCCGTCCATACCTTTTTCGATGAGTTTTTCCGTGCGGGTGTCAATGGACGACGTCGCTTCGTCCAGGATGAGCACGGGAGGGTCGGCGACCGCCGCACGCGCGATGGAGAGCAGCTGACGCTGTCCCTGCGAAAGGTTGGCGCCGTCACCCGAAAGCATTGTGTCGTAGCCTTCGGGAAGGTGACGGATGAAAGCGTCCGCATTGGCGAGTTTGGCGGCGTTCTCCACATCCTCGTCCGTCGCATCGAGGTTGCCGTAACGGATGTTGTCGCGCACCGTCCCCGTAAAGAGGTGCGTATCCTGCAACACCATCCCGAGGGAGTGACGCAAATCGGGCTTCTTTATCTTTTTGATGTTGATGTTGTCGTAGCGTATCTTGCCGTCCTCTATGTCGTAGAAACGGTTGATGAGGTTGGTGATGGTGGTCTTACCCGCGCCCGTCGACCCGACAAGCGCTATTTTCTGCCCCGGTCTGGCGATGAGATTGATGTGTTTGAGCACCGTTTTTTCCGGGACGTAGCCGAAAGTCACGTCCTCGAACTCCACTTCTCCCGTCCATCTGACGTAAGTCGTGGTGTCGTCCGCCTTGTGATAATGTTTCCACGCCCATTCGCCCGTGCGTTCCTTGCTCTCCGTGACGTTGCCGTCTCCGTCCACTTTCGCATTGACCAGCGTGACGTAGCCCTCGTCTTCCTCGGGTTTGGCGTCGATGAGCGCGAATATGCGTTCCGCGCCCGCCAGCGCCATAAGAATGCTGTTCATCTGTTGGGACATCTGCCCTATGGGGGAGCCGAACTGTCTGGAATATTGCAGGAAGGACACCAGCATACCTATCTGCATACCGCCTATGCCCGAAATCATAAACAGCGTGCCAGCAATCGCGGTGATGGCGTAGTTGACGTAGCTCAGATTGCCCAGGATGGGCATAAGCACGTTGGCGTAAGTGTGCGCCTTGCACGACGCGCCGCGCAGAGAGGTGTTGATGTCGTCGAACGCCGCCTTTTCCGCGTCCTCGTGACAGAACACCTTGACGACGCGCATACCCTCGATATGCTCTTCCACATAGCCGTCCAGCACGCCTATCGCCTTCTGCTGGCGCACGAAATGCTTGCCCGACTTCCCGCCGATGTATTTGACGATGAGGAACATAATGCAAAGCATCACGAGTATGAAGAGCGTAAGCAGAGGGCTCAGCACCATCATCATAACGAAAATGCCTATGACGGTGAGTCCGTTGGAGATGAGATAAGGCACGCCGTTCGCCATAAGCTCGCGCAGGGTGTCCGTATCGTTGGTGTAGCAGCTCATAATGTCGCCGTTGGCGTGAGTGTCGAAAAAGCGTATGGGCAGCTTCTGCATATTTTCGAACATCTCGTCGCGGATGTTGCGCTGTATCTGCGTGGTCATATTGACGATAATCCAGTTGTAGAGATATTGAAGCAGCACGCCCGCGATGTAAAGCACCGCCATCACGCCCGTCATTACGGCGAAATCGGACATCGTGACGCCGCCCGTGCCTTCCGCGAGCGGACGGATGTAGTCGTCGATGAGGATGGACAGCATAAACGTGCCGCTCACCGTTGCGCCGACATTGAGCACGAGAGCGATACCCGCGAGTATCACTCTGCCCTTATAAGGCTTGAAATAGGACAGAATACGCTTGAAAGTGGCCATGGGATGACCCGCGGCGTACTTCTTTCCGCCGCCGTACGGAGCGGCTTTCCCGGTCTTTGCGCGGCTCATTCTTCCACCTCCTTTCCTTCTGCGTACACTTCCGCGGCTTCATCCGAACCGCGCTGCTGGGAGTAATATACGTCCTGATATATCCTGTTGCCCGCAAGCAGTTCCTCATGAGTGCCGACGGCGTCTATCCTGCCGTCGTCCATAACGACTATCTTGTCGGCGTCCTGCACGGAGGATATGCGCTGGGCTATGATGAGCACGGTGGTGGAACCGAACTCCTCGCGCAGCCCCTTGCGTATCGCCGCGTCCGTTGCGGTGTCCACCGCGGACGTGGAGTCGTCGAGTATCATGACTTTCGGCTTTTTGAGGAGGGCGCGGGCGATGCACAGCCTCTGTTTCTGCCCGCCCGACACGTTCACGCCGCCCTGTCCCAGCTCCGTTTCGTAGCCGTCGGGGAAAGACATAACGAAGTCGTGTGCCTGTGCGGCGCGCGCGGCGTGCTCAATCTGCTCGTCCGTGGCGTCGGGATTGCCCCATTTGAGATTGTCTTTTATCGTGCCCGAAAACAGCACATTCTTTTGCAGCACCATTGCCACGGCGTCGCGCAGGTCGTTCAGGCGGTAGTCCCTGACGTCCACTCCGCCAACGCGGACGGAACCTTCCGTCACGTCGTAAAGTCTGGGAATGAGCTGTACGAGGGTGCTCTTTGCCGACCCCGTGCCGCCGATTATGCCCACGACTTCGCCGGGCGCGATGTGTAGATTGATGTCTTCGAGGTTGAGCACGTCGGAGTTTTTGGCATAGGAAAAATTCACTCCGTCGAAATCTATGCTGCCGTCGGCGACTTTGTCCGCCGCGGGCGCGGGATTGTCGGCTATGTCGGGCACTTCCCTGAACACTTCGACTATACGCCCCGCAGACGCGCGCGAAAGCACGAGCATCACGAACACCATCGCCACCATGGCAAGCGACATCAGTATCTGCATAATGTAATTGAGGAATGCGGTCAGCGAACCGTAGTACATATCCCCCGTGATTATCTGATTGCCGCCGAACCACACCACGGCGATGATGCATCCGAACGCGACCAGCTGCATAAGCGGCATCGCTATGACCAGCATCTTCTCGGCAGAGAATTGAAGTTTCTGCACCAGAGAGCTTATCTTTTTGAACTTGTCCGTTTCGAAATCCTCTCTCACGAAGGTCTTGACCGTGCGTATTGCGGTGAGGTTTTCCTGCGTGATTTCGTTCATATCGTCGTACTTTTTCAGCATTTTCATAAAACGCGGATAGACGATGATGATGCCTACGGCGAGCCCGACGACTATGACGGGCAGCGCGACGGCGAAAATGACGGCAAGCCCCGGATTGATGGAGATAGCCATACCCAGCGCCAGAATGAGCATAACGGGCGCACGCACCAACACGCGTATGACCATCATATAGGACATCTGCACGTTGGTGATGTCTGTGGTGAGGCGCGTCACGAGCCCCGCGGTGCTGAAACGGTCGAGGTTGGCAAAGCTGAAATCCTGCACCTTATAGTAAATGCCGCGGCGCACGTTCATACTGAACCCCGTCGCCGCATACGCCGCAAACCTGCCCGACAGCGCGCCGAACACCAGCGACAGCAGCGCCATCACTATCATCAGCGCGCCGCATATCACGATGAATTCCGTGCGCGACGCGACGGTGAACAGCGGCGTTTCGGAGGCGCCGAGCTGCAAAACGAAGGTGTAGGAAGTCAGCCCCTCTTCAAGTCCGACGTCGATTATCTGCGCCATAATGAGGGGGATGAACACTTCCAGCACCACCTCGAAAACGACGAATACCGAAGTCAGCACGGAAGTGGTCTTGTACTCTCCCACACAACCGAGCAGAGAGCGGAGCACGCCCTTTTCCTTTTCGGCTTTTTTCTTTTCCATAATATCTCTCCGGGCTTCGGCGGGCACGCCGAAAAAACGACAGGTGTCGCCTGTAATGTAATATTATATGTTGAGTGCTCAATAAAGTCAACGCCCGCGCGTATTATTGCCGCATATAAATGTGCGATGAGCCCGAAACGGCAGATATCCCGCAGGAAAACGAAATTATCCGAAAAAAAATGCGGGCTAATTGCCCGCACCCCCGAAAACGGTCTGCAAATACTCCCGCGCTTCGTCGAAAGAGGAAAACACCTTTTCTCCCTCCCCCGCATCCACGCGGACGGGATAGTGCTCGAAAGCCAGTTCCGAAAGCACTTGTTTCAGGCCGCCCGCGACGGCTCTGCCGCCGAGGACGACCGAAAGCCGTGTGTCACGCTCAGACATTGAGCAGACGCCAGATAGACTTCTTGGTTATCATCATCACGAGGTCGACGAGCCAAATCAGCCAGCCGCCGAAAATCCTGATGATACCCGCAACGATTTTGCCCTCGGAAAATCTGGTGACGACACCGAGAATCCAAGCCGTGAACGGTATGATTGCGAGAATGAGACTGACAATATACGACAGCCCGAAATAATCCTTCTTGCCCTTTGCCATAGCAAACCTCCTAACGTATCTTCTGCGGCACACGTTCAAAGCACCGTACCAATCATAGCATATTCCGCCGCCGATGTAAATATCCGCGACGGAAATGCTTCGCCGTTTTACGCCGTTTTGCGCCTCAGCCTTTCACCACGGGATTGCGCGCCGCGCCCGCCTCGTCGGGACGGCGTACGGGCGTCGTATGCGGCGAAGAATGCAGCGCTTCGGGGTCGGAATACGCGAGTTCTATCACCTCTTTCAGCGCGTCCGCCGCCGCGTCCAGGTCCGCCTTGCTTGCCGTTTCGGTAGGCTCGAACATCAGCGCCTCTTCCACTATGAGCGGGAAATACATCGTAGGCGGATGTATGCCGCGGTCTATGAGTCCTTTCGCCACGTCCGCAGCGCTCACTCCCGTTTCGTCTTTGAGCTTCTTCATCGACAGCACGAATTCGTGCATACATCTGCCCTCGCCGACGGGATAGAAATAGCTTATTTTCTCACGCAGATAATTGGCGTTGAGCACCGCCGTTTCGGCAGCCTCGCGCAGTCCTTTGCCGCCGAGCGCGACGATATACGCCAGCGCTTTGAGGCACACGCCGAAGTTGCCGTAAAACGCGCTCACCTTGCCTATCGAATCTCTTCCCCTGTCGAAACGGAACCCTTTGTCCGTCCGTATTATGCGCGGAGAAGGCAGGAAGGGCGCGAGCGCCGCCTTGCATCCCACGGGACCCGCCCCCGGACCGCCGCCGCCGTGAGGAGCGGAAAAGGTCTTGTGCAGGTTGAGGTGCACGACGTCGAAGCCCATATCGCCGGGACGCACTATGCCCATCACGGCGTTGAGGTTCGCCCCGTCGTAATACATCAGACCGCCCGCCCCGTGCACTATCTCCGCGATTTTCAGCACGTTCTTCTCGAACAGTCCGAGCGTGTTGGGATTGGTGAGCATAAGCGCCGCCGTATCCTCCCCGACTTTGAGGCTGAGGTCCGTAAGGTCCACGCCGCCGTCGGGCGCGGAACGCAGGGTCACCGTTTCGAACCCCGCCATAGCGGCGGAAGCGGGATTTGTCCCGTGCGCGCTGTCGGGGATGAGCACTTTCGTCCTCTTTAAGTCACCGCGCGAGCGGTGGTACGCCGCAATCATAAGCATTGCGGTGAACTCTCCGTGCGCTCCGGCACAGGGCTGCAACGTCACCGCGTCCATCCCCGTTATTCCCGCAAGATAGGCACTTAAAGTGTCCATTACGGCAAGTGAACCCTGCACTTTGTCTGCACGCGCGAGAGGATGCGCATTCGCGAAGCCGGGCAGAGCCGCGACGGCTTCGTTGATTTTCGGATTGTATTTCATCGTGCACGAGCCGAGCGGATAGAACCCGTCGTCCACGCCGTAAGTGCGCTTGGAGAGCGCGGTGTAATGGCGCACGACCTCGGGCTCCGAAAGTTCGGGCAGAACGAGTTCGTCGCGCAGATGGTAAGCATTGTAATCGTATCTTTCGACTTCGAGCGGAGACACTTCCGCACCGCGTCTTCCCTTGACGGACTTTTCGAAAACTGTCAGCATAAGACCTCCTTTACGACGGACACGACCTCATCCATATCCGCTTTGGCGTTCTTCTCGGTGCAGCACCAGAGTATGCGGTGCTTGTCGAGCACAAGCCCGCCGAGAATGCCCCTCTTTTCGAGCGCGGCGCTTATCGCCGCCGCCTTGCCCGGCGTGACGGTGACAAACTCGTTGAAGAACTCGCCCTCATAGAACAGTTTCGCGCCGGCGTGCGCGAGTTTCCCCGCGAGATAATGCGCGCCCGACGCGCATTTCAGCGCGACTTCTTTCAGACCGTGCGCCCCCATCAGCGAGAGATAAACCGCGGCGGTCAGCGCGCAATGCGCCTGGTTCGAGCAGATGTTGGACGTCGCTTTTTCACGGCGTATGTGCTGCTCGCGGGTCTGCAACGTGAGCACGAAGGCGCGCTTTCCGTCGGCGTCCGCGGTCTGCCCCACAATCCTGCCCGGCAGTTTGCGCATAAACTCGCGTTTTGCGGCGATATATCCGAGCGACGGTCCGCCGAAGCTCATAGACAGCCCGAAAGGCTGCGCGTCGCCCACAGCGACGTCCGCGCCGCACTCGCCCGGCGATTTGAACAGAGCGAGCGAAAGCGGGTTGCATCCGACCACCGTCTTCGCGCCCGCGGCTTTTGCTGCCGCCGCGAGAGCGCTCACGTCTTCGAGCAGACCGTAATAGTTCGGCGACTCGACGTACAGCACGCCGAAATCCTTCGCTTCTTTGAGCTCTGCCGTACCGTTAAGCGCGGGCAGGACTTCGAGCTCGGTCCCTCGCGCGGAAAGATAGGTGCGGAGGGTGTCCAGCGTATCGGGGTTGACGTTGTCGAAAGTGACGACTTTGCCGCGTTTGTCCGCGCACATCATACACACTTCCGCCGCGGCGGTCGCTCCCGAATAGTGCGAGGCGGTGGCGACGTCCATACCCGTGAGGTTGCACATCATCGTCTGAAACTCGAAAGTCGCCTGCAATATGCCCTGCGACAGCTCGGGCTGGTAAGGGGTGTAGCTCGTGAGGAACTCCTCCCTCGACACGACGCTCTTCACCGCCGCCGGGATATAGTGGTCGTAACAGCCCGCTCCGCGGAAGACGCTGCGATAGGAAGCGTTGCGGGACGCGAGCTCGGAGAATGCCGCGTACACCTCCTGCTCGGACTTGCCGTCGGAGAGCACGACCTTCTTCCTGCGCAACTCGCGCGGTATGTCGCTAAACAAATCCGCGACCCCCGCAATGCCGAGCAGAGAGAGCATTTCCTTCCTCTCTTTTTCCGAAATCGAAAGATAAGACGCCATAATCACTCCAATGAAGCCTTGTATTGCGCTTCGTCCATAAGCCCTTCGGGCAATGCGTCGGCGGCGACGGCGAAAATCCAGACGCCCTCCTCCCCTGCTTTTTCGGGCGCGTCCGCGAGCTCTTCGTTGACCTCTGCGACCACGCCGTCAAGCGGCGAATTGACCTCCGCGACCGCTTTGACGGATTCCAGCTCGCAGCACGGCTCTCCCGCCGAAACGGCGGCGCCGACTTCGGGCAGTTCGACATAGACGACTTCCCCGAGTTCCTCCGCCGCGTGCGCACTTATGCCGACGTACGCTTTTCCGTCGCGCAGCTCCGCCCATTCGTGTGTGCCTGTGTAAAATTTCATAACCTTCTCCTTTATGCCCGCGGCGGCTTTTCCGCCGCAATCGCAATCACCGTTTTTTCTTCACAAAAGGCAGCGGCGTGATTTCGAGCGGGATTTGTCTGCCGCGCACGTCCGCGTACAGCGCCCCCGTGACTCCCCTTTTCAGCCGCAGCATACATATGCCGACGCCGAGAGTGGGCGAATGAGTGCCCGACGTGCTCTCGCCGACTTCCTCTCCGTCCGCATACACCTTGCAATGCTCGCGCACTATGCCCTTGCCCGCGACGCGCGCTCCGACGCGTCCGTATGCGGGGACGTGCGCAAGGATTGCGTCCCTGCCGACAAAATCTCCTTTGTCAGTTTTGACTGCAAAATCCAGCCCCGTTTCGTCCACGGGGATATCCTCCCCCAGCTCGTGCCCGTAAAGCGGCATCCCGGCTTCCAGCCGCAGGGTATCCCTCGCGCCCAGACCGCAGGGGAGCAGTCCGTACTCTTTCCCCGCTTCCAGCACGGCGCGGTAAAGCGCGGGAGCGTCCGCGTCGGCGCAATAAAGCTCGAAGCCGTCCTCCCCCGTGTAGCCCGTGCGCGAAACGAGCACCTCCGCTCCGCATATTTTTACGCCTTGCGTGAACGTGTAATATTTGGCGGGCAGCTCTCCCGCGGGGGAAAGCGCTCGGAGTATATCCTCGGCGCGGGGTCCTTGCAGCGCAAGCTGCGACACCTTTTCCGACACGTCCGAGAAAGCGCAGTCCCCGCCGAGGTGAGCTTCCGCCCACGCTCTGTCCTTGTCCACGTTCGCTCCGTTGACGACGACGAGGAATTTTTCTCCGTTCACGCGGTAGACCAGCACGTCGTCCACCGCTCCGCCCCTCTCGTTGGCAAAGAGCGCATAGCGCACTCTGCCGTCGGGCATACCGCTTATGTCATTGGTGACGAGAGCGTTGAGGGCGCTCTCGGCGCCTTTGCCCTCGAAGAGGAATTCCCCCATATGCGACACGTCGAAAACGCCCGCCGCGGTGCGCACCGCGCGGTGCTCTTCCAGAATGCCCGAATACTGCACGGGCAGTTCGTACCCCGCAAAGTCCACCATCCTGCCGCCGAGTGCGACGTGCATATCGTAAAGCGCGGTTCTCTTTGCCATACCCTCTCCTTTTACGCCTTGTGCGTTGCCAGCCCGTACACGTCCTCGCACGCTTCCGCCACGCTCTCGTACACCGTGGGATGCGCGTGTATAACGGACGCAAGCTGCTCTGCCGAAAGCCCTCTGCTCACCGCGAGAGCAATCTCACCGACAATCTCCGTGACCCCGTCGCCGAACAGCTCGGCGCCGCAAATCACGTCTTTATCGTCGCAATATACCTTGATAAACCCTCTGTTCGAGCCGTTTATCAGACTTTTCCCGTTTGCTCCCAAAAGGAATTTGCCCGTCTTCGCCGCACCGTCCGTGCGCCCGACGACGGCTATCTCCGGCCGCGTGTATACAAGCGACGGCACCACGGAAAGGTCGACCGACGACTCCTCTCCCGCCATATGTTCCACCGCTCTCACGGCACACGCCGCGGCATAGTGCGCAAGCTGTATGCCGCCCGTCACGTCCCCCGCCGCGTACACTCCGCTGGCCGCCGTCATCATATTTCCGTCCGTGCGCACGGGTCCCTCCGACGGAAGTCCGATGTTTTCCGGACCCGCGCCCCGCGTCGAAGCGCGTCTGCCCGCCGCCGTCACGACGGAAACGCATTCCGCCCGTTCCTCCCTGCCTCCGCAGGAGAACACCACGCCGCCGCGTTCAATCGCCGTCACCTGCGCGGAAGTGCGTATGCGCACTCCCCTGCGTTTCAGGGCGGAAGCGAGCTGCACGGAAATTTCTTTCCCGAAAAAGGGCAGTATCCTGTCCGCGTATTCCAACACGGTGACCTGTCTGCCGCAGTCCGCGAAATAACAGGCGAGCTCGCACCCTATCACGCCGCCGCCCACAATGACTACGTCGCCCGCGTCGAGAGGATGTGCAAGCACTTCGTCGGAAGTGAGCGCAAGCTCCGCTCCGGGCACGGAAAGCCGCGCGGGATGCGACCCCGTCGCGATGAGCAGAAACCTGCCCTCGACCCTTTCGCCGCCCGCTTCCACCGTATGCGCGTCCCTTATCACGCCGCATTCGCGCACCTGCGTCACTCCCCTGCCGGACAGCAGCTTTTCCACTCCGCCGCGAAGAGATGCGACAATGTTGTCTTTGCGCGCGTATGCCGCGTTTTCGTCGAAGGTCACCTCCGCCGCGTTCACGCCGAGCTCTGCCCACTCCGCGCGGGAAGCGTAAAGCGACGAGGAATGCAAAAGGCTTTTGGTGGGGATGCAGCCGCGGTTGAGACAAGTCCCGCCCACGTCGGATTTTTCGACGAGCGCGACGCTCATACCGAGTTTCGCGGCGCGTATCGCCGCCGTGTATCCGGCGGGTCCGCCGCCCAGCACCACAAGGTCAAACACCTTTCTCCTCCCTTATGCGCGCGGCAAGCCTTTCCGCCTCCGCCCGCACTTCCGTCTTTTCTTCCTCCGTGAGCGCCGCGTCGGCAGGGATTTCCTCCCCCGACAGGACAAATTTCAGCGCGCTCACCTTTTCGGCGTCCAGGCTGTCGGACGCTACGTCGACGGCGGACGTCTTCCCGTCCTCTTCCGCCACCCGCACGACAGCACGCTCGCCGAACACCTCCGCGGCAAACTCGAAAACGTAATTGCGCTTTTTCCCGTAACGCCACTCGTCCGTGCCAAAAAACGCCGTCCATTTCAGCACCTTTTCCGCCCCGAGCACGAACGGCATCGGTCTTGACGCCGCCGCCGAGGGATACGCCGCGGCGAAGCTCTCTTCCAGCGCGTCCGCCACGCGTTCGACCGTGACGTCTTCTCTGTACGCAGCAAGCGGCGCGACGCGGGAAGACACGCTCTTCACGCTCTTTCCGACGAATTTTTCTCCCGGCGGAGTGAGATACCGCGCGACGTCCTCGGGCGCGGTCGAAACGAGCAGCGTCCCGTGATGGAACTCCGCTCCGCCGCGCTTATAATACGCGTTGCCGCCGAATTTCGCCCCATCCGCAACGAGGTCGTTCCTGCCGCCGAGTTCGGCGCGTATGCCGAGAGAGGCCAGCGCGTCCAGCACCGTCTTGAAATTTTTCCGTCTGTCGAAATTGCCCTCGCGGGCAACAAAAGTAAAATTCAGGTTGCCGAGGTCGTGCCACACGGCGCCGCCGCCCGACAATCTGCGGGCAAGCAGTCCTCCGCTCTCTTCGAGAGACTGCACGCGGCACTCCGCATATGCGTTCTGATTGCGGCCGATGACCACGGCGCGCTCGTTCCGCCAAAGGTACAACGCGGCTTCGTCCTCCCCGACGCTTTCGAGCAGGGCCGCCTCTATCGCCTGATTGACGAACACGTTCACGCTTTCGCTGCGCATCAGCGTTATCTTTCCGACACTCATATGTATAGTATATAGCTTTTATGTTTCGCAATCAAGTGCGGACAAACAAAAAGCACGGAAAGGTTTCCGTGCTTTTTCTCAGTCTTCCTTTTCCTCGCCGCGCTCCTCTATGCCCATCGTCACGCCGAGCACGCTGTCCACGGGGAGAGTGAAACATATGCCCGCGCCGGGAGTGTTCAGCCCCGCCTTCTCCACGACTGCGCGCATTATGTCGGGGCACTTGTCCTCGGGCGAAAGAATGAGCACAATCTCTTTTTCGGGCTGCACTTCTATGCCGAAGGCCTTTTCCGCCTCTCTTGCGCCCGCGCCGCGTGCGTTGAGCAGCGTGCCGCCCGTCGCGCCCGCTGAGCGCGCGGCGTCCATCGCCGCGGTTTCGAAACCTCTGTTGACTATGCTGACTATAAGTCTGTAACTCATTTTTTCACCTCCTTCGGCAGCGCCGCACCGCCTGCGAGCAGAGCGAGCGTAGCGGGTCCTCCCACGCTTTTGACGGGCACGGTAAAGGCTATGCCCGTATTTTTCTCCTCAAACGCGAATTTCTCGCGCAGACAATCCCACAGCGCGGGGACGACGCTCTCTTCCGCCGTGCCCATCGCGATGACTTTCTCCGTTTCGCCCGTGCCCAGCAGTTCGGAAAGCGAAGACGGCGCCGTTCCCAGCCCCAGCATAGCCTGCGGATGGCGCAGACCGCTTTCGGCAAGAGCGCGGATAACTTTTTCGGCTTTGTTTTTGTCGACGATGACAAAGACGAGTTTCAGCTTCACACGCAGCCTCCTAATCCAGCTCTATAATTTCGCCCTCGCGGGCAAGAAGTTCCCTGTAATGCTCCGCGGCGGTACGCGCGGAAACTGTCTTCTTGACTTTGTAGACAAGCCCCATTATCTGAATGGCGACGAGCGGGGTCATCGCGACGAACGCGACCGTGCCGAACGCGTCGTTGATTATGGACCCGCCGAGTTCCGCAGTCGCCCCCATTGCGAACGGAAGCAGGAAGGTGGCGGTCATGGGACCGGAGGCGACGCCGCCGGAGTCGAACGCTATCGCCGTGAATATCTTGGGGACGAAGAAGGACATACCGAGCGCAATGACGTATACGGGCACGATTATCCACCATATGGAAATGCCCGTCGCCACGCGTATCATACTCAGCGCGACCGCGACCGCCATAGAAATGACGAGCACGACCAGCATATTCTTTCTGCTTATCGCGCCGCCGGTAATCTGCTCCACCTGTCTGTTCAGGACGTGCACGGCGGGTTCGGCAAGGACTATGAGCGACCCCACGAGCGCGCCTATCGGTATGACGAGCCACCTGCTCACACCCGCGACCGCGCCGCCGATGTAAGAGCCCGCCTGCATAAACCCGACGTTGACGCCGGTCAGGAAAAGCGTGAGCCCGACATAGGTGTAAACCGCGCCGATAATCATCCTTAAAAGGCTTTTACCGGGCAGTTTCAGCATCGTAAACTGGAAAATCAGGAAAACGACGAATATCGGAGCAAGCGCGATGCCCACCTCTTCGAGATAAGTCGGAAGGGAACGCAGATATGTCATCATAACGTCGCCGAAGTCCGAAAACGCCGAAAGCGTCGCCGCTTCCGCCTGCGCGTCCGTCTTGTAAACGAGCCCGAGGATGAGCACCGCGATGATGGGGCCTACGGAACATATGCCCACCATTCCGAAGCTGTCCTCCTGCGAGTGGGAGCCGCCTATCGCGCCCGAAATGCCGACGCCGAGCGCAAGAATGAACGGCACGGTAATCGGCCCCGTGGTCACCCCGCCCGAATCGAAAGAGAGCGGCACATAGCCCTCCGAAACGAACGCGGCGAGCACGAATACGACGGCATACAACGCAATGAGCAGCGCGTTCAGACGCACTTTGAGGAGTATGCGCAGGACGGCTATGACCATAAACACGCCGACGCCCACGCCCACGCTCACTATGAGCACCATATTGGGGATGCTGCCTATCTGCGTGGCAAGCACGGTGAGGTCGGGCTCAGCCACGGTGACGACCACTCCGACCACAAAAGCGACCAGCAGTATGAACCACACTTTGCGCGTGGCGGTGACCTTTGTGCCGATATGTTCGCCCGCGGGTTCCATAAATATGCTGCTGCCCAGCGTGTAAAGAGCCATACCGACGACGAGGAAGACCGCCCCCACGAGGAAGGAAGCCAGATTGAGCGTCGGCATCCCCCCCAACGAGAAGTTGAGGATGATGACCAGCGCCGTAATCGGCAGAACGGCGACGAGCGCCTCCTTCATTTTCAGGGCGAAATTTTTCATTTTACCTCATCGGCGGCAGCGGTCCGTTTCCGCCACGCACGGCGAACTTTCCTAAGAATGCTTATATTATACGGCGAAACCTTAAAAAAACATTATACCGACGACAACAATTCGGTTTCCCGCACATATATCATTTATTTTTCCTGCGGCTTTCGTCGAAAAAAGCAAGCGACGCGTCGTTCACGCGCACAGATTCCGGCCACTCGTAATGGACTATGTTGTAGACGTGGCGCAGTTTTCTGCTCTCGTCCGCCGCCTTGACGAAGTCGAGGACGAACTTTTCGCATCTACCTTCCTTTTCCATAGAGGAAAGCAACGCGGCAAGATACTGCGTGTGGCGTGTGTATACGTCCCTTTCGCAGCCTATCAGCATAACGGGCGGCAGACTGAGCCCGTCGGTATATTCCGTAAAAGCGGACAATCCGTAAAGCGGGTGACGGCGCGGGCGCCTTCCGAAGAGCACGTTGTCGAAGACGTGCTGCGGCAGACGGCAGAACCGCGCAGGTTCGCAGTCGCGGCGGCGGAATACGGAATGTATTTCGCACACGGGATGGCTCATCGCGACGCACGCCACCGAGACGTCGGGGACGTGCACGCCGTATGCCTCCGCAAGCCGCGGCGAGAGAATTATGCACGCGGCGAGAGACGCGAGATGCCCTCCCGCGGAATCTCCCGTCAACATTATGCCGTCGGTGTCGCACCCCAGCTTCGCGGCGTTCTCCGCCACGAAATTCAGCGCGGCGAAGACGTCCGAAATCTGTCCGCCGATGTCCGTGTCGGGCGCAAGGCGGTAGCTCATCCCCATCACGCAATATCCTTTCGAGGCAAGGTACATACAGTAGTACTTGTTCAAGTCCTTGTCCCCGTAGACCCACGCGCCGCCGTGCACGTTGACAATGAGCGGCAGCACGCCTTCCCTGCCTTCGGGACGGTAAAAGTTGAGCTTGTGCATAGGGTCGCCGTCGGGCAGATAATCGTACTCGCGCACTTCCGCCCCCGCAGGCGGAGTCTGGCGTGCTATACGGACGTCGTCGTGTCTTTTGGTGTCATAGCGCACATATTTCGCAAAAAGTCCCGCAACCAGCATCTTTCACCTTGTCCGCGACGGATACTCCCGACTTGTCCGCCGCGCTTACGCGCCTTGCGGACAACGGGCGGAGTCGGAACACACCGCAGCTTATCCGACATTTCAAGGGTTTTACGCCGCAAAAACGCACGCAAAAGTGCCTGTTGTGCCGATTCCCGCATTCGTCCGCCGCACGGCGCTCCCCGCGCCGCACGTCTCCCGCCGACGTTTCTCCGTCATTTTCAATGTTCTGTTCATTATACACTTGCCGCCGCCGCGGTGTCAAGGTGCGGGCGCGTGCGCTTGACACCGCGGCGCGCGTACCTTACAATCCCTTTATACGGAGGAAGTTCGATATGTCCGACATCAACGAAAAACAAAACGCCGCTCTCCCCGAAACGGACGTCGCGGAAAACGCGGCCGAAAACGCCGCGCCCGCACGCAGGGCAAAGAAGCCGAAAGAAAAGTTTTCGGCGAAACTCAGGCGCAACCGCAAAAAGATACTCATATCGCTGACCGCGGTGTTCACCGTGGGGGTCGTGCTCGCCGTCATTCTCGTGCCGACGCATTTCGCGACGCTGAACGAGCCGTCCGATTACATAAGCATTCCCGTAGTCGAGCTGCCCGCGGACACGGCGGTGACCGTGGAAAAATCGGGGAGGTACATCGCGCACCCCGACACCGTGTACACCGACGACGGCAACATCATCGTGATGTATCCTCTCGGGCACGGAAAGGGCGAGATTGCCATGCGCGTAAGCTCCGATTTCGGTCTGACGTGGTCAGACAGGGTGTCGGGACTTCCGTCGAGTTTCGGCGACTCGCAGGAGACGCCCACCCTTTACAACCTTCACTTCACGGACGGCAGCACCAAGCTCGTGATGATATCCGGCTGCCCCTACTGGCCCGCGACGAAATACAAGGCGGACGGTTTCAATTTCTCTTTCTCGGACGACAACGGCAAGACGTGGTCGGAGTTCGAGAAATTCCACTCCCCCTATGACGCGATAGTCGCGATGTCCTCGCTCACGCAGCTCAAAGAGGACGGCGAGTACATCGACAAGTGGATGGGGCTTTTCCACGACCATTCCTTCAACGTTTACAAGACTTATCTCACCTTCGACGCGGACGGCAACGCCGAGTGGTCGGAGCCCGAAATACTTATGCCGAATTACGCCGATGAGACCCGCGAATACGGGATGTGCGAAGTGGAAATAATCCGCAATCCCGAAAACGACGCGCTCATACTCATCTCCCGCGCGGAAAAGCGCGTGTCCCGCTCGCTCATCGCCTTCTCGTACGACGAGGGCGAAACTTGGGAAGGGCTCAAAGAACTCCCCTACGAGCTCTGCGGTGACAGACATAAGGCGGAATACGACGAAACCACGGGCAAAGTGCTCATCTCCTTCCGCCAGATGATACCCGTAAAACGCAGCGCGGTGAGCATCTACAACCGCATAAGCGGCGGCTGGTACGCCTGGGTGGGCACCTTCGACGACCTGATGTCATACGCCAACGACGACGCGTCCGACGACAGCAAGGGCGAATATCTCATCGAGCTCGGAAAGACGGACTATTTCGCCAAGCCCTATCAGGCGGTGATAGACAACGGTTACAGCGGCGTGGTGTGCGTGGACGGGACGTTCAACGTCGTGGGATACGGCAGTTTCGACTCCGCGGGGACGACGCGCTACATCATCTCCCGCACGTTCACTCTCGCCCAAATCGAAGCTATGCTGTAAAACTCTTTTCTTTCAACACAAAACCCGTCGGTTTCGCCGACGGGTTTTTCGTTTGAACCTGTTCCGCATTGCCTTTTCCGTGCCGCGCGTCGGTCTGCGGCATTGCGTCCCGACTTCCGCACGGGCTTACGCCGACGTGCGAACGGGAGCACGGAGCGCCTTTCACGCCTTGGGCACGACAATCTCCATATCGGAATCGGGATACGTGCAGCAGGGATGGATGTATCCGAACTTCTTGTCCGCAAGCCTGCGCTTGTCCGCTCCCGCAATCGAGAATTCACCCGACACCAGCCTGCTGTGGCAGAAGCCGCAGCCGCCCGCGCGGCATTTGGAAGGCACTTTCAGCCCCGCTCTCTCCATTGCGACGAGAAGCGTTTCGGTCGCCGACGCTTTCACCTTGTAAGTCTCGAAGCCGATGTGAACGGTGAGCGTATATTCCGCGGGCGCGACGTCGCGCACTCCCACGCAGTTGGCCTCCTTCTTTATTCTGCGCAACGGCAGACCGAGGGGCGCGAGTTCCTTGTCCGCAAAGGCGTACATCGCGGCGGGACCGCACATCATCACGGTGAAATCTCCGCTCACGTACTTTTTGATGAGGTCGAGAGTGACGAAGCCGTGTTCATAACCCTCTTTCTCCTCGTTGCTGGTGACGTACACGACCTTGATTTTGTCGGAAACGAGCGCGTCGAGCTCCTTTTTGAAAGCGAAATCCGCCGCCGTCTTCGCGCCGTAGAACACGGTGAGAGAGAAATTCTCCGTGCCGTCGGCAATCGCCTGCGCCATACTGTAAAACGGCGTTATACCGCTGCCGCCCGCAATGCCCACGACCTGCTTTGCGTCTTTGAGCGGCTCGTAGCAGAAGTCGCCCGACGGGTCGCCCACGGTGAACACGTCGCCGGGCTTTGCGTTGTCGAAAAGCCAGTCGCTGAAAAATCCCGCTTTCTTGACAGTGAAGGCGACTTTGCGCGCGAGCGCGTCCTTGGGAGAGGAAGACATCGCGTAAGGGCGCGAAACCTCGCTTTCTCCCACCTTGCAGCCGAGAGTGGAATACTGCCCCGCTCTGAAATAGAACGGTTTTTCCGTTTCCAGGACGTAAGTCTTCATATCCGCGGTTTCCGTCCTCACCTCGACGAGTTTCGCCGAGCGGTAGCCGGGGTGCAGTATCTTCGCCGTTTCGTTGACTTTATACGTCTTGGGGAGCGGAGTCGCAGGGGCTTCCGCCATAATCTTTCTGCGCTTGGGGACCATTTTCTTGAAGCGCAGCAAATCCATAAAACCGAAAATCTGTCTTTTGAACACGAACGCCATAACTCAGCCCTCCTTCTTGATGTCGCCGACGGTCTGTCTGCCGGAGATGTCGCCCGCGAAATACGCGCTGGAATAGCCCGAAAGCCTCATCGCGTATGCGCCCGCAAAGCGCAGGCCGCGCACACGGTGGTCTTCCGCCATCATCTGCAATCTGGGCATAAGTCCGTCCCAGTACTGCGACTCATAGCCGTAGATTACCCCCTGCGGATGCCCGCAGTAGCGCGCGTACGTCATCGGCGTCGCGACGGAAATCTCTTCTATGCTGTCGCGTATCTTCGCGCCCGTATCCTGCTCGAAACGCGCAATCATCTTGTCCGCGACATAGTCCTTGGTCTTGTAATAATTCTCCGCGCTGACGTTCGCCCAGTCGTCCGACATATACAGCGTGGTGAAATACATCATACAGGTGCCCTCCGGCGAGCATTCGGGATATGCGCGGTTGAGGCACACCGTCGCCTGCACGCTGTTGTCCTTTATGGTGCGCATTCTGTCGTACTGCGCGACGGAATCCATCGTGTCGTAAAGGAAGTAATTGTGGTTTTCGATGCCGAGTTCGTCCGCCGACTTGTTGAGTCCGAGGAACATCGTGAACCCTCTGCCCGACAGCTTGCGGGAGTTGGTCGCACGCACCTCCGCCTCGGGCACCTTGTCCAGCATTCTGCCGAACACGATGTGCGGCGAACAGTCCGCCACGACGTGTCTCGTCGCGATTTCCGTGCCGTCGTCCAGCACCACCGCGCGCACGCCGCCGTCGGACGGGTCGGTAAGGATGCGCACCGCCTCGGTGTTGAACAGCACGTCGCCGCCCAGTTCGAGAATGCGCTCGGTCAGCGCGAGGGATATCTCGTGCGAGCGCATCTTGGGCATACTCGCGCCGCGCATAATGTAACGGTTGACCATAGACGCATAGTGCACGAAGCTGAGGTCGTCGCAGTGTGCGCCGAGATAGCACCAGTACGCTTCCAAAATGTCGACCGCTTTTTTCGGCATTTTCAGCGATTGCAGAACTTCGTTCACGGAGTACGAACCGCAGCGCACGAAGTTGCCGTACTTCTCCACCATAACCTTGGAATCGGTGTTGCCGTTGACGGCGGAGCTGTACGCCTGCGCAAGCCTTATCTCCTCGGCGAGCTCGAAAAATTTCGTCACGGAATCGCGGCTGCCGGGGACGTAACTCTCCATCTTGTCTATGAACGCCTTGACCCCGAACGGCATCGTCGCGTCCAGCTTCTCCGCCCGCGATATAACTCTGTACGCTTCGGGGATTTGCAGCCAGTCAATCTTGTCCGTCACACCGAGTTCGTCAAAGAGCACGCGCACGTCGCCCGCATTGTCCGCCGTACCGAAGTCGTTCAGCTCGTGCAGCGACGCCTCGAACTCGAACCTGCCTCTTCTGAAACTCGTGGCAAACCCGCCGGGGATGTTGTGCTTCTCGACGAGCAGCACCCGCGCGCCCCCTTGCAGCAGCCTTATCGCCGCGGTAAGTCCGCCGTTACCTGCGCCGATAACGACGGCATCGTATTTCTTCATAGCAAACCTCCTTTATTCAGACGGGCGGCGCACCGCCCGCACTTTCAGACATCCATCAGATTGAGCCCCGTGGCGTCGTCGAAAAACCTCGGCACCCTGCCGTACACCGTGTGCAGCACGATTTCGCACGTCGCGCTGACGACGGCGCGTTTCAGATGCCCGCCGACGACGGAGCCGTCCGCCCTGCCCGCAGACGCGTGCAGATGCAGATACGGCTTTCCGTTCTGCTCCGTCACCGTCCCGGACATACTCACGATTTCCAGCGGTTCGCGGAAATCGTTGTCGAAATATTTCTTCGCCTTCACGTCAAACACGGACACGCAGAACTCGTCCACCGCTCCTATGCCGCTCACTTCCGCGAAAGTCACGCCTTCGCGCTCGGCAAGCTCGGCGAGCGACGACAGCACTTCTTCGCCCGCTTCCAGACGTACGGCAATGTCTTCGCCGAAGCGTTTGTATTTCATAATTCACCTCACGGCGCCGCTTGTGCGGCGTACATATGCGGCGCGCACGCCCGAACACGCGCACAAAGCCGCCCCGTATATATTTTACACTCATTCGCACGAAAATCAACCCCCGCTTTCAGACGGCGGAAAAAACGAACGTCGTCACGCTGTCCGCGGCAAGCTACACTCCGCCGCCGAACACGAAATCGCTCTCTTCCGCTTCCCTTTCCGCATCCGTGCACACCGCGGTCGCCGTCCTCCCTTCGAACCCTTCCAGCCCGTCCAGCCGCAGACTTTTCGCCGCTCCGTCGTTGACGGCTACGACGACTACGCTTCCGTCGGGTTTGACAAACGCCCCTATGTCGACGCCCGTCCAGTCCATAGGGTCGGAAAGCGTACACCCGACGCGCACGTCCCCTTCGGACAGATAGCGCGTGAACTGCGCAAAGGCGTAATATCTTTTGAGAACGTAAAGCCCAGCGCCGTCCGCGCGTGCGGAAGCGGCATTCCAATAAACCAATCCGTCGTTGTAAGTCCCCTTCGCCACGGAAAGCCACCAGCTCCACTCCTCCGCGTCCAGCAGCGTGAGGTCGCGCAGTACGACTTTCGCGAGGTACATCCCGCTCTCCGCCGTGTCGAATTCCCCCGCCTGCATTTCGCAGAACTCCGTCGCCCGCACGGCAAGATGCGGATAATTCTCGTCGAGATACCGACGCAGCCGCGTCCGCTCCGTACGGCTTGCGTCCACGACGTAATCGTGCACGGAAATCCCGTCAAGCCCGCAAAACCAATCGTACTTCGCAAGTGCGGAAAGATAATCGCGGATGTCGTAACCTTCATCGTAAAACCCTATGCTTCCGCTCTCGAAAAGGTCGAGTTCGAAACGTGTCCCGTTTTCGGCGTTGAACTCCGCGATTTTGCGCTGCATAACGTCGGCAAGCGCCGCAAGCGCTTCGGGGTCGTAATGGCACCCTTCCTGCGAGGAGTAAGGGCCGCCCCAGTCCCACTGCGGTTCGTTGACGGGGCTGACGGCAACGGTCGGGACTTTGCCCGGCCCCGCAAGGTAGGTTTCGTAAAGATTGTTCACGATGATGAGAAGATAGTCGGCAAACGCTTCGTAAAATTCGGGTTTCAGGTTGTTTTGTCCGGGGTACTCACCCGTACACGTCCCCGACTCCGTCATAAGATAATGCGGAGAATTGGCGAAAAACACCACTTTCGTGACATTCCCCGTGGCAAGCGCCTTGCCGAACATAGAGCGCACCGCGGCGTCCCTGTTTTCGAAATCGTAATTGGACTCGTCGCGGAAGGCTGCGCTCACCGCTTCGGCGTCGCCGCGTTCCGCTTCGGGCACGTTCTCCGCCACGAAAAAACTCTCCGCCCTGCGGAACTCGTCAAACCCTCCGTTGGAATAGGGCACCGCCCCGTCCAAAGCCGCGTCCGCAGACCCGCCGCCGATGTTGTATCTGAAAATGTTCAGCCGCAGTCCGTCGTCGCCGTAAAGCATTTCCACCGCGCGCTCCGCCGTTTCTTCCGACGCGTTTGCCCCCATATCCTGCCAGTACCACGCGGAGGACGCGCCGAAGCCGCGGAGAGTCTGATGCCTTTCCGTGAGGTCGACAGCCGCCCTGTAAGGGATGTAAGCGCACGCCCACCACACGGACAGCGCAAACGCCGCGGCGGCAATCAGGGCAAGCGCCGCCGCAAACGCGGCAATAACCGCATCCGACGGATTTTTCTTTTGCTTTCGTGTTTCCATTTCCCGACGGCGGGCGACCGCCCGCACACCTTATCGTATTTATATTAACACATCTGCTTCCCGAAGTAAATACGCAGGTCCGCCTAAAAAAACGCGGCGGCTTTGCGCCGTCGCGTTTTCGCATAAAACACATTTTATCGTTGCAATATGCCGCGTAAACACGTCGTTTGCGCGGATTAATGCGAATGTCATCTGAGTTTCAGTCCGTCGCGGAAGGCATTGCCCACCTTCTCTCCGAGCACGAGATAGGCGTGATTTACGGGGTCGAAAGTTATGGGGCGGAGTTTTGCGGGGTCTATCTTCCCCTTCCCGTCCAGCACGCTTTCGTCCGCGCCGACGTTCACGATTTCGCCTTCCAGGCGACAGCTCTCTTCGTCATAACTTACGAGTCTGCATTCCAGGACCATCGGCAGCTGCTCTATGACGGGTGCGTCCACGAATTCGCTCTTCACGACGGTGAAACCGACCCGTGCGAGTTTGTCGGGCACGTCGTGCGCGGACACTATGCCGACATAGTCGCACTCCGCGACGTGCGCCGCGTCCGCCATACTCACCGTGAACGCCCCGCGCGCAAGAATGTTCTCCACCGTCTTGTGCTCCGCGCTCAGACACATTGCTATTCTGTTTTCCTCGCTTATTCCTCCCCACGCGGCATTCATCGCGTCCGGCGTGCAGTCCTCGCCGTAAGTGGCGATGATGAAAACGGGTTGGGGATAAGTGTAAGGTTTTGCTCCGAAATTCTTTTTCATAACGACTCCTTCGCGGCAACCGCACGCCGCCACTCCGTGACGGCGCAGGCGCTTCCGCCTTTCTGATGTATTTTACTCCCCGAGGCCGTCTCCGTCAATATGCCGCATCCGCGTCACGCCTTCGCCGCGGGAGCAAGTTCGGCGTAGCCCTTCCATATCTTCTCCTTACTTTTTAACGGTATTCGAGTTCTGATTGTACGCTTTCGCGACGCATTTCCATTCGCCGTCAATTTTGAGCAGAAGCAGATAGTCCGTAAAGTCTATCCTGCCGCCCCAGCCTTCTTCCAGCACGCGCACCACGGCAAGGGTTTCCTCGACGGCGACCACGTCTATACGGGCCTTGAAGTTGTCTCCGCCGCCCACAGTGTCCACATTGCGGTAAAACTGTTCGATTGAACCGTGCTCCAATCTGCCGTCCAGATAGCCGAACAGCACCGCTTCGTCGATAAAAAGTTCCTTTGCATACTTGCTGTTGCCCTCCGCAACGCTTTTCACGAATTTTTCAGCCGCCGCTTCCACCGCGGCATACTCTTTGATGGAATCTCTCATTTTTCACCTCGCATATTCGGAAACTTTCGGTTTCCCCTGTTGACGCAGATATTATTGCGCTGTATAATCAAATAGTCAAGTACGCACATTAAAGTACGGTACTATCAAAAAGTATAGTGCAACGGGAGCCGTAAAATATGCAGGAAAATTCCGCCAAAATCCGCTGTATCTCCGCGGAAGAGCTGAAAACCACGGGCTTTGCCTACACTCTTTCCCTCATAAACGGAAAATACAAAATGACAATACTCTACACTCTTATGGAGTTCGGGGTGGTGCGTTTCAACGAATTGAAACGCTACATTGCGTCCGTCACATACAAGACGCTGAGCCTCGCGTTGAAAGAGCTCGAACGCGACGGGCTGGTGCATCGAGAGGAATATCCTCAAATTCCCCCGAAAGTCGAATATTCCCTCACCGAGCGCGGCAAATCGCTCATCCCCATACTTGACTCCATGTGCGAGTGGGGGGACAAAAACAGGCTTTGAAACGCCTGCTTTTTGTCAGCCGAGCCCCACGTCCAACGCCGTCATAACGGCAAACCCCACCATTACGCCCCACGCGCCCAGATGCGGATGCTCCGATAGTTTTGAGTCGGGGATGAGGTCCTCCGCAACGACGAATATCATTGCCCCCGCGGCAAAAGCAAGCAGCCACGGCTGCGCCGCCGTCAGAGCGGACGCAAGAAAATATCCCGCGACGGCAAATACGGGTTCGACCACTCCGCTGCCCGCTCCGTACAGAAACGCTTTCACGCGGCTGCCCGTCGCCTCCTTCATAGGCAGTGCGACCGCCGCCCCTTCGGGAAAATTCTGTATCGCCATTCCGACCGCAAGCCCCAGCGCGGCGATAAACGCTCCGTCTTCTCCGCCTGCCGCCGCCGCTCCGAATGCAAATCCCACGGCAAGCCCTTCCGGGATGTTGTGTATCGTGACGGCAAGGAAAAGTTTTGCGGGTTTTTGCAGATGACTGCGCAGCCCCTCCTCTTCGTTCGTTCCCTTGTGCAGATGCGGGACGAGTTTGTCGATGATGACCAGAAACGCTCCCCCGACCAAAAACCCCACCACCGCGGGCACGAATTTCCAGTCGCCGTAATCCCCCGCCCTCTCGATTGACGGAATGAGCAAAGACCACACGGAAGCCGCCGTCATCACTCCCGACGCAAAGCCCAGAAACAGCGTATTGAGTTTGGGCGATATCTCCCTCCTGAAAAAGAAAACAAGCGCCGCACCCGCCGCGGTGGCAACGAAAATCACGATAAAACCGAGCGCCGTCATTGCCGCATTTGTCATATACTCCTCCTGCCCGTCATAGTATGAGTTTTCCTTGCGGCGCGGTGCACCGCAGCTCTCTCCGCAAGACGGGCGCAATTTGAGGTTCGCATATGCGAACTCATCCGCATTTTAACATTCAGGCGGCAAAAACGCAAACCGTATAAACTACATACCGAGTTGGTGCAAAAGGGGAATATCCCCCGCTCTCACTCCCCCGCTCCGCGGCTTCTTGCGAGCACCGCCAGAGTTTCGACGTGCATAGTCTGAGGGAACATATCGTAAGGGCGGACGGAGGACAGTGTGTAGCCGCGGGAAAGCAGGAATTTCAGGTCGCGCGCAAGAGTGGCGGGGTTGCAGGAGATGTAAACTATCCTTTCGTATCCCGCTTCCGCCGCGGCGGCGAGGACAGTTTCGTCGCAGCCCTTTCGGGGCGGGTCGAGCACGAGCGCGCGGGGTGTGCCGTCCTGCGGCAGACGGCGCATATAATCCGCCGCGTCCGCGCACACTTCCGTCACCCTGTCCGCAAGCCCCAGCCTCCGCATCAGTCTTTTTGCGTCATCCACCGCTTCGGGGACTATTTCCGCCGCGGTTATACGGGCGTCGGGAAGGCGCAGCGCAAGCTCCGCGGTGAGCAGTCCCACTCCCGAATAAAGTTCCGTCACGTCGCCGCGAAAATCCGAAAGCGCGGCGCACGCGTCGGCATATATCCTGTCGCGTATTTCGTCGTTGACTTGCAGAAAACTCAGCGGCGACACGGCGGCGGAGAACGCACCCAGTTTCTGCGGGCTCTCCTTTCCGCGCACGAGTTTCACGCTTCCGCCCATAATGACGTTGGTCTTCTCCTTGTTGGGAGAAACGTACAGCGCATAATCTCCGAAATGCTCTCCGAGTTTGCGCGCAAGGTTGTCGATGTGGGGCACTCCGTCCCCGTTCACGACCAGCACGACGGAGAGCGAGGAAACGTAGCGCGCCACGAGATGGCGCAGCAGTCCCCTGCCCGTCCCCTCGTCATAGGCTTTGAGTCCGTTTTCGTTCGCCCAGTCCGTAACGTCCGCAATGACCCGTTTTGCCCATTCGCCGTGCAGCGGACAGTCTTTGAGGGGCACCACCCTGTGCGACTTCTTTTCGTAGAAGCCGACCACGACTTTGCCGCGTCTTCCCATCGTCCCGAAAGGCAGCGCGAGCTTGTTGCGGTAAGCCCACTGCGCCCCCGAAACGACTTCGGGCACTTCGACGTCAATCCCTGCGGTCTTGTGCAGCGTGCGCTGCAAATTCAACCTTTTGACTTCCTCCTGCCGCGCCTGCGAAAGATGCTGCAAATCGCATCCCCCGCAGCGGCCGAAATAGCGGCAACGCGGTTTTATCCTGTCATTTGACGGCTCTAAAACCTCGATAAGTTCACCGAATGCAAAATCTTTCTTTGCGTGGACAATGCGGACGCGCACCCTTTCGCCCACTGCCGCGAAGGGTACGAATACAGGATAGGCACCGTCTTTGACGATGCCTTCGCCGCTCATTCCGAAGTCGCTCACAACGCCTTCGAACTCATCTCCGACCTTGAATTTCCTCACTCTGCGTCACTTCTTCGCATAAATCTTTTTGAGCTTTGCAAACCGCGGCAGCCCGTTCTCGTGAGGGACTTTGACATCGCCCTGTATGAGAGGCAGCGCATATTCCACAAACTCGTCGCTGATGTATTTCCCGCCGTCGATTATCCATTCCGCGGGCACTTTGCGCTCCGCGTTGGCGGCGTGTTCGAGGGATACGAGCGCGGGGTTGCACACATAAGTGTCCGCCGAATAGTCACGCTCGAACACCACCATTTTGTCCGTTTCGCCCGCGACCGCGGCGCGCACGGCGTGCACTCCCGCCTGATACGCTTCGTCCACGTCGATTGCGGACGCAAGGTGCGTGGCGCACCGTTGCAGAAGGCTCAGCTCTATGGGGCGCACTTTCACGCCCAGCCTCTCCTTGACTATGCTTCCGAGCAATGCGGCAAGCCCGCCCATCGCGGCGTGTCCGAAATGGTCGTGCTGACCCGCCTTGAAATCGCCGACATACGTGCCGTCCGCCCTTTTCAGCCCTTCCGCCACGACGGCGATGCACTTGCCCTCGTTGCGTTCGCAGACATTGAACACGTCGTTAACGAACCTGTCCACGTCGAACGGAACTTCGGGCAGATATATGAGGTCGGCGCCGAGACCGCTGCGGCCCGCAAGTGCCGCCGACGCGGCAAGCCATCCCGCATTCCTGCCCATAACCTCTATGATGCAGACAAGCCCGAAGTTGTAGACCTTGGCGTCAAGATTGCACTCCATCACCGTGGTGGCGATATACTTCGCCGCGCTGGCAAAACCGGGGCAATGGTCCGTACCGTAAAGGTCGTTGTCAATGGTTTTGGGGACGCCTATGACGTTGACGTCATAGCCGCGGTCCTCCATATACTTGCTGATTTTGTTGCAGGTGTCCATACTGTCGTTTCCGCCGTTGTAGAAAAAGAAACGGATGTCGTATTTGCGGAACACTTCCAGAAGCCGCCTGTAATCGGTGTCGTCCTCCGTGTAGTCTTTGAGCTTGTAGCGCGAAGACCCGAGCGCGGAAGAGGGGGTGTGCCTGAGTAGTTTGAGCTCGTTCATATCCTCTTTGGAAATGTCGTAGAACTTTTCCTGCAAGATGCCGAGCACGCCGTGCTCCGCCCCGTAGACTTCCGTGATGTTTTCCTGTTTGAGCGCCTCGATGAAAACCCCCGCCGCACTGCTGTTGATGACGGCGGTCGGACCGCCGCTCTGACAGAACATACAAGCTCCTTTCAAACCTTTCATAATTTCTCCTTATCCTGCGCGCAAAAGACGCGGTCATAATAATATGATACAGTCTCGGCGGCTCATTTTCAAGCCCCAAATCCCCGCGCGGCGGCGCCGCCGCTTGCGAAGACGGCGCGGGAGTGGTAAAATGACGGAAAAACGGAGCGAGGACTTATGGAAAAAATCGCAAGTTTCACCATCGACCATCTCAGGCTTCTTCCGGGGCTGTATCTCTCCCGCCGCGATGAAAAGGACGGCGTGAAGGTGACCACGTTCGACCTGCGCTTCACCGCGCCCAACCGCGAACCCGCAATGGACATAGCGGGGCTGCACACCGTAGAACACCTCTTCGCGACTTATCTGCGCAACAGCGAAATCAAGGACGACGTCGTGTATTTCGGTCCTATGGGCTGCCGCACGGGGTGCTATCTTCTCCTCTTCGGCGACAAGACGCCCGAAGAGGCGCTGCCGTATGTGCTGGGCGCGTGCGACTTCACTCTCGCCTTCGAAGGCGACATTCCCGGGGCACAGGCAGCCGAATGCGGCAATTGGCTGGAACACAACCTGTCCCTTGCGAAGTTCTATGCCGCGCGCTACAAGTCCGACCTTCTCGCGCACCGTCGTTTCTCGTATCCCGAATAAGCAGAATTCTAAAAACGCCGAAACACCGCGTTTATATCCGAAAAACGCCGTCTGAAATGGCGTTTTTGTTTTTTGCCTTGTCATCGTCTGTTTTACGGGCGTCGGCATTATCCGTTTGCCGCCATCCGCGTGCTTCTCAAAACGCGGGGTGTCTGGAGCGTCCTGCCGTGCGGCGGACGGCGGAAAGGAAGGAAACGTCCGCGCGCGTCGGCGGCGGAAAACCGCGCGTCGGCGGCGGAAAAAACAATCGAAAAGCCCCGTCCGTAAGGCGGGGCTTCCGATATATTTCCGTTTTCTTTGACGTTATTTGCTGATTGTGGTCGCAAGCATAAAGAGATGCTCGTCAAAGCTCTTCTTGCATTTCAGCGCTTCGATGACGTTCATATCGATGATGTCGCTGCCGTGCACGCCGACCACTCTGCCGCTCTGTCCGCACTCGATGAGTTCGACTGCGCGCGCCGCAAGACGGCTCGCCAGCACTCTGTCGAACATCGAAGGAATGCCGCCGCGCTGGATGTAGCTCAAAGCAACGTGGTTGACGGTCCTGCCCGTCGCGGCGCTCACCTTTTCCTTCAACTCGTCTTTGAGGTCGTTCCTGCCCTCCGCGAGCACGATGATGGTGGAAGTCTTGCCCTTGTCAAAGCCCTTCTTCACGCTTGCCGCGATGGCGTCCACATCCGTGGGCGCTTCGGGCAGAATGACGTATTCCGCGCCGCCAGCGAGTGCGGTTTTGAGAGCGATGTCACCGCAGTGTCTGCCCATAACTTCGAGAATCATTATTCTGTCGTGGGAAGTGATGGTGTCGCGCAGTTTGAGCATAGCGTCGAGGACGGTGTTGCAGGCGGTGTCGAAGCCTATGGTGTAATCGGTGTATCCCATATCGTTGTCGATGGTGCCGGGAATGCCGATGACGTTGAGGTCGGTGAGCTGGTGCAGGTCTGACACACCGTGGAAAGAACCGTCGCCGCCGATGACGATGAGGTTGTTTATGCCGCGTTTCAGAAGGTTCTGCGCCGCCTCCTGAATGACTTCGGGCTTTCTGAACTCGTCCGTCCTGCCCGTGCGGAGAATGGTGCCGCCGACGTGGACGCAGTTGGAAACGCTGCCGTAAGGCATCTCGATGATGTCGTCGCCGATGAGTCCGACATAGCCGTGACGGACCCCGTACACTTCGTAACCTTTGCTGAGCGCATAGCGGAGCGCGGTCCTTATGCAAGCGTTCATTCCGGATGAATCGCCGCCGCTGGTCAGGATTGCGAGTTTTTTGGACTGCTTGGATGCGTTTTTAGCCATATTTACCTCCGGGCTCGACGCCCTTTTTATCTACGGTTGCGACGCGCGCGCAAGCGCACGCATCCCGTCTATTATATCTGAGGACGGTTTAAATGTAAAGCATTAGAGAGGCACAATTTTGCCTGCCGCGCAGTCCGCACGACGGCACGGAAACCGCGCCGCTTCAACGGGAACGGTCGTATCTGACGTGCGCGTCGCCCGCAATGTTGGACAGTCTGCGCAAAAGCTCGTCCGTCGGTTCGACCTTGTGACGGAACTCTTTGAGGCACATTCTGCCGTCCGCTCCCCTCATCTGCGCGCGCACGGGCACTTCGCCGGGGAACATCGCAAGCACTCCCGTGATGAGCCTGGTCATTGCGGAGTCTTCCACCAGCACGTATACCACACCGGAATGCGTCGCGGGACGCGCGGAATGCGCGGCTTCGTTCTCCCAGAGTTCCAGCTTTTCGACGCTGATTTTGGGTTCGCTCTCGTCGCGCAGGTCAATTTTGCCGTACGCCTTTACGGGCACGTCCGCTTCCAGCAGCGCGCCGTACTGCTCGTATGCGCGCGGATACATCGAAAATTCCACCGTGCCCTCGCGGTCTTCCAGCCTGCCGACGGCGAACTTCTGCTGTTTGCCCGTCATCTTGCGTTCGTGGGACTCGACTATGCACCCCATACGCACGCTCTTTCCGGAAAGCTCCTTGTTGAGCACGGAGATTTCGTCCCCGTTGTCGTCGTACTCTTTGGTGAAAAGCATAGACGTTTCGAAGTCGAACTCGTGCTTCGTGTCCTTGTAGTCGTCGAGAGGATGCCCGCTGACGTACATCCCGAGCACCTCTTTTTCTCCCGCGAGCAGCTGCATTTTGTCGTATTCCGCAAGCTCCGTGTACTTCACCGTCACGTCTTCCACGAGGTCGTCGAAAAGGGACATCTGCCCTTCGAGCTTGTTTTTCTTGTCGGCGTTGACGGCGTCCATAATGCGTTCGTACGACGCCATAAGAGTCGAGCGCGTCTTGCCGAAGCAGTCGAAGGCGCCACCCTTTATCAGGCTCTCAATCATCCGCTTGTTCACCTGTCCCGCGCAGCGTTCGATAAAGTCGCGCAGGTCGGAGAACTTTCCGCCTCGCTCCCTCTCTCCGAGCACGAATTCCATCGCCTGTTCGCCCACGTTTTTTATGCCCATCAGCCCGTAACGCACGTTGTCGTTCTCAATCGAGAACACTTTCTTGGAGCGGTTGATGTCGGGCGCAAGTATCTTCACCCCGACGCGGCGGAGATAATTGATGTAATGTTTCACCTCGTCCGCGTTGGTGATGCGGTTGTTGATGACGGCGGTGATGAAGTGAGTGGGATAATAGCATTTCAGCCACGCGGTCTGATAGGCAAGCACCGCATACGCCGCCGCGTGCGACTTATTGAACGCGTAGTTTGCGAATTTCAGGATTTGTTCGAACAGCTCGGAAGCAATCTCGCGGCTCACGCCGTTTGCCACCGCGCCTGGTATCTGCTTCTGCGTGGTGTCGTCGGGGAGCACTCCGCCGTTCAGGAAAATTTCTTTCTGTTTGACCAGCACGTCCAGCTTCTTTTTGGAAATGCTTCGCCTCATTATGTCCGCGCCGCCGAAGGAATAGCCCGCAATCTTCTGCGCAATCTGCATAACCTGCTCCTGATACACGATGCAGCCGTAAGTGGTTTCCAGCACTTCGCGCAGCAGCGGATGGGCGTAATGCACGCTCGCGGGGTCGCGCTTGCCTTTGAGGAATAGGTCCAGAAACTGCATCGGTCCCGGACGGTACATCGAAATGCCCGCCATGACGTCTTCGAGATTCGACGGCTGCAACTGCATCATAAACTTCTTTATGCCGCCGCCTTCGAGCTGGAACACCGCTTCGCAGTCGCCGCCCGCAATCAGCGCATAGACCGCGGGGTCTTCGTAACCCAGCTTGTTGAAATCCACCTCGACGCCCTTGTCTTCGCGGATATATTTCAGGGCCTCGCTGATGTCCGTCAGCGTTTTCAGCCCCAGAAAGTCCATTTTGAGAAGCCCCTGCGCCTCGACCATCGTCTTGTCGAACTGCGTGGTGATGTCGTTACCGTTTCTGGACAGCGGGACGTGTTCGACAATCGGGTCGCCGCAGATGACGACGCCCGCGGCGTGCATAGAGGTCTGCCTGGGCATACCTTCCAGCTCGATTGCCGTGTCAATCACCTTTTTCGCCGTGGGATTCGAGCGGTAAAGCGTCGCGAATTCCTCGGAATACAGACTGCTGGCAGGGGAAAGGCACTGACGCAGCAGAACTTTGCCCACGGGGATGTCCTTCACCCAGTTGTTGGCGTCCGTATACGGCACGTCATAGACGCGCGCGACGTCCTTGACCGCCGCCTTCGCGCTCATCGTGGAATAGGCGATAATCTGCGCGACGTTGGGCGCGCCGTATTTTTCCACGACGTACTCGATGATTTCGGGACGGCGCACGAAACAGAAGTCTATGTCGAAGTCGGGCATCGAAACGCGCTCTTCCGAGAGGAAGCGCTCGAACAGCAGATTGTAGCGCAGCGGGTCGACGTCGGTTATGCCTATGGAATACGCGACAAGGCTTCCCACGCCGCTCCCTCTGCCCGGTCCCACGGGGATGCCCTTGTTTTTCGCCGCGTTGACGAAGTCCCATACAATCAGGAAATAGTCGTTGAACCCGCACCTGTCTATGACGCCCAGTTCGTAATTCAGCCTTTGCTCGATTTCGGGCGTAATGACGTCGTAGCGGCGGTGTATCCTCTCCCACGCAAGGTCGTGGAGATACTGTTTGGAGTCCCTGCCGTTCATATCCTCCGTTTCGAAGTGAGGAATGAACGTCTTTTTGTATTTGACGACGAAATAGTCGCCGTCCACCTTGTCCGCAATCTCGCGCGTGCTCTCGACGGCTTCGGGTATCCAGGAAAACAGCTCCTCCATTTCCTCGCCGCTTTTGAGATAAAAATTGTCGTTGGAAAAGCGTACGCCGACGGGGTCCGTCTTTTTGCATTGGAGGGTGATGCACATCATCGTGTCCTGCGTGTCCGCGTCCGAGCGGCGCAGATAATGCGCGTCGTTGGTCGCCACCACTTTGACGCCGATGTCGCGCGCGAGGGACACGAGCGGGCGCAGTATCCGTCTCTCCTCTTCCAGCCCGTGGTCCTGCAATTCGATGTAAAAATCCCCCTCTTCGAACATACCTTTCAGGCGCAGAGCGTACGCCTTGGCGCCTTCGTAATCGTTTTTGAGCAGATGTGAAGGAATGCCCCCCGCAAGGCACGCGGAACAGCATATCAGCCCTTCGGAATACTTTTCGAGGGTGTCGAGGTCAATCCTCGGCTTCATATAAAACCCGTCCACGAAAGAAATCGTGGACAGCTTCATCAGATTTTTGTACCCCGTGAGATTTTTCGCCAGCAGGATGAGATGGTCGCGGCGGTGCAGCGTTTCGGGCGTCTTGACGTGCAGGTCGTCCGCAACGTAAAACTCGCTGCCTATGATGGGTTTCAGCCCCGCCGCGCGCATCGCGCTGACAAAGGTGTGCACGCCGTAAAGGTTTCCGTGGTCGGTGATGGCGCACGCGTTCATTCCCATCGCCTTCAACGCTTCCGTGAGCGGCGAAACGTGCAGAACCTTGTCCGCCTCCGTATCCGAGAGCACGCTCTGATTGAGCCTAATTGCCCCGTCGAGCAGACTGTATTCGCTGTGTACGTGCAGATGTACGAAATCGCTCATTTTTCTTCCTCGTAAGTGACGGCTTATCTCCCCGCGTCAATTTTCTTCCGCATTTTCTCCGAAACCGTTTTCCCGCGCGATTTCGGAGAGTTTGCGCAGTCGGTGATTGAGACAGCTCTTGCTCACGCCGAGAATGTCCGCAAGCTCGCTCATACTCGCCTGCTGATATTCCATACGCGCGCACGCGGTCTCGCGCAGCGCGGGAGTGAGCGAATCGAGCCCCACGCTCTCCTCTATCGCCCCTATCTCCATAAGCTGTCTGGACGCGGCGGCATACGTCTTGTCCAGATTGGCAGCTTCGCAGATGGTGACGCGGTTGATGCTGTTGGCGGTCTCCCTTTCGTCTATGATTGCTTTGAGGCGCAGCACGCTTTCGCCAAGTTCCAGCACCGCAAGCATATTCAGTATCTCTTCTTTGTCCTTGATGTACACCAGATAAAGCTGTCCGCGCTCGCTTATCTTGGCGCTCACCCCCAGCCGCGAAAGCAAAGCCGCAAGCTCCTCCGCGAACTCTTCCCCGTCCACGGAAAACTCGAAATGATAGCCCTCTCTCTTTTCTTCCTCTCCCTCGGCGGAGGGCACGTAGACGCTTCCGCAGACGAGGAACAGCCCTTTGAGATAGCTCACCGCCGCCCCGCGGACGGACGCGGCGAATTCGGGTATGCCCCCGTCCGCCAGACAAAAGTCCTCCACCGCCTGCCCCGCAAACCCCGTAGGCACGGCGACGGCATAGGAGGTGCTGCCCTTTTTCATCCCCGTTCTGACGTGCTCGGCGGAGATTTCGAATTCCGTCGGATACAGCCTTTTCAGAAGCCCGACGACGGCAAGACATTCGGCATACGACGAAAGCCCGATGACGAGATTGCGCCGCTTGCCGGAGATGTGGATATACCCTCCCTGCTTCGCCGCCGCAGAGAGGAAAGCACGGATGTCCCTGTCTTCCGAAGGGAGCACGGAGAGCAATTCGTTTTCCGCATTTTCTTTGAAAGAAGCCATATTTATCCTTTCATTCCGACTGCTTAAAGTCTTTTTTCGGGCGGAAGTGCGGTTCCGCCCCAAGCCCGCACACGCGCTCCGGCGCAATGCCGTGCCGCGCGATGAAGTCCGTCACCCGCGGGAACGCTCCGACCTTTCCGTCGGAGTGCGCGTCCGAGCCGAGGATGAACGTCACCCCCGAAGACACTATATCTTCCGCATACGGTTCCAGCGTTTCTATATGCTTTTCGTTGAGTTCGACATAAATGCCCTTTTCAGCCGCGGCGCGGCACACCTTCCCCGCGTCGACCTGCGCCCTGTGGCAGAGATGACACAACACGTCGACAGGATAGCGCTCCATCACCGCAAGCCACGCGCGCGTGTTGTAAGCGACGAGCTCTTCGTCCGCACGCGCCCTTTCGCTCCCCCAGCCGTTGACGAAGAGAAACTTCGGTTCGCGGCGGAGATAGCGCGGCTGCAAAAAGCGGTGAAACCCGACGTGCAGCAAGTCGCATTCCGAAATGACGCCGTCCGGGACGTCGAGCGCTCCGTCCTCCCCCGTTATGCTCGCTTCTATGCTCGCATAGACGCGCAGCCCGCCCTTCGCGTTTTCGCGAGCGATGTCCCGCCGCTGCGCAGCGGCTTTTTCCGCCGTCTGATGGAAAAACAGACTGCCGCAGCCGTGGTCCGCGATTGCGATTTCGAGGAGCCCGAGCTCTCTCGCGCGCGCCGCTTTGTCGGCGACGGTGCCCTTTCCGTCGCTTGCGCGAGTGTGCATATGGTAGTCGCCGAAAACCTTCATACGGATACCCCTGCGTGCCGCCGCAGGCGTCCCCCGCGGCGTGTATATACACGCCGTTCACACATAGTGTTTTCCATTATAGCACGTATCGCGTCAAAATGGCAGTCCGTCCGAAAAAAATTCGACTTCTCTTTCCAACCTCTCTCCGAACAGTTCGAACACCCTCTCCTCCGCAAGCCGCGCAAGAGCCTGAAAATCCGCCGCGGAAGCACCTCCGACATTGACGATGAAGTTTGCGTGCACGCGCGAAATCTCCGCTCCGCCCAGCCGCACGCCTTTCAGCCCCGCCTTTTCTATGAGCGCACCCGCGGGCAGAACGCCGCGTCTGAACACGCTGCCGCAGGAAGGCGCGCAAGGCTGTCTTCGTCTGCGTTCGGCAAGAAATTCCGCCGCGCGCCGCACGCTCTCCTCCGCGCTCATACGCGGCAGGAAAAAGTCCACCCGCAGCACCGCTCCCGCCGCGCCGCGGCGGTATCCGAAAGCGGCTTCCTCTTTTTTGATACGCTCGATTTCGGCAAAATCGGGAGTTAAGCGTTCTATTTCGACAATATAATCTGCGATTTCGTGCCCGAACGCTCCCGCATTCATATGCACCGCGCCGCCTGCCGTCGCGGGCACTCCCGCAAGAAATTCCAGCCCGCCCGCGCCGTGCTCTCTGCCGAAGGATATGATTTTTCCCAGCGGCGCGCCGCATTCGGCGCGTATGAAGACGCCGCGCTCGTCCTCCGCCGTTTTGATTATTTCCGCCGCACCGCGCGTGAGCACGGCGGGGAGCAGAATTTCTCCGTCCTCCATCACGGTGTTGCTTCCGCCGCCGAGCAGATAAAAATCGGCGGCGCCCTGCTCCGCACTCCGCATCAGAAAGCGCGCAAGCGCGTCCGCGTCCGCAGGCTCGTACACCCTTGCCGCTCTTCCTCCTCCGCGGAACGTGGTGAGCTCCTCCGCCCCGACGTCTTCCCTTATGCGCACGCCGAGTTCTTCGGCGATTTTGTCAGTCACACCGTACAGCGCCATACGGCATTGTATGCCGCGGACCGCCGCGCAAACACAAAACCTGCGTTCGGGACAAATTAAGCGTTCGACTTTTCCGCACGAAACGCGAAAATTCGCGCCACACGAAACGCCGCCTCAAAAAGAAACGTAACCAAGAATAAACGCACGACGTGCTATCCCCAAAACGGAACGTAACTGATAGCAAACACACGAAGCGCCGCCCTAAAAAGAAACGCAACCAAAAGCAAACACACGAAGTGCTATCCCCGAAACGGAACGTAACTGATAGCAAACACACGAAGCGCCGCCCTAGAAAGGAACGTAACCAAAAGCGAACACACGAAGCACCGCCCTAAAAAGGAACGTAACCAAAAGCAAACACACGAAGTGTGTGTCAGTCGAAGTCGGTGTCCTCGGGACGGTTTTTCTCCATAAGACGGGTGGACAGCTCGTCGAGCGCGTCCCTGCCCATAGATTTGAGACGGAAATTGCGGCTCGCCGCTTCGATGACGACGGCGAGGTTTCTGCCCGCCGACACGGGCACGACGATGCGCTGAAACTTGACGCCGAGGATTTCGTAAGTCAGGTCCTCGTCGCCGAGACGGTCGTAGCTCTTTTCGTCGTCCCACCTTTCCATTTCTATGACGAGGTGTATGCGCTTCTGGTTGAGCACTCCGCCCACGCCGTACATAGCTTCCACGTCGATGAGCCCCACTCCCCTGACTTCGAGGAGATTGGCGATGGTCTTGGGAGGATAGCCGTAAATCTTGTTCTTGATGCGTTTGACCTCGACCAGGTCGTCCGCGACGAGCATATGCCCGCGGTGCACGAGTTCGAGCGCGGTTTCGGACTTGCCTATGCCGCTGTCGCCGATGAGCAGCACTCCTATGCCGCTGATGTCGAGCAGTTCGCCGTGGATGGTGTCGCTCGCGGCGAGCGCAGTAGTGAGATAATGCACGGCGTCGCTCTCTATTGCCGCGGTGGACTCCACGCTGACGAAGAGCGCCGTGCGGTATTTCGCCGCCATCCACGCCATTCCGTCCGTGACGCGGTGCTTGTGAGTGACGATGACGCAGGGCACGCCCTTGGAAAAGAGCCTTTCAAGCTGCATATCCCTCTTTTCCTCGTCGAGGGAATCCAGATACGCCATTTCCGCATTGCCGAGTATCTGTATCCTGTGTTCGGGGAAATATTCGTCAAACCCCGCAAAAAGCAGCCCGGGACGGTTGGTCGCCGTCGAACGGAAACACAGCTCCCCTTCGGGCGCGTAGACTATTTCGAGGTCGAGGTCGGCGGCGAACTTTTCCGCCGTGATGTGGAATTCGCTTTTGTGTACGGACTCTTTGCTCATACATCATCCTCCGTTTGCCGCAGGCGGGACGCAAAGCGGCGCGTCCCCTCCCGCCTATTCATTTTCCGTCCCGTCATCGGGCGCGTCTTTTTCTTTTTCCGCCGCGCTCAAAGCGGCTTCCTCTCCTCCGCCGAGAGCGGACAGTATTCTCTCCGCAAGCGCGCGCGAAAACCCCGGCAGCGCCGCTATCTTCTCCGCGTCGGCGTGCTTCACGTTTTCCGCCGAGCCGAACTCGCGCAGCAGCGCGTCCGCGCGCACTTTGCCGATTTCGGGAATGTTGCGCAGCACGGTTTCCGACATATGCTTGCCGCGCAGGGTCCTGTGATAGGTTATCGCAAAGCGGTGCGCCTCGTCGCGCACGCGTTGGAGCATTTGCAGCGCAACGCTGTCGCGGGGCAGAATTATCGGGGTCTTGGGGTCCCTGCCGAGAAAAACTTCCTCTTCGCGCTTGGCGAGCGAAAGAATTTCGAGGTCGCGCATACCGCACTCGTCGAGCGCTTCCAGCGCGTACGCGAGCTGCCCTTTGCCGCCGTCTATAAGGATGAGGTCGGGCGGAGTCGCGAAACTCTCGTCCTTGCCCTCTTTCAGCCGCATAAGCCTGCGCGTCAGCGCCTCTTTCATACAGGCGAAATCGTTGTTGCCCTCCACGGTCTTTATGCGGAACTTGCGGTAATGGGATTTCTTCGGTTCGCCGCCCTCGAACACCGCCATACTCGCCACCTTGTCCGTGCCGGAGATGTGGGAGATGTCGTACGCCTCTATGCGGTTGGGCAGCACGGGCAGACCGAGCAGCTCGCCGAGCTGTTTCACGGCGCCCTCCGTCCTGAGGACTTTGCGTTCCTCGCGGCTGCCGTGTTTTTCCAGCGCGTCGTGTGCATTGGAATGCGAAAGGTCGAGGAGCTGCCTGCGCACCCCCTGTTTGGGCTCGACCACACGCACGGTGCGGTGCGCAAGCCCGCAGACCGCCCTTTCCAGCGCGTCCGCATTCTCTGCCGAATCCGTGATTATCTCGTCGCACACGGGCGGATTTTTGACATAAAACTGATAGATATAGGACGCTATGTCCTCGTCCGCGGCGTCGAACACGCGGTTTTCGCCGCCCACCAGCTTGCCGCCGCGCACCACCAGCATATTCACCGCTCCGAGCACACCGTTGGTTTCGTAGGCGAATATGTCGAGGTTGAAATCCTTTGGCAGCGCGCTCACCTGCTTGCGCACTATGTTGTCGAGGACTTTGAGCTTGTGTTTGTAGTTCAGGGCGACTTCGAAGTTTTCCTCGTCCGCAAATGCAAGCATCTTCTCGGTGAGAACGCGCTCGACCTCCCTGTCGTTGCCGCGCAGGAAGGATATCACCCTCTTTATCTCTTCCTTGTACTCCTCCGTGCTCACGCCGCCCGCGCAGGGAGCGAGACACCTGCCCAGATGATAGTTGAGGCAGGGACGCGAGGGTTTTGACATATCGCGGCTGCAATCGCGCACCTTGAACGCCGTATGAATGAGGTCGGTTATGTCGCGCACGTTCACGGACTGCATATAGGGGCCGAAGTACTGCGCGCCATCGTTTTTCAGTTTGCGCACCAGCCGTACGGTGGGAAAATCCTCGTGCATATCTATGCGCAGGAAAGGATACGCCTTGTCGTCTTTGAGGAGTATGTTGTACTTGGGGGTATGCTTTTTGATGAGGTTGTTTTCCGTGACCAGCGCGTCCACTTCGCTCGGACAGATGATGTAGCGGAAATCGGCGACGTGTTCGAGCATCGCCATAACCTTCGCGGTCTTGTTGCCAGACTGATAAAAATACTGTTTCAGACGCGCGTTGAGCCTCTTCGCCTTGCCGACGTAGATAATTTCGCCCGCCTCGTCCAGCATCATATAAACGCCGGGATTCTCCGGCACGTCTTTCAGCTTCGCCTTGAAGTCCACGGGGATATTATACCCCATCCCGAAAGATTAGTAAATAAATAAGTGCGTTTCCGTCTCGTCCGTCGCACAGCCGTTTTTCGTCCGAACATACCGCAGACACCCCACATCAAGCAAAACTGCGGCACGATAAAACGGCTTCAAAGATTACGGTAAATATGACAAGCATCGGTACGTGCGCGTGCGCTTTACCTGTTGCAGAAACAGGAGGTGTCGGCGGTGGTGTCGGGATTGGCGGTGGTGTCGTCGGAAGACGTGAGAGTGGGGCCTGCGACGGTGAGCGCGAAAAGTATGGAGAGCATAACGGCGGTTTCCGTGCTCGAAACCGTGCCGTCGGACGCAAACACCGCCATAACTATCAGCAAGAATAAGAACCAGTTTTCGTTGAAGGCCATACCCCACCTCCGCTGCCACAACAAGGTATGCACCGCGTCCTAGAAAGGTGCGCGGCTCTTTCGGCAAAATGAGAGCGGAAGGGAGTTTTTGCGGCAAAGGGAGCTAAAATGCGCGCGGAAAAGAGAATTATAATTCGGCTATGGAAACCCTCCTGGACGAAAAGACCGTGGAACTCATCCGCGACTACGTTCCGCGCAACGCCACTCTGCATATGCTGTCCGAGTTCTTCGGAGCGTGTGCGGACGCCACGCGCGCCAAGATAATCTGCGCGCTGTCCATTTCCGAGATGTGCGTGGGCGACCTGGCGCGCGTGCTGGGGCTGAACCAGACGACCTGCTCCCACCAGCTGCGCCTGCTGCGCGCGGCGGATATAGTGCGCCAGAGGCGGGACGGAAAAATCGTCTATTACTCCCTGAAAAACCGCAAGATAGAAGACGTGATGTATGCGGGCGTGAAATTCCTCAATCTCTGAACCTCCCACCCTATACTTGCAAAAACCGCACTTAAACGTGCGGTTTTTGCAATATAAAATCCGTTTTATGAATATATCCGATTTCACATCCGTGCGGCGCGAGCGATGTGCGAGCGCGGCGCACAGCGGACGGCGTCAGTCGTCGAGCTCGTCGAAGGGGTGCTCGGAGTCCTCTTTCTCTATCTCTTCTGCGGTGACTTCCGAAACGCCGCGGTCGCGTATCACTTTCGCGAGCAGGCGGCGCATTGTGCGGTAGACGTAATTCATAAGCAGGTCCACCAAAAGCAGCGCGACGGTGCCCAGCAGCGCGATTGCCCAATAGTCGAAATACGCCGCGACGTCGGGAGCCAGCAACTCGATTGCCTGCAAGCCGTAATACAGCGCGGCGAGCGCGCCGTTGATGAAAACTATTTTGACGGGATAGGAAACGTACCACTTGACGTTCTTCTCCCACATCACGGCGGAAAGGAGCGCCATGGGCCCGAAATAAACCGCATAGCCCGCCACCGCGGTCACGTCCCCGACAAGGAACCCCAGCCCCGCCGACACGAGATAGGCAAGCACCGCAGAAGCGTAATATCTTTTGGTCACAGGGACCATCACCGCAACGCCGGCAGCCGCAAACATCGCAATCGTGACGTAACGCACCACGACTCCCAGCCAGACAAACAAAAGCGCCAGCGCCGCCGATATTCCGGCAAGCGCAAGCGCGTAAGCTGTCTTTCTCGCGGAGATTTTACCCCTCTTTTTCATCAGCAGCAGCGGATGAGGTCACCGCCCAGACATTCGCAGCAGCAGTCCGCACATATCGCGCACTGGCACGCGGTGCAGCACCCGTCGGCAGCGGTCGCCTGCTGTTGCTGATAGCTGCGCTGCGTGGCGTAATCCTGCCGACTGCCGCCGTCGGCGCTGAAATTCTGCCCGTTGTCCTGCACGTTCTGCTCTTTGTTCTGTTTGAACGCGTTCGTCCCGTCTATCTTCTTTTTCATATTTTCGAGCGAACGCTTGTATTTTTCGTTTTCGGGTTCGAGGTCGACGGCAAGTTCGAGCTGTTTCTTGCTCTCGTTCAGCCAGTTCTTCTCATAAAAGATTATCGCCTGATAATAGTGCCACTCCCCTCCGCGGTAATACATATCGTCCAGCAACGACTGCGCCTTCGGGAAATCCTTCGCGGAAATGGCGGCCTTGACCTCGTCGTACGCCGCACTCTCTCCGCCCTCGCCGCCGACTTCGGCGTGCTCGTGGGTGTAGCTCATCGCGTCCTGATAGGCGGTGTCGAGCACTTCCAGCATACGCGCGGCGTCGGCGCCCGCTTCGCCCTCGTCGAAGACGTGCTGCTGATAATACGCGCGCTTGGTCTTGTACGCTTCGAGTATCTCGCTCTGGGACGCGCCCTTCTGAATGCCGAGAATCACAAACGGGTCACTTGGCATTTATCTTCTCCTTTGAGCAAACGCTCCATCTGCATATACAGCCCGAGATAAACGGTGTTGGAAAGCACCCCTTCGCTCACGACTATGTGCATGGCATTGTATGCTCCTACAAGTCTATTATAAGCGGAACGCAGCAGAAAGTCGAGTTCCTGCGCGTTGTTGCTCAAAAATTCAACCTTGCTGCCGCACCTGCCGTATGCCGCGAGCAAAGGGTTGTATCTGCCCTTTTTCTCGTCCTTTTCCACGTCGTCCACCGCGTCGAAAAGATAGACGAGTCTGCCGAGATTGTAGGTGAAAACGTCGATGTTTTCGTCCGTCGGGATGAGCTTTTTCGTCACGTCGCGCATAAGCGACGCAAAACAGTCCGCGACAAGGTCGATGTCCGCCGAATTTCTGCTTTCCAGCACGGACAGTCTGCGGAAACTCTCCTTCATCAGCGCGTCGATTTCGGGCATACGTTTCGCCGCCGCCCTCTTCCTCGCCGCAAGCGTCCCCACGACTGCGGCGCGGGACTTTTTCCCGTCGTGCACGTCGTCCACCGCGTTGTAATACACGAGCAGCACGGAAAGGTCCGCCACCTTTGCGGTAAGTTCGTCCGCCTTAATCACCGTCTTTTTCTTGCCGTTGAACAGACAGACTCTGCGCTCGAACTTCACTTCCGTGTCCGTCAGCGAATGCAGGAGCGCGTTGTAAAAGGTTGTATCGTAGTTGGTGCAAAGTCTGGTCAGCGGTCCGCCCGTGCGCGCAAGCTGTTTGCAAAGGCCGCAATAGTACGCCTGAAAGACGTTGAAATCCTTGACGTACATATTGTTTTTGTCGGGGATGACGTAACCGAACATAAACTACACTCTCATTTTGTCCCGTACGGCTTAATTTACGCTTAATGCGCCGAAATTCCCCGCCGCACGGCAATTTTACGCTATTTGTCGAAAGAAACGAGCCCCACCTTGCGTTTGACCTTCGCAAGCGTTCTCGCGGCTATGCGCGCCGCCTTTTCCGCGCCCGCCTTTGCGACCTCGGCGATATACGCCTTGTCGGCGAGATAGTGCGCGTACTCCTCGCGTATGGGACGGAACGCCGCCGCCACCGCTTCGCCGACGGCGGTCTTGAACACGCCGTAACCGCATCCCGCAAACTCCTTTTCCGCGTCGGCTATGCTCTTGCCCTGCACCGCGGAATATATCGCGAGCAGGTTGCTGATGCCGGGCTTGTCGGGACGTGCGACAATCTCGCTGCCGCTGTCCGTGACCGCGCGTTTGAACTTGCGCATTATCGACGCTTCGTCTTCGATGACGGACACCGTCGCGTTGGGGTCGGGGTCGGACTTGGACATCTTCGCCGTCGGGTCTTGCAGTGAACATATCTTCGCTCCCGTTTCGGGGATATAACCGTCGGGCACGACGAACGTTTCGCCGTAACGGTTGTTGAAACGGATGGCGATGTCGCGCGTGAGTTCGAGGTGCTGTTTCTGGTCAATGCCGACGGGGACGAGGTCGGAGCGGAACAGAAGAATGTCCGCCGCCATAAGCACGGGATAGTCCATCAGACCCATATTGATGTTGTCCGCGTGCTTTGCGCTCTTGTCCTTGAACTGCGTCATACGCGACGCTTCGCCGACGTATGTGTTGCAGTTGAGTATCCATTGCAGCTCCGTGTGCGCGGGGACGTGGGACTGAAAATACAGCACCGATTTTTCGGGGTCTATGCCGCAGGCAAGCAGCTGCGCGAAAAAGCCGATGCAATTTTGCCTGAACTCCGCACTTTCGCGGCGCACGGTGAGCGCGTGAAGGTCGGCGATGAAGAATATCGAGTCGAACTCGTCCTGCATCCTGCCCCAGTTGGACACCGCCCCCACATAATTGCCGAGGGTTATTGTCCCGGTGGGCTGTATGCCGGAGAGAACCACCCTTTTGCGCTCAACCTGCGTTTTATCATTGAAATCCGTCATATAAACACCTTGTTTTGTCATTTGCGGCACGGATTTGTGCGACCCGTCCGCGGGCGCGTCATTCCTTGTCCGCGCCGAGCACGAAGTCGTAAACCGCCTGTTTCACTCCGTCGCGGGAGATGACCGTCTTGTGCCTCACGGGCAGCGAATTCAGCGCGAGTATGCCGTCGGGGCACTCCGCCGCCGTAAACGCGTGCAGTTTCATCACCGCTTTGTCGGGGTCCTTTTCGTGCGCGTCGGCGACCGCGTTGTACACGTCGCACGCAAATTTGTATGGGCTTGCCGTGGACACTATGACCGAGGTCGTCGTGTCTTCCGTTTCCGCCTGATACTCGTTGTACACGCTCACAGCGACCGCGGTGTGGGTGTCCAGCACGTAATCGTCGAGGTCGAAAAAAGTGGCAATGGCTTCCCTCGTTTCGTCCTCGTCCGCCCAGCCCGCCTCGAACACGCCGAGGTCCAGCTCGTCGAGGTCAAGCTCGAATTTCCCGTACTTTTTGAGGTCGTCGTATATCTTGCGCACCTTCGAGCTGTCCCTGCCCGTCACCTCGAATATGAGCCTTTCGAGGTTGGACGACACGAGGATATCCATCGACGGCGACATCGTCTTGAAGAATTTGCGCCTGACGTCGTACTCGCCCGTGTTGAAAAAGTCGGTGAGTATGTTGTTGGCGTTGCTTGCGACAATGAGCTTGTGCACGGGTATGCCCATACGGTAGGCATAGTAGCCCGCGAGAATGTTGCCGAAGTTGCCCGTCGGCACGACGAAGTTCACTTTCTCGCCGCGCTCTATTTCGCCGGAAGTCAGCAAATCGCAGTACGCGGAAACGTAATAAGCTATCTGCGGCGCGAGCCTGCCCCAGTTGATGGAGTTTGCCGAGGACATCTCGATGCCGTGGGCTTTGAGCTTTTCTATGACCTCGGGGTCGGTGAACACGCTCTTGACCGCCGTCTGCGCGTCGTCGAAATTCCCCCGTATGCCCGCGACGTGCACGTTGGCGCCCTGCTGGGTCACCATCTGCCTCTTCTGCATTGCGCTAACGCCGCCTTCGGGATAAAAGACGATGATTTCCGTTCCTTCCACGTCACGGAAGCCTTCCAGCGCCGCTTTGCCCGTGTCGCCGCTCGTCGCCACGAGGATGAGAGTGCGGCTACCGTCGCCGAGCTTCTTCTTGGACGCGACCATAAGATAAGGCAGCAGGGTGAGCGCCATATCCTTGAACGCGTATGTGGGGCCGTGCCACAGTTCCAGCACGAAAAGCCCGTCCTCCACTTTCACGAGGGGGCACGGGTCGTCGCCGTCGAAGCGGGAATACGCCTTGCGGGCATAGTCCAGCAGTTCTTCGTAAGAGAATTCGTCGAGATACTCTTTGAGCACGGACGCGGCGCGTTCGGGATAATCCATCGCGCAGAGCGCGTCGAGCTTTTCGTCGTTCAAAATCGGGAAAGACGACGGAACGATAAGTCCGCCGTCATCCGAGATGCCTTTAACAATCGCTTCCGCGGCGGAGTAAGTCCGCATACGGTCGCGCGTACTGACGTATTTCATTGCTCTCCCTGATATTTTTTGAGGAATTCCGGGAAGTTCTCCTCATTCTCGCTGACGGTGAGGATGAACTTCGTGTCCGTGGTTTTGGCGATGGCGTAGAGGTCGGTGTAAAAATCCTCCATTTCCGCCACGGGACGCGCCAGCATACGGTGCGCTCCGTCGATATAGAAACTCTCGATGTCGTGATTGCCTGCCAGGATGCCGCGGATGAAACCTATCAGCTCCTTCTCGTCGATGGCGGTCTGCCCCGCTCTTTTCAGGCACCCCGTGTTGATGACCCTGATTTGATAGCGCAGGGAGTACATATATCTGTCCGTGTCCGTCACAAAGACTATGTCGCCTTTGGCGGTGTCGACGTTGTCGTTTGCCATATTGATGATGATTTTGGTTTTGCCCGTGCCTTTGGCTCCGGTGATAAGTTTTATCATATCCACCTCCGCTTCTATTGTATAAAAAATGAAGAGGAATTACAAGTCCCATTTTGACGGGGAGCAGGCGCGTCCGCCTCCCGCTCGGACGTCACGCATACTTCGCGAATTCCGCGTGGCGTGCAGGGTCGAGCTCCGCAAACATCGCGTCGAGTTCGCCGTCGCTGATGACCGTCGTCCTGCCGTCGGCATACTGCGCGTCCACCCTCTCTTTCATCTTCGCAATGAGCGGGTCGTGCTTGTCGAGGCGCATTTCTTCGGGTACGGAATAGAAGGAATTTATCCAGAACGCAATCCCAGCTATGCCGCTGAACCCGTCCACCACGACGCGCGCGGGGCGGTTGAGTATCTTTTCCGTGTCGAAGATGTTGTAGATTTCCTGGTCTTTCAGCATTCCGTCGGCGTGTATGCCCGCCTTCGTCACGTTGAAATTCTTGCCGACGAAGGGGGTGCGTTCGGGGATTTCGAAGCCCATTTCGTGCTCGAAATACTCCGCGATTTCCGTAATGACGGAAAGGTCCATCCCGCCCGTGCTTCCGCGCAGCGAAGCATACTCAATCGCCATCGCTTCGAGGGGTGTGTTGCCCGTGCGTTCGCCTATGCCGAGGAGCGTCGTATTCACCGCGGAGCAGCCGTACAGCCACGCGGTGGCGGAGTTGACGACCGCCTTGTAAAAATCGTTGTGCCCGTGCCATTCCAGCTGTTCGGACGGGATTTCCGCATAGTAGCGGAAGCCGTAGATTATGCCCTGTACGCTTCTCGGCAGCGCGGTGCCGGGGTATGTGACTCCGTATCCCATCGTATCGCAGGCGCGTATCTTTATCGGGATGCCGCTCTCGCGCGAGAGGTTCATAAGCTCGATTGCAAAGGGCACGACAAAGCCGAAATAGTCCGCCCTCGTGATGTCCTCGAAGTGGCATCTGGGCACTATGCCGCGTTCGAGCGCCTTTTTGACTATGGCAAGATATTTGTCCATCGCCTGCGCGCGGGTGAGGTTCATTTTCTTGAAAATGTGATAGTCCGAGCAGCTGACGAGTATGCCCGTTTCCTTGATGCCGAACTGTTTGACCAGCTCGAAATCCTTTTCGTTGGCGCGTATCCAGGACGTCACCTGCGGGAACTCGTAGCCGAGTTCCAGACACTTCTCCACCGCTTCCCTGTCCTTTGCGCTGTAAAGGAAAAACTCACTCTGGCGGACAAGCCCGTTGGGCCCGCCGAGGCGGTGCAGCATTTTATACAGCTCGACTATATCCTTGACCGAAAACGGTTTCGTCGCCTGCTGCCCGTCGCGGAAAGTCGTGTCCGTGATGTAGATGTCCTTCGGACATTCCATCGGGACGTGACGCATATTGAACGCGATTTTCGGGATTTCGCCGTAAGTGAATATCTTGCGGTGAAGATTGGGATGGGGCACGTCTTGCAGATTGGGTTTGTAGGCGTGTTCCTCTATGACGTGGTGATTTTTGTTGTAGCGTACTATCATACGCCCCTCCCTCACTCGATATTTTCGAGCATTTTGTTTTGCAAAGCGATTTTGAGCGCGGAAATCATCTCATCGAGTTCTCCGAGCATAAAACGGTCCAGCGTATAAAGCGTCAGCCCTATACGGTGGTCAGTCACTCTCCCCTGCGGGAAATTGTAAGTGCGGATGCGCTCGCTCCTGTCCCCCGTGCCTATCTGCGCGCGGCGGGCGTCGCCGTATTCCTTGTCCGCCTGCGAGCGGTAATGGTCGTACAGCCTCGAACGCAGCACTTTCATTGCCTTTTCGCGGTTTTTTATCTGGCTGCGCTCGTCCTGACACTCCACGACTATCCCGGTGGGCAGGTGGGTTATGCGGATGGCGGACTCCGTCTTATTGACGTGCTGACCGCCCGCGCCGCCGCTGCGGTAAGTGTCGATTTTGAGGTCGTTTTCGTTGATGTTCACCTCGACGTCCGCCGCCTCGGGAAGCACCGCCACCGTCACGGTGGAGGTGTGTATCCTGCCCTGCGACTCCGTTTCGGGCACGCGCTGCACGCGGTGCACCCCGCTTTCGAATTTCAGATTTCCCCACGCGCCCTTGCCCGTAATCATAAAGGTGAGTTCCTTCGCGCCGCCGAGCTCGGTGTAGTTCATATTTATCTCTTCCACTTTCCAGCGTTTCGAGTCCGCATAATGGCGGTACATCTTCATAAGCTCCGTGCCGAAAAGCGCGGCTTCGTCGCCGCCCGCCCCCGCACGGATTTCCATAATCACGTTGTTGTCCTCGTCCGGGTCCTTGGGCAGCAGCGCGACGCGCAGCTCCGACGCGTCGTCGTCAAGGGCTTTGCGCAGCCCTTCCAGCTCGTCTTTCAGCATTTCGCGCATTTCGGGGTCCTGTTCACCTTGAAGCAGCGCGGAACACTCTTCCTCCTCCCTCCTGTGACCGAGATAGACGTCGTATTTCTCCGCCGCGGGCGCGAGGTCTGACATTTCTTTGGAATACGCACGAAAAGTCCCTTGGTCAGAAATGACCTCGGGACGGGAAAGCAGCTCGCCGAGCTCCGCATAACGCGCCTTGACCTTTTCAAGACGCGCGAGCAGTCCGTCACTCATTTTCATTGCTTCTTCTCCGCGCGGAGTATGCGCTCCGCTCCCTGCATATCCGTGTAAACTTCCGTCGCGTACTCCGCGAACATCTCTTTCAGCGCGTCGGCCTGTCCCTCTCCGAATTCCAGCAAAAGCACGCCGCCCTCCGTGAGGTGCGCCCCCGCTTCCGCCGCTATGACGCGGTAAAAATCCAGCCCGTCGGCGCCGCCGTCCAGAGCGGACACGGGCTCGAACGCGCGCACTTTTTCGTCAAGCTTACGGATGTCAGCCGTCGGAATATACGGCGGGTTGCTGACAATGACGTCAAACTTTTCTTCCGCGACGGGCGCGAACATATCTCCCGTCAGCACGCGCACTTTTACGCCCGCGGAAAGCGCGTTCGCCCTCGCCACTTCCGCCGCCGCGGCCGAAACGTCGGTTGCGGTCACGTCCGCGGGCGAATTCTTCGCCGCGGCTATCGCGATTGCCCCGCTGCCCGTGCAGAGGTCGAGCACTTTCGCTCCCCCTCTCTTCTTCGTTTCCTCTATGACCTTTTCGGCAAGCTCTTCCGTTTCGGGACGGGGAATGAGCACGGCGGGATTGACCGCAAGCCGTATGCCGTAAAACTCCGCGTTCCCCAGCGCATATTGCAGCGGCGCGCCGTCTTTCATCTTTTCCGCAATCTTTTTCGCCGCCTCGAACTGTTCTTTGGTGACGGACTTCGCCGACGCCAGCTCGCTGCGGCGTCTGCCCGTGACTTCCGCGAGTATCCAGTCCTTGTCGCTCTCGTCCGCCGACGGCGCGATTTCCGCTATGCGCTTGCGCGCGAACTCCGTCGGAACGGTGAACTCGAAACTGCGCTCGGGGATGCTTTCGTCTTCGTCCATTGCGAGCACGGTTTTGAAAGCGGTGAGGCTGACTTCCAGCATATCGTCGGTGGGCTGTCTGGTGGTCAGTTTCTGCAACAGCATACCCGGCGCGCGGAGAATGCGGAACAGAAGGCAGTCCGACTTCGCGAGGAATTTCAGGATTTCGTACGAAATCCCCGCGACGACGGGCAGGAACAGCAGCTTGACAGCAAGCCTGACAAGCGCGTTGACCACGCTGTCGAAATCCGTCCAGCCTATCGCGTCCAGCATCCAGTTGACCAGGGCGAAAACAATTATGCTCACCGCCACCACGAAGAACATAAACGTCGTGCCGCAGCGGCTGTGTTCCGTGCGCATTTTGCGCGCGTTCTCCACGGTGAGGTCCAGCCCGTGCTCATAGCAGCTGATGACCTTGTGCTCCGCCCCGTGATACATAAACACGCGGCGGATGTCCTTCATCAGCGTGATGGAAAGGATGTAGCCTATGAAAATGACAAGCATAAACGCCGCTTCGCAAAGGCTGAGCAGCGCGGGATGGTCGTTGGTGCCCGGAATTTCGAAAATCAGCCCCGTGAGAAAGTTGGGGAGGAAGACGAAAAGCCCCACCGCAAGCGCGAGCCCCAGCACGAGAGACACCGTCGTCAGGATGTGCATAGGGTTGAGTTTGAACTTCTTCGCCACCCACTTGTCGAACTTGGTGGGCTCGGCGTAATCGCCGAAAACTTCCGCCGAACGCATAAGTATGCCCACGCCCATATAGAGCTGGGATACGAGATTGACCACTCCGCGCACGAAAGGCAGACGCAGAAACGGACTGCGTTTTGCGGGGTCCTTCGTCCTGCGCGACTCGACGGTTATCTCGCCCGCTTCCGTGCGGACCGCGGTGGCGACGGACGTGCGACCCTTCATCATCACGCCTTCTATGACCGCCTGACCGCCTATCGAAGTGCGGCGTACAATCTTGCCATGTTTGAGTTTTTTCTCCGCGCCGGCGGCGCTTTCTGTCTTCGACAAAACTTTTCCCTTTCAGACGCGCACGATGCGCGTGCGCTCAAATCGCTTACCGACGGAAATTGCGCGCTCGCGCGCGTATAACGAAAGATGCAGTCTGCGCCGCAGTCTGCATCTCCGTTTTCCGTCAGTCGAGATTGTATCTCTTCTTGAACTTATCGACGCGGCCGCCGGTGTCAACCAGTTTCTGCTTGCCGGTGAAATACGGATGGCACTTGGAGCAGATTTCGACCTTGATGGTGTCCGTCTTCTTCGTGGTGCCCGTCAGGAACGTATTTCCGCACGCACACTGAACGGTGGCGGTGTGATAGTCCGGATGGATGCCTTCTTTCATTGTTCACTCCTGTCTTTGCTTATTTTTACGCCCACACGCGCCAATGTGTCCCCGCGCCGTCCGTCGGACCCGCGGAGCAGGAGCTACGCGCATATGACATAAAGTTTCTTTATTATAGCACAGAGAAGCCCGCTGTCAAGCGATTTGACGTTCACTCCTCCGTATTTTGCGCCGTAAGACGAGCAAACAGCTCCGCCCTGACTTCCGCAAGTTCCTGCACCGAGGCCCCTCTCTCCTCCGCGGGCACGTCTATCTCTCCCTCCGCTTCCACAGTCGCGGGCGACCCGCCGAGCAGTATCCAGCGGTCGGCGGCAAGCACACATTCGTCAATGTCGTGCGTGACGTAAACGACGGTGCGCGGAGAGGCGGCGAGCAGTCCGCGAAACGCTGCCATAAGCCTGAGTTTCAGCCCCAAATCCAGCGCGCGGAAAGGTTCGTCCATAAGCAGCACGGAGGACGGATACAAAAACGCCCTCGCCATCGACACGCGCTGCGCCTGACCTCCCGAAAGCTCAGACGGATACTTCTCCGCCTGGTCGCTTATTTCCAGCCGCCGCAGCACTTCGTCAATCTTTTCCCGTCGTTCGTTTTTGTCGGCGATTTTGCTCCTCAACACCAAATCCAGGTTTTTACGCACGCTTATTCCGGGGATTAACCTGTCTTTTTGAAAAATGTACGAGATTCCGTCCTGCGGCATATCTATGCTTCCGCCGTGCGGCACAAGCCCCGCCACGGCGTTCAGCAGTGTGGTTTTGCCCACGCCCGAACTTCCCAGGACCACATTCACCGCTCCGCCGCGGAGGGAGAGGTCAAGCCCGTCGAAAATCCGCTTTTCGCCGTACGCGACGGTCAGTCCTCTGATTTCGATGCCGTCCATCTTCTTCTGCCCTCCCACAGTTTTTTCAGCCCCGCGACAATGCCCTCGAACGCAAAGCTCATAGCTATCGCAATCACAGTCCACGCAAGCAGACGCGCTATCTCGAACGCCGCGCTCTCCCGCTGCATTTCTACGCCTATGCTGCCCGTCGTCTGCGCCAGCACCTCCGCCGCTATCACCACTTTCACGCAGAGCGAAACCGCGCTGCGCGCTCCGTCAAGCACCGCAGGCAACACGCACGGGATGTATATCCCCGTCAGTTTGTCAACGGGACGCATACGGTATATCGCGGCCATCTCCGTGAGTTCCCTGTCCACACCCGTAATCGCGGAACGGCAGGCGTTGTAAAGCAGGGGGAAGCAGATGAGGAAACCTATGAGCAGCGGAACTTCGGAGTTGTCCAGCCACACCACGGCAAGCAGGATGACCGCCATAGTCGGAGCGGCTTGCAGCACCGTGACTATCGGCGAAAGAAGTCTGTGCAGCGCGCCGAAAAACGTGCCCGCCGCCGCGAGCACCGCCGCAAACGCAAACGACAGCAGGAAACTCCCCGCCACCCTGCCCGCGGTCAGCCCTATCGCCCGCCACATATCGGCGCTGCCCAGCACGTCGCCGAGAGCGCCGAAAATTTCGTCAAGCTGCGGGATGAGGATGGGAATATCCTTCGCCGCGGACACCGCCGCCCATACGGCAAGCACCGCGGCAAGCGCCGCGACGGGATAAAGTATGTTGGCGAGCGTCCGTTTGACTGCGGGTTTCATCACTTCTCTGTCACAAGTCCGTTTGCGGTGAGTATCCTTTCAAAGGCGTACTGCGGCACGGCGTTCTGCCCTATGCAGCCCACGGTCTTGCCCGCGAGGTCCTCGGGAGAAACGCTGCCTTCCGACGTGCTTATCATATAAAGAATGCCGCGCGTGTTGGAGCACAGAAATTTGTAATCCGCGCCTTTCACGATAAGGTTCGCGCCGCCGTTTGCGGGCATAATGACTATGTCGCCGTCGCCTTGGGCGATGTGCGCGGCTATGGTGTTTGCGGGCACTATGTTCACTTCAACGGTATACCCCGCCACCGTGAGCGTGCCCTCTTCCGCAATGAGTTTCGCAACCGCAAGCGCGGGCGCACCGTCTGGGACGTAGAGCTGCAACACTCCGCTGCCGTTCCCCTGTTCCGTCGCCTGCGTTTCGTCATAGTAGACGGAATCGGGGACGTTATCGACGTCGTTCAGCACTTTCAGCATATCGTTGACATCCGCCTTGACACTTGCCGCCGGATACACTCCGACGTTGCAGCGCGGAATGCTCGCCGCGGGATAAGCGGAAGTGCTCCCCGCCCCTTGAAGCAGCTGCGTCATGGAAGCGGCGTTTTCCGTGATGTAGGTTACGTTCTCTTCCAGCACGGCAAGCAGAGCGTCGACGAAAGTCTTGTTGGCGGCGAGGCTGCCTTTAATGAAAGTGGACGACATCGGGAAGCCGCTCTCGTTGCCCGTCGCATCGGCATACTCCGCCTGCAAGTCCATCACGACGCTGAACCCCTTCGACGCGCCCGCAGTCGCGGCGGGCTCGCCCACTATGCCGTAATCTATCACGCCGGCGGCAAGCGCCGCCTGCACCGCTGCTCCGTCCGCATAGTATACCACGCGCACGGACCCCTCGTTGCCCTCGTTGCTGTCGCACGCGGCGAACACCGCCGCCAGCGCGGCGACCATCACGACGACCGTTGCAATTGCTGCGATTTTTTTGATTTTGTTTTTCATATATGCCTCTTCAAGTTTTATTTTCGTCAGTTAAACACACGTTTTATGCGCATTTCTCATTCTTCGGGAAGCTCGAACGCCGTCATTGCGGACTTCACGGAAAGGGACGGAAACTTCCCCAGCCTGCCCGTCAGCGCGGATATCCTCTCCGCCGTGCCCTCGACTATGAGCGCGATTGCGTTCGCTTCGTCGCGCGGCACGCCCATTCTGCCGACGATGACGTCCGAAAAATCGGACAGCACTTTCTGCATTTCCAGCACCGTGTCGCGGTCGCCTTTGAGCACTATGCCCACCACTCCGATACGTTTCATATCTTTCCTCCGTTTTTCACGCAACCGCCCGCAAAACAAACGGCGCCCGAAGACGGACGCCGAAAACATCGCGCAATGCGCGCCGATATCGTTCTGTCTGCCGTCTTGCACTCCGAAAGTTCATCGTTTGGGATTGCAGTTTCTGTTTATATTCAGATTATATCACCCGGCCGCGTATTGTCAACGCTTTCGCGCTCACAGCGCCAGCAGCATAGCGAAGATATACAATGCGGGATTCGAGGCGACTGTCGTGCGCACGCGCTCCGCCGCTTCGGAATCCGCGTCCGTTATCAGGTCTTCCGCAGCCAGCGCCTTGATGGCGGCAAGTCCGTCGGAATAAAGCGCGTCGATTTGCGCTTTTATCTCCGCCGCGGCTTTTTCGGGCAACGAGCCGTCCCCCGTATCTGCTGAAACCCTCTCCGACACTTCCTCCGCCGCGGTCAGTATCGCATTGCGCCAATCCGCCGTGATTTCGTCGCGGTTGGTCACGTTGAGCGGCACTGCGGCTTCGCCCCGCTCTTCCAGGATGGCGTTCATACTGCCGACATAGTTTATCACTATGCCCGCCCAGCTCCGCACACGGTTTTCGTACTCTTCCGGGTCGAGGACATAGTCGCGGTAGGCGTTGTCGAAAGCGGTCTCGAACACCCTGTAAAAGACTTCGACCCCCATCGCGGCATAGTCGTCTTCCGTGATGACAAGCGGCTCTCCCGTGGCGGCGGTGCCGAGCATCGCTCCGAGATAGAGCGCCAGCCGTTTCGTGCTGTCCCCGGACGCCGCGACGGCGTCAACTTCCGCTTTCAGCTCTTCCGCGTCCACCCCGTCCGCAAACGAACTCATAAGCCCCGCGGCAAGAATATAGGCGTTCAGCTCCCTCAAAGCGTCATCCTCTTCCGCAGCGTAGCTTTTCAGCTTGCGGATAAAGGAATAGGTGTATTCTTCGTTTCCGTCCCTCTCGTAAAGCACGCCAAGCGCCGCCACTGCGTAATCGGCAAGCACGGGCAGCTCGTCCGCGAACGCACCGATGTAAGTCAGCCACTCCAACGCTTCGTCCACGACGTCGACGGGCTGCGTGAACCCGTCGAAACACGCCTGCACGCTTTGGATTGCCGTCTTTATCCCGGCGGTGGTTTCCGCCGTCATATCCGCGCCGAACTCCTCTATGCTGCGCACAAGGCTGTCCAGCCATACGAACATCTCCGTTTCCGAGATGTCGGCAAGCGCGCCCGACGACAAGCCTTCCAGCAGCGAACCGAGGTTGTCCCCCGCCGTTCCGCCGCCGAACGTCCTTTCCGTGTCATAGACAAAACCCAGCAAGGTCTTTATCCCGCCTTCCGCCTCGTCCAGCGCGGCGACCGCCGCGGCAACGGTTTCCAGATTGGCGAAATCCGTCGCAAGCACTCGCTCCACCCTCTCCAAAGCCGCGTTGACGTCACTCCTTCCCGTGCCCACGACGTAACTGAGCAGCGCCGTCAGTTCCTCTTCCGCCGAGCGGTAAAGAGCGGCTATGTTCTCCGTGACGGAGCGCAGCAGCCCGAAGCCGAGGTCCTGCACGTCCGAGGACGTGAACCCGACGGCGTTTATAAGGTCCAGCGCGGCGGAAAGATTGTCTGCCGCGTCGCGCACCAGTCCCTTTCCGTCTTCGGAAGCGGCAAATTCGGCAAGCAGTTCGATTTTCGCGGTTTGCAGCGAGGAAGCGTTCAGCACTTCACCCACGAGGTCGAGCCAGAGCGACGTTTCCACATAACTGCCGCAGTCGGTGAGGGTCACGACCTCTTCGCGCGGCATATCGGGCGTCCATACGTCGTTGAACGCGGCGAGCACGTTCGCGTCGAAGGAAGCGAGCGCGGCGGCACGTCTTTCCTCTTCCGACTGCCCGTTTTTGTCGTCGCAGGCGGCGAGTGCGCACACGCACGCCGAAATGAGCAGCGCGACGAGCAGGAATGCCGCCACGCGGCGAAGAGAAATTTGCATTCCGGTTCTTGTGTCGAACATTCAGGACCTCCTCATACCGTAACGGCGTCTGAAACCGAACACGGCTGGGACGGCGATATACGCCGCGGCAAGCGCGAGCCCCGCGACTGCGGCGACCCACGCCTCGAACATAAACTCGAAGTAAAGCCCGAACAGGCTGAGTGCGTTGATAAGGCAGAGCGCGGCAAGCGCTGCGGCGGGCAAAGCGACGGCAAAGACAGGCAGAACGGAAACCGCGTGCTCCGCCGTTTCCGCCCGCAGAAGTCCGTTCGGCGAAAGCCCCGCACAAAGCAGAGTGCTGCGCGTGCGCTCGGAGTACGCCCTGCCCACGACGACATTCGCAAGCGCGACGGCGAACACCAGCAGAGTGAGCAGAAACGCGAGCGCGGCGACAAGGTCAAAGACGTTTTCGAGGGAGCGGGTGTCCCATTCGTACGCTTCGAGGGCGGGCACGGCATAATAGTTCCTGTCCGCGAATTCCGCGCGTACGCGCTCCGCGACTTCGGACGCGTCGCCCGTCACGGTGAGCACCACGGTGTCGGGGCTGACCCCGTACGCCGCGGCAAGCGCGTCTTCCGAAACTATGACGTACGCGCCGTTGAACAGATTGTGTCTGACAAGCGCGCCGACAGTAAAGTCGGCGGAAACTCCGTCGAGTTCCAGCGTTATGCTGTCCCCGACGTCCACGCCGTAAAGCTCGCGCAAGGATGAATCCAGCACGACCTGCCCTGCCGCGAGCGCCGCATCCGCGTCTTCGCGCGAGGAAAAATAGGCAAAATCCGCAAGGTCAAGCGCGGAAGCGGACCCGAGCACGTTTGTCGAGCGCGCGTCCATACCCTCCGCCGATACGGTCGCCTGACGCCACACCATCAGATGCGCGGCGTCCACGCCCTCCACGGCGGCGAAATCCGCCTCGTCCACCGTCGAGGACACGTTGGTGACGAGTATCATATTCTCGAATTCCGCGGTGAAATCCGAAAACACCGACGTCGTCAGCGACCACGCCGTAAACAGCAGCATAGACACCGTCATTCCGACGGCAAGTATGCGCGAAGAGCGCGGAGCGCGCTTTTCCCTCGCCGCCGCATAGCCTGCCACCGCAACCGACGGCACGGAAGTGCGCGACATCAGTCTGCCTATCCCGCGGGTCAGGAGCGGCGCAAACGCCGCGGCGGTCGCAATGACGAGCACCATATTGCACGCTGAAAGCACGCCTTTCGCTCCGTCCGCAAGATTTTCAACGCAAAGCGTGACGACGGTGACCGCCGCAAGCGCGACGGCAACCCATATCTCCGCTCTTCCTTTCCCCTCCGCCCCGTGCAGATTCTCGCGGGCGGTGGACGAAAACACTTTGACAAGCGGGAACAGCGAAGCGGCAAACGCAAGCACTCCGCCCGTGACCGCCGCCCCGAACAACAGAAGCGCATTCACGGAAAAACTCACCGCCGACGAAAGCACTATCTGCAACAACAGCAGGAACACCCCCGCCGCAAGCAGCGAACCCGCCACGGCGCCGACGGCGGCAAGCACGGCGCTTTCCAGGCAAAACACGGCGAAAATCTGTCCGCGCGTTGCGCCGACGAGCGAAAGTTTTGCCGCATACGCCCGTCTGTCCGCAATTCCGGACGTGAAAATCAACACTATTCCGACCACGCTGAGCAATGCCACCGCAACGCCCGCTATCGTGACGGGAGCGGAAAGGTTGCCCGCACGGGTGGTCATATATTCCGCGTCCGCGCACTCCGACACCGTGAGCCCGCGGTATTCTGGCATAGCGGCTATGGTTTCGCGCACCGCTTCCGCATCCGCGCCATCTGCCAGCCCTATATAAATTTCGTTGTACACGGCAATCCCGCCGGGAGAAATCAACCGCGCAATTCCGTCATCCGCCGTGCCGATGACCGTATATGGCGAATCCGCAAGAAAATAGCCGTCGTTTTCGGCTATCGCCGCAACAACGAAACGGACCGTGCTTCCCGACGCGGTCATCCCGGACACGGAGAACATATCCCCGACTCCCAGCCCGAACCTTTCCGCCATAGCGCGCGATACGACGACGTTGTCGGAGTTTTCAGACAACAGTGCCAAATCCCCTTCGACGACGTTTATGCCGCGCAGACTCTCCGCGCCGCCCGCCTCGAAGCCGCGCAGGCGGATATACTCGTCCGCCCCGTCCGACACGTCCATAAGCGCATAGACGGACAGCGTGGGCACGACGTTCTCCACCCCGTCCACACCGTACAGCGGCTCGACGAGCGCGAGCCTGTCGCCGCCGCTCTTTGCGGTTATCATCAGGTCGCTTTCGCCGAAATCCGCGGTTTCGACAGCGTAAACGTACTCGTAAACTGCGTTTTCAAACGAGAATATACAAAAGAACATCGCCACGGCGACGGCAATCGCCGCCACGGACGCCAACGCGCGGAGCGGCTTCGCTTTCAGATTTTTCAGCGCAAGTCGCAAAATCATCTCTTGACCGTCCCGTCCTCTATCTCCACCGTGCGCGACGCGTACGCGGCGTGCGAGGCGGAGTGCGTGACCATAACGAGCGCGACGCCTCTTTCACGGTTGATGCGCGCGAGCAGTTCCATAACCTGCCGTCCCCTCTCCTTGTCCAGACTGCCCGTGGGTTCGTCAAGAAAGATGAGCTTCGGGTCGGTGGCGAGCGCACGCGCAAGGGCGACGCGCTGTTGTTCACCGCCGGAGAGCTGGCGCGGCAGGTTGTTGAGCCTGCTTTCTATGCCGAGAAAACGGCAGACGTCCTCCACCGCCGCGGCGCAATCTTTTTCCTTTTTTCCGTCCAACCGCAAAGGCAGAATGATGTTTTCGTAAGCGGTGAGGTGAGGGACAAGGTTGTCAAACTGATACACAAACGAAACTTCCCGCCTGCGCATTGCGGCAAGTTCCTCGTCCGAAACCGCGGAAAGGTCGCGGCCGAGAAGCTCGACGCTGCCCTCCGTGGGTTTGTCTATCCCCGCAAGGATGTAAAGGAGGGTGGATTTTCCCGAGCCGGACTCACCGACTATTGCGACGAATTCGCCGTCAGCCACCGAGATGTCCACGCCTTTCAGGACCTCGGTTTCGACTTCCCCGACCTTATAAGTCTTTTTCACCCCTGCGGCGTTCAGAATAATACGCTTTCCCATAAGCACCTCTGCACTCTTTATACCTCTGCGCTCTTTTATCATACCATACGCGCGCACGCGACTCAACTTATATTTTGGCGCAAAGGAATATGAAAAGCTGTGCAAAACTTCTCACACCGCGTTGTCAAACGCCGCGGCGGTGGTATAATCGTCGTATGGCAAGACAAACTGCGGCAAACGAAACGGATGCGGCAATCGAAAGGCACGTTGCGGGCGGAGAAAAACTCCGTCTTCTTCTGCACGTCTGCTGCGGCCCGTGCGCGGCGGGCGTTCTGCCGCGGGTCACGCCGCATTTCGACGTTACGCTGTTTTTCTACAACCCCAACATTTTGCCAAATGAGGAGTTCATCAGACGTCTTGACACGTTAAAACAGCTTCTTGTGCATTTTCCCGACGTGAAACTGATTGTCCCCGAACAGTCGGCCGAGGACTTTTCCGCCGTGACGGCAGGGCTGGAAGCCTTGCCCGAAGGCGGCGCGCGCTGCACGGAATGTTTCGGACTGCGGCTTGGCAAAACCGCAGATTACCTTGCGTCACACCGCTCGGAATTCGACTGCTTCGCCACCACCCTGACCGTCAGTCCGCGCAAAAATGCCGCGCTGATAAATTCCGTCGGCGAGGCCGCCGCCCGACGCGCGGAAGTGACTTATCTGACATCGGATTTCAAAAAACACGACGGATGGCTCACGTCGGTGCGCCTTTGCAAGGAATACAGGCTTTACCGTCAGCATTACTGCGGATGCGGCTTCCCCGAAAACGCCGTCCCTGCGGCGCAAGGATAAATCCTCTCCTTCCTCTCTTCCTTCCGCCCTGCTCTCTCCCCGCACGGAAATATCCTTTCCTGCTTTAAGAGCTTAAAAAAGCGCGGCAGCTGCCGCGCTTTCGCTTGTTTTTGTTATCTGACGACGGTCATTTGAAATACTTCGCCTCGATGTCCGCTATCATATCGAGTCTGCGCTGATGCCTGCCGCCTTCGTATTCGGCGGTGTACCACGCCTTGACTATCTCCTTCGCCTCATCAGGCGTAACCACTCTGCCGCCCAACGCGATAATGTTCGCGTTGTTATGACGTTTTGTCATTTCCGCCATAAACGTGTTGGTGGTCACCGCCGCGCGTATGCCCTTGACTTTGTTTGCGGAAATCGAAATGCCTATGCCCGTGCCGCACATCAGCACGCCTGCGTCGCATTCGCCCGACGCAACCGCTTCGGCGACTTTGAGCCCGTAAACGGGATAGTCCACGGAAGATTCGTCATAAGTGCCGAAATCCTCCACTTCCGCCCCGAGTTCCGTGAGCGTATCGATAACCGCGGGTTTGAGCACTATACCGCCGTGGTCGCAGCCGATTGCAATTTTCATAAAATTACCCCCGAAGATTTATTTGTAAACTAATTATACTCCAATTTCCCGCTCCGCGCAAGCCCGAGTTTTAACCCCACAAAACGGATGTTATCCGTTTTATGGGGACCCCGAATTAAGCCCCGTAAAACGGTCCGCAGTGATTTGACGGCGTCCGAAGAATCGGAACAGACTCCTGGGGACGGAGCAAAACAGTCCGAAATCCGGACCGTTTTGCTCCGTCCCCGAAAGTCTGCATTGCATAAGCGAAAAGCGGATAAAAAAGCCGGCCGCCTTGCGGCGGTCGGCTTGTCGTCCTGTCGGAATTCCGTCACGTACAACGCGTTTTCGCGCCGTCGGACTGCCCTCAGCGTATGCCGATTGTGGGCGGCTGTCTGTGCTTGCTCACCGCCGCAGGCGCGTCGTAGTTCACGGGCTCGATATCCGCCGCCGCAACAGGCAGGTCGACGGGTGCGGGCGCAACAGGCGCGGGCATTATCGAGTCGATGGGCGCGACTTCGACGGGCACGGGGTCGGGCGCACGGTGCAGCTTGACGAGCACCGCCACGAGTATCGCTATCGCGATGATGAGTATCGCAAGCGCAGCGATAAGCGGCCAAATCCACCACACAAGTCCGGGTGCGGACACGTTCACGAACACGAGGTCGGAGATGTAATTCGTCGTGTAGGTGATGTAGCCGTTCGACACGGTGTAGTCGGAGAGTTCCGCAAGTTCGCCGTTCGACGTGACGTAATACACCCTGTAATCGCCGCTCACGCCGTCAGGCATACGCACAGTGACGGTGACCTCGTTGCCGAGGGTGGAAACGTAAGTGTTGCCGTTCAGCATATCCACGTTGACGATGCCGCTCGTGGTGAGCACTTCGTCTTCGGTGGCAAGCGCCTGGACATTGCTGTCCACGATGTTCCAGAAGCTGGTGCCCTCCGCAACAATCGAGTTGTTCAGCGTGTAGTTGACGGTGACGGGGTTGTCGCCGAAGTCCACCGTGACGTAATCGATTTCGTCCACGGTATAAGTCACGCGGCTTATCGTGGCGGTAAGGTTGCCCGTGCCGCCGCCGGACACATAATAGTTGGGGTCGTTGCTGGTGATGGTGTAAGTGTACACACCCGCGGTCGTGACGAAAGAAACCACCACACCGCTGCTGTTGCGGTAAGTCACCGTGAAGTCGTCCGTGTCAAGTCCCTGCGCGGTGAAGGTTATCTCACATCCGTCCGAACCGTCCGTCACGTCGTGAGTCCTGCTCGCCGCATCCACCGTCACCACGACAGGCGCCTTGCTGATGCGGATGTAGTTGATTTTGTTGTCAATGGTATAGTTTTGTTCGACATCCTCATTGGGGATGACATTGACGAAGTAAGCTCCCGCATCCGTCATAGCCGTCAACGTTTCGCCGTTAAGCGTATATGTAATGACGGCTTCGTCAAAGAACCAGCTGCTTACATCGGTACCGTCGATTGTATCCTTTGCGGTAAGCTGTGACGTATCGATTGTATAAGGATTTCCGTCATACGTCTTGCCGAGGTTGCCGACGACATTCACCGTTACGCTGCGTTGCTCGATAACGAAGCTGCCGTCTATAGTTGGATAGTTGCCGTCATAAGCATAGTTCCTGCTGTCTCCGGGAATACGACGCGCCGTAATCGTAAGCGTATAAGTATACTCACCCGCGTCCACGGGAGCTCTTCCGAGCACGGTGTCACCTTGCTTCCACTCAATCGTAAATTCATCATAGCCGTCAAGATTCGCTATGTCGGAAATACCGAGCGCTTCGCTGTCGTAAACCTTCTTTTCGCCCGTAGTTTTATACTCTTTGGTCAGAACGGGCAGCGTGACGATAAGTTTATATTCCGCATCGGTCGTCACGTTATAATTCGTCAGCGTGTTGTCAATTACAAGGAGATATTCTCCTATATCCGCAGCGCTCAGCGTTTCGGCATCGGTTATATCGGAGGCACCTCTGAAAACGAACTCGATGAGTCCTGCAAGAGTAGCTGCATCATCTATGGAGGCGACGCCGGCGAGTTCGAACTCGGGCACGGGCACCTTGTCAGACATATAAGTGACGCTAAATCCGCCCTCCGGCATATTGCTCACGGAAACGGTCAGATTTCTGCGTGCAACGCTGAAATTGAAAACGCTTGCCGTTGTGCTTGCCGCGAAGTTGACAGCCTGCACGTCCACATAGCAGTTGCCATATGCCTCATCGCTTGCATTTATGACTATTATACCGTCCTCGTTCACAATCGGCGTACCGTCACTCGTCACGAGAGTTGCGGCATCAACCGTGCCGTTGAGTCTGATATAAGCACTCGCCTGTTCCGCATCCGGCGCAAGAGTGAATATCCCCGAAGTTTCGTCATAAGTGTATACTCTGCCGTCGGTATATTCCGCATAAGAGCCGTGCCCGAACGCCGCCATCCAGTCTTCGGCTTTCATATAAGCGTAAGTGTTGCCGTCTCCGTCGTCCGATGCGACGATGACTTCGCGGCCGTTAAAGCTGTACTCGACAGAATAGTCCCCTATTGTCTCGCCGTACGTCCCTCTGTCAGCGCCGCCGTAAACGGCTTTGAGAGGATTGTGATTTGCGGTTATCTCACCGACGCCTTCCACAATGTACGTACCCTCGTCGGCACCTTCGTTGAACACATAATTCTGGTTCCCCGTGCCGCCGCTGATGGTAAACACAACCGCCTTGCCGCTGCCGACATTGGCATCCGCATAGGCAAGCACGACGCTGTATCCTTCCGCATTCCAGACAGAACCGTCTTCGGATTCCAGATTCACGGTGTAAGAGAAACCGTCCTCGGGCAAAACAACCGACGTCGTGTCGTCGAACTCTTTGCTCACGGAGCCTTCCGCAGACACGGTGAAACTGACATTGACGGGATTTATCGTACCGGTGACTTCAATGACATCCAGACCGACCGTATCCACGGAAGCAACGCCGTTGATTGCGGACAAATCTTCCTCGGTCAGATAATACGTAATGCCGTCCACGGTATATTCCGCCAACAATTTCCCCGTAACGGATGCGACGTCGTCGCCTTCGAGCGTCTCCCAGTCGACGGTGACGATATGGTAGCTCTTGTTCGTCACATCAAGTTTATAGTTGACTGCTCCGTTGCTGTTGTTCATCAGCTCGACACCGTAGACGAAGCCTTCGTTCCCCGTCGGATTCACGTTTGCATCGGAGAAGCCCGCAGTCTGCACGTTGATATAATAGCCGGAATAATTGTTTTCTTTGAGCCATTCGTTCAAAGCCGCCTCTATCGCATCGGAGTCGATGGAAGCATAAGTGTTTCCGTCATAAGTTTTCACGAAGACATCGCGGAGGTCTAAATCGATGCTCAGCAGAGCGGGAACAATGGTGCCCGTGAGAGAAGGATTGACCGAGCCGAATATATAACTGCGTCCTATACCTGCATCGCCGCCCTCAGCGACTTCCACTCTGAAATTGCTTGCCTGCACGCTCCAGGTGCCCGCATCGGCACCGGCAAACGCCGCGGTATAGCCGAAGACGACATAGTCGCGGTCTTTCTCCAGGACGAATTTGTCCCATACGCTTTCGTTCAATGTAAGCTCGGCATTTCTGGTGCCGTCATACGTCTTTTCGACGACGGAAACATCGGTGTTGAGCGTAATTATTATTTCGACGGGTTTGAGCACCGCGGCATTTTCAATAGTGTATTGCGCTATGGAATAAGTGCCGTCGCCGTTGTCGGTGACTTCTGTCCCGCCTATTGTGTAATTCGTTAAGAAATTCCCGTCGCCTTCGAAAGTTATCGAAAGTCCTTCCACCGTGACGTGATGCAAATATCCCGTCGAAGCGTCACCCTGCACATAGGGGTCGCGATTCCCTTCCGCGTCGGAATAGAATGCGCCGTCGGACTTAACCGTTATACCTTCGTCGGCCAAAGTATTACCGACGGTTACCGTAACCCCGCTCTCGCTCGACAAATCACTCTCACCGTTATACACGGCATCGGAGAAGTCGATGGTGAGGGAGAGCTCGCGGGGCGTGATTTCGAAAGGTTCACCGTCAACTGCGGAACTGTTGATTTTTTCGGCAAGCGCGGCGGCAAAATCTTCTGTGAGCACATAGTTTCCACTTGCGACCCGAACATCGGAAATGTTAACGGCATATCTGCCGACATCTTTGCCGCTCGTGTTCGCGGCAATGGTCATTCCGACCTCACTGCCGTCCCCGAAACCGGTGACAGCCTGCGCAAGGCGCTCTCCGAACGCGAAGGAAATCACCACATCGGACGTACCGTCGTACACTTTGGTCATTTTGTCTTCCGAAGTGTCGACATTGACGTCGTCCGCAGTTAACGTCAGCGGGGAGATGGTGCCGTAAATACCCGTCACCCTTATAACCAGCATACCGTCGTTGGAACCGATTGTGATACCGTCATAGATGATGAAACGGTCTGCGTAGCCTTCCTCGTCATCGCCGCCGGTCCATGCGAAGTCCGTAAACATAATGGTCATATCCACAACGACCTGTCCGACATTTTCGGACGAGAGTTCGCTTTCTATGACAGTAAACGGTCTGCCTGCGAGCACGAAATTCTGGGCGTCGAGCGTGATGTCGCCGGGTTCGACGTCATTGTTGCCGTCATACACTTTGCCGAAAGTAAAGTAATCGGGGCTGACTTCGATGAGCGCTTCGAGTATCGCATACTTTGCCTCCGTACTGAGGCTTTCGATGTCTATGTAATAATTTCCGGCATCGTCTCCCCCGAGTGCTATGCCCGTGAAGATGATGTAAAGCCCTGCGCCCACATCGGACGTATAATCGGTGCCGTTGCTGCTGTAGTTGGCTTCATATGCAAGCGTCACGCTGTCGCCGTTGAGGATTTGGGCAGAGATATCTATGCCTGCCTCTGCGGAAGAATTGCCGTCATAGTGCTTATCGGCAGCGCCGACCACGTTATTTTCGTTTATCACAATCAATTTCTTATTGATTATGAAGTTCACGTTCTCAAACGCGTTTTCGGCGAACTTGATGACGAGGTTTTCGTCATTGTAGTAATAGCCTTCAAAGAATACGCCGTATTCACCCGCATCGTCATATCTGTCGCCTGCGGCAGTACCGTCCGCATTCGCGCGATACACCCCGCCAATCTCGGGCGCAGCGTACCCTTCGGGGAGCAATCCGTCGAAATCGTAGACGAAATTCCAGCTCGGCTCGCGGTCGCCGTACGTTTTCTCGGTGCTTCCGTCAACGGTAACCGTGCCGACGGTGACTGTAAGAGGCGTGACCGTGAGCGCGGTGACCTCGGTGTCGCTGCCCTTAATGAGGAACCTGAATTCGTATTGCGAAGCCTCCGCACCCGTGACTGTATAATTCCCGAAAGTCAGGTCATACGAACCGACGTTTGACAACGCACCCGAATAGCTGCTGCTTATCGTCGCTTCGAAAGAAGCCACACCGGGGGCTTCCGCCTCTTCTCCGTTGACCGTGAACTTCATCTCATAGTCTTCGAGCACACTCACATCCCACGCCGTACCGAATACGGTGGTGAACAGCGACTCGTCGAAATAGAAAGTGAACGTACCGCCCGTTTCGTCGCGGAAAGTAATGGTGACCGTCCCTTCCTCCACAACAATTCTGATGTTGTCGGACTTATAATCGTTGTGTGCGACATCGATGAAAGTCGTATTGCTGATGTCTATGGCAAACACGTTGCCTTCTTCCGCGGACACAACACGCAGCGAACCCGTTATGCCGAAACGTCGGGTCTCATCCGTGGTGGAGAAACGCACCTGCACGTTTCCGAGGTCGCTTCTCGACTCTGCGGTGAGGTTTTCGGATATGGGCAATATCGTCACTTCACGTGTGACGACCGTCACCGTTCCGTTGCCCTCCTCTGCAAGCGCGAAGCCGAAATTGGAGTCCTCGTCATCGAACAAGAACGACGCAAAACCGTATTCTCCGACGTTGTAATATCCCCCGCCGTTGACTTCGCCGTCGAGGACGAACCACCCGGCCTCCAGCGTGACGAGCCAGTTTTCCCCGCCGTCGTTGACCTCTGCGCCGCCGAATATTGCGGCTATTTCGTTTGCCTCGTCATAAAGTCCGAGGGTGTCCCACGACGTGAACACCGACTTCGGGACTGCCGCCACGTAACTCGTGGGCATAGCCTCGCCGTATGTAATCGTTCCCGTCGGAGACTGAGCCGCAACGGAAATCCCTCTTTCCGACACGGTCAAGTAGCCGTTCTGAACTGTGATTGTATAATTGCTCGCCGACGCTCCCGTATACGTCACGGCATGGCTGCCGACATTGACATATCCGGACATGGCAGTTCCCGCGAATGCGAATTTTCCGCCTGTTCCGATATCGGCAATGGTCTTCCCCTCATCAGCGTCAGCGCCGACCAATCCGGAAAGCGTTATGTCAAAGCCATCGAACCCGTACTCATCGGTCACCTCGCCGTATATCTTGCCTGCGCCCGCCACAACCGTAATTGTCAAAGGCGCCCGATTGATTGTAAATGTCGCGGCGGTAACGGTCGGGTCGCCGGCATCTTCGGATGCCATCAGGACATAGTAATCGTTGTCGGCGCGATTGAGCAGATAGGTGTAATCGCCGGCATTGTAAAAACTGTCCTGCCCGCTGGTGATTGTGAACTTATAAGGCAGATTTTCCGCCGCGATGCCCTCCACCGTCGTGCTCGTGCTCTTGTCGCGCAAGCGTATGTTGGGTTTCACCTCAGCACCGGCATAAGTGGCGCTGCTAGTTGTATAATCCGCTTTCAGCGCGCGGCGGTAAGAATACTCTATGACGAATGTTCTGTTCTCTCCGCCATCTGTGCCCGCCGCCGCAAACGGAGAGTCGTTGTCAATCGTGACTTGCATCGTGAATGTGCCCGTGCCGAGAATGTCACTCTCCTCTGCGGTTTCGTCGGAATAAACCACGGTCCCGTCTGCGGTTATTTTATAAGGTATATACGCGTTATACGCGCCCGCGCCCGCGCGGTCGAGGGAAAGGCTCAGCGTCACCTCCTCGCCGCGTTTCACGGTCACGGTTTCCTCGCCGTTCACCGTCTCGGTGAAAGGCTCTCCGAGGACTTCCTTATATGTCTCGGGGACTTCGACCGACACGACATATTCGTTGGCGTCCACCAGAATTCCGAAAGCGTAAAGGTCGCTCTTGCCCGACGTCCTGTCCGTCACGGCAATGTAGACCACCCAATATCCCGCCTCGCTTACGTTGTAGGACCAGTTCTCGTACTTATTGTCGACGAAATCGTCTTTGTCAAGCACGTAGTCGAACAAGGCCGCCAGATTATTTTCACCGCCGACGACTGCCGCTGCGGCATAATTTGCCGCAAATTTCGTAAAGCCGTCCTTAAAAGCCGATTCGCTCTCATACCTGACGGGAGAGGTATAATAAAGGTTCTTGAATTCCTTCCCCTCGACGGAAATCACGCCGTCGATTTGCCATTTGGTATGCCAGGCGGTGTTTTTGACGCTTCCGTCTGCATTTGCGGACATGAAGTGACCGTCGGCGTCTGCGAGGTTTGCCGAAGGTCTGTCAAGGTCTATGTAGACATACACGCCGTCGCCGCCATTGCGCACGTCACTCCAGGTATAGCTTGTGTCGGAAGAGTTGTCGAAGGAATTTGTCTGGTCCGCGCCGGATTTCACCGCAAAGACGCTTTTGCCCTCCGTCACCTGCCCGGACACACCCTCATACGTCAGCGTCAGCGTGCATTCGCCTTCTTTCACGGAAAGTGTCGCCTCGACCGAGGAATAAATGTCGCCCGTCATCGTACGGGTGTTTCCCTCCCCCGTCCAGGCGGTGGCAACCGCACCGCCGGAGGTGCGCACTGCCGTAATGCCGTCCAGGACGTAAATGATATACTCTTTGCCGTCCGCGCCGAGCACCTGCACCCTGTTGCCCGAGAAATTCTGTTTGAACTTAATCGTCACCGTGACGCTCGTGCCGACATACACGGTTTCGCCGTCTTGAATCAGCCCGATTTCGTCCAGGTCTCCGTCCGCCGGCTGCGCAGCGGCATTCTCGTATCTCTCCTCGAGCGATGCGCCCGTTATGCCCTCCACGTCTGCCTTTGCGTACATAACGCTGTTTGTCACCGCCTTGACGACATTCCCGGCATAATCCAATGCGTAGAACGTAAAGCGGTAATACCCGCTCCCCGTTGCTCCCGCGCTGCCGTCGGCATATACGCCGTGGCCGTTGAGATATCCTGTTCCAAAGGAATAGGTCAGTTCCGTCGCATTACTCGTTGCATTGGCGAACGGATGTGCCGTCGTCGGGTCAAATCCCTCGTCGGCGGCGATTTCACTCAATTCTTTCTGCGTATCCGCCCTGCTTACCGTATAAAACCACACCAAAGGATATGAACTGCTTGCGCCGTTGAATGTAAAGCCCGCCTCTGTGCCGTTCACCCACACGGACGGCATACTTGTGCCGACCGACGAACCTTGACCGAGCACGCTTGCGCTGCCGACGCTCTCGCTATCTATGATTCCGCCTACGTTTACGGTTATGGTCAGCGCCGCTCCGCCCGAATCGCTTATTCTCAGCGTCAGCGCGCTCCTCGCATTCCCGCTGAAATACAGAGTCAGCGTGCCGCTTGACCGCGCGTCGGCGGTCGTGTATACAATCAATCCGCTTTGTCCGTCACCGTAAGTGAACGGTTTATATATCGTGTTGTCATAGACAACCCCCGTCGAAACCGCGACTCCGTCACCTTGGATATCCACGCTTGCAAGCCCGGCGTAATATGTCGCCTCCGCAGGGTTGGCCGCGCCGCCCGCGGTGTTGCGGTCCTGCAGCGTCATAGAGACGCTCTTTGCGAAACTCGCCGTCCCGCTGCCCGTGTTCACGCCTGTTATTCCGCCCGCGGGCACGATTGCCTTGTCAAGGTTGATGCCATCCGCCGACGCGGTGTCCGTATAACTGCCCGAAATCACTCCCGAAATCTCTTCGGACATCCCTCCGAGGCTATACCCGTTGGCAATCGCCGTCTGCTCCGAAATGCTGAACCCGCTCGCCTGCGGGGCATTCTCGTCGGAAGCGGATGAGGAACGAGTTATCGTAAAAGTCAACGTTCCGCCACCAGAAACCCAAATACCTAGTGCCTGGTCAGTAGAACTACTCCTTTTCCCAATAAATAAGTTAATAGTTGTGTCGTCACTCGTTAGTATCGCTTCACCAAAAGATATATTGGCGCCATTATTATATTTTGTAGTTTCCCATATTCCATAACTGCCACTAATTTCATCATCTGCAATATAGAATGATGCCATTCTCGGCGCGGAACTAGCCGTTATGCCGCGAACAGTATTTGTCTTATAATCCGCAGTATAAACAAGCGCTTGATAGGTTACAGTTACAGTGTAGCCTGCATCAACAAATTGCTGAATAATATTTGGTATTTGCACATTTAGTACTGCCAAAACGCCAGGTCGATACCAAACAGATGATTCGGTTTTTATGCCCCAACCGCCTGGCGTATGTGTCCCTTCATCTCTCCCACCGCTAGATGAAAAATCCACACGCCCTTGTCCTACGCCAGTACCAAATCCCATACCGCCAGTGCGATATAAACTAGTATAGTCTGCAAGTGTTATTGACTCAAAAGTCGTGTTAAATGAATATGAGAACTCTTCGTTGCCGTGAAGCCCGACATTAATTGTTGTTGCAGTAATATCATTATTAGGATAATCAGCAAGAGCTGGAATATTATTGCCATTATCCCACGCCGCCTCCGCGACATTCGCGCCGCTGTCAAAGCCCGTGTCAAAGACGCCCGCCGTCAGCACAACGGCGAACACGGTCGCAAAACACATCAGCAAAATCGCGAATTTGAAAACGTTGACAAAAAACCTTCTTTGCCCGTCGCGGTTTGTTCTCATAATCCCACCTCACAAAAGCAACTTCCCTGTTTGCTTTCAAAATTTACGCACGCGCGCATTACGCGCACTTGATTAAACTTACGCAAAATCATATTACCACGCTCATCCAAACATTCCTCTCCCCGTCAACCACTGTTAACCCTCCCCTTCCCCGATTTTAATCTTTCCATTTTTTGGACAAACAAACAGACTCTTGGGGACGGAGCAAAACAGTCCGAATTCTACTCTCGGAGCGGAGCAAAACAGTCCGACTCCTCCCCTCCACTCCCCTCAAAAATCCCTAAATATACTGCCAAAAAGCCACCCCTCTCCCTTATTGACAAACAGACTCTTGGGGACGGAGCAAAACAGTCCGTTTTTCGGACTGTTTTGCTCCGTCCCCAAGAGTCTGCTCACACCTTAAATTTTACTTCATTTTAAGAGGTCAAACAAAACGCTCCGCGCCACACCTAATGCCTTCGCAATGTCACTCATATTGCACCCTGCCGCCCTCATCTTTGCCACGATTTTTTTCAGCCTTTCTCGGTCTTTTCTCAAAACAAGCACATCACCGCAGGCCGCAGCAATCTCCCGCGCAATCTCTGCACCGCTTCTTTTTTCTTCTTCCGCTTCAATCCAAAACGGGCAGTTTTCATTGGCGCAGGCGGACTTTTCTTCCATAATTGCCTCAACATTGTCCGCATCGATGTCAAAAAACTTCTCCGCTTCATCAAAATCCACTCCTCCGGTGTGCGAATAATAACATTGAAGTCCGGAGTAAGTATAATCCGCCGCATTTTGCACAATTCCGGCTTTTACTGGATTATTATGTATGTACACCATACAATTTATGAGATAATCACCTTCGAAAACAGCTTGACTTTTGTATCTGTCCCTGAACACATATCCGACTCTGTCACGGATGTGGTTGTAGTATTGTGCATATCGGGTATTCACACGGCGCATATATGCGCCCAAGTTTTCCGCACTCGGCGAATAAACCAGCAAATGACAATGATTGTCCATAACGCAGTACGTCAGAATTTTTATACCGTGAAAAGCCTTGAATATTTGCAAATCATTTAGATATTCCGACTTTAATCTGCCCGTTTCAAAAATTTTTTCTTTCCCTATTCCTTGCACGATAACGTGAAAATAATTCGTATCAAACGCTTTGCGAGCCGGTCTTGACATAATGCCCCTCCCCTTCTGTTCTGCCATTACAATAACACGTTTCTCTTCATCCGTCAATCGATTCGGACTCCTGGGGACGGAGCAAAACAGTCCGAAAAACGGACTGTTTTGCTCCGTCCCCAGGAGTCCGAAGGAAAAATTAAAGCCGCGCTGCTGCGCGGCTTTTCTTCCTTATTTCCTGAGTTCCGTTCGTCTTATTTTTCCCGAAATCGTCTTCGGCAATTCCGTCACGAACTCTATCACCCTCGGATATTTGTACGGCGCGGTCAGATTTTTCACGAAAGTCTGGATTTCCTTTTTCAGTTCCTCCGTCGCCTCGTAGCCCTTGACCAGCACAATCGTCGCCTTGACCACCTGCCCTCTCGTCGGGTCGGGCACGCCCGTAACCGCGCATTCCAGCACCGCGGGATGCTCCATCAGCACGCTCTCTATCTCGAAAGGCCCGATGCGGTAGCCGCTGGACTTGATGATGTCGTCCGTGCGTCCGACAAAGAACAGATAGCCGTCCTCGTCGCGGTAAGCCATATCGCCCGTATGATACAGTCCGTCGTGCATAACACCTTTCGTGTTTTCGGGGTCGCGGTAATACTCGCGGAAGAGTCCGTACGGTTTGCCTTCGCTGATGTCGATGCAAATCTCCCCTGCCTCGCCCATAGGGGTTTCGCTGCCGTCCGCCGACACGAGTTTGAGCTTATATATCGGCGTAGGTTTGCCCATACTGCCGGGTTTCGGCGTCATACCGACGAGGTTTGCAATGGTGAGCGTCGTTTCGGTCTGACCGAAGCCCTCCATAAGCGAGTGCCCCGTTGCGGCTTTGAGCTGGTTGAACACTTCGGGATTGACCGCCTCGCCCGCCGTGGTGATGTATTCCAACGAAGAAAGGTCGTGTTTGCTGAGGTCCGCCTTTATCATAAAGCGGTAGATTGTGGGCGGCGCGCAGAACGTCGTTATGCGGTATTTTTCTATCATACCGAGCAGTTTTTCCTGGTCGAAGCGCTCGAAATCGTAAGTGAACACGCACGCGCCGCATATCCACTGCCCGTAGAGCTTGCCCCATACCGCTTTGCCCCAGCCCGTTTCCGCAACGGTGAAATGGATGCCGTCCTTGCGCACATTGTGCCACCATTTGGCGGTCAGAAAATGCGCCAGCGCATATGTGTGCTCGTGCGCGGCAATCTTGGGATAAGCAGTCGTGCCCGACGTGAAGTACATAAGCATAAGTTCGTCGCGCATAGGTGCGGTGCCGTCCGTGGGACGGGGATAAACGTCGGAATACGCCTCGCACTCCTCGTTGTAAAAGTGCCAGCCGTCGCGTCTTCCCGTCGCGGAGATTTTCACCGTAACCTGCGGACAATGCTTTATCGCCGCTTCCGCTTCTTCAATGACGCTGCCCGTCGTGGTGCAGATTATTGCGCTCACGCCCGCGGCGTCGAAACGGTACACAAAGTCCTTCTCTTTCAACTGGTCGGTTGCGGGAATGCTGATGGCGCCGATTTTGTGCAGCGCAACGATTATAGGCCAGAATTCCCAATGCCTGCGGAGGACGAGGAGGACCCTGTCCCCCTTCTTAATGCCGAGGGCTTTGAGATAGTTTGCCGTTTGTGCGGACTTGCGCATCATATCGCCGAAAGTGAAAATCTTTTCTTCTCCGTCGGATGACACCCAAATCATGGCTCTTCTCTCCGGCTCCTCGGTGCCGTAGTAGTCGACCACGTCGAAGCCGAAATTGAAGTTGTCTGGGGCGTGGAAATCTATTCCTGTAAGCAGCCCGTTTGCATCAACTTTTTCGGTCAGAAATCTTTGGTACAGTTCCATATTTGTTCCTTTAATTTATTCCCCTTTCGGGGTGGATTGACTTATTCTCCTTTCCCCCTTGTTTTAGCCCCGTCAAAAAATCAAAGATTTCGTGACGGGGACCCCGATTTAAGCCCCGCAAAAAGGACTGCATCCTTTTTGCGGGGGCCCCGATTAGAACCCCGTAAAACGGGCTGTACCCGTTTGGCGGGGACTCCCGGTTGATGCCGTGCGCCGTCGGCGGACGGCAAATTTCGGATAAAATGAAAATCCGGACGTTTCCGTCGAATTTTCCCCTTTTCCGCTTCCTGCAAGCTGCCGCGGAAGCGTCATTTTACGCGCGTCCCCGTCCGCCCGCACCCGAAAGCGCGGGCGGACGGAACGTCGTCATTCGAGGTTCTTTTTCAGCGTATCGAGTTCCGCCGCAAGTTCCTTGGGCAGCTTGTCGCCGAACTTGGCATAGAACGCCGCAATGCCTTCCGCGTCCTCTTTCCAGAGCTCCTTGTCCACGGTGAGCAGATTTGCCACGTCTTCCGTGGTCATATCGAGCCCGTTCAGGTCGATGTCTTCGGGACGGGGCACGTAACCGATGGGCGTTTCCACCGCGTCCGCCGCGTCCTCGGTGCGGCGCAGAATCCAATCCAGCACGCGCAGATTGTCGCCAAAGCCGGGCCACAGGAAGTGCCCTTCTTCGTCCGTCCTGAACCAGTTGACGTTGAAGAACTTGGGCTTGTGAGTGACCTTTTCTCCCATCTCAATCCAGTGCTTGAAGTAGTCGCCCATATTGTAACCGCAGAAAGGCAGCATCGCCATCGGGTCACGGCGCACCACGCCGACTGCTCCGCTCGCCGCGGCAGTGGTTTCGGAAGCCATAATCGAACCGACGAACACGCCGTGCGTCCAGTCGCGCGCTTCGTAAACGAGCGGCGCGGTCTTTGCGCGTCTGCCGCCGAACACTATCGCGTCGAGCGGCACGCCCTGCGGATTTTCGAATTCGGGCGAAATGCAGGGGCAGTTCTTTGCGGGAGCGGTGAAACGGGAGTTGGGATGCGCGCCCTTCACGCCGTTTGCCCTGTCCTCTTCCGTCCAGGGATTGCCCTTCCAGTCCACCGCTTTCTTGGGAGGATTCTTGTCGAGCCCTTCCCACCACACGGTGTTGTTTTCGAGGTTGTGCACCACGTTGGTGAATATCGTGCCCTTACGCGTGGTCGCGAGAGCGTTGGGGTTGGACTTTTCGTTGGTGCCGGGAGCAACGCCGAAGAAGCCGTTTTCGGGGTTGATGGCATAGAGTCTGCCGTCCGCACCCACTCTTATCCACGCGATGTCGTCGCCGACGGTGTAGACCTTGTATCCCTTTTCGGCAAATTCCTTGGGAGGAATGAGCATCGCGAGATTGGTCTTGCCGCACGCGGACGGGAATGCCGCCGCGATATATTTGGTTTCGCCGTTGGGCTTCTCCACGCCGAGAATGAGCATATGTTCGGCAAGCCAGCCCTCTTTTCTGCCCTGATAGGACGCAATACGCAGCGCAAAGCACTTTTTGCCGAGCAAGACGTTTCCGCCGTATCCGGAGTTGACGGACATAATTGTGTTGTCTTCGGGGAACTGGCAGATATACCTCTTTTCCTCGTCGAGGTCTGCTTTCGCGTGCAGCCCGCGCACGAAATCGTCGCTGTCGCCGAGAGTGTCGAGCACGTTCTGTCCGACGCGCGTCATAATCGCCATATTGAGCACGACGTAAATGCTGTCCGTCAGCTCGATGCCGATTTTGGAGAAGGGAGAGCCGACCGCGCCCATCGAGAAGGGAATGATGTACATCGTTCTGCCCTTCATAGCGCCTTTGTAAATGCCTTTGAGCAGTTCGTACGCTTTATCCTTCTGCATCCAGTTGTTGGTGGGACCCGCGTCCTCTTCCTTTTCGGTGCAGATGAAGGTGCGTCCTTCGACGCGCGCAACGTCGTTGACCGCCGTGCGATGCAGATAGCATCCGGGCAGCAGCTCCTGATTGAGCTTTATCATTTCGCCCGTGGAACAAGCTTCCTTGCGGAGCGCTTCGAGCTGCTCCTCGCTTCCGTCGATGAGCACGACCTTGTCGGGCGTGCAGAGAGCAACGCTCTCATCGATGAACTTCTGAACGCCTTTGTTTTCAAACTTCATGATTACCTCCGACGCGAAGAAACCTCCGCGTGTTTTGATTCAGTTTACGGCGCCGCACGGCGCCCGCAGCGTCAGGCATACCGCGGACGATTTCCGCGCCGCCGCTTTCGCCGCCCCGCCGTTCCGTCCGCCGTTCCCGACGTCGGAATAACGGTTGTCACATACAATATACATAAGCGCGCGCCGCCGCGCGACGCGTCCGTGCGCGCCCGTATCAGTAATAAATGATACAACCGTTTGCCCCGCGTGTCAATCAAAACCTTTTCCGCCCTGCCTATACTGAAACTTCCGCGGCACGTCCCGCGACACGCGCCCCGTCGGCCCGCACAACAGCGCCGCACCACTCCGTCCGCGCCGTCCCTCCGCCCTCCCCATTCATATGCGTTTTTACGGAATCCGCGGTCGGGACGGCGCGGGGAATACAAAAACACAATTCTCATATATTGCGCCGAATTCCGCCCTCGGCGCAGCACGCGGCGCTGAGAAAGCAATCCGCTCTTTCTCCTCACCCGTGCGGAGAGTGCGGGATGCGGGAGGTCTGCATATCCGCGACGCGGCACCCGCCTGCGTACGGTTTCGGGGAAAACTATTCTCGATTGGCAAAATTTTGATAATACTTCTCTCGAAAAAGTCGATTATTATAATACTCGCCGAAAAATTATTCTCAAAACAATCGAAAACAAGAGTACTTTGGGGCGTTTTCGGCGGATTTGAAATTCCGCGGGGATTTTCTTTCTTCGTGTTGCAAAAAAGGCGGAAACGGCGCACACAGGCGGCAATCAGAGGGTTTCGGAAGATTTCGGGGTGTCCCATTCCTCTTCCGCCTTGTATAAGCCGAAAAACCGATTTCTTGCATATTGCGCCCGATTTTGAGCCGTTTTCGGGCATTTTCTCTCTGAGGAGTCGATTTCCGTCCTTTGCGGCGGATACCTTTTCTTCGTGCGGGATTTTCCGTCTTTTGCGTGCTCTCTCCTCTTTTCGGCGGCGCCGTCACGCCGCAAATCTTTCTTTCGCGCCGCTTTGCCGCTCCGTCTTGAAAAAACCTTCCGACGCGTGTATAATCTGTTTATAAAGGCACAGGGAGGTATATTATGCCCGCAGAAACAATAGGTGCGATAGTCGGCGGAATTATCGCGGGACTCATAGTCCTTTTCTTCGCCGTGCTCACCGTAAGAACAGTCCTCAACCGCCCCGCGGTCGCTCCCGGCAAAGCGACGGACCTGCCCGCCGTGGACAAGGACGCCGCCGTGCGCCATCTGCGCGAAGCGATACGCATCCCCACCGTTTCGATGGTGGAAGAATACGCCGACAACGTGCAGCCGTTCATCGACTACCGCAACTGGCTGGAAAAGACCTATCCCCTGCTCAATGCGGCAGCGGAAAGGGAAATCATCGCAGGCTACTCAATAATCTATCATCTCAAAGGGAAAAATCCCGCGCTCAAAGGCGGCTGCTATCTCAGCCACATAGACGTCGTCCCCGCTCCGAAAGACGGCTGGGAATACGACCCGTTCGAGGCGGTGCTGACCGACGACGGATACATCTACGGGCGCGGCGCGCAGGATATGAAGAGCCATATGATAGCTCTCCTCGAAGCCGTGGAGTTTCACCTCGCACAGGGCAAACAATTCGACCGCGACCTCTATCTCTGCTTCGGACACGACGAGGAACCGGGCAACTCCACCAGCGGCGCGGCGAACATCGTCCGCCATCTCAAAGAAAAGGGAGTCGAGATGGAGTTTGTCATCGACGAAGGCGGCACCGTACTTGACGGCAAACTACTCGGCATTCCGCACACGGTCGCGCTCATAGGCGCGTGCGAAAAGGGCAACGGCGACCTCGAACTCGTCGTCAAAAAGTCGGGCGGACACGCCTCCAATCCCAAACCGCCGACGGCGGTCGGGCTGCTTTCCCAAGCCGTCGCAAAGGTGGAAAGCCACCCGATGAAGACCTACTGGACGCCGATGACCGTGGAAACGTTCAAATCCCTTTCGCCTTACTGCAAGGGTGCGTTCAAATTCATCCTGACCAACCGCGACGTATTCTCGCCGCTCCTCAAATTCGTCTTCACAAAAGTCGCTCCGATGACCAACGCGCTCGTGCGCAGCACGTTCGCGCCCACGATGCTTTGGGGCAGCGACGCGCGCAACGTCATTCCGAAAGAGGCGCGCGCCAACATCAACTTCCGCATAATAACGGGCGAAACGGCACAGGACGTCAAGGCGTATCTCAACAAACTGCTGGGTGACAAGGTGGAAGTCAACCTTCTCACTTATTCCGACCCGTCCCCGGAGGCTGACGTGCATTGCACGGCGTACGAGCGCCTGCGCGACACCATCACCGAAACCTTCGACGACATCGTGGTCGCCCCCTATATGTTCATCGCCGCATCCGACGCGCGCTTCTACAATCCGCTGACCGACAACGTCTTCCGTTTCGGTCCGTTCATCAATTCTCTGGACGACCAGTCGCGCATTCACGGCATCAACGAACGTCTGCACGTCGACCAGCTCGAAAAAGCCACGCAGTTCTTCGTCAAGTGCCTCGACAAAATGCTTTCCGCCTGACGGCGGGGCAATGGCGCCGTCCCATACAGTCCTTCAACGTCCCGCACGGCTGCGACCGTGCGGGACGTTTGACAAAATCGGGCGCAGACAACTCCTGCCGCCGACAAGCGGACTGCCGGGGCTGCGCAGCAGGACGGCACGCGCGAAAGACGGACAACGCAAAAACACAACGGAAGACTGCGAAACGCAACGAAACACAACAGCCAAGCGCTCCGAGCAATACCGACACGCGCAACGCAACAAAAGAATTCCCCGCAAAACACCTATCGTGTTTTACGGGGATTTTTCCTATCACCGACCGCATATAGCCCGTTGCAACACTTATCGTGTTTTATGAAATTTCGGCACAATTCGAGGTGTGCAGGTCAATCCGCTTTCACGCCTTCCGTATGCTTTCGGTCCGACGTCCTGCCGTGCCTGACGTCAGCCGCAGTTTGCCGCTCATCGATTCCGGCGCTTCCATAATCTGTTATCGGGAAACCGACCGCAGCGAACCGAGCGCTCCGAATCTCGTGAAACTTGCGGACTTTTTCGACGTTTCGGTGGACTATCTCCTCGGCAGAACGGACCTTTGAACTTCGGCTTTGTGCACGCGGGCGCGCGGGCTCACTACACGTTGTGCCGCGCGAATTTTTTCGCATAAAGTCTTGATATGCCGCGCGTTTGGTGATAAAATCCTAATCCCATACAGGCAAAGGAGAAAGACGTGGACTTCGAGCAGGACGGCGTATCGGCGCGTCTGGACAGCAAAATCCAGAAGCTCATTATTTTGTTTGTTTTCGACAGGATGGCAATCCCGCTTTCCGAGGCGGCTTTGCTTGACATCTGCACGTCCGAAAACAACTGGCTGGGCTATATGGACTGCAAGCAGTATCTTGCCGAACTTCTGGAAACAAATCTCCTTTACCGCGTGCCGAAGAGCGATTGCATCAACATCACGCAGGACGGAATCGGCTGTCTTGCGCTCTTTTTCACCCGCATTCCGACATCCGTACGCGACGACGTGAACGCATATGCGCGCGAGAACAGGATGCGCTACAAAAAGCGCCAGTCCTATTTCTGCGACTACTCGAAAAACGCGGACGGCACCTACACCGTGATAATGAAGATAAACAGCGACATCGCGACTCTTATGGAGCTGAAACTCGTCGTGGCAAACCGCCAGCTTGCGAAATATCTCTACAAGAGCTGGGTGGACAAGGCGTCGCAGACCTACGCGCTCATACACGACACTTTGCTGGACTGAACCCGCACAGGGTTTGCCGCACTCCGATTGTTGCAAAAAGCGCGCCCCGTCGGGCGCGCTTTTCGTTGCAGTCGATTGTTTTGCCGTTGCCTTTGCTTTGCTTAACTCGGCCTTACTTCGTCAGTCTATCGAAACGACGATTTTGTTGTACTGATAGGGATACTGCGCGCATTGGACGACCATTTCGGGCACGTCGTCGAAGTTTATGCGCGACGCAATCAGCCCGTCCGTCTTGACGATGCGGTTGGCAAGCAGATTTATCGCCGACGACATCTCGCCGTAGCCGTCCGCGACGCCGATAAGGCGCAGCTGCTTGGTGAGCACGACGCTGACGTCGATGGAGTGTCCCGACCGCACGGAATAGCCCGCCACGACCACTTCGCCCTTGTCTTTCACAAGGCGCAGCGCGGTGTTGAACGGCACGCCGTCGCCGACGTAAACGGAACATTCCGCCATTCTGCCGCCCGTTATCTCTTCCACGCGGCGTTCGAGGTTGTCGTAAGTGGGATTGAGAGTGTAATAGACGCCCCAGCTTGCCGCCAGCGCGAGTTTTTCGGCGTCGAGGTCGACAAGGACGGGTATCATCTGGTAATACAGCGCGAGCTGTGCGAGGATGAGCCCCAGCGTGCTTGCGCCGACTATGACGACGAAATCGCCCTTGTCCGCTTCGAGGCTGTTGAGCACGTTGTTGCCGAGGGCGATATACTCGGCGAAAATCGCCTCGTCGTCGGGGATTCCGTCAGGCAGGGCGTAAACGTTTTCCGCAGGGACGGACACGAAGTCGGAAAGCAGCCCGTTTTCGTCCACGCCGAGCACGCGCACCTTTTTCACGCCGTGCTCCTCGTGTCTGACAAAGGGGCTCACCACCACACGGGCGCCCATTTTCAGCCCTACGGAGGGGTCGTCTTCGGACATATATGCCACGGCGGAGTGCCCCGGCACGGTGAGTTCCGCATTTTTATCGGGAGCGTCGGAAGCGAAATAGGCAAAATCCGTGGACGAAATCGCCACTTTTGACATTTTGAGCTTTATCTCTCCCTCCTTTTTGGGAAGGATGCTCTCGACGAGTTTGATGCGTTCGAGATTCTCGATATGCCAGGCTTTCATATGCCGCCTCCAACAATTACAACGGGCATACCCGTCGGAAGGTTATGATAGCACAATAACGCCGTTTCCGCAAGTGCCTAAAACACCAACCGCGCTTCCGCAGGCAGGGAAAGCACCTTGTCGTCCGTGCCGGAAATGACGAACTCGTCCCGCGCAAGCGACGCGTCGGGGATGAGATAGACGCGTTTGCCCTTCCACAGCTCCGCGCTCTCCCGCGCCATCACGCGGTATGCAAACACGCGCTCGACCACGCTCGGATTCACGCGCGCAATGAAAGAGCCGAAATCGTTGACCAAAGAATATTCCGTCAGCTCGTCGCGGAGTTTGAGCGCAAGGTGCGTGGCAGACACCACGAAACCGCCCTGACAGCTTTCGCACGGTTCGAGCATAAAAGTGTCCGCCGAAAGCCGCGTGCGCTTTCTGGTGAGCTCCACAAGCCCCAGCCCCGTCATTGCTACGGCGGAAGTTTTGAGCCTGTCCTTTTTCAGCTCCTCGCGGAGCTTGTCCACGACGGCTCGCCTGTGTTCTTCCGTCTGCATATCTATGAAATCCACGACCACAATGCCGCTGATGTTGCGTGCGCGTAGCACCTTCGCCACCTGCACCGCCGCGGTCATATTCGTCCTGAACACCGTGTCTTCCAGGTTGTGCGTGCCGACGAAACGCCCCGTGTTGACGTCGATGACGGTGAGCGCTTCCGTGCGGTCGACGACGAGATACGCGCCGTTTTCCAGCATAACCTTGCGGTCGGCAAGCCTGTCAATCTGTTCGGACAGCCCGAAGTGGCGGAAGATGTTCCTTTTGCCCGCGTAATACTCCACCGCAATCTTCGTCATCCTGGAAGACAGCCGTTTTGCCAGCAGAGGTTCGTTGACGACAATCCTGTCAACCTCCTCCGCATAGTTGTCGCGGATGGCGCGCTCCAACAGCTGCGCCTCGCGGTAAACGACGCTCGTCGGAGCCGTCGAAGCGTAATTTTCCTTTATCTTGTCCCACAGCGCGATGAGCGCGTCGAGTTCGCGAGTAATTTCCTCATCACGGGCTTTAACCGCCGCAGAACGCACGATAAACCCCATATTCTGCGGACAAACGGAGGACACCAACCGTTCGAGGTGCGCCCTGCGCTCGTCGCTTTCAATCTTTCGGGACACTCCCCTGAATCCGCCCGTGGGCAAAAGCACGAGGGTGTATCCCGGCAAGGTCACGTCCGTGGTCAGGCGCGCGCCTTTCGTGCCCATCTGCTCCTTGACCACCTGGCACATCACGATGTCGCCGGGCGAAACTTTCCCGACGCCGTCCGCCGCGTCGCCGACGTAAAGGAAGCCGTTGCGCTCCAAGCCGATGTTGACGAAAGCCGCCTTCATCCCGCCGAGCACGTTTTCGACCTTGCCCTTGTAGATGTTGCCGACGTGACCGCGCGAAGCGACGTGCTCCACGCCGAATTCGACAAGCTCCCCTTCCTCCGCAAGCGCCACACGCACGAAGTAGGGATTGTAATCGATGAAAAGCTGTTTCATATCTATGTCCGAAAAATTTATTTTCCGAATATTTCCGCGCCCTCTCCCGCGAGCGCTGCGTCCGTTTCGACAAGCGTACCGTCCGCGGATTTCAGATACTGCGCGGTCTTCACGACGTCGGTCACAGCCGCCTCTATACCCGCCGCCGCGGCAATCGCTTCGAAAACCCTGTCCGCGCGCAACGTCACGTTGCCGCTCGCAAGAGTGAGTTTCAGCCTGCCGTCCTCTTCTCCGACCGCGAATATCCTGTCACCCGCCTCTTCCGTCACACGCACGCCCTTCTTGACGTAGTCCAGCGTCAGCCCACGGGAAAAGTCGTACGCGTCGGCAGGGAAAGGAAAGACATAGTCAGCCGCCGCGGTCCTGCCCGCAAGATTTGGGTTGCGCGGGACGTAAAACGCCGCCGAAGCGCGCATATCTTCCGTCACCGCCGCGTTGTAACGCGCCAAGGTTTCTTCGGGAGAAAGCGGAGTGTCCGCCGCGACGTACTCCGCGGAGGAACCTATCCCCACGGGAGTGGGCGGCGAGAAGAAAAGCAGCGCGTGCGGGTTGAAGCCGTTGGAATAAGCCACGGGCACGCCCGCGCGGCGCATTATGCGCGAAAACTGTCTGAGCACGTCTATGTGGGAAACGAAGCGGGCGGCACCCGAGCGGGAATATCTGAGCACTATCATATAACGGTGCACCTCCCCAGCTTGCTCGCCCCGCAGGCGTTGCAGCCCTCGCGGCAGCTCGGCGTGGTGACGCCGAGATACGCGCGCTCGCGTTCGGCAAGCAGATAACGCTTGCTCACGCCCGTGTCTATGAAATCCCACGGCAGAACCTTTTCCGTGTCAATCGCCCCCGTGTATTCGGACATATCGACGCCGCACTCGTCGAAAGCGCGCGTCCACGCCTCCCAATCGAACTTTTCGGACCAGCTGTCGAACTTCGCTCCCAGCGCGTATGCGCGCTCCGTCACGCGCGAAAGCCGTCTGTCGCCGCGGGCAAGAGCCGCTTCCAGCACGGACGACTCCGCGCCGTGCCACGAAAAAGACACTCCCTTTATGCGGCGGAGAAGTCCGCGCAGATAGTTCTGCTTGCGCAGCATCTCCCCGAAGGATATCTGCGCTTCCCATTGGAAGGGAGTGCAGGGTTTGGGAATGAAAACGGCGCAGGACACCGAAATGTTGGGGCCGCGCTTCCCTCTCGTTCTGAAATAAAGCTCCCTGAGGCGCGAACATATCGCGGCTATGCCCGCGATGTCCTCGTCCGTTTCGGTAGGCAGCCCCAGCATAAAGTAGAGCTTCACGCTGTCATAGCCCGCCTCGAACGCCTTTGCGACGTTGTCTATCTCCGCGTCCGTCACGTTCTTGTTGATGACGTTGCGCAGCCGCTGCGTCCCCGCTTCGGGCGCGAAAGTGAGCGAACTGCGCCTGGACTCCTGCGCAATGTCGCCGCTGAAACTCGAAAGACGGAGACTTGGGAGGGACAGATTGACTTTGTTTTCGTGCACGAAACCGCGCAGTCCGTCCATAAGCGGACGCAAGCCCGAATAATCCCCCGTGGACAGCGAGCACATCGCAATCTCGCCGTAACCCGTATTGTTCACGATTTCCTTGGCGTATTCCGCGCATCTTTCGGGGCTTCGCTCGCGGATGGGACGATACCAGAACCCCGCCTGACAGAACCTGCAACCGCTCGCACAGCCGCGGTAAAGCTCGATGACGGCGCGGTCGTGCACCGCTTCCGTGTTGGCGACGACGGGACGGAGAGGATAGGGAGCGTGCTCGAAATCCTTGTACACCGCCTTTGTCACCCTCTCTCCCTCGGCGAGCATTGACGGGACGTACACCCCCGTTATCTCTTTCGCGCGGCGGAGCACTTCGCGCTTGGACCACCCCTTTTCTTTGCCTTCCGCAACGAGTTCGAGCAACGCAAGGTCGACGCCCTCGCCCTCCCCTATGACTATGCAGTCGAAAAAGTCGGCGAACGGTTCGGGATTGACCGTGCACGGACCGCCCGCCATTATTATCGGAAAATCCTCTCCCCTGTCCTCCGCGCGGAAGGGAATGCCCGCCAGGTCGAGCATATAGAGTATGCCCGTGTAGAGCAGCTCGAACTGCACGGAAAAACCTATCATATCGAACTCTTTGAGAGGGGTCGCCGTTTCCAGCGAAAGCAGCGGGATGCCGTTTTTCCGCAGCAGGGCCGCCATATCTTCGGCGGGAGCGTAGCACCTCTCGGCGGCAAACCCGTCGCGGGCGTTTATCTCGCCGTAAAGTATCTGCAATCCGAGATTGCTCATTCCGATTTCGTAAAGGTCGGGAAAACAAAGACAAAACCGTGCGCGGACGGGGCCCGTCTTTTTCACGGCATTCCACTCGCCGCCCGTATAACGGGCGGGCTTTTCCGCCTGCGTAAGCAGGGGGAACAATCTATCTCCGAAATTTTCCATCAAATTCGCCGCACGGCGGAAATGCGAAAGTCAGTCCGCCATCGCAAGCGCCGCCGCGCCTATTATCCCCGCGTCGTTTCCGAGCGTCGCCGCCACCACGTCGATGGGGGGATTGAACTCCGCGCCGTAAGCGTTCTTTTTTATGAAACGGCGGAGAGGAGCTATGAGCGCATCCCCCTCTTTGGAGATGCCGCCGCCGATTATGAAGACTTCGGGGTAAAACACGTTGGCAAAGCCCACAAGCCCCGTGCCCACATAGCGGATATAATTGCTTATCACGCGTTTGGCGGTTTTATCGCCCTGTTTCGCGGCGATAAACGCCGTCTTTCCGTCAATCCCGCTTTCCGCCGCCATTTTTGCAAGCAGACTTTCGGGATGGCGCGCCGCCGCCTCCGCCGTCTGACGCATCAGCGCCGTCGCGGATGCGTACGCCTCGAAACAGCCCCGCTTGCCGCAGCCGCACTTCACTCCGCCCGCCTTGATGATGACGTGACCGCCCTCCGCTCCCGCAGACTTGTTGCCCGTGAGCAGTCTGCCGTCCACCACTATACCCGTGCCGACGCCCGTGCCCAGCGTGACGGTGACGCTGTTCTTCGCGCCGCGTCCCGCGCCGAACATCGTTTCGCCGAGGGCGGCGCAGTTGGCGTCGTTGCTTATCTTCACATTGTCTATGCCAAGACGGGAGCGCATAAGCGCGACAAAGGGGGTGCGCACAAAGTTGATGTTGCAGCTGTAACGTATGACGCCCGCCGCGTCGTCGACCGACCCGGGCGACCCCACGCCGACTCCGCCCGTTTCACCGACCTTGACGCCGCCGAGCTCCGCGACCTTTTCCACGAGTGCGGCAATGTCCGCGACTATTTCCTCCGCAGGGGCGTCCGCGCGCGTGACGGCGGAAGATTTGACGGTTATCTTCCCGTTTTCGTCCACGAGCCCCGCTTTGACGGACATCCCGCCTATGTCAACGCCGATATACAGCATACAGCCTCCCGTGCGCAGATGCGCAGGAAAACGCGCGCGTCCGCGCGCTTATTTTTTCAATCATTTTAAAGCAAAAGGGAAACTATGTCAACCCCGCGGCGGGTGCGGAGCACTCTTTCCGTCCGTTATCCGCGGATTTGCAAAAGACGTTTGTTCCGAAGGACGGAACGCTGCGGACGCCGTCAAGGAAGTTTCCGTCCCGCGCTCCCCGGCGGAAGGGCATGCCCGCCGACGGGCGCTCCGCTTTCGCGCACGCATCTTCCCACGCTGCGCGAGAGTTTGCCCGACGCCGCCAACGCACGGAGCTGCGGCTCGGTGAGCGTATAAAGCGCCAGCGGCGGCGCGTCCGGGTCCCCGCCGTTTTCACGCACCACGCGGAATGTTGTCACACTGCGCCCGTCCACGTGGTGAAACAGCCTGACGAGCGGCGCGTCCTCCGACACAACGACCTGCCTCTCCCGCACTCCCGTGCCGTAATTTTTGCGCCCCGCCGCAAGCACGCTGACGTAGGAGTCGCGCCCTGCCGCAAACGCCGCGCCGTAAAAGAGGAACACCGCCGCCACCCCGATGCTGAAACTCGCCGCACGCAGAAAGAACGACGCCGCGAACAGCACAAACAGGACTATGCTCACGCATATCCCTGCCGTCTGCATTCCCTTGACGGCTTTCAGGCGGTTTCCGGCAAGCCCCAGCACGACGCGCGAACCGTCCAGAGGATAGACCGGCAGCAGATTGAAGAGCGCGATGGCGACGTTTGCCGTAAAGAACCATCGCGTGAAAGGATAAATCCCCGGAAAGAGCCACCACAGCCCCAGCGTAAGCACGGCGAAAAAGAGGTTGGCGGCAGGTCCCGCCAACCCCACTATAACGCAGGAAACGCCGTCCATCTCTTCTTCCGCGCTCATCTGCGCCCCGTAAGGCAGCAGGGTGAGATTTTTGAGCACATATCCCCGCGCACGCGCGGCGAGCGCGTGACCCGCCTCGTGCAGGCACACGGCGGCAAACGCCCACACGAAAGCCGCCGCCTGTCCGAAGAGCACGAGCAGAAGGGCAAGCGCGTAAAAGAGAGGATGAACGCGGAATTTCATCAGAGCACGGCTGCCACGATGTTCCCTATTTCAGCCACCGCGTCCGCGGCGGAAGTGGCTCTGAACAGTCCCGCAAACAAAAATCCCAGCGATACGAACACGCCGACGATGACGGGCACGAGCGCAACGTCGAGGATGTCCACGTTTTTGAGCGCGGCGAAATTCCTCTTCTTTCTGACGCCGTGTACGGGACGGGCGTGCACCTCGTTCTCCGCAATGACGTTTTCGCTCACTTCGACTTCGATTTTTTTGGTCTGGTCAAAATCCATAATTCACCTCGCCTTAAAGCGTATTCGCAAGGCGCGGCGAATATGACCTCAACATTCGGGCTTCGGCAGGTCGCCCGTGGTCTCGAAACGCTTTATGCCCGACGCTCTTGCGGAAATCAGCACCTCGAACTCCCCCTCGTCGTTCCTGCGCACGCTGACCGCGGGCGGCGCGAGCGGGTCGAAATAATCCCCTATAACGCGTGCGAGGTCGTTGGCGAAGGCGGACATAAATCCTTCGTGCACGCCCATTTTGTCACGCGTGAGCATCTCTCTCATCCTGTCCGCCATAATGCGCGAGGGTTTTACAGCCATCTTCTTTTCCTCCTCATCCTGCCGCGCACCTCCGCATACTTCTTGGTGCGGTTGGCTATGTTGTCCGCAAGCAGACAGAACGCCTTCTCCGACAGCGCGAAAGACGGCACCCGCCCCAGCTGCTGATAGAGCGTGACGCAGTCGTCCTCGGGGATGACGCCGACCGCGGGGGTGTGCAGCAGACGCGCTATGTCCGCCGCATCCATCATCTCGCCCCGCGCCACCATATCGTGCCGCACGCGGTTGACCACCAGCGAAACGTCTTCCAGACGGTAGGCGGAAAGCAGGGACACCACCTTGTCCGCGTCGCGTATCGCGGAGGCTGACGGCGTCGTCACGACTATCGCTTCCGTGGCGGCGGACACGGCGCGGTGAAACCCGTTTTCTATGCCCGCGGGACAGTCTATGAGCACGAAATCGAAGTCGGAAAGCGAGTCTATCACGCCGCGGAACGCCTGCGCGGACATATTCTCGCCGCTGCCCGCGGAAGGCAGTATCTTCGCCGTGCTCTCGTGGTCGGGCACGAGCGCCTGAAAGATGCGGCATTTGCCCGAAAGCACGTCGCCTATGTCGTACACGACGCGGCTGTCCACCCCCGTGACGACGTCCAGATTGTTGAGCCCGACGTCCGCGTCCGCGAGCACGACCCGATAGCCCATATCCGCGAGTTTTCTGCCCAGAGATGCGGTGACGGTGGTCTTCCCGACCCCTCCCTTTCCCGAAGTTACCACGATTTTTCTCATAGCAACAGTCTAAATGCCCGCGCGCGTCGGAGCGCGGCGGCATATGAAATATGCGGTCGAGTTTTGTCAAATGCGCGACAGTTGTTGAAAACCCGTTTCGGAAATGCTATCATATCCGCAAGGAGAGCTTATGAGAAAATTTGCGATTACGACGGATTTGGCGGCGGATATGCCCGAAGGTTTCTTTTCCGAACACGGCGTGGACGTCATCCCTATGCCCTTTTCCGTTGACGGCAACGAATATTTCGACGAGGGACTGCCCTCATTTCCCGAATTCTACGGCAGAATGCGCGACGGCGCGACCGCAAACACTTCGCAGACTTCCGCTTATGCCGCCATACACACTTTCGAGAAACATCTCGCGGCGGGCGAAGACGTCCTGCACATCTCGTTTTCTTCGGGAATGAGCGGCAGCTTCGAGAATATCTCCCGCGCGGCGGAGGAGCTGCTCGTCAAATACCGCGACGGCAGAATACGCGTGCTCGACAGCCTTTCGGGCAGCGGCGGACAGGGGCTTATGGTTTACCGCGCGCTCAGACTGCGCGAGAAAGGGCTGTCCCTCGAAGAAACGGCGGACGCTCTGGAAGCGGAACGTATGAACTATCACCACTTTTTCATCGTGGAAGACCTGAACACTCTTTACCGCGGCGGCAGGCTCAGCAGGCTGGAAGCGGCGGTCGGCACGGTGCTGGGCATAAAACCCTTGCTGGAACTCAACCATTACGGCAAGATAATGCCCCTGCTCAAAGTGATGGGCAAGAAAAAGGCGCTTTCGGCAATCACCGAGCAGGTCGCCAAATTCTACAAGCCGGAGCTGAACGATTTCATTCTCGTCGAGCACGGCGACGACATAGCGAACGCCGAAGTGCTGGCAAACAAAATCAAAGCGGTGCTGCCCGAGGCGAAAATCGAATTCTGCAACGTCGGCTATCCCGTCGGGGCACACGCGGGTCCGGGCGCGCTCGCGGTATTCTTCATCGGCGCGGAAAGACCCCGTTTCATCAACGTCCCCATCCCGGGACTGAAAACCGCAAAATGAGGCGTCAAGTGTTCAACTCTCTCACCGACTGTTTCAATCTTCCGAACGGAGTGCGCATCCCCTGCGTGGGTTTCGGCACATACAAGACTCCCGACGGCGCCGCGTGCGTGGAGAGCGTGCTGACCGCGCTCGAAGCGGGCTACCGTCACATCGACACGGCGGAGTTCTATTTCAACGAGGAAAGCGTGGGCAGAGCCATAGCGGAAAGCGGCGTGCCGCGCGACGAAATTTTCGTCACCACAAAGGTCTGGAACACGCACCAGGGCTACGACGCCACCCTCGCCGCGTTTGACGAGTCGGCGAAAAAACTGGGGCTGGACACCGTCGACCTCTACCTCGTCCATTGGCCGATTGCGAAAGATTTCAAAGCCGAATACCCCGCCCCCTTCCTTGCGACGTGGCGCGCCCTCGAAAAACTTTACGCGGAGGGGCGTGTGCGCGCAATCGGGGTTTGTAACTGCCTGAAAAGTCATCTCAACGTGCTTTTCGGCGAATGCAAGGTTATGCCCGCCGTCAATCAGCTGGAATATCATTTCGGTTTCACGGACGCGGACCAGCTGGAAGCCGTCGCTTTTTCCGAAGAGCACGGACTCGTCGTCGAAGCGTGGGCGCCGCTCTGCCGCGGCAAAGCGTTCGGCAACCCGACCCTCAGGAAAGTCGCGGAAAAACACAGCAAAACTGAAGCGCAGGTGCTGGTGCGTTTCTGCCTCGAACACGGCATTCTTCCCCTTCCGAAATCCGCGACCCCGTCGCGCATAAAGGAAAACGCGGACGTCTTTTCCTTCGCCCTCGACGCCGACGACCTCGCCCTGCTCGACTCCGTTTCATCGATAGGCCGCCTCGGCCCTCACCCCGACGAAGCCAGACATTGACGCCCGCACGGCGTTCCGCCCGACCCGTCTGAAAAAAAAGCCCGCGGAACCGGGCATACAAAAAGCCGTGCCTGCGCACGGCTTTGTTTTTCATTCGGACGTTCAACGCGCAAATGCGGCAGTCAGTCGAGTTTGACGCCGAGGAGGTCGCTGAGCAGCCGCTTGTCGTCCAGAAATTTCGCGCCGCCTATCGCCACGCTGTTCGGTCCGTCGTAAAGAGGAGTGAGCGGCAGCTCGAACGCCTGCTCCATATACTCTTTCAGCCCCGGAATGCGGCTGGACCCGCCCGTGACGAAAATGCCTTTGCGGAGGATTTCGGCGGAAAGTTCGGGCGGAGTCTGGTTGAGCACGTTCATAACGACCTCGATGATGTCGTCGACGAGCGGAAGCACCGCGTCGCGCATATCCGCCGCCGTAATCATCACGCTGCGGGGTGCGCCGTCCCTGCCGCCGCCCGACACGGCGTAACTGCCCTCGTCGTTGAGATAGAACGACAGCGCGGAAGTCTTTATCTTCTCCACCGTATAGTCGCCGAGTTTCACTCCGTAACGTGTGTACACCTCGTCAATTATCGCGGCGTTGAACGCGTCGCCCGCAATGTTGACCGCAACGCCGCAGGCAATGCCGCGGTTGGTGACGGACGCGACTTCCGTCTTGCCGCCGCCGATGTCGATGAAAAGCCCGCCTATGCTGCCGGTGTAAGCAAGCAGCGACAGAGGCGACTCCACCAGCGTGACTTCTTTCACGCCCGCTTTGAGGAAGCACTTCTCCACCGCTTTGCGGTCGCTGCCCGTCATTGCGCAGCTTATGCTGACTATCGCAACGACGCGGGGCGGAAACAGCCCGGACGGAAGTATTTTTTTGAGGAAATGTTTCAGCAGAAGCACGCACATTTCGTCGTCGACGATGAGCCCTTCGCGTATGGGGGCAATCACCCTCGCGCCGCCGAGAGAGGTGGACATAATGCTTTCCGCGCGGTAACCCGCCTCGCGGATGACGTATTTGTCGCCGGATTTTTCCGCAAGGGCAATCGCGGGCTCGCGCAGCACCAGCCCTATGCCTTTCTGATAAATGGTGACGAACTTGCTTCCGAGGTCAACGGATAATTCTATCTGAGCCACTCTGCACCTCTTTGAGTACCTTCACGAGTTTTTCCATAGGCAGCCCTATGATATTGCTGAGACTGCCCTTGTAAGACCCGACGACGACGCCTTCCTGAACGGCATACGCGCCCGCCTTGTCGTATGGACGGTATTCGTCCACGTATCTCTCTATCTCTTCCTTCGCAAGCGAACGGAAGCGCACCGCGGAGCGCACCGAAAACGTGCGCACCCCTCCGTCGGCGACGACCGTAACGCCCGTAAAGACGTAGTGTTCCTTTCCGTTCAGCTCGGAAAGCATCCTTATCGCATCCGCACGGTCGCGGGGTTTACCGTACAATTTGTCGAGATAAACCACCGTATCCGCGCCTATGACGACGTCGCCCCCGTTCAGCCGTTCCGCCACGGAAAGTGCTTTCAGCCGCGACAGCTCCCTGACCAGCGCACGCGGCGAAGACGCCGTCACACGGCTTTCGTCCACGTCGGAGGGCAGCACGGTGATGTCGTCCGCGACTTCCGAAAGCAGTGCGAGTCTGCGCGGCGACGCCGAGGCGAGAACGACGTGTTTACAGAATTTCCAGGTTCTTGCCATACGCGGCTTTGAACTCCTGCGCCGCGGAGAGCGCGTCCTTCACTTCCAGCGAGCAGTCCCCTTCCGTTTCCGTCTTGATGATGACGCTGTCGCCCAGCACGTCGCAGGTTATGCCCGTGATGACGCCGCTCTGGCTGCGGTCGAAACTCTCCGCTATGCGGAGGATGACGCTGAGCTTGCGCATTGCGTCCACGTCCTCGACGGTGAGCATATCCTTGTAGCGCATAAGGTCTTCTTTTACAATCTCGTTCTTCCTGTGTCCCGCCGCCACGAAAGCCGCCAGCACGAGGTCCTTGTGCGGCACGCCGTAAAGGTTGCTGTTGAGGATGATGTAGCAGGAATGCTGCTCGTGATGATAGTACTTTATCCTCATCCCCGTGTCGTGCATCAAGGCAGCGATTTTGAGCACGCGGACATACATCCTCGGCATCTTGTGCAGGACTTTGAGCTGTTTGAAGAGCTGGATGCAGAGGTTGTAGACGTGCTCCGCGTGATTGACGTTGACGTCATAGTATTTCATCTGCGTATGCAAAGAATGTCCGAGCACGTCGGTGAGCGGCCGTTCGTTGACGCCGGGCACGGCATAACGGAACATCGCGCCCTCTCTCAGCCCGCATCCGCTGACGGTTATCTTCGGGAAGTCGAAGCGGGAAAGCACCGCTTTGATGACCGCAAGAGAACTGGGGAAGATGTCCGCCCTGCCGCTGGAAAGCCCTTTTATCTTCATCGTCGAGTCGAGGTCCAGCTTGCGGATGGTGGCGTAAAGCCCGTCGAACTCCGACATCGGGATTTCGTATCCGTGCGTCATATTGAAAGGATATTTCCTCACCATACGGCTTATCCTGCCGAGATTGCGGAATGCGCCGCCGACGCCCACGAACGCCGTGTCGGGCTCTATGCTGTCCAGCCAGCTTATCTTGTCGAGCTGCTCTCCTATGAACGCCTCTATCTTGTCCGCGCGCGTTTCGGGCTCGGAGCTGTAACTCTTGAACAGGTCCGTAAGCGTGACCGTCCCGAAAGGCAGGGTTTCGTAATGGATGAGGTTCCTGCGGTTGTAGTAGATGAGATTGGTGGAGCCGCCGCCCATCTCCATAATCAGCCCTTTGGGGATGTCCATCGAATTTATGACGCCCTGATAGATGAGCAGAGCCTGCTCCTCCACGGTGAGCACTTTAATCTTTATCCCGCACGTCATCGCGACTTCGTCGAGAAAACTCTTCTGGTTTTTCGCACGGCGCACCGCGGCGGTGGCGTAGGCGAATATCTTGTCGACGTGGTTTGCGTCGCAAAGTCTTCTGAACATAGTCAGCGTCTTGATTGTCTGCGCTATGCGCTGGGGTTTGATTATGCCGTCCCAGTCCATATCCTGCCCCAGCCGCACGGTTTCTTTCAGCTCGTCGAACACGACGAAATAGCCGCCTTCCAGAATGTTGACGAGGACGAGTCTTGCGGAGTTTGACCCGAGGTCGATGACAGCGATTTTTTCCATATGGTCTCCTTTCGGCGCAAAGCGCCGTTTCGCCTCTCTGTCCCGCCGCCTGCGGGACCGGGCAGATATTGTCTTTTCAGTCGCAGTGTTTTATGCACTTGGCGGGGCACTTGGACGCACACAGTCCGCACCCCGTACATTTCGAGTAGTCTATGACGGGCAGATTGTCCGTCATCGTTATGGCGTGCGCGGGACACAGCTTTGCGCACAGCCCGCACCCCAGGCACCCGTTGGCGCACATCGCCTTCACTTCCTTGCCGCCGCGCAGGCAGTTGGAACAGGCAATGTAAACTTTCGCGTCCGCGGGCACGCGTTTTATCAGTTTCTTGGGACACGCGGCGACGCATTTGCCGCACACGATGCACTTCTCGCGGTCCACTTCCGCATAGCCGCCGTCGCGGACGTCTATGGCGTGTTCGGGACACGCGTCCGTGCACGACCCCATTCCGAGGCATCCCCACGGACACACCTTCCTGCCGCCGCCCAGAAGTTCCATACTGCGGCAGTTGCCGTAGCCCATATACTCGTACTTGTCCTTCGCGGCGTTTCCGCCGTTGCAGGCGACGACAATCTTCGTCTCCGCCGCGTCCACGGACACGCCGAGGATTTCGCCTATAATCTTCTTCTCGGACGCCGCCGTGGCGGAACAGGAGTTCACGTCCGCTTTGCCTTCCGCGAGCGCCTTGGCAAAAGCGTCGCAGCCGGCATACCCGCACGCGCCGCAGTTCGCTCCCGAAAGGTGCGAGCGTATCTCTTTCTCCTTTTCGTTCTCCTTGACGGCAAATTTCTTGCCCAGCACCGCAAGCAAAATGCCGAACACCGCCGCAAGCGCGAGCAGCACCAGCGCGGACCAGAGTATGGTCATCGGGTCGACGGCGGAAAGAACAGAAAGCAACGTCATCTTCTCACCTCCTCACGATATCATTCCCGAAAACGCCGTGAACGCAAGGCTCATTATGGAAGCCGCGACGAGCGTGATGGGGAACCCTCTGAACGGTTTGGGCACGGACGAGATGTCCATACGTTCGCGAATGCCCGCAAGCAGCAGTATCGCAATCGTGAACCCTACGCCGCTGAACACGCCGTTCAGGAAGGAGAGAAGCAGGCTTTCCGCGCCCGCAATGCCGTAGGACTGAATGTTGAGTATCGCCACGCCGAGCACGGCGCAGTTGGTTGTGATGAGGGGCAGATATACGCCCAGCGCGCTGTACAGCGACGGCATAAACTTTTTGAGCACCATTTCCACCAGCTGTACGAGCGCCGCGATGACGAGGATGAACGCAATCGTCTGCAAGTAGTCTATCCCCGCCGCCACAAGCAGTTTCTGCACCAGCCACGTGAACACGGACGCAATGCCCATAACGAAGATGACCGCAAGCCCCATCCCGAGCGCGGTGTCCGTCTTCTTGGACACGCCGAGGAAGGGACAGCAGCCAAGGAATTGGCACAGCACGAAGTTGTTGACGAACATTGCCCCGATAATCAGCAGGAAGTAAGTCATCTCTCTCCCTCCTCCGCACGGGACGCCGCCGTTTCGCTCAAAACGAGGGTTTCTGCCGCCGTTTCGACACGTTCAACGCTCTGCGCCGCATTTTCCGCGCTCTCCGCTTCCGCCTTCGCGGTTTCCGCTTCCACGTGCGCCTGCACGCGTTCGTCTATGATTCTGCCTTCCTCTTCGTGCTTTTCCTCCCTCTTTTTCGCGGCTCTGTCCGACAGCGCGTTTATCGCCGCCATCAGCAGACCGAGAGTGAGGAAGCCGCCAGCGGGCATCACGAAGACCGCCAGCGAATAGTCGGACAAATCGCCGAAATGCACGCCGAATTCCGCGTCGCCGAAGGACCCGACGAAGAACGTGCCCGACCCGAGGAATTCGCGTATCACGCCGATGAGCACCAGCGCGAGGGTGAAGCCCAGCCCCATCCCCAGTCCGTCGAGCACGGAGTCGCCCACCTTGTTTGTGCTTGCGAACGCTTCCGCGCGCGCAAGTATGATACAGTTGACGACAATCAGCGGCAGATATATCCCCAGCGCGTCATACAGCGCGGGCACAAACTTTCTGAGCAGCATTTCCACCAGCGTCACGAACGTCGCTATGATGAGCACATAAGCGGGAATGCGCACTTTGTCCGGGATGACCTTGCGCAGCAGCGACACCAGCGCGTTTGAACACACCAGCACTATCGTTGCGGCAAGCCCCATACCCAGCCCGTTGAACGCGCTGGTGGAGATGGCGAGCGTCGGACACATTCCGAGCACGAGACGGAACACGGGGTTGGAGGCAAAGATGCCGTTCGCGACTATCTTGCTCTTTCCCCTGAAATCGAACCTGAGTTCCCGCGTCATGGAAGCCTTTTTCATACCGCCGCCTCCTCATACGCGTTGAACGCCGCGACCGCCGCGTTCACGGCATTGTTGATGCCGCGCGAAGTGAGCGTCGCCTGCGATACGGCGTCGATGTCGCCGTCGTCCGTCACCGACCCTTCGCCCTTGACGAGGTCGAACTGTCCCACGTCCTTTGCGTTTTTGCCGACATATTTCCCGCGGTTGGCGGAAATGACCCTGTCGAAATATCCCGCCGTCTCGGACTGCGAATATTCCTCCACTTCCTTTATCGTGCCGTCTGCGGCTATGTGCACGAGCAGTTCGAGAGTGCCGTCTTTCGCGCCGCTCCCGACCGCGTGATAAACGTAAATCAGCGTCCCGTCTTCCGCAGTCACCGCATAACAGCCGTCCACATAACTGCTGCCGCCGCCGACCACTCTTTCGGGCACGCTCGTCACGTCGTCCGCCGCCACGCCGTAATACTTGGCAATCTGCTCCATTATCGCCGCCTCCGGGTCGACGTAAGTCACCCAGTTCATCACTCCGAGCAGCACGCCCGCAATCAGCGCGATGGCGGCGAGCACGACGACGCACATCACGACATCCTTCGTCAAGAACTTAGTTCTTTTACTATTGCTGCCGTCCTCTGCACCGGAAGACGTCTGCCGCTCATTGCCGTCGTTCTCTGCATTAGAAAACGCGTGTCGTTCATTGCCGCCGTTCCCCGCGTCGAAAGACGCCTGCCGCTCCGCATTTGCGGCGGCTGCCGTCATATCCTTTTCTTCCGCGCCCGAAGCGGCGTTCAAAATCGCATCCGACCGTTCAGCCAACGCTCTCACCTCCTTCCGAGGCGACAGCGCCTTTTTTCGAGAATTTCGCTTTGAGAGCGTCCGCTCTTTCCTTTATCCCTTTCACGGGAGTGCCGAAAGGTTTTCTCTTTATTTTCTCCAAAAGCGGAGTGACTATGTTCATCAGCAGTATCGCAAACGACACGCCCTCGTTCATCGTGCCGAATTTCCTTATTATCACGGTCAGAAGCCCCAGCCCTATGCCGTACACCGCGACCGCAACGGGGGTCTTGGGCGACGTGGCATAGTCCGTAGCCATAAAGAACGCTCCGAACATCAGACCGCCGCCGAGCAGATAGGTCCAGACGTACTCGCCCACATATCCGCTGTCCGCGAAGAATATCGCCGTGAACACCGCCGTTGACGCAATGTAAATCACGGGGATTTTGACGTCTATCACGCGACGGACGGCAAGATACGCCCCGCCGATAAGCACCGCCAGCGCGCTGACTTCGCCCGCGCTGCCGCCTATCCTTCCGAGGAACATATCCGGCGCGCTCAGCCCTTCCGCGGGGTTGGTGCCCGCCGCAACCGCGTCCTTGACCGTCTGCAACGGCGTGGAAGTGGTTATCGCGTCGGGGAGATTTATGCTCACGCCCTGCGTAAAGAACGAGAACAGATTGCTTCCGTCCGAAAGGTCTATGGGCGCGACGAACTGCGTCATCACTCCCGTCCACGCGAGCATAAGGAAAATGCGCGCGGTGATGGCGGGATTGGCGAAGTTCTTTCCTATTCCGCCGAAGAGCATTTTCACGATGATTATCGCGAATGCCGCACCCACCATCGGGACGTAGAAGGGCACGACGGGAGGCAGATTGAGCGCAAGGATTATGCCCGTCACGACGGCGGACAAGTCGCCCGCGGTCTGCTGCCTTTTTGTGACGACGTTGAACACCCATTCGCAGAACATCGCCGTACCGACGCTTAACACCGTAAGAAACAGCGGATAAAACCCGTAAAGCAGCACCATCGCGATGAGCGCGGGGCACAGCGCAATGATGACGTCCGCCATTATGCGTCGGGTCGTGGACGGGGACGTTATATGGGGAGAGGAAGACACAACGAGATTTTTCATTTGCCTGCCCTCCCTTCTTTCAGCGTCTTTTTGGCAAGGCGTATCGCCTGCACCAGGGGACGTTTCGCGGGACAGACGTACGAGCACACCCCGCATTCCATACAGCTTGCGACAAACAGCTCTTCCGTCCTTGCGAAGTCGCCCGACAGCACCGCTTTTTCTATGTCGCGCGGCATAAGTTTCATCGGGCACTGCCTGATGCACCTGCCGCAGTTGATGCACTGCGTCGGCTCACGCATAGCGGCTTCCCTGCCGTCCATAAACAGCACGGACGACGTCCCTTTCGTGACGCACGCATCCAGCCCCGCCTGCGCAAATCCCATCATAGGCCCGCCGCTTATAACCTTCGCGACATCGTCGTCGGACGTTTCGCCGCGCGTCTTTTCCCGCACAAAGGAAAACGGTATGCCCGTCCTCATCATAAAGTTGCCGCGCACTCCCGCAGCGCCGCCGCTGACCGTCACGGCACGCATATACAGCGGCTCGCCCTTGTCCACCGCTCTCGCGACGGCGTATGCGGTGTGCACGTTGTCCACCACGCAGCCGACGTCGGCGGGAAGTCCTCCCGGCGGCACCTGCCTGCGGGTGAGCGCAAACACCAGCTGTTTCTCCGCGCCCTGCGGATACTTGGTGCGAAGAAGCACGGGCGTCACCGCCGCATTCCCCGCGCACGCCTCGGAAAGCGCTGCGAACGCCTCTTTCTTGTTCACCTCCACTCCGATGAGCGTACGCCCTGCGCCGAGCGCGGTCATAAGCAGCTCCGCACCGCGCACGACTTCCGCCGCGCGCTCCGTCATAAGACGGCAGTCGCAGGTGATGTACGGTTCGCACTCCGCGCCGTTCAGGACGAGCGTGTCGACGGCGTTTTTCGGCGCGAGTTTGACGTGCGTGGGAAAACCCGCGCCGCCCATACCGATTATGCCACACTCCCTGACCCTCGCGATTATCTCTTCCGCCGACGGGTCGGCGAGAGGGGGAAGGGAAACGCTCTCGTATGCGAAGTCGTTTATAATCTCGATATGCCTGCATTTTCCGCCCGTTGCGGTGGGCAGTTCCTTAATCCCCGCCACCGTACCGGACACCGAAGAATGCACGCGGGCGGAAACGTAGCCCGCCGCTTCCGCGATGAGCTGCCCGGCGAGCACGCGTTCGCCCTCCGAAACGACAGGCTGCGCGGGCGCGCCTATATGCTGCGCCAACGCAAAATAAAGCCTTTCGGGGGCATCGAACTCGGCGAGGGGCATATCCGCCGTGATTTTACGCGCAGGCGGATGAGTCCCCCTGCGGAAAGTTTTGCCGAAAAACGTCAAGTCTTTCTCTCCTGTGGTGTGAACGTAGCACAAACAAGCGCATAGCCGCGCTTTTCTTATAAATTATAAGACACTTTGGAGACAATGTAAATACCGAAAATTCCGCACACGCGCCCGAGGGACCCGTTCAGGCGGCGCGGAATGCGGAAAACACGCCCGAAAAAATCATTTGCGAGCGGAAAAATTCGCCGCCACACCGCCGATAAGCCCGCCGAGAGCTATGAGCACGAGAAAGCCGCCGTACAGCTTTCCCAGCACTTCCGAAGAGTCGGCGGCAAAAAAGGAGGTCGCTGCCGTCGCCGCAAGCGCGGGCAGAAGCACCCACGGCAGCGGCGCCCGCTCCACAAGCCCGTTTTTCAGGTGCACTCCGAGCGCCGCCGTGCCCGTCGGCAGAAAGGCTATGAGATTGGCAAACTGCGCCGTCAGCTGGTCGACGGAAAGCAGAAGCACGAGTATGGGAATGGTCAGCGTTCCGCCGCCCATTCCCATTCCCGCAAGCACTCCCCCGCATATTCCCGCCGCCGCGAACCAAAGCCACTGCATCTATATCCTCTCCGTTAATTTATCCTTAAAATTTCGCGCATTCGCGCGGTTTAAGCTGTTGTTTTGCACGTTAAATGTCGCCTTTCGCATTTTCGGCAGACGTCCGCCGTGCGCGCGTCACATCATCATCTTCACTCCCGCAAACAGCATAAGCCCGTAGAAAAGGAAGTTAAGCACGGGAGCGGAAAGTTTTTTCAGGGCGACCGCGCCTGTCAGCCCGCCGATGAGCACACCCGCTATCGTCGGAGGCAGCACGGAATAATCGAAAGTTCCCCGCACCGCGTAAACAACCGTGCTCACAAGACACAAAGGCAGTATGACAGCAATCGCGGTGGCGTGCGCCTTTTTCTCGCCGAGTCCCGCCGCGAAGGTGAGCACGGGCACCGCGAGCATTCCGCCGCCCGCGCCGAAAAGTCCGTTGACGGCGCCGACCGCAAGCCCGCATACCGCGAGCAAAATCGCTTTCTTTTTCCTTTCCCGTGGCTTTGCCGCGGCGAATTTCGCCGTCCCCGACTTCGAAACGAGAAGGCTGTAAGACATTGCATTTTCTCCTTTTCCGCATTAGTCTTTATAATTTCCGTGAAAATATGAAATGCCGCCGCAAATCGTTTGCAAAAAGATATGATATGATTTAGAATACAAAAGCCTATAATTTTAGGTAACGGCGCACACGCAACGCGCGCGCCGCGTGCAAACCAATCAACAACTTTACACATAAAGGACGCTATGAAAAGAAAAAAACTTTCGATTTTGGTTTTGCTTCTGATTGTCGTGGTCGCATTCTCCGCGGTGCTGTTCGCCGCGTGCGACGACTCGTCTTCGGACGACACCGCCGAAGCAATCGAAGCGACCGAAGGTCTGCTCATCGGCAACTCAGACTTCAAAGTCATCGGCACGAGCGGTGATTATCCCCGCTCCGTCACCGACTGGTCCGGCGCGAAGATTTACTCCTCGTCCACCGTTCCCGGCGACGTCACCTCGGGCGCGATAAGCCTCGAAGAGGCGCTCTACGCCGCCAACCGCGAACTCTGGAACGACGACGGCAGCGCGGACGACGGCGGAAAGACGCTTTACGACAGGCTGAGCACGCACTACTCTTCCGCAGAAGACGCGGTCAACAACGTGCTGATGATTTATATGCCCACGGAAGACAGCGCCGAAAACGACGATGACGATTTCGGTCCCACCGCCTACGGCTACACTTCTCCTTCCTTCTCCCTGGACGCGAACTCTTACTATAAGCTGACCGTTGACGTGCTCACCTACAACATCGCGGGCACGGACGACGAGGACAACGTCCCCGGAGCGAGGATATACGTTTCCTCCGCGGGTTACGCCGAGATTTCCGGCATCGACACGCAGGGCGAATGGAAGACGTACACCATTTATATCCAGAGCGCGGCGACGGGCTCCACCTCTCTCACCCTCAACCTCGGACTCGGCAAATACAGCTCCTACTACAAGGACGGGCTCACCACGGGCTACGCTTTCTTTGACAACGTGATGCTGGAAAAAATCAATTCCGACGAGGTGACGGTCGACGAAGCCGCAAGCCGGTACACCGAGGCGGTGCAGGAAGAAGCCACGCTGTATGCGGAAGCTCGCGAAGCGTACACCGCAGACATCAATGCGGCAGGTGACGACGAAGACGCGCTTGCGAAAGTGAAATCCCTCTCCGCGCGCTATCTTGCCACCAAAGTCCGCACCCTTACTCTCAGGGTTTCCAACGGCAGGTTTGACTACGGTTCCACCTCCGTCGGCACTTCCGCGCCCTCCGGCTGGACGCTCGTGACGGGCGACGACGCTCCCACGTCCTACCGTTTCAACGGCGTGATAAGCGCGTCCGAATTCGAGGACAATTACACCTCATACGCGGGCACCTATCATCTGCCCGCCGCGACCACTCCCGCGAGCACGCACCTCGTCGGGGCGGTCGACCTCTTCACCGACCATATGAACAGCGGAAGCGTGGGCGACAGCCTTTATATGCTTTCCCAGCAGATGATGACCGCACAGGGCATCAGGACCTCCCGTTCCATAGTCATAGAAAAGAACAAGTACTATGCCCTGAGCGTCGACGTGCTCACCCGCAACGTGTACGGCGCGGGCGTTTCCCTCATCCTTTCGGGGGACGGCGAGGACATAGTCATAGAGGGCATCGCACAGAACCTTTACGACGGCAAAGTTCTCTTCGGCACTCCCGACGGGAACGCAGGCTCCCCCGAAAACGGCGGGTGGACGAGATACACTTTCTATATCAAGGGCAATCAGTACAAGGATATGTCCTACAACCTGGCGCTGTGGCTGGGCACGGGTGACGCGGAAGACAACACGGAAGCCACCTACACCTATTACTCTTCCACTTCCGCGACGGGCACTTCGCGCACCACTTACACCGCGGACGGCACCTTCTCTTCCGGCTGGGCTTTCTTCGATGACGTGACGCTCACCGAATTTGCGGACGAAGGCGCGTTCGACGACGCCGTCGCGGACACGGGCAGCGCGGTCAGCAGCGACGGAAGCTACTCCGTCGACGTCAGCGGCACGGACTACACCGCAATATCCGTCGACCTCTCTTCCGACAGCTACTTTATGACCGACGACGGCGACAATACGCACGGCAGCATTTACGGCGATTTCCGCACAGGCGGCGGCAGCGGCGAATTCGCGGACGGCACGGAAGGCACTCCTTCGGGATGGGAACATAAAGCGGCGGAAGAAGACGACACCGACGCTCCCGTGGCGACTCCCGATATGGTCACCGCGGGCACGGTCTATCTCGACGCGGAGGATTACTTCACCGAGCGCGGTCTTACCGCACCCGGTCTGCCCTACGACACCGTCGCAAACACCGGGCTTATGATACGCGCGACACAGGACACCGCGTTCACGATGAAGTCCGACATCATCGAGATAAAGGCGAACAGGGCGTACGCCATAAGCGTATGGGTGAAGACGGACGGCGTGAAAGACACCTCCGGCGCGTATCTGTATCTGAAATCCTACGAGGACGAAGAAAACGAGTCCGGCGAAACGACGCTTTCCTCCTTCACGGCGGTCAACACCGCGGAAGTGGAAACCTACAACGGCTGGTCCGAATACACCTTCTACGTCAAAGGCTCCGGCGAAGGGACGACGAAAGTGTGGCTGGAATTCGCACTCGGCTCCGGCACGAGATGGGAGTCCTCCACGCTTGCGAGCGGCGCGGCGTACTTTGCGAATATGAGTATGATTGACGTCACCTACTCCGACTTCTCGGACGCGACGGCGGGCACTTATATCGCCAAATCCGACCTCTCCACCTCCGTGAGCGGCTCCTTCGACAACGGCTCTTTCGACAACGTCGACTTCGACGAAATGGAAGACGCGATAACCGCGGGCGACGGCACTCTGCAAGGCGGCAGCGTCGCCGGTGTGCCCGAAAGCTGGACATTGAGCGACAGCAGCCTGAAAGACAATGCGGACTTTGTCGGCGGCGTCATCAGACTCGAAGAAAAAAGCGCAGGCAGCTGGGTCGGCAGCCCTCAGACAGACGCCCTCTTCGGAGCGGGCTACGCCGACTTCTTCGACAACATCTACGCCAACTCCCCCGTCGAAGCGCAAGGCGCGCCTTCTCTGCTCGCGGTTGCAGGCAAAAACGGCGCGGACTTTGCGGCGGGCTATCTCTCCGACAGCTTCACTCTTTCCGCCTCCACCAACTACTCCGTAAGCGTGTGGGCGAAAGCGGAGAGAAACACTCGCGGGATGATTTTCCTGCAAGGCGAAGCGTCCGGCTCTCTCGTGGACGGCGATGAAGGCGCCACTCTCTACTTCGCGTTCACGGGCGACGGCGAGTGGCACAAATACACCTTCAACATCGAGGTCGGCCTCACCGACGTTTCCCTGCGCCTCGGTCTGTGGCTGGGGCAGAACTCCGGCATAACCGGACAGGATGAAGTCACTTCGACGGGCATAGTCCTCTTCGACTCCGTCACGATGCACGAAGGTCTTACGGAACAGGAAATCGAGGACTACACTCCCGCCACCTACAACGGTGAACCGTATGAGGAAGTGAAGAGGATTTCCTTCTTTACAGACAGCTTCGACACCATGGAAGAGAGCTCTTCTTCCGATGACGACGAAGACGCCACCGAGCTCACCTCCCCCAACGGCTGGACCAGCTCCGTCGGCACCGAACAGGTCCGTGACAACACCAACGCGGGCGTGCTCGACACGAGCGACTTCTCCACCGACGGTGATTATATCGTCGGACTCGGTCCCGAACTCACTGCGGACGACTTCACGGCGACCCAGGACGAAATCGACGCATACATCCGCGACAACTTCGGCGGCGACAATTCCGAAGCCAATGTTCTCGCCGCGACCAATGCGATAAAGGAAGCGAAACTCGCGCGGGCGATAGCCGACAGGATGCTCCCGCTCGACGTCTTCCCCGAAGGTTTCGTCGACGGCGACAACGTGCTCGTCATCAACAATATGCTGGACAGCGCGTACCGCTACGGCTCCGACGGATATACCCTGACCGCGGAAGTCGCCTACAAGATAAGCGTCCGCGTGTTCACTTACGGCATAGGTCACGTCGGCGACGACAACGTGTTCACGGCGGCGGACGACCGCGGTGCCTACATCGAGATATATCTCGGCTCTTCCGACAGCGACGACGCCGAACCTCTGCGTTTCGAGAACATCAACACGGGCGACGGTTGGAGCGAATACACTTTCTATATCCTCGCTCCCTCCACGGACGTGACGGACGTGTCGGTGCGCCTCGGACTCGGCATTTATGACGCGGACGACGAAAGCAAACTCGTCAGCGGCTATGCGTTCTTCGACGCGGTCACCATCGAAGTCATCGGCGACGTGAACGACTACAACGAAGCGGTCGAAGCGATGCCCGGCGAAGGCGAAGAGGGCTACGGCACCTATCTCAACTACACCATCCCCGAAGAGGGCGAACAGGGAGCGACGGACGGCGACGACGACAACACCGACGTGCCTTCCGCCACCTTCAACCTCGACAACCTGTGGTGGATGATTCCGACCATCCTCATAGGTCTTGCCATCATAGCGGTCGTGGTAGTGTACTATGTGAGGAAGTACAAGAAGAAGTTCACCAAGAAGACCACGGACGAGCCCACGGACAACGTGTCCGCGTCCAACGTCAACAAGAAGAAGAACGATTACGACAACTTCAACGAATGACCGTGACCGTTAAAACGGACCCCTGCCCCCGCGGCAGGGGTTTTGTTTTGCCGCCGAATCCGCCGCGACAGTCGCTTCGGCGCGCGAATTTATTCCGCCGCCGCGGCATATATTTTCCTTCGAGGCGACAAATTGAACGGAACGGTAAAATCTTTTTCGATAGTTACGGGATTTGCGGTGGTGACAAGGCTGCTGTCTTTCCTCTTCAAAATCTGGATGTCCCGCACTCTCGGAGCGGAAGCGGTCGGCGTCTATCAGATTGCGTTCAGCGTCCTGCTGCTCCTCTTTTCCTTTACGGCGGGCGCGCCCACGGTGCTCTCCCGCAAAGTGGCGGAATGCGCGGCGCGCGGCGACACGAAAAGGCAGAACGCGCTCACCACCGCTTCTCTGCTCATAGGACTAGGCTCGTCCGTCGCCATATGCGTGCTTTTCCTTGCGCTCTCGGACCACCTCGGCGGGCTGTTTGCGGACGAACGCTGTGTGCCCATATTCCTCATTATGCTGCCCGCGCTCATCACGTCGTCGCTGTATGCGCCCCTGCGGAGCTGGTTCTGGGGACGCAAGAACTTTCTGACTTTCTCCTCGCTCGAACTCGTGGACGAAGTGCTGAAAATCGGCTTCGCGATGCTGTTCGCGGGCGGATTTTTCGCCGCGCTTACGGGAGCGGCGGGCGTTGCGCTCGCGCTTGTGCTCTCCGACGCCGTGTCCGTGCTGGTGCTCTTCATCCTCTTTTTCAAGGCGGGCGGACGCTTCGCGAAGCCGCAGGGGACAAAAGAGCTCGTCACCTCCACCCTGCCCCTTTCCGCGGTGCGCATACTCACTTCCCTTTCCGCCTCTCTTTCGGCGCTGGTCATCCCCAGACAACTGGTTGCGGGCGGGATGTCCGTCGCGGTCGCCACGGCGCAGTACGGCAGGGTGGCGGGTATGGCGCTGCCTCTCATAATGGCACCCGTGACAATAATCTCCGCGCTCTCCGTCGTGCTTATCCCGGACCTTGCCGAACTCGCGTCCAAGGGCGATTACGCCGAAATCCGCGCAAAACTGCGCACCGCGTTGCTGTTTGCGGCAATCGTCGCGTCGGCATTCTTCGCGGCGTACGTCCCCCTCGGCAGAGAACTGGGCAAATTCTTCTTCGGCGACGAGGAAGCGGGCAAGCTGGTTTCCTACGCCGCGGTCATAATTTTCCCCCTCGCGCTCGGAAACATCACCACGCCCGTGCTGAACTCTCTCGGAATGGAAAAATACTCTTTCGCGGGCTACATCTGCGGGCTCGTCTGCTCCCTGCCCTGCATTTTCTTCCTGCCGCAGGTGATAGGCATTTACGCCGCGGCGGTCGCGAGCGGCGTGGGATTTGCCGTCACGGCGGCGGTGAACTCCGTCTTCCTCATACGCAGGCTGGGCAGACCGCAGGGACTGGGGAAAATATTCGGGGTGTGCTCTTTCTCCGTTCCGCTTGCGGTGCTGGGGCTTTTCCTCACCAATCTGCTCTCGCCGTATCTGGGCAATACGGTGACCATCATCCTCATCGCAACCGTTATGTTCGCATTCTTCGCGGTGTTCGTGACAGTGTTCGGGATAGTGGACGTGAGAGCGTTCCTTTCTATGGTGCTCCCGCGCAGGCAGAGGGCACGGACGCGCGCATAAAAGCACGGCATAGCGGCAAAATAGCCCTATGCTGAACCTCTTTGTGCGCTGTATAGTCATCTATTTCTTTCTGCTCATTGCGATGCGCCTTATGGGCAAGCGGCAGCTGGGCGAATTGCAGCCCTTCGAACTCGCCATAACCCTCGTCGCGAGCGAGCTCGCCTGCATCCCGATGAGCGACCCCACCATACCCATAATCTACGGCATCATTCCCGTCTTCACCCTCTTTGTCGTGCACATCATAATCACGAAACTCGCGTCGGGCAGCCTGCGCTTCCGCAAACTGCTCAACGGCAAACCCATAGTGGTCATCGAAAAAGGCAATCTGCTCCCCGACGTGCTCAAAGAGCTCAATATGAACATAGACGATATGCTGGAATCCCTGCGCAGCAGCGGCTATTTCAATCCCGGCGAGGTGGAGTACGCCATCATCGAAACCAACGGCAGTATGACCGTGCTGCCCAAATCTCAGTTCAAACCGCTCACTCCGTCCGACGTGTCGTTGAAAACAGAGCCTGCCGATATGCCCGTCACCATCGTGATGGAAGGCAATTTTATGGGCGCGAATATGAAAGGACTGCCGGACGTCGGCAAGGAACGCGTGCTGAAACTCCTCGACACCCTGGGGATGAAACAGTCCGACGTGCTGCTGCTGCTCGTCACGGGCAACGAAGTCTTCGTGCAGCCCTACGTCGGCGACAGTATGACGGTGGCGTTCCCGCGTGAGGAGGAAAACAAGTGAAAAGACTCGTCATCGCCGTCGTGATACTCGCCGTCATCATTGTAGCCGGAGTGCTGGAATCCGTGGCGGCGAACAAAACATTCGACGAACTCGAAGCGCGGCTGTGCGCCTTGGAAACCGCAATCAAAAGCCCCGACGACGACGCTTTGGACGAGGTCAAGGAACTGACCACGTGGTGGGAAGACAAGCGCGCGGGGATGGAGCTTTACACCTGGTCCCCCGATATGCGCGCGTTTTCCGTCGCGCTTGCGGAAACGGAAGGCTCGCTGGAATGCGGCGACGATATGAACGCATTGAGCAAATGTCAGTCCCTGCTCACAATGGCGAAAAACATCCGCAACATCCTCGACTTCAACGCCGCGGACATCATCTGACGGACAGCGGCGCGGCGTTCGCGGGCGGGCTTTCCGTCCCTCTGCCACCCCTATTCCCCGTGCAGACGCTTTCTGAGGTCGTATATATCGCCCGCTCCGAGCATAAGGATTTTGTCAAAGCGCGAAGCGTTGTTTTCGACATAATTCCACGCGTCATCGTGCGAAACGGCGAGATAAACTTTGCATTCGGGATATTTTTCCGAAATCGCGGCCGCCAAATCCGCGCTTGACGCGCCCTGCGTCCCGCGCTCCCGCGCCGCGTATGTGGGCAGCAGCACCACCTCTTTTCTGCTGCCGAGCACATCGACGAAATCTGCCATATAACTTGCCGTGCGGGAATATGTATGAGGCTGGAAAACCGCAAGCGTCCTGCCGCCCGCGTCCGCCGTGCGCAGGGTGCACCTGAGCTCTGTCGGGTGGTGGGCATAGTCGAAAATCACTTCCGCTCCATGCAGCGTCCCCGCTCTTTCGTATCTTCTCTTCACACCGCCAAAATATGCCAGCGCTCCGCACGCTTTTCCGAAGTCAGCTCCGAGCGCGACGGCAAGCGCGACCGCGAACGCCGCGTCCACCGCATAATGCGCGCCCGCAAAAGGCAGAGTAAATCCCGCCGTATGCGCGCCGTCGGAGAGTGCGTCCGTCTGCCCGCTCTCCCATTCGAGAACTCTCGAAAGCGTATATGTGCATACGGGCATACGGGAACACTCTTTTTCCCCCGCGTTTCCGCCCGTACAGCCGCCGTGCGTCGGGCTTTTTCCGCCGCAGAGTTCGCCGCACGGTGTGCCGCAGGTTTCCCGTATGACCGTATGCGCACCCGAACATATAAAAGCGTCCTCGGCACGGACTATCGTGAGAGGACACTTTTCGACAAATTTCGCAAAAACGTCGTGGACTTCGCGGGAGGAGGCGTAACAGTCGGGATGGTCGCATTCCATATTAGTGACGACGGCGACGGAGGGTGCGAGCGCAAGCAAATGACGTCCGAATTCGCACGCTTCCGTCAGAAATATGCCGCGAGGCAGGCTTCCGTCCTTTTCGCGCAGCACGGTCAGATTTCCCATTCCCACGGGTTCGCCGCCTATATGCGCGACAAAAGGTATGCCGAGCGCTTTGAGAATATGCGCCGTCATCGCCGTCACCGTGGTTTTCCCGTGCGTGCCGCTCACCGCTGCGACGACGGAAAACCCCGACGCGATTTCCGCCAGAAACTCGTGGCGCTCCGTCACGCGCTTTCCCATAGCGCGCGCGGCGGACAGTTCCGTGTCGCTTTCGGGCACCGCGGAAGAATAAACGACGACGCCCGCTCTCGCGATTATGTCCCTGCGCGCTCCCGTATAAACCTCTGCGCCGAGCGCCGCAAGTTTTTCCATATTCTCGCCGAAGGTTCTGTCGCTGCCCGTCACCTCCGCGCCCGAAAGCAGGCAGTATTCGGCAAGCGCGCTCATACTCGCGCCGCCCGCACCTATGAAATGCACTCTTTCCCCGTCGAGTTCAGGCATACTGAATTATATGCCGCAATTCCCGCGCGCGTACCTTTCCCGCAATTTCCGTCCTCCGCCGCGCGGATTTGCGGAAGCCGCCGAAACCCGCGCGCAACCGGGAGACGGAAGCGCTTCCGCCCGCAAAAAAAGGACGCGGCGCACCGCGTCCTTCTGCCTTTCGTAAGGCGTGATTACTTGTCGGAACGGAATTGACCTTCCACGTTCAGCTTGCCGTCAAGCGCGAGCGTGCCGCCCGCATTGAGTAGCCCGTCGGGGTCGAAATAGTGTTTCAGCGCCTTGTAAACGTTGAGCTGTTCCGTGCCTATCGAGCCTTCGAGGAAGGGCGCGAAGAGCTTGCCTATTCCGTGATGGTGCGACAGCGCCGCGCCGGATTTCATTATGGCTTCGAGGATTGTGGAATGATAGCGCTTGAACTCTTCGAGGTCGGTCGTCTTTATGACGAAAATGAAGTAGAGGTTGGCGCCCTGCGGATAGCTGTGGGAGATGTGCGTGGTGCAGATTGCGTTGGGCCACGCCTTGACCGCCTTGCGCACGTCGCGGTGCACCTGCGCCATATTGTCCCAGTTGACCGCGCATTCCAGCGTGTCGATGATGATGCCGTAGTCCTGAATGGTGTCGCGCATATAGGGGTCGGAGAATCTGCCGTGCTCCCAGGACGTGGTGACGTAACCCGTAAGGGACATCGCGTTGTACTTGTGGGCGATTTTGCGGACATTCTTGACTATGTTGCGCTGCAAGCCGTCCTCGCCGTCCGCAAAGCCGAGCAGCAGACATCTCTGGCTGGGCTTGAAGCCTTTCGCGGCGAGCAAAGCGTTGAGCGGGCTGTCGGCTATGCCGTACATATGCATCATCATATCCGTCTCTTCCGCGTCGGAGAGTCTGAACACGGAAGGATAGCCGAATTCGCCCTGCATCACCTCGCGCATTGCCGCCATACCGTCCTCCCAAGTGGGGAACATATACGAGAATTTGCGGTGTTTAGCGGACTTTTTGAACACTTTAAGCGTCACTTCGGTCAGAATGCCGTATGTACCCTCGCTGCCCATCATAATCTGGTCGATGTTGGGACCGGTCGCTTTTCTGGGCGCGGAGTCGGTGCGTATCCTGCCTATCGGGGTGACGTATTCCTGGCAAAGCACCAGGTCCGCCGCGCAACCGTAGTAGGTCGAGTTCTGACCGCTGCCGCGGGTGACCACCCAGCCGCCCACGCAGCTGTACTCGAACGACTGCGGGAAATGCCCGCAGGTGAGACGGTGCGCCGCGCCGAAGTTTTCGGGCGCGTTGTTGAGTATCTTTTCGAGTTCGGGTCCGCTGATGCCGGGCTGGACGGTGATGGTCTGGTTGACCTCGTTGAAAGCTATGACCTTGTTGAAATTCTTTCTGAGGTCCAGAATCATATTCGGCGAGCACATACACTCGGTGCCGCGCGTGACGCTGCTGCCGCCAGCATAGACGTAAAGATACACTTTGTGCTTCTTTGAGAACGCTATGAGCTTTTCCATATCCTCCGTAGTGGAAGGATAGACGACGACGTCGGGCAGGTTTTCAACAATGCCCTTCCTCAGCCTCATAATGTCAATCATAGTCTTGCCGTAGCAGACCTGCGTGCGTTTGAACTCGTCCGTGGTGACGTTGTCCTCGCCCACTATGGAGCGCAGCTCGTCGAGCTGTGCGTCCGTAAGACGGGACGGCGCCTTGAAATCCACGACTTCGTTGCCGACGTCCACCATTTCCTTGAAATCGTCGTCGGTGAGGTTGAAAGTCTGTTTGATGAGCTTGTACAGCCCCTCTTTCGGGCGTTTGTAAGCCGCGGGGTCGCCCCATTTCATAATGGAACGGTAGCTCTTTTCGACGGGCGGGTCGGTAATCCACTTGGGCTCGAAATCTTTGTAGGGTTTGTTAGACATAATCTTCTCCTTTAACTTGCACTCAATATATGGTTGCCGTGGCGATGAGGTTGACGTCCGTCCCCACCACGGAAGCCGCGACGACGTCGCCGCGGTGCAATTTCTCCGTGACTCTGATGCCGTTTATCAGCTGCATCAGTTCCCCTATCTTGCTCTTCGGGATTTCGCCGTCCGTGCGCACGGGCAGCACGGGCATACCGGCGAAAGCGGTGGCGACTGTGCTGCACACCGTACGCATCGGGCAGGTCGCTTCCGCTTTTGCGAACGCCTCTCCCTTTTTACAGGTGTTGCCCGTCACGACGCCGTTTTCGACTGTCATTCTGCATCCTTTCGGACATACGATACATACCAGTTCCATCAGTTTTCCTCCAATTCGACGGTGAGTTTGCTCTTCGCGTTCAGCCCGAATGCGGAGAAATCTATCTCCACTCTCTGCATTTCGGGCGGACGCAGGAAGGAGAACTTCTTCTTGTACACTTCTTTGCCGTCCGCGAGAATGCGCAGAGTGCCGCGGTCCATATCCTTCGCGGAACGGAAGAAGAACACAACCTTGTCCTGCGGCTTGCCGAGGTCTATGCGGTGAGGCACATACGAGAGCAGTCCCTGCCCTCTTTCCAGCCTGACGCAAGAGGAAGACGGCGAGAGTTTCGCCGCATTCGCGCCCGCGTCCGCGGCGCATTCCGAAACGTAGTCCACAAGGTCGAACACGTTGAGCGCGTTGCCCGCGGAGAACACTCCGTCCACGGAACTCATATACGTCTGGTCGCAGTCGGGACCTTTCGTGAAGGGATTTATCTTCACGCCGAGGCTTTCGGCAAGCTCGTTTTCGGGGATGAGTCCGACGGAAAGGATGAGCGCGTCGCACTCGATTATCCTCTCCGTGCCCTTGACGGGTTTCATCTTGTCATTCACCTTTGCGACTTCGACGGCAGTCAGCCTGTCCGCGCCGAACACGCGGGTGACGGTGTGCGAAAGGTGGAGGGGGATGTCAAAGTCGTGCAGGCACTGATGTATGTTTCTGGTCAGTCCGCTGGGTTCGGGCTTGACTTCGTACACGCCCTCGACCTCCGCGCCTTCCAGCGTAAGGCGGCGCGCCATAATGAGCCCTATGTCGCCGCTGCCGAGTATGACGCACTTTTTCGCGGGCATTTTGCCCATAAGGTTGACGAAATTCTGCGCCGTGCCCGCCGTGAAAACGCCCGCGGGACGGGTGCCTTGGATGAGCACCTGTTTCGCCGTCCTTTCGCGGCAGCCCGTGGCGAGGACTATTGCCTTCGCGGTGAAATCCAGCATACCTTCGCGGCTCACGCAGGTGATGGCAAAGCCGTCCGCCTTCTTTTCGAGTTTCGTCACGAAAGTGAGCGTGTACGCGTCGATGGGAAGGGCTTTCACGAAATCTATGTACCTTTCCGCATACTCCGGTCCTGCAAGTTTCTCGCCGAAGCGTATCAGCCCGAAACCGTCGTGCACGCACTGTTTGAGTATGCCGCCCAGCCTCGCTTCCCTTTCGAGAACCGCGGTTTTCGCGCCCGCCTTGCACGCGCTCTCCGCCGCGGCAAGTCCCGCGGGACCGCCGCCTATGACCACAACGTCGTAATTCTTCATTCCTTGACCTCCGCCGCTTTCTTCGTATCTCCGTAAAGTATCACGCTGCCCTCGTCCCCTTTGAGAACGTCTTCGGGTGCTATGCCTTCGTGCTCGGCGATGATTTTGATGACGAGAGGCGAACAGAACCCGCCCTGACATCTGCCCATACCCGGGCGCACACGGCGCTTAATGCCGTCCACGGTGCAGACTTTGAGGGGGGATTCCAACGCGTCGACGATTTCTCCTTTGCTCACTTCTTCACATCTGCATACGATTTCGCCGTAAGCGGGATTGCGCTTCACGAACTCCTCGCGCTCCGCTTCCGTAAGGTCGGCAAGTTTGGGCGTATGCCTGCGCACGGGGTTGAAATCCTTCCTGTCCTTCGCGCCCAGCATTTCCTTGACCCACGCACGCACGTCGCACGCAATGGCGGGAGCCGCCGTTATGCCCGGCGACTGTATGCCCGCGGTTTCGATGACGTTCTTTGTGAAAATGCCCTTGCGCACAACGAAATCCTCTTCGTACGTCGCCGCGCGCACTCCCGCGAAATAAGTGATGATGTCGGCGGTGGAAAGCTCGTCCGCCGCGACCTTCTGTTTCCTGATTATCGCCATCACGTCGTCCAGATTGGTGGAAGTGTCCTCGCGGTACGGCTGCTCCACCGCGTTGGGTCCGACGAGAATGTTGCCGTCCACGGTGCGCATTACGCCGCCGCCTTTGGTGTGTCCCACCGCCGCGTGCGTCTGCTCCTGCGCCTCTTTGGGCAGCGGCGCGAAATAACTGCGCGCAAAGGACGACACGGCGTAGTACGCCTTCTTTTTGTCGAGAATGAGGTCCGTGCCCTTGCGGGGGTGAATGGTGAAAGTCCGGTCCCCCGCCATCTCCGCGATTACGTCGCTGTACGCGCCCGCCGCGTTGACGACTATCTTCGGACGCACCGTGCCGCGGTTGGTGTGCACGGCGGTGACGACGCCGTCCCTGACATCCATCCCCTCGACCACGGTATTGAGCGAAATCTGCGCGCCGTTTTCCGCCGCATTCTCCGCCAGCGCGATTGTGACCTTGTAAGGCGACACCACGCCTGCGGACGCCATATACACCGCCCCCGTCAGCCACTTCGGCGGATGAGGTTCGATTTTTTTCATCTCCGCGGGCGACTTGAAACTCATATCCGGCACGCCGAGCAGCTTGCCTTTGAGCAGCATAAGCGGCGCGATTATGTATCTCTCCCACTTCGTGCTGAACATAAACGTCTGCGCCCAGCGTTCGAAGTCGCACCCCAGCTCCTCGCACAGCTTGGAGTACATCGCGTTGCCGCGCAGGACGTAATGCAGTTTGAGCTGTCCCTTGTGCAGGTCTATGCCGGGGTGTATGCAGCCGTCGTTTCTGGACGACGCACCCGTCGCGACGTCGTTGGCTTTGTCCACCATCAGCACGTCGATGTCCAGTCTCGAAAGCTCGCGCGCAAGCGAACAGCCCATTATTCCGCCGCCTATAATCATCACGTCGGGGGTTCTGCCTTCAAGCGCTCCGTCGCGCAGCGAAGGCACCTTCATCTCCTCGCGGAAGCCTTTCAGACGGATGTCGTTCAGCACGCCGAGGGACTTCTTGCTCACCGCGGCGACGCCGCAGCGGTATATCGCGTCCCAGCTGTCGAGCTCCCCTGTCAGCCTCACGCAGCCGCGATACTCCTCCACCCTTACGGAGGGGGCTATCTTATGAACTTTTTTTGCGATTTTGTTCAAATTCATCGCTCAACCTCACATAGTCCGTTTTTCCTATCTGCGTGCGCGGAAGCGCGTCCACGCACAAAACGTATTTCGGTTCGTGCCACTTTGAAAGTTGGTCCACGATATGTTTCTTCACCGTCTTTATTTGCTCATCGGACAGTTTACCCGTCACAAACAGCGCGATAAACGGCTTGTTGTTCTCCCTGACCTCTATCGCGGCGCAAGGTCCGACGAAAGGCAGTTCCACCGCCGCCCGCTCGATTTCCGCGGGGAACACGTTGACGCCCGATATCTTGATGAGCCTTTTTTTCCGCCCCATAAAGAACAGCGAGCCGTCGGGAAGTTCCTTGAACATATCCCCCGTTTTCAGCCAGTCCGTGCCGTCCTCGCGGGCATACACGGCGCGCGTCCCATCCTCGTCGTCGAGGTAACCCAGCATAAGCTGGTTGCCCGTCAGCAGCAGTTCGCCCGTTTCGCCCTTCGCGACGTCTTTTCCGTCCTCGCCGACTATGCGGCAGCGCATATTCGCAAGCGGTTTCCCCAGCGCCGCGCCGCCCGCCTTTTCGGGAGAAAGCACGCACACGCTCCCCGTTTCGGTGAGCCCGTATCCGGGTGAAAGCACACAGTCCGTGCCCGCCTCCCTCATACGCTCGTCGAAACGCTTTTCGAGCTCCGCGTCGACGGTGTCGCCGCCGACGTAGACGTGGCGCAGAGTGCGCACGTTCGCGCCGCGGAATTCTTCCTGCGCGAGCAGTTTGTTTATCATACCCGGCACGGCTATCATAAGCGTGACGCCGTGCTTTGCTATGGCGCGCACCGCCTTGTCCGCGCGGAATACGGGCATAAGCACGGGCGCCGCGGAAACGCACATCACCGTGTGCAGCCCGACCAGCAGCCCGAAACCGTGGAACATAGGCAGCGCGGTGAGCATCCTGTCGCGTTCGTCGAAAGTGTCGCCCGCAAGCGTCGTGAACAGATTGCCCGTAAGAGCGTTTGCCGCCGCGGCGGACAAAACCACCGTCTTAGGCTCGCCCGACGTGCCGCCCGAACGCATATACACCGCGGGCTCGGACCCGTCGCCTTCGTATGGCGTGAACTTCGCGGGACGCGGAAGCCCGATATAGCCGTAAGCGGCGTAAGGACACACAATCCTCTTCACGCCTTTCAGCCCTTTGCCCAGTCTTCTGAAATTGATGTCGGAAAGAAAAACCGCTTTCGGCCGCTGTTCTGCGACCGCTCTGTCAAATTCCCCCCTCGCCATCAGCGGATGTATCATTGACGCGACCGCCCCGATACGCGAAACCGCATAAAAAGCAACTATACCCTGCTCTATCGTTGGCAGCGCGAGCATAACCACGTCGCCTCTGCCTATGCCGAGCGCCGCAAGCCCGCCCGCGACGCGTTCGACCTCGCGGAAAAGCCTGCCGAAAGTCATGCGTCTGCTGCCTCTTATAAATGCCGCAGCCTTGCCGTCCTTCGGGCGGTAGGTGCGCATATAATCGTAAAACGACGCATTCTCCTTTACCATGGCTTTATTATAAGTCGCACACGCGCGCGTCGTCAATATGCAAAACCCACTTGCCGCAGGATAAGAACACAAAAAAAAATTTTTGTCCGATATGTATAAATCCTCCCCGCGCAGTCGATAATCACGCCAAACGGAGGTAATGCTATGAGCAAAATTTCAGTTGCCGCAAAAAAAATCGGCGAATTTATGAAGAGAAACGCTTTCTATCTTCTCATCGTGCTCTGCATAGCGTCGGTGGCAACCGTCATTGCGCTTGCAGCCAGCGGTGATTTCGGTTCCGACCCCGGTTCCGCAGTCGTTCAGCCCGAACCCGACGACCCCGGTACGCCCGACGAACCCGACGACCCCGACGAAAAGCCCGACGAACCCGAAGAGCCCACCCTCTCCTTCGAGTCCCCCGTCAACGGCACGGTATCTCTCGAATACAGCGACACCGTCCTCGTGTGGAACGACACCCTCGGACAGTACGAAGTGCACCTCGGCGTGGACTTTACGGGTGACGACCTCTCCGTCTTTGCGGCGGAAGCGGGCACGGTTTCGGAAGTCGGCACGGACGTGCTTGAAGGCAATTACGTCGTCATCGACCACGAAGACGGCTATCAGACCCGCTACTACTCTCTCGACGAGAACATAGAAGTCGCCAAAGGCGACACCGTGGAAAAAGGTCAGCTTCTCGGCACGATGTCCGCTTCCCGCGGCTCGGAAAGCCTCGCGGGCAACCATCTCCACTTCGAGATGAGCAAGGACGGCACGGACATCAATCCTCTCGACGTCCTCGTGCTCGAAGAGAAGTGACCGCCGCAACCGATTTACGACATCACTTATGATGAAATAATCTCCCCCCTTACGCAGAAAGGCGAGGCACCTGCCTCGCCTTTCGCGTTATATGCGCGCACGTTCAATCCTGTTTCGCGGTGCGGGAGTATACGAGATGCTTCGGCAGCGCGGCGGGGAAAATCGAGTCCAGAAGTTCGCGGCTGACCGCGCATTTGCGCGAGAATATCAGGCTCGCGACGGGGGTCACTATCATACTCGCCGCCATCGTCACCACGCCTATGAAAGGCGACTGACCTATGCCCGCCTTGAACGCTTCTCCGAATGCGGGGTCCAGCCCGTCCGAGCGCAGCGAGAAATAGCCGAGCCCGACGATGAGCGCGAAAGTGAGCAGGAGCGAGAAGATTATGGAAGCGTACGCGCCCGCTTTGTTCGCCTTTTTGCTGTACAGACCGTAAACGTACGGACCCATAAAGCAGCCCGCTATCGCGCCCCAGCTCAGGCTCATCATACTGACTATGGCGTCTATCTCCACTATGGCGAGCACGGCGGACACCGCCACGAACACCAGACACAGCACGCGTATCAGTATGTTGAGATTGCTTTCGGGAGCGGTTTTTCTGACGTAGCCCTTATAAAAATCCACGGTCACGGTGGAGCTGGAAGACAACGACAGCGCGGCAAGCGTGGACATAGACGCGGAAAACAGCAGCACTATAATGAGCCCCAGCAACGCGGAAGGCAGATTTTCCACCAGCATCGTGGGCACGAGCCTGTCGAAGTTGCCGTCCGGCACCTCGCTGACGAAACGCGTAATCATACTTCCCATAAAGTACGCTCCGCAGCCGACTATCGCGGAAAAAACCGTGGAAATGACCGCCCCTTTGCGTATGGCGGCTTTGTCCTTTATGGCATAGAACTTGTGTATGGACTGCGGCATACCCCACATACCGAAAGACGTCAGGCACACGAGTATGATTATGTTGAACAGCTGATTGTCGAGGAATGTGCCGCCTTCGGGGGTGACGGGGTTGGGAATGAGGGTGAGGTCGGGGTCCGCAAACAGCGCGCCGAGCCCCTCTCCCCAGTTCATCTGCGGCAGGTCGAGCAGCATAAACACCGTGACGACAATGCCGACAATCATTATAAGCCCCTGAATGAAGTCCGTGATTGTGGTGGCGAAATAGCCGCCGAGGAAGAGATACGCCGCCGTCAGCGCCGCGAGTATCAGAATGCACCACATAGAGTCGATGCCGAGCGCCGCCTCGAATATATAGCCCATCCCCTGATAGACCGACGCGGAATAAGGCAGCAAAAACACGAATATCGTAAGGGCGGCAAAGAGTTTTATATACTTGCTCTCATACCTTTTCTCGAAAAATTCCGGCATCGTGCGCGCGCCGAGTTTCGCGGTCATGACCTTGGTCCTGTTTGCCAGCACCAGCCACGCGGCAAGCGTGCCGATAATCATATTCCCGATGCCTATCCAGACCGCGGAAAGCCCGAAATTCCAGCCGAATTTGCCCGCGTATCCGACGAAAACCACGGCGGAAAAGTACGTCGCGCCGTAAGCGAATGCGGACAGCCAGCCGCCCACTCCCTTGTTGGCGAACATAAAACCTTCCACGCTCGTACTCTTGCGGCGCGTGATGAGCGCAACGGCGAGAATGACCGCCATATACACTCCGAAAATCAGCCATTGCGGCCAGACTTCGCCTCCCGCCGCGGAAATCAATGAGGGCATCTTATATCTCCTTGCAAGCGCATATGCGCAGATTTTCCGTCCTTGGCGCTTCTGCCCGCAAAAAGGACGCGCGCCCCGCGGGCGCATATGTACCTTTGCGCACATAGCCGCCGCCTAATTTGCACATATGCGAATTCATACACGCAAAAACGTATGATAAAATGCGCATTCCTGCGCATTTACATATGCTCACACGAGCATATCGGGTATCTCTCTCACCGCACTCAGAATATAGTCCGGCTTCACCTTCGACTTCGCCGCCGCCTCCGCCGTGGTTTCGCCCGACAGCACCAGCACGGACACGAAACCGCAGTTCTTGCCGAAGGCGATGTCCGTATAAAGTCTGTCGCCGACCATCGCTATCTTGCGCGGCGGCAAGTTGTATTTCAGCGCTATCCTCTGCCCCGCCGTACGGTGCGGCTTGCCCATCACCAGGTCGGGCTCCCTCCCGACGGTGAGTTTTATCGCGGAGAGCATCGCCCCGACGTCGGGCATCGGGCATCCTTCCGCGGGGCAGAAATTGTCGGGGTGCGTCGCAATAAACGGCAGTCCGTCGTTCACGAAACGACAGAATTTGTAAAGTTTGTCGTAAGTGAGAGAAGTGTCGAAACCTATGACGGCAAGGTCGGGGTCATCCTCGACGAGCTCTATGCCGTACATCTCGAATTCCGAGCGCAGACGGTCGTTGCCGAGCAGATAAACTTTTTTGCCGCGGTAATTGTCGAGAAGATATTCGCAGGTGACCTGTCCGCTGGTGTAAATCTCGTCGGAATACACGCGCAGACCGAGATTGTTCAGGCGTGCGATGTAGTCCGTATGCATTCTGGAACTGTTGTTGGTGAAAAAGCAGATGCGCTTGCCCATTTCGCGCAAGCGGTTGACGGCGGCAAACGAACCTTCTATTTCGTTGTCGCCGATGTAAACGGTGCCGTCGAGGTCGAACAGAAAAAGTTCGACTTCCCTGATGTTTTTCGCCATATTCCTTCCTTTGTGAGCGGTGCGCCCGTCAGGCGCTCTTTCTGCTCTCTTCCCTCTCCGTCCCGGCAGTCATCACGGACAAAAACCCCGTCGCGGCGGCATAGCCGAGCAGACCGCCCGAAAGCTCTCCCGCAAGGGACATCGCATCCAGCACATCGCGCGCGGTCACCGCGCTTTTGAGCCAATAACCCGCGTCGTCGTAAATGCGCCGCCAACGCCTTTCGGCGGCGCGCATATCCTGCACGGACAGCTCGGCAAGCAGGTCCATCCTGTATTCGCCGAGAATATAATTAATTCTAAAATAAACGTCCGTGTCGAAAAAGTCAAACGCCTGCATAAGATTGACGCGTTCCCTGCCGGTAAGGCGCGCAATCTCGTCCAGTGCCGCGTCGTGGTCGGCGGGCACGAGAGTGTCTATCGCGGGCGACGAAAGAAAGGACGTATAGAACACAGCAAGCGCACACGCGGACAGAAAGACGTACTCTCCGCGCCGCCGCGGCGTCTTCCCTTTTTTCTCCGCAATCCCCGCGAGCAGTTCCGCCATTCTGTCGCAGGCATATCCGTCGCCGTATTCCGCGCCGCTTTCCAGCACGCGCACCGCAAGCTCCGTCCTGTCCCCGCACACGGTTTCCGTCTGTTTCCTTTCGGGGACAATCCGCGCCGTTATCTTGCGCGCATAAAAGTCCTCGAACCTGCGCACGGGCAGAGCGTAAAGCAACCCCGCTCCCGCCGCCTCGCATTCCTTGGGACATCTGTCAAGCACTTCCCCGTCAAAGAACACCGCGCGCACCCCGCCGCCTTTCAGAAGTCCGTCCTCGCAAGGTACGGTCGGGAAAAGCACGCATTCCGCGTCCAGCTTTTTTGCCGCCGCTTTCGCCGCTTCCGCAGCCTCGGCAGCCCCCGCTCCGAGCACAAGGCGGCAGCATTCGTCCGCGTCCCCGCCGTCACGCGCACTCCGCTCCGTCACCCTGAACCCGAAACCTTTCAGCGCCTTGCTTATTTCTTCCGCCGTTTCCCCCGCGTCCGCGTCCGTCACAAGCAGAATGCGCCCGCTTTCCAGAAATTCCGCCACCGCCTCCAGCAGTTCGCCGACATAACCTCTGCCTGTGTATATCTCCGTTCCGTCCACGGTCGTATTGAGCCGCGGCGCTTCCGTTTTTCCGCCGAGCATAGCCACCTCCGCATTCAACGCTAACACTCCGCCCTCCGCGAAAAACGGCTTCTTCTCCTGCATACGGTCGAAAGCTGCCGAAGCGTGCCGAAAACCCACCCTCACCGAAGCGGGCGCCTTCTCCTGCGCGGCATTAAAAGAAAAACTCAAACAAAAACGCGCCGCAGGCGGCGCGCAATTCAAAGCGTGAGTCTGTAAATCTCGTTCTTCGGGACCCCGCGTTCCGCAGCGACCCTCTTTACGGCTTCCTTCTTGTCCATCCCGCCGTCGAGATATGCGGCAAGATGTTCCTCGGGAGAAAGCGCGAGCATCGGGTTTTCTTCCTCTCCCGCTTCCACGACAAGCACGATTTCCCCTCTCTCCTCGCACTCGAAGGAAAGCAGGGTGCTCTCCGTCACGCACTCGTGAAGTTTGGTCATCTCGCGCACCGCGTAAACCTTGCGGTCGCCGAGTATGCCGCCGAGCTCCGCCGCCGTCTTTTTCACGTCGTGAGGCGCGGCATATATGACGAGAGGCAGTCCCGCCCGCGCCGCACGTTCGACCGCGAGCCTGCGCGCCGACGCCTTTTCGGGCAAAAATCCGAGGAAAACGAACCCGCTGCTTTTCAGCCCGACGAGCGCAACGGCGGTGGTCGCGGCGCTTGGTCCCGGGACGCTTTCGACACTGACCCCGCGCTTTCTGCAAAGTGCGACGACTTCCGCGCCGGGGTCGGACACGGAAGGCATACCCGCGTCCGTAATGAGCGCGACGTTTTTGCCGTTTTCGACAAATTCCGCAAGTTTAAGTGCGCATTCCGCCTCGTTAAACTTGTGATATGACACAAGCTGTCCTTTCGCGCCTATATGCGCAAGCAAAGGTCTGCTGTGCCGCGTATCTTCGCAGGCAATGACGTCCGCGGCGCGCAGAGTCTCCTCCGCGCGGCGGGTCAGGTCACCCATATTGCCTATCGGCGTGCCCACGATGTAAAGTTTTGCCATCAGCAGTAAAGCTCCTCTATCTCACGCGTCCGCGCGCCGTCGGCGTCCAGGACGTAAAGGGCGTCCGCGGTCATCCCCGTCTTTCCGCCTTTGCGTGCGGTCATAACAAACGCGTTTGCACCTGCCCCGACGCGAGGAAACACGAAAGTCGTCTTTTTCGGTTCCAGCCCGTATGCCCTGAACGACGTCACCGCGTCGCACAGCCTGTCCGCGCGCATAACCAGCGTGAAGTCGCCTCCGAAACGCAGGCACTCCGCTCCCGCGCGTATGAAATCGTCGAGAGTCGCCTCTCCTTCCCTCTTCGCGCCCGCCGTCTTTCCTCCGTCCGTGCCGTCGGCGAAATCGAAATAGGGCGGATTGCACACGACTTTGTCGAAACTTTCCCTTCCGAGCTCTTCCCACGCCCCGCGAACGTCGCGGCACAGGACGCGCATACGCCCGTCAAGCCCGTTGCGGGCGGCATTCTTTGCGGCAAGTTCCGCCGCACGCGCATCGATTTCGACGCCGACCGCCTCTTTCACGCCCTTTTTGAGCAGAGCGAGCACGCACATTATCCCGCCGCCGCAGCCGAGGTCGAGCAGCCTGTCGCGGCTGCCCGCGGAAAGCAGATTGGCGCAGATGACGGAGTCCTGCGAAAAACGGTAGCCTTCCGTATCCTGCAAAACGGAATGCCCCGCCGCGTCAAGCGTGACTTCGTATTCCATCAGGCGCGTTCCACGCGGATTTTGACGTGAGCGGAGATTTCGGGATAGACGCGCACAAGCACTTCCGCCTCTCCGAAGTCGCGGATGGTGTCCTTGATTTCTATCTTTTTCTTGTCGATGTCGAAGCCGAGCTCCGCAAGCGCAGCCGAGATGTTCTCGCCCGTGACGGAGCCGAACATCTTCCCGCCGTTGTCACCGCCGCGCATTTTTACGACGACGACCGTGTCTTTGAGCTTCTTCACCGTTTCGAGAGCTTCGGCGCGCTCGGCGGCGACTTTTGCCTCGTGCGCTTTCCTGCGCTGTTCGGCGACGTACAGATTCTGCGTCGTGCCCTCGGTGGCAAGCCCCTTTTTGAGCAGGAAATTGCGGGCGTATCCGTCGTTGACCTCGACAATCTCGCCCTTTTTGCCCGTACCTTTCACATCCTGATTGAGAATGACTTTCATAATGTTCTCCTTTTCACGGATTATAACACACGGCGCGCAAACTGACAATACGCACGGCGCACATAAACCGCTTCCGCCGCCGCAAACCGCAAAATCCTTTCCCTTCCCCGCAGAAAACGAGGATTTCCCCGACTTGACGCGCGGACGTGTAAGCGGACGTGTAAAAAGAATTTTTTTGGCAAAACTATCCTAGGAGGTAACTATGAAAGAAATAATTTGCGAAACGTCCAACTGCGAACATAATCTCAAATGCAGATGTCTTGCGGGGATAATCTCCGTCGGCGACAGCGCGAAATGTCTCAGCCGCATAAAGCGCGAAGGCGGCGCGCTCGCACAGTCCTTTGCGGATGTGGAAGCGGGTGAAGAATTCCACGGCGCAAAAAACGACAGCATAGTGCAATGTTCCGCCGAATGCGCTCTGAACTCGGGCGGCGTGTGCACCGCGGACAAAATCACCGTCAAAGACGCGCCTTTTGCCGCAAAGTGCAAATCCCGCATAATTTCATCCGGCAAATGATGACGATTAAACATTGAAAAACGCCGTATAAACGGCGTTTTTTGTTATTTTGGCGCATTTCCGTTCCGCCGCATCACGCCGCCGCGCGGATGTAAGCGGGCGTGAAAGAGTCGTATCTGCGCGCTTCCGCGCACACTCCGCCGCGCGCGAAGGTGCGGTTGTATGCGTCGGGTTCGCCCGTGAACTGCGGACGCGAACCGGTGATTTCGAGCATTGCGGTCATCACGAGCACCAGCGCCATAGTCGGGAAAGGCACAAACGTGCCCGTGTCCATCATCGAATACCCTTCAAAACCCAGCCACGCCACGAGGACGAAAAGGTTGAACGGGTTGCGGAGCTTTGCGCACACAATCTTGAAGCGCGCGACGTAATACACGGCGTACGCGGCAAGCCCGACCACGCCCATATTGGCGAGCACCTGAAACAGCGTGGAATGGAACCAATAAAACTGCATCGTGTTGATGCTGAAATTCTCCCCGACATATCCCAGCCCGACGCCGAGGAAGGGATGACCCGCAAAGAGCCGCCACGCTTCCGCATAGAGGAGGTCGCGGCTGGACACTCCGAACCCCTGGTCGAACAGGCTGTCTATCGCCGCGGCGATTTCGTCGAAGAGCACGCCGCACACGACCGCCGCAGCCGCGATTATGACCGCATAGGCAATGCCCATACGTTTCTTGTCCACGGCTTTGACAAGCGCGCACACGGCGCATACGGGTCCCGTCACGGCAGCCATCAGTATTCCGCCGCGGGAATAAGTCAGCACTATTCCGACATACTGCGCCACGCCGCAGAGTGCGTATATCCCGCCGTTCCGATAGCGCGACGCGAGATAGAAACACATCGGCGCCGTCAGGCTGAGTATGGTCGCGGCATTGTTTTCTATGCCCCAGCCGAAATCGCGCGCCACCGTGCCCCACTCCGAGGGAGCGAGGTCCGCGCGGATGTACCATACGGCTGTCTCCGCCAGCACGGCAAACCCCAGCCACATCAGCATTTTGGAAAAATACAGCCCGACGTCGCGCCTGTCGTCGCGTCCCGCGAACTGGTAAATCAGCATATATATCGCAAGCACACCTATGCCGAGAAAGAGCGTGTTGGGCAGCGCACGCACGTATTCCTCCGCCGTACACACGCCGACGCCTCCGAGCAGCAGCGCGGCAGACACGAGAAGCTGCGGCACGAACATCTTTCCTAAACGTATGCGCGCCCTGTTGCGCACCACGAATATCGCGAGAGCTATGCCCAGCGGAATGAAAGTCGGCCACATAAAGATGAAATCTTCCACCTTGTCCGTGAAAATCATACACATTGCATAAAACAACGGAGCGGTGAGCGGCAGGATATCGTTCAGGGTCACGAGCGCAATGCAGGTGAGAAGCACCAGCGCAACAAACCCGAACTCCGCGCTTTCCACGGTCCAGGCTATCGTGACTATTGCCGCAAATGCGAAAAGATAAAAATCCGTGTAGGCAAATTGCGAGAATTTCTTCGCGAATTTCGTCATATTTCCTCCTGCCGCCCAACGGCGGCACGCCTGCGGAACAAAATTATAAATATAATACCACCGTTATCCTTTGCACACAACTCAAACGCGCATATTTCGGTACGGTTGACAATCTTTGCGCGCCTTGTTAACATTGCGGCATGAGAGCGACAGGTTTCGGTCCCTTCTGCGAAGGCGAATGCCACACACTTATTCTGGGCAGTTTCCCAAGCGTCAAATCGCGGGAAACGGATTTTTATTACGGACATCCGCAGAACAGGTTCTGGCGCACGCTTGCGGAATACTTCGGCGAAGAAACGCCGTCGACCAACGACGAAAAGAAAAGTTTCCTCGCCGCGCACGGCATAGCGCTCTGGGACGTGGTGACGGAGTGCGAGATTGTGGGGTCGAGCGACCAAAGCATACGCGACTACGTCGTGGCGGACGTAGGCGCATTCGTGCGCACGCACGGAATACGCCGCGTGTTCGTCAACGGCAAACGCGCGCTCGGAATATTGCTCGGCACATTCCCCGACCTTGCCTCGATTTGCCGCGTGCTCCCCTCGACAAGCCCCGCGAACCCGCGTTTCGACAAAAAAGAATGGTTTTCCGCCCTCTCCTCCTTTTCTCCGATGCAAAACGACGGAGAAAACCGCGCCGAAAGCTGACCGCGCGCGGTTTGCTTTCGGGCAATCGCGTCATTCCCGAATTCGCCCCGAAGAAAACGCGCGTATCACCGCGCGTTTTGTCTTTCCCGTTCATATTTCCGCCAAAGCGGAGCCCGCTCGTCTTGTCAGGTCTGAAATCAGGGATATGAGCGCGATGAGCGCAATCGCTATGCCCGCCGCCGTCCCGAACTCCGAATTCTCAGAAACGGCGGAGAGAAAAACTCCGAAATCGGGGTTATGCCGAGTCGCCTTTCCCAGCACGACGGAAAGCGGCAGCGCCGTGACATATCCATCGCCGCGTACGGTGACGTAACTCTCGGACGTCGAATACACGCGTCCGACGCGCATACCCACGGAATTGCGCCACACGACGAAATCTCCCTCGACAAGTTCCGTCGGGTCGCATTCCGTGAAGAAAACGAGGTCGCCCTCCGGAAGCTCCGGGCAATATCCTCCGCAATTCAGCACAAAACCGTCGCCGAACAGATTGGGATAGCCTTCCGCCGCGGTGCACGAGAGCACGGCAAGACAAAGCACCGCCACGCTTACGCCCAATGCAACCGCCAGCGAAAACAATAACTTCGCCGCCGAACGTGAGGCGGCGCTCATCGCTGCCCTCGCACGCATCGGTCGCGTCACACCGTGACCGTCGCGCTTATCGTGACCGAAATCTGCGCCCGCTCGCCCGCCTCCGACGGGAAGATTTTGTAAAGAATTCTATTTCCTCCCGCGTCGGGGACTGCCTCGATTGCGGCCGTGACATCGGCGCCGAGAGAATACAGTCCGCCTTTCTCATATCTTATTCCCGCTTCCGAAAGCGCGGCGTCCGCGTCGTCGGACATAACTGCGGGGAAAAGCACCCATACCGCGCTGTCGCCGGTAAGGTCGACAGACGCGGACGGCGACGTAAACATCCCGTATCTTTCTACATAAACGGTCACACCGCCCATAGTCAGCAAACCGTCGACTACCTGCTTCTCTGAGCCCAGGTCAAACGAACACACGGTCAGCGCATCTTCCGCAACGCCGGTTACGAATGCGTGCGCGCTTACATTACTAAGAATATCACCGATACCGGCGTCAAATGCATATGCCTGTGTACAGATGTTGCGGCAGTATTCCTCGTAAGCGTCCACTTCGGAGCCGCTCGCTTCCGTTTCGCACGTTTGGTCGGTATAGAAAGTGTCGAACCACGCCCAGCATACCGTCTTCCTTATACCGAGCCCCTGCGCGATTGCGGCGGGGTCGACGGAGACCTCGGAAACGGGGACTGCCGTCCCGTCCTCGCAGAGCGCATAGAATCCCGCCAAATCCGTGAAATCGTATTCCGAATAAAGCGAAGATAAGTCGGGGTTGCCCTCCTCGTCCAGCGAATAGAACACTACGGGCATAGCGTTCTCGTTGTGCGATTCAAACGTCCATTCGACGGCGTGGCCGCCGAAGTCCGCGCCCGTGAGCGTCGCCGAACCGCTGTCGCCCGGGACAATGAAAGAGTTGTTGAAGAGTCCGAAAGAATAAACCGTATCCCTGAATCCTATGTCGCCCGCGGAAGCGGAATCCGAGTTCCAGGTATACGTCGCGCTGAACGCCGCGAGCGTACCCGAAACGGTACAGGTTGCGGCTACGGCAAGAGCGACTGCGATTACCGCAATCTTGGCATAATTCGCCCCTGATTTGTGTTTCATAATCCTTTCCCTTTGTTGGCTTTTGTACGTGGTAATCCCCGCCGCAATCCAAAACGGCGGTGAATGCTCAAAAGCGCGGAAGCAACACCACAGTGCCGCTTCCGCGCCCGTAAAGTCCGATTATCCGCATACGCAAATGCGGTCCGTTATGCGGCGATTACTTAATCTCCGCGGTCGCTCCGACTTCCTTGAACTTGGCGACGAGTGCTTCCGCAGCGTCCTTCGGAATGCCTTCCTTGACAGCCTTGGGCGCGCCGTCGACAACGCCCTTCGCCTCGACAAGACCAAGACCGGTCGCGTCCTTGACGACTTTGATGACCTGGACTTTGTTGGGGCCGACTTCTTTCAGGATGACGTCGAATTCGGTCTTCTCTTCTTCCGCGGGAGCAGCCTCTGCCGCACCGCCTGCCACGACTGCGACGGGAGCCGCCGCGCTGACGCCGAACTCCTCTTCAAGCTCTTTGACGAACTTGGAAAGTTCGAGAACGGTCATGCTCTTGATTTCTTCCATAAGTTTCTGCAAATCTGCCATTTTGATATTCTCCGTAATTTTATTTTGTTTTGTGCGCCGCCTCTGTGCGGCGAGAGTGAATGTTACGCCTGTTGCTCCATCTTTTCCGCTATCTTGTTCAGGCAGACCGCCAGACCCGTGATGGGCGACTGCATACTGCCGAGCATCTTCGCGATGAGAATCTCTTTGGACGGAATGGAAGCAATCATCTTGATGCCGCTCTCGTCCATGAACTCGCCTTCCACCATACCGCATTTGGCTTTCATCTTGTTGAGCTTTTTGATGCTGTCAACGATGATTTTCGCCGGTGCGACCGCGTCCTTGTCGGAGAACGCGACGGCGGTGGGTCCGTTCAGAGCTTCGTCGAACTGGGTGTATCCGAGATCGTCGAATGCGCGCTTGACAAGACGGTTTTTAAGCACCTGATAGTCGACGCCCGCATTTCTGAGTTCCTTTCTGAAAGCGGTGTCTTCCGCGACGTTGAGCCCCATATAGTCGATGATGACGAGGGACTTTGCCGAGGAAATCTTCGCCTTAATCTCTTCAACCTGTTGTTGTTTCAGTTCAAGAACTTCCTTGGATGCCATCATTACCTCCTTATAAAAATAATTCGTCATCCCGAGACACAGAATGACGAATACCAACACCGGTACTATACACTCCTCGGCAAGCATTGCATTGAGGCTTTCGCCGCTTGCTGTCTCAGGAACGTAAACATTTTATATAAAATACACCGTCAAGTCAAGCGTTTGAACGCTGTTTTTCTCCTGCCGCGCACCTGCGTGCGGCGGCACACGGAAAGCGCGCCTCTCCCCGCTCCCGCGGCGCGGCCGTTCCGGCTTCGCTTCCGCCTTTCCCGCCGCTCGCGAAATAAATGCCGATAAGCACACCGAGCACCGCCACCGCGACGATTGTGCCGACAACGGCTTTTTTGGCTCTGCTCATAGTTCCCTCCCTATCGTATAAATCGTACACTGAAATTAATGCCCGCGCAACAGCTATATTCTCGCGCCGACGCTTTTCCGCCGCGCATATGCCATAAAAGGGCGTTTATATTGACTATTACGCTGTATAATATGCCGTTTCGCGCAAAATGCGTCGGGCGCATAAAAAATCCGCACGGGCGTTATCCGCACGGACAAACAAAAAAGCGGCTCTTGCGAGCCGCTTTCCGTTCAAGATTTCCGTTCAAGACGGATTACGCCATCTTGTAGAGTATCTTCACGCTGGGACCCATCGTGGAAGCGATGTAGACGGATTTGAGATACTGTCCCTTCGCCGCTGCGGGTTTTGCCTTGACGAGCGCTTCCATAACGGTGTTGAAGTTGTCCATCAGTTTTTCCTGACCGAAAGACTTCTTGCCGATGGGGACGTGGACGATTGCGGTCTTGTCGACACGGTATTCGACCTTACCTGCTTTGATGTCGTGTATCGCGCGGGTGACGTCCATAGTGACCGTACCGGACTTGGGGTTAGGCATAAGTCCTTTGGGGCCGAGGATTTTACCGAGTCTGCCGACCAGACCCATCATATCGGGAGTGGTGACGACCGCGTCGAAATCGAACCAGTTCTCGGAAGTGATTTTCTGAATCATATCTTCCGCACCGACGTAATCGGCGCCTGCCGCTGCCGCTTCGTCCGCTTTTTCGCCCTTGGCGATGACGAGGACGCGCACGGTCTTGCCCGTTCCGTGAGGAAGGACGACGACGCCTCTGACCTGCTGGTCTGCGTGACGGGGGTCGACGCCCAGCTTGACGTGAAGTTCTATCGTTTCGTCAAACTTGGACTTTGCGGTCTGAATGGCGAGCGCCATCGCTTCCGCGCTGTCGTAAAGTTTGTTGTTTTCGATGAGTTTTTTTGAATCGATATAATTCTTACCGCGTTTCATACTCTGCCCTCCTTATTCCTCGACGAGGATGCCCATACTGCGGGCGGTGCCTGCTATCATGCTCATGGCTGCTTCGAGAGAGCCTGCATTGAGGTCGGGCATTTTGAGTTCCGCAATCTCCTTGACCTGCGCCTTGGTGATGGTGGCGACTTTGTCGCGGTTGGGACGCGCGGACGCGCTCTCTATGCCGCACGCCTTTTTGATGAGAACGGGGGCGGGAGGCGTCTTCAGAATGAAGGTGAAGGAACGGTCCTGATAAATCGTGATGACTACGGGGATGATAAGACCTGCCTGTTTGGAAGTCTTTTCGTTGAATTCCTTGGTGAACGCGGGGATGTTGATGCCGTGAGGACCGAGGGAAGAACCTACGGGCGGACCGGGGGTCGCTTTTCCCGCGGGGAGTTGCAGTTTGACGACTGCCGTAATTTTCTTAGCCATATTACCTCCTGACTAATGTGGTTTGACGAAGACAGAAAGATTTATCTTCTCCCACTTGTGCCTGACGCTGCACCGGCGCTCACAGTTTTTCGACCTGCGAGAAGTCGAGTTCGACGGGGGTATCCCTGCCGAACATGGAGATGATGACCTTGACCTTCTGGCGCTCCGCGCTGATGGAGTCAATCACTCCGTCGAAGTTTTCAAGCGCACCGCTGATGACGCGTACGTTGTCGCCGACCTTGATGTCGAGGTCCTCGAAATCTATCGCTTCCAGACCCAGACGTTTGACTTCGTCGTCGCGCAAGGGCAAAGGACGGCCTGCGGGACCGACAAAACCGGTGACCCCGCGGGTGTTGGTGACCATAAACCAGATGTGGCTGGTGTAAATCATCTTGATGAAGACGTAGCTGGGGAATTTCTTCCTCTGCACTAGCTTTCTCTTGCCGTTTTTTTCGACGACGTCATCCTCGACGGGGACCTTCACCTCGAAGATGTAGTCCTGCAAACTGTTGTTTTCAACCATATTGTGCAGGTTTCCTTCCACCATCGCCTCATAACCGGAGTAGGTGTGGATGACGTACCACTGCGCTTGTTCTTTGTTTTCCATTCCGCTCCTCTCAAACGATAGACGTCCACGTACCGTCGACGACAAGAGAAGAAAGCCCCGACAGGACGTAGTCGATGCCGAACAATACCACGAAGAACACAATGACGACCACTAGCACTACCGCGGTGGATTTTGCAACATCTTTTCCCTTCGGCCAGGTGACCTTTTTAAGCTCGGAAACGACGCCCTTTATGCCCTTCCACATCCTTTTGAAGATGTTGGGCTTGTCGGATTTCGCGGACTTAGCGGTCTTTTTGACCTTTTTATCGGCAGGCGCGCTCTCGCGCGGAGCTTCTTCGTAAGCGACGGGCTTTTCCAGCTCTCCGCTCATTTTCCTGCTCATTCTGCCGTCGGCGCCAGCCCCGGGAATCGAGTTGTTATCCGGCGTTTTTTTAGCCATATTGCCTCCTGAACCTTACTTGGTCTCTCTGTGCAAGGTGTGCTTTTTGCAGAATCTACAATACTTTTGCAGCTCCATTCTGTCGGGATGCTTCTGCTTGTTCTTTTTGAGATTGTAATTGCGCTGTTTGCACTCGGTGCAAGCGAGCGTAATCCTGACTCTTGCTCCTTTTTGAGCCATTTGTAGCCTCCTTTAAGCGTTCGACTCACAGGCATACCCTGCACGGCGGCATTGCTCCGCCGCGCAGAGTAACGCAAGTTTGAAAGAACACTTACTCGATTATCTTTGCAACGACGCCGGAACCGACCGTTCTGCCGCCCTCACGGATTGCGAAGCGCAGTCCTTCCTCGATGGCGATGGGGGTGATGAGGGTGATTTCCATGTCGATGTGGTCGCCGGGCATAACCATCTCAACGCCCGCGGGCAGTTTGATGGAACCGGTGACGTCCGTCGTTCTGAAATAGAACTGAGGACGATAGCCGTCGAAGAACGGGGTGTGACGGCCGCCTTCTTCCTTGGTTAGGACGTAAACCTGAGCGGTGAAGTGGGTGTGGGGATGAATGGAACCGGGCTTGGCAAGAACCTGACCGCGTTCGATTTCGTTGCGCTGCACGCCGCGGAGCAGTGCGCCGATGTTGTCGCCGCCCTCTGCGTAGTCAAGCAGCTTGCGGAACATTTCGATACCGGTGACGGTCGTCTCGCGCTTCTCGTCAGAGAGACCGACGATTTCGACCTTGTCGCCGAGTTTGAGCATACCGCGCTCCACTCTGCCCGTTGCGACCGTGCCGCGTCCGGTGATGGTGAAGACGTCTTCGACAGGCATAAGGAAGGGCTTGTCGGTGTCGCGCTGGGGGTCGGGGATGTAGCTGTCGACTGCGTCGAGGAGCTCCTGGATGCAGTTGAGAGCGGGGTCATCCCACTTGCCGGCAAGACCCGCTTCCATCGCTTTGAGAGCGGAACCGCGGATGATGGGGGTGTCGTCGCCGGGGAAGCCGTACTCGTTCAGAAGTTCGCGGACTTCCATTTCGACGAGTTCGAGCAGTTCTTCGTCGTCAACCTGGTCGCACTTGTTCAGGAAGACGATGATGTAAGGCACGCCGACCTGACGGGCGAGCAGGATGTGCTCACGGGTCTGAGGCATGGGGCCGTCGGATGCGGCAACGACGAGGATTGCGCCGTCCATCTGCGCGGCACCGGTAATCATGTTCTTGACATAGTCCGCGTGGCCGGGGCAGTCAACGTGTGCATAGTGACGCTTTGCGGTCTCGTACTCGACGTGAGCGGTGTTGATTGTGATGCCTCTCGCTTTCTCTTCGGGGGCCTTGTCGATTTCATCGTACTTCATGACCTGGGCCTGACCCTTGGACGCGCAGTACATGGTGATTGCGGCGGTAAGAGTGGTCTTGCCGTGGTCAACGTGGCCGATGGTGCCGATGTTGACGTGAGGTTTGGTTCTTTCAAACTTCGCTTTTGCCATTTTGAATTCCTCCAATTGGTTTTTGTTTTGAGTAGTGTTTTATAGAGAATATATAAGGATATTAGAAGTAATACCGATATATATCATCTCTGGAATTTTTTGCCCGTGACCTTTTCCGCTATGCTCTGCGGCACTTCCGCGTAATGGTCGAAGAGCATCGTGAACGTCGCCCTGCCCTGCGTGATGCTGCGCAGCGTCGTCGCGTACCCGAACATTTCGGAGAGCGGGACGTCGCTTTCGATGGCCTGAACGCCGTTCTTCATCTCCATACCGCGCACGCTTCCGCGGCGGGAGTTGAGGTTGCTCATGACGTCGCCGACATATTCGTCCGGCACGTCGATTTCCACCTTCATGATGGGTTCGAGCAGGATGGGCTTCGCCTTTTCCGCGGCGGAGCGGAACGCCATCGAACCCGCGACGCGGAACGCCATTTCCGAGCTGTCCACTTCGTGAGTGCTGCCGTCCACCAGCCTGACCTTGAAATCCACCACTTCGTAGCCCGCCATAACGCCCGCTTTGGCAGCTTCCTTGATGCCTTCGCTGACCGCGTTCGCGAACTCTTTGGGCACTACGCCGCCCACCGTTTCGTTGGAAAACTCGTATCCTCCGCCGGGATTGGGTTCAATCTCGATGACGCAGTGACCGTACTGCCCGTGACCGCCCGTCTGACGCACGAACTTGCCTTCCGCTTTTGCGGGCCGCGTGATTGTCTCGCGGTAGCTCACCTGCGGCTTGCCGACGTTTGCCTCCACTCTGAACTCGCGGAACATTCTGTCCACGATGATTTCGAGGTGAAGCTCGCCCATACCCGCGATGATAATCTGCCCCGTATCCTTGTCGGTGTACGCCTTGAAGGTGGGGTCCTCTTCCTGCAATTTGAGGATGGCGGTGTTCATACGTTCCTGACTTGCCTTGGTCTTGGGCTCGATTGCCACCTTGATGACCGGCTCGGGGAACACCATATTTTCCAGCACTATCTGGTGCGACTTGTCGCAGAGCGTGTCGCCCGTGGTGCTCTTTTTGAGCCCGACAAGAGCAACTATGTCGCCCGCGCCCGCTTCCGTCAGGTCCTCCCTGTCGTCCGCGTTCATACGCAGGATTCTGCCGATGCGTTCGTTCTCGTTCTTGCCGGGATTGAACACCATCATACCCGTCTTTATCGTGCCGCTGTAAATGCGGATGAAGGCGAGTTTGCCGACATATTCGTCCGTCAGGATTTTGAACACCAGCGCGGAGAAAGGCTCGTCGTCGCCGGGATGGCGCACTTCCTCTCTGTCCACTCTGGGGTTCTTGCCCGTGATGGAAGGGATATCGGTGGGCGCGGGCAGAAATTCGACGATGGCGTCGAGCAGACGCTGTATGCCCTTGTTGCGGTAGGAACTGCCGCACAGCACGGGCGTCATACCCATTTCAATCGTCCCCTTTCTGATTGCCTTTTTGAGCTCCTCTTCCGTGACGGATTCGCTCTCGTCCATGATGCACTTCTCGAAGATGGCGTCGTCGAAGTTCGCCGCCTCTTCCACAAGTTTCCTGCGGGCTACCGCCGCCGCTTCCGCCATATCCGCGGGGATGTCCTCCACGGTGACGGTGATGCCGTTGTCGGCCGCGGAATAGTAGCTGGCTTTCATCGTAATGAGGTCGACGATGCCTTTGAACTCGCTTTCCTGACCGATGGGCAGCACGACGGGCACCGCATTGGTGCGCAGCCTTTCGTGCATCATCTTGACTACGTTGTCAAAGTTCGCTCCGTTGATGTCCATTTTGTTGACGAACGCGATGCGCGGCACCTTGTAGGTGTTGGCCTGACGCCACACGTTTTCGGACTGGGGTTCGACGCCGCCTTTGGCGCAGAACACCGCGACCGCTCCGTCCAGCACTCTCAGGCTGCGTTCGACCTCAACGGAAAAGTCGACGTGGCCGGGAGTGTCGATGATGTTAATCTGATGACCCTTCCACACGGTGGTAGTGGCGGCGGAGGTGATGGTTATCCCCCTTTCGCGCTCCTGCACCATGTAATCCATAACCGCTGCGCCGTCGTGCACCTCGCCGAGCTTGCGCGTCATGCCCGTATAGAACAGAATGCGCTCGGTGGTCGTGGTTTTTCCGGCGTCGATGTGAGCCATGATGCCGATGTTCCGGACCTTGTCAAGTGCAAAGTTGCGCTGCATAAAGACTACCACCTGTAATGTGCGAACGCCTTATTCGCCTCTGCCATACGGTGCATTTCGTCCTTCTTCTTGACCGCGCCGCCGGTGAGGTTGTAAGCGTCCATGAGCTCGCCCGCGAGTCTTTCCTTCATGGTCTTCTCGCCGCGCTTTCTCGCAAAGGAAACCAGCCAGCGGATGGCCAGCGTCTGTCTGCGTTCGGGACGGATTTCCATAGGAACCTGATAGGTCGAGCCGCCTACTCTTCTCGCTTTGACTTCGAGGAGAGGCATAGCGTTTTCGAGAGCCTTGGTGAAAATGTCTATCGCCTCGACTCCGAGTTTTTTTGATGCGATATCGAAAGCCTCGTAGACGATGGTCTGCGCAGTCCCCTTCTTGCCGTCCAGCATAACTTGGTTGACGAGCTTGGTCACAACCTTGCTGCCGTAAACGGGGTCGGGCAGAACATCTCTCTTGGGCACGCCGCTTCTTCTGGGCATATTGACCTCCTTGGGTAATTACATTCGAAAAATTCTGTTATCGTTTATTTGGGGCGTTTCGCGCCGTACTTGGACCTGGCTTGCTTTCTCTTCGCAACGCCTGCCGTATCCAGAGTGCCGCGTATGATGTGATAACGCACACCGGGCAGGTCCCTGACTCTTCCGCCTCTGATGAGAACAACGCTGTGCTCTTGCAGATTGTGGCCGACGCCGGGGATGTAGATGGTGCCTTCCTGTCCGTTGACGAGGCGCACTCTTGCAATCTTGCGGAGCGCGGAGTTCGGCTTCTTGGGGGAAGTCGTCGTCACGGAAAGGCATATGCCGCGTTTCTGCGGGCACTGGCCCATGATAGGAGTCATGGACTTCTTCACCTGTTTCTCCCTGCCTTTTCTGATAAGCTGATTGATGGTTGGCATTCTCGTTCCTCCTGTGTTATTTTCGAATGTACCTGCTCAACCCTATGCAAGTGCAATCATGAATCTAGTCCTCGCGCACTCCGACGCCCACGGCGGCGGCGCCCACCTCGATGCCCGACGCTCTTCCCAACCACGCCATATCCGGCGCGTGCAACACGGGAATCCCGGCACTCTCGGCAGCCCCGACCACTTTGTCCGTCAAGGCGCGCTCGGCATCCTCCGCGACAATCACACACCCGACCGTCCCTTCGGATATACCCCTCAAAACCTGTTTCGTTCCGACAACTTTCGAGGAGAGTTTCAGCAAACTGAGTATTTCGTTTTCCCTGCTCATGACACGTTTTTCCATAAGCTAAAAACAGCTCGCCGTTACGCAAGCCTAATCATATTATCAACTTCCGCAGTCGATGTCAAACGAAATGGCGGCTTTTCGCCAAAAAAAATCTAATATAAAATATACTGTCAAGATATAGTAGCGCACGGCCGCGCAGGAGCACAAGTGCGCGCCTCAACCCAGCGGCACCGTGGCTTTCGCGTCCAGCTCCGCGCCCGCGGGAGCCGCGCCCGATTTTGCGAGAAAATAAGCCGCCGCGCCTATCATTGCGGCGTTGTCCGTGCAATAGCGCAGCTGCGGATAGAACACCTCCGCTCCGAGTTCGCGCCCCAGCGCGTCGAAACGCCCGCGCAGGCGCTCGTTTGCGCTCACGCCGCCCGCAACGGCAATCTTTTTCATCCCCGTGCGCCTCAATGCGCACTCCGACGCGCGCACCAGCTGCTCCACCGCACACTCCTGGAACGAGCAGGCCACGTCCGCCTTCGGGACGCTCTCTCCGCGCTGCTCCATTCCGTGCACGAGGTTTATGACGAAAGTTTTCAGACCGCTGTAAGAAAATTTCAGTTCCCCCTCTGTCTTGAAAACGGGAAGGGGCATTTTGTAAACGGGACTGCCCTCTCTTGCGAGTTTCTGTATCTCGGGTCCTCCCGGATAAGGCAGACCGAGCACGCGCGCCACTTTGTCGAAGGCTTCGCCCGCCGCGTCGTCGCCGGACTGTCCCATAAGTCTCACGTCTTCGTAACCGTCCACTTCCAGAAGGGCGGTATGTCCGCCGCTTGCGAGCAGACACACATACGGCGGTTCGAGCCCGCTGTCGATGTAATTGGCGGCGAGATGCCCCCTTATGTGCGACACCGCATAGAGCGGCTTTTTCCACGCGTACGCGAGCGCCTTTGCGTAATTGACGCCCACAAGCAGCGCGCCCAGCAGCCCTGCGCCGTAAGTCACCGCAAGTGCGTCGATGTCTTCCCTGCCACAGCCCGCGGCGTCCAGAGCCTGCCCGACCACGTTGTCTATGGCGAGAGTATGGTTGCGGCTGGCGATTTCGGGCACGACGCCCCCGAAACGGCGGTGTATCTCAATCTGCGACGCGACGACGTTGCCGAGCACGCGCCTGCCGTCTTCTACGACGGCGGCGGCGGTTTCGTCACAGCTGGATTCTATCGCGAGTATTTTCATACTTCCACCCGTTTTCCCGTATCTAACGCGGTGTTTTTCCCTTCCGACTGTCGGAAAAACCCTATTCGGCGACGGACATTTTCAGATATTCGTTGATAAAGCCTTCGAGGTCGCCGTCCATCACCGCCTGCACGTTGCCCGTTTCGTAGCCCGTGCGGTGGTCCTTGACCATAGTGTAAGGGCAGAAAACGTAGCTTCTTATCTGACTGCCCCATTCAATCTTTTTGAGCTTGCCCGAAATCGCCGCCGCCTCTTCTTCGCGCTCGCGCTCGCGGCGTTCGATGAGCTTGCTCCTGAGCATCTGCATCGCGACCTCGCGGTTCTGTATCTGACTGCGCTCGTTCTGGCACGCCACTATGATGCCCGTCGGAATATGCGTTATGCGCACCGCCGACTCCGTCTTGTTGACGTGCTGTCCGCCCGCTCCGCTGCTGCGGTAAGTGTCCACTTTCAGGTCTTCGGGACGTATCTCGATTTCGGACGTATCCACAATCTCGGGCATAACTTCCAGCGACGCGAAAGAAGTGTGCCTGCGCGCCTGGCTGTCAAACGGCGAAATGCGCACCAGACGGTGCACTCCCTTCTCCGCTTTCAGATAACCGTAAGCGTTGTCGCCCTCCACGCGGAAAGTGACGCTTTTCAGCCCCGCTTCGTCGCCCGCCAGACTGTCGAGTTCGGTGCAGGACCATCCCTCTCTTTCCACAAAGCGCGTGTACATACGGTAAAGCATTTCGCACCAGTCCTGCGCCTCCGTGCCGCCCGCTCCCGCGTGCAGGGTGAGGATGGCGTTCAGCGCGTCGTACTTTCCCGAAAGCAGCGTGGAGAGAGTGAGGTGCTCCACCTCTTCGGAAAGCTGCGCTATGCGCGCCACGAGCGCCGCGTCCTCTTCCTCGCTGTTTTCCAGCTCGACTATGTCCACCGTTTCTATGGCGTCGTCAAGCTCGGCAAGCAGCTTCTCGAAGCGCGCTATCTTGCTCGTCAGCTGGCTGGATTCCTTGGACACTTTCTGCGCGTTCTCGACGTCGTTCCAGAACCCTTCCGAGTTCTGCAACGCTTCGAGCTCCGCAATGCGTGCGCGCAATTTGTCGGGGTTTATCCCCTGAAATGCGGTGTTTAACTCCGCTTTCAGCGATTTCAACTCATTTTTCTTGTCTTGATAATTCAGCATTTCTTACACGTTTCTGCCGCAGCAGTTCTTATATTTCTTTCCGCTTCCGCAGGGGCACGGGTCGTTCCTGCCCACCTTTTTGTCGCCGCCCGACGCGGGACGTGCGGACGAGGCGATGCCGCGCGACACGCTCGGCGTCTTGCCGTCCTCTTTTTTCTCGACGTGGACTTTGAGCAGTATCTGCGCCGTTTCGGTGTGTATGCGGCTGACCATATCGTCGAACATCTCCCACCCTTCCTGCCTGTATGCGACGACGGGGTCGCGCTGACCGTAGCCGCGCAGACCTATGCCGCGGCGCAGAGCGTCCATCGCGTCGATGTGGTCCATCCATTTGGCGTCCACCGTTTTGAGCAGAACCACGCGTTCGAGGTCGCCGAAATTGAGCCCCAGCTCCTCCGCGTGTTTCTTTTCCGCCTCGAAATTTTCGAGCGCGACTTTGAGCACGGCGTCTTTGAGCTTGTACACGTCGTAGCAGGAGCAAAGCTCCGGCGTCATCAGGTTCGTGCCCTTGGGCAGCATACGCTGTTCGAGCGCGTTGTTGAACGCCTCGTAATCCCAGGTGTTGTAGTCCACCTTGTAGTCCGCATAGTAGCCTATGACTTCTTCCGCAAGCTCCCCTATCATCTCCACGATTTGGTCGTGCACATCCAGACCGTCCAGGACCTTGCCGCGCTCCTTGTAGATTATCTCGCGCTGCGCGTTCATCACGTCGTCGTAATTCAGCACCTGTTTGCGGATGGAGAAGTTGCGGTTTTCCACCATCTTCTGGGCGCGCTCAATCTGCTTGGTGATGAAAGAATTGGAGATGGGCTCGTTGTCGTCGAACTTCATCGTTTCGGCGATGGATTTCATCTTGTCGCCGCCGAATATGCGCGCCACGTCGTCTTCCATCGAAATGTAGAACGCCGTGCTGCCGGGGTCGCCCTGACGGCCGCTTCTGCCTCGAAGCTGGTTGTCGATACGCCTGCTCTCGTGGCGCTCCGTGCCTATGACGCGCAAGCCGCCCACATCCAGCACCTTTTCGCGCTCCGCGTCGCACTCTTTCTTGTAAGCGGCAAAGTAAGCGCGGTATTTTTCCTTGGCCTCTTTCACCTGCTCGTCGTCGTAATCGTGAGGGGACGTCGCCATCTCGATGACTTCGGGCGCGTAGCCTTCGCGCTCCATCCTCTCCTTCGCCTGATAGTCCGCGTTGCCGCCCAGCATAATGTCCGTGCCTCGGCCCGCCATATTGGTGGCTATCGTCACCGCCTGCCATCTGCCCGCCTGCGCGATAATCTCCGCCTCGCGCTTGTGGAACTTGGCATTCAGCACGTTGTGGCGTATGCCCTTGCGTTTGAGCATATTGCTGAGCTCCTCGGACTTCTCGACGCTGACCGTGCCGACGAGGACGGGCTGACCGCGCTTGTAGCAGTCGGCAATGTCCGCAACTATCGCGTTGAGTTTGCCGGGTATCTTGGTGTAAATGCGGTCGTTCTCGTCCTTCCTGCGCGACGGCACGTTGGGCGGAATGGTGACGACGTCGAGCGCGTAAATACCCTTGAACTCCTCCTCTTCCGTCTTCGCGGTGCCCGTCATACCGGACAGCTTTTTGTACATGCGGAAGAAATTCTGGAAAGTGATGGTGGCAAGGGTCTTGTTCTCGCTTCTGATGACGACGTGTTCCTTCGCTTCGACCGCCTGATGCAGTCCGTCGCTGTAACGGCGTCCGACGAGCACGCGCCCCGTGAACTCGTCCACAATCAGCACTTCGCCGTCGGACACGATGTAATCGCGGTCCTTTTTCATAATGAAGTGCGCTTTGAGGGCGCGCTGGATATGGTTGTAAAGCTCGGTGTTCCCGATGTCCGTGAGGTTGTCGACGTGGAAATATCTCTCCGCCTTCGCCACGCCCTCGTCGGTGAGCATAACCGTCTTCTCTTTCTCCTCAATCGTGAAATCCGTCCCCTCGCGCACCGTCCTCGCAAAAGCGTCCGCGGACTTGTACAGCTCGCTGGATTCTCCGCCCTTGCCCGAAATGATGAGCGGGGTGCGCGCCTCGTCGATGAGGATGGAGTCCACCTCGTCGATGATGGCGAAGTTGAGCTCGCGCTGCATCTTCATCTCCTTGCGGACGACCATATTGTCGCGCAGGAAATCGAAGCCGAGCTCGTTGTTGGTGCAGTAAGTGATGTCGCAGTTGTACGCCGCGCGCTTTTCCTCGTTGGTCATCCCGGGCACTATCACGCCCACGGTCAGCCCCATAAAGCGGTGCACCTTGCCCATCCACGCCGCGTCACGCCTGGCGAGATAATCGTTGACGGTGACTATGTGCACGCCGTGTCCCGCAAGCGCGTTGAGATAGGACGGCATTGTCGCGACCAGCGTCTTGCCTTCGCCCGTGCCCATCTCGGCAATTCTGCCCTGATGCAGCGCGATACCGCCCATCACCTGCACGAAGAACGGACGCATCCCCAGCACCCTCGCCGCCGCTTCGCGGAGTGCGGCGAAAGCGTCGTAAAGAATGTCGTCGAGCGTTTCGCCCGCTGCCAGCCTGTCCTTGAACACGGCAGTCTGTCCCGCAAGCTCCGCATCCGTCATTTTGCCGTATTTGTCTGCAAGCGCGTCCACCTTTTCCGCCATTTTGCGGAGGCGGCGCACCTTTCTCTCGTTTTCGTTGAAGATAGAAGCCATTTGCCGTCCTTCCGGGCAAAGCCCGTGCGCCCGAAGCGCAGTTTTATTCCGCCTCGGCAGAGGCGCCGCACCGCACCCGCGCGCATTCCGCGCGCACACGCCGTGCGTTTAACTTACATAATAAAGCCATTTCGTTAAAATGGCAATAAAATCCGCTATACCCCTCGGTCTTCGGCGGGCGGTTCCGCCTTCGGAGCGGTCTTCGTGACCGCCGCGGTGAGCACGTTGACCTTGCGCGCCTTGCCTTTGAGCAGCGCCCTTGCGCATTCGTCCGCCGTCGCGCCCGTGGTGAAAACGTCGTCCACCAACAGGATTTTTCTCCCCGCGATATACTCTCCGTAAGCCACGGCGAAACATCCTTTCAGATTGTCCGCCCTCTCCCTGCCAGAAAGCTCTTTCTGCGGACGCGTGTCGCGGGTCTTCACGAGCGCGGGCAGCACCGGTATGTTCAGCCTCCTGCCCACTTCCCGCGCAAGCAGTTCGGACTGGTTGAACCCTCTCTTCTTCCGCTCCGCGTCCGTCATGGGCACGGGAACGATGATTTCCCCTTCCGCACCCGAGGACAGGAACGCGTCGGACATCATTGCGCCGAGAGTGCGCGCGATATATTTCTTCCCGCCGAATTTCAGCGCATACACAAGTTCCCTCGCCTTGCCGTCGTACACCAGCGGCGACACGTTGCGCCCGAACGCGCTTTCTGTGCGCTGACAGCGCAGGCAGTAGTCCGCCTCGTCGTTTATCGGCGCGCCGCAGACAAGACACCTGTGTCCGCGGACGAAAGGCATCTTTTCCGTGCAGTCGGCACAGAGCGGATAACGCGTGTCGGCGGTGAGCTCGGCCTCGCAGAGGTCGCAGGTCACCCGTTCGGGATACACCGCGTCTTTCAGCCCGCATACCGCGCGGAAGAAAAACTCTCTGCACTTTTCGCGGAAAGACTTGCCGTCCCCGCCGCCCGAAGCCGTCTTTCCCCCGCCGCTCATCAGAACACTTCTCCGCGGAATTCTTCCTCTATGAGATTGATGAGCAAAGAATATCTCCTTGCGGTTTCGTTGTTTTTTATCATCTTCGCCACCGTCTTGCGCGACCCCGTGATGACCACGAGTTTCTTTGCGCGGGTGACGGCGGTGTAAAGCAGATTGCGCGTTTGCAGCATATAGTTCGCGTCCAGCGCGATGACCACGGCGTCGAACTCGCAGCCCTGCGATTTGTGTATGGTGACGGCGTAAGCGAGAGCAAGCTGCTCAACGTCGGAATATTGATAAACCGCCACTTTATCGTCATCAAACCGCACGGTAAACTGCATAATCTGCGGATTTATGCTTTCTATGACGCCTATGTCGCCGTTGAAGACGCCGGTGCCGCTCTCAAACCTGCTGCCCACCTGCTGCACCCATTCCTGCTGATAATTGTTCTGGGTCTGCATCACTTTGTCGCCTTCGCGGAAAAGGACGTCGTTCTGGCGCGCTTCCTTTTTGTCGCGCGACGGCGGGTTTATCGCCGCCTGCAAAATGCGGTTGAGATTGACCGTCCCCGCGCTTCCCCTCTTCATCGGACAAAGCAGCTGGATGTCCATAGGCGACACGCCGAGATATTTCGGCAGCCTTTTCGTGACGAGTTCCGCCGCCGTCGCCGCAATCGACTCCGCGTCCTCTCTCTCCTCGAAAAAGAAATCGCGGCTCTTGTTGTCCAGCTCCGGCATCTCGCCCCGGTTGATGCGGTGCGCGTTGACGACGATTTTGCTGTCCTCGGACTGTCTGTATATCTGCGTAAGCTCGCTGACCGGGAACCTGCCGCACTTTATCAGGTCGCTGAGCACGTTGCCCGCTCCCACCGACGCCAGCTGGTCCTTGTCTCCGACCAGAACAAGCCTGCTGCCGCGTTCCAACGCTTTGAGCAACGCGTTGAAAACGTATTCGTCCACCATACTGACTTCGTCCACGATTACGGCGTCGAGGGGCAGTTTTCTGTCCTCGTTGTACGCAAACCTGCCGCCGCCGTCCTTCCAGTCGAGGTCGAGCATACGGTGTATGGTCTTCGCCTCCTCGCCCGTAGCGGCGGAGAGTCTTTTTGCCGCTCTTCCCGTCGGGGCGCAGAGCGCGACCTTCTGCCCGAGGTTGCGGAAGAGGTGCATTATGCACTTCACAATCGTGGTCTTGCCCGTTCCGGGACCGCCCGTCACTATCTGCACGCCGTTTTCCACCGCGGCGCGCACCGCTTCCACCTGATTGGGATGCAGCCTGAACCCCGCCTCCTGCTCGAAACGCGACACCTCGTAGTCGGTGTCCACCCTGAAATCCGCCGCTTCCGCCTGCAAGCGTATCAGCCTGCGCGCGATGCCTTTTTCTATGTTGTAGTTCTGCCGCGTGAGTATCGCGATGCACTCCCCCGTGTCGTATCTCACGAGGTCGCCCAGCAAAACCATATCCTCGATGTTGTCGCGGACTCTCCGCTCCGTTTCTTCGATATCGAGCCTTAAAAGTTCGATTGAGGACGCTACAAGTTCGTTTTCGGGCAAATAGTTGTGCCCATAGCGCACCGACGCCTCTTTGAGGACATAGGTTATCGCGGCGCATATGCGATAGTCGCCGTCACGCGCAATTCCGAGCTCCCCCGCTATTCTGTCCGCGGTCTGAAAGCCTATGCCGTCCACATCGTCCACAAGTGTATAAGGGTTCTTGCGCACGTTGGTTTCGGTCGCGTCGCCGTACACGCGGTAGATTTTGAGCGCGAGATTTATCGTGATGCCCAGCTCTTGCAGGAACATCACCGCGGACTGCATCTTCTGCAACTTGGAATATTCCAGACAGAACTCCGTCGCGCGGCGCAGCGATATCCCTTTGACCTTGGCAATCTCCACGGGATACTTCATCGCTTCCAGCGTGTTCACTCCGTGATAGGACGCAATCGCCGTCGCGGTTGCCGGCCCCATACCTTTGATGAGTCCGCTGCCCAGAAATTTGATTATCCCGTCCAGCTTCGAGGGCGCGCTGACATAGACCTTTTCCGCCGTGAACTGTCTGCCGTACATACTGCGCGTTCTGAAATCTCCTTCCACGCGCAAATTCTGCCCCTCGCTGACGGGGGGCATCGTGCCGACGACGGTAAACACGCCGTCTTCGCATCTGAGGTCGAGCACCGTGTAGCCCGTTTCCTCGCTGCGGAATATCAGGTTTTTAATCTCGCCCTTCAATTCCATTGTCTTTCGGTGAGCGCGCACGCGCGCATATGAAGAAAAAGCAAGGCTCGCCTTGCTTCCTCTTTCGTATCTTAAAGTGTGTATTTCGCGAGGGCCTTTTTCAGCGCGTCCGTCATATCCGTCTTTTCCCAGCTGAATTCCGCCCTGCCGAAGTGTCCGTAATTGGACGTGGCGCGGTAGATGGGACGGTTGAGTCTGAGCTTTCGGATTATCGCTCTCGGACGCAGGTCGAACACCTCGGAAACTATCTTCGCCACGGTTTCGTCATCCACGACGCCCGTGCCGAAAGTGTCGACGTACACCGAAACGGGATGCGCCCTGCCTATGGCGTACGCCACTTGCAGTTCCACCCTGCGGCAGATGCCCGCGGCGACGAGGTTCTTGCAGACGTACCTCGCCATATAAGTCCCGCTCCTGTCCACCTTGGTGGGGTCCTTGCCGGACAGCGCGCCGCCGCCGTGGGGACAGTAGCCGCCGTATGTATCCACGATAATCTTCCTGCCCGTGACGCCGCTGTCGCCCGCAGGTCCGCCTATGACGAACCTGCCCGTGGGATTGACGTAGAACTTGGTGTTCCCGTCCAGCCACTTTGCGGGAATTGCCTGTCTGATGACTTTTTCGACGAGCGTGCTTTCGATTTCGTGCGCGTCCGCTTCCTCGCCGTGCTGGGCGGAGAGCACCACGACGTCCACGCGTTTGGGTTCGCCGTCGACGTATTCCACGGTGACCTGCGCTTTGCCGTCGGGACGCAGCCAAGGTATCTCACCCGACTTTCTCGCCTCCGTAAGCCGCCTGGTCAGCGCGTGGGAAAGCATAATGGGCAGAGGCATAAGTTCGGGCGTTTCGTCCGTCGCGCATCCGAACATCATCCCCTGGTCGCCTGCGCCGAGCTTGTCTATCTCGTCGCATCCGACGTAATCGGAGGCCTCGTCCACTCCCCTCGCGATATCGGGCGACTGCTCGTCCAGCGAGGACAGCACCGCGCAGGTCTTGTAATCGAACCCGAGCGAACTGTCGTCATAGCCGACGTCCTTGACGACGCCGCGCACGATGCCGGGGATGTCGCAGTAATGGGATGTCGACACCTCGCCGAACACCATCACCATACCGGTGGTGGCGCACACCTCGACCGCGACGCGGGCGGAAGGGTCTTCCGTGAAGATGTCGTCGAGTATCGCGTCCGCAATCTGGTCGCACACCTTGTCGGGATGACCTTCCGTCACGCTTTCGGAAGTGAAAAACCTCTTTCTGCTTTCTTCTTTCATATCAAATCATTTCGTTCGCCGCGCCGCTGGGTACGCTGTCCGCGTCCGCGGGAGCGGTGGAGATATTCTTGTAGTTCTTCATTCCCGTACCTGCGGGGATGAGCTTACCTATGATGACGTTTTCTTTGAGACCGATGAGCGGGTCAATCTTGTTCTTAATCGCCGCCTCGGTGAGCACGCGCGCGGTTTCCTGGAAGGACGCCGCCGAAAGGAAGGACTCCGTTGCGAGCGCCGCCTTGGTGATGCCGAGCAGAGTGCGCTTCGCGCTGGCGGGCACGCCGCCGTTTTCGAGCGCCTTTTCGTTCTCGTCTTCATAGGTGAAAATGTCCACGAGCGAGCCGGGAAGCATATCCGTGTCGCCCTGATTCTCCACTCTTACTTTACGCAGCATCTGACGTACTATGACTTCGATATGCTTGTCGTTGATTTCGACGCCGGAAAGACGGTATGCAGACTGGACTTCCTTGGTGAGGTATTCCTGCACGCCCTTGACGCCTTTTGCGCGGAGCATATCCTGCGGATTGATGGAACCTGCGGTGAGCGGGTCGCCCGCTTCCACGAGGTCGCCCTCTTCCACTTTGAGTTTCGCTCCGTAAGGAATGGCGTAGCTTCTGGTTTCGCCGTCCGCTCCGGTGACCGTTATCTCGCGGTTGCCCTCTCCGATGTGCACCGCGCCGTTGTTCTCGGTGATGACCGCCTGTCCCTTGGGTTTGCGCGCTTCGAACAACTCTTCGACGCGGGGAAGACCCTGCGTGATGTCGTCGCCCGTCGCGACGCCGCCCGTGTGGAATGTTCTCATCGTGAGCTGCGTACCGGGCTCGCCGATGGACTGTGCGGCGATTATGCCGACCGCTTCGCCGAGTTTGACGGGCTGACCGCTTGCCATATTCTTGCCGTAGCACTTTGCGCACACGCCGTTCCTCGTCTTGCAGGTGAGGACGGAACGGATGAGCACTTTCTGTATGCCCGCGTCCTCGATTTCCTTTGCCTGGTCGGCGGTAATCATACTGTCCGCCTCGACGATGATTTCGCCCGTTTCGGGGTGCACGATGGGTTCGATGGTGAACCTGCCCGCGATACGGTCGGCAAGCGACTCGATTTCGCTCTTGCCGTCGCGGATGGCGGTGATTTCCGTACCCTTGCTGTCGCCGCAGTCCTGCTCGCGCACGATGACGGAGTGGGAAACGTCGACAAGACGTCTGGTGAGGTAACCGGAGTCCGCGGTTTTAAGCGCGGTGTCCGCCAGACCTTTTCTGCCGCCGTGGGAGGAAATGAAGTATTCCAGAACGGACAGACCTTCGCGGAAGGAAGAACGCACGGGCAGCTCTATCGTACGGCCGGAGGGGTCCGCCATCAGACCGCGCATACCTGCGAGCTGACGTATCTGACCCATATTGCCTCGGGCGCCGGAGTTCGCCATCATCCAGATGGGGTTGAAGTCGTCCAGACCCTTGACGAGCTCTTTCTCGACCTTGTCGGAAGCCTCTTTCCAAATCTTGACGACGGTCTGATAGCGTTCCTCGTCGGTGAGAATGCCGCGGGCGAAGTTTTTCTCGATGTTGATGACCTTTTTCTCCGCGTCCGCGATGATTTCCTTCTTCGCGCCAGGGATGTGCATATCGAACACGCTCGCGGTGATTGCGCCGATGGTGGAATACTTATAGCCGAGGGCTTTGATTTTGTCCAGCACCGCCGCGGTTTCGGTCGCGCCGTGATACTTGAAGCAGTTGTCGACGATGAGGGAGAGCTGCTTCTTGCCGATAGCCATAGCCTTCTCGCCGAGGATTTTCAGCACCTGTTTGCGCAGGTCCGTCTTTTCGCGCACTTCGGGGCCTTCGACGTCCGCGTCGGAAGCGTTGAAGGCGGCGGCTATCGCGTCGATTTTCGCGTCGGCGAGGTCGGGATTGCGCAGTATGTCGCGCGCCTTGTTCCTCTCCGCGTCCGTAAGATTGCTGCCGCGCAGGACTTTGGCAAGAGCGGCAAGCTGTCTGTTGTCGATGACCGCGCCTATGCCGAGTATGCCGTCGATTTCCAGCAGTCCCGCGTTTTTGGGATTGCGGCGGTTGACGAATTGCAGGTCCTGCGGCAGGTTGGAGTTGAAGATGCAGCGTCCGACGGTGGTGTGCAGCATTCTCGTGCATTCCGTGCCGTCCTCCGCGGTGTAGGGAGTGCGTATCCACACGAGAGATTGCAGCGTGATGTCGCCGTCCTGATACGCCATGACCGCTTCGTCGAAGGAGCTGAAACACTTGCCCTCGCCCTTGTCGCCGGGACGGATGATGGTGAGGTAATAAGAACCTATGACCATATCCTGCGTCGGGGAAACGATGGGTTTGCCGTCCGAAAGTTTGAGGATGTTGTTGGTGCACAGCATCAGGATGCGCGCTTCCACCTGCGACTCAATGGACAGGGGGACGTGCACCGCCATCTGGTCGCCGTCGAAGTCGGCGTTGAACGCGCCGCAGGCGAGCGGATGGAGTTTTATCGCTCTGCCCTCCACGAGGACGGGCTCGAACGCCTGAATGCCCAGACGGTGAAGCGTAGGCGCGCGGTTGAGCAGGACGGGATGGTCCTTGATTATCTCTTCGAGGATGTCCCACACCTGGTTCTTGCCCGTGTCGACAAAGCGCTTCGCTGTCTTGATGTTGTGGCAGAGGTTCTGTTCGACGAGCTTCTTCATTATGAAGGGCTTGAACAGCTCAAGTGCCATTTCTTTGGGCAAACCGCACTGATAAAGTTTGAGTTCGGGTCCGACGACGATAACGGAACGTCCGGAATAGTCCACGCGTTTGCCGAGCAGGTTCTGTCTGAAACGTCCCTGCTTGCCGCGCAGCATACCGGAAAGGGATTTCAGCTCCCTGTTGCCGGGACCGCTGACCGGCTTGCCTCTCCTGCCGTTGTCGATGAGCGCGTCCACCGCCTCTTGAAGCATACGTTTCTCGTTGCGGACGATGATGTCGGGCGCGCCGAGTTCTTTGAGCTTTTTCAGACGGTTGTTGCGGTTGATGACCCTGCGGTAGAGGTCGTTGAGGTCGGACGTGGCGAACCTGCCGCCGTCAAGCTGCACCATGGGGCGCAGTTCGGGCGGAAGCACGGGCAGCACGTCGAGTATCATCCATTCGGGACGGTTGCCGCTCACGCGGAACGCCTCGACGATTTCCAGCCTCTTGACCGCACGGATGCGCTTCTGTCCCGTGCTGTTGGCTATGACGGCTTTGAGCTCTTCGCTGTCGCGGTCGAGGTCAATCTCCATAAGGAGTTCCTTGATGGCTTCCGCACCCATACCGACGCGGAAATCTTTCGCGTCGTAGGTTTCGAGCAGCTCGCGGTACTCTCTGTCCGTGATGACCTGCTTCTTGCTGAGCCCCTGGACGATGCCCGGGTCGAGCACGATGAACGCCACGAAGTAAAGCACCTGTTCGAGGTCCTTGGGGGAAATGTCGAGGAGCAGGCTTATGCGGGAAGGCACGCCGCGGAAATACCAGATGTGCGAAACGGGAGTGGCAAGCTCGATGTGCCCCATTCTCTCGCGGCGCACCTTGGACTTGGTGACCTCGACGCCGCACTTTTCGCAGATGACGCCCTTGTAGCGTATTCTCTTATAGCGGCCGCAATGGCATTCCCAGTCGCGGGTAGGCCCGAAAATCTTCTCGCAGAAGAGGCCGTCGCGTTCGGGTTTCTGTGTGCGGTAATTTATGGTTTCGGGCTTCGTCACCTCGCCGTAGGACCATTCCCTGATTTTTTCGGGAGATGCGATGCCGATTTGTATTGCGTCGAAATTGCTGAGTTCGTACATACTATACTGACCTCCTTATTCCTCGTCGGAATCGTCCTTGTCGCCGAATATGCTGCTGAACACATCGGGGACGGTTTCCGTCAGCGCGCTGAAAATGTTCTCGTCGTCGTCTTCGCCGGTGTCGAACATATTGTCGATGCCCGTGCTCTCCTTCGCAAAGCCGTCGAAGATGTTCGCGTCGCCGAGGATGTCCACTTCTTTGAGTTCCTCCGGCTTTCTGCTGACGGGGGTGTCGAAGTCCATATCCTCGTCGTAGTCGCGGAGCTTGACTTCGTCGCGGTCCTCGGTGAGCACTTTGACGTCGAGCGCAAGCGACTGCAATTCCTTGACCAGGACTTTGAACGACTCGGGGATGCCCGGTTCGGAGATGTTGTTGCCCTTGACGATGGACTCGTAAGTCTTCACCCTGCCGACCACGTCGTCGGACTTGACGGTGAGAATCTCTTGCAGCATATTCGCCGCGCCGTACGCTTCCAGCGCCCAGACTTCCATTTCGCCGAAACGCTGTCCGCCGAACTGCGCCTTGCCGCCGAGCGGCTGCTGCGTGACCAGACTGTACGGACCCGTGCTTCTGGCGTGTATCTTGTCGTCGACGAGGTGATGCAGTTTGAGCATATACATATAGCCGACCGTGACGGGATTTTCGAAAGGCTCGCCCGTCCTGCCGTCGTACAGCTTGATTTTGCCGTCGACCTTGCCCTCTTCGTTGACTATGCCGCAGTCGGCAAAGAGCTTCTTGATGTCCTGCTCGTCCGCGCCGTCGAAGACGGGGGTCGCAACCTTCCAGCCCAGCATATTCGCGACAAGTCCGAGGTGAACTTCGAGGACCTGTCCGATGTTCATACGCGAAGGCACGCCGAGGGGGTTCAGGACTATCTGCAAGGGAGTGCCGTCCGCGAGGAAAGGCATATCCTCTTTGGGAAGCACGCGGGAGATGACGCCCTTGTTGCCGTGACGTCCCGCCATCTTGTCGCCGACGGATATCTTTCTCTTCTGTGCGATGTAGACGCGCACGAGCTTGTTGACGCCGGGGCTGAGTTCGTCGCGGTTCTTCCTCGTGAAGATTTTGACGTCCACGACTATGCCGCCCTCGCCGTTGGGCACTCTGAGCGAAGTGTCGCGCACTTCTCTCGCCTTTTCGCCGAATATCGCGCGGAGCAGTCTCTCTTCGGGAGTGAGCTCCGTCTCGCCCTTCGGGGTGACTTTGCCGACGAGGATATCCCCGCTCCTGACTTCCGCACCGACGCGGACGATGCCGTCCTCGTCCAGGTTTTTGAGCGCGTCTTCGGAGAGGTTGGGGATGTCGCGCGTAATCTGCTCTTCGCCGAGCTTGGTGTCGCGCGCCTCAATCTCGTGTTCCTCGATGTGGATGGAGGTGAACACGTCGTTCTTGACCAAATCCTCGCTGATGAGGATGGCGTCCTCGTAGTTGTAGCCCTCCCAGCTCATAAAGCCGACGAGGATGTTTCTGCCGAGGGCGAGCTCGCCGTTGTCCGTCGCGGGACCGTCGGCAAGCACGGTGGCTTCGCGCACCACTTTGCCCTTCTCGTCGCGCTGTTCGGCAAACACTCTGTCGCCCTTTGCTACGATGGGGTGCTGATTTATGCAGGTGGACTGGTTGGAACGCTCGAATTTGGACATCGTGTAAACGTCCACGTCGCCGCTCTCGGTCTGGATTTCAATCCTGTCGGAGTCCACATACTTGACGAAACCGTCGTGTTTTGCGAGTTTGAGCGCGCCGCTGTCGTATGCAATCCTGTGTTCGACGCCCGTGGCAATCATAGGCGCTTCGGGTTTGAGAAGCGGGACCGCCTGGCGCTGCATGTTGGAGCCCATCAGCGCGCGGTTGGTATCGTCGTTTTCGAGGAAGGGAATGAGCGCGGTCGCAATGGAAACCAGCTGTTTGGGCGAAACGTCCATAAAGTCGACCTGACTCTTGGGGACTTCGCGGATGTCGCTTCTTATGCGGCAGGTGACGCGGTCACGGACGAACCTGCTGTTTTCGTCCAGCTCTTCGTTCGCCTGCGCGACGACGTATTTATCCTCTTCGTCCGCGGTCATATAGACGACCTCGTCCGTGACGATGCCCGTTTCTTTGTCTATACGGCGGTAAGGAGATTCCATAAAACCGTATTCGTTCACACGCGCATAAGTCGAAAGCGAGGAGATAAGACCGATGTTCTGACCTTCGGGCGTTTCGATGGGGCACAGACGACCGTAATGGGAGTGGTGAACGTCGCGGACTTCGAAACTTGCGCGTTCGCGGTTCAGACCGCCGGGACCGAGTGCGGAGAGCTTCCTCTTGTGGGTGAGCTCTGCGATGGGGTTGGGTTGGTCCATAAACTGGCTCAGCTGCGAAGACCCGAAGAATTCCTTTATCGCGCTGGTCACGGGACGGATGTTGATGAGGGTCTGAGGGGTGATTTCGGCGGATTCCTGCGCGGAAGCCATCCTCTCCTTGACGACCCTTTCCAGCCTGGACACGCCGATGCGGAACTGGTTCTGCAACAGCTCGCCCACGGGGCGCACGCGTCTGTTGCTGAGGTGGTCGATGTCGTCGCAGGTGCCGAAACCGTGGCGCAGACCGAGGTTGTAGCTCACGGTCGCCACGATGTCGTCCACGGTGATGTGCTTGTAGACGAGCGTGTCTGCGGACGCCTTGATGGCAAGACGCAGTTCGTCCGCGTCGGAGAACTCTTCCATCAACGCTTTGAGCGTGGGATAATACACCTTTTCGCAGATGCCGAGCTCGCGGGGATTGCAGTCCACGAAAGCGTCGAGGTCGACGGTGTTGTTGCCGATGACCTTGTATTCTCTCGCCGTGCCGTCCGCGTCGCGGTATGCAAGGAAGACGACGTTGACCGCGTTGTTCTGTATCTCTTTCGCCTTCGCCGCGTCGGGACGCTCGCCCTTCTGCGCGAGTATCTCGCCCGTCACGGGGCTGACGACGTCCTGCGCAAGCTCCTGCCCTTCGATGCGGTTTGCGACGGAGAGTTTCTTGTTATACTTGTATCTTCCGACCCTCGCGAGGTCATACTTCTTGTACTCGAAGAACGTGTTGTTGATGAGGATGTCCGCGCCCTCAATCGTGGGAACTTCGCCCGGACGCAGACGCTTGAAGAGGTCGGTCTTGCCCTGCTCTTCCGTCTTGCAGTTGACGTCCTTGGCGCAGGTCGCCGCCATCATATCGTCGCCGCCGAAGAGGTCCATAAGCTCTTCGTCCGTGCCGTATCCGAGCGCGCGCAGCAGCGTGGTCGCGGTGATTTTCCTGGTGCGGTCGACGTGCACCCACTGCACGTCGTTCTGGTCCTGTTCGAATTCCAGCCACGCGCCCCTGTTGGGAATGACCGTGGTCTTATAGCGCGGAGTGCCGTTGCGGTCGAGCGACTTTTCGCTGTACACGCCGGGGCTTCTCACCAGCTGGCTGACGATGACGCGTTCGGCGCCGTTGATGATGAAGGAACCGGACTCCGTCATAAGCGGGAAATCGCCCATGAACACTTCCTGCTCCACCACTTCGCCCGTGTCGTTGTTGGTCAGACGCGCCTTTACGCGCAGAGGAAGCGCATAAGTGGTGTCGCGGTCCTTGCACTCCTTGACGGAATACTTGGGCTCGCCTTCGAGGGAGTGGGACAGGAATTCCAGTTTCAGTTTGCCGGCGAAGTCCACGATGGGAGAATAGTCGCGGAAGACTTCCCTTATGCCGTCGCCGATGAAATTACGGTAGGAATCCTTTTGCACCTCGATGAGATACGGAATGTCCAGCACGTCCTTGATTTTGGAAAAATCCTGACGCTCGGTGTTTCCGTACATGACCTTGTGAATTCTTTGGGACATGTTTTACTCCTTGAAATTACCGATTTTGTTCCCCGCAAAAAAATTTTCAGAAAATCCGACTTTCGCGGAAAGCACTTGTTTTTTTTGTTGCCCTGCGCTATACTTACGCTGTTAGTTATAACCCCCTACCCCCAAAACACGGAATTTCGAGGGCAGGGATAAGCATTATTGCGCATTTTCCTATTATATCAGCGTTTTGCAAGGCTGTCAACAGTCCGCAGGGGTTGATTTGAGGAAATTTCGGGCTGTTTTTCCGCCCCGCGAATTCACTCCTCTGCCCCTCCGCGACGCTCTTCCGACAGCGTGCGAAACCGCCTCAAAATCGTGAAATAAACAGGTGAAATAATGAGAATAGACAAGTTTCTGAAAGTTTCGCGCGTCATAAAACGCCGCACGGTCGCCGCCGAAGCGTGTTCGGGCGGACGCATAGAGATAAACGGCAAAGCCGCAAAACCCGCAAAGGAAGTCAAACCCGGCGACGTGGTCACCGTGTCTTTCGGCAGCAATTCCCTCACCTTCGAGGTCCTGAACACCGACGAAAAACAGACCAAACAGTCGGCTTCCGAAATGTACCGCGTTATAGAATGATACCCCGTAAAACGGGCTTCTCCCGTTTGACGGGGACCCCGAATTAAACCCCACCGAAACGACTGCGTCCTTTCGGCGGGGACCCCGAATTAAACCCCACCGAAACGACTGCGTCCTTTCGGCGGGGACCCCGATTTATACCCCACCGAAAAATCAGAGATTTCTCGGCGGGGACCCCGATTTTATTTCGTTCTCTGACAGGGGGAGTGTTGAACCCCCTCCTTCCCTTCGGGCTTTCCTCCCCTCTCTTTGATAATGAATATTTCGCCCCCCTTCCTGCGGGTTTCCCCCGCAACCGTACCCCCTGAAAGGGCACCCACGGTTGCGGGAGGACACCTTCGGCGCTCGGGCACAAGTGCTTCCGATGCGCCGCCTCTCAGGCGGCGCAATGTTATGCCACTTGCAATGCGCCCGCTTCGCGAACAGACGGCGCATTGCCGGCGTACGTCCGTCCTTGCCCGAGGCACTCACCCGGTCGCCGCCTGTTGCGGCTCCCACTCCGAATAAGCGTCCGTCGGGTATAGGGGAACTTGTTTTCATCACGCTCACGGGATTGTGGGGTTTCTCGCGCATAACCTATCCCTCCGAACGGCGATATTTTGATAAGAAACACCCCGGATGACACACGGGGAGGGGTACCGCGCGCCGCTCAGCCAAGCGTTCACAGGCGGTGCAACCGCCGCTTGAACGCCGCGGCGCGCTCTGCGACCTCGCGAGCTTGATGAGTAATTAAACAGACACGGGCGTCGTGCGAGGCGAGTCGCCTTCCTCGCCCCGTGAGCGATGTTCAGTGAGTGCCGTTATCCGCTCGGTTATGTGGGTGCGAGAAACAAACTCTCAATAGGAATGTTACGCAAGTCCCGCATTTTGGGAGATGTAAAAGGGGTCCCCACAAGGAAATCTTTGATTTTTTTGTGGGGTAAAAGGAACAACCAAGCGTAAGACAAGCGGCAAAGTTCACTTTGCCGCGCAGGGCGAGTTTGAGTTGTTCCGTCACGGGGGAGGAATACCCGAAGGGAAGGAGGGGGTTCAACACTCCCCTGTCTTAAATAATTAATGTAATGCCCTCCAATCCACGTCCGCGAAAGTCCCTCTTGAAAAGAGCGCGGCGGCAAGTTATAATATTGTCGGCGCGTGTATGTACGCATATCGCACGCGCGTGTATTCAGGCCTATGTCACACATCAACGTAATCATCGCCGCAGGCGGGTCCGGCCTGCGTTACGGCAAAGAGAACAAGCTGCTGGAACCTTGCGGCTCTTCCTGCGTGCTCGTGGAAGCCGTCAAGCCTTTCCTCGCGTTTTCGGACGTGAAACGCGTCATCATCGCCGTGGACACGGACTCCGCGGACGAGTTTCTGAACAGTCTTTCCGTCGCTCATCTCGACGAAGACAGGCGCATCATCCTGACGCGCGGCGGCGCAAGCCGTACGAAGACGGTGCGGTTCGGGTTGCAGGCGCTGGACGATGAGTGCGACCTCGTGCTGGTGCACGACGGGGCGCGCCCCTTCGTGACGGAAAGCCTCATCGCACGCGTGATAGAAGGCACGGAACGGGATGGCGCGTGCGTGCCCGCTCTCCCCTTCACCGACAATATTATGAAAATAGTCGGCGACGCGCCCGAGCCTCTCGACAGGACGGATTACCGCAGGGTGCAGACCCCGTCGGGGTTTGCGCGCGACCGCATAGAAAAGGCGTATTCGCTTTGCGAAGAGGACTGCCTCGACGACTTCACGGTGGTGCACCGCTACGCTCCCGGCGCGGTATGCGTCACGGAAGGCGACCCGAAAAACGTCAAAATCACCGTCAGGGACGACCTGCGCACCTCGCTCGTCGGCTTCGGCTACGACATACACCGTCTGCAAGAAGGCAAAGGCATCAAACTGCTCGGCGAGCGCATCCCCTGCCCCTATTCTTTCGTCGCACACTCGGACGGCGACGTCGCCGTGCACGCGCTTATGGACGCCATACTCTCCGCGCTCGGCGAAAAGGACATCGGGCATCTCTACCCCACCGACGACCCGCGTTACGACGGCGCGGACAGTATGAAACTGCTCAAAGGCGTGCTCAAAATAATGCACGATAAGGGGCGCTCCGCCGCAAGCCTGTCCGTGTGCATAATCGCGGAAAAACCCGTCATTGCGCCGCACATCGACAGAATGCGCACGCGTATGGCACAGGCTCTCTCGCTCCCTGCGGAAAAGATAGGCATCACCGCCACCACCAACGAAAGCGTCGGTGCCATCGGCAACGCGGAAGCAATCGCCGCCTGCGCCTACATTATGCTGCAATAACCCGCAAACCGAACAAAAGGGCTCCCCGCAAGGGAGCCCTTTTCACATCCGTCCGCCGCGTCGGGCGCTTTTTGTCTCCGTCCGACAGCGATACGAGCCAATAATATCTTCGGCAAAAAACAAAAACTCCGCGCATAGCGGAGTTTTGGTCGCACGGTTAGGACGTGCTATGGCAAATAAGCCGTCCCTACAACGTCGTGACGGCTTCCGTAAGGGCTAACAGAGTTCGTATTCCTTTTCGATGTGCGTGTGTTTGGCTTTCCAGTTCCTTAGTCTGTTGGGAATAAACCATATATACACCGTAAGCGTCACTATCGAAAGCAGCCACCATTTGATATAATGTCCGAAAAGCTGCCCTGCTTTTCCGTCGAAATACAGCCGCCGTCCGTCCAGCACGGTGTGATTGCAGCGCCATTTCGCAGACAGACGTACAGCTGCGGGCAGAGCGAACCCCAGCGTACACAGTGAAATCACGGCACCGAACAACATCAGCACAATCTGCTGTCCGAGCCAACCGTCAAAAGTTGCCCCGCACTCAAAGTATTCGCCGGCAATATGCGTATGCTTCGCCTTCCATTTTTTGATTCTGCCGGGTATGAAAAACAGAAATATTCCCGCCGTGAAAAAAATCAGCACAATCCAAAGCAGCCAGTTGCCGAAAAGCTGCCCCGCCTTGCCGTCGAAATATAGCCGCCGTCCCTCGTAAAGAGTGTGCTTGCAACGCCATTTTTCCTTCCATACGAGCGTGGCGGGATATGCGAGTCCAAACGTAATCAAAGTGACGAAACCGCAAAGAATATTCCAGCCTATCTTTTGTATCAGCCAGCCGTCGAAACCTCCGTTGCCACCGTTTTCCACATTTGCGGCGCGTGGACTTTTCTGTTTAAGCGACGACACATAAGCGTCCGTTTTGTCCTTCCATTGCGCAGTAAGTTCGTCAAACCCGTTTTTGTCACCGCCTTTGATGTAGCCCGAAAGAATGTTTTTCACATCCTTGCCTCTGCTCTTGCCTTCCAAGCGGGCGGCAGCCTTCCAAGCACGCATTTTCCTGCGGATGATTTCACGTTCCCACGCATTAGGGTACGACAGCCCCCAAAACACCGCTCCGACACACAGAATCAACAGGCAAAATAAAAAAGGTACAAGAAATGAATTTATCATAAGTCCTCCCAATCCGTCCGTTCAAAATGTGCCCGGCAGCGACATCACCGCCACCCCGATTAATGCGTACAGTCCGTAGAAAAACAACACTATGCCCGCTATCTCAAACGACTGTTTCCTTGCTATTTTTTTCAGGCGTTCGTCAGGTCCGCTCTGCTCCCGTGCAGAGTCTGTCGAATTTCCACCCGCCGGCTGCTCTGCGTGCGCGTCTTCTGCCGTATGAGTGATGACGACGGTATTGTCCCTCTCCCTGTGTCCTACTACGGGAGGTACACCCGTTTTCGGCGCTTCCGTTTCTTTGCTTCTGCTCCCGCAATCGTTGCCGTCCTGCATTTTTCCTCCTTTTTCATCCCACGCAAATGTCAGAACGATTGTTCCGTATTCGCGCGGACAAATGGCGCCGCACTATCCGCATCGCCCGTTTCCGAGTTCATAATAATCGCATAATATGCGATTGTCAAGATAGAAATCACCTCATATGCGATTATTTGCCTGTGAGGCGAAAAATGAATCTTCAAGAAATACAGGCGCGTATGCGCGCGGCAATAAAAAACAGCGGAATGAAACAAAAAGACATCGCAAAGGCGATAGGCGTGTCCGCGCAGACGGTGTCGAAGTATATGAAAGCGGACATCTTTCCCGCTCTCGACACTTTTGCGAAACTCTGTGCTCTGCTGGACGTTTCGTCCGACCACATCCTGGGAATAAAGGAATTTTAACCGCCCATAAACCTATGCCGCCCTATGTTTACCCGTTCGCGGCGAAAACCGTCGCGCGTTAAAGTAAATCCGCCGCCATTGAATGGCGGCGGATTTGTTGTCGAGTGTGAATCGCGAGGCGGAGCGCACATTGACGTACGTGAGCATCCGCGACAATGGCGCTGACAAAGTTGTGCGCCGAATAGCGAAGTTATCTCTTGGAGAACTGAGGTGCCTTGCGCGCCTTGTGCAAACCGTACTTCTTGCGTTCCTTCTGTCTGGGGTCGCGTTTGAGGTAGCCTGCTTTTTTCAGGGTTGCGCGGTAGGCTTCCTTGTCGCAGACGCAGAGTGCACGGGCGATGCCGTGGCGGATGGCGCCCGCCTGACCCGTCATACCGCCGCCGTGGACGTTGACGATGACGTCGAACTTGTCCGTTGCGGAAACGGCTTCGAGGGGCTGATTGACGATAAGACGCATTGTGTCGAGGGGGAAGTAATCCTCGAAGGTGCGCTTGTTGATGGTGATGTTGCCTTCACCGGGGATAAGACGCACTCTTGCGATGGCAGTCTTTCTTCTGCCGGTGCCGAGATATTGAACTTTCTTCTTTACGGTTTTCTTCGTAGCCATATACGCACCTCAACTATTTCAGTTCCAACGCGACGGGGCACTGCGCCTGATGGTTGTGCTCGCTGCCGGCGTAGACGCGGAGTTTTTTGAGCATATCCCTGCCGAGAGAATTCTTGGGGAGCATACCCTTGACCGCTTTGTACACGGCGAATTCGGGCTTCTCGTTCATAAGTTTCTTGTACTGCACTTCTTTGAGACCGCCGATGTAGCCGGTGTGATAACGATAATATTTCTGTTCGAGTTTTCTGCCGGTGAGCACCACCTTGTCGCAGTTGATGACGATGACATGGTCGCCGCAGTCGACGTGGGGAGTATATTCGGGTTTGTTCTTGCCTTTGAGTATAGCGGCAACTTGCGACGCAAGGCGTCCGAGCACCATATCGGTGGCGTCGACGACGTACCACTTGCTTTCCACTTCGCCGGGTTTTGCCATGTAAGACTTGTTGTTGTTTGCCATCGCGGACAAATCCTTAGCCATACAGACCTCCAAATTTCTTGTGTTATTGCGTTTATATAGACTGCAAGGCGAGGGGCTAGTTCGCGATTGCAACGATGTTCACGCGTATACCTGCGTACAGACGCTTAAATATAATATTAGAGAATGACGCCGCTGTCAAGCGAATTTTCGACAAAACGGCGCGAAAAAGATTGAAACGCAACGGTTCCGCCGCCGCAAATCCGTTCCCGCGCCCGGAAACGCGGGAACGGCGGCGCTTAAAATCATTCCTCTTCCTCCTTCGTCGCCGGGATTTCTTCGGCGAGGATTTCCATGCTTCTGCAAGGCACTTCGATGACGTTGCCCGACGCCGAAACGTATTCGGGCACGGAGTAACGGACGCGCTCATAATTGCAAAAACGCACTTTTATCGTCTTTGTCCGACAATCAGAACTCGGTTTTATGACAAAACGCGTGACTTTCCCGTTGGTTTCCGTGCGGAAGTCGATGCTGCCCGTTTCGTCGTACATCGTGTACTCTCCCGCACCCTTGTACACCCTCACTTCCAGCGCGTCGAACTCCTGCGAGTTGCCCTCTCTTTCGGCAAGCATCGGGATTATCGCGCCTTCCTTCGCAAACACGGGGATGCGGTCGGCGGGGCTTTTCACCGTCATAAGCCGCTCGCCCTCGTAAACTTCGCCCGTAAAGAAGTCCGTCCACCTGCCCGCGGGCAGCCACACCGTCGTGCGGGCAAAGCCGTCCTTACGCGCTTTCGTGACCACGGGAGCACATATGAGTTCGGAGCCGAAGACGTATTCGTTCTTCATCCCGCGCGCAAACGGGCTGTCGTAACAGTAGTAAAGAGGAGCGCATATCGGCACGCCGTCCTGCGCCGTGTGCACGTTCGCGGTGTAAAGATAGGGCAGAAGCCTGTGACGCAGACGCAGGAAATCTTCTGCGATTTTTTCCGCTTCTTCGCCGTAGAGCCACGGCTCTTTGGATATGCCGTTCTTGGTGGAATGCAGACGGTTGACGGGTGAGAAAACCCCGAATTGCAGCCACCTGACGTAAAGTTCGGGGTCGCCCTTGCCGAACATATGCCCGCCTATGTCGTGCGACCACCAGGTGTAGCCCACGTTGGCGGCGAGCGCGGTGAACCACGGTTGCAGGCGCAGGCTCTTCCAGCACACAATCGTATCTCCCGAAAAGCCTATGGGATAGCGGTGCGAACCCAGCCCCGCATAGCGCGAGAGTATAAGACCGCTCTTCCCTCCGCGGGAGATGTCGAGCGTGTGGTAGTGATTGAGCAGCCAGAGAGGGTCCAGCCCCTTCATCTTCGACTTTGTACCCTGCTGCCAGTCAATCCACCAGAAGTCCACCCCCTCGTCCTCGTAAGGATGATGCAGGATGTCGAAGTACGCCTTGCGGAACTTCTCGTCCGTCAGGTCGAACTCCACCGTACGTTTCGTGGCGGGGTCTATGCCGCACGCCTTCGCCATTTCGGGATATTGCTCTTCGTACCAACGTACGCCGTCGCGGGGGTGCAGGTTCATAGTGACGGCAAGCCCGCGTTCTTTGAGGTCGGCAAAAAATTTCTTATGGTCGGGGAAGAGTTTTTTGTTGAACGTATATCCCGTCCATCCCGCGCACTGGGTGGGATTGCGCGGTTTGAACTCGGCGGGCACTTCGTCCACGATGTGCCAGTCCATATCAATCGTCGCGACCGTGAACGGAATATCCTTCTGCCTGAACTCGTCCATCAGGGCGATATACTCGTCCTGCGTATAGGCGTGATAGCGCGACCACCAGTTGCCGAGCGCGTATTTCGGCAGCAGAGGCGTGAACCCCGTCAGCGCGTAGTACTCTTTCAGACCGCCGAGAAAGTCTTTCCCGAACGCGAAGACGTATTTGTCTTTTATCCCTTTTTTGCGGGGAGAAACGGACCCGTCGGCATTCAGCGCGAACGAACGCGAGTCGTCCGCTTCCGCCACTCCGTCGGAGGACATAACGCCGCCGCGGACGTTGGCGAAAAAGAACATATCCTTCCCGCCGCCGCGCTTGCGCATACGCACCACTCCGAACGTCCCGTCAAGCGTGCGCGCCGTGCCGCCGAGATTGGTGCGGGCGGAAGGTTTTGCCGTCCTGCCGTCCAGCACACACTCCACGCCGAGCGTGCGTTTGTCCACCCTGAACTCGACGCATTTTGTCACAACGACGATTTTACCGCCGCTTTCAAACACATTAAACTCCGGTTTTGCAAAATTACGGTTGACAACCATCTGCGTCGGCGCGTCCGTAAACACGCCGTCCGCGCTGCGCTCGACGCGCAGTATTCTGTCCGACAAAACCGAAAGACGGAGGTCGCCCGTCTTGTAGACGCACTCCTCCGCCGTCACGGAAAGACCACTGTCGTAAATCGACATAACCCGCTCCTTATGGGCGAAAATCGTTTGACTTTCCGCCCGAAAATTTGTATAACACAAATAAGAAAGGTTATTGTTCGCCGCAAGGCTTGAACGTTGCGAATAAGCGGCTTGCCGCTCGCGCCTTTCTTTTTTTATGTCCCGTTACCGCCCGTCCGCGTCAGTCCGCGTCGGGGTCATTTCTCTTCGGGTTTGAGCACCACCGCAAGGAACACGCACTGCTTGCCGCCCACCGCTATCATACCGTGGGGCTGGCCGCTGTCGTAATAGACGGTGTCGCCCTCGTTCAGCACGTCGACGTTGCCGTTGATGTTGACCATCAGCTGCCCGGAGAGGATATAGTCCATCTCCTGCCCCTTGTGGGACGAGAGAGGGATGGGCTTGTCCTCCGACCCTTTGACGTAAGGCGCGGTGACGTAGAACGGCTCCGCGGTTCTGCCGCGGAAATTCTGCGCCAGATGCTGATAGCTGAACGAATGCCTGCGTTCCGTGAGGACGCCCTGCCCCGCGCGGACAATGCTGTACGAGGACAGCGTGGGAGTGTGCCCCGTGAGCAGCGCGGTCACGTCCACGCCGAAGCGCCCCGCGCAGTTATACAGGAAAGTGACGGAAAAATCCTTCCCGCCTTCCTCGTATTCGAGATAAGTTTTTTCGTCCACGCCCGCCGCCTCTGCCATTTCGGCGGTGGATATTTCCATCATCTCGCGCAGACCTTTGAGCCTTTCGGCGATTTCTCTGGTGTTGGAATCAGACATATTATCTCCTTGCACGCGCGCCACGCGGACGCACGGAATACAAAAATTTTCCAAATAATATTACCAAATCCCGCGCCGTTAGTCAATCCCATTGCAAAATACCGCGCCGAACGACACCCGATTTCGGCGGTGCGGGGCGCAAAACCCGCATTTTTCATATATTGTCGTATCGGACGCAGGAGGTAAATATGTGCGGGATTGTGGGATATACGGGGTTCAGGCGCGCGAAAAAAGTGCTGCTGGACGGGCTTCAGGCGCTGGAATACCGCGGCTATGACAGCGCGGGAGTCGCGCTGGCGGACGACAAACTTAAAATTTACAAATGCGGCGGAAGGGTCGCAACGCTGTCATCCATCATCCCGCGCTCCAAAGCGCATACGGGCATAGGGCACACGCGGTGGGCGACCCACGGCGCTCCGTGCGCCGAAAACGCACATCCTCACCTGTCGTTCGACGGGAAAATCGCCATCGTACACAACGGCGTCATAGAAAACCACGACGAACTGCGTGCCGAACTCACGGACAGGGGCATCCCTCTCGCCTCCCAGACGGACAGCGAGCTCATCGCGCATATGCTGGCGCTGGAAGAAGGCGATATGCGGGAAAGGCTGTTCAAAGTCGCCGCCCGTGCCGAAGGCGCAATGACCGTGCTTGCCGTGTGCGAGAACGACAGCCGCATATACGCCTACCGCCGCGGCGCGGCGCTCGTCGTCGCGGAAGGGAACGGGGAGAGCTTCGCGTCCAGCGATATGCTCGCGCTCGCGCCTTACGTCGGGCGCGTGACCGTGCTCAAAGACGGCGAATGCGCCGTGCTCTCCCCGAACGGCATAAGCGTGTTCACGGCGGACGGCGGACGCGACGACCACCCCGAAAGTCTTCCCCTCTCCGTGCGCATCGTCAAAAAGAGCGAATGCCATATGCGCGACGAGATAGAGGAAATCCCCGACGCGCTGCTTGCCACACTCCGTTCCTTCGAATGCGGCTTCCGCGACAGGGAAAAAGTCTTATCCCGCCTTGTCAATTCCAAAAACATTCTGCTCACGGGCTGCGGGACGGCGTATCACGCCTGCCTGTACGGCTGCGAAGTGCTGGAACGGCTCGCGGGCATACCCTGCCGCGCGCTTCCCGCGGGCGAGGCGGAAGACCCGACGTTTACGGACGGCAACACTTTCTGCATCTTCGTCACCCAGAGCGGCGAAACCGCGGATACACTGCGCGCAATGGAAGTGTGCAGGAAAAAGGGCGCATATACCTTTGCCGTGACGAACGTGGAAGGCAGCACCGCCGCTTTGCAGGCGGACGGATGTTTTCTGCTGCGGGCGGGTGCGGAAGTCGCGGTGGCGGCGACCAAATCGTATTGCTGTCAGCTGCTTGCGCTCTGGCTACTCGCGAAAGAGGCGGAGGGGTCGGGAGGCGAACGCGAAAGCGCGGAAGACCTCGCCGCAAAATGCCGCGACGCCCTCTCGCTGCCCGTCTTTACTGAATGCTGCCGCGCCTCGAAGCTGTTTTTCATCGGAAAGGGGGCGGACTCGATTACGGCGCGTGAAGGCGCGCTGAAATTCAAGGAAATTACGTGGCGGAGCGCGGACGCATACACCGCGGGCGAACTCAAACACGGCGCGATAGCGCTTGCCGACACGTCGAGCGCGGCGGTTGCGGTGCTGACGGATGCGGCGGACGCTCCGAGAATGCGTGCCGCCGTGAGCGAACTCCGCTCCCGCGGCACCCGCGTCTACGCGCTCTCCGCCGCGGGCGACATAGGCGCAAACGTCACCGTCGCCCTGCCCCGCACGGAAGAGTGTCTGCTTATGCCCGCGCTTGCGGTCATCCCCTTGCAAAAACTCGCGCTGGAATCCGCCCTGCTGCTGGGGCGCGACCCCGACAAACCCAGAAATCTCGCAAAGAGCGTGACGGTGATTTAGCCCTTTCCCGCCGGGAAAAGCACGGACTTTCCGCGGCTCCCATACGCTCCCTCGCGGAGAAAAATATGTCCGAACATAGCAATACGCGGCGTTTACGCCGCGTTTTTACATTATAAAACACCGCTTTTGCTATTTTATTTGTTGCAGGCGGTGCACCACTTTCACGATGTCGTCGTATACGGCAAGGGTCGCGATGGCGTCGCGGGCGGTTGCGCTCTTGTTGATGAGCACGAGCTCTTTCCCGTTGAAACAATCGGGGAGGGCCGCCGCGGGATAAACCGCAAGCGAAGTGCCCGCGATTATCAGCACGTCGGCGCGCCCTATGTCTTTCACCGCGCCGTCGAGCACATCCGCGTCCAGGCTCTCTCCGTAAAGCACGACGCACGGGCGCACCGTACCGCCGCATTCCGTGCACTTCGGCACGCCCTCCGACGAGAGTATGAATTCCTCCCCGTAGCGCCTGCCGCATTTTACGCACCTGTTGCGCTTCACGCTTCCGTGCAGTTCCCACACCCGCCGCGAACCCGCCGCCTGATGCAGTCCGTCGATGTTCTGGGTGACGACGGAAAGCAGTCTGCCCTGCTTTTCGAGTTCCGCGAAAAAGAGGTGCGCGTCGTTCGGCTTGGCATCGGGATACAGCATCTTGCTTCTGTAAAAGTCGAAAAACAGCTCGGGGTGGAGCGCAAGGCACTCGCGCGACAGCATATATTCCGCGCCGTAGCCCGCAAACTTCCCCGAATACACCCCGCCCGCGCTTCGGAAATCGGGTATGCCGCTGGGGACGGAAAATCCCGCGCCCGTGAAAAGCACTATGCGCTCCGCGTCGCCGATGACCCTGCCGAGCCTGATGATGTCGTCTTCGGAACAGCCCATATTTCACCTCTCCCGAATTATACACCCGCAGAGCGCGAAAACAGTTTGTGCAAAAGCAAAAAAGCGTTATAATAAAACCACCGTAAAAAATCCGACGGATTTCCGCCTCCCGCACAGCGGCGGACGGAAATTCTCAATCGAGGTCGATATGTTCAACAAGACTATGTACGAGCTTGGCAGCCACCGCTCCGTCATCCGCGAGCTTTTCGAATTCGGCAAAAAGAGAGCCGCAGAGGTCGGCGCGGACAAAGTGTACGACTTTTCGCTGGGCAATCCCAACGTGCCCGCCCCCGACTGCGTGAAAGAGGCGGCGGAAAAGCTGCTCGCTCTCCCCGACAACACCGTCCTGCACGGCTACACTTCCGCCCAGGGTGACGCGGCAGTACGCAAAGCCGTCGCGGACGACATCAATGCGCGTTTCGGCGCGGGCGTGTCCCCCGACGCAATATATATGACCTGCGGCGCGGCGGCGTCCCTGACCATCACCCTGGGCGCTCTGCGCGAGGACGGGGACGAATTCGTGCTGCTCGCTCCCTTCTTTCCGGAATATTCGGTGTTCGTCAAAGCGGCAGGCGGCACTCCCGTCGTCGTCCCCTTCGACGAAAAGACTTTCGCGCCCGACCTCGCGGCGCTCGAAAAGGCGATAAATCCGCACACAAAGGGCATCATCGTCAATTCCCCCAACAATCCTTCGGGCACGGTATACTCACGCGCGACTCTCGAACGCATCGCCGCCCTGCTCTCCGCAAAGTCCGCGGAATACGGCACGCACATAGCGCTGATTGCGGACGAGCCCTACCGCGAGCTCGTGTACGACGACATCGAAGTGCCCTATCTTATGAACCTTTACCCCGACACAATCGTGTGTTACAGCTTCTCAAAATCCCTCTCTATGCCGGGCGAGCGCATAGGCTACATCGCGGTTTCGCCGCGGATGACGGAGGGAGAAGGAGTGTACGCCGCCGTATGCGGCGCGGGCAGAGCGCTCGGATACGTCTGTGCGCCGAGTATGTTCCAGCGCATAATCGCCGCCTGCACGGGCGCGCGCCCCGACATTGAAGCCTACCGCAAAAACCGTGACCTCATTTACGGCGCACTCACGGAAATGGGCTTCGAATGCGTGCACCCCGACGGCGCATTCTATCTCTTTGTCAAATCCCCCGAACCCGACGCCAACGCCTTTGCGGACCGCGCCAAAAACCTCGGGCTGCTCATCGTCCCCGGCGACAGCTTCGGCGCACCCGGCTATGTGCGCATCTCTTACTGCGTCAGCCACGATATGATACGGCGCTCCCTGCCCGCCTTCCGCGCACTGATGGACTCGTACACCAAGTAAATTATACGGCGAGATTATACCCCGAAAAATTGCCCCATAAAACGGACAGCATCCGTTTTATGGGGACCCCCGAATTATTTCGTTCTCTGACAAGGGAATATTCTACCCCCTCCTTCCCTTCGGGTATTCCTCCCCCGTTCGGAATAAAGTGTGCATCTCCCAAAATGCGGGATTTACGTTACATTTCTTTTGAGGGTTTATTTCTCGCACCAACATAACCGAGCGGATAACGGCACTAACCGAACGTCGCTCACGGGGCGAGGAAGGCGACTCGCCTCGCACTATGCCCGTGTCTATTTAATTACTCATCAAGCTCGCGAGGTCGCGGAGCGCGCCGCGGCGTTCAAGCGGCGGTTGCACCGCCTGTGAACGCTTGGCTGAGCGGCGCGTGCACTCCGAATAAGTTTCCGTTGGGTATATGGAATTTGTTTTCGTCACGCTCTTGTTTCGGGAATTTTCAAACGTCGGAGCACGCACACCTTCTCTCTGAACAGGACTGCTCACACTAAACTTTTCCCGCTGAACGGCGATATTCGGATGAAGTGCGCGAAAGCCCCCTCATTCAGGACTCGCTGCGTACTTTCCGTACGTGAGAGGTCTGAATGAGGGGGCTGACAAAGCAATTCGCCGAATAGCGCCGTTCAGGGTTATCTTACTTCGGTGTTGACATAAGCACAACACGCTTCCTTTGCGGCGTTAAGGAATTCTTTGGTGGGGGACTTGAATCCCATACCGTGGTCGACGTAGGGTTGCAGATAGAATATCCTCGCTCCTGCGATTTCTTTCGCGGCTTCGGTGATGTCATCGATGTCGAACTGCGGCACGACGGTCATACGGAATTCGTAGGGTATCTTGTCCTGCCCCATAAGGAACGCCGCGGTTTCGCGGAGTTTCGCGGGGTCGGCGGTGCGGGTCGGCGACACCTTGAAATACTTTTCGAAGGGAGCTTTCACGTCCATTGCGACATAGTCGAAAAGTCCCCTCTCCACGCCCTCTTTCACCACGTCGGGGCGCATACCGTTGGTGTCCAGCTTGACCTGCATACCGATGTCGCGGAGTTTCTCGGCGAAGTCGAACAGGTCGGGCTGCAAGGTGGGCTCGCCGCCCGAAATGACCACGCCGTCGAGCAGGAAATTTTCCTTTATGCGCGCGAGTATCGCCTCGTCCGAGAGGAATTCTTTCGTGTCGAGTATCTCCGCATTGTGGCAGTACCAGCACCTGAGGTTGCACCCGCCGACGAAAACTATCGCCGCGATGTTCCCCGGAAAATCGACGAAGCTGTTCGGATTGTATCCCGCAATTCTCATACCCTTTCCTTTATGACGTCCGCCGAAGCAACGCTTCCGCAGTTGCAAAACGGACGGTTTTGCCGTCCGTTTTGCACAGATAAACCTTGTGTTTTTACAGTTTTACGTTTTTGAGCTGTTCGGGTTTGAGCTCGTATTTCACTCTCTCTCTCCACTCTTCCTTCTTGCCGTTGTTGAAGTTCTGGACGGGACGGAGGTAGCCCACGACGCGGGTGTAGACTTCCGCGTCCGCTCCGCATTCGGGGCAGGTGAAGTGCTCGCCGTCGATATAGCCGTGGTTGGGGCACACGCTGAACGTCGGGGTGATGGAGATGTAAGGCATCTTGGAGGTTTCGAATATCTTCTTGATGAGCTTCTTCGCCGCGTTGATGTCCTTGACGCTCTCGCCGAGGTAGAGGTGCTGAACGGTGCCGCCCGTGAACAGGGACTGTATCTCGTCCTGCAATCTCACCGTCTCCATAATGTCCTCGCCGAAACCGACGGGCAGCTGGGCGGAGTTGGTGTAATACACGTCCTCTTCGCCTGCGGTGATGATGCCGGGATAATACTTCTTGTCAAGCAGTGCAAGGCGGTAGGAAGTGCCTTCCGCGGGCGTCGCTTCGAGGTTGTACATATGCCCCGTTTCCTTCTGGAACTCCACCATAATCTCGCGCATATAGTTCATAACGCGGATGGTGAATGCCTGTCCTTCGGGAGTGGAGATGTCCTTGCCCATAAAGTTGAGGCACGCCTCGTTCATACCCACGATGCCGATGGTGTTGAAGTGGTTCGCCCAATATTCGCCCGTGCGTTCCTTGACGCCGCGCAGATAGTGCGTGGAGTAAGGATACAGACCGCGTTCGGACTGCGCTTCGACGATTTTGCGTTTGATTTCGAGCGAAGTCTTCGCGATGACCGCCATATGACGCACGCGTTCGAGGAACTCGCCCTCCGTCTTGCTGAGGTAGCCTATGCGGGGCAGGTTGATGGTGACGACGCCGATGGAACCCGTGTGGGGGTTGGAACCGAACAGACCGCCGCCGCGCTTTCTGAGCTCGCTGACGTCAAGACGCAGACGGCAGCACATACTCACCGCGTCCTCGGGGCTGAGGTCGGAGTTGATGTAGTTTGCAAAGTACGGAATGCCGTATTTGCAGGTGATTTCCATAAACGCGTTGACGACGTCGCTGTTCCAGTCGAATTCCTTGGTCACGTTGATGGTGGGGATGGGGAAGGTGAACACTCTGCCCTTGGAGTCGCCTTCGAGCATAACGTCGCAGAACGCCTTGTTGAAGATGTCCATCTCCTTCTGGAACTCTTTGTACGTCTTGTCCTTGTACTCGCCGCCGACGACAACGGGCTGGTCCGCGAGCGTGCGGGGCACCTTGATGTCGAAGGTGAGGTTGGAGAAGGGGCACTGGAAGCCCACTCTGGTGGGGACGTTGATGTTGAACACGAACTCCTGCAAGCACTGACGCACCTGCTCGTAGGTCATATTATCATAGTAAATGAAAGGAGCGCAGTAAGTGTCGATGGAGCTCCACGCCTGTGCGCCCGCCGTTTCGCCCTGCGTGGTGAACGTCGAGTTGACCAGCTGACCGAGGAAGGAACGGAGATGTTTCGCGGGGCGGGATTCCACCTTGCCGCTCACGCCGCCGAAACCGTCGGTAAGGAGCTGCCTGACGTCCCAGCCCGCGCAGTAGGGGCCGAAGAAACCGAGGTCGTGCAGATGGATGTCGCCGCTCTCGTGAGCCTCGCGCACCTCTTTGGGATAGACCTTATACAGCCAATACTTTTTGGTGAAATGTTCGCGGACGTAGTTGTTGAGACCGTTGACGCTCTTCTGCATATTGGCGTTCTCTTTCACGCCCCAGTCCTTGTCTGCGAGATAGCCGGTGAACAGTTCGGACGTTTCGCCGATGAGCGCGGAAATCTTCCTCGCTTCCTGACGTCTTTCGCGGTAAAGGATGTACGCCTTGGCGGTCTGCGCGTGTCCCTCGTTGATGAGGACTTCTTCCACGAGGTCCTGGATGTCTTCGACGGACGGAATCTTGTCCACGAACTTGACTTCCGCCGCCTTGACGACGAGGTCGGCAAGCTCTGCCGCAAGCTCCCTGTTCTTGCCGCCGCACGCCTGTGCCGCTTTGAAAATCGCGTCCGCGATTTTCTTCTTGTCGAAGAATTCGATTCTTCCGTCACGCTTCAAAATCTTGATAATCATGCTCTTCACTCCCCTTCGTCGAATTATGGTAGTTCCGGTCGGAATTTGTCGTTCCTTCCGAAGAATGCGAACTAATCGTATCACAACAATATGTTGTTGTCAATGGAGGTAAGACCACAAAATATTGTTTTTTTGTGAAACTTTTCGCACATTTGTTTCACGCCCGAAAACACCCCGTCGGAATGCGGAAAACCCGCGTTTTCGCCGTGCGTTCAAAAGCCGCCGCCTGCCCCTTTTTTAAGTTTGCGCGGATTTTCGGAATTGATTTTACACGCACAAAAAGCAGTATATTTTCCGTTTAGCACAAATTGAATCGCCGCACGGCGGCGACTGCCCGTGCGGCGATCCGTCAAATTGTAAAATGAATTTTTATTATCCTAATCTTTTTTCGCTTCAACCTCATTCTCTTGCTTCTTTTCCGCGGCGGAAACATCCGCTGCGACACCTCCGACTGCCGCCGCTGTTCCTGCCGCACGGCGCGCCGAATGTTTTTTCAGCGCCGCGTAAGTTTCGTAGACCGCAAACGTCAGCACTATCGAAATCGCGAAAACGAGGAGCACTGTCAACCATCCCGGCAAAGCCGTCATGGTATGCGAGGCAAATTCTATGACTACGGGATGAAGAAGATAAAGAGGCAGCGATAATGCACCCATTTTCAGGCATATCTTTTCCGACAGTTTTGCAGACGGAAGCCCGTGCCCCGAAAATGAAATCGTGACGGCGACAGCCGAAAGTACGATGACAATCGGGATGCCTATCGTGCCCATGATGTTGAAAGGCAGACACATTACCGCAAATGCCCCGACATAGCACACGGCTTCCGCGGCGGCAAGCGCCGTACGCGTTTTTTTCCCGAACTCTCTGCCCGAAAGATAACGGCTGAGATAAAAGCAAAGCATACCCGCGCACATTTCTCCGAAACCGCGCAAATCGTTGGACAGATTCCAGCTGAACGACCAGTTTGTCCCGAACCCGACCGCCACTGCGACCACCGCGAGCCCCGCAATAAGGATAACGGGCACAAAAACCTTGCGTTTGATTTTTCTTCCGAGAAGACGTGCGCAGGGATAAATTATGAGTATAGCGATGAGCATCGTCGACAAATACCATTCGGGCACAATCAGTCCCTCGCAGGTCGTCCATACCACCGCGGACTGCAAAAGGAAAATGCCCGTCCAACCGCTCTCCAACCGCGCTGCGAACGAAGACGTGTCGAAAGCGGCTATGACGACCATCATAAGCACGACGGCAATCAGGTGAAAAGGAAGGAACGACTTTATCTTCCGCCACATAAACCTGCCCGTATCGGGCAGAAGTCCGAACCTCTCCGCCGTATAAGCGCGCTCCAACGACATTGCCAGCAGAAATCCCGAGAGAATGAAAAAGAACTCGACAGCGAAATATCCGAATTGAAAAAGCGGATTGCCGCCGTAATCGACAATGCTTCTGGTGTGGTATCCCACGACGAAAATGCTCAGAACGAAACGCAATATTTCCGTCACGCAATTCTTCTTCGCAGCCATAGACACCTCCTGAAAAACAGTCAACCAAAATTTACCATAATATCGCTCCGCTGTCTACTTGTTTGTCGGACGCGCATAAGAACGCATATATGCAATATGATAAAAATTAAGTTGAAATAAATCATACTGATGCTATAATAAATAAAGTCCGCTGAGGCGGCAAACAAAGGACGGCTTTGCCGTCACGGGGAACACATGAAAAAACACATCGGAAAAATTCTGCTTCTGCTGCTTGCCGCCGTTCTGGCGGTCACTCTCGCCGCGTGCGACGACGGCACGTCGGGAACGGGAGGCGGCGGCAATCCCGGGGACGACCCCTCTCCCGCCACGCTCTCCGTCACCTTCGACGCGAACGGCGGTCTGGACAACGAAGGAATATACGACGTAGAGGTTTCCTACGGTTCCACCGTCGCGACTCCGAAACGCGCCGACGGCACGGTGTATATTCCGACAAGGCTGGGCTATACTTTCGACTACTGGCAGACGGCAAGCGGTGACGAATTCGTGTTCTCGGACAGCGACGAAGGCACTCCCACGGTCGTGACTTCCGATACGGAACTCTCCGCGCACTGGACGGCGAACACCTACACTCACACCCTCGTCACCGAAAACGACGACAACTGGTCCTATGACGGCACGGTCACCCTCGAAGAAGGTGCGTCCTTCGAGACGGTTTACGACTCGGACGAGCCTGCGGGCGACATCCCCGTCCCGACCGTAACGTCGAACGACGGCACGGAAGACTGGTTTGTGTATTGGTACTACATCGATGCGGACGGAAACGAAGTTCCCTTCACCACCTGGTCGGACAAGGACGGCACGGAGCCCGAACTTCTCGACGACTATACGATAATACCCGAAAGCGGGGCGACGGGGCTGACTCTTTATCCGAAACTGCACAGCCGGCTGCCCGACTACACCGTGACGTTTGACGGCAAGGGCGCGGAGGGCGACACCGCCGCCGTCAACGCAAAACTCAACGACACCCTCACCGCGCCGACCGAACCTTCGCGCGACGGCTTTGTCTTCGGCGGATGGTATTACACCGTCACCAAGGGCGAAGGCGACGACGCCGTGACGACGGAACACCTGTTCGTCTTCTTCGAAGAGACGGATGACGGCGACAACTCCGACGACGCAACCGTGCTGTCGGAAAGCATAGGCACAGAAGGCGAAGACGGGTCTTATTCGATAACTCTTTACGCAAAATGGCAGCGCTCTTTCACCCTCACCGCGGACAACGCGGCGGACCTCGCTTCGGCAGTCGCCGACGCGCTGGCGGGGGACGACGAAGCCGCAAAGGAAGAGTGGCGGAATGCGGTCATAAACGTCACGGAAAACATAACCCTTACCCTGACGGACTGGACTCCCCTCTTCACGGAAGAATATCCCTTTACGGGGACGCTGACGGGCGGCGGAGCGACCGTCACCCTCACATACGACGCCGCTTATACGGGGTCTGTGTACGCTTTCCTCGGAGCGAACGCGGGGACGGTTTCAAACCTCAACGTGACTGTTAACGTGTCCGCATTCGGCACTTCCGACTCCGACTCTCTGCTCGTCGGAGCGGTGGGCGTCAACTCCGGCACGCTGAACGCCTGCACGTTCACGGTAAACATCGGTAGCGCGGACGCAAAGGCGACGGCACAGGGCAAGACCGTCTACATCGGCGGAGCGGCGGCACGCACCGCGACGGGAAGCGAAATCCTCACCTGCACCTCCTCCGTTGCCGCATACGTTGACGGCGCGGGCAGCATATATGCGGGCGGCGTGTTCGGATTCTCGGCGAATTCCTCCACGACTTCCGCAGTCGAAAGCACGGAAGTGACGTCGTTCGTCCTCGACGCGACAGCCGCCAACACCGTCGTCGCAGGCGGCTTCGGCGGACAGGCCAATTCGGTGAACGTCTCCGAAAGCGGCGTGATTTCGGCGGAGATTTCCGTGTCCGCCGATAAGGTGTACGCAGGCGGATTCGCAGGCACCGCGTCGCGCGGCGACTTCTCCGAATGCTACGCCGACTCCTCCGTCACCGCCGAAGGATACGAAGTGTACGCAGGCGGTTTCACGGGCCACAATATGTCCCTTGTCAACAATTGCAGAGCGGGCTCCGACATCGCGGTCACCGTGCGCGAGGGCGGCAGCGCCTATGTCGGCGGCATAGCGGGCGCGTCGACCAGACAGTCCTCTTCCGCGTCGCATTCGAGCGCCGCGACGGGCGACATCAACTCCTCCTACGGCGCGGGCAGCATCACGGTCACCGCACAGGGGGACGGCGCGACGGTATACGCGGGCGGCGTTGCGGGCAGGATGAGCACTATGCGCTCTTACCGCTCCTTCACCTCCGTGGCGATAACGGTCACCAACGGCGGCACGAATTACGTGGGCACGCATACCGGGAGAACCGTAAACACCGTGACTTTCGAGAAATGCTATTACGCAAACGACGTTTCGGTGACGCTCAACGGAACAGCGATTGACCCCACCGCTCCGAGCGGAGTGACGGGCACGGCGAGCGCGGACTACACCGACGAAACGTGGCTCAACGGCGAAGACAACTTCGACCTCGACCGCGGCGTGTGGAAGGTGGTCGAAAACGAAGACGGCACGAAGGAAATCCGTCTTGTGACGGAACTGCCCGAAGAAGACGGCGGCGAAGAAGAGACCCCTGCCGAAGAAGCGTGACAGACCGTCACGGCAACGACAACAAAACAGCCGCGGGATGACCGCGGCTGTTTCTTTTCCGAACCGTCATTTCAGCGTGGCGGTGCGCACAATCCGCCGCTTTTTCACCCACCTGCCGACATAGTGCAGGTTGTTGTCGAAGTCGTCCCCTATTTGGCGCATTTTGGCATACATAGCGGCTTTAAGCCGCTCTTTTTCATTCTTAAACTTCGGTTCGCGCGCAAGATTGTTCTTTTGCAGAGGGTCGGAAACGTTGTCGAAGAGGAATTCCGCCCTGTCCGAACGGTAGACCGCGTAAGTGAACCTCTTGTCGCGCACGGCGCGCCACTCCTTGCCGCTGCCGAACATTGCGGTGGGTCCCGTCCCCATCATAAGAGAGGGCTCGTCGTCCGTCGCGTCCGTGAGCAGACACCGCGACAAGTCGCGCCCTTCCGCGTCATCCGGACACGGCAGCCCCATAAGGGACAGCAAAGTGGGCATAATGTCCACGGTGTTGAAACAGAAATCCCGACGTCCCGGTGCGATATGTCCTTTCCATCCGATTAAAAACGGCACGCGCACCGCTTCGTCGTAGAAGATATTTTTGGCGCGCCTGCCGTGCGCCCCGAACATCTCCCCGTGGTCGGACGTGAACACGAAAACCGTATCCTCCTCTATGCCGAGTTCCTTCACCGCGGCATACAGTCTGCCCACGTTCTCGTCAAGGTTTGCTACCATTGCGTAATACACCCTCATCCATTCCGTGAGTTTTTTCCGCTCGCCGGGGAAGAATTTCGCCCACATATCCGCGTGCGGGTCGTTGCCCGCGACGTAGTTTGCGGGTTTAGCGAACTTTGTATCGCGGAAGAGGTCGAGATATTTTTCGGGCACGTTGTCCGGCGTCCACGGGTCGTGCGGAGTGCCGAGGGAAAGGAAAAGCGCAAACGGTTTGTCCCCTTTTGCCGCTTCCCGCAGCCTCTTTTCCGCAAGAGAGGTCATAAAATCGGGTTCGTAACCTTCAACGTAAATCTTTTCGGGCGTATCCAGATGATAGTACGCATACGGCGCATAGTAGCGGTGGTGGAAGTTGTAGGCGGCGAAATATCCGTCGAAGCCGAGCCTGTCGGGGCCGGGCGGCACGAAAGAATTTTTCGGGTCGTAATGGTGTCCCAGCTGCGCCGCATAGAGGTGCCATTTGCCTATGTAGGAGGAGTCGTAACCCGCTTCGTTCAGGACGTGGGCAAAACACTTGTGACGGGGGTTCATCCGTATTTCGTTGATGACCATCCCCGTCGACGTGGTGTACTTGCCCGTCAGCAGCGAGGCGCGGTACGGCGCGCACACGGGGTGTCCCGACACCGCATTCGTCACGTCGGCGCACTCCGCAGAAAGCGCGTCGATTTCGGGCGTGTGTGCGAGTTCGTCGCCGTTGTAGCCTACGGACGCCCACCGAAGCTGGTCGGCAAAGACGTAAACCAGATTGGGACGTTTCATAGTTCCTCCTCCGCCCCCGAAAGCAGAACCTCCTCTTCCTTTTTCTCCTCGTCGGGGTCTTGCTCCTCTTCCCTCTCCGCGCGCAGTGCGGCGAGTTTCTCCCTCATCTCCGCATCACGGCGTTTGTTCAGCGGATAAAGCAGCATAAGCACCAGCATAAGCGCAAACATCACGAGCGGCACCACCGTCGCGATGAGATAAATTCCGTCCACGGTTTCGGGCGACTGTCCGCCGTACCCTTTCCCCGCGACGTATCCGACCGCGGCGAGCAGCAGCGGCACGACGGCGGCAATCGCCTGCCCTATCTTGCGCATAAACGTGAACGCCGCATAACCTATCGCCTCCTCGCGCCTTCCCGTCATAAGCTCGTGGCTGTCTATGACGTCCATCGCGAGCGCCCAGATTTCCAGCGTGAAAAAGCTCACGCCCGCGCCTTGCAGGAAACAGAACGCTATGAATATCCACGGGTTCGGAATGCGCCACACCGTCATCACAAGCGTTGCGGCGACGGAGAGTATCAGCCCGTAAACGCAAATCTCTTTCTTGCCTATCTTCTTTATGACCAGCTCCGAAAAAGGTATCATCGCCACCATAGGCGCATAGGTCGCGATGGTGACGAAGGTCATCATCCCTTCTTTTTGATAGTAGACGTTGAAGAGATAGATGTCGACGGAGTTGATGTACATCGACGACGCTATGAGCAACATTCCCGCAAGGCTCATAATGACAAACGGCTTGTTGCGCACCAGAGAGCGCAGCGCCACGCGCAGGCTTGTGCGCTGAACGGCGGGCGGATACTCGTAATTTTCCTTGGTGCAGGCAAAGGCGACGACATAGCTTATAATCATAATGACCGCAATCACAGCCATACAAATCACTAGCTTTTTGCCGTCGAGGATGTCTATCTCCTCGCCCGCGGCATTGTATGCCGTCGAATATACCAGCACGGGGAAAAGTATGCCCGCGGGTATGCCGCCTATGCCGCCGCCTATCGAACGCGCTATGGAAAGACGGCTGCGCTCGTTTTCGTTGCGCGTCATCACCGTGGCGAGCGAGCCGTACGGCACGAGCACCACGGTGTAAAGCATACCGTAGGCGATATAGGTGAAAAACGCGAAAACTATGCATTCCGCAAGCGACATATCCGGAATGGGCGCGAACATAAGCACCGCCGACAGCGCAAGCGGAAGCCCTCCTATGAGAAGGTAAGCGCGGAATTTGCCCCACTTCGTCGGTTTCGCCCTCTGCGCGAGCCAGCCCATTATCGGGTCGTTTATCGCGTCCCATACGCGCGCGATGACCATTATCGCGGTCACGGCAATCAGCCACGTCGCAGACGTCGCCTCGTCGAACTTTGCGCCGAGCACATCGGAATAGAACACAGTGAGATAAGACCCGACGGCGGCAAAGGCGATGTTGTTGCCCAAATCCGCCACACCGTAACCGATGTAATTGCTTATTTTAAGTTTTTTCTCCATTTTCCCTCTTATCCGAGAAGCAATTCTCCTCGGTTTCATAATAAAGCCGCGCGGGAGGAAAATCAATAGCGATTTACGGCGGCGGAAAGGAATTCCTCCTTTCCGTCCTCCCGAAACCGCGCAAGTTTGTGCGCGGCAGCGGCTTGTTTTGTTTTATCTGACGCGCGTAACACGCGCGCAGGCGCGACGTGTCCCGAAAGAAACGCTCCGCAGAAAAGACGCTTTCACGGCAGACTTTTACCGCATACGTCCGTCGCAGCCGCAAAGGAATGCAACGCGGGCGGAAAACAAGAAAAGGAACGGCGCGCCGTGAGGCGCGCCGTTCCCCTGCCAGAATAAACGAATAGGGTCGGGAACGATGTCATTCCGCCCTACCTGAATTTGCGGGTGTGACGGCTGCGAACGTACTGTCCGAGATACCTATCCCTAAAAAGACAACATTCCCCCATTAACAGTATTCTGTGTGTTTTGCGCGATATGCGGCGAATTCTGTCATATTATTGACGAAAATACCATTATTCTGTTATAATTTGCCGAGAGAGGAAGAATTATGTTCGGAGAAAAACTCAGGCAGCTGCGGACGTCCGCAGGAATGACGCAGGTGCGTCTGGCAAAGGAAATAGGCGTGTCGCAGGGCACCGTTTACTTCTGGGAAAAGGGCATCAACGAGCCGACCGCCGTATATATCGCCGCCGTTGCGGAATTCTTCGGCGTGAGCGCGGACGAACTGCTCGGCATCACTCCGCCCCGTTCAGCCGCGCTCCGTTCGGAGGACGAAAGCGCGCTGCTGCGCGTCTACCGTTCTCTGCCCGCAGAAAAGCGGCGCACCGCGGTCGCGCTGCTGGAAGCTCTGCGCGACGGCTGACCGCGATAAACCCGCGGCGAAGGAAGTGGTGCGGATTTCCGCTTTTGCCCGTCCTCACTCTCCGCCCCGCGCCTGCCTTAAAGCGAACAAAAAAGCGCACGCTTTCACGCGTGCGCTTTCTTTCGGACGGAAAGCGTCATTCTTCCGTGATTTCCGCTTCGGCAAAGAGCGCGTTTTCGGGCGCGCTTTCGCAGACGGCGGGCGCGTCCGCCGCGGATTGCTCTTCCGCCGCAGGCGCGGCAGCGTCCGAGGTCTGCCCACGCTGCGCATTCTCGTGTGCGGCAATCTTGTCTATGACGCGCAGCACGATGTCGAGCCCGAGCCCCACGGTTTCCTTTTCGAAACGCTCGGGAACGTCGTAGAAGGTGTGATAGTAGTGCGTGAGGATGGGGTTCTGCGCCGCGAAAGTGACGCTCCTGACCCCCGCTTTCGTGAAGGGAGTGGAGTCGCATCCGCCGACGGGATTGGCAATGTCGCCGGGCTTCTCGATGCCCGCTTCCTTTATGGCGTCGTAAAGCATACCGCACAGCGTTTCGTCAAAACGGGTGAACTGCCAGGTGTCGCCGTGAACGACCTGGAAATGGTCCTTGTCGGCGATGGAGTCGACGTTTATGTTCCAGCAGTTTTTGAGGATGTCCTCTCCCTTGTGACTGCGCGTGAAGGCAATCGAGCCGCGGAGCCCCGCCTCTTCCGAACCGCAGTTGAAATCGATAATGCGGCAGTTCGCGGGCATTTTGTCGGGGTTTTCCTTGTAATATTTCGTCACCGCATACGCAATGCCTATGCCCGTTGCGTTGTCCATCGCGCCGGGAGATGCGGTGCGAGGATTTTTGTCCGCCCACAGAGTGATGAAGAAACATCCGGGAATGACGAACAAGGGGATGAGAATGTAAAGCGCAATCGAGAAGTCGGGCAAGGTTTCGACCACTCCGAGCAGGGTTTCGAGCTGCGACAGCGTCATAGACTCCGCCGTAAGCATACACAGCTCCGTGATGAACACCGTCGCCGCCGACATAAAGATGAAGAGGAACGCGACTATGCCTATGCCCATCTTGACGAATGCGGACACGGGACCGCCGGGCATATGTTTCGTGACGGCGGAATGTTTCCAGTTCCAGCTGGTGTCGGTGTGCCCCGAAACGATAACCGTATAGTCGTATTTTCCGCTCGGCGGCAGCACTTCGCCGTAGACGTTCTGCGACACTTCCTGTTTGAAAGCGAAGTCGAACCACGTCTTGTAAAGGAATACGCTGCAAACCAGCCACACCAGAGTGGCGAGGCAGGCGAAGAACGCAAGCCCGTGGAAGCCTACTCCCCAATCCGTGCCCGCGGGAATGAGCATAAGCACGCTCGCGGCGATGCCGACCCAACCCGCATAGGGAATGCCGCCTATGCTGGCGCGCGGCGCGACGAGAAACTTCTCTTTGACGGGGGTGACGCCGATTTCTTTCAGCTTCTCCGCCATATGGTCGGCGAGTTTCTTCTCGTTCTCCGACCCGGGCAGGCGCGGGCCTATTTCGTTTGCGGCGGTTTCGACGACGGAAAACGCCTCGTCTGCATAAGGTCTGAGTTCTTCTCTCATATATCCTCCCTTTTCCGCAGGTGCGGAATCCGATATTTTGAGGCGCGTGCGCCTATTTACCTATATATTCGCGGCCGCCCAGCCACTTGCGGAGCACTTCGGGCACGGTGACCGTGCCGTCTTCGTTCTGGAACTGCTCCACTATTGCGGGGATGAGCCTGCTGGTGGCAAGGCCGCTGCCGTTGAGGGTGTGCACGTAAGCGGGTTTGCCCGTCTTGGAATCGCGGTAACGCGTGTTGTTGCGGCGCGCCTGATAGTCGTTGGCGTTCGACACGGAACTGCACTCCTTGTATATTCCCATACTCGGTATCCACAGCTCCACGTCGTAAGTCCTTGCCATAGACGCGGAACAATCCCCCGCCGCAAGTTTGGAAACCCTGAAATGCAGCCCCAGTTTTTCGACCAGCGACGCCGCCTTGCCGACGAGCTCCTCGAACGCTTCCATACTGTGTTCGGGATGCGCGTACTGCACCATTTCCACCTTGTTGAACTGGTGTCCGCGTATCATTCCGCGCTCCTCCGCCCTTGCGCTGCCCGCTTCCTTGCGGTAGCACGGCGTATAGGCGAAAAATTTCATCGGCAGTTTGCTTTCGTCGATTATCTCGCCTGCGTACATATTGACGAGTGCGGTCTCCGCCGTGGGCAGCATAAAGCGGTTGCGGTGCCTGTCCTCGTCGAGGTCCAGCCAATACACCTCGTCGCTGAATTTCGGGAACTGACCCGCCCCGTATCCGCAGTCGTAGTTGAGCTGATGAGGGGGCAGGATGAACTCGTAGCCGTCTTTCAGGTGCTCCTCGACGAAGTAATTGAGCAGCGCCCATTCCAGCTGCGCGCCCATCCCGCGGTAAATCCAGAAACCGTTGCCGCCGAGCTTGACTCCCCTTTCGTAATCGATGAGTCCGAGAGAGGTGCAGAGGTCGACGTGGTTTTTGACGGGGAAAGAAAACTCAGGCTTCTCACCCACAATCCTGACGACCTGATTGTTTTCCTTTTCGCCGGGGAGCAGGTCGTCGTCGGGGAGGTTGGGAAGGCGGGACAAGAAGTCAGTTATCCTCTCCACAAGTGCGTTGATGTCCGCGTCGCGGTCGGCAATCTCGTCGCCTATCTCGCGCATTTCCTTAAAGATATGCTCGACGGGCTTCCCTTCCTTTTTGAGCTTCGGTATCTCCGCCGAAACCTTGTTGCGGCGGGCTTTGAGCTGTTCGACGCCGCTGATTGCCGCCTTGCGCTCGTTGTCCCACGCGATGACGGGGGAAAGGTCGGTGTCACAGCCTTTCTTTGCGAGTGCCGCCGCGATTTTTTCGGGATTTTCCTTGATTTTGTTTATATCCAGCATATGAGCCTCCTCGGGTCAGACGATGAGATTTACGAGCCTGCCCGGCACGATTATGATTTTCTTGGGTTCCGCCCCGCCGAGCTGCGCTTTGACCGCTTCGCGCGCCGCGGACTCTATCTCGCCGCGCTCCGCGCCCGCGGGCACGGTGATGCGTGCGCGCAGTTTGGAGTTGACCTGCACCGCAAGTTCGACTTCGTCGCGGACGAGCGCCTTTTCGTCCGCCACGGGATAGCGCTGATTGAACACGGAATAAGGCTGTCCCAGCATCTCCCAAAGCTCCTCCGAAAAGTGGGGGGCGAAGGGCGCGAGCAACAGCACGAGGTCCTTGACGCAGTCCCTGAAGAGCGCGCTCTTCTTGCTCACAGCCGCGTCGTAGGCGTATATCGCGTTGACGAATTCCATTATCCTCGCCAGCGCCGTGTTGAACGAGAACGTTTCGATGTCGGCAGAAACCGCCTTTATGGTGGCGTTTCTGACATAATTAAGTTCCTTTTCCGCTTTTTCGGGCGCTCTGTCCTCGAATTCGACCTCATAGCATTTCTTGACCGCTCTCTCCACGCGGTCGAAGAACCTGCCTATGCTGTCCAGCCCGTTTTCGTTCCACGGACCGCCCTCCACATAGCTGAACCCGAACATCAGATACACCCTGAAAACGTCCGCGCCGTACTTGGCTATGCTGTCGTCGGGGGACACGACGTTCCCGCGGGACTTGGACATCTTGTTGCCGTCCGAGCCGAGTATCGTGCCCTGATGCACGAGGGAGAGGAAGGGCTCGTCGAAATCGAGATAACCCATATCGCGCAGAGCCTTCGTGAAGAAGCGCGCGTAAAGCAGGTGCATACACGCGTGCTCCGCGCCGCCGATGTATTTGTCGACGGGGAGCATCTTGTCTATCCATTTGCGGTCGAAGGCTTCCTTGTCGTTCTTGTTGTCGGGATAACGCAGATAATACCAGCTGGAACACACGAACGTGTCGAGGGTGTCGGGGTCGCGGCGGGCGGGACGTCCGCACACGGGACACTTCACGTTCATAAACTCCTCGCACTTTGCAAGCGGGCTGACGCCGTCGGGAGTGAAATCCACGTTGTAAGGAAGCCTGACGGGCAGGTCCTCTTCGGGGACGGGGACGACTCCGCAGTGCTCGCAGTGTATCATCGGTATGGGCGCTCCCCAATAGCGCTGACGGCTGACCAGCCAGTCGCGCAGGCGGTAGTTGGTTTTGAGCGCGCCTTTGCCCTCTTTTTCCAGCTTCTTTATGACCGCAATCTTGCCCTCTTCCGAGCTCATTCCGTCGAACTCGCCGGAGTTAACCATCACGCCATAATCAGTGTAAGGCAGCTCGTCGGGAGAACCGTCCGCGCTCTTCACCACTCTTTCTATGGGCAGACCGAGTTTTTTGGCGAAGACGTAGTCGCGCTCGTCGTGCGCGGCGACGCCCATAACCGCGCCCGTGCCGTAGCTTGCGAGCACATAGTCCGCAACGAGTATGGGCACTTCCCTGCCGTTGACGGGGTTAATCGCATACGCGCCCGTCATAACGCCCGTCTTTTCACGGTTGCTGGCAAGGCGGTCAATCTCCGTGACCTTGGAAGCGTTGTATTTGTATTCTTCCACCGCCGCTTTGCATTCGGGGGTGGTGATGACGTCCACGAGAGGATTTTCGGGCGCGAGCACGACGTACGTCACGCCGAAAGCGGTGTCCGCACGCGTGGTGAAAACGCGGAACTTTTCCTCTCTGCCCTTCACCGCAAACTCGATTTCCCCGCCGTACGACTTGCCTATCCAGTTCTTCTGCATAAGTTTGGTCTTTTCGGGCCAGTCGAGCTTGTCCAGCCCTTCGAGCAGCTCGTCGGCGTAATCCGTGATTTTGAAGAACCACTGCGTCAGGTTCTTGCGCACCACCGTGGAACCGCAGCGTTCGCACTCGCCCTGGATGACCTGCTCGTTTGCGAGCACCGTGTTGCAGGAAGGACACCAGTTGACGGGCGCGGCTTTGCGGTAAGCGAGCCCGTGCTTGTAAAGCTGCAAAAACAGCCACTGCGTCCACTTGTAATATTCGGGAAGACAGGTGCACACCTCGTAATCCCAGTCATACATCGCGCCTATCTTTTTGAGCTGTTCCTCCATTGTCGCGATGTTCTTCATCGTGCTGTCGTGGGGATGGATGCCCGTCTTTATCGCATAGTTTTCCGCAGGCAGACCGAATGCGTCAAACCCCATTGGCTGAAACACTTCGTAGCCCTGCATCCTCTTGAAACGCGCGTAGGAGTCCGCGGGTCCGTAATTGTACCAGTGCCCCGCGTGCAGTTTTGCGCCCGAAGGATAGGAAAACATTTCAAGGACGTACCATTTTTTATCGACTCTGTCGCGGTTGAACTTGTAAAGCCCGGTGTCCGCCCAGATTTTCTGCCACTTGCTCTCTACTTGTCTGAGGTCCATACTTTCTCCTTAAAAAATCCTTTTCAGTTTAATACGTAAACGAAGTTTAGTCAAACGAATGCGCGCATAAAGCGCGCGTACGCCCTGCGCGCGTCAATGCAGGCAGGCTCTCCGCGGGTGCGTCCCGCAAAAAAACCGACGCCCTGAAATCGGGGCGTCGGCGAAATACGATTCTGCGTGACGTCGGGTCGGTCAGGCGAGTATCGGGTAGCCGCCCTCCGGCTCTCCCTCCGCAAAGGGCGCGGCGGCGGCCTCCGTCACGACGGCGGCGAACTCTTCGTACAGCGCGAATTTCTCTCCCGTGCCGTAAGAGGACCACACGGCGAGGATGTCTTCGTAAGAGTCCGTCGCGGGGTCTGCCTTCACGGCGTTTTCGACGGTGTTGTAAAGTCCCCATCCCGACGGCCTTCCGTCCCCCGTCACCTTATACGTCCACGTCGTCCAATGCCAGCCTTCGCCGTTGTAGAATTCCAGCACTCCCGCATACGCTTCGTTGTCCGTCTGCGAGGAATCGCCCGTCGTCCTGCCGTCGTCCCCCCAGACGTTGAACTCGCCCACGAGCGCCGGCACTCCAGCCCGTGCGCCGCGAAGCTGTTTGAACCAGTAAAATCTCTTGTTGGACTGATTGTTGCTCTCCCAGTTGTAGTGGTGATATTCGTACACCACGTTCGTCCAGTCGTACTGCGAAGGAGAAGGCAGGTCGAATCCCTCCCAGACCGCTTCGATGAAAATCATATGGTCGGGGTCGGCCGCCCGCACCGCGTCGTACAGCACGTCGTAGTAGTCCCATTGCGTGCTTCCGCTCGCTCCGCCGGGCTCGTTGAGCAGGTCGTAGCCCGCCACGTTCGTGTTCCCCGCGAAATGTTCCGCCACAAGCCCCCACAGCTCCGCCGTCTTTGCGCGGTACGCCTCTCCGAGCGCGCTGTCCTCGTAAAGGTCTGTCAGCTGCGTGTCGCCGCTGTGGTCGTTGCCGTTCTGCGACCCGACCGCACCGTGCAGGTCGAGTATGGCGTACAACCCGTACTTTTCGCACATTTCAAGCGCCCAGTCCAACCTGCCGAAAGCGTCCTCGCGCAGCGTGAAGTCGTCGGGATGCAGCAGTTCGACGTCGTACGTCCCGTCGCCGTTGTCCTTTGCGGAAAGATAGCGGTAAAGGTTCATATAAGTAAACGGAATGCGCACGACGTTGAGCCCCAGCGCCTTGACGTTTGCAAAGTCCTCTTCCGTAATCCAGCTGTCCTCGTACGCCGCGATGAGTTCCTCCGCCCTTTCCTCGCCGAAGCGCGAATAGAGCGTCATATTCGTTTCCAGCGTATCCGTCTGTTCGGTGGGACACATCCAGCTCTCCTGCACCAGCCATCCGCCGAAGTTGGTGCCGCGGAGCGCCACGGTTTCCCCTGCGGAATTCACGATGTCTTCGCCGTCTGCGGAAAGCAGCGGAAGCGCCTCCGTCCCGTCCTTCTGGTCGCAGGCGACGAACACGAACGCCGCCGCGGCAAGCGTGAGTATTGCTGCACATAAAAAAGAAATCAACCTTCTCATAACTTTATTTTACAACCACACCGAGCCCGTGTCAATGCGCAATCTTCTCCGCCGCGCCCGGGACGCATCCGTTTGGCGGAAAGCGGAAAATTTATTGAGAATGCGCGCGGGATGTGCTATACTGATTTGCAGTACGGGACTTTCGTCCGGAAATCGGTGAGGAATGATGTTCGTTACGTTCGAGGGATGCGAGGGAGTTGGAAAATCGACGCAGCTTGCGCTGCTCAAAGACTACCTGAAAAAGACGGGACAGGAGGCGGTCTACGTCCGCGAACCCGGCAGCACGGAAATATCCGAAAAAATCCGCTCCATTATTCTCGACCCCGAAAACACCGCCATGACCGCGCAGACGGAAGCACTGCTCTACGCCGCGGCACGCGCGCAGCTGGTGGCGGAAGTGATACGCCCCGCGCTCGACGCGGGCAAAACGGTCATATGCGACAGATACGTCGACAGCTCCGTTGCATATCAGGGATACGCCCGCGGGCTCGGCGTCGGTTTTGTCGCGAAAATCAATTCCTACGCTCTTGAAAACGCCGTCCCGGACGTCACCGTTTTCATCGACCTGCGCCCCTCCGCTTCGTTCAGGAGCGTGAGCAGGGACGACAGACTGGAACGCGAAGAGGAGTCTTTCCACGACAAGGTGTATGAGGGCTATATTGCGCAATCAAAGGCTTCAAACGGTCGTTTCGTGATGATAAAACCCGAAAAAGATAAGTTTGACACCCACCGCAAGATACTTGCCGCACTCCGCGAAAGAGGTGCCGTGAAGTGAGCGCTCCCGTGTTCGAAAACACGTTGCGCCGCTCCCGCGCGTTCGACGTCATCAGCAAGGATATGCGGCTCGGTCTTGGGCACGCTTATATGGTGGTGTCCCCCGACGACGAGATTGTGAAAGAGTTTTTCACGCTGGTCGGCGCGGCGGTGTTCTGCACGGCGAAGAGCGCGTGTATGGAGTGTTCGGAATGCCGCAAAGTGCTGGACGGCAACCACCCCGACCTATTCACCGTCAATTACGCGGGCGAAAAAATCAAGGTGCAGGAAGTCAAAAATCTCATCTCTTCCGTGAGCATAAAACCGCTCAGCGGGGTCAAGGCTTATTTCGTGCACCGCGCGGACCTTATGACGCCCGACGCGCAGAACAAACTGCTCAAAACTCTGGAAGAGCCGCCCGAAGGCGTGACCATATTCCTCGGCGCGGCGAACGAGGCGGGCATCCTCGACACCGTGAAATCGCGGTGCAGAAAGATATACATCGACGTCTTCGACAGGGAAACGGTCTACAACGCCCTGCGGGAGCTCAATTGCGACGCGGAGTCCGCGTCCATAGCCGCCGCCTGCTGCGAGGGTCAGCTGGGAAAGGCGCGCAGCATCGCGTTCTCTCCCGAATACAAAGAACGCTATTCCGACGCGCTCGCTCTTCTCGAAACGCTGAAAAAGAGCCGCGACATCCTCTCTGCCGAAAACATTCCCTCGTTCAGAAACGGGGAAACGGATTTTCTCAAAATACTCTCCGTCGCACTCCGCGACGTCATCGCCGCGAAAGAGGGCGCTCCCCTCTTTTTCGAGGCGGCAACCGCGTCCCGGCTCAACGCGCTTGCGGAGGATTTCTCTCTCCGCGCGCTCGCACTCTCCGTCGACGCGGTGAACAAAGCGCAGGAAAAGCTCTCCTACGGCGTCAATTCCGCCGCCGTCTGCGACAGCCTGCTCTTCACGATATTGGAGGTCAAACACAAATGGCAATCATAGTCGGAGTCAAATTCCGCAACACCAACAAGATATATTACTTCGACCCCGCCGGCATAGAGTTTTCGGAAGGCGACGGAGTCATCGTCGAAACCGCGCGCGGGCTGGAATACGGCACGGTTTCCATCCCCAACCGCGACGTCGAGGAAAAGGAGATTGTTTCTCCCCTGAAATCCGTCGTGCGCAAAGCGACCCCCGACGACGACAAAAAGCTGGAAAAGAACCTCGCCGACCGTGCGCCCGCCCTCCGCGTCATCCGCGAAAAAGCGGCGGAACTCGGGCTGAATATGAAACTCGTGGACGCCGAATACACTTTCGACCGCTCCAAGCTCATATTCTATTTCACCGCCGACGGAAGGGTCGATTTCCGCGAACTGGTGCGCACTCTCGCGTCCATATTCAAGGTGAGGATAGAACTCAGGCAGATTTACGAGCGCGACGACACCAAAATGCGCGGCGCGCTTGCCGCCTGCGGCCGTCCCTGCTGCTGCACCACTCATCTGCCCGATTTCGAGAAAGTTTCCATAAAAATGGCCAAAATCCAGGGGCTTTCGCTCAACCCGCAGAAGATAAGCGGCGTGTGCGGAAGACTGCTCTGCTGTCTGAAATACGAAAACGATTATTACAGCGAGGTCTACAAACAAATGCCGAAGGTGGGCAGCAAAGTGCACACCGCCGACGGCGACGGCGTCGTCGAGTCCAACGACCTCATCAAACAGACGTCACGCGTCCGCGTGCTCACGAAAGACGGGTCGTACGACGTCAGGACCTACAAGCTCGAAGAGCTGCAAACCACGGCGAAACAGACCGAACCGGAAGGCGATGACACGGAAGAATGAGCCTTGCGGCAGGCGTGTCGGATTTTGAGGAGCGTCCCCGTGCGGACGCTTTTCGATTGCGTCTTGCCGCGCACCCGTACGTTTTTACAAGTTCGCCATTGCGAATTTTTCGCCGTCGGGCGGGTGTTTTTCGTTCAATCGGTTGAACTGCCCGCGCGCGTGTGATATTATGTTGTCGGTCGGAAGGCCAATACGTTGAAAGGAGTGGACACCATGGCAAGAGTTATCAGCGATGAATGCATTTCTTGCGGAGCGTGCGCAGACACCTGCCCCGTCGCGGCAATCTCCGAGGGTGACGGCAAATACGTCGTCAACGCGGACGAGTGCATCGACTGCGGAGCTTGTGAAGACGGCTGCCCCGTCGGCGCGATTTCCGAAGCGTAAAAGAACACGGCAAACAAAACTGTCCCTTACACGGGGTCAGACGGAACGAAAGGAGCGGCAACGCTCCTTTTCGTTCGGAGTGCCGCCGCTCCGCCCCCGCCTCTGCCCCGTCTCGTGCCTCTGCTTTGCCGGCGCCTGCATCCGCATCGGGCACGCCTTCGGCTCCCCTCGCTCATTCGCGCGGACAAAACTTCGCAAACAGTTGACATCTTTTCCGCGGCGCAATATAATCTTAATGCTCCGACGGGGCGTGTACCATTAGCCCAGCTGGATAGAGCGTCTGGCTACGGACCAGAAGGTCGGGGGTTCGAATCCCTCATGGTACGCCAATTAAAACGATCGGCTCGGCCGGTCGTTTTGATTAAGGAAGCATAGCTCAGTTGGTTAGAGCACTTGCCTTACAAGCAAGGGGTCACTGGTTCGAGTCCAGTTGTTTCCACCAAAACAACCGAGGGTTTCCCCCTCGGTTTTTTGCTGCCCTCAACAGCCCTCTGCGCGGCACAACGCCGCGCGCCTTTCGGCCGAACCCGTGACAAGTCACTGCTCACGCTCGCGCAAACCGCACCTGCCGTCTCCACGCTTCCTCTTTGCGTTCACGCTCCGCCGTTCGGCTCCGTTTGTTTGCGCTCTCTTCCACACGCCCCATCTTCTTCCCCGCGAAATGCCCGTTTCAGGGTTTGACCGCAAAGTTCGAGCAAAATGGCGTAAAAGTTGTGTCGGGAAACGGTGTCGGAATTCCGAATATCCATCCTCGAAAAGGGATTTCCGCCATGGCACGCATCTGCCCGAATCACAAAAAAAGTAAAAAACAACCGTTCCGAAGAACGGTTGTTTCCTGGTGACCCCACCGAGACTCGAACTCGGGTTACCGCCGTGAAAGGGCGATGTCTTAACCGCTTGACCATGGGGCCGTTTTTGGTAGCGGCGGTCGGATTCGAACCAACGACCTGCCGGGTATGAACCGGCCGCTATAACCAACTAAGCTACGCCGCCTTATCGTACGGCGGCTTCGCTCTTCGCGAAGCCGTCGCAAATGGTTGCGGGGGAAGGATTCGAACCAACGACCTCCGGGTTATGAGCCCGACGAGCTACCGACTGCTCTACCCCGCGACGAATGATGCTCATAAATGATATGACAGGGCGCGCGGTTTGTCAAGCGATTTTCGCACGTTGGGGCAATTCCGAAAAAAAGCGCCGCCGCGCAATCGAAAATACCGCGGCAGAATGCGGAAAACCGTCTGTCGCACCGCCGACTGCGGCAAAAATCTTGAACAAGTGACGCCACAATGTCCGTTAATAGGCATTCGCGCGCGTTTGTCATTGCAAAAAAAGGCTTTTTATGTTATGTTAACTAACTGTCAGGAGGAGTGATTATGAGCAAATATCCCGATTACATTTCAGAAAAACGCCGCCCCGTCCCCACGCCGGACAGCATTGTCGAAAACGGACAGGCTCATTTCGGCACATTCGACAAGCCCTTCAAAAAACTCAATCTGCTCGACTGCGAGAAACCGTGCGGCTCTCTTATGCCCGATTTTATGAAAAAGAGCCGCCTGACGGAATGGGAAGCGTTCGAAGTGCACCTCGACGAAGGCGCGCTGGTGTCCGCCGTGTACAACACGGGACCTTTCGGGTTTTCCATCTTCGTATGGTTTGACAAACGCAACGGGAAGATTTACTCGTGGCGCAACATCGTTCCCGTCAAAAAGGCGAAAGTCGCCTCGCAGCTCGTGAACGACTGCTGCGAACTCAAAGTCAAAAAGAGCGAATACGTCATCAAAAACGACCTTATGAACGGCAAAGCGAGCGCGAAGGGTTGGTCTGAGGGCAAATGCGGCAAAATCGAAATCGATATCGCCGTGGAAAGGCTCTCTCCCCCCTCCAACGTCAGCATTCCGTTCGGTCCCAACAAACCTCTCTACTCCGAAAAGGACTTCTTCAAGGCGACGGGATACATCGCCGTCAACGGGGAGAAATTCCTCACCAACGAGAATTCCGTGAGCATAATCGACGACCACAAGGGCTATTATCCTTACCGCGCCCACTACGATTGGCTCACCACGATGGGCAGGTGCGACATCGACGGCGAAAAGAAATTCTTCGCGTTCAACCTCACGCGCAACCAGTCCGTCGACCAGGACAAATACAACGAAAATCTCATCTGGGTCGAGGGCGAAACATTCCCCCTTCCCCCCGTCACATTCGAGCGTGAGAGCCGCAAGGCAAAGACGTGGCGCATCCGCGACGAGCACGGCTGCGTGGACATCCGCTTCGAGCTGGAAAACACTTTCTTTATGCCTATGCACTTTCTGGTGATAGACGTCTATTACGCTCTGCCCTTCGGCAAGATATACGGCTATGTCAAGGATACGAACGGCAAAAAATACGTCGTGGACGGTATGCTCGGAATAGGCGAGGACAAATCCACCAGAATGTAACCCCCTCTTTCAGAACAAAAGCGCCGCATTTTGCGGCGCTTTTTTGTATCGAAAGGCATAAGTATCCGTGCTCGCTTCCGTCGCGGTGCGGTTATCGCAAGACCGCTTCCGCGAAACCTATGTGCTCCGTTCCGGCGAGGGCGGCGGCCTTGTCGCGGGCGTTGAAATAAAGACGGAGAGTGCCCGCGGGGGTGCGGACGAGATGCGAAGCGTACACAAACTGCGACATCCACCCTCCGTCGCGGGAGGGGGTCACCAACGTGCGCGCGAAACGGAAATTCACCCCGTCCTTCGAGCGCAGCAGACTGATTGCGGACTCGCTCCGTCCGTCTTTGATGTAAATGCCGTTCTGAATGCCCGCCCAGCAGTCCGCAAGGTGGTAAACTTTCAGACACCCCGAACAGAGATTGAAAAGCGGGTCGTCCGGGTCGGGTTTTATGACGGGCGCACCGCGTTTTAAGAACCCGCCGTCCGCCCTGTCGCTCTCCGCAAGGCATATGAAAGTCGGCTCCGAAAACTTGCAGTCGGGGACATAAGTCAGCCCCGCGGAATAGTAAAGTCTGAACCTGCCGTCTGCGGCGACGAGGAAAGGATTGGACAGCGCGTAACCGCGTCTGCCCGTCCCCTCGTACGGACGGTCGTGCGCAAGCATCGGGAAAGGAGCGGAAAACGTCACGAGGTCGCGGCTTTTCACGGCGTATATCTCTGACTTCCAGTCGCCGCCTATCTGACTCAACCCTTTTGCGAGAAGCGGCTGCACGCGCTCATAGCAGACGATATATTCCTCCCCTGTCCGAAACACGCAGGAACGCATCGCGCGCGAAAGTATCTTCCTGCCCTTGCCGAACGAAATCCCGTCGGCGGAATCGAAAAGAAAGACCCCCGTAAGAGTGTGCGCAAACAGCTTCCACCTGCCGTCGGGAGATGCGTCGGGTGTGAGCACGAACGGGTCCGCGACCACGCGCGTCAGGGCGGAAGAACGCAGAACGGGATTGCCGTCGTAAAGACGGAAATCGGCGTTATACAGGGCTTCAAACGTCAAATCGTGCATCTGAACTCCGTTTTGCGGCAAAACACGCTTCTCGCCTTAAAACCATTCCCCTTTATGTCCGCTCATTTGCTGACGAGGTAAAGCCGCAGAAGTTCGTCCACGGCGGCTATTTCTTTGGAGCACATCTTCAAGGCGGCAAGCGCCTTTTTCACCCCCAGCCAGACCGCCTTAATCATCAGCGTGTCGCGGGTGTCGAGCGCGGCGGAAAAACCTTCCAGCATCAGGAGCAAATCCTGTCTGTCCGTTTCGTTGAGGGACGCCTCGTTGACGGCACGCACCAGCGCGACGAGGAGATACTCCGTCTGTTCCTGCAAGCCGTCGGCGGCAAACTCCACCGTGCGTTCCACCATCGGGACTTCCTCTTTCACGCCGTCCACCACAAGGCTGACCAACGCGAGCTTGAAGGGCTCGAACACCCCCTGATAGCACTCTTCCAGACTGTCCTGGCGGCTCGCGGCAGGGAAATACTCTCCGCAGAAAGTGAGGAAATCTTCCGTGCCGTCGTCGAACTCCACAAGCAGCCCCGTCACCAGCGCGACCAGCGTCTTCGGCGTCTTGGGCAGGCGCAGCACGCGGTAGTCCCCCACCTTTTGCAGCGCACGGCGTTTTTCCGCGGCGTAATCGAACCCTTGGTTGCAATAGGCGAGCACGGTGCGGAACTCGTCGTAATACGCCAGACATTTGAGGACGGATTTGATTTTTTTGTCCGTCATAATCAGGCTTGCGTTTTGCAGGTCGTCCAGCGCCGCCACCAGCGCTTCTATTCCCTCTCCTCTGTATTCCATAACCGCTCCTTCGGCGTTTTTGATTATTATACCACGTCCCCGCGCCATAATCAACGCACACCTTTTCCCGCGCCGCGACGCGCAAAAAAGAGCGGATTTTGAGCTTATACCCTGATTTTACGATATCTCATTCCCTTTACAACGGTATCGCGTTTGGGCTATAATGGGTGCAATCAGAAAATTTTTTAAGGAGAACACCATGAAATCCGTAAAAATCAAGCTGGACACCGCCGAAGCGGTCAAAAAGTTTGTCAACATCACCGCGCGCTACGACTTTGACCTGACCTTGAAGAGCGGCAAATACGTCGTGGACGCGAAGTCCATCCTCGGCATTTTCAGCCTCGACCTCGACGAACCCATCGTGCTGGAAATCGCCTCCGACGACTGCGACGACCTCCTCGCCGTCCTCTCCCCCTTTATGGTGTAAACCGACATCCCGACCACAACGAAAAAGACAGCCCCGCGGCTGTCTTTTTTAATTAAACTGATGACGCAGTATTTTCGGAATTCCGTATCGGGCGCATAAATCCCCAATGCAGAACACCACGTAAACGTGGCTGCGTTTTCCTTTTGCCCGCCGCTTTTGCCCGTCGGCAAGCGGGTGTGCCGTCGTTCGCGTCGGATGTTTCGTCGGCAGGAGCTTTATAGTAATGCTCCGCAGGCGGAGCTTCCTTGCGGCTCCTTTTCGGGGATTCAATGCAGAACACCACGTATACGTGGCCGCGTTTTCCTTTTGCCCGCCGCTTTTGCCCGTCGGCAAGCGGGTGTGCCGTCGTTCGCGTCGGATGTTTCGTCGGCAGGAGC